>Ga0208628_1000014_pt1 | contig 199867 bp, 161 predicted proteins | sample LakWasMet16_LOW5_2_FD_183864 | JGI IMG/M metagenome (GOLD analysis project Ga0208628, IMG submission 183864) | Freshwater sediment methanotrophic microbial communities from Lake Washington under simulated oxygen tension - Sediment Metagenome... | ecosystem: Environmental > Aquatic > Freshwater... | reverse complement strand
CAGACGGTGCGGCAGCCGGACGTGGTCATCGTCGAGGGGCTCAACGTGCTCCAGGCCCGGCCCGAGCGCGGCGACTCGCACGTGTTCGCTTCGGACTTCTTCGACTTCACCATCTACGTCGACGCCGACGAGGCCGACATCGAGCGCTGGTACGTCGACCGCTTCCTGCGGCTGCGCGACACGGTGTTCCAGGACCCGCGGTCGTACTTCCATCGGTACGCCGCGCTCGACGAGGCGCAGGCGCGGGCCACCGCCGCGGGCATCTGGGCCTCCGTGAACGCCGTCAACCTCCGCGAGAACGTCGCGCCCACCCGCATGCGCGCACCTCATCCGCGCAAGGGCGCCGACCACGCCGTCGAGCAGGTCCAGCTCCGGCGGCTGTAGCGGCGGGCGCGACAGGGCATCTCTGTGGGTGGAGGATAAGGCGTTCGACGCGGCACTGCCCTGCCACGAGATCGCTCGGGCTGACGGGACGCCCTGACTGCGAAGACACACACGGGCAGGCGACGTGCGTTGGGGAACTCCGCCCGCGCCCGCTGGAGAGTTCGCTGGCCTTGCCGGTGAAGGTCCGGGATGTGGTCGTCGAAGCGCTGGTCCTTGCGAGCGCCTCCGACGCGGAACCCATGTTGCGGAAGTGACTCGCCAGCCACGAGCCGACGCTCCTCCACGCGGCACTGTCGGGCCTCGTGCGGTTCCCCGAGGCCGAGCGCTGGCCGGTGCTGCGGGCCCTGCGCTATCACCCGTCCGTGGAGCTGCGCGCGAGAGCGCTGGAGGTGAGCGCGGCGCTCGAGGCTCGATGGGTCATTGAAGAGGCGATACGGCAGCTCGAGGAGAGCGAGAGGGGAGGCGGTGGGAGCGCGCCATGACCGGATGGCACCCGTCACCCGTGTACCCGAGAGGTACGTCCGTGCTCAGTCCAAGTCGCTCTGCCGCCACTCTCTGTATGCCCTGGTGGCGCAGCGCTCGGCACCACGGGCGACAGCCGGCGCCAGCGGAAGGCCTTCGTTCCGCGCGATCTCGATGGCGAGGCGGCCGACCACCCACGTCTGGATCTCAGCGGTCGTGGCGCCCAGCGCGCTCACCCCAGCGACGCCCGCGGGCCCCGCGAACCATCCCATCGCCCGCGCGGCCTCGACGAAGACGGCACGCCCCAGCATGTTGAGGGTCCCCGCCATGCCGAGGGACCTCGCGACGGTCTCGAGGGTCACCAGCGCACCGAGTTCCGAGGTGAGCACCGCGATCATTGCCGCGTTCTCGGCGACGATCGCGGCCGAGGCTGCGGGCACCGGAATGGCGCCGGTCGCCGTCGCCGCAAGGGTGAACTTCGCGACCGTGCGCGAGGCCGCAGTGAGCGCGGAAGGGGGTCAGGGGTGCGGGCGCGGGGAAGGCCGTGGAGGTTCGCATGCCCTCATTGACGTCACCGACCGTGCCGGTCTGACAGGAGGACGCGCCCGACGAGGCCCGCGAGGGGAAGCGACGGCTCGAGCGCGGGGCGTCGTGCGCGAAATCTCCGCTCTCGACCGGTCCACGGCGACGGACGGCTACTTTTCTTGACAGTGCGCGTGAAATCAAACTCAATCCGCGGGTGTACCTTCGCGGCGTCGACATCAACAATATTCGTTCTATTCGCTCGCTGAGCTGGGGTATTTCTGGTCTCAAGAACTCGGCGGGATGGCATGTCGTTCTGGGGACGAACGGGTCCGGCAAGAGTTCGTTCCTTCGGGCCGCGGCGCTGGCCCTGGTCGGCGTCTCCGAGGCAATCGCTCTACGTCAGCGTTGGGAGGACTGGCTGAAGCAAGGAGAAGACAAGGGGAGCGTCGTCGCGCACCTGGACTACGACAAGGTCCATGACAAGGTTCGCGGCGGCGGTCGTAAGCTCCAGAATTTCCTTGTGCCAGCAGGAGTTCGGTTCAAGCGGGAGGACAAGGAAGTTCTGCTCCAACCCATGAAGCATGGCGTGGATGGCTCGCGGTATCTGTGGGGCCAGACTCATGGATGGTTCTCGGCCGGCTATGGCCCGTTTCGCCGCTTCGCCGGGAGCGACAAGGACGTCGAGAAACTCTACTTCTCCAACCCTGTGCTCGCGCGACACCTCACTCTGTTCGGGGAGCAGGTCGCGCTGACCGAATGCATCGCGTGGCTCCAACGCCTTCAATTCGAGGCGCTCGAAGCAGAACGCCGAAAAGAGCCTCGGGGCGGCTCGTCCGGGAGACTCCTGGCACAGATCGTGGAGTTTGTTAACCAGGAGGGCTTCCTGCCTCATGGCACACGACTCGACAGCGTGTCCTCACGGGACGTCCTGTTCGTGGACGGCAACGGCGCGCGGGTGGGCGTCGAGGAGCTCAGTGACGGTTTTCGCTCGATCCTGAGTCTGGTCTTCGAGCTCATTCGACAACTCGCGACATGTTACGGTCCGGCCGCAATCTTCGATGCCGAGTCTCCTCCGCGCATCGCGGTCCCAGGCGTGGTGCTCGTAGACGAAATCGACGTCCATCTACATCCGAGCTGGCAGCGCGAGGTCGGGTTCTTCCTGACACGCTTCCTGCCAAAGATGCAGTTCATCGTGACAACCCACAGTCCCCTGGTGTGCCATGCCGCGGTCCGTGGCTCCATCTTCCGTCTGGCAAAGCCGGGTAGCGACGATGAGAGCGCGCGGGTCACCGGCGCGGAGTACGACCGCCTCGTCTACGGCAACGTGCTCGACGCGTACGGCACCGAGAGCTTCGGTCGCACCGCGGGAGGACCTTCGCAGGCCGCGCGGGAGAAGCGGGCGCGACTCGCGGCGCTCAACGCGAAGGAGATGGAAGAGGGACTGACGGCGGCCGAGTCGGACGAGCAATCCAGGCTGCGCGCGGCGATGCCGACTGCCCTGGGGAGCGCGTCGTCGTCGTGATTCGCCTCCCCGAGGTGACCCTTGAAGCCGATGCTCGTCGACAGCTCGACGCCTGGCAGCGCGAGCTGAACGCCGCTTCGTTGTTCCCCGATCGTGTCGAGAAGGGGAAGGCGACCTTCAAGCTTCGAAACGTCAAGAGCGACAAGACATTCCGGCGTGTCCGCGCGACGCTGCGTCGGATGTGCGGTGGCGCGGTGCGTTGCGCGTATTGCGAGCACTCCACCCCTGACGAGGTCGAGCACATCTGGCCCAAGGACTTCTATCCCGAGCGGGTTTTCGACTGGTTCAACTACCTCTACGCGTGCGGGACCTGCAACGGCCGCAAGCTGAACCACTGGTGTGTCCGCGACGCGCAGGACAATCTCCACAATCTCAAACGCAGCGAGACAGAGCGCTCATCGAAGAACTACGGCCCACCTCCCGTGGGTGATCCGATGTTTATCGACCCTCGTGACGAAGACCCGATGCGGTTTCTTCGGGTCGACCTGTTGGACACCTTTGAAGTGGCGCCACGAACCGGACTTGACGACCACGCGCAGAAGCGCGCAGTGTGGACGATTGAGAAGCTGGAACTGAACCTCCGAGAGGATCTGGTTGGCGCCCGAGCAAACCACTACTTCACATATATTGATCGCCTGAAGCAGCACATCGTCGACCGCGATGCAGGTGAATCGGAAGAGGACCTGCACCTGCGCGTCGAGTGCGTCCGTCGGATGGACCACCCGATGGTGTGGCGCGAGATGCAGCGCTCCCATCGCAAGCTTCCCAGAATCGCGGAACTGTTCGTCCAGGCCCCCGAAGCGCTGAGCTGGTAGGCGAGCGCTCGACAAGGCCCGCGAGGGCTTGGTCGCGAGAGCGGAGCCTTGCGTCGCGGGGTGGCCATCGGGGAAGAGAGTTGTGACAAGAGGAGCGCTGGCCCGATCGCACTGACACGAGACGCCGTCGGTGGAACCTACACGCGGAGCTGCGCGAGCAGTTGGGCGACGCGGGCGTGTCGGTGGTCGCTCTCCAGCGCGCGCTCCAGCATCCCGATCGCCTCGTGCTTGTCGTACTGTGAAGATAGGGTCTCGCCGAGATACGTGTAGATGTCGGCTTTGGTGAGTCCGGCGTCCGGGGCGGGGCGCTGGAGGAGCAGCGCACGGAAGGTCTTCTGCGCGCGTTCGAGGTCGCCGATCTCCAGGCACAGCAGCCAGCACCCCGCAGCGGAGGAAGGACTCAACCTCCGCCACGACGCCCCGCAGCTCCCGCTCGTCGTGCTAGCTCAAGGCTTGAGGAACCGTGCAGCCCAAAGATCCGCCCCACCGAGCTCCCACTCGTGCTGAGCTTCATGCGTTGACGCAGAAGGTGTGCGGGCTGCCGCGGGCGGAACGCTGGGGCTTCATCCGCGAGCTGCTCGAAGTCGACCTCTTCACGGGGTTGACGCTGGCCGAGCGTTGCCTCACGTCGAGGTCCCGCTTCGAGGAGCTTGCACGCCTGTCCCTCTCCGCTGACGCGAGCACCATCCGCTATTGGGTGGGGGCGGTGGTTCGCGGCGTTGGGATCGAGAGCGCCCTGGACATCTACGCAGGGCTCACGGCCGAGAGCGCGACGGGCGTCGAGAAGGCGGCCTACTGGCTGGGCATGTACGAGCACGCCAAGACGCAGTCGATCCTCGCCGCCATCCGCTCCCTGAAGGGCTGAGCGCCCCGCCTCCTCCGACCTGCCCGGCTACCCGCCCAATCCCCTCTCTCGCGGCGCCGCGGCACCCTCGCGCGATGACCCGCTCGCGCTCTGGGCGACGCTCGCGCCACCGCCGCGCTGATCACCGGGCCCACGATCGCCCTCACCGGCCCGGCGATCAGGTCGATCCCCTCTCCAACGTCCTCCTCCCACGGAACCACCGGCTCCCCTTCGACGCCCCTCGCGCCCTCGGAGGCCCTTCCGGTAGCATCCGCGCCCGATGCGACACACCCACCGTTGGTTCTCTCGCGGACTGGGCCTCGCGCTCGGTCTCGGGGCTCTGTTCAACTCCCCAAGGCCCGCCGAGGCCATCTGGCCGCCGCGTCCGGAGATGACGTCGGCGGACCTCGCGATGATGGCCAACTGGCCCAACGACCCGGGCTACGCGGGCCAGTGGGAGCACTGGTCGTGGGTGCCGGGGATGAACCTCACGGTGCCCAACTTCCGCACCGAGGAGGCCGCGCTCGGCGCGGGCAACAACACCGACCGCGCCTGGGCCATCTCCACCGGCGACCCGAGGGTGATCATCGCGGTGCTCGACTCGGGCATCAACTGGGACAACGACGACATCGTCAACAAGATCGCCCTCAACACGGCGGAGCTCCCGATGCCCGAGGGCGCGACGAGCTACGACAGCAACGGCGACGGCGTCGTGAACATCGTCGACTACCTGCGCGATTCACGAATCACCTGCGGCACCGGCCCGGCGAGCGCGCGCAACCCGCGGCAGTGCCGCGGCGCCGACGGGATGCCCAATGACCCCAACGGCAACGGGGTCTTCGACCCGGGCGACCTGATCCGGGTCTTCTCCGACCGCACCGACGCCGACCGCAACGGCTACGTCGACGACATCGCCGGCTGGGACTTCTTCCAGGACGACAACGACCCCGCGGACGCCACGCGCTTCGGCCACGGCACCGGCGAGATGCGCTGGAGCGCCGCGGAGACCAACAACGGCATCGGCGACGCCGGCGACTGCCCCCGCTGCATGCTGCTCCCCATCCGCGCGGCGGACAGCTTCATCGGCGAGGTCGACGACTTCGCGCAGGGCGTCGTGTACTCCGTCGACCGCGGCGCCCGCGTGGTGCAGGAGGCCCTCGGCACCCTCGACAACAGCACCTTCGCGCGCCGCGCCATCGACTACGCCTACGCGCACAACGTGCCCGTGATCGCCAGCGCCGCGGACGAGAACTCCCGGCACCACAACGTCCCCGGCACCAACAACCACACGCTGGTGGTGCACGCGATCCGCTACGACACCGAGACGCTCACCCGCAGCACGACCTTCCTCAACTTCAACAACTGCACCAACTACGGCGCGCAGCTCGTGCTCTCCGTCTCCGGCACCGGGTGCTCCTCCGAGGCCACGGGCCACACCGCGGGCCACGCCGGGCTGATGCAGTCCTACGCGCTCGAGCACTCGCTCACCCCGGCGCTCACCGCCGAGGAGATCTACCAGCTCCTCGCGCGCACCACCGACGACATCAACGTGCCCGAGAGCCAGCCCGGGCACCCCATGTTCGACGACACCAAGTACCCGTCGCTCCCCGGCTGGGACCAGCGCTTCGGCTACGGCCGCACCAACGCCCGCCGGGCCATGGAGTGGCTGCGCGACGGGAAGATCCCGCCGGAGGTGGACGTCACCTCGCCGCGCTGGTTCACGGTGCTCAACCCCGACCGCCCGGCGGAGCAGACCCTTCGCATCGAGGGCCGCATCGCCGCAGCCCGCGCGCCGCGCTTCGATTACACCGTCGAGTATGCGACCGGCGTCGAGCCCGCGGACTCCGCCTGGGTGATGGTGCGCCGGGAGACCAACGTCACCGCCGCGGTCACCGACCGCCTGGCCGACATCGACCTCCGCACGCTCAACGTCAACAACCCCGGCGAGCGCGCCAACCGCTACACGCTCACCGTGCGCATCCGCGCGGTCGCCCACTACGACGCCCCGGTCGGCGACGTCCCGGGCGAGGTGCGGCGCGCGTTCTACGTGCACCGCGACGAGAGCGTGCTCCCGAACTTCCCCATCGACGTGGGCGGCTCCGGGGAGAGCTCGGCCAAGACCGTCGACCTCGACGGCGACGGGTCGCGGGAGATCATCTACGGCACCGCCGACGGCGACCTGCACGCCTACCGCGCCAACGGCACCGAGATGCCGGGCTTCCCCGCGCACACGGTTCCGCTCTTCGGGATGCGCTCGGCGCACGCGACGAACTACGTCGGGAGCGCGGCCTACTCGGGCGAGTCGCCCGCCATCGACCCGGGGCGCGTCTTCGACCCCATCGTCGCCACCCCCGCGGTGGCCGACCTCGACGGCGACGGCCGCCCGGAGATCGTCGTCAACAGCTACCACGGCACCGTGCACGTCTTCCGCGCCGACGGCACCAGCTACGGCCACGGCTTCCCCTACGCGCTGCCCGACGTGCCCAGCGCCATGACCGCCCCCGACCGCATCCTCCAGCGGGGCCTCTTCTGCTCCCCGGTGCTCGCCGACCTCGACGGCGACATGCGCCCGGAGATCCTCTTCGGCGCCATGGACGGCAAGCTCTACGCGCTCGACGCCATGACCGCCGCGGTGAAGCCGGGCTACCCCGTGGTGATCCACTTCCCCGAGGCGGGCACCGAGTACAACCGGGTGTTCGGCAACGTGGGAGTCGGCAACTTCAATGGAGACACCATCCCCGACGTGGTGGTGGTCTCCAATGAGAAGCTCCGAGGGGACAACAACACCGGCGCCATCTACCTGGTGCACGGCGACGGCAACAACCACGCGGGCGGGGCCTTCCACCCCAACTGGCCCATCGCGGTGACCTCGTTCAACTTCTTCCCCCTGGTGGGCGAAGGGGTGTCGGGCGCGCCGCCCATCGCCGACATCGACGGCGACGGCCGCGACGAGATCGCCTTCACCGGCAACGCGCTCCCCACCATCGCCTTCGTGCGAGGCGAGCAGTCGGCCATGGGCCGCCGCCCGGCGCTCAACACCCTCAACCGCGTGGCCCTGGCGCAGACCTCGCGGCGCGGCGCGCTCACCAACAACACCACGCAGATCGTGTCGTTCGCCAACGTGTTCAGCATGGGCGCCTGGGGCGACATGGACGGCGACCGCACCCCCGACTACGTGATCTCCGGGGCCGAGCTCAACCTGGCCATCAACCTCGGCGGCGGCGGTCGGGCGCGGCCCTTCTACCACCTCGTCGGGGCCTTCAGCGGACGCGACGGCTACCCCCTCCCGGGCTATCCGCAGCTCCTGGAGGACTACACGTTCTTCATGAACCCCGCGATCGCCTCGGTGGACGGCGACCCCTTCCCCGAGCTCATCGTCGGCACCGGTGGCTACTTCCTCGAGGCCTTCGACGCCTGCGGCCGCACCCCGGCGGGCTGGCCCAAGTTCACCGGCCAGTGGATCATCCCGTCGCCCGCCCTCGGCGACCTCGACGGCGACCACCGGATGGAGGTCGTGAGCGGCACCCGCGGCGGCCTGCTCTGGGCGTGGCGCACGCAGGCCGACGACCGCACGGCCAACGTGCAGTGGGAGAGCTTCCGCCACGACAACCGCAACACCGGCAACTACGGCACTCCCCTCACCCAGGGCGTGCGCACCACCGGCGACGCGGGGACCATCCAGTGCCCCGTCCCCCCGGAGCCCGACGCCGGGACCTCCCCTGAGGACGGCGGCGTCGCCGACGCGAGCGCCGATGGCGGCGCGACCGCTCCCCCGAGCCCCGACGACGGCTGCGGCTGCCGGGCGGCCGGTAGCGCGCCCACGGGAGCCCGCGGCGGCCTCGCGCTGCTGGGCCTCGGGCTCGCCGCCTCGCTGCGCCGCCGCCGTCGCCGCGCCGACTGATCCCCCTCCCGACTCCCGATATCCCCTCTCAGCCCATCCGACCGTAGCCCGCTCGCCGCTTCCCGGCACGGCGGACCGGCCTCACTTATGGCCAATGAAAATGCTCTGGAAGTGGGCAATTCCCGACGCGCAAACCCTCCATACATGGAAAGGCCGCAGGGGTGCCCGTCCTGTGCACAGCCGCTGTATCACCATCGCACATGACCCGGCGCAGCCCCCTCCCGGCGGGCTCCGGGCGGGCGCCTTCACCCTCGGAATCATCATCATTTCTCGTAATTTCTCGTCTCCTCGGGGCCGGTGCTCCACAGCAGGGAGAGCGGGGCTCGGGTGCACGGATACGTACACCTCGGCGGCTTGTCGTATGAAAAATATCGATTGAATACGTGACTTATCCAAGTCGCATGGGATATCGCTTGAGATGTCGACAATGACTGGTAACTGCGACGTATCTGGAGTGATGAATGCAGCGACCATGTAGGTTCTCATGTCTGTTGATCCTCGCCGCCGGCTGTTCCGACGGCGTAGACACCTCGCTGGTCTCGATTGACGGCGGCAGCGGGGCCGCCGACGCCCTGGCCGCGGACTCGGGCCTCGGCGCCGACGCCCCCGCGACCGATCAGCCTCCCTCCCCCGACACCGGGGCCATCGCGCTCGACGCTCCCCCCACCGCCGACGCCTCGGGGGTCGACGCGCTCTCTCCCCCGGACGTGACCCGCCCCGACGTGACTGCCCCCGATGTCGCTCGGACCGACGCCGGGACCCCCGACCGTCCCAGCGCGGACGCGGGTGCGACCGACAGCGGCCGTCCACCCGACACGGGCGCCCCGTGCGATGGCCCGGCGCCCGCGGTGACGGTGACCGCGCCCGCCGCGGACGAGATGATCGAGACCTGCTCGGCCTCGGACGCGGCGGTCTTCTACGACTTCGTCGCCTCGGTGCCTCCGGGCTCCAGCGTGCAGCAGGTCTCCGCCCGCTGGATCACCCCTGACGGCGCCGCGGCCCCGCCCGCCGCGGCCCTCAGCGCCGCGCCCTTCACCTTCCGTCGCCAGGTCGGCGGCCCCACCACCGGCGCTCCCCCGCTCGCTGTCTTCGGCATCCGCGGAACCTGGCGCTTCGAGGTCACCGCGACCGACCGCTGCGGTCGGATGACCACCGCCTCCCGCAACTTCACCCTCGTGTTCACGGCCCGGAGGTGCCCCAACCCATGAGTCTCTCCCATCGCTCCGCGCTCGTCCGACCCTTCATCCTCGCCGCCTCGCTCCTGCTCTCGCTGCTCGCCCTGCCCTCGGCCTCGGCCGCCCAGGGACGCTGCGCCTGCAACAGCGGCTGTCACCAGTACCCGGGGCAGTGCGTCCAGCGGAGCGCCACCGGCTGCGACCCGGGCTTCGCCCCCTTCTGCGGCACCCGCGCGGCGACCTGCCCCAACTCGGCCTGGGTCTCCTGCAGCGGGGAGTGCACCTGCGTCCGCGTCCCCGGCGGCGGCGACGGGGGCGTGCTCGACGCCTCGACCGGCGACCTCGGTGGCGCCGATGTCTCCGCCCCGCCCATGGACGCCCTCCCCGCGGACGTCTCCATCGGGCTCGACCGACCCGTCGCCTCGGACGCCGACCCCCGCGTCGATGCGCCCCTGATGTCCCTCGACGCGCCCGCCTCCGACGCGCCCTCGGCGGACGTCGTCTCCCCCGATCGTCCGGGCGTCACCGACGCGGGCGTCGGGCCCGACGGCGCTGCGGTCGATCGCCCCCTCGCGACCGACCGGCCTCCCACGGGCACCGACGTCGGCTGCGAGTGCCCCGGCGGGGTGTGCATCGCCGGCGTCTGCGTGACCGAGCGCTGCACCTACCACCCCGAGCTGGGCTTCATCTGCGCCAGCAGCGGCACCAGCTGCCAGCTCATCGACAGCGAGCCCTTCTGCGTCCCGCTCTGCCTGGGGCAGAGCTGCGCGGAGGGGGAGTTCTGCGACGAGAGCTCGGCGGGGCGCTGCGTGCGCGACGAGTGCGCGACCCGAACCTGCCCGGCGGGGACCACCTGCTATCGCAACCAGTGCGGCGCCTACGACGGCGGGGTGACCGGCTCCGCCGACGCCGGGGCGCCGGGCGGTGGTATGACCGCGGAGGAGAGCGGCTGCGGCTGCCGGGCGGCGGGTCCGACGCGCTCGATGTCGACCGCATGGTGGGGAGTCGCAGCGCTCCTGTTCGCGATTCGAAGGAGGAAGAAGTAGGCAATGAAGACGATGACTCGAACCTTGAAGGCCTCGACGTTCTTTCTCGGGTGCGCGCTCCTCGCGGGGTGCACGGCGGGCCTCGGCGACGACTGCCGCAGCGACACCAACGGCTGTGCCGGCGGGCTCTACTGCTGCACCGAGGGCAAGTGCGGCCGGGGGATGTGCACCGCCGGCTGCGCGAGCGACCGCGACTGCCCCGGAGGCACCTACTGCGAGGGGCGCATCTGCTGGCAGCCGTGCAGCGTGGACGGCGACTGCTCCGACCACCTGCTCTGCAAGACCAAGGACGGCCGCCGGATGTGCCGCGGGGACTGATCCTCCCCTCCTCCCGCCGCGCTCACCCCCAGAGCGCCCGCTCGATCCCTTCGGCCTGAGCCTCCCATCGCCACGGGGTCGCCCGCTCCCTCGCGGAGGGCGACCCGGTGGGGTGCGCGTCCCACGCCGCCCTCACGGCCTCCGCGATCTCCGCCGCGCCGGCCTCTCCGTCGAGCACCCTGCCCGCCTCACCGACCATCCAGCCCACGGCTCCGCTCGCGGTCGCGACCACCGCGGCGCCCGCGCCCATCGCCTCCATCAAGGCCACCGGAGCGCCCTCGCCCCTCCCCCCGGCGACCCGCCCGGCGGTGTGGAGGAACACCCTCGCCCTCCGCAGCCACGCGTCCCTGGTCGCCGCGTCGACGGCGCCCTCGAAGCGCGCGTCGAGCCCGTGCGCCGACGCCATCGCCTCCAGGGCCGCCCTCTCTGGACCGTCGCCCAGCACCACCCAGGGGAGCCGTCGCCCCTGCGCCTTCAGCACCGCGAGCGCCGAGAGCGCCCGGTCGAGCCGCTTCACCGGCACCAGGCGCCCGACGCTCAGCACCACGTCGCGCGTCACGTCCTCGGCCTCCGCGGGCCAGTAGCCCATCGGCGCCACCTCCGGCGGTCGCGCCAGGCGCACCCCCGCGGCCGCGGGAAGCATACCGTCCCAGGTAAAGCGCCACCGCGTCGCGCTCGCGAACACCGCGCGACGGAGCGGCGCCGGCAGGCGCTCGAGCAGCCACCCGTCGGTGCCGTGGACGATCGCCAGGTGAGGCCGCGATCCCCGCACCGCCCCGGCGATCATCGCCGAGGGCAGCGCGAAGTGGCTCACCCAGCCGTCGACCTCGCGCGAGTGACGCGCCGCCAGCGAGGCCAGCGAGGCCGTCGTGCGGGCAGCCCGGGCCCACACCCGAGGCCGCGCTCGCCCCTCCCCAAGGCGGAGGCGCTCTGGGGCCCCTCCGCCTGCGAAGACCCCACCGTCCACGTCCTCGACCGAGGCGATGCGCACGCCCTCCGCCGGCAGCGCGACGCGACCCCGGGGGACGCTCCCCAGCAGCTTCACCCGCACGCCCCGCCGCGCCAGGGCGATGGCCATCTCCCGCACGAAGGCCCCCGCCGAGGGGTCGCCGTCGTGCGGCAGGCACGTCGTCAGCATCGCTACCGTGCGCACCGCGAAGCTCCTAGCACGCGAGACCGCTCGGGACGGGAGCCTCGGAGTGAAACACCGCCGCTCCGTCGGTCCATCGATGTTGCCTATCCCAGCGCGCGGCGGCTGCGTTTATATAGCCGCCATGTTCACCAGGATCCTCATCGCCAACCGGGGCGAGATCGCCGCGCGCATCGCCCGCACCTGTCGCCGCCTCGGCGTCGCCACCGTCGGCATCCACTCCGAGGCCGACGCCGACGCGCTGCACCCCTCGGCCATGGACGAGAGCCACCTCGTGGGCCCCGCCGCCGTGCGGGAGAGCTACATGAACGTCGCCGCGATCCTCGAGGTGGCGAAGCGCACCGGCGCCCAGGCGGTGCACCCCGGCTACGGGCTCCTCAGCGAGAAGTCGCACTTCGCCCGCGCGGTCATCGACGCGGGCCTCGTGTGGATCGGTCCCTCCCCGGAGGCCCTCGACGCGCTCGGCGACAAGATGCTGTCGCGCGCCACGGCCATCGGCGCGGGCGTCTCTCCGGTGCCCGGGGCCAACGCGCCGGTGGAGTCCGTGGCCGAGGCCGAGTCGATCCTGGCGCGCATCGGCTACCCCGCGCTGGTCAAGCCCGTCGGCGGCGGCGGCGGCATCGGGATGCAGGTGGTGCGCGACCCGTCGGGCATCGAGCGCGCGATGAAGTCCGCGAGCGACCGGGCGGCGGCGTCCTTCGGCGACGCGCGGGTCTACGTCGAGCGCTTCGTCGAGCGGCCGAGGCACATCGAGGTGCAGATCTTCGGCGACACGCACGGCGAGGTGGTGGCCCTCGGCGAGCGGGAGTGCTCGCTCCAGCGTCGGCACCAGAAGATCGTCGAGGAGTCTCCCGCTCCGGCCTTCCACGGCGACGAGGGCCACGTGTACCGGGAGCGCATCCTCGACGCCGCGGTGCGCATCGGGCGCGCGGCGAAGTACGTGGGCGCGGGCACCTGCGAGTTCATCTGGGACGAGTCTCGCAAGGAGTTCTACTTCCTGGAGGTCAACTGCCGCATCCAGGTGGAGCACCCGGTGACCGAGATGGTGACGGGCCTCGACCTGGTCGAGTGGCAGCTCCGGGTAAGCCTCGGGGAGCCGCTGCCGCCGTCGATGCGAGCGGTGTCGCCGAGCGGCCACGCCATCGAGGCCAGGCTCTACGCGGAGGACCCGGCCAAGGGCTTCATCCCGAAGCCCGGAGACGTCGCCACGCTCAACTGGCCCGCCGAGCAGGAGGGCTCGCTGCGCATCGACGCAGGCGTGCGCGCCCCGGGGAAGGTGACGCCCTACTACGACCCGATGATCGCCAAGCTCATCGCCCACGCCCCGACGCGCGCCGAGGCGATCGCGAAGCTGGGCGAGGCCCTCGACCGGGTGGAGGTCGCCCCGCTGGTGACCAACCTGGCCTTCCTCAAGGCGGTGCTGAAGTCCGAGGAGTTCGGCGCGGGCGCCTACGACACGACCTTCGCGGAGGCCTTCGCCAAGCGGAAGTGACCCGGGCGGGCGGCTCAGCCGCGAGGCTCTCTCGGACGGGAGAGCACCCGCTCGGCCACCAGCCAGTAGACCACCCCGAAGGCCGCCCACGCCGCGACGAGCGAGTAGTGGGCGGTCTCCATCATCCATGAATACGCGCCCTCGTAATCGTCGGCCGGCATCAGGTGCCCTTCGGAGGGCGAAGGCACCGCGGTGAAGAGCCTCACGAAGCCGAGGCTGGTGAGCGTGAGGGCGAGCGCGCTGCGCGGCGCGCGGCGGTGGAGCGTCGAGAGCGCGAGGGTGAGCGCCACCGGCGCGGCCTGCCAGGCGAAGCGGGAGAGGTCGCTGCCGGAGATGAAGGTGACGCCGACGAAGAGGCAGAGCCAGAGCAGGAGGTGGCCGTCGTCGAGGTCGTCGTCGGAGCGGGCCTCGGGAGCGACGGAGGGCCTCGCGGAGAGCGCCGCGAGCGGGACGAGGAGCCAGCCGCCGTAGGCGTTCACGAAGGTCGAGAGCAGGCGCACGAGCTGGAGGGGGTGGTCGGCGCGGGTCTGGATCCACCGGGCGAGCGTGGCGGCGCTGGACTCGGTGACCAGCAGGCGCGGGGTGATGAGCGAGCCTGCGAGGGTCTTGGCGAGGAGCGCCGCGAGCGCGGCGGCGAGCAGCACCGGCAGACGGCGGCGGAGGGCGTCGCGGCGAGGGCCTTCGCGGACGACGGAGAGGATGGCGGTGGAGGCGAGCCAGAGGCCGGCGGTGAGGAGCGCGGACTCCTTGAAGAGCGCGGCGACGAGCGCGACCAGCGGGAGCAGCCGGACCAGGCGCGGCGACCAGAGCATCGCGAAGAAGGCGGCGTCGAAGAAGAGGGTCGAGGCGTCGATGTTGATCGGGTAGCAGACGCCCGCGCGGAGGGGGGAGATCCAGTGGAGGCAGAGCCAGCCGCAGGCGGCGACGACGAGGTCGGCGCGCAGGCTGCGGCGCACGAGCCAGAAGCGGGCGAGCAGGCCCAGGGCCGAGGCGTAGAAGGCGAAGCCCAGGACGAGGAAGGCCGAGCGCTCGGGGAGCGGGAGGAAGGAGGCGATGGCGGGTACGCCGAGGCGCTGATGGAAGGGGAAGATCGGGCGCTGGGCGAACTCCCCGGTGCCGATGAACTGATAGATCGCGTGGTACTGGAGGCCGTCCCAGCCGTAGCCGTCGTTGACGGTGACCGTCGGCTGCGAGTGCCAGGCGGCGAAGAAGGTCGTCGCAGCCAGCAGCAGCACCGCCGCGAGGGCCGTGCGGGCGGGAGGCTCGGCGCCGTCGCGGTCGGGCCGGCAGGACCAGACCCCGAGCGCCCACGCGAGCCCGAGGGCGATGGAGGCCATGGGCCAGCCCTTGGGGCCTCGGAGGGAGGCGATGGTTGCGGCGGAGAGGAGCGCGGCGACGAAGAGCCCGAGGCCCGCGGTACGACCCGAGAAGCGCGCCAGCCAGGGAGTCTGCATCGTGGGCGGAGCAGAACCCCCGCGGGCGGGGTTCGTCCAGGGTGATGTGCTCGGGTCAGTGCTGGCCGGAGTGCGCCACGGCCTGGAGCGCCGGGGTCGACAGCTCCTCGCAGCGGGCGCGGATCGGCGGGGCGCTCGGGGCGGTGGCGGTGAGCTCTCGCACCAGGTGGCCGTCGAGGTCGACGACGCGCACCGGACCGAAGCTGCGGAGCACCTCCTGGAGGGGCTGCGCCTCGCGGGGCGCGGCGCCCTCCACGCGGGCCTGGCAGGCCTGGAGCTGCTGGGCGAAGGTGGCATCCGCCGGGAGCGCCGCGGAGGCTGCGCAGGGGGCCCCTACCTCGACGGGCGCGGAGGCCGTGCCGACGACCACGACCAGCGAGCGGTCGGGGCGGATGTAGCGCCTCGCGGTGGCGAGCGAGGCGGCGGCGTCGACCGCGGTCACCCGGGCGCGGAGGGTGTCGTAGTAGTCCGCCGGGAGGCCGAAGATGCGCATCCCGGAGATGAGGTCGGCGACGTTGCCCGGGGTCTCGATGGAGAGCGCGAAGCTGTCAGTGAGGTACGAGCGGGTCATGGCCAGCTCGGGCTCCGGCGCGGGCTCGGTGGTGAGGCACTCGAGGTGGCGGAAGAGGGCGTGGAGCGCGTCGCCGGTGACGGCGGTGCGCACCTGGCCGCCGGCGAACCACTGGCTCTCGCCGACGTTCTCTCCCATGCGGGCGTAGACGCCGTAGGAGAGCGAGCGGAGCTCGCGCAGGTCCATGAAGAGCCGCGACGAGACGCCGCCGCCGAGGAGCTGGTTGGCCACCGTGAAGGGCACCCAGTCGGGGTCGGCGCGGCGCAGCGACACGTTGCCGATGCGGATCACGCTCTGCGCGGACTCGGGCCGGTCGACCAGCACGATCTGTCGCGCGGCGGCGGCGGGGGCGGCGGCGATGGGGGTTGCCGGGGCGGTGCCGCGGCGGAGGGTCCCGAGGGTGCGACCGAGCAGCGCGTCGAAGGCCGCGGGCTGCACGTCGCCCACCACCGTCAGGAACATGTTGCCCGACACATAGCGGGCGCGGTGGTAGGCCACGAGGTCGGCGCGCGTGAGGCGGGCCAGCGCCTGCGTCGTGGTGTCGATGCGGCCGTAGGGGTGACCCTCGCCGTAGAGGCCCTGGTAGAAGGCCCGCCGGGTGAGCCATCCGGGGTCGTTGCGCGACTGCTGCAGCCGGTCATTCTCACGGCGCTTGAGCTTGTTGATCTCGACCTGGGGGAAGGTCGGCCGCCCGACCACGTCCGCGAGGAGGTTGAGGGCCGTCTCCGCGTGGTCGCGGAGCACCGAGACGGAGAGCACCGTCACGTCGGCGCTGGTCGACACGCTGATGCTGCCGCCGACGAACTCGATGGCCTCCGCGATCTGGGCGCTCGACCGGGTGGTCGTGCCCTCGCGGATCATGTCGCCGGTGAACGAGGCGAGGCCCGGCAGGTTGGCCGGGTCGGTGGCCGAGCCGGCGCCCACCACCAGCCGAAGGTGGAGCACCGGCAGCGTGTGGTACTCGACGAGCTGCACAGCGAGCCCGTTGGCCAGGGTGGTGGCGCGCACCGGGGGAAGGTGGACGTCGCGAGCGGGGCCCGGCGTGGGCACGGCGACGCGCGGGGGAGCGGCCTCCGGGGCGCCCGCATCGGCCGCGGCGACGGGCGTGGGGGTCGGGGCGACGGGCGCGGGGGTCGGGGTGCTGCGGCAGGCGGCGAGCACGAGGGCGAGGGCGAAGGGAAGTCGGCGCATCGGGTGGTTCCTCGTTCGATCAGCGGCGGGCGGGCGTGGTGGCGGGCGCGGCGGGGGTGGCGGCGGCGGGCGCGGCCGGGGCGGCGCGACGCGGGATCACGTCGAGCACGGTGCGGTTCTCCGGGCGGAAGTACTGGCCCGCGACGCGCTGCACGTCGGCGGCGCTCACCGCGAGGTAGCGGTCGAGCTCGGTGCGCAGCAGGGCGGCGTTGCCGTCGTAGAGCTCGTACTCGGCGAGCCGGCGGGCGCGGGCGAGGTTGCTCTGCAGGCCGAAGACGAAGGCGCGGCGGAAGAGGTTGCGGGCCTTGTCGAGCTCCTGGGCGGTGATGCCCTGGCGAGCGATGGACTCGAGCTGGCGGTAGATCACCTCGCGGGCCTCGGCCGGCTGATGGCCGCTGGCCAGCACGCACCACACGGTGAAGACGTCGGGGCCGCGGCGGTCTTCGGTGTCGACGGAGATCTCGCTGGCGATCTCCCGGGTCTTCACCAGCTCCTGGTAGAGCCGCGAGCTCTCCCCGCTGGCGAGCACCGTCGCGAGGATGTCGAGGGGGTAGTGGTCGGGCGTGCGGCGGGGCGGGATGTGATAGGCGATGTGGAAGGCGGGCAGCGGCGCGAGGCGGTCGTCGACGGAGCCGGTGCGCTCGGCGGCCTGCGCCGTGAAGCCGGGGTCGACCCAGGGGCTCGCGTGCCGCGCGGGGATCGCTCCGAAGTGCTGCCTCACCAGGGCCAGCGCCTGCGCGGGCTCGAAGTCTCCAGCGAGGGAGATCACCGCGTTGTCGGGCGCGTAGTAGCGGTCGTGGAAGGCCCGGACGTCGTCCAGCGACGCCCGCTGGAGGTCGGCCATGTCGCCGATGACGCTGTGCTCGTAGGGCCAGTAGCCCTGGAAGGTGAGCGCGTCTCGCTCGATGAAGGAGAGCGCGTAGGGGCGGTTCTCGTAGGACTGACGCCGCTCCTCCATCACCGTCTGCCGCTGGTTCTCGAAGTTCTCGCGGGTGATGGCGAGCGAGCGCATGCGGTCGGCCTCGAGGAAGATCCCCACCTCCAGGGCGTTGGACGGCAGCGTCTCGAAGTAGTTGGTGCGGTCTTCGGAGGTGGTGCCGTTGAGCGATCCCCCTTGGGTGCTGATGAGCCGGAAGTGCTCGCCCTTGCCGACGTTGGCGCTGCCCTCGAACATCATGTGCTCGAAGAGGTGCGCGAAGCCCGAGCGGCCCCGCTCCTCCACCCGCGCGCCCACGTCGTAGTAGACCGCGACCGCCACCGTGGGTGAGGTGTGGTCGGGGCTCATCACCACCCGCAGCCCGTTCTCCAGCCGCTCGACCTGCACCGGGACCGGGAGTTCTTGCGCCGTCGCGGCTCCGGCGAAGGCGATCGCCCCGGCGGCCAGGCCCGTCACGACACTCGTGCGAATTCGACGATTGACCACCGCTGCTTAACCTCTCTCGAGACACCGCGCGCCTGCCGCGCGAGACCCGCGGGATAGCACCGGCGGGCGAGAGCCATCAAGCACGACGGGGCTCCCGCGACGCCAGAGCCGGCGCCCCGGAGGGATGCTGAACAAACTCTAGCCGCCTCCAGATTTCTTCGACGAGGGCTGCAACCGGTCCCCATGGCCGAGCATCTACAGACCATCTTCAAACAGCTCGATGAGCGCGTAGCGCCGTGTGGCTGGGAGAGACCACGTCCCCCGAAGGAGGTTGTTCGATGTCGAGCGGTGAGATGTCAGGCGGCGGTTCGATGGGCCAGGGCGCAGCAGCAGTTGCCGTCGTAGAGGCCGCGCCGCGGAAGAAGCAGCGCCGCGGATTCGCGGCGATGGACGCCTCGAAGCAGAAGGCGATCGCCAGCAAGGGGGGGAAGGCCTCTCACGCCCACGGCACAGGGCACGAGTGGACCGCCTCCAGCGCTCGCGAGGCGGGTCGCAAGGGAGGCCTCGCCTCGCACGGCGGCCGCGGCAAGAAGGCCGGCACCCCGTAGTCGGAGCCCTCAGGGGCCTTTCAGCACGCTCCGGCGGGTGATCTCCGCGATCGCCCACGCCGCCGCCTCGCGCGAGCTGCCGGATACCCTCTCCGCGTGCGCCTGCAGCACCGGCAGGTGCCTTCGCCCTCCCACGTTGCCGAGCACCACCGCGGCGTTGCGGGCCATGCGCTCCCACCCTGGTCGCGCGAGGGGTGAGCCCTGCGCGAGGGCCTCCCAGCGCTCGGGCTCCATGGCGAGGATCGCCTCCGGCGACACGTCCCTCCAGCGGGCGTCTGGCGCGAATCCGGCGGTCTCCTCCTGAGGCGGAGGCGCCGTGCGGTTGAAGGGGCAGACGTCCTGGCAGTCGTCGCAGCCGAAGAGGCGATCGCCCATCCCCGCGCGGAGCCCCTCGTCGATGGGCCCCGGGTGCTCGATGGTGAGGTAGCTCACGCAGCGCCGGGCATCGAGCACGTGCGAGGCGACGAAGGCCTGCGTCGGGCACGCGGCGAGGCAGCGGACGCAGCTCCCGCAGCGCTCCTCGATGGGCTCGTCGGGAGGGAGCGCGAGGTCGGTCACGATCTCGCCCAGCAGCAGGTAGCTGCCCAGGCCAGGGGCGATGATGCACCCGTTGCGGCCGACGAAGCCGACGCCCGCGCGGCGGGCCCAGGCGCGCTCGAGCATCGGGGCGGTGTCGACCAGGGGCCTGGCCTCGGCGCCGAGCTCTCGCCGCATCCACGCGGCGAGCCGGCGGAGCTTCTTGCGGAAGAAGTTGTGGTAGTCGCCGCCGCGCGCATAGCGGGCGACCGCGGCGCCGCGCATCGGAGAGCCCTCGGCCCCGCGGTGGTAGGAGAGCGCGCAGACGATGACCGAGCGGGCCTCGTCGAGGATGCCCGGGCCGCGCGCGTCGCGTCGCACCTCGGCGTTGTCCGCGAGCCAGGCCATCTCCCCGTGGCGGCCCTGGGAGATCCAGTCGAGGTAGCGGGGGTGGTCGTCGTCGAGGGGCCCGACCTGGGTGAAGCCGACGCGATGGAAGCCGAGGGAGAGGGCCTTCGCCCGGAGCTCGGCGGGCCCGGTCAACGCCCGCGGCCGACCACGGCGCGCACCGCCGTCGGCTCTTCGTCGTCGAAGACCGCGACGCGCGGGGCCGCGAGGGAGGTGGTCTCGTCGCGCGGGTCTTCGGTGCCGTCGCGCACCAGCGAGAGCGCGCCGGCGCTGGTCACGGTCTCGACCTCATCGAGGAACTGATCGACCCTCGCCTCGCCCAGCGCGCTCGCCGCCAGCAGCTCGTTGCGCAGCGTGGAGTTGCCCTTGACCATCGACGCGAGGGCGTTGATGGACTCGAAGGTGCGGTGCAGGTCGTTGACCGCGCCGGCCATGCTCCGCTCCATGCGCGACATGCGGCGGCGCAGGTCGTCGGTCTCGTTCTGGATCGCGACGAGCTCGCTGGTCGCGCGCTCGACGTGGTGGATGAAGGTGTCGCGCTCGCGCCGCAGGTCGAGCACCTCGCGCACCAGCACCTCCGGGGCCTGGGCGTCGGCGAGCGCGGCCTCGCGCGGCAGCCAGACGGTGACCGTGTCGGCCTCGAAGGCCGCGGAGCCGCCGAGGTGGGCGGTCTCCTGGGTGATCCACCGGCGCTCCTCCTCGAGCACCGCGAGGCTGGTCGTGTCGTCGTCCCATGCCGACTCCAGGCCGATGCGCTCGGCCTCGATGCGCACCCGGAGCGAGACCCGCCCGTCGGTCTGCGCCGCCGCGGCGCGCTCGATGATGAAGCAGAGCACCCTGCGAAGGCGCCCGCCCTCGACCAGCACCATCGCCGACGGCACCCGGCAGTCGACCCGCAGCCGGATCGCTCCGTCGACGTACTCGTCGGCGAGCTTCCAGGCGAGGGCGACGGCGTCGATGGAGGTCGGCTGCGCGGCGGCCGGGGAGAGCACCCCCCCGTAGAGCGCGTGAAGGTGGAAGAGGGCGGTGTGGAGCGAGCGGACGGCCTCGCGTAATGGCACGAAGGAGGAGCCGTGGTCGCCGCCCATCGCGCGCACCTCCGAGGAGATGCGGTCGGCAGCCCCATGGGCGGCCGAGAGCAGCGGACGAGTCATCTGCGCTCGAACGTCGAGCTCCGCGGAGTCCCGGTCGTGGGGTTCTTTGGGAGACATGGCGTGCGCTCCAGTGCCGCTATGATTCACGAACTGGCCCGCAAACGCCAACGGCTTCTCGGCCACCAAATCCAATGACCCGCCGCGTCGTACACCCTCCCCCGATCGCCCGCTGGCGCCTCGCCTGGACGGCGCTCCTCGCGCTCGCGCTCTCTCTCCGGGCCCCGGCTTCGGAGGCTCATCCGCTGGGGATGGCGTCGATCAACCGCTACGCCGGGGTGCGGCTTCACGCCGGCGCGCTGGAGATCGACTACCTCCTGGACTTCGCCGAGCTGCCCGCCTGGCGGGAGATCGAGAGCCTCGACGGGGACCACGACGAGCGGGTCACGCCCGCCGAGCGGGACCGCTACCTCGCGCAGGTGGTGGCGCAGGTGCTGGCCTCCGCGGAGGTGACCGTCGACGGCGCGGCGGTGACCCTCACGCCCGCCGGACAGAACCTCGAGGCCCCGCCGGGGCAGAGCGGCCTGAGCACCCTGCGGGTGGCGCTGGAGTTCCGGGCGCCGCTGCCTGCGGTTCGGGGGCCGGTGAATACCACGGTGCGTATTCGAGACGGCCTCTTCGCGGCGCGCGACGGGTGGCGGGAGCTCGGCGCCCTGCCCTCGGACGCCGCCACGCTGCGCTCCTCGTCGCTGCCGGCCTCCACCCCGAGCGCGGGGCCCGGCCTGGCCTACCCGGTCGATCCGTCGGACCCGCTCGCCGCGCGCGCCCGGATGCTCCGGCAGGACGAGGCGACCTTCGTCTTCGAGCGCCACCCCCCGACCGGCGGCGCGACCGGGGCGGCCAGGGCTCCGAGCGCCCCGGAGGCGGCGGGGGACGCGAGCGGGCGGAGGCTCGCGGGGCTGCTGCGCTCGGTCGATCGCTCGTGGGGCTTCGTGCTCTTCGCGCTCGCGCTCGCCTTCGGCCTCGGCGCGGGGCACGCGCTCTCCCCGGGGCACGGCAAGACCCTCGTCGCGGCCTGGATGGTCGGCGACCGGGGCCGCCCCCGAGACGCCGTGGTGCTGGGCTTCACCATGGCCGCCACCCACACGCTCTCGGTCTTCCTGCTCGGCGTCTTCGTGCTGCCGCTCGAGGCGACCATCGGCAGCGACAAGCTGCTGCGCACGCTGGAGCTCGTCGCCGGCTCGCTGGTGCTGGGCCTCGCGCTCACCCAGCTCCCGGGCCGCTGGCGCCGCTGGAGGCAGGGGCCCGTCGCCCCGGAGCCCGCCGCCGTGCCTTCGCTCCCGGTGGCCCCCTCGGCGCGCTCGATCGTGGCGATGGGCGTGAGCGGCGGCATCGTCCCCTGCCCCGGCGCGCTCGTGGTGCTGCTCACGGCCGTCGCGCTCCACCGGGTGGCCTTCGGGCTCGCGCTGCTGGTGGCCTTCTCCCTCGGCCTCGCCTCGGTGCTCACCGCGATCGGGCTGGGCATCGCCTACGCCCACCGGCGGGTCGCCCGAGACCTGCGGGCTCCGCGCCTTCTGCTGCTCGCGCCGGTGCTCTCGTCGGTGCTGGTGCTGTCTCTCGGGGCGCTGCTCGTGGCGCGAGCGCTCGCTCGCTGACCTGTCCTAAGGGGCGGTGGTCCTTGCGGACGCGGTCGCGAACCAGCATCGTCGCGCCGGATCGGAGAGCCGATCCCCACCAGACACCTCCATGAACCCGTCGAGACTCCTCCCAGGCCTCGCGCTCCTCTTCCTCGTCGGCGGCTGCGCCGTGCAGGACGCCGCAAGCGGCTACGGCGACGAGGACGCCGACATCTTCAAGGAGGACGCTCCCCCGTCCTCCGACGACGCGGGTGTCCCCGCCTTCGACATCCCGGTCGATCCGCCCGACGAGGGCGTGGCGGTCCCCGACAGCGGGCCCGTCTCCGTGGAGCCGGACGTCGGGATGGCCCCGCTCGACACCGGCCCCGTCACCCAGGCCGACGTGGGCTTCTCCCGCGACCTCGGCATCGCGCCCCTCGACCGCGGCGTGTTCCCCACCGACCGGGGCATCCCGACGACGCTCAACTGCGCCTCGCAGACCTCCTGCGCTTCGTGCACGGCGCAGGCTACCTGCGGCTGGTGCGGCCTCACCGCCCGCTGCATGGACGGCTCCTCGACGGGCCCCCTCGGCGGCGCGACCTGCGCGCTCGGATGGGCCTGGACCTCCAGCGCCTGCGTCTCGGTCGACCCGTGCAGCGCCTCGACCTCGTGCGGCGCCTGCGCCGGGCAGGCGGGCTGCGGCTGGTGCGGCGCCTCGAACCGCTGCGTCACCGCCAACACCGCCCGCACCGGCCCCGCCTCGGGGGTGTGCCTCTCGGCCTGGTCGGGCAGCGTCGCGGCCTGCACCGCGGCGCCTCCTGATCCGTGCGCGATCTACACCGACTGCGGCTCCTGCTCGGCGGCGCTGTCGTGCGGGTGGTGCCGCTCTGGCACCGGCCGCTGCATGACCGGCACCTCCACGGGCCCCAACCCCACCTACGGCACGTGCACGAGCTGGGCGTACACGCGCTCGCAGTGCAGCAACCCCTCGGACCCGTGCAACAGCTCGACCGGCTGCGGGCGCTGCACCGACCGCAGCGGGTGCGGCTGGTGCGAAGACTCGAACACCTGCCACAGCGGCACCTCGAGCGGCCCCTCCGACCGCGCCTGCCGCAGCAGCAACTGGACCTGGGACAACTTCTTCGGGATCTGCTCGCCGTTCTGATCGCGTAGACCCGATCGCCCGCCTCGCGCGTCTCCAGCGGCAATCACCCCCCCGCTGGAGGCGTCTCCCATGGCCCGATCGTCCACCCTGCTCCTCGCCCTCTCCCTCGTCGCGCCCGCGTGCGCCTCGGTCGCGACCCCTCGCGAGGCCGTGCTCGTCGGCCGCCGCGCCACCGTCGCCAACACCACCGAGGTCGCGACGACCGCCACCGGAACGGAGTGGCTGCAGGCCGCTCCGGTGCGCTCCCGGGTGGTCGTCGGAGCCGACGGCGAGACCTACGTCGGCCTCTGGATCGACGCGCCGCCGGTCGAGCCCAACGGCCATCGGCTGCCCCTCGACGTGGCCCTGGTGGTCGACACCTCCGGGTCCATGAGCGGCGCGAAGATCGAGTCCGCCCGCATGGCCGCCGCGAGCTTCATCGACAACCTCGCCCAGGGGGACATCGTCTCGCTCTACGCCTTCTCCAGCGAGGTGCGTGAGCTCTCTCCCCCGGTGCTCGTCGACGACCAGACCCGCGCGGCCCTCCTCGACCGCGTGCGCCACCTCTACGCCTCCGGCGGAACCAACCTCTGGGGAGGCCTCCGCGCGGCTCAGTCGGCCACCGCCTCGGCGCCCGCCTCGCACCCCGTGCGCCGCGTGGTGGTCATCTCCGACGGCCGCGCCAACGTCGGCCCCTCCTCGGCCTCGGAGTTCGGCGACCTCGCCGCCGCGTCGACGGAGAACGGCACGCAGATCACCGCCATCGGCGTGGGCCTCGACTACGACGAGAACACCCTCGGCGCGCTCGCGGTGCGCAGCGCCGGGCGCCTCTACCACCTGGAGCAGCCCGAGCAGATGGCGGCCATCCTCCAGGACGAGCTGCAGATGCTCTCCCGCACGGTGGCCACCAACGCCGTGATCGAGTTTGTTCCTGCGGAGGGCGTGGTGGTGGAGGGCACCGACCAGCTGCGGCTCGACCGCGCGGGCGACCGTGTGCGCATCCCCGTCGGCAGCCTGTACTCCGCCCAGCACCGCGAGGTGCTGCTGCGAGCGAGGGTGAGCGGCGCCGCCGAGGGCAACCGCCCGCTGGGCCGCGCGCAGCTCGTCTACCAGAGCCCCGGCCACGTCGAGACCCCGGTGCGCTCGCGGGAGGTCGCGCTGGAGGTCGAGTACGTGAGCGACGAGGCGCGCTCGGCCGCGAGCGCCCATGAGCGGGTGCAGGCGATGGTCACGCGCTTCGAGGCCGCGCAGTCGCAGATGCGCGCCGCGCAGATGATCAACGAGGGCCAGGGCGAGCGCGCCGAGGCCGAGCTCCAGCGCGCCGAGGAGCGGCTGCGCGCCGCCGCCAGCGTGCAGTTCAGCGACGCCCGGGTGCAGGGCCAGCTTCTCCGCCAGGCCGCCGGGGTCTCCGCGGGCCGCAGCGCAGCCCGCCGCGCGCTCTCCGCCCCCTCCCCCGCTGCGGTGCGAGGCGCCTCGCTGCAGAACCGCTCGTCCGCCATGGACGCCTACGGGTACTGAGCCCCCTCTCCCTACAGCCGCCTCGGGAGCGTGAACCAGAACGCGCTCCCCTCCCCCTCGCGAGCCTCCACCCCGACCTCGCCGCCGTGGGTCTCCACGATGGCCCTCACGATCGCCAGCCCCAGGCCCGTTCCGCCGGTCGAGCGGGCCGTGGTGAAGAAGCGCTCCCAGACCTTCGCCCGGCCTGCCTCGGAGATGCCCGCGCCCCGGTCGCTCACCGTCGTGTGGAAGCCGTGCGCGTCGCCCTCCACCCTCACCGCGATGGGCCCTCCCTCCGGGGAGAAGCGCACCGCGTTGTCGAGCAGGTTGGTGAGCACCGTCTCGACCTGCTCGGGGGAGGCCCGGAGGTGGTCGACGGCGGCGTTCCAGGTGAGGGCCGCGGTGGGGTAGCGCTCCACCACCGAGGCCACCAGGGCCCGGTAGTCGAGGGGGACCCGCGCCTCCACCCTCGACTCGATGCGCGACAGCTCCAGCAGCCGGGTGACCAGCCGGGAGAGCCGCTCGGCGTCCTCCAGGATGTTGCCCAGGAAGCGCCGCCGGGCCTCCGGCTCGTCGGCCGCCCCGTCGCGCAGCAGCTCGGCCGCACCCCGCATCGACGCGATGGGCGTCTTGAACTCGTGCGACACGTTGGCCGCCAGCTCGGAGATGTACGCGAGGCGGGCGTCGAGGGCGCGGGCCATGGCGTCGAAGTCCCTCGCGAGTCGGCCGATCTCGTCGCGGCCTCCGAGGTTGAGCGACACGCCCCGCTCGCCCGCCGCGATGCGCCCCGCGGCCTCGGCGAGCCTTCGCAGCGGGCGGGAGATGGTGAGCGCGAGGAAGAGCGCCACGAGGGTTCCGACCACGAGCGATCCGAGGGCGACCTTGATGAGCGCGTTGCGGGCCCAGTAGAGCGAGAGCAGCACGGGGTAGGTGCTGCGGGTGACGTACACCGCGCCCACCACCGGGCCGCCAGGGCGGGGTCGGATGGGCTCGGCCACGAAGAGCCGGAACCCCCGGAGGTTGGTCACCGCGCGAGCGAAGCGGCCGGGGCGACCGGCGAGCGCGGAGGCCACCTCGGGGCGAGAGGAGTAGCGCTCGTCCGAGGGGGGCGGGTCGTCGACGGCCACCCGGCGAGGCGCGCGGCGGTCGAGCGAGGCGGGGATCAGCCGTCGACCGCGGGTGCGCAGGTCGACCACCTCGGGGCCGGTGTCGAAGACCACCCGGCCAGACGGGTCGAGCACCCTCACCTGGGCGCGTAGCTGGGACGCCGCGGCGCGGGACGCGGAGGCCAGCGCGGGGGGAGCGAGCACCACCGGGTCGCCGTCGGGCACCGTCGCGGCGAGGGTGGTGGCGAGGGCGATGATCCCCTCCTCCTCGGCGCGCAGGAGTTCTCGCTCGTAGGTGCGCGCGAAGGAGATGCCCGCGATGGGGACGATCACCAGGAAGGCGTTGACCAGCAGCAGCCGGGCGCGGATGGAGTGAAGCTCCCGCCGCCAGCGGGGCGCCCGGGCGTCGTCGGCGCTCATGCCTCGCGGAGCTTGTAGCCGACGCCGTGCACGGTCTCGATCGGGTCGTGGCCCGCGTCGCGAAACTTCCGTCGCACTCGCTTCACGTGGGTGTCGATGGTGCGCTCGGTGATGAGGTTATCGTAGGCGTACGCGCGCTCCATGAGCTGCGCTCGGGAGAGCACCACGCCGGGGCGCTCCATCAGCGACGCGAGGAGGCCAAACTCGGTCACCGTGAGCTTGAGGGAGGCGTCGTGGCAGCGCACCTCGTGGCGAGAGAGGTCGAGCACCACCGGCCCCACGCGCAGCGGGCGCGGGGCGTCGGGGGGCGGCTGCGAGGCCATCGAGGCGACGGCGTCGGCGCGGCGGAGGACGGCCTTCACCCTCGCGGCGAGCTCGCGAGGAGAGAAGGGCTTGGTGACGTAGTCGTCGCCTCCGAGCTCCAGGCCCAGCACCTTGTCGATCTCCTCGTCGCGCGACGACAGGAACACCACCGGCACGTGGCGTCTCTCGGAGGCCCGCAGCCGCCGGCAGACCTCCAGCCCGTCGACCTCGGGCATCAGGATGTCGAGCACCACCAGGTCGAAGCACTTCGGGCTGGGAGGGAGCAGCGCCGCCAGCGCCTCGCGGCCGTCGTGTGCGGTGGTCACCCCGTGGCCCTCGCGCTGCAGCGTGTAGACCACCACGTCGCGGAGGTGCGGGTCGTCGTCCACCACCAGGATCTGCTTCACGGCGCGGACGCTACCGCAGGTTCGAGCGCCTCCCCAACGCCCTCGATGCGCGCCAGGATCTCGCCCACCAGCTCGCCCAGGTTCTCGCCCGGCGCCCCTTCGGTGAAGCGCAGCACGGTCACCTGCATCCGCAGCCGGGCGCAGAGGCCGAGCAGCTCGTCGCGCTCCCTCGCCGCCCGCTCCCTCAGCGCCGCAAGTCGGCGCGCTCCCTCCACCGCCGCGGCCGCAGAGCCGACGCCCGCGCGGTCGCTCTCTCGCAGCCGACGCTCGGCCCGGGCGGGGTCGAACTCCTCTCCCGAGAGCACCTCGTCGAGCTCGTTCACCTTGGCGTCGAGGTGTTCGAGGTGCGCCATGAGCGCCGAGAGCTGGGCGCCCGTAGGGAGCAGCGAGGTGAGCGCCCCGGGTCCAAGCCGTGACTGCGCCGCCTCGATGGACGCGTGGAGCAGCGCGCGCTCGCGCTCGATGCGAGGCGACGCGGAGCGGGTCGCGGAGGGCCGGTCGGTGCGCGCGGGGCCCAGCAGCACCGGGACGTAGAGCGGCCAGAGCGTGAGGGTGAGCAGGGCGTCGGCGAGGCCCCTGGACGCCGCGTCGTGGCGCCTCGTTCGGAGCGCCCACGCGCAGCCAGCGCCCACGACGAGGTAGGCCACGGCGAGGTCGATCAGTCGCACGACGAGCCCTCGCAGGGGACCTCGGCGGAGCTCGGGGCGGAGCGGACCGTCCGGACCAGAGGGGCGGAGGGGATGTCGATGCGAGGGTCCATCGCGGAGCGCGCGGTGGTGCCGAGGGCTCCCAGGAAATCGCCCTCCAGCGAGCGCACGAAGGGCACCTGCTCGGTGCGGGGGCGCACCACGAAGGGGCGGAGGATCCACGAGGTCTGGGCGCCCACCAGGGCGAAGACGGCGACGAAGGCGAGGCCCACCCGGGTGCCCGAGGGGCCGCTGCGAGCGAGGCCGGAGAAGAGCAGCCGACCGGCGCCGGTGCCCGCCACGACGCACACGCCGACCACCGCGAGGATCACCCGGTGGTAGCCGAGCGACCACCCCTCCATCAGCCAGACGAAGGGCGCGAGCCCGAGCAGCACCAGGGCGAAGCGGGCGCAGGACGCGAGGGCGAGCGCGACGACCTCGCGGGCCCCGAGCGGCAGCCTCGCCGCGCGGGCGAAGGCCACGAAGGGAGCGGCGCACACCACCAGGGTGATCAGCAGGATGAGCGGCACCTTCACGGTGCAATAGAGCACCTGGAGGCCGCCTCGGTGGGCGCCGATGACGCTGCCGAAGAGGCCCGCGCCGACGACCACGGCGCCGAGCAGGGTGCGGGTGAGCGAGGCGATGACGGCGCCCCCGTCGGGCGACGCGGTGGCGCGGTCGAGCCCGGAGAGGAAGCCGTCGGGGTCGCGCAGCAGGAGCTCGAGCCGGGCGACGGGGCCCGGGGGAAGGTCGACCGGAGGAGGCGGAACGAAGGCGGTCTCGCGCGGGGCGACGGCGGGAGCGGCGGGAACCGTGGGAAAGGCGAGCGCGGCGTCGGCGTTCATCGGGTCACCGTGAGCGGGAGGTGGTGGGCGAGCGCCACGAGGAGGCGCACTCCGAGGGCGACCGCGAAGGCGGACCAGATCCACGCGGCGGCGAGGCCGTCGGAGAGGGCGCGGACGGAGACGGAGCGCACGGCGGCGGCGCCCACGGAGACGACCGCGGCGAGGAGCAGGGCCCAGGCGCTCGGGGTGCGGAGCGTGGCGGAGAAGAAGGCCGCGGGGGCAGCGAGCCCGAGGAGGATCACCCCGGTGCGGCCGAGGACGTCGGCGACGCCCGAGACGAGCTCCTCGGCGGAGCTGCGGGAGCCCGACCAGGAGCTCGCGAGGTAGAGCGGCGGGAGGGCGAGCAGGGCCCCGCCGACGAAGAGCGCGGGGGACATCCAGGCGCCTCGGAGGATGGCGGCGGCGCCATGGCCGAGACCGGCGGCCGCGCCGAAGGCGACGGCCCCGGCGAGGCCGAGGGCGAGGCTGCGGGAGAGGGGGAGCTGCGCGGGGGGCGGTGGTGCGAGGGAGGCGGTGATGGTCATGGTGGCTCCTGCGGGTGGAGGGGAGGAGCGCCGCCGTCGTGGCGACGCGCCGTACCCGGTGAGGACCATCGCCCGCGAATGTGGAGGAAGACCGGACGAGCCCGAGGAGGTCGTCGGGAGGATTCGTGGCGGAATCGTGGCAGCGGGGAACGACGGGCGGGTGCTCACTCGGATGCGTTGACGCAGCGCCAGGTCACCCCGCGAACGGGTGTCGCGGGCACTCCAACGGCGGGCCATCGCGGTACGTCGTCAGTGGGTCGGCGGCGGGCCGCGGGAGCGGCGTCGAGGCGCGACGATCCGCAAGCCACCCGACCAGCTGCAGAACGACCACGACGAGGCCGATCGCTACCGCGACCGGGCTCAGCCACATCGAAGCCTCAGCGCCACGGATGAGCCACTCCGAGGTGTTCGAGTTTCGACTGTCGACGTGCCCGAACAGAAGGCACGACAGGCAGCAGGGAACCATGGCCAACACGATGGCCGTCGTGGCCCAGGCGCTCATCGCCGCCCGCACCCGTGTGGCGCGTCGCTCGGCCACGCATCGAGGGCAACCCATCGGGTTCACCGGCGCGAGCGTACGCCCGACGCCGCGATGAACAAGGTCGGACTGTCAACGCGCGATCGGCTCGCGCGCGTGGTGGTAGACGCGCAGCACGCGGAGCACTCCCGGCTCGCGCTCGTAGAAGATCGCCACGGGGTGGACGCACACCCGTCGTGCGTCGCTCCCATCGCGGAGACCAACGAGCACGCCATCCATTCGCGGCGCGGTCAGGGCCAGCGCGGCCACCGTGCGTTCGATGGCCGAGCGAAGGTTCTCCCCGGCCGCAGGATTGCGCTCGACGATGTAGCGGACCACCTCGCGCAGGTCGGTTCGCGCCTCTTCGGTCAGCTCGATGCGGTCCGAGGTCACCGTCCGCGCGCCGCCGCGATCATGCCCCTCAGCTCCGCGTTGACGGCGTCCCACGCGACCACGCGCCCCTCGCGCGCGCTCTGCCTCGCCGCTTCGATTCCAGCCTCCTGCTCGGCAGTGAGCTCGAATGCCTCCTCGTCGGGCACCGCCGCGATGCGATAGCGCCCCGGAGGAAGCCCGGCCAGCAGCTCGCCCACTCCCGCGGGGACGTCCGTCCCGTTCCAGTCGATCACCTTCGCCGCGTCTGCCATGAGCGCAGTGTGGCGCGCGGTAGCAGCCCCACGCAATCGGCGCGGCCGGAGTCGCCTGCTGCCGACCCGCGCGACTGATGGCGGGAGCGTTGGGCGCTCGCGATCCTCCGTCGTCGCTCCCAGGAGCCGACCTGACGGCGCCGCTCAGCCGAAGGTCGCGACCACACCTGCGTGGTCGGACTCAAGCGCGCCACCGACGAGCAGCGGTCGACGTCGCCGACGACGCGGTCGGGCGGCGCGCCGTCGCCGGTGCGGGCACGTTGGTTGAGCGCGGGCATGAGACCCCCCTCGACGCAGCCCACTGCGGGTCGCGCGGGTTGTGCACGGCCGCTGTTGCGGGCATACGCGAGCGCATCGTGACGCTCGACGAACTCGCCGCCTCGCTGCCCGGCGGCCTGCACGACGCGAAGCTCCTCTCCCTCGCGATCGACTACCCGCGGCAGCGGCTGACGCTCGACCTGCGCATCGACGTCGGCGATCCCGACGCGCCAGACGCCGCCGCGCGCGAGGCCCGCCGCCCCGTGCGCCTCGTCTTTACCGGGCTCGTACTCTGTGTGGTCGACCCGCCCGACTCGCGCTACCCCTTCGACCGCGCAGGCCCGCTCACCATCGACGCGGGCGACGGCGAGCCCTCGACCTCGCCCCGCGTGCTGCCCCCGGTGCCGACCGGCGCCTTCCTCTCGTGGATCTTCGTCTACGAGTGGAACGCCTTCCTCCGCGTCGTCGCGCGCGACGTGCAGCTCGAAGAGCCCCCGCGCGTCGGCGATGCCGTCACGCCACCGTGACCGCCGTGCGCTGGATCGGCCTCTTCAACACCTGGGCCCCCCCGCGACAGCGAGACGGCCATCCGCCGCTGGGCCGGAGACCTCTCGGGCGATAGTCTCGGGCCATGTCCGGTGACGCCGCCCGCTCCCTCGACCCGGAATTCCCCAACCTCGCCCCCGAGGTCGTGGAGGGGTACCGCAGCGCGTCCGAGACGATGATCGCGGAGGTCATCGACGGCGAGCTGTCGCTGATGCCTCGCCCCAGGCGCCGCCACGTGCACGGCGCCTCGCTCCTGTCGCATCGCCTCGGCCCCTTCTTCGACCCGTCCGGCGGTGATCCCGGCGGGTGGGTGATCCACGTCGAGCCCGAGCTCCACCTCGGACCGCGCCCCGACATCGTCGTCCCCGACCTCGCCGGCTGGCGGCGCGAGCGCCTCCCCGAGGGCTTCCTCGACGAGAGCGACGGCCTCACCCTCGCGCCCGATTGGATCTGCGAGGTGATCTCCCCGTCGACCGAGAGGGTCGACCGCGGGCGCAAGCTCGACCTCTACCGCCGCGAGGCCGTCGGCCACGTCTGGCTGCTCTCCCCGGCGCTGCGCACCGTCGAGGTCTACCGCCGCCACGACCTCGGCTGGCTGCTCGTCGCGACCTTCGCCGGCGACGCCGCGGCCCGCATCGAGCCCTTCGACGCCATCGAGCTCGACCTCACCGCCCTCTGGACGCTGTAGCGGCCACTGAGGCTCCGCCGTGCTCCCGCTCAGCCGAAGGTCGCCACCACCGCGGCGTGGTCGGACTCCACGTCCTCCCTGCCCTCGCCCGTCCCGTCGCGCAGGGTCTCGTTGAGCACCCTCGCCCCGCGGAAGCGCCGCCAGAGCGCGCGGCTCACCAGGATGTGGTCCACCTGCTGCCCGACCCCCCGATACAGGATCGTATGCCGCTGCCCCGGCGGAACCGCCTTTACGCAGTGCTGTAAGATCCCCCGCTCCAGCGAGGCGGTGAGCTCGAGGTCGGCGTGGCGCCCCCGGGGCATGTCCGCGAGGTCCCCCGCGACCGAGCGCACCACCGCGGCCTCCGGGCCGTCGTTGAAATCGCCCAGCACCGCGAGCTGCGCGTGAGGGTCGCGCATCAGCCGGGCGTCGACCCGAGAGCGCAGGTAGAGGGCCTCGGCGAGGCGCAGCACCGTGGCCCGCGCCGCCCCCTCCGCGGCGGCGTAATGGCCGCTCTCCCCGGTGGACTCGCCCCCCGCGTCGACCCTCGCCACCGGCCGCGGCGACTTCATGTGCACCACCATCAGCGCGAGCGAGCTCTGGTCGGGGAGAGTGACGGTCACCTCCAGCACGCCCCGCTTGGACTGGATGCGCGAGCCGAAGGGCCTCGGGTCGCCCTCCGCGAAGACCGGGAAGGCCAGCTCGCCCGCGCCGTGGGTCTCGACCCCGGAGATGGGGAAGCGGGAGAGCAGCCCGCACGCGATGCCGCGGCTGTCGGTGACTCCAGCGACCGCCGGGAGGTAGCGGCCGTCCGCGAGGGTTCCGCGCAGGGCGTCGAGCACGTGGGCGCCTTCGATCTCCTGGAAGGCGATGACGTCGGCGTCGGTGCGGGCGACCGCCGTCGCGACCGCCTCGAGCTTGCGGTGGAAGAGCGTGCGCGCCCGGCGCTGGGCCCAGATGCCGAAGCCCTCGCGGTCGAGCTGGCCGATCACATGGGGTACCGCGTCATCGAAGAAGTCACGGCAGTTGAAGGTCGCGATGCGGAATTCCATGGGCCGAGCTACACCGCGCCCCGGACCTGCCCGGAGCCCCGCACCACGAACTTCTCCGTGGTGAGCTCGCGCGCCGACATGGGTCCGAAGGCGTGCATCCGGCTGGTGGAGATGCCGATCTCCGCGCCGAGCCCGAGCTCTCCGCCGTCGTTGAAGCGCGTGGAGGCGTTGAGCAGCACGCACGACGCGGTCACCTCGCGCAGGAAGCGCTCTCCCGCCTCGGCGTCGGCGGTGACGATGGCCGCGCTGTGCTCGGTGCCGTGCCGGGCGATGTGCGCCATCGCGGCGTCGAGGTCGTCGACCACCCGCACCGCCAGCACCAGCCCGAGGTACTCCGTGTCCCAGTCCTCGGGGGTCGCCGCCACCGAGGGGACCTCCGCGCGGCGCAGCACGCTCCTCGCGGCCTCGTCGGCGCGCAGCTCGACGCCCGCCGCGTGGAGCCGGCGGCCCAGCGACGGGAGCAGCGCGTCGGCCACCGCGCGGTGCACCAGCAGCGTCTCGGCGGCGTTGCACACGCCGGGGCGCTGCACCTTGGCGTTGACGGTGATGGCCTCGGCCATCGGGAGCTCGGCCGCGCGGTCGACGTAGACGTGGCAGACGCCCGCCCCGTGGCGGATCACCGGCACCCGCGCGTTGGCGTCGACGAAGGCCATGAGCGCGGGGCCCCCTCGGGGGATGGCGAGGTCGACCCGGCCGGTGGCCTGGAGCAGCTCGGTGACGCGGGCGCGGTCGGGGTCGGTGACCAGGCTGACGGCGTTGGGGTCGAGGCCGCTCGCGGAGAGCCCGGCGCGCACGGCCGTGGCGAGGGCGGCGTTGCTGCGAAGGGCCTCGGAGCCGCCGCGGAGCACCACGGCGTTGCCCGATCGCAGCGTGAGGGCGGCGCTCTCGGCGGTGACGTTGGGGCGGGCCTCGTAGATGACCGCGATGACCCCGAGGGGGATGCGACGGCGGGCGATCTGGAGGCCGTTGGGGCGGGTGCCGAGCGAGCGCTCCTCGTCGAGGGGATCGGGCATCGCGGCCACCTCGCGGACGGCCGCGATGACCCCGTCGAGGCGGGAGGGCGTGAGGGCGAGGCGGTCGCGCATCGCGGCCCCGAGGGACTCCGGGGCCAGGCCTAGGTCTTCGGCGTTGGCGGCGAGGATGGCGTCGCGGTGGGCGTCGAGGCTGCGCGCCACGGACTCGATCGCGGCGGTGCGCTCGGAGGCGGTGCTGCGGGCGAGCGAGCGCTGGGCGGTGCGGGCGTCGGAGAGTAGGCCGTCGAGGGTCGCCATGACCCGGCGAAGGTAGCACCATCGACCGGCGGTTCGTGCGGTACGATGCGGAGCGATGAGCGACGTCGACGCCCCGAACGGTGCGGTCCCTGAAGAGCCCTCGATCCTCGTGCGGAGGATTCACCGCCGCGACCTGAACAAGGTCTGGGAGTTCCTGAAGCTGTGCTTCCGGGTGGTGAACCGCGAGACGCTGGAGTACCAGCGGCCCCGGTCGAAGAAGCGCTTCCTGGAGGTCTACGAGGAGGAAGGGGTCGAGCAGCTCCTCTTCGAGGTGGCCAGCGAAGACAGCACGGAGATCGTGGCCTACGCGGAGTGCGCCTTCGAGATCACCGGCGCGGACAACTGGATGAACGAGAGCTTCTTCACCCGGCGCGACATGCGGCCGATGTTCGTCGAAGAGCTCGCGGTGCACCCGGGCTACCAGGGCCGCGGCGTAGGGAGCTTCGCCCTGGAGCAGCTGGAGCACCTCGCCCGCGTGAGGGGCTGCACCCACCTCGTGCTCGAGGTCGCGGAGAACAACAAGAACGCGCTGCAGTTCTACCGGGGCAGGCACTTCACCAAGCTCGACGCCGCGGTGTTCATGGCGAAGCGGGTGAGCAACGACGAGGAGCTTCTCCCGCCGCGCCCGCTCAGCCACCGGGTGGCCTCGGAGCCCGGGGCCGCGAAGAAGCCCGTGAAGAAGCCGAGCGCGAAGCCGCCGAAGCGGGAGACCGCAGCGGCGGCGGCGAAGAAGAAGACCTGACTCAGAAGGGCGCCTGGCGGACGGCGCGCACCACCGTGGGGACGAAGGCGCGCCGGGGCTCCGGGGCCTGGTAGTGGAGCGCGCTGCGCGACTGGATCCAGTAGTAGGGGCGCGGCACCACGCCGTCGACGTGGATCACCACCGGGGGAGCTTCGGCGGCGCTGCGCTGCGCGGCGGGCGCCGGGGGCGTCTGGGCGAGCGAGAGGGTCGGTGCGAGCGAGAGGGCGAGGGTCAGCGCGAGGGTCTTCATGGAGTGTTGAAGACGCGCGGGGAGCGCGAAGGGTCTCAGAGCGTGTAGTGGACGGCGGTGCCGTTGTCGCCGACGGCCCAGACGTCGCCGGCCGAGGCGCCCCACACGCTGCGGAGCGTCGCGGTGGTGTTCGAGGGGATGCTCGACCAGCGGGCGCCGTCCCAGTGGAGGATGGTGCCTCCCTCGCCCACGGCCCAGACGTCGTTGGGCGCGGCGCCCCAGACGCCGTAGAGCGTCGAGAGCGAGCCGGTGAGCACGTTCGACCAGGCGGTGCCGTTGAAGTGGCGGGCGGCGCTTCGGCCGACCAGCCAGACGTCGCTGGCCCCGGAGCCCCAGATGCCGAAGTAGGCCGACGAGCCGGCCGCGGGCTCCGCCGCCCAGGCGGTGCCGTTGTAGCGGTAGACGCCCGCCCCGACGGCGCGCACGTCCGTCGCCGAGCTTCCCCAGACGGCGTAGAGCTCCTGCCCCATCGGGAGCCCGGTCGAGGCGTTGCTCCAGCGGGTTCCGTCGAAGCGCGCGGCCGCGCCGACGCCCACCGCGAAGACCGCGCCCGGGCCCTGTGCCCACATGGCGACGAGCTCCAGCGCGGGCAGCGGCATCGACTGGGCGAGCATCGCGCCGCTGCCCTGGAGGAAGATCCCGAGGCCACGCTTGGCCGAGCCGTTGGTCGGGATGGTGAGCCCGGAGACGAACACCGTCGTCCCGGCCCCGGTGACCCCGCGGAGGATCAGCGGATAGGGGGTGAGCGCCCAGGCGGAGCCGTTCCAGCGGGCGAGGGTGCGAGGGGCGACGGCGACGACGTTGTTGCCCGCGCTGCCCCAGATGCCCGTGAAGGTCTCGGTCGCGCGCGTGGGCACGACGGCCCAGCGACCGGGCACGGTGCCGGGCCCGGTGCCCGTGTCCGTGGGCACGCCGCCGTCGGTCACCGTCGGCCCGCCGGGGATCGGGTCGAAGCCCACCACCCGAGCCAGCGTGCGCCCCGCCCCGCCGGTGGTGATCTCCCCGCGGCCGAGCTGCGCGTTCTGGTCGCCGCCCCAGCACACGACCTCGCCCGTTCCGCGCACGGCGCACGCGTAGTCGGCGCCGACGCTCAGCTGAAACGCGTTGACGAGACCCGTCACCGGACCGGGCCTCGGACGGTCGGCGGTGGTCCCGTCGCCGAGCTGCCCCGCGGTGCCCTGCCCCCAGCACTGCACCGCCCCGGTGCGAAGCCGGGCGCAGGTCTCACGGCCTCCCGCCGCGACCTCCGCGACGTTGCCGAGCCCAGCGACCGCGACGGGGCTGCTGCGGTCGCTCGTCGCGCCGTCTCCGAGCTGGCCGAGCGTCCCGTTGCCCCAGCACGACACCTCGCCGTTCGCTCTCACGGCGCAGGAGTGAGCGAGCCCGGCGGTGATGCCCGTCGCGTCGACCAGCGCCCCCACCGACACGGGCGTCGCGCTGTTGGCCATGGTCCCGTTGCCGAGCTGACCCTTGTCGTTGGCGCCCCAGCAGAGGACGCCGCCGTTGGCTCGCACCGCGCAGGTGTGCTGGCGCCCCGCGGCGATGCTCACGATGTCGTCGGCGCCGCTCACGGTGGTCGGGCGCTGCCGGTCGGAGGGGGTGGAGTCGCCCACCTGACCGAGGTTGTTCTGACCGAAGCACGCGACCTGGCCCGAGCGGCGGAGCACGCAGGTGTGCGTCTCTCCGACCGAGACCTGCGTCGCGTCGTCGATCTGCACCACCTCGACGGGCATCCGCCGGTCGAGCAGCGTGCCGTCTCCGAGCTGGCCGTTGCGGTTGGCTCCCCAGCAGACGACGCGTCCGTTGGCGCGCACCGCGCACGCGTGGAAGCTGCCGACGGAGACCTGCGCGGCGTCGGTCACGCCCGCGACGTTCACCGCGGCGGCGCGGGTCATCGTGGTGCCGTCGCCGAGGATGCCGCCCCGGTTGTTGCCCCAGCAGCCGATGGTGCCGTCGGGTCGGCGGGCGCAGGCCGAGGCGTTGCCCGCGGACACCTGCACGCCGCCGCCGTCGGTGCGCATCGACGCGGGCCCGGTGTCCCTCGGGGGGGTGCCACCGCGGTCGGTGACGCCGTTGCCTGCGTCGCCGTTCACGGGCGTGGAGCCCGCGTCCATCTCGTCGCCGGGGCCGCCCACCAGCACCGGGTCGGCCGGGGTGCAGCTCACGAGCCAGACCAGCGGGGCGCCCATCCATCGAAGCGTGCGTGTCTTCATCGTGTCGTGGGGCGAACCTAGCGCGCGATGCCGGGGGCCGGAAACGCCGACATGACGAAACCTCGCGGTCGGGGGTCGGGCTTTCGTACGATCCATGCCCCGTGAGCGACGAAGCCCCTGTCTCCGCACCGATCCCTGTGACGATCTACACCGACGGCGGCGCGAAGCCGAACCCCGACGGGCCTGGCGGCTGGGCGGCCCTGCTGATCAGCGGAAACCAGCGGCGGGAGATCTCCGGCGGCGAGCCGAAGACCACCAACAACCGCATGGAGCTCATGGCCGCGATCTCCGCGCTGGAGGAGCTGAAGAAGCCCTGCGTGGTGACGCTCTGGACCGACAGCCAGTACCTGCGCAACGGCATCACCGAGTGGATGCCCAACTGGGTGAAGCGCGGGTGGAAGACCGCCGCCAAGCAGCCCGTGAAGAACCAGGACCTCTGGCAGCGGCTGCACCGCGTGGCGGAGCGGCACCAGGTGACCTGGAAGTGGGTCAAGGCCCACAACGGGCACCCCCTCAACGAGCGGGTCGACGCCATGGCGACCGCGGCGAGGGAGAAGATCGAGCGCGGAGAGTGAGTCGTCGCGGTGGGAGATCGGGCTCCGCGCGGGTCATGGACACCACCGCCCTGCATTGAGAGAGTCGCCGCCATGTCCAACCCAGAGGAGTCGCCGCGTCCGTCGGTCGCGCGTGAGAGTGAGTTCTTCGTCCCCGGTGGTCGCCAGAGCAGGCCGCCGGGGGAGCGCCCGAGCGTGCCGCCTCCGGGGGAGCGCATCAGCTCGCCGGACGTCGGCCGCGGCCGCGACTACGAGACGCTCGAGGGCGCGAGCGGGCGCGAGGTGTTCTTCCGCCCGCGGCGATACAGCCCGAAGGACTTCGAGGGCATCGAGCCGGTCATCGAGGTCACCCACGCGGGGGTGACCCACCCGTGCGAGCTGCAGGACGTCTCGCAGAACGGCGTGGCCTTCGTGTGGCCCGTGTCGACGCACGTCTCCGTGGGCGACGCCATCGAGCGCCTCGCGGTGAGCTTCGACCAGCACACGGTCTACCGCGGCGCGGCGCAGGTCACGACGGTGCGCGAGCTCGACGGGCGCGTGGTGGTGGGCGCGTCGTTCAGCGAGTCGCTGATGAACATCGACGACGTGATGCACCTGCGAGACGTGCGCCTCTGGAGCGAAGGCGAGGCGCAGCTGCTGCTCGCCCGATCGCGGCCGTGGTTCGTCGAGGGGCACGAGCGCTTCAAGTCGCTGGTGGCCGAGCTGCGGCTCTTCTTCGAGGACTCCGACGCCAGGCTCTCCGCGCTCGAGGCCCGGCTGCCCTCGCACCTCCTCACCGGCGAGATGCACACCGCCGCGCGCAACGCCCTCATCGACCAGCTCCGGCGCGACTTCGTCCCGGAGTTCGTGCGCTACTCCGAGGCCATCGACGCCGCGCTGCGGAGCGTCCCGGAGGCCGAGCAGGCGCCCCTCAAGGACTACTCGCTGCGCATGCTCCACGACTACTTCATGCGCGCGCCCTTCATGCACCGGTGCCGCACGAAGCCGCTCGGATACCCGGGCGACTACGAGGTCATGCGGTACATCTACGAGCGGCAGTTCGAGGGCGCCACGCTCTTCGGCCGGGCGCTCCACCTGGCCGTGGTGTGGACCCGCGGGGCGCACGCGGTGCGGTGCCGCAAGGACGTGGTGCGAGCCCGCCTCGACGCGATGCTCGACAACCCGACGGTCACCGGCCGGCCCATCCGCATCGCCTCGGTGGCCGCAGGGCCCGCGCAGGAGATCGTCGAGCTGCTCGCGCAGCGCCGCCGGCCGACGCCGCCGGTGGAGTTCCTCCTCTTCGATCAGGACCCGCTGGCCCTCTCGTATGCCCAGGGGCGGATGTCCCGGCACATCGCCAACAACCCCTCGGTGAAGGTGGTCTTCCTCCACGACTCCATCAAGCGGCTGCTCCACGACCCGACGCTCTTCAAGGGCTTCGGGCCCTTCGACATGATCTTCTGCGCGGGGCTCTTCGACTACCTGCGATTCCCCACGGCGGTGAACCTCTGCCGGAACTTCTATGACAACCTCAACCCGGGTGGCATGGCGTTCGTCGGCAACATGGTCCAGGAGAACCCGTGCAAGTGGTTCCTCGAGCACCACCTGGAGTGGTTCCTCCTGCTGCGCACCCGCGAGGAGATGATGGCCTACGCGAGCGCCGCGGCCCCGGAGGCGGAGGTCGCCATCCTCGAGGACGGCACGGGCATCAACCCCTTCGTCACCATGCGAAAGCCGTGAGCGGCGCGGCTCCGATCGAGGCTGCGATCGAGGCCGAGTGGAGCCGCTGGCTCATCGATCGCAACCGCCGCGCGGCGCGCACCGTGCTGCTCCTCGTCGGGGTCTTCTATCCCCTCTTCGGCGTGCTCGACTACGTCGTCGCCCGCCAGCACCTGCACATCCTCTACCCCAGCCGGGCGCTGGTCACGGCCATCACCGTCGCGATGTTCGTGGCCACCCGCCGGCCCGTCTTCGAGCGCCACGCCGCGCGCCTCACGCAGGTCTACATGCTCTGCGTCGGCGCCGGCATCGCCGTGATGGTCTTCGTCCTCGGCGGTTACAGCTCCGTGTACTACGCCGGGCTCAACCTCGCGATGATCACCGCGGGCCTGCTCTTCATGTGGCCCGCCCGCATCGCCGTGCCCTACCACGTCGCGATCGTGCTGATGTTCCTGGTGCCCAACGCGTTCAACGCCACCGGGGCGCAGCTGAGCGACGCGATCACCAACATGTTCTTCCTGGTGACCACCGCTACGGTCGTGAGCGCCGCGCAGGTGTTCGCCTTCCGCGGCGCCTACGAGCAGGTGGTCAACCAGATCAAGCTGGAGAGCGCCACGCACAGCCTCGGCCGGGCGCACGAGGAGCTGAAGCGCCTCGACCGGTTCAAGTCGCACTTCTTCGCCAACATCACCCACGAGCTCAAGACCCCGCTGGCGATGATCCTGTCGCCGGTCGAGCTGATGATCGACGGCGAGATGGGAGCCGTCTCCGAGTCGCAGCGCACCACCCTGCGTACGGTCTTCCGCAACGGGGTCAAGCTGCTGCGGCTCATCGAGGACCTGCTCGACCTGTCGCGCCTGGAAGAGTCACGGCTGCGGCTGCGCGTCGAGGAGCACGACCTCGTCGCGTTCCTGGGCGCGCTGGTCGCCCAGGTGCTCACCCTCACGCAGCGCAAGAACATCGAGGTCACCTTCCACGCCGACGCGGAGACGGTGCCCACGCACTGCGACCTCGACCGGCTGGAGCGCGTGTTCATCAACGTGCTCTCCAACGCCGCGAAGTTCACGCCGCCCGGCGGCCACATCAAGGTGAGCGTCACCCACGACGAGCGCAGCGCCACCATCGCCGTGCAGGACGACGGCCCGGGCTTCGACCCGGAGATGGCCGACCGGCTCTTCGAGCGCTTCTTCCAGGTCGAGATGGCCGGCTCGCGGCGCTACGGCGGCGCGGGCGTCGGCCTGGCCCTGGCGCGCGAGCTGGTGGCGCTTCACGGCGGGGAGATCAGCGCGTTCAGCGAGCCGGGCCGCGGGGCCCTGTTCACGGTGGTGCTGCCGCGAGATCGGGAGCACTTCCGCGAGGAGGCGCTCGACCACCGCCCGGGGAAGCGCGAGCTGCCGGACCCGAGGCGCGACGACGACCGCAGCGTGCAGGAGTGGACCGTGCAGGTGTCCACGCGCCCGGAGTTCAAGCTCCTGGGCGTGGCCGAGGTGACCGAGCGTCGGGTGGTCGAGCGCGACCCCGGCGAGCGAGCGCACGCCCGCACGGTGCTGGTGATCGAGGACACCCCGGACGTGCTCCGGCTGCTGCACACGGTGCTGCGGCAGCACTTCCGCGTGCTCGCGACCACGCACGCCCTGCAGGGCCTGGAGATCGCGCAGCGCGAGCTTCCAGACCTGGTGATCACCGACCTGATGATGCCCGACATCGACGGGCTGGAGTTCATCCGCCGCTTCCGCTCGGACGCCCGCTTCAAGCACACGCCGGTGCTGATGCTCACCGCGCGCGGCGACCTCGACGACCGGCTGAAGGGCATCGAGACCGGCGCCTCGGCCTACATGACCAAGCCCTTCGCGCCGCGGGAGCTGCTCTCCACGGTGCGCTCCCTGCTCGACCTGCAGGACGCCACGGCGGACATGGTGCTGGCGCAGCAGATGGACTCGCTGGAGGTCGTGGCCGGGGGCATGGCCCACGAGATCAACAACCCGCTCAACTACATCTCCAACGCCCTGGCGCGCATCGAGTCGGACGTGAGGGAGATCCACCGGCTGTCGCGGGAGACGACCCCGGAGGCCGACGCGAAGATCGCCAGGCTCAACACGAGGGCCGAGCGGATGTTCCAGACGGCGCGCTCGGGGGTCACGCGCATCCGGGAGACCGTGGACGTGATGCGACGGTACAGCCGCGAGGGGTACTCGCGCGTGTCGCGTGGGCACGACGTCTTCGAGGCGGTGCGGGACGTGGTGCGGGTGGTGGTTCCGGCGATCGGACGCGAGGTCGCGGTGGAGACGGAGTTCAGGGGCGACGGCGTCATCGAGTGCGTGCCCGAGGAGCTGCACCAGGTGTTCACCAACCTGCTGCAGAACGCCATCGAGGCCGTGGAGGATCACACCGGCAAGGTGACCATCGTGGGCGAAGGCGCGGCCGACCAGGTCACGCTCACCGTGAGCGACAACGGACACGGCATCCCCAAGGACGACATCGCCCGGGTGTTCACGCCCTTCTTCACCAAGAAGGCCGCCGGCAAGGGCATGGGCATGGGGCTCACCATCACCTGGCGCGTGGTGCACGCCCTCGGCGGGACCATCACCGTGCGCAGCGACGAGGGCGAGGGCACGGAGTTCGTGGTGCGCCTGCCGAGGATGCCGGGCGCCCTGCGGGACACCCAGCGCCCCGGGGCCTTCGAGAGCTCGGTGCCGCCGCCGCCGCCCCCGCCGGTCTCCGGCGTGTCGGCGATCAGCGCGTAGCGCCTCAGATCACCACGAGGTCGTCGCGGTGGATCACCTCGTCGCCGTGCGGCGCGCCCAGGAGATCGCCCACCTCGCGGGAGTTGCGGCCGCGGATGACGTGCAGCTCGGCGCTGGAGAAGGCCGAGAGCCCTCGGGCGAAGGGCGCGGAGTCGGCGGTGACGAGGTCGACCGGGTCGCCGCGACGGAAGGTGCCGCGCACCTCGACGACGCCGGAGGGCAGCAGCGAGCGGCGGCCCTCCAGCACCGCGCGGCGGGCGCCCTCGTCCACCACCAGCGTGCCGCGACCGCGGAGCGTGTGGGCGATCCAGTGGGCCCTCGCGGACACCCGCTGCTCCATCGGGAGGAAGACCGTGCCCACGTCGTCGCCACGCATCAGCGCCGCGAGCACGCCGGGCTGACGCCCCGGGGCGATCACCGCCGTCGCCCCTGCGGCGGTGGCGGCCCTGGCGGCCTTCAGCTTGGTGACCATGCCTCCCTTCCCGCCTCCGGAGACGTCGGTGCGGACGAAGCGGTCGACGCTGCGGTCGCCGCCTGCGACGACCTGCACCCTGCGCTCGCCGTCGAGCAGCCCCGGGGCGACGGAGAGCATCACCAGCAGCTCGGCGCCGAGGAGGTTGGCCACCTGGGCGGAGAGCGAGTCGTTGTCGCCGAAGGCGATCTCCTCGACGCTGACGGTGTCGTTCTCGTTGATGACGGGGATGGCGCCGCGGGTCAGCAGCGCGTCGAGCGCGCCGCGGGCGTTGAGGTAGCGCCCCCGCTCGGCGAAGTCGGAGTGGGTGAGCAGCACCTGGGCGGCCACGCGATTGCGCCGGGCGAAGACCTCGGACCAGAGCCGGATGAGGAGCCCCTGCCCCGCGGCGGCGCAGGCCTGGAGCTGGTCCATGCGGCGGGGGCGGGCGGTGAACCCGAGGGCCTCGACGCCGAGGGCGATGGCCCCGGAGGAGACCAGCGCGACGCGGCGGCCGGGGGTCTCCGCGAGGTCGACGAGCTCGTTGGCGAGGGAGTCGAGCACGGCGCGGTCGATGGCCCCGCGGGGATCGGTGAGCACGCCGGTGCCGATCTTGACGACGACGGTGCGGGCGCGGCGGAGCGGGGTCAGACGGTCGAGCGAGGCGGGGTCGACGGTGGCCATGGGCGGTGGGGCGCGGGAGTACCAAATCGCGCGCGGGCGGACCAGCCGTTGCGGATCAGGTCGTGGGGGCGGGGGCCGCGGCCTCGGCCATCGCCCCTCGGGCGATGAGGTACTGCGCGAGGTAGTAGGTGATGTAGCCGGGGTAGAGCAGCGCCTCGGTGGCGTAGAGGTCGCTCGGGTGCGCCCTCGGCAGGAGAAACTGGTTGAGGGGGATGATCGAGTCGCTCGCGACGAAGACCAGCGCGCCGAGCGCCAGCACGCGAGACCCGCGTCGCATCACCGCCACGCTCGCCATGCCGATGAGCAGCGGCATGTACGCGAGCAGCGCGGGCGAGACCGGGACCAGCCGCGGCGGGTCGACCGTCACCCAGCCGATGGAGCGCACCGGCTGGAGGGGATTGACCCACGCGATGACGGCGCCGTAGCCGAGGCCGAAGGTCGCGAGGCCGGTGACGAGGCTGCGTCGGGCGGCGCTCGCGGACCAGCCCGCGCGGCGCAGGCCGGCGATGTAGAAGACGTGGCCGATCAGGAAGGCGAGCACCCCGTAGACCGCGAGGTCGGGGTCGAAGGTGTTGAGGAAGTAGTCGCCCATGGCGCCCGCGAGGAGCCCGTACGCGATGGTCGCCCCGAAGGCCGGCCGGGTCGCCGGCAGCGCCCAGAAGGCCAGCACCACGGTGGGCGCCATGCGCACCAGAGCGAGCCCGGGGAAGGGCCCGAGCGGAATCAGCCCGATGCTGATCACGGCGAGCAGCCAGTACGCGAGGTCGAGGCGAGCGCGACGGCCGACGCCCGAGGTCAGTTCTGCCAGCACGACGGGCGAGACTACCGGACAACCGCCGAGGAGGGGTGAAGGCGCCCCGATCGGATTGCGCCAGCGCGCCCGCGATGCCAGAAGTCCCGCGGCCATGACCCCCTCCCTCGCTCCGCGGCGCCTGCGCTGATGCCCGTCTCCCTCGCCTCGCTCCAGGCCCTGCTCGCCAACGTCCGGAGGCGCTCTCCCTCGATGCGCCTCGCCCAGGCCGCCGAGCTCGCCCGCCCCGGCAACGTGCTCTCCCAGCGCGAGACCGACGACGAGGCGATGTTGCTGGTGCAGGTGCCGGGGTGGTCGGTTCCGGCGACGGCGATGCTCTACCCCGAGGAGGGAGAGTGGGCGTGTGACTGCGGCGGAGCGGACCCCTGCGCCCACGTCGTCGCGGCCGCCGCGGCCCTGGAGACCGCCCTTCGCACGGGGGTCGCGCTCCCCTCGGCGGTGAGCGTGCAGTCGCGGCTGCGCTACGCGTTGACCGCGACGCGCGAGGGCCTGCGGGTGGCCCGCTACATCACCGGTCCGGGCGGAGACGAGCGAGCGCTGGAGGGGGCGCTCTCGGACGCCGGGGTGGCGATCTCGACTAGCGACGCCGACCTCGCCGTCGACCGGCTGTGCGACCTGAAGCGCGGCGGGCTCGTGGCCGCGCAGGACCTCCCGGCGCTCCTGACCGCCCTCTCGTCCTGCGAGGACGTGGACCTCGATGGGCGGGCGGTGAGGGTCTCCACCGAGGAGGTCTTCCCGAAGGTGTGGGTGGAGGATCACCCGAAGGGCTTCGCGCTGCGCATCGAGCGCGACCCGGCGGTGACCGCGGTGGTCTCTCCGGGGGTCGCCAACGCGGCCGGGGTGCTCCGCCCGATGGGGGCGACCGACCTCACCGGACCGCTGCTGGAGAAGCTCCCTCGCACCCGGGTGTTCGCCGCGACCGAGCTCTCCGAGCTGGTGCTGAAGACCCTCCCCGAGATCTCCGCGAGGCTCCCCGTGGAGCTGCGCACGAAGCGCCTCCCGACGCTGGTGAAGGGACTTCGGCCGCGCATCACCATGGACGTCACGCTGCTCTCTCACGCGCTCTCGGTGACCCCCGCGCTCACCTACGGCGACCCGCCGATCGCTCGCATCGAGGACGGTCGCATGGTGCACCTGCGGGGCGGTCTCCCGCTGAGGGACGAAGGCGCGGAGGTGCGGGAGGTGCACCGGCTGCGAGACGAGCTGGGGTTGGTCCCGGGCGTGCGCACGGCGTACCGGGGCGCGGACGCGGCGCGCTTCCTCGCGAAGTTGAAGGCGTGGTCGCCCGAGGGAGGGAGCGCCACGGCGTCGCTCTTCGGCAGCGTCCCGGTCGCCCCGAAGCTCACCGTGCGGGACACGGGCTTCGACCTCTCCTTCGAGCTCCCGAGCGACGGAGAGGGAGAGGGAGCGACGCCGAGGCAGGCCGACGCGGCGACGGTGATGCAGGCGTGGCGGGAGGGCCTCGACGTGGTCCCGCTCACCGACGGCACCTGGGCGCCGCTGCCGGTCGAGTGGCTGCGGGCGCACGGTCACCGGGTGGCCGACCTGCTCGCCGCGAGAGACGACGACGGCGAGGTGACGCGCGCCGCGCTGCCCGCGCTGGCGCAGCTCTGCGAGGCCCTGGAGACGCCCGCTCCGCCGAAGCTGCAGGGGCTGAGGGCGCTGGCGGAGGGCTTCGAGGCGATCCCCCCGGCGGCGCTCCCGGCGGACCTCACGGCGACGCTGCGGCCCTACCAGCGTCGGGGCGTGGACTGGCTGTGCTTTCTCCGCGACGCGCAGATGGGCGCGGTGCTGGCCGACGACATGGGCCTCGGCAAGACGCTCCAGACCATCTGCGCGCTGCGAGGGCGCTCGCTGGTGGTGGCGCCGAGGAGCGTGCTCCACAACTGGGCCGACGAGGTGAGGCGCTTCCGTCCGGGGCTCTCGGTCGCGGTCTATCACGGCGCGGGCCGAGCCATCGATCGTCGCGCGGACGTCACGCTCACCACCTACGCGGTGCTTCGCCTGGACGCCGGGGCGCTCTCCAGGGAGCCCTGGGACGCGGTCGTTCTCGACGAGGCCCAGGCCATCAAGAACCCCGACAGCCAGGCCGCGCGCGCGGCCTACCAGCTACGGGGGAGCTTCCGCGTGGCGCTCTCCGGGACGCCCGTGGAGAACCGCCTCGAGGAGCTGTGGAGCCTGATGCACTTCGCCAACCCGGGGCTGCTCGGGGGGAGGAGCGACTTCGACGAGCGCTACGCGAAGCCCGCCGCGGAGGGCGACGGCACCGCCATGGCGAGGCTGCGACAGCGGGTGGGAACCTTCCTGCTGCGGCGGTTGAAGAGGGAGGTGGCGCCGGAGCTTCCGCCGAGGACGGAGGCGGTGCTCCACTGCGACCTCGACGAGAGAGAGCGCGAGGTCTACGACGCGGTGAGGGCGGCCTCGCAGCGCGACGTGGTGGAGGCCTTGCGCGAGGGCGGGAGCACGCTGCTGGCGCTGGAGGCGCTGCTGCGGCTGAGGCAGGCGGCGTGTCACAGCGGGCTGGTTCCGGGGCAGAGCGCGGACTCGTCGTCGAAGGTGACCTGCCTCGTGGACGCGCTGGAGTCCGCCGCGGCGGACGGCCACAAGGCCCTGGTGTTCTCGCAGTGGACCTCGCTGCTCGACCGGGTGGAGCCGCACCTCGAGGCCGCGGGCATCGGCTTCGCGAGGCTCGACGGGTCCACGCGCGACCGGGCCGAGGTGGTGGGGCGCTTCCAGTCGGAGGGCGGGGCCCCGGTGATGCTGGTGTCGCTCAAGGCGGGCGGCACGGGCATCAACCTCACCGCGGCGGATCACGTCTTCCTGCTCGATCCGTGGTGGAACCCCGCCGTCGAGGACCAGGCCGCGGACCGCGCCCACCGCATCGGCCAGCAGCGACCGGTGACCATCTACCGCATCGTGGCGAGCGACACCGTCGAGGAGCGCATCGTGGCGCTCCAATCCCGAAAGCGGGCGCTCGCCGAGGCCGCGCTCTCGGGCGGCGACCCGAGCGCGTCGCTCACCCGCGACGACCTGCTCGCGCTGCTGGCGTAGGCCCTCCGCCCGCGGTCTCTCGCAGGAAGTCCAGCAGCCGCCGCACGGTGCCGTCGCAGTCGTCCACCTGCGGGCTGTGACCGACCCCGGCGACCACCTCGATGCGAGCGTGCGGTGGCAGGTGCTCGCGGAAGAAGTCCAGACCCGTCGACGGCAGCACCCGCTCCTCGGCGCCCCAGAGCAGCAGCACGGGCATGGTGAGGGCGCGCAGCTCGTCGGCGGTGAGGTAGTTGGCCGGGCCCACGCCCGCGAGCAGCCGTCGCAGCGCGGGGCGGGCGAAGCCCCGTCGCAGGCTGGCCGCCGCGATGGGTCGGAGGGCGGTGCGACGCACCAGCAGCCGGTCGATGAAGTCCTCGGCCTCGGCGTGCGTGCGCAGCGTGAAGGTGCGCTGCAGCGCGGCGAGCTCCGAGGCCGAGAGCGGAGCGCCTCCGGGAGAGACGAGCGCGAGGCCCAGCACGCGCGAGGGGCGGTCGACGGCGTAGCGCAGCGCGAGGGCGGCGCCCATGGAGCTGCCCACCAGCATGACCGGGCCGTCGAGCGCGTGGTCGAGGGCGTCGCGCAGGCCCTGGTAGAGCAGGGCTCCGTCGAGGTGGGGCGGCGCGTGGCTGTAGCCGTGGGCGGGCAGATCGGGGGCGATCACCCGGCGGACATGAGGCCGCAGCGCCTGGAGCAGCGGGGCGTTGTAGCCCGCGGAGGAGTTGTAGCCGTGGAGGACCACCGTGGTCGGGAGGGCGCCGCCGCCGGGCACCTCGACCCAGTGGAGCGGGCCGGTGCAGGTGTCGACCGAGCGGCTGCGCCAGCCGCGGAGGTGGAGGGAGAGGCGGGCGAGTCGTTCGCTGAACAGGGCCATCGCAGGGGATGCGGTCGACCATAGCCGATCTCCCGCGAGGCGCCCGGGGGGCAGGGAGACCGTCAGGTGCCGCTGCGGGCCGCGGGGGAGACCACGATCTCCACGCGGCGATTGTTGGCCCGACCCTCGGCGGAGTCGTTGGGCGCCACCGGCCGCGACGGGCCGAGGCCGCTCGCCTCGATCTGGCCCTCGGGGATGCCGCGGCTGATGAGGTAGGCGCGCACCGACTGGGCGCGAGCGAGCGAGAGCTGCTGGTTGGCGGAGGGCGACCCTCGCGAGTCGGTGTGCCCCTCGACGACGAGGTGCCGGGCGCCCTGGTCGATGAGCGCCCGGGCCACCTGGTCGAGCCGCTGCTGGGCGATGGGTAGCAGCGCGGACTCACCCGTGGCGAAGAGCACCTCGCCGGAGAGGGTGATGACGGTGCCTCGCTGCTCCTCGCGCACCGCCGCGACGCGACGGAGGCTCTCCAGCGCGGCGGCCGCCTGGCGCTCGGCCTCCATGCGCCGCTGCCTCTCGGCGGCGAGCTGGGTCTGCGTCATGGCGACGGTCTGCTGGGTGTTCTGTAGCTGCTGCTGCGATTGCTGCAGGGCCGTCTGCGTCTGTGTGAGCTGCTGCCCCGTGAGGGCGGCGCGCTCGTGCTCGGCCCGCTCGCGCTCCTGGTCGGCCTGGAGCGTGTCGCCTCGGGCCTCGACGGTCTGCGCCCGGCGGAGCGCCACGTAGGAGAGGTCGCGGGTGACGTCCGAGCCGGGGGCCTCGGTGAAGCTGCGCTCGGCGCGCTCGAGCTCTCCCTGCGCGTTGTGGAGGTCGACGAGCGCGAGGCGCGCCGCGGGCCCCTGGCTGGCGCGGCTGAACGCGGCGCGGGCCTCGACGAGCTCTCGCGGCGGGGCGGACGTAGAGGCGCAACCCGAGAGGGAGGCGATGCCGAGCACGGTGGTCAATGCGATGTACTTCATGGTGATTCTCCAGAGGCTCCGGGTGCGCTTAGGGCGTGGGCTGCGGGGCGGACGGCGGCGTCGGCGCCGAGGGCGGCGGGGGCTGCGACCGCGCGTCGCGCACCTCGCTGGCGGCCTGCCTCGCGGCTGCGATGGAGGCGGAGCGACGGGAGAGCGCCAGGGCCAGCTCGGCGTCGGCCTCGGCGCGAGCGAGCACCCGCTCGGCCCGCTCGCCCTCGCCGCTGCGAGAGAGCTGCTCGGCCTGGGTGAACTGCTCCCTGGCGTACTGCAGGTGGAGCGCGGCGGTGGGCTCGTGCTCCGCGCCCACCTCGCCGGCCGAGCGGATCGCCGCCTGCGTCGCGCCCATCCGCGCCGTCGACGCCGCGGTGCCGCCGCAGCCGACCAGCGCAAGCGAGGCAAACATCATCCATCGAGTGAGCGTCTTCATGGGTCTCTGTCCCTCCTACGGGATGACGCCCTGCTCTCAACCTTCGTGCCGCCCTGCGCTCCCACGGCAGAAGCGCCGCGTGTCGCTGCGCCGCGCCGCGCACCGTGCGCGCTCACGCCACAGGTTCGCTGCCCGCCTGGGGTAGATCGCCTCAGTGGGCGCGCGTCCAACCCACGGGATGGGGCCGCGGCACCGTGTGTGCTCTGCGAGTGGGCGGAGGCGAATCACCGCCCCCGAGAGACGCGGAGGATCCATTGAGCACACAGCAGCAAGAGGCCCCAGGACCCACGGCCGAGCACAAGGGCGTGGAGGCCGTCGTCGACGAGGTGAAGGAGCGCTTCACGCGCGAGTGGGACTCGCTGAAGACGCGAGCGAGCACGGTCTTCGAGAAGCTGAGCGAGGAGGACGTGGAGTCGGTGAAGGGCCGCTTCGACGAGCTCCGCGCCCGCATCGTGAAGGCCTACGGCTACGCCGAAGAGCGGGCTCACGAGGAGATCACCAGGCTGCTCCATCGCGGCGACGCGAAGCCCGCGGAGGAGAAGCGGAGCCGGAAGAAGCAGCGCGGTCTCAAGCGTCGCGCGAACGCGGCCGCCCGCTCCGCCTCGCGCTGACGGCGCCCATGGGGAGGGTGCGAGTCGCGGCTCCCTGGCCGGCGGGTCGGTGCTAGCGTGCGCGCCTCTCTTCCCCCGCCCCACGGCCGGAGGCCACACAGTCCCGATGCGCCCTATTCGCCCGCTCTCCCTCGTGCTCATCACCCTCGCGGCGTGCTCGAGCGACCCGATCCCGAACCCCCTCCCCGACGGCTCCATCACCGCCGACGGCTCCGTCTCCGACACGCCCGTCGCAGATGGTGCCCTCCCTGACGCGCCGCCGACCGACGCGCCCTCGACCGACGTCCCCGACGGGGGCGGTCCCTCTCGCGGTCCTCGCATCACCACCTGCCCCGGCGACTCGCTCCCGCCCCTCGCCTCGGGCACCTGCTCGGTGACCGCAGGCACCGCCGGGACGCTCATCACCGGCGACGTGCTCACCCCGGGGGAGGTCTTCCGCGGCGGCCAGGTGCTGGTCGACGCGGCGGGCATCATCCGCTGCGTGGGCTGCGACTGCAGCGCCGCCGAGGGAGCGGCCGCCGCGACCCGGGTGGTCTGCCCCGACGGCGTGGTGTCGCCCGGGCTCATCAACGCCCACGACCACCTCACCTTCGCGCAGAACGCCCCGTACACCCGCACCGCCGAGCGCTACGAGCACCGCCACGACTGGCGCCGCGGAGGCCGCGGGCACACCCGGCTCTCCTCCGCGGGCAGCGCGAGCAACGACCAGGTCGCCTGGGGCGAGCTGCGCTTCGTCCTCGGCGGCGCCACCTCGGTCAACGGATCGGGCGGCGTCGCGGGCTTCCTGCGCAACCTCGACCGCGGGACCATGGACGGCCTCGGCCAGCCGGTGGTGCGCTACGAGACCTTCCCGCTCGGCGACTCCAGCGGCGCGCTGCTGGCCACCGGCTGCGGCTACCCCTCCATCGACACCGCCGCGGAGATCGCCCGCGCCGACGCGTACACCCCGCACGTCGCCGAGGGCATCGGCGTCGAGGCGCGCAACGAGTTCCTCTGCATCCGCACCGGCGCGACCGACCTCGTGCAGCCGCAGAGCGCCTTCGTCCACGGCGTCGGGCTCCTCCCCCCGGACATCTCCGAGATGGCCACCGACGGCACGGCGCTCATCTGGTCGCCGCGCTCCAACGTGACGCTCTACGGCGACACGGCGCACGTCACCGAGTACGCCCGCCTCGGGGTGCCCATCGCCCTCGGCTCCGACTGGATCATCAGCGGCTCGATGAACATGCTCCGCGAGCTGCGCTGCGCCGACTCCCTCGACGCCAACTTCTACGGCGACTTCTTCACCGACGAGGCCATCTGGCTCATGGCCACCCGCGACGCCGCGGCCGCCCTCGCGGTCGACGACGCCGTCGGGGTGATCGCCACCGGGCGCGTGGCCGACCTCGCGATCTTCAACGGCGCCATGCACCGCGACCACCGCGCCGTCATCGACGCCGCCCCCGGCGACGTCACCCTGGTGATGCGCGGCGGCTCGACCCTCTACGGCGACGCCACCCTGGTGTCGGCGCTCCCGGGCGGAGCGATGTGCGACCCGCTCGACGTCTGCGGCGTCAACAAGCGCGTCTGCGTCTCCCGCGACCTCGGCGGCCGCGGCCTCCCGGCGCTCTCCAGCGCCAACTCCGGGCGCTACCCCCTCTTCTTCTGCGGCGAGCCGATGAACGAGCCGTCGTGCCTCCCGGAGCGCAACGCCATGGGCTCGCTGCCCAACCCCGTGGTGAGCGGGTCGACCCGCTACTCCGGCGTCTCCAGCGCCATGGACATGGACGGCGACGGCGTCCCCAACGCCATGGACGACTGCCCCCGCGTCTTCAACCCCATCCGCCCGGTGGACAACGGCGCGCAGGGCGACACCGACCGCGACGGCGTGGGCGACGCGTGCGACCCCTGCCCCCTCAACCCCGACACCACCTCGTGCTCGGCGCCCGACCCCAACGACCGCGACGGCGACGGCACCGCCAACGAGCGCGACAACTGCCCCGACGCGCGCAACGCCGACCAGTCCGACCGCGACATGGACGGCCGCGGCGACCTCTGCGACGCCTGCCCCGACGCGGCCAACCCCAGCGGCGCCGCCTGCCCCGCCACCGTCTACGCCATCAAGTCGGCGATGGTCGCCATGGGATCGCGCGTCACCGTCACCGGCCCGGTGGTCACGGCGGTCAACCGCAACGGGTTCTATGTGCAGGTCGCCCCCGGCGACCCGGCGTACACCGCCCCGGAGAACTCCGGCATCTTCGTCTTCACCGGCACCGCGCCGATGGTCGTCGCGGGCGACCGGGTCACCCTCGGCAACGCGCTGATCGCCGACTTCTTCGGCCAGATCCAGCTCTCCGGCGCCACCGTCACGACCACCGCCCGCGGCGTGGCGCTGCCTCCGCCGGTGACGGCGACGCCCGCGGAGATCACCACCGGCGGCGCTCGCGCGGCGGCCCTCGAGGGCGTGGTCGTGCGAGTCTCCGACGTGGTCGTGACCAACCCCTCCCCCGCTCCCGCGGGCGGAGAGACGGCCCCGACCAACGAGTACGAGGTCACCGGCGGGCTGCGCGTGGACGACGGCTTCTACGTGACGGCGCCCTTCCCTGTGATGGACGAGCGCTTCGCCTCGATCACGGGGGTGCTCTTCCTCTCGCGCTCCAACTCCAAGCTCAACCCGCGCTCCGCCGACGACCTCGTCGCGGGCGCGGCGCAGCTCGCGGCCTTCCCGGCCGGCACCGTGTTCGCCCGCGTCGGCGCGGCGGGCCCGACCCTCCCGACGGCGCTCGCGGTGCAGCTCACCCGCGCCGTCGCGACCGCCACCACCGTCACCATGAGCTCCAGCGACCCGGGCCTCGTGGTGGCCGACGTGGTGATCCCCGCGGGCAGCACGCGCGCGGTGGTGCCGGTGATGGGCGTGACCCCCTCGGCGACGCCGTACACCCTCACCGCGACGCTCGGCACCTCGGTCCGCACGGCGCAGGTGCGGGTCCTCGGCGCGACCGAGGCGCCCCGCCTCGCGAGCCTCACGCCCGCCATGAGCACCGTCGGTCCGGGCACCACGACCACCCTCACGGTGACCCTCGACCTGCCCGCCCCCGCGGGCGGAACCTCCGTCACGCTCGCCACCACCGCGGGCGGGACCATCCCCGCGATGGTGCTCGTCCCCGCCGGCGCGCTCAGCGCCGAGGTGGTGTTCACCGGCGGCTCCTCGGCCGCCACGGCGACGGTGACCGCGACGCTCGGCGCCGACACCCGCACCGCGATGGTGCAGGTGACCGAGGCCCCCATCGGGAGCCTGGTGATCAACGAGGTCGACTACGACCAGGTGGGCTCGGACAGCGGCGAGTTCGTGGAGATCTACAACGGCGCCCTCACCCCCGCGGACCTCTCCACGGTGGTGCTGGTCATGGTCAACGGATCGACCAGCCGCGAGTACGCCCGCGTCGCCCTCTCCGGCACCCTCGCCCCCGGCGCCTACGCCGTGGTGGCCAACGCCGGGGTGATGGTCCCGGCCGGGGTGGCGCGCTTCAGCATCGCCAACGACTCGCTCCAGAACGGCGCCCCCGACGGCGTCGCGCTGATCAACACGGCCACCGGCAACATGATCGACGCCCTCTGCTACGAGGGTCCGATGAGCGCCGCGACCATCACCGGCGTGACCGGCACCGTGAGCCTGGTCGAGGGCACCGTCCTCGCCGCCACCGTGGCCGACTCCAACACCATGCCCAACTCCATCGCCCGCCTCCCCAACGGCAGCGACACCGACGAGGCCAACACCGACTGGCGCCTCTCCGCGACCCCGACTCCGGGCGCCGCCAACGCCCCGTAAGAGGGTTTAGTCTCCGCCGCGCCGTGCGGCCCACCTCGCTCCCAGCTCCCTCCCCCCCTTCCCTCCCCGACGTCGTCGAGATCGCGGCCGCCGCGTGGTCCTCGGCGGAGCGCCCTGCGCTGCGCGGCCACCTCGACGAGGGCTGCGCCGTGGTGCTGCGCTCGGCGTGGTCCGCGAGCGACGCTTCCGCCATGGCCGACGCCGTCCTCTCCGCCAGGGAGCGCTGGACCTCCGACTTCGGCGGGGAGCAGTTCTCCCTGGGGAGCGCGTTCTACACGCACCTTGAGACCGGCCGGGCGGCGGAGTATTTCTCCCGCTGCGCGGCCTCCGACGCGCTGGTCGAGTCGGTGCTCCCGGGCGCCCAGTCGGCCACGCGGGCGCTCTTCGCGCAGCTCGTCGGCGCCCGCGTGAGAGCCCGACGGGGCTTCGGCGGACCCGGGGTCCACGTCTTCCCCGCAGGCTCGAAGGTCGCCCGTCGAGGGGGCGTTCCCCACTGGGACGTCGAGGGCCTCGCCCCGGAGCACCTCTCGCGGCAGCGCGACGCGCTCTCCCTGGTGGTCATGCTCCAGCCCCCCTCGAAGGGCGGCGCGCTGCGCCTCTGGGACGCCTGCTGGGACGGCCGCGACGAGCCCTCCTCCCCGGCGCTGCGATCGCCCAGGAGGGACGTCCTCTCGGGCGCCGGTGACGCCGTGCTGCTGAGCTCCTATCGCCTGCACCAGATCCGCTCCTTCAGGGGCAGGCTCGACCGCATCTCCATCACCGCGCACGGCGTCGAGGTCGACCCTGGCATCTGGGAGCTCTGGTTCTGATGTTCTCCCCCTTCCCCCGCGAGGCCTACACCGACCCTTCGCGCTTCGCCCGCGAGCTCGACCTGCTCTTCCGCGCCCACGGCTACGCCGCCGCCAGCGCAGACGACCTGGGCCGCCCCGGAGCCTGGGTGCGCGTCCCCATGCCCGACGACCGCCTCGTCGTGGCGCGCGACGCGGGCCTCTCGCTGCACCTGCTCCGCGACGTATGCCGCCACCGAGGCGTGGCCCTGCTCGAAGGCGACCAGGGCCTGCTCTCGTCGCTTCAGATCTCCTGCCCCTACCACTCGTGGCGCTACGACCTCTCGGGCTCGCTGCTGCGCGCCCCGGGCGCCCCCGACGGGCTCCACCACGCCGACCACGGGCTCCGCGCGGGCCACGTCGCGCCCTGCGTCACCAGCCTCTTCGCATACCCCACGCTCCCCTCCCCGGCGCCCTCGCTCCCTCCCTGGCTCGCCTCGCTGGAGGTCGCCTCCCTTCGCCGCGCGCGACGGCTCTCCTGGGAGGTCGACGCCAACTGGAAGCTGCTGGTGGAGAACTTCCAGGAGTCCCATCACTTCCCCACGGTGCACCCGGGCCTGGAGGCGCTCACCCCGTGGCGGGACTCGCACAGCCTCGTCGAGCACGGCGGCTGGCTCGGCGGGGTGATGTCCCTCCGCGACGAGGTCGAGACCGTCTCCACCACCGGGCTCCTCCGGGGGCGGCGCCCCATCGTCCCTGCGTCGCTGCGCCGACTCGTGCACGACGCCTGGATCGCCCCCAACCTGCTCACCAGCCTGCAGCCGGATTACCTGCTCATGTATCGACTCCACCCGCTCGCTCCCGGCCGAACCCGCGTGGTGGGGGAGGTCTTCGTGCACCGCGCGACCCCCGACGACGCCGGGCTCGACGAGGTCTTCGCCTTCTGGGACCGCACCAACGCCGAGGACCGCGCCGTCTGCGAGCGCCAGCAGCTCGGGATGGCCTCTCGCTGGGGGGGAGGGGTCTACGCCACCAGCGAGGACGGCACGCGCGCCTTCGACCGCTGGGTCGCCTCGCGCCTCGACGGGGAGCCCTCGCCGTGAGCGCCCGACCGTGGGGCATCTGGGGCGCTCCCTTCGTCGACCTCAGCGAGGTGATCGACACGTCGTGCTTTGGGGCCCTCGACCGGGAGCTCACCCTCGGGCTCTCCCAGGTCGAGACCGAGGGCACCGGAGCGACGCTGAAATGGATGGGCGTGGTGGCGCCGTGGATGATGGACGACGGCCACCGCGACGCGATGGAGGCCATCCGGGCGATGAGCGACGAGGACTTCGAGGACTTCGTCTCGCTGGGCGACGCCCCGGACGAGATCGACCGCTCGCGCCGCCACGAGGAGGACTTCGGCGACGAGACCGACCGCGCCTTCACCCGCGCGCAGCAGCGGCTGCTCACGCTCCGTCACGGCGTCTATTTCCCCTGGAAGTCCTGCTACCACCTGCTCTCCAACGAGCGCTGGGACGACAAGCACTCGGGCGCCGGCAAGGCCTTCTCCGAGGAGGCGCGGTCGGTCTTCCCCCAGACCGTGGACTTCGTGCGCTCGCTCCCCTTCCGAGAGATCGGGCGCTGCGTGCTCTTCGGCGTCGAGGCCCACGACCACGCTCCGCTGCACCGCGACACGGAGCCGGGTCGGTCGCTCGGCGTGGCGCAGTCGATCAACTTCGCGCCGCGCCCGGGCAAGCGCTTCTACCTCCAGCCCGGCGCCGACGCGGAGCCGGTGGTGGTCGACCGGCCGATCTACTGGTTCAACGACATGGACTATCACGGCGTGCTGGCCGACCCGTTCTTCCGCTACTCGCTGCGGGTCGACGGGGTGTTCGAGCCGGGCTTCGTGCGCGACCTGGAGCGCCGCGCCCGTCAGGCGAAGACGCGGTAGCGGCTCAGCGGCACTGCGACGACGGGCGGCCGCCGAAGTAGAGCGAGACGTAGAGCGAGTGGCCCCAGGTGTCGGCGCCCACGAGCGAGCCGGTGAACTCCGTGCGCACGCCCATGGAGCAGAAGATGTGGATGGTGTTGGCCACGTAGCCGCCGAGCCGGAAGGCGCTGCCGCCGTGGGTGTCCGCGAGGGCGACGCTGGTGTTGAGCCCGCCGGAGAGGTTGATGATCGAGAAGCTCTCGCGGTCGGCGCGAGGCCAGGAGAGCAGGTTGGCGCCGAGGCCTGCGCCCAGCACGAAGGCGTCCCACTCGGAGCTCGGGGCCACCGAGGGGGCGAGCGTGCCGCCGCCGTAGCGCGCGTCGATGCCGAACTCGATGGGGCCGCGAGCGAGGCGGAAGCCCGCGCCGAAGAAGCCCGCGCGCCCGGCGTTGTCGGACTGCGACAGCGTGACCTCGTACCCGACGAAGAACATCGACGCGCGGAGGTCGCCGCCGAGCAGCGCCACCGAGGAGGAGGACGAGGACGACGAGCCCGAGCCGTACTCACCGACCGGCCGACGATAGGTGTACGTGGGCCGAGGGGGCGGCGCCGTGTAGACCACCCGGGGGCGGGGGGTCGGCTCGACCCGCGGTCGGGGCGTCGCCACCACCACCGGCGGCGGCGCGGAGTAGGTGGGCGTCGCGGCCACCACCGGAGGCGGCGCGGCGAAGTCGGCGCCCCCGGTGACCGGAGGCGGAGCAGCGAAGACGGTGCCCCCGGTGTCGGCCACGCAGGCCGACTGAGAGCCCCGAGCGCACGCGGCCTGGAGCAGCGAGTGCCCTCGCGCCGGATCGCTCGGAACGCCGATGCCGCGGAGCAGCATGCGACCGAGGATCTCGCAGGCTCCGTTGTGGTTCACGCTACAGCCGCGCTCGAGATAGGGAGCCGCGCCGGGGATGTCTCGCGGGGTGCCCCGGGCCGCGGTCATCATCAGCCCGAGCTGTCCGCACGAGAAGGTGTGGCCCCCGGCGCATCCTCGACGGAAGAGCAGCACGGCGCGCGCGTCGTCGCGGGTGACGCCGCGGCCCTCGGAGTAGAGGCCGCCCAGGAGCCCGCACGCCGTCGGCGAGTTGCCGTCGCAGCCGCGGGTGTAGAGCTCGCCGGCGAGGAGGACGTTCTGCGGCGCGTTGCGACCGAGCTGGTAGCGCGCCCCGGCGAGGGCGCACGAGGCGACGTCCCCGGCGTGACAGCGCTCCACGAGAAACTCGATGGTCGCCCCCTGCGCGAAGGCCGTCGTCCCGGCGAGGGTCATCGAGAGAAACGAGAGGGCTGCAGTGCTTCTTCGCATCACGGTGTGACGTGACTCCTTCCGGGGTCCGTTGGTTCCCACACGGGCCCCTTTTTCCCCGACGACATCGACTCAATGGACGGTAGCGGCGAGCGAAGGCGCGCGGCCATCCCATGATCATGCGAGGCGCCGGCAGCGCCTGCGATAAAGGGGATTGAAAACCGGGAGTATCGGAAGGTGGTCGACTGGAGCACAGCGCTCTTCACGCTTGATTGCCACGTATCGATTGACGACACTCGCCGCGCGGACCGCCTCTTGGGTGGAGTCAATGGTCCGCAGAGGAGAGCACGCCATGTTCATCATCGTGAATCACGCCATCCGTGACGCTGGCCGCTTCTGGGGTGATCTCCGCGCCGCGGGCGCGCCACCGGAGGGGACCAGGGTCCATCAGATGCTCCCGAGCGCGGACGGCGCCTCGGCGGTCTGCCTCTGGGAGGCCGACGGCGTCGACACCGTGCGCTCCCTCGTCGAGAAGACCGTCGGCAGCAGCAGCAGCAACACCTTCTTCGCGGTCGACGCCTCGAACGCGATGGGCCTCCCCAGGTAGGAGAGGCACCGGCGCGCCCGATCACTCCGCGACGAGCACCGGCACGCTGAGCGCGTGGACGTCCGTCGCCCCGGGCTGGGCGCGCAGGTACAGCCCCGCCGCCTCCCCCGCCACCACGTAGACCCCGTAGTTGATCGTCTCGCCCCCGTCGCCCTGCTCGGCCTCGAAGTAGCGCTGCGCGATCCACCGCCCGGGGCGGGCGAGCGAGAGGCTCTTCTCCCACTCCTCCTGCGTCACCGAGCGGCCCAGCACCACCTCGTCCCCCTCGGCGCCGTAGTCGCTCTTCAGCACCCACTGCTCGCGCTGTGTCCGAAGCTGCTCGGGGTGGAGCGCCTCGAGCCGAGAGGTGAAGGGGACGATGCGCTCGATCACCGACTGCGACGCCGGGGAGAAGCGATGGACGTGCTCCCACATGAAGGCCATGGAGCGCTTGTTCTGCGGGAGCACCGAGCCGAAGGGGTTGAGCACCGCGGTCTTGCGGTCGACGCTCGCGCCCAGGGCGGCCTCGAGCGCCTCGCTCAACGGGGCCGCGTCGGGGATGGTCTCGTCGCTCCAGGCGGAGCTTCGCTCGGTCCACCAGTCGGTCTTGTAGTGCCTCAGCAGGAGCGAGACCGGGCGGTCGAAGAGCGTCGCCCGGCCCTCGTCGTCGCGGCCGAGGTTGTACGGCGAGCCCAGCACCACCTCCCAGCCCGCGTCGGTGAGCCACCGGCGGTAGAGGCGCACCAGGGAGAGGTCTTCGGTGAACTCCGTCGGGTACACGATGCCCGCCACGCGAGGGAAGGGCGCGTCGACCAGCGCGGCGGTGAGCGCCTCGACCATCGTCACGAAGCGCCCTCGCAGCCCCGCGTTGGGATCGCCCATCGAGGGATGATCCTCGTGGGCGAGGCGCCCCAGCTCGACGGCCTCGGGCTCTCCGGTGGGCGTGTCGCTGTTGAGCTCGGTGACCGCGAGGCCCTCCGCGGTGACGAACACGTCCGCCCTCGCGATGCCGTGCCACAGCGGCTGCGAGGTGAGCCAGAGGGCGCGCTGCACCGGCGTGAGGGCGAAGAAGTCTTCGAGCAGCGAGGGCTCGTCGGCCACGATGGCGCAGAGCTCGTCGTAGAGCGCGGCGAGCTCCTCCCCGGCGCGGGCGAGCGCACGCCATCGCGCCGCGGGGAGCACCACCGGGTCAGCGCGGAAGCGGGGCGATCCGTCGAGCCACGGGTCGGTGATGATGGCGCCCTCGGTGAGGCGCGCGGCGAAGCGGTCGTAGCGCTCGTCGGCGCTCATGCGAGCCGGGCGATGGCCAGGGCGGTGCCGAGGTACGCGGTCGCCTCGAGGGCGGCCATGCCCTCGCTGCGGTCGGTTCCGATGGCGCGGTCGAGGGCCCCGCCTCGCAGCGAGGGACGGGCGCCGAGGAGCAGGCCCTCCACCACGAGCTGGCGCACGGGGTAGAGCGCGAGGCACCACGCGACCACGCCCGCGTAGCCGCGCAGCGAGGCTGACCACCCGGCGAAGTCCCCTTCGAGGCCGCGCGCGACCAGCACCGCCACGGCGATGGTGACCCCGGAGTAGCTCAGCGCCGCGGCGAAGTTCTCGCCGTCGATCTGCTCGGCGTCGTCGTAGCTGGTGAGCACCCGGAAGAGGGCGACGAAGAGCCCGTGGGTGACCATCGCGAGCGCGAAGAAGGCCATCGCGAGCCCGAGCGCGTAGAGGCTGTGACCGGCGACCGCGCGGGAGGCGAGCAGGCCCGTCGCGACCAGGTGCGAGGCCGCAGCGAGGCCCGCGGCGACGTTGCCCCGCGCGAGCTCCCTGGGGAGATGAGCGCGCAGCAGCGTGCGCATGGAGAGGCTGCCGACGCCCTGCACCATCGCGAGGCCCAGCGCGGCGAAGGCGACGGTCCACGCGAGGTCGGCGCTCAGCGACTCTCCATGGACGTTGTGCTTCACCACCGAGGCGCCCACCGCGAAGGTCGAGAACACCTCCCCCACCGAGACCAGCCGGCGCGCGGCGTTGGCGCGCTGGTCCTCCGGCAGCGAGCGCTCGCGCACGCGCTGGATGATCCGCAGCACCCCCAGCATCACGAGGATGGTGCCTGCACCGAAGAGGGCGACGTAGAGGGTGCCGTGCTCCATGGAATTGTCGCGCAGGGTACTGCGACTCGGGCTCCCATGGGTGGGCCGTGTGATGGCAGTATCGCGGCGACTGTGGAAGGCGCGGCAGACAACACCCGAGGCATCCTGCGCGGCGTCCCTGGCACCGGGCTGCGCGGGCTGTGGGGGCGGGCGTTCATCCCGCTCGATCGCTACATCGACCTGAGCCCGCTCCCCGCGCTCCACGACGAGGCCTGCCTCGCGCTCGCCCAGATGCCCGTCGACTACACGGGCGGCAGCCACCGCTCCATGGGGATCATGCCCCCCGGCACCGAGGCGCAGGCGATCACGGACTACGTCGAGGTGATCCGGGCCCTCGACGACGAGGGCTTCGCGGTGTTTCGCAGCCTGGCCGACGACCCGAGGTCCATCGACCCGGCGAAGCGGAGGGAGGAGACCTTCGGCGAGGAGCGCCAGCACCCGCTCTCGCGGCGACAGATGCACTGGCTCAAGTACCGCCACGGGGTGTACTTCCCGTGGAAGGTCTACGTGGAGATGATCCCGAACCGATGGTGGGGCGACAAGGCCGACCCGACGGGCAAGCGCTTCACCCGGCTCGCCGAGACGCTGCTGCCGAAGACCGTGGCCTTCGTTCGCTCGCTCCCCTTCAAGCACATCGGGCGGTGCAACCTGATGGGACTGGAGAGCAACGACCACGGCACGGTGCACCGCGACGGCGACCCGGCGGAGCAGCTCAGCCCCGACCAGTTCATCTCCTTCTGTCCATCGGGCCGCAAGGCCCTCTACCTCTGGGACGCCGAGCGCAGCGAGCGGTGCCCCGTGGAGGCGCCCGTGTACTGGTTCAATGACTTCGACTTCCATGGGGTGGAGGCCGCGCCCGCGTTCCAGTATTCGATCCGGGTGGATGGCGAGTTCACCGATGAATTTCTGGCGACGCTGACGCGCGACTTCGGGGGCGACGAGTGAACGACGACCACAAGCCCGCCTTCGAGCGCGACGTCGCCATCGCCGAGCCGGGCCTGGTCGGCGCCCGCTGGTGGAACCGCGCTCTGCAGGACGAGGCCGCCGCGATGTCGCGCCGCTCGGCGATGCGCAACCTCCTGGTGGGCGCCGGGGTGCTCGGGGCCGTCGCGGCCTGCGGCGTGGGCATCGTGGCGAGCGTGCAGCCCGACACCGAGGAGCGCCTCCAGGGCTCGCTGGCCGCGCAGCGCCTCTACGGGTGGAACCTCGGCGCCCGCGACCGCGCCCTGCTCTACGAGGGCTTCGCGCTGCAGCTCCAGGTGCCGTCGATGCTCTCGTCGCTCCTCGTCGACACGACGCCCCACACCTGGGGCCACCTGCACGACCGCACGCTCTTCGAGGCGCCCGCCGCCAGGCCCACGGCCAACCTCGCCGAGGAGAACGTCCCCTTCGTACCGCTGTCCGAGCAGCTCCGCGCGATGGTCACCCCTGCGATGCGCCGCGCCTTCGACGTGGGCGTCGCCGTGGCCAGCCTCTTCCGCGGTCGCACCCCCGCCGCCGGCCTCGTGGTCGACCTCCCCGGCCCGGAGTCCGTGGCCTTCGCCGCGGGCGCCGCCAGCGTGCTCGAGCCGGTCTTCGGCATCGCCAACTGGCCGCACCCGCTGGGCGTCGTCCCGGCGCACCTCACCCTCGCCGCGGTGGCCCATCACCAGCCGGAGTTTCAGCGAGCCCGCGAAGAGCGCCCGAGGCCCGCGCTGCCCTGCTTCGTGCTCGACCGCAACCGCCTCGCCGACGCCGTCGACCACCAGACCCGCTTCGACAACCGCTACATGGCGTCGCTCCCCTCCGCCGCGGCGCTGCGCGGGGGCGGCGTCTATCGGCTGCTCTACGTGGTGGCCACGGCGTCGAACCTCCCCGAGCTCGACGACCTCAACGACGACATGGTCGACCTCACCCGAGCGGGCATCGCAGTGTCCTCCCTCGCGCTCGACGCGTTCTCGCTGCCCCTCTCCGACGGCCGCGTCTACTACGGCGGCGACCCCTCCACGCACGAGAGCTTCTGGAGCCACTACCCCTGGGCGCCCGCCGCCCCGGAGGCCATCGACGCCTGGCAGGTCAACGCCATCCCCCGGAGCTACCACCCCGCCCGCCGGTCGACGCTCTTCTCCCGCGCCGCCCCGCCCGCGGGCTTCGCCACGGTGCCCCTGGTGGTCGCCGGAGCCTCCGTGCTCGGCGTCGCCTTCGACCGCCGCGGCTCGTGGAACCGCTCCTCCTCCGGATCGTGGGGCGGCGGCTGATCCCATGAGCTTCACCCACTCCATCTTCGCGCTCGAGCTGTGCCTCCAGCTGGTCCCCGGCGACCCGCTGCGGCCGACGCTCCAGCGGCTCATCGAGCAGCACCCCGCGTGGTCGACCCCTAAGGACAAGTGGAGGCTCTACCGCGAGGTCTCCCAGCTCCTCACCAGCCGCCTCGGCTACGCCATCAGCGGGTGCTGGGACTTCTTCGACGACGACCAGCGGGCGCTCTCCGACTTCAACATGTGGTCCGGCGGCATGACCACGCTGGAGGGAGCGCGCCGTACGGCGTCGGGCATCGCCGACCCCTACCGCGGCGACCACCGCTACATGACCTTCACCATGTCGCTGCTGCTGCAGCACGGGACGCCCAGCGAGCGGGCCTTCTCTCTCGCCTGCAACGTCGCCGAGGTCGACCTCTGGAAGCGGGCGACCTTCGCCCGCCTGCTCAACTCCATCGGGATGATCAGCTTCGCCTCGGTGAAGTCCGACGTGATCTACCTCATCCCCAGGGACGACACCTTCGGGCTGACCGCGGAAGACCTGCGCGCGCCGAAGTTCGAGTACCTCCGCCCGCTGGGCTGAACCGTCGGCGCGTCGCTCATCCGGGAAGGCGATCCCCGACGAGGGCCCTGGCGCGCGCCTCCTCCTCGGAGATCGATCCGTCGCGGTCGGCGTCGAGGGCCCTCAGGATGCCCTCCACCAGCAGCGCCGGGGCGCTCTCCCCGGAGGCCCTCTCGATCGCGGTGCGGAGCTCGTCGACGGACACCCGCGCGTCGCCGTCGAGGTCGCACCGCTCGAAGCCGCCGAGCTCCCTCCAGAGCGCGAGCGAGAGGGCCTCGACCACGATCATCTTCAGCTCCCTCCCGCTGTCCCTCGGCGGGATGCGCTCGGGGTGCTCCTGCGCGAAGCGGGTGAGCGCGGCGACGTTGTCCATCCCGTCGAAGAGCACCCTCACCGTCGCCACGCGGTACTCCCTCGCCTCGTCGAAGGCCTCCGCCCGCACGGAAGTGACGCGCCCGTCGGCATCCACGCCGAGGCCCTCGTCGACCTGGAGGTAGCCCGGCGCCGGCCGCGGGGCGTTCGAGCGAGAGCCCTGCACCGCCTCGCGCAGCACCCGCCCCGGCATCGTCGCCACCACCACCTCGTTGGGGAAGGGCAGCTCGGTCTCCAGGTCGCCGAAGGTGAACGAGCCTCGGTACTCCCGCGCCCCGCGGATGCCTCCGCCGTTGATGAGGCACGCGTCGGCGCCGAGGTCGTCGCGCACCCAGGTCGCGATCATCGCCCCGACGGAGGTCTGCCGGACGCGCGTCCCTACGGACGAGAGCGCCTCGCCAGGCCGCAGCCGCAGCAGCGTCGCGACGTGAAGCGCCCTCACCGGGGCCATGCGCTGGTCGACGAGCTCGCGCAGCGCCTCGTCCTCGGGCAGCTCTCGCAGGGGCACCAGACGCACCGTCACCGCGGGCAGGTCGGGCCCCGAGGAGGGAGCGACGGGGCCCCAGGCCAGGTCGACCACGGCGGCGTAGAGCGCGTCGGTGCCCGCCTTCACCAGCCACGCGCTGCCGAGCTGCTCGATGTACGGCTCGTGCTCGTGGCCGCCGACGATCAGCGCCACCGGCGGATCGCCCTGAGAGAGCGCCAGCGCCCGGTCGCGAGCGAGGGCCTGGTGGGTCAGCGCCAGCACGCAGGCGCAGCCGCCCCCCTCGACGAGCGCCCTCGCCGCGGCGAGCACCGTGGCGTTGGCGGGGAGCATCGGCAGCCCCCCGAAGACCCCGGGGCGGTAGAGCGACGGGTCCTCGGTGAGCACCCCGACGAGGCCCACCCGGACCGGGCGCGTCCCCTCGCCCCGCACCGTGAGCACCTGCGAGGCCGGCAGCGAGGGCACGTAGCCGGGGACGTTGGTGTTGAGCCAGGTGCCGCGAAACTGGCGCACCCGGTCGGCGAGCGCCTCGGCGGGCACGTCGAGCTCGTGGTTGCCGAAGCACACGTGGGTGATGGGGATGGCGTTGAGGCAGTCGATCATCCCCTCGCCGCGGTCGAGGCTCGACAGCAGGCTCGGCGCGACGAAGTCCCCGGCGAGCGTGGTGACGAGCATGTCCGCGGGCTCCTCGGAGGCGCACCGACGGACCAGCGTGCGCAGGCGCGGGAGGTTCTCGAGCGAGTAGACGTCGTTGACGCAGACGAGACGGAGCGTGGGTCCTCGCATGGCGCGGCCGAGTGTCCGATGTCCTCCTCGGCGGGGCAAAGCGCTCGCGCGCCCTGTGGGAGCCCCCTCTCCCTGCGACGACACCGTTGCGGTCGAGGCCCGTCTCGGGAGAGACACGAGCGGTGCTGCGCCGGTACACGCTCGCGACGCTCCTCGGGTCGGCGCTGCTCTTCGCGGTGCAGCCCATGGTCGCGCGCGCCCTGCTCCCCCTCACCGGCGGCGTCCCCGCGCTCTGGAACACCTGCGTCGTCTTCTTCCAGTGCGCCCTGCTCGCCGGCTACGGCTACGCCCACCTCGCGCCCTCGCTCGTCGGCGAGCGCGCGCAGCCCGCCCTCCACGTCGCGCTGCTCGCCCTCTCGCTCCTCGCGCTCCCGCTCTCCTTCGCGGGCCTCGCGCCGCCGCCAGACGGCGACCTCACCGGCTGGATCCTCGTCGCCCTCGCCCTGCGCGTCGCCCCGCTCTTCGTGCTGCTCTCCACCGGCGCGCCGATGCTGCAGCGTTGGCTCGTCCGCGCGTCCGGCGCCGACCCTCGGCCACTGCTCGCGGCCAGCAACGTCGGCAGCCTCGCGGCGCTCCTCGCCTATCCCCTCGTGCTCGAGCCGCTGCTCCCGCTGGCCGCCCAGGCCCGCGTCTTCTCCGTCGGCTACGCCCTCTACGTCGCCCTCGTCGCGCTCGCCGCCTGGAGCGCCCGCGCCGCCGCGCCCTCCGCCCCGATCGAGCCCGCTCGCCCGACCCCGCGGGCCGTCTGGTGGCGCTTCGTCGCCCTCGCCTTCGTGCCGTCGAGCCTGATGCTCGGCGTCACCACGCACCTCTCCACCGACGTCGGGTCCTTTCCCCTGCTCTGGGTCGTGCCGCTGGCGATCTACCTCGCGAGCTTCGTCGTGGTCTTCGCGCGGCCCCCGGAGGCCCCGTCTCCCCGCGTGGCGGCCCCGTACCTGTCGCTGGTGGTGATGATGTTCCTCTTCACGGCGCCGCAGGTCGCGACGCGCCTGCCGCTCGCGGTGGCGCACCTCTGCCTCTTCGCCGCGACCGCGTACCTCCTCCACGGCGAGCTCGCGCGCACCCGCCCCCTGGCGGGCTCGGTCACCTCCTTCCAGCTCGCGCTCGCCTTCGGCGGAGCCCTCGGCGGGGCCTTCAACGCCCTCCTCGCGCCGCGCCTCTTCGTGCGCGTCACCGAGTACCCGCTGGTGATGGCGCTCGCCGTGCTGCTCATTCCCGAGGCCCCGCCCCTGCCCGACAAGCGCGACCGCGAGGAGGCCTTCCTCCGCGCGATGGGCGTCGACCCCGCCGCCGTCCTCGAGCCCCGCACCCCTCGCCGCCCGCCCCCCCGCTGGAGCGCCGCGGACGCGCTCGTCCCCCTCGCCGTGGGCGCCCTGGCGGTGGCCCTCTTCCGCGCCCCGGAGATGACCCGCACCCCCTCGCTGGTGCGCCTCGGGCTGCCGCTGATGGTGCTGGTCTTCGCCGCCATCGGCCGACGGGTGCGCCTCGCGCTGGGGCTCATCGCCATCCTCGCCGCGGGTCGCCTCGACCGCTCGGTGGTCGACGCCTCGCGCACCTTCTACGGGGTCATGCGCGTCGACGACGTGCGCGGCGTGCGCCGCTTCCTCCACGGGACCACCCTCCACGGGCTCCAGTACCTCTCCGAGAAGCGCCGGGGAGAGCCGGTCGCCTACTACGCCCCGGGGAGCCCCATCGGACAGGCGATGGCCGCCCTCGGACCCTCGCTCGACGGCCGCACCGTCGGGGTCGTAGGCCTCGGCGTGGGCATGCTCCTCGCGCACGCCCGCCCCGCGCAGCGATGGACCTTCTATGAGCTCGACCCCGAGGTCGAGCGTATCGCGCGACGCCACTTCACCTGGCTCCGCGACGCCCGCGCCCCGTGGACCGTCGTCACCGGCGACGCGCGCCGCACCCTCGCCCGCGACCGCGCCGCGAGGCACGGGCTGCTGGTGCTCGACGCCTTCAGCTCCGACGCGATCCCCACGCACCTCGTCACCCGCGAGGCGCTCTCGCTCTACCTCTCTCGCACCGACCCCCGCGGGGTGATCGCCTTCCACGTGACCAACCGCCACGTCGCGCTCGACGGGGTGGTCGCCGCGCTGGCCCGCGACGCAGGGCTCATTGCCCTCATGGGCCGGGGCACCGCCGCGAGCCCCGAGGGACCGATCCCCACGACCTGGGTGGTGCTGGCGCGCGATCCCTCCCACCTGGGAGCGCTCGCCTCCGACCCCCGATGGCGCCGCGTCGACACCGCCGCGACCTCCAGGGCCTGGACCGACGACTTCTCCAACGTGCTGGGCATCCTCCGCTGGCGCTGACCGCGGCGCGCGTCGACGCCTCGGGGCATTCATCTCCGCGGGCGATGGACTGACTACGACACTGCCGCTCCGTCGGGAGCTTTGACAATGCGAAGCGGTCGGTTACGACCCTTCGGTGCTTTACCCGCGGAGGTCATCGCGGGTCTCACGTGTTCAACCGTTCGAGGGAAGAAGCTCCATGCATTCGAGTTCGCGCTGGCTCACCGCAGGCGTCCTGATTTCGTTGTCCCTGGGCTGTAGCGCGCGAGGCGGAGGCGGGACCACCACCTCCTTCGACTCGGGCGCCGAGGGCGACTCCACCGCCCCCATCGACTCCGCCACCCCCGACGACACGCTCCCTCCGCTCGATCAGCCCGTAGCCCCCATCGACAACGGGGTCGCTCCCACCGACACGGGCAAGGGTCCGGTCGACGTCGGCGTCCCCCCGACCGACCTCGGTCAGCCCGTCGACGTGGGCACTCCCCCGACGTGCGGCGACGCCCGCTGCAACGGCGCCGAGAACTGCATGACCTGCCCCGGCGACTGCGGCGCCTGCTCCCCCACCTGCGGCGACCGGACCTGCGCCAGCAGCGAGAACTGCACCACCTGCCCCACCGACTGCGGCGCCTGCCCTGCGGTCTGCGGCGACGGCACCTGCGCCAGCACGGAGAACTGCACCTCCTGCTCCCGCGACTGCGGCGCCTGCGCTCCGGTCTGCGGCGACGGCACGTGCAACGGCGCGGAGACCTGCTCGACCTGCCCGGCCGACTGCATGGCCTGCCCGGCCAACTGCGCGGCCGTCGGGTCGTGCGGCGCCTGCACCAGCAACCCCGAGTGCGGCTGGTGCACGCTGGACGGCGCCTGCCAGCGGGGCACCTCCAGCGGCCCCAGCGTCACCTCGTCGTGCAGCATCTTCGGCCTCGGCTGGGTGCGCAACGCCACCGCGTGCACCGTCGACTCCGGCGTGCGCGACACCGGCACCCCCGACGCGGGCGCTCCGCCCAACATCACCGCGACCTGCACCACGGCCCCGTCGGGTCTCACCGCGGAGTGCGGGTGGCGCTACGGGACCAGCTACACCTGCACCCCCGGCACCACCGTCACCATCGGGTGCACGGGCACCACCGCGGCCGACGCGGCGGTCTGCTCCTCTCGCCTCGGCTCGTGCAGCGGCGACCCGATGATCCGCGCCTGCGCCGGGTCGAACGCCTGCTCCAACCCCGGCCGACTCGCGCCCCTCGCGGGCATCACGAGCTCCCCCGAGGACGACACCTGCGGCACCTGCCCCCTCGCCCTCTACACCTGTCCGCGCGCGGGCCAGATCACGGTCTACGTGCGCTCGTACAACACCAACGGCGTCTTCACCTGCACCCTCGGCCGGCTCTGACCGCCGCCTCGTCGTAGCGCCCCGGCGAGACTACTCCGCGGCGACCACGTCCCTCGGCCTGGTCGCGTGCCGCTGCACCGCCGGGAAGAAGGGCCCCGTCAGCGCCGCGAGCCCACCGAGCACCGCGATCACCCCGAACACCGTCACCATCGCCCCGGCGAGGTGTCCCCCCGCCGCGTGGAGCACCGCCGGGTCGAGGCCCGCCCCGTGCTCGGGTCCGAGCATCTCCCGCAGCACCGCCTCCGGGACGTCCCCCGCCACCTGCCCCGCGAGCAGCGCCCCGAGCGCCCCCACCGCCACCGCCCCGCCGATGGTGCGGAAGAACATCGTGCTCGCGGTCGCCACGCCCCGCATCGCGAAGCCCGCGCGCTCCTGCACCATCACGATGAGGGCCGTGTTCGCGAGGCCCATGCCCGCGCCGAAGACCAGCATCACCGCGCGCATCGCGGAGGTGCCGGCGCCCGCGTGGAGCAGCCGCCAGAGCGCGAAGGTCGCCACGCCCACCGCCACCAGCCCGGTGCGGACGAGCACCCTGTAGCTGGTGCGCGCCATCAGCCGACCCGCGACGGCGCTCGCCACGGGCCACCCGATGAGCATCGGAGCGACCGCGGTGCCGGCGGCCGTGGGAGTCCCACGGAGCACGGCCTGGACGTGCAGCGGGAGGTAGGTGAGCGAGGCCATCATCACGCTGCCCATGAGCGCCCCCGCGACGCTGGCGGTCGCGATCACCGGGTCGCCGAAGAGCGAGAGCGGGATCATCGGCTCGGCCGCCCGACGCTCCACCGCGAGGAAGGCCGCGAGCCCGAGGACGGCGATCGGGAGCGCCACCGCCGGAGAGCGCCCACCGACGCCCGCGAGCAGCGCGAGGACGGTGACGGTGAGCAGCGCGGCGCCCGCCACGTCGAGCCGACCCGGGGCGGCGGAGCGCTCGGGGTCACGGTAGAAGGTCACGAGCATCGCGGCGGAGAGCAGGCCGAAGGGGACGTTGACGAAGAACACCCAGCGCCACCCGAGGGTGTGCACGATGAGCCCGCCGAGCAGCGGCCCGGAGATGGCCGCGAGGCCCCACACGGCGCCGAAGATGCCCTGCATCCGGCCCCGCTCCTCGATGGTGAAGAGGTCGCCGATGATGGTGAGCGCGACGGGCTGTAGCGCCCCCGCCCCGGCGCCCTGGATGCCCCGGAAGGCGATGAGCGCGACCATCCCCCCGGCGGCCCCGGAGAGCACCGAGCCGAGGAGGAAGAGGGCCATCCCCGCGAGCATCACCGGGCGGCGACCCCGCAGGTCGGCGAGCTTGCCCCAGAGCGGGATCGTGACGGTGCTGGCCAGCATGTAGATGGCCGTCACCCAGCCGTAGAGCTCGATGCCGTGGAGGTCGGCGACCACCGTGGGCATCGCGGTGGCCACCACCGTGGCCTCCATCGCCGACATGAACATCGACAGCACGATCGCGGCGACGACCGGCCCGCGGCGCATCGTCATCCTCGCCCCGCGGCGGCGTCCTCCGCGCGGTCCTGCTCGGCGAAGGCCGCGAGCTCGCGCTCGATCTGCTCCCACTCGGTCATGAGGGCTTCGATGCTCCTCGCGAGGGATTCGTCCTCCGACTGGAGCTTGGCGAGCTCGTCTTTCGTGGCCGTCGCGTAGAACCCTTCGCCCGCGTAGAGGTCCGCGATCGCCTTGCGCCTCGCCTCCGCCGCCTCGATGCCCGCGAGGGCCTTGTCGCGCCGCTGCGGCAGGTCCTTCACCCGGTTGCGGCGCTTCTTCTTCTCCTCCCAGGAGAGCGCGGTCACCACAGGGGCCCCCGAGGGAGAAGCGTCCTTCGCCACCTTCTTCGCCTTGAGCACCACCGTGTCGGCGTCGAGGTGGTCGTCGCCGCAGCGCGCGAGGTACTCGGGGTAGGTCCCGGGGAAGTCGCGCATCCCATCGGGCGTCACCTCCAGGATGCGCGTCGCGAGCGCCGACACGAACCACCGGTCGTGCGAGACGAAGATCACCGTCCCCTCGAAGGAGCGAAGGCCGTCGACCAGCGCCGCGATGCTCTCCAGGTCGAGGTGGTTGGTGGGCTCGTCGAGCACCAGCACGTTGGGCCGCTCGACCATCAGCCGACAGAAAATGAGGCGCGCGGCCTCGCCACCCGAGAGGGTGGAGACCCGCTTGCCGGCGTCGTCGCCGGAGAAGAGCATCCGCCCGAGCTGGCCGCGCACGTAGGTCTGCGACTCGGTGGGGCAGGCGGCTTCGATGAACTTCAGCGGCGTGGTGGTCTCGTCGTCGAGCAGGTCGCGGTGGTCCTGCGCGAAGTAGCCGGGGCGCACCTCGTGGCCCCACTCGGCGCGGCCCACGTCCGGGTCGAGGCGCCCCATCGCGATCTTGAGCAGCGTGGACTTGCCGAGCCCGTTGGGGCCGATGATGGCGAGGCGCTCTCCACGACGCACGGCGACGGAGACGTTCTTCAGCACCTGCTTGTCGCCGTAGGCCTTGGAGAGCCCCACCACGGTGAGCACGTCCTTCCCGCTCGGCCGCAGCGGGACGAAGCGGAACACCGGCGCCTGACGCGAGCTCTCCGCGATCTCGACGACCTCGATCTTCTCGATCTGCTTCAGCCGGCTCTGGGCCTGCTTGGCCTTGGTGGCCTTGGCGCCGAAGCGGTCAACGAAGGCCCGCTTCTCCGCGATGATCTTCTCCTGGCGCTCCTTCTGGGCCTCCATGCGCTCTCGAACGAGGCGCTTCTCCACCTCGAAGGCGGAGTAGTTGCCCGTGTAGATGGTGATGGTCCCGTAGTCGACGTCGAGGATGTGCGTCGCGACGTTGTCGAGGAATCGCTGGTCGTGGGAGATCACCAGCGCGCAGCCCTTGTAGGTCGCGAGGAACTTCTCCAGCCAACGGATGGACAGGATGTCGAGGTGGTTGGTGGGCTCGTCGAGCAGCAGCGCGTCGGGCCCGCCCAGCAGCACCTGCGCGAGCAGCACCCGGAGCTTGAAGCCGCCGGAGAGCGTCGCGAGCTCCTGCTTGTGGAGCGGAACCGGGATGCCGAGACCCTCCAGGATGAAGCTCGCCCGGGCCTCCAGGGTGTAGCCGTCGTGGGCGCGGATGACGTCCTCGAGGTCGGCGATGCGCCCGAGGTCGCCGCCCGAGTCGGAGAGCCGACGCTGCTCGGAGAGGGCGCCCCAGACGACCTCGTCGCCCATCATCGCGACGTCGATGATGCGGTCGCTGTCGTTCATGAAGCGGTCCTGCCGAAGCACGCCGACGCGGGCGGTGCGGGGCGTGGTGACCATCCCCTCGGTGGCGGGCTCGTCCCCCGCCAGGATCTTCATGAACGTGGTCTTGCCCGAGCCGTTGGCCCCGACGAGCCCGTAGCGCGACCCCGAGTTGAGCTTGAGCGTGACGCCCTCGAAGAGGACGCGGTCGCCCCAGGACTTGCCGATGTTCGAGGTGCCGATCATGGCGCGCTATCAAGCACAGTCTCACCCCCCGCGCGACCCCTTTAGCGCGCTTGACGACCCCGGTGCCCGGAGGGCACCCATGGGCCATGCGCTCGCCCATCCTTCTTCGCTCTCTTCCGCTCCTCGCCGTGCTCTCCGCCTGCTCCGACCCCGCGCCCGCGGCCAGCACCACGGACGTTCCCGATGCAGCCACCGACGTGAGCGCCGCCGACCGCCCCGACTCGGGATCACCCGACGCCGCGCTCGACGCGGGCCCCACCCTGCCCGACGTGCCCGCGACCGACGTGCCCTCGACCGATGTGCTCTCGACCGACGTGCTCTCGACCGACGTGCTCTCGACCGACGTGCCCGCGACCGATGTGCCCGTGTCGCAGGACGCCCCCGCCGAGGAGTGCGTCGGTCGCCCCGCCGCGTGCGTGTCCGGGACCGCTGGGGGATCGTGCGGCGACGCGCTCGTCCCTCCGGACTGCGTCGGTGGCGCCTGGCGCTGCCCCGAAGGGATGATCCCCATCACGGCCTGCGCCTGCGTCGGGCGTCCGCCGGGCGCTTGCACCTGCACCGCGGGCGGCTGGGTGTGCTCGGACGCCGGTCGGTGACCCTTTAGCCCGGGATGGTGATGCAGCCGAACTGCACCTCGATGGCGGCGCTGCCGGCGCGGAGCTCGGCGTTGGCGCGCTCGCACGAGGCCGGGCAGAGGTTGACCCGCGTGGGGCGGGCCTCGTTGTCGTAGTACCAGCCGCCGGTGGCGCGGCAGGCCGCGGCGTTGGCGACCTTGCCGATCAGGGTCTCGCTGGCGCCTCGCACCACCACGTTGACCAGGCGCGGGTCGAGCACCGAGCCGCCCGGTGGGGCTGGGATGGCGAGGTCGCAGGCGATGCGGCTGTTGCGCTCCACGGCGGTGGCGATGCGGTCGAAGAAGGGCCCCCACGCGGCGGACCCGTCGCAGATGCGGGCGCGCACTCCGCCGCGGCGGCTGACGAGCGTGGTGTAGACCGAGCCCGAGGCCGACGGCGACGAGCCGCCCGGGTAGGTGCAGCGCACCGCGGGGTTGCTCTCGTCGCCCCAGCCGTAGATGCCGCTGAAGGAGTACCCCGTGAAGAGCCCCTCCCAGGAAGGATCGAGCAGGCCCGGAGGGAGGTCGAAGGTGCGGGAGTTGGGGTTGGTGCCGCCGCGGAAGGTCTCGAACTGATCGGCCGAGAGGCGGGACTGATCGTCCGTGACGACCACGATGGACTTGGTGGCGGAGGGGCGGAGGAAGTCCCGCCACGCTTCGCCGCCGCGGGGGTCGGCGGCGGTGTAGCCCATGGTCTGACCGAGCGTCCCGAGGAGCTGCTCGAGGGGCTGCGTGCTGCGGATGTCGACCGAGGAGTGGAAGAATCGAGGGCCGTTGCCGCAGCGCGAGTCGCCCGCGAGCGGCGGAGGGATGCACACGGCGTAGCGCCTCCCCTCGGGGACGGTGACGTTGCGCTGGACGTTGCGCAGCGAAAGCATCACCACGCGGTAGTCGAGGCCGCGAGAGCCCACCAGCGCCGCGAAGGTGTTGAGCCCGCGGATGACCTCGTCGATGGCGGGCGCCATGCTGATGGAGTTGTCGACCATCCAGATGATGTCCACCGGGAGGCGCTCGACCTGCGCGGCGACGCTGCTGCGAGAGCAGGCCGCGTCGGCCCCGAGAGAGATGTCCGTGGGGACGTCCCGAGGCAGCATCGGGACGTCGGGATAGACGGCCACCTCGGGGGCGCCGCGGTCCTCGGGAGCGACGTCGCGCGAGGTCGCGTCGAGCGCCCCGGAGTCCGCGGGCGCGACGAAGGGACGCTCGGACGATCCGCCCGCGCAGGCGGGGAGGAAGGCCAGCAGGCTCAGCGCGAAAACGTGGGGCCGCGACACACCCCACCGGGTACCACGGCGGCGGGGTTCATGGGATGGCGGGACGGTGAAGGTCAGCGGAGGCGACGACCATCGCGCCCCACCGTGAGGCGCCGAGGAGCGACGAAGCAACCCACGCGACGGGTGACCTTCCCAGGATCAGGGCGTACATTTCCCGGTGGCTTGAGGAGTGCACGCAATCACTCGAGAGGTAATGAAGCCATGAAGCCAGCGAAGACGAAGACGAAGACCGCGCCGTTGCATGTCGGCGAACGCATGGATGACGGCAATGCGTTCATCCGCGACCCCGGCAGCGGTCCGGCGCACACCAGGGACGACCTCGCGGAGAACCTGGCGGAGCAGTTTCTCTCGTCGGCGACGTCGGCCGAGGACGTGGCTCCCGACGAGCTCGACCGCGAGGTGCCCGAGGAGTCGGGAGGGCCCTTCGTCGAGACATCGGGCTCGACGGAGTTCGCCCGCAACACCGACGCCTCGAACATCCCCGGCGCCAACCGCGAGCCCTTCCCGAGCCCGATGCGCGCAGGCAAGCGTCAGACCTGAGCGCGCAGCTCTGACACGAGCGCGGCGTACGATGGCGCACCCCACCGTCATGTCGCGACACACTCCTCTCGCCTTCCTCCTCGCGCTCGTGTTCGTCCCCGCCTGCGGACCGCACCTCCGCTGGCGCGGCCATGCGACCCGCGCCTTCTCGGTCTCCGAGCGGTGCACCCAGGGTCCGCTGGTGCTCGACCTCCCGGCCGCCGGAGCGCGCTGGGGGGAGCGCATCGAGGTCAGCGCATGGTCGCCTCGCGCCGTCCTCGGTCGCGCGGCCATCATCACCTCCGATAGCCCTCCGCAGGATGTCCCCTTCGGCCAGACCCGCATCCAGTCCGTCAGCGTGAGCGGGCGCTCGGAGTCCATCGCCCGCGCCGACGACCACCCGGAGAACGCCCGCTGCGCGGCCACCGCGGCCGAGCTCTCCTCGGGCTCGACCCTCCCCGGCGGCATGGTGCCCACCGGAGCCGGGGTCTCGAGCCCTCCCCCCGTCCCCAGCACGGTCGACACGCCCGCCGTGCGCCTCGTCGAGCCACCGGCCGACGAGGTCGCGGAGACCATCCGCACCCACGCGAGCCTCTGGCGCATCGCCATCACCGGCTGGGCCACCGAGACCTCCGACCCCGATCGCCCTCCGACGGTGCAGCCCGGCGCCAGGCTGCGGGTACGGCTGTGGTTCCCTGAACCCAACGACCTCGAAGGGGTGCTCTTCGTGGTGGATCACCTCGTCGCGTCCCCCAACGTGAGCGACGCCGAGTGGACCGCCCACCTGCGCGCCAACATCGCGCAGAGGCAGCGCAACGACGCGCGCGCCCAGGCGGAGTACCACCAGCGCAACGAGCGCTGCGCCGCCCACCACGAGGACGAGGACTGCTGGGGCCCCGGCGGCTACGACGCCCACGTGCGCAGGCTGCGCGAGCCCGGCCCCCAGGCCGTCGCGACGGTCGCTCCGCCGCAAGCCGCCCCGCAGCCCCGCGATCCCGACGGGCCGCCGCCGGCGCCGCGTGTGGAGGAGCGCCCCCCAAAACCCTCGGTGCACGCCGACTGGGTCCCCGGGTTCTGGCGCTGGAGCGGCTTCACCTGGGCCTGGATCTCCGGCCGCTGGCGCATCCCGCCCTGAGGTCTCCGACGCCCCATCTGTCGGACCTTCGCGCTCGCGGATAGACTCCGCCGACCTGAACTCCCCATGAGCACGCCCGACGCCTCGCCCGACGCTCCCTCCGCTCCCCGCCACCCGCCGCGCTGGGACGCGACCGACACGCCGCCTCCTCCCTTCGACGAAGACGCCCTGCTCTCGCTCTCCCCCACGGAGGCGGCCCGCGTCGTGGAGCGCCTTCCGCTCACGACGCGCTTCGGCCTGCGCGCGGAGATCACCCCCGTGCAGCAGGCCTTCCTCTCCCGCCACGGCTACCTGGTCTACGACCGGGTCGCGTCGCGCGGCGAGGTCGAAGCCATCCTGGCCGAGGTCGACCGCGTCGAGGCAGAGCTGCTCGCCGAGGGGCGCCGCAAGATCCACGGGGTGCCCGTGTGGTTCGGCCTCGACCCCGACGGCCGCGACTACCTGTTTCGCATGGGCTTCACCAGCGTGCTCTCGCCCTACCTCTCGCGCTTCGTCCACGACGCCCGCTTCGAGCCCGTGCGACGCCTCATCGGCGACGACGCGCGCATCGGCGAGCGAGAGAAGGACGGCGTGGTGTTCAACCGCTATGTGCGCGCCGAGGGGAGCCTGCGACCGGACCTCGCGTGGCACACCGACGCGCTGCGCGACGTGTTCTACAACCGCAAGATGCCGGGGCCCATGCTCAACATCGGGCTTCACTTCGACCGCATCCGCTCCCACGAGGGCGGCCTCCGCCTGCTGCCCGGGACGCACACCCAGGGCGTAGGGTCGACGCTGCTGAAGAAGGTCCATTTCGTCTCCAACCGCAGCGACGCGCGCGAGGTGCCCGTGGAGACCTGGCCGGGCGACCTCACGGTGCACGACGGCCGGATGTGGCACCGCGTCGAGGGCTCGCCCTACACAGGCTGGAAGGGCCTGCGGCGCAGCATGTACGTCCCCTACGTCGTGGACCGCTACCAGCCCAAGGACGAGCGCAGCGCCACGCCCGCGTACCTCCAGCTCTTCGACGCCATCATGCGGCTGCGCAAGAGGCGAGCGACGAAGGCTCGCTAGCCAGCGAGGCACCGACCCCCGGGGTGCTCGCTGACGAATTGTCCTCGGCCCCTCCCGGGTCGCTGAGCGCAACCCGCTGAAATCAAAGTCGGCACGTGGGCTGCTCTCGGCCCACTGCATGAACGCTCCATCTCCCGGCGACGCGCCGCCCTCGCTGGGCTTCGCCGACGGCGACGTGATCCTCCGGGTGAACGACGTCGAGGTCGCTTCGCCCGACCGCTGCCTCGAGGCCTACGCCAGGCTCCGGGCAGCCGAGCAGCTCACCGTGAGCTTCGAGCGTCGAGGCCGAGCCCGATCGCACGTCTACGCCCTCGTCGCGGAGCTGTAGCGCCGCGCAGAGGTCCACCGTGATCCATTGACAATGGAAAGCCGGCAGGCGGAACATCGCTTCCCGCGATGGGGTGGGCCAGCGGAACGACGGACTCGTGGCTTCGACCGCCCGTGAAGGTGGGCGGGCGCTACGAGCTGCTCGACGTCCTCGGCCGGGGCGGCAACGGCGAGGTGTGGCGGGCGCACGATCACATCACCGGCGACCACGTCGCGGTGAAGCTCCTCGACCCGACGGGCGTCGCGCAGGAGGCGCAGACCCGCCGCGAGATCGCGTCGCTGAGGGCGGTGCAGGTGCCCGGTGTGGTGCGCCTGCTCGACGAGGGACGCGAGGGCGGCCATGGCTACCTGGTGATGGAGCTCATCCGGGGCGCACCCTTCCCAGGGGTCGCGCTGCCCGTGTCGTGGCGAGAGATCGCCGAGCTCACCCGCTCGCTGCTCGAGATCCTGGCGAGGGTCCACGCCGCGGGCGTGGTGCACCAGGACATCAAGCCCAGCAACGTGCTGGTGCACGAGGGCCAACCGACGCTGCTCGATTTCGGCGTGGCCTGGGGCGGTCTCTACGACGAGGTGAAGGGCGGCGACCGCGCCGGGACGCCGGCGTACATGGCCCCGGAGCAGGTGGAGCGCGGCGTCCTCTCGTCGGCCACGGACCTCTACTCGCTGGGGACGATGCTCTTCGAGGCCCTGAGCGGGCGCCTGCCCTTCGACTGCGAGACCGCGTACCAGATGATGTTCGCGCGTTGCATCAGCGCCCCGATCCCGCTGGGGAGCTGCGCCACCGATGCCCCCGCGGCGGTCGTCGAGCTCGTCGAGGAGATGATCCAGCGCGACCCCGCGAGGCGACCGCGCGACGCCCGCGAGGTGCTCGACCGCCTGGCGGGCCACGCCTCGTGCGCCCGCGCGCTCGCCCCCTGCGACGGCGCCCCGTGGAGCCTCGACGAGCTCCGAGCGATGATCGTCGGGCCGGACCGGATCTTCCACATCCCCGAGGACGCCGCGGCGGTGCTCTGGTCTCGCACGGGCGGCGAGCGCGAGAAGGTCCGATCCGAGATCGACTCCTGGGTGCGGGTGGGCTTCGCTCGTCGAGACGGCGCTCGGATCGTGCTCGATCGCTCCGCGGTCGACCGGCTGATCCAGCCGGAGTCGCGGGTGAGCCCGGCGGAGCTCGGCACCGAGGCGCACGCCCTGGCGTGGGCCCACGCGGCCACCGCGGACACGCTGCGGCCCGGCACGCCGGGGCGCCTCGCGCACCTGATGCGGGCGCTGCCGACCGGGCGCTCTGGCGGGCTCGCGGACGTGGTGGTCGAGGCCATCGCGTCGGCGCGCCGGTCGCTCTCCGACGGGCACACGGGTCGCGGGCTCGCGGCCCTGGCGGACGCATGGCTCACCGCCAACCGCGTCGGCGAGCCGGTGCCCAGGGAGGTGCTCCGCGAGCTCTTCGCCGTCTGGACCGAGCTGAGCCTGGTGGACGGCACGCCCGCCGCCATCGACCGGGCGCTCCACGAGCTCGCCCGCGCCTGCTACGTCGCCCCCGTCGCCGACCTGGAGGCGCTGCTGCAGGCCGCGGTGGTGATCCATCGCTCCTCGGCGCGCGCCTTCGAGGAGGCCTCGGCGCTGCCTGCCTTCGCCGAGCCGGCGCTGGAGCGCTGGCGCCACGCGGTGCGCACCCAGGCGGCGCGCGCGGGCCCGCTCGACCGGGAGCGGGAGACGGTGGAGTCGCTGCGCGCCTGGGCCGCCTCGTCGGCTGACCCTCAGGACCAGGCCGCCTTCGCGAGCTGGGAGGCGTGGACGCTCTACCGCCGCGGGCTCTACGTCGAGGCCGCCGAGCGGCACCTCACCTCCGTGGAGCTGGACAGGCTCCCGGCCTCGCGGCTCTCGTCCCTGGTGGCGGCGGCCTCGGCGCTGCTGGAGGGCTTCCACCCCGAGCGGGCGCTGGAGCTCGCGACGCAGGCCCGCACCATCGCCGCGGCGTCCCGGCTGACCTACCTCGAAGCCAGGGCGTGCTGGATCGAGCGCGCCGCGCACTACCGCCTCGACCGCACCACGACGCCCGACCTCGCGCTGGTCGAGTCGGTGCGGGCGCTGGGCGTCGGCGGGCTCTACGCCATGGCCGCGCTGACCGAGGCCGCGGTGGCCTGGCGAGGCGGCGACGCCCGCGCCGCGCGAGAGCTCGCCATGGCGGCGTACCGGGAGTGGAGCGCCGCGGGCAGGCGGTGGGCGCCGGACATGGCGCGCGCGCTGGCGCTGGCGTGCGGCGCCGAGGCGCACTCCGAAGAGGGGACGACGCTGATGCGCGAGGCGCTGGCGTGCCCGGTCCCTACGGCGGGGCTGCAGGTGCTGGCGCTGCTGGCGGTGGGGCGGCAGCCGGTGAGCGCGGTGAACGCGGACGACGTCTCGCGGCTGGCGGCGCTGGTGCCGACGGACGCGTGGATGAAGCGGGCGGCGATCCTGTCGACCGACGAGGCCCTCGGCCACCTCCGTGGCCGCGTGCGAGTGGGATGAAGCTCCCAGGAAGAGACGAGGAACCAACGATGACGAAGCCGAAGAACAAGAAGCCGAGAACCGGGAAGACGGTGATGGAGGCGATCAAGGCGGCACTCAAGAAGCCGATGGCTCCCGTGCTGGTGCCGAAGTCCGTCATCTTCGATTTCGGGGCCGCCGTGATCGAGTACGGCGCGTCCTCGGGCTCGAGCGACGTCGGCTCCGAGTGGGACATCGGTGTGTTCGAGGTCTTCGACGGAACCAACGTGGTGGCGTTGCTGTACGTGACCGACCCCTACAACGACCTCACCAAGACCAAGGAGTACTGGGGGCTCGGGCCTTCCTACACCTGGCCCGCGGACGGCACGACCAAGACGTACAAGTATGAGTTTGACTCGACGCTCACCGCGGCCGTCACCTCGCCCACGACCTTCAAGGAGGAGTGCGACAAGATCTGGGGCTCGGGCAACACCGTCTTCATCAAGGCGACCAACGCCCCGTTCTGACTCCGCTCAGCCGACCGCCACGCTGACCAGCGCCCACCGCTCGAAGGGCTGACCTCCGGCGCGACCCCGCACCAGCACCCGCACACAGTAGAGGCCCGGCGCCCCCGTGGCGACGCGCCCTCGCAGTCCGCCGGGGTGCGGACGGAGGACGACCGGCGACACGCGCCTCCGCAGCAGCTCACCGCCCGACCGACGATCGAGCTCGAGCAGCGCCGCCGCGGTCGGGTCGGCGTCGGCATTGCCCGCGGGGAGAGCCGCCCTCAGCGCGTCGAGCTCGGGCGCGAAGCGACGACGGAGCGCCGCGACGCCCGTGCGGGGAGAGCTGAGCGTGGCGCGAGCCCGTAGCCCATCGACCTCGGCCCCGCCCAGGCGAGCACTCACGAGGATATCGAGCGGCGCCCCCGGCACGAGCCGCGTGCTCGGTGTCCTGACGTCGACGACGAGCGGCGAGGAGACGAAGCCCGCCGCGGTGTAGCGGGAGTGTTCGACGCGCGTGGTAGCGACCTCGATGTACCAACGCCCCGGCGCAGGGTCGGCGACGTCGAAGACGACGTAGCCCCGCGCGACGACGCGGCGCACGAAGGAGGCGTCCGGGTGGACGAGCCGACCGCTCGGTTGCCGGAGCCGCACGGAGATGTCATCGGACGACGACGGAGCGCCCGGCACGAAGCGCAGCGAGGGGTCGTCCCAGGCGCAGGTGAAGCACGCCCGCGTGGCGGCCTCCTCGACGAAGGCTCCGACGCGGCTCGACGAGGCGAAGGAAGACTCGCTGGCGATGACCCCGTCATGGGTGATGGCCCCGCGAATGAAGCCGAACACCACGCCCAGGTCGTCGATGGTCGGCGCCGCGAAGAAGCGCCCGGCAGAGAGCTCGGCCATCTCCGCGAGGTTCGCCCCGCTGGCGAGCGGACCCAGCGCGCAGGTGTAGACCCGCACGTCGTCGGGGAGCAGCTCGACCGCTTCGACGCCCCACCTCCGCGTCGCGTCGGTGCGGCGGCAGCCCTTGTTGTCCTCGCCGTCGGAGAGGAAGACCACCGCGCGGTCGTGGTCGTCGGCCTCGAAGAGACCTCCCGCGAGCTCGATCGCCCGGGCCATGTAGGTGCAGCCGCCGAACTCCAGGGCCGAGGCGCGCCCCTTCGCCGCGTCGAGGACGGCCTGTCCGTCGACGGTCGCGAGGGTCGTCGTGTCGTCGGTCGGATAGCGCACCGCGGCGTCGGAGTTGAAGTCGACCAGCCCGATGCGATCACCCGGGCGAAACAGGTCGATGAATTGCTGTGCGACCATGAGCGTCCGCTGGTCGTAGCCCGAGGTCACCATGCTGCCCGAGGTGTCGAGGGTCAGCACCACCTGCGCCGGCTCCGCCGCCACGTGCTGCGCGTTCTCCACCACGAGGGCGAAGTCCTGCCACGGGCTGGTGTCGCTCGGGCGCCTCGCGTTGTGGGTGACCGTCGTCGCCACGACCGTCACTTCGTAGGCGCCATGCGCGGCCTTGAGGTAGACGCACTCGACGTTGTTGAGCGCGTCGGTGCCCGAGGTGGGCGTCGACCATCCGCCACTGAACTGGTTGCCGTGCCAGGTGGCCGCTCCGTCGTCGCTCGCGACCTCCAGCGAGAGCTTGTTGACGAGCGCGATCGCGGCGACCGGGGAGCCCGGCGCGTCGGTGAACACCAGGGTCACCCGGAGGGGCTGTCCCTCGTTGACGACGGTGACTCGCATCCGGAAGGTCTGGTTGGTCGCCACGAAGGCGACGCCCTGGTCCACGAAGAGCCGCGGGCCTCGATCGGACCCGGGGGACTGGAGCACCACGGTGGGGAGCGTCGCCCTGCCCCAGCCCTGGTGTCGGTCGGGGACCGGCCCGATGACCGACGCAGTGGGGACCCCTACCATGCCCCCGACGCAGTCCACGGCGCCGCTGATGAGCAGCGCCTTGAGCATCGCCGGGCTGGGGTCGACGCCGCCGGTGCGCTGGCGCCACCATTGAACGTAGAGGGCGCAGAGGCCGCTCACGTGTGGCGCCGCGAGGGAGGTCCCCGATGCAAGGGCGTACCTCCCGGGGTAGAGCGGGATGCCGACGGACGACGCAGACGTCGAGTGCGTCGTGCTGATTTTCATCCCCGGCGCCACGACGGTGGGCAGCAGGCGCCCGTCCTTCGCGGGACCGACGCTGCTCCCTGCGGCCAGCGATCGGATGTCCGGTGAGTGCTCGCTGTCGCCCAGGCGCCCCGAGACGGTCGCGCCGACGCTGATGACGTTCTTGGCCTCCCAGGGCGTTGAGACGGTGCCCGACGCCCCCTCCGTGGGGTAGTTGTTTCCCAGCGCGGCGACGATGGCCAGCGGCACCCCCGAGTCGTCGTCGAGCGCGTCGCGAACGGCGCGGTCGTAGGTCTCCGAGCGGCTGGTGTAGCCCGCGTTGAACACCGCCCGACCGCCCTCCCTCACCTCCCAGCTGTTGTTGGCGATCGTCACCGCGCGCGCTCCGAGGCGCCGGACGCGGTCGAGATCGCTGCTGACAACGTCACTGTTGATGGGGTTGAGGCTGCCGAAGGACGCGCCCGGCGCGACCCCGAGACCGTAGAGGAAGCCGTCGGCGTCGACGTCTGCGACCGCGGGGTTGCCGACCGCGGCGCCCGCAACGTGCGTCCCGTGTCCATAGGTGTCGGTCGCGAAGGCCCCGCCGGTGAGGTCCTCGAAGAACACCCCGCGACCGCGGAGGGCGGGGTGAAGCGTGGAGTCGCTGTTGGTGTCGATCCCGGAGTCGACGAAGCCGATGAGCACGCCCGCACCGTCGAGCGACAGCGAGGTCAGGAGGTTGCGATAGCCCACGGCGGGCTGCGTGTCCGGCGGCGGAGTGGCATCGAGCCGTCCGGCGACGATCGACGCCGAGCGCTCGTCCAGGGGCACGTCGGTGCCGGTGCCCTCCACCATGAAGACGTCGGGATGCTGCGCGATGCGCGGCAACCGTGAGAGGTCGAGCGTCGCCTGGATCAAGCCGGGACCGACGATCGATGGTGCCGCCGCGTCGGCGTCGCGGGACTCCAGCACCAGCCCGAGCACCTCGTCGACGGCCTCGACGGGGAGCACCTCGACCCGAAGCAGCCGCACGCCGCTCGCGCCGTCGAGGGAGGGGTGGAGCCGGTAGGCGGGCTGCATGGGCTCGCACCACGCGACGAAGTCCAGGCTGCGCACCACCGGCACCGAATCGGCGGGCACGATCGCCCAGAGGCCGTACGGGGGAATCGGGTGAAGCTGCGAGGCGCCCGCGGCGCGGATCGCGTCGAGCCACGACGCGGTGAGCGGACCTTCGAGCTGGATGATCCAATGGGGCCACGTCGAGACGAGCGACGGCGGAACCATCAGGTCGGGCGCAGGCACCGGGAGGCTCTGGGAGAGATCGAGCGTCACGGAGGCGAGCCGCAGCAGGTTGCGGTCGCGGAGCAGGCGCGCACGAAAGCCCTGTGCCGCGAGCGCGTCGAGCGACCCGGCCACGGCGACCATGTACCCGTCGGGGTGGTCGCGCACGATGCGCAGCCCCGCGTTCACGATCCTCCCTTCCAGCGCGGCGCCGTGCCCCACCGCACCGGAGGGGATGTGGGCTGTGATGAAGTGAACGTCTTCGAGTGGCAGGCTCATGGGTCACGGCTCCCGCGTCGTGTCGACGAGACGGCGTGGAGCATATTCCACCACCCACCTGCGGCGGGTGTGTGCGTAGGCGCCCGGTGGGGCATGACTGCCAGGGCCCCCTCAGCTCCGCGAAGTAACACCGCGCCGCGCCGATACGGGTGGCATGGGCGCTGCTGTGACCATTGGGACATAGCCAGTCACCTGTTGCGGAGGTCCGTCATGCACATCCCCAGCGCTTCCCTCTCGGTCCAGGCCCGTGGATGGCTGCTCGTCGCGGTGGCGGCGCTCGTCGGAGGCTGCGCCGAGGCGACCGGCGCACCCGACGGGGCCGACCTCCTCCCCACGCCGACCCTCACGGTGCTCGGCCCGATCGGGACCGCCACGACGAGCGCCCCCAACCTCCCCTCGGCGACCCTCCGGCTCTCGACCGAGCCCGAGGCCTTCCGGGTGGGGGTGGAGCGCGCCGCGGCCGGCGGCCCCGCCTTCGCGGTGCCCTCCTTGGAGGTGGGCGACGGCGTCGGGCTCTTCCTCACGGTCGGAACCCTCGTCGCCATCGTCTCGGGCGTCGACGCGGCGCACCTCCTGGCGGAGACCGTCGAGTGCGAGCGCGGCCAGACGGAGAGATGCGCCGTGCAGTTCGAGAGCCTGATCAGCGGCCAGAACGCCGACCTCGGCGCCGCGCTCGGCCCCTACGCCCGCCTCGTCTCGGAGGCGGCCACCGACGTGCAACTGGTGACCTGGACGCCGGTGCGCAACGGCTTCCCCCAGTACCCGGTGATCTCGCTCCAGGGCATCCGGGACGGGCGCATCCTCGGGATCGTGGTGTTCCGAGAGATCCCTTCGGCCCCCTGAGCCATGGCGGCAGGGCGGGGAGGCACCATGAATGTGCGCATGTCGCCCGAGATACGCACCGCGGCGCCACCGGGGGGGTCGTGATGGCAACCGTGGCGAGCATCATCGCCCAGCGGAGGGCGGCGATACTCCAGCGCTGGACGGAGGAGGCGAAGACGGCGTCGGCGGCGCGCGGGCTGTCGCCCTTCGAGCTGCGCAACAAGGTCTCGCGTTACCTGGACATGCTGGGGCGGTGGGACGACCCCGACGGGGAGCGGCGCCGCCAGCTCACCAACCACCTCTCGGCCCGCCTCCGCGAGGGCTACCGGCTCAACGACATCCTGGAGGAGCTGATGCTGCTCGGCACCTGCGTGACCCTGGAGGTCACCGCCGCGGGGGGCGACGAGGGCGTCGACGCGACGGAGCTGGCGCGGCTCCACACGACGCTCCGAGAGGACGCAGGCGCGACGATCGAGGTGGTCACGCGCTACCTGCTCAACGACGTGCAGGTGGAGAAGCAGTACCTCCGACGCCTCCAGTCGCTCGCCAGCGACGTGCTGCTCAGCCACGAGGGCGGGGGCACGCTCACCGATCATCTCCGGGAGGTGCTCGAGCTGGCGATGGAGGCGGTCGGGGGACAGACCGCGGCGCTCCTCCTCCACGACAAGGAGCGCGAGGTGCTCTGGGTGGCGGCCTCCGCCGGCCTCGTGGAAGAGCCCCTGATGAACTACGTCACCGCCCCCGGCTCGGGCTCCTTCGTCGCCGAGGTGGCCGGCCGAAGGGACGAGACCACGGAGGTGCTCGACGCGGAGACCACCGAGCTGGAGGTGAGCGAGCTGCTGCGGCAGAGCGGCATCCACTCGCTGCTCGGGGTGCGCCTCCCCGCGAGGCACCCGCTGCTCGGGGTGCTGTACATCGGCATGACCGAGCGTCGGCCCTTCTCCCTGAAGGAGGTGCAGCGGCTGGAGTCCTTCGGAGCGCAGCTCACGCAGCACCTGGAGCAGGCCCGGCTGCACGCCAGGCTGAAGGCGACCGTCGAAGACCTGCGCATCGACCAGGTGCTCCGCGAGCGCTTCATCTCGGTGCTGGCGCACGACCTCCGCAACCCGCTGAGCGTCATCCGGTCGGCCGCCCACCTGCTCGACCAGCAGGCGGACAAGCTCGGCGACCTCCGCGAGCTCCCAGGCCGCGCCCTGCGCAACGCGCTCCGCGCCGACGTGATGATCCGCGACCTGCTCGACGTGCTGCGCATCCGGGCGGGGCACGAGCTCCCGCTCACGCTCGCGGAGTGTGACCTCCTCGAGGTCGCGCGCGGCGCCTGCCGCGAGCTCACGGACGTCTACGGAGACCGCTTCGTGCTCCACGGCTCCGCCCCGGTGCGAGGCACCTGGAGCGCCGACGCCCTGCACCGCGCCCTCTGGAACCTCGGCGCCAACGCCGTGAAATACGGCTCCCCCGAGACCCCGATCGAGGTCACGGTCCGGTGCGTCGACGACGGGGCCGAGATCACCGTGCGCAACCAGGGCCCGGTGATCAGCGAGGCCGACCGCACGACCCTCTTCGAGCCCTTCGCCCAGCGCAGCGGCGACGAGGGCGGAGCGCAGGAGGGCTGGGGCCTCGGGCTGACCCTCGTGCAGAGCTGCGCCCGGGCGCACGGCGGCAGCGTCGCGGTCACGAGCGCCCCGGAGGAGGGCACCACCTTCACCATCAAGATCCCCTACGACTCACGGAGCTTCCAATCCGGGGCCGCGGCCCCCTGAGGCCGTGCGCTGGAGCGCGTTGACCCGTCGCTGGGGATGGGGTTCCACTGCGCGCGATGCTCACCGATCGTCGCTTCGCATTCGTTGGCGCGGGCAACATGGCCGAGGCCCTCATCCGGGGGCTCATCGCCTCCGGCGCCGTCCCCGCCTCCCACATCACCGCCTCGGGCCGCCGCAAGGACCGCATCGAGCGCACCGCCGAGCGCCTCGGCATCACCGCCGCGCACGACAACGCCCAGTGCGTCGCCGGCGCCGACGTGGTGATGCTCTGCGTGAAGCCCCAGGTGCTGCGCCCGGTGCTCGATCAGGTCGGCCGGGACATCCCCCGCGAGGCCCTGGTCATCAGCGTCGCCGCGGGCATCGGCACCGCCGCCATGGAGGCGCAGCTCGCGCCCGGCCAGCGCGTGGTGAGGGCGATGCCCAACACCGGGGCCCTCGTGCGGCAGAGCGCGACGGCCATCTCCGCCGGGTCGAGCGCGACGGAGCACGACCTCGAGGTCGCCAAGGAGATCTTCGACCGCGTGGGACGCACCGTGGTGGTCGACGAGGTGCACCTCGACGCGGTCACCGGGCTCTCGGGCAGCGGACCGGCGTACATCTTCCTCATCATCGACGCGCTGGCCGACGCCGGGGTGAAGGTCGGCCTCTCCCGCGACGTCGCGCTCGAGCTCGCGGCGCAGACGGTGATGGGCTCCGCGCAGCTCCTGCTGCAGACCGGCGAGCACCCCGGCAAGCTCAAGGACCAGGTGACCTCCCCCGGCGGCACCGCCATCGCCGGGCTGCACACGCTCGAGGCGGGCGGCCTGCGCACGACCCTGATCACCGCGGTCGAGACCGCCACGCGCCGCTCCAAGGAGCTGGGCGAGGCGGCCGCGGCATACGTGCACAAGTAAGCGACGAAAGGCATCCTCCCGCATGAGCACCGACGACGCCCTGGAGATCACGCACGAGACGACGCCCAACCGCGACGGCTGGATGCTCTCGCTCCGCAAGACCGTCGCCCGCCGCCCGCGCCCCCACGGCGACGAGGCCCCGCGGCGCCCGGTGCTCATCGTCCCCGGCTACGGGATGAACTCCTTCATCTTCGGCTTCCACCCGACCGGGCGCTCGCTGGAGCACCACCTCGCGTGGCGCGGCTTCGAGGTCTGGAGCGTCGACTTCCGCGCGCAGGGCCGCTCTCGCTCCACCGGCGGCGCCCTGACCGGCTGGGGCCTCGACGAGCTCGCCACCATCGACACCGCCGCCGCGGTGGCCCACGTGCTCGACCGCACCGACACCGGGTCCTCGCAGGTCGACCTCATCGGCTGCTCGCTGGGCACCTCGATCATGCTCGCCCACGCGGTGCTCGGCGACCGGGAGCGCCTCGGCTCGCTCGTCGCCTTCGGCGGCCCGCTCCGCTGGGCGCAGGTGCACCCGCTGGTGGCGCTGGCCTTCCGCTCTCCCTGGCTCGCCGCGGCGCTGCCCTTCAAGGGGACGCGCAAGATGGCGGAGCTCGCGCTGCCGCTGCTGCTCAAGACCCCGCTGATGTCGATCTACCTCAACCCCCAGAGCTCGGACATGAGCCGCTGGAGGGAGATGATCGCCACGGTCGAAGACCCGATCCCCCAGATCAACGGCGAGATCGCCCGATGGATCCTCGACCGCGACCTGACCCTCCAGGGCACCAACATCACGAAGGCGGTGGAGGGCCTCGGCAACCCCCTGCTCTGCGTCGTGGCGCGCCAGGACGGGATCGTCCCCGCGGAGACCGCCCGCTCCCCCTACCTTCACTCGGGCGCCGAGCTGAAGGCGCTGCTCGAGGTGGGCGACGAGAAGCTCCCGCACGCCCACGCCGACCTGTTCCTGTCGAGGGAGGCCGAGGCGCGGGTCTTCGAGCCGACGGCGGAATGGCTCGCCCGGCCGACTTCCGGGATCGCCGGAGTGTGATAAGAGCGGCGCTCCCATGAGCGACCCCTCAAAGCCCACCGACGACTTCGCCGCCCTCTTCGAACAGTCCGGAGGCGTGCAGAAGCGCAGCGGTCCCGCCGTGAAGGTGGGGGCCCGCGTCGAAGCCATCATCGTGCAGATCACCCGCGACGCCGTCTTCGTCGACCTCGACCAGAAGCGTCAGGCGTACATGGACCGCGCGGAGATCCTCGGCCCCGACGGCCAGCCCACGCTGAAGGTCGGCGACAAGCTCGTCGCCCACGTCCTGGAGATGGACGGCAAGTCCGGCTCGGTGCGCCTCGGCCGCACGCTCGGCAAGGGCGGCGACGTGGCCACCCTCGAGCTCGCCCGCGAGCAGGGCATCTCCGTCGAGGGCAAGGTCGTCTCCATCAACAAGGGCGGCGCCGAGGTGGAGCTTCACGGCGTGAAGGCCTTCTGCCCGACCTCGCAGCTCGACAACCGCTTCGTGCAAGACCCCACGACCTTCATCGGCAAGACCCTGCAGTTCAAGGTCACCGAGGTCCGCGAGGGCGGCCGCAGCATCGTGCTGTCGCGCCGCGCCCACCTCGAGGTCGAGTCGCGCGAGGCGATGGACCGGCTCCTGACCACCCTCGCCCCGGGCGCCGTGGTGAAGGGCACCGTCACGGGCGTCCGCGACTTCGGCGCCTTCGTCGACCTCGGCGGCGTCGAGGGCCTCGTGCCCGCGAGCGAGCTCTCCCACGACTCCCACGTCCGCCCCGCCGACATCGTCCACGTCGGCGACGCGATGGAGGTGCAGGTGAAGGAGATCCGCGGCAGCGGTCGCGACACCAAGATCACCCTGTCGCTCAAGGCCCTCTCCGGCGACCCCTGGGACGCCATCGAGGTCGTCGCCCCGGTCGGCCGCGTGGTCGCCGGCGCGGTCACCCGCCTCGCGGACTTCGGCGCCTTCGTGCGCCTCGGCAACGGCATCGAGGGGCTGCTCCACGTCTCGGAGCTCCCGGGCCGCGTCGATCATCCCTCCAAGGTGCTCACCGAGGGTCAGGCGCTGCTGGTGGTGGTCCGCTCCGTCGACCGCGGCGCCAAGAAGATCTCCCTCGCGCTCGCCCCCGAAGGGGCCTCCGCGGGCACCGCCGCGCAGGCAATGTCCCTCCCGGTCGGAACCATCGTGAAGGCCACCGTCGACCGCCACGAGACCTTCGGGGTCTTCGTCCAGGTCGAAGGCTCTCGCGGCCGGGCCGGCCGCGGGCTCATCCCCATGTCCGAGCTGGGCATCCCCCGCGGGGCCGACCTCCGCAAGCACTTCCCCGAGGGCAGCACCGTCACCGCCAAGGTGCTCGAGACCGGCGAAGGCCGCCTGCGGCTCTCCATCCGGGCCATCGGCGTCGACGAGGAGCGCGCGGCCTACGACGGCTACCAGCGCTCCACCAAGGGCCCCGGCAAGACCGGCGCGACCCTCGGCGACCTGCTGAAGGCCCGCACCGCCAAGCGCTGACCGACCGTAGGGCGAAGGCTCCCCCCCTTCGCCCTTCGCCCTTCGCCCTGACCCCACGAATCACATCCCCGCGCGCACGTCCTCCGAGAGCCCGGTGGCTCCGTTGGGCGCGTCGCCGAGCGTGCCGCTGCGACCGCCGCCGCCGCCCGCGCCGCCGCCGCCGCGCATGCAGGTGAGCCCGGAGATCATGGGCGCCGCGCCCAGGTAGTAGACGCACACCGACGGCCCGCCCGGAGCGCCCGAGCCGCTGCCCGCGTCTCCCCCGCTGCCGCCGCGCGCCCCGGCGCCGCCGCTGCCCGCGTTGCCGGTCGCTCCGCCGCCGCTGCCCGGGTTGCCCCCGGAGCCCCCGTCGCCGCCGTCGCCGCCGTCGCCGCCTCGCCCGCCGCGACCCGTGTTGGCCTGGCAGTCCTCGATGCGCAGCGTCGACGAGACGCTCATCACCGCGAACGACCCGCCGCCCCCGGAGCCGCCGCGCCCGGCCCCGCCGCCGCACCCTCCTCCGCCGCCGCCACCACCGCCACCGCCGTTGTAGTCGTTGCACGAGAACGGGAACTGGTAGGTCCTCCCGCCGGTCCCTGCGCCACCGCCGCCGCCGCCGCCGCCCGCGGTGCCGTCGGTGCCCGGGAGCCCCACCGGCGCGATGTAGATCCCCGTGTCGTTGCGCACCGTGCCCACCGTCGGGGCGCTGCGTCCGTTGCTCCCTCCGCGTCCGTCCGAGCCCGCGCTCGCCGCGCCTGCGCTGGGCGGACTCACCGCCGCCGAGCCCGCGCAGATGCCGACGCAGCCCACGCAGGTCCCGGTGCGCACGGCCGCCGCGCCGCCGTTGCCCGCCGCCGCACCGCCGGGAGCGACCGAGCCCACCGAGCCCGGCGCGCCGTTGTTGGCGCCGCTCGCGGAGGCCCCGCCCTGGCCGCCGCTCGCGCCGCAGCCCGACGAGCCCGACGCGCCTGCGCCGGGCGTTCCGCCGCTGGTGCCGTTGCGTCCGATGGCCCCGTCGGCGCCGTCCGCCCCGAGAGCTCCGTTGGCCCCGGCCCCCGAGACGATGGTGCAGCCGCGCAGCGTCAGCAGGGAGTTGAGCGCCCGCACCCCGTAGCTGCTCTCGCCCGGCGCCGTCGCCGCCGCGGACTGCACCGTCACGAGCTGCAGCTCCGTGGAGACCGTGAGGTTCTGCGCCAGCACCGCCGTCGCGTCGCCCTGGATCACCGTCGCGTTGGTGCGCGCCCTCGCCCAGCCCATGGTGTCGTCGTAGCCGCCGTAGACGCTCACCCCCGAGCCGAGCTGCACCGAGCCGAGGTAGAGCCCCGCCGCCGCGTACACCGGGCGCGCGGGCGCTCCGGCGCTGGCCGCCGTGATGGCAGCGGGCAGCGTGCGCTTGGGCATCGCCATGGTGCCGGGGTTGGCGTCGTCGCCTCGGGGAGAGACGAACACCGCGCGGCCCGCGTCGCCGTCGATGCCGTCGCAGTTGGTGTCGCGGAACATCAGGTCCGGCGCGTCGGCCTCCATCGCGTTGCACTCGCAGCCGTTGGCCGCCATGCGGTCGAGGTCGACGAAGCCCGCGTTGCAGGTGATCGCGCAGCTCCCCATCGCGCAGGCGGCGGTCTGGTTCATCCCCGCCGTGCAGCGGGTGCCGCAGGTGCCGCAGTTCATCGGGTCGGTCTGGTAGTCCGGGCCGCGGTGCGCGCAGGTCGGCGCGGTGCCCATCACCATGCACACGTCCATGGTGCAGGTGTCGCGGTCGTCGCAGTTGTAGGCCGCGCTCCTCACGCAGCGCAGCCGCGCGGGCTCACAGCTCCAGGTCCCGGTGCAGGGGTCGCCGTTGAGCCGCGCGCAGGTCGCGTCGCCGATCTCGCACGGCAGCTCTCGCACGCAGCCGCTGCCCAGCGCGCAGAAGTTGTCGCCGGGGCAGCGCATGTCGTTGGCGACGTGCGTACAGCGCCCCATCGCCCGGTCGCACACGTCGTCGGTGCAGGCCACCGCGTCGTCACAGCTCGCCGGACCGCCCACCACCACGCAGCGCCCGAAGCGACACGCCTGGGCGTTGTCGCAGAGGTCCGGCGCGGTGCAGTCGTCGGCGGTGCGGCACGCCCGACCCGCGTCCGCGGCGGCGTCGCCCTCGGCGTCCGCGGCGACGTCCCTCGAAACCGCCCCGGTGTCTCCCCCGGCGTCTACGACGTCGGGGACGCCGAGGTCGGACAGCTCGCCCGCATCGGCGGCACCCGAGTCCGGGTCGAGCACCGAAGGCGGGTCGTCGCTGCAGGCGACGAGAAATGAAACCCCGAGCGACAAGAGCAGAGGACGTCCCATGTTGCCGAGGATATCCCAGGCCCCGCGACCGCGGAGGGCCTATGCTCGCCAGCGAAATGACCGAGACCACCGGGTTGCTGAGGGCGAAGCTGACCGCGGGGCTGAGCCCCGAGCGGCTGGAGATCGAGGACGAGGGGCACCTCCACGCGGGCCACGCCGGCGCCAGGGAGCACGGCGGCGGGCACTACCGGGTGACCGTGGTCAGCTCGGCCTTCGAGGGAATGGGCCCGGTCGCCCGGCACCGGAAGGTGTACGCGCTTCTCGAGGACGAGCTGAAGTCACGGGTGCACGCGCTCGCGCTCAGCACCCTCACGCCCGCGGAGGCCGCTCGCACGCCGTGACAGCGCCCGATCACAACCGTTGTGATCCCGTTCACAACCGTCGTGATCCCGTTCACAACCGTCGTGATCGCGCTCGGCCCTCTCTCAGCCCGCAGGCCGACGCACCCTCACCTGCTTGACCCGTCGAGCGCTCGCCTCGACCACCTCCAGCACCGCGCCGCTGGGGACCGCGATCAGCTCGCCGGTCTGCGGGATGTGCCCCGCGAGCACGATGCAGAGCCCCGCCAGCGTCGAGTAGCGCTCGCTCTCCGGCAGGTCGAAGTCGATCGCGCGGTTGACCTCGTGCATGGGCAGGCTCCCCACCACGAGGTAGCTCCCGTCGTCCTCGCGCTTCACCTGGATCGGCGCCGGGTCGTTCTCGCTGAGGATCTCCCCGACCAGCTCTTCGACGAGGTCCTCGACGGTGACGAGCCCGATGACGGTGCCGATCTCGTCGACCAGCATCGCCAGCGGGGTCCGGTCGGACTGGAGTTCCTTGAGCAGCGCCACCGCGAAGGCGTTGCCCGGCGAGAACTTGATCGGCCGGAGGTGCGCCTCCAGCGACACGCTGTCGCCGCGCAGCGCCGGGCCCAGCAGGTCGCGGAGCGTCACGTACCCGACGATGTTCTCCGGGGTGCCGTCGTACACCGGCAGCCGGGAGAAGCGCGCCTCTCGGGTGATCCGCTCCAGGGCCTCCACGGACGCGTCCTTCGAGACCGCCACCACCACCGCCCTCGGGACCATCACGTCCACGGCGCGCAGCCCCTGGAAGTCGATCGCCCTGGAGGCGATCTCGCTCGCGCTCTTGTCGAGCGACCCGACCCGCGCGGCCTCCTCGACCAGCTCCTGGATCTCCTCGGGAGAGAGCCTCGCCTCGGTGAAGCTCGTCTTGTCCCCGAAGAGCCGCAGCACCACGTTGGACGCCGCGGTGAGCACCCACACCAGGGGCTTCACCACCGAGGCCATCGCCCGCAGCGCGGGCCCCAGCAGCAGCGAGTACCGCTCGGCCATGCGCAGCGCGAGCGACTTGGGCACCAGCTCGCCCACGACGATCTCCAGAAACGAGATGCCCGCAATGACCACGACCAGCCCCAGCGTCGCGGCGTAGGGCCCGACCCCCGGCACCCCCCGTAGCGCGTCGGCGACGTGGTGCGCGAGCGACTCCCCTCCGAAGGCCGCCGCGGTGGTGCCGATCACCGTGAGCCCGATCTGCACCGTCGCGAGAAACCTCTCGGGCTCCTCGCGCAGCCAGCGCACCGCCCCGGCGCCACGGCGACCCTCCGCGGTGAGCTCCGCGAGGCGCGTCTTGCGCACCGACAGCACCGCGATCTCCGCGGCCGCGAAGACCCCGTTGAGCAGCATCAGCACCAGGACGATCAGCAGCTCGCCGATCATCCGTGACCGTGACCGTGACCGTGACCGTGACCCTCGTCGTGGTCGTGGCAGCGCGCGTCGACCCACCCGACCCAGTACGGACCGTCGGGCCCGTACTCCCGCTTCCAGATCGGAACGCGCGCCTTGATCTCGTCGATGAGCGCCTTGCACGCCCGGAAGGCCTCGCCCCGGTGCACCGCGCTCGCCGCGCAGACCACCGCCGCGTCGCCGACGCCCAGCGTCCCCACCCGATGCAACGCCGCCAGCCGCACGCCCGGGTTGGCCGCGGCGATCTCGTCTCCGATGCGCTGCATCTCCGCGACCGCCATCGTCGCGTAGGCCTCGTAGTCGAGGCGCGTCACCGCGCGGCCCTCGTTGTGGTCGCGCACCACCCCCACGAACACGTCGATGCCCCCCGCCGTGGGGTGCGACACCGCCGCGATCACCCGCTCTACGGAGAGCGCCTCGCTCGACAGCTCGAACACCGCTTCACTCCTCCCGACGCCACGTGCCGGTGCGTCCGCCGGACTTCTCCAGGAGGGCGATCTCGGTGATCGCCACCCCCCGCTCCAGGCCCTTCACCATGTCGTAGAGCGCCAGCGCGGCGATCGACGCCCCCGTCATGGCCTCCATCTCCACCCCGGTGCGGTCCCAGGCCTCGGCCGTCACGACGATCTCCGCCCCCTCGTCCACCCAGCTCAGCGCCACGGTGACGCCCGTCAGCGCGACGTGGTGACACAGCGGGATCACCTCCGGCGTGCGCTTGGCCCCCATGATCCCGGCGAGGCGCACCGTGGCGCCCACGTCGCCCTTCGGCCCGTCGCCCGATCGCGCCGCCGCCGCCGTCTCCGGGAGCATCCGCACCCGGGCCCTCGCCACCGCGCGTCGGGCCGTCTCGACCTTCTCTCCCACCCCCACCATGTGCACCGCGCCGGAGGCGTCGACGTGCGTGGGCCTCGCTGTCTTGCTCGTCATCGTCGCCCTACCATCGCACAGCTCTCGCGGGCGCGTGCTAGCGTCCCGGCCGACGCTTGTGTTGAGCAACGTGGTGAGGTTCCTGGCGCTGATCGGCGCCCTCGTGTTCGTGCATGAGCTCGGTCACTTCGCGTGGGCGAAGGCGTACGGCATCAAGGTGCTGAAGTTCTCGCTCGGCTTCGGGCCGCGCATCTTCGGCATCCGCTACGGGGAGACCGACTACTGCATCGGGCTCGTCCCCTTCGGCGGCTTCGTGAAGATGCTCGGCGAAGACCCGAGCGACGAGATCCCCCACGAAGACCTCCCCCGCGCCTTCCACGCCCAGCCCCTCGCCCGGCGCTTCGTGGTCGTCCTGGCCGGGCCGCTCATGTCCCTGCTCTTCCCGGTGCTGCTCTACTTCGTCGCCCTCCTCGGGCGCAGCGACCTCACCGCCCCGGTCATCGGAACCGTCGCCGCCGGCTACGCCGCCGCCGGGGTGCTCCTCCCGGGCGACCGCGTCACGGCCATCGACGGCGCCGCGGTGAGCTCCTTCGAGGAGGTGCGCGAGGCCATCGCCCGCTCTCCCCGCCACGCGCTCCGCTTCGACGTCGAGCGCGCCGGACAGCCCGTGACCGTGCGCGTCACCCCCGAGGCGGTCACCACCGCGCTGCCCTTCAACGAGCGCGTGACCACCGGCTTCCTGGGCGTCTCGCCGGGCTTCCCGCTGCCCGTCGTCGGGGTGCGGGCCCCGTCGCCCGCCGACACCGCGGGCCTGCGCACCTTCGACACGGTGACCATGTACCGGGGCGCCCCGGTGCGGCGCTGGGCCGACCTCGAGGCCGTCCTCACGCGCTCGCACGGCTCCACGGTGCCGCTCGCGTTCCTCCGACCGAGGGCCATCGAAGGGGCGCTCGGGGGCCTCGTCGACCTGGAGGTCTTCGACCCGGGCCTCGCGCAGATCGCCCCCGAGGCGGGCACCGGCGAGATGACCACCCGCACCGGCATCGAGCCCTCGGACCTCTACCTCTCGGACGTCGCGGCGGACAGCCCCGAGGCCCTCATGGGGCTGCGCCGCGGGGCGCGCGTCATCTCCCTCGACGGCACGGTCCCTCCCTCCTGGGAGCGCTTCATCGCCGCGCTCACCGAGGGCCCCGCCCGCCTTCGCACGCTGCGCTTCGCCATCGACCGCCACGAGGCCGTCGGCGGCTTCTCGCTCCGCCCGGTGGTGATGACCGACGAGTTCGGCGAGCGCTCGGTGCACCTCCGCACGGGCCTCGAGCGCTGGCGCCCCATCGTCTCCGACCCGCCGATCGCCAACCCCGCCCCGGTCCGCTACGCCCTCTCCGGCGCGCTCTCCGAGACCGCCGAGGCGATGCGCTTCCTCAGCCTCGGCATCGTGCGCATGCTCCAGGGCCGCGTGCCGGTGACCAGCGTGGGCGGCCCCATCGCCATCTACGACGCCTCGCGCAGCGTCGCCGTCGACGGCGTCTGGGGCTACTTCCGCCTGATGGCCCTCATCAGCCTCAACCTGGGCCTGCTCAACCTGCTGCCGGTGCCCACCCTCGACGGCGGCCACCTGCTCTTCTTCGGCATGGAGGCCGTGATGCGCCGCCCGGTCCCGCTGCGGGTGCGCCAGGTGGCCTCGGTGCTGGGGCTGCTCCTGGTGGTCGGGGTGATGGTGCTCGCCTTCCGCAACGACCTCGAGCGCAAGCTCGGCGGCGAGGTCCGCGTCGGTCGCGCATCTCCGACGGTACAGGCTAGAGTGTAGGACATCATGCGACGCGCCCTCGAGATCGAGATCGAAGCCTGCGACGCCCTGCTGGGCCTGCTCCGCGTCCACGCCGCCGCGGAGGTGCACCGCTGGCCGTCGCACCTCTCCGGCGGGCTCTCGCTCGCCATCGACGACGAGATGGAGCGGCTGGAGCCGATCGTCCGCGACCTGGGCATCGCCTACCAGTGCCTCGAAGACCACGGCGTCGCGACCATCGACCGCACGCCGCAGTCGCGCTTCTCCGACGTCGACGGCGCCTTCCACCTGGTGGCCTGCCCCATCGTCATCAACATCGACCTCGACCCGCTGCGCATCGCCCTCGACCGCGGCGACCAGCCCACCCGCGAGGGGGCCATCGAGGTCGCCAACGCGCTGCGCACCGTGCTCGCCTCCCTCGCCCGAAGCGAGCTGCTCGTCTATCACAAGCTCCTCCTCGCAGGCGCCGAGCAGCCCGCCGACCGCGCGCTGCGCTTCGCCGACGCCTACCTCGCCGCCGCGTGGACCAGCGCCCCCGCCCCGGAGCCGGCGCTCCCGTCGATGCTCCCGGTCGCCATCGGATACGACCCGCACCCCGCGCTCTCGGAGGCCTCCTCCGGGGGTGGTCGGACCGCCGAGTCCACCGAGGTGTTCCGCCTCGACCTCGACCCCAACTCCCTGGAGGACGCATGACCCGTCGGGCCCGCGCCGCCGCCCTGGCCGCCCTGCTCCTGGGCCTCGCTCCTGCCGCCGCGTCGGCCACGACCATCGTCCCGATCACCACCGAGGAGCTCACCCGCCGCTCGGACGAGGTGCTCGTCGCCACCGTGCGCGCCTCCACCTCCCGCTGGGAGCACGGGCTGATCGTCACCGACCACGAGCTCCTCGTCGAGGCCTCCATCCGCGGCCGCACCCTCGTCCGCAGCACCGTCTTCGTCCGCACCCCCGGCGGCGTCGTGGGCCGCATCGCGCAGACCATCCCCGACGCGCCGATGCTCGAGGTCGGCCGCAGCTACCTCTTCTTCCTCTCCGGCGGCGTCGGCCAGGTGCGCTACCTCGCGCACCTCACCGCGGCGGTGGTTCCGGTCGAGGCCACCGCCCGGGGTGAGCTCGTGGCGCAGCCGTCCTCGTCGCTCCTCGTCGACCGCTCGCAGTCCTCGCCGACCCCGGTCGCGCCGCCGCCGATGCCGCTGCCCGCGATGCTCGACCTCGTCCGCGCGGTGCCCCGTTGAAGCGCCTCGTCGCGGCCGCCGCGCTGCTCGCCTCCCTCGGAGCCGCGTCCCCCGCGCAGGCCTTCTGCCGCACGATGACCTCCCGCGTCCGCGCCCAGGAGGGAGAGTGCCCGATGTACGGCGTCGCCCTCTCGTGGCGAAACCTCTGCACGGGCTACGCGCTCTATCGGGCCAACCTCCCGATGGGCCTCACGATGCCCGACCTCGACCGCATCACCGCCTCGTCGACCGGCGCCTGGGGCCGCGTCGCCTGCGACGACAACGGCCGAGAGCCGCAGTACTACCGCGTCGTCCCCAACGGAACGACGTCCAACCCCACCGGCTACAACCCCTACGGGTCGAACTCCAACACCGTGGCCTTCCGTCCGAAGTGGGAGGACGACGCGCTCCACCGCCCCGGGACCATCGCCATCACCGTGGTCACCTTCGACTCGCTCACCGGCGAGATCTTCGACGCCGACATCGAGCTCAACAGCCGCGCCGGCGCCAACCCCGGGGGCTTCGTCTTCGCCTCGGGGCGCATGCCCGAGCCCGATGAGTGCGACCTCCAGACGATCCTCACCCACGAGTTCGGCCACTTCCTCGGCCTCGCCCACTCCGACATCTCCCGCGCGGTGATGTACCCGACGGCGGGCCTCGGGGAGATCCGAAGCGACCTCAACAGCGACGACTCCGCCGGCGTGTGCGCCATCTACCCCGAGCGCGCGACCCCGCCGGGGCGCTGCATCGGCGTCCCCTACGGGGGCCTCGCCACCACGCCGGGCGGCGCCACCGTCGTCGGTCCCAACAACGTCTCCTGCGCCGTCGGTCGCAGCCCTCGCGGCGCAACCGGCGCGATCGCCCTCGCCCTTCTCGGCCTCGCGGCCCGGCTACGCCGTCGACGCCGCGCCGGTGTGAATCGCGATTGACGCCCGGAGCGTGACGTCTCGCTCTCGGCGCTCCGCTCACACCGGGCTGTGAACGATCGTCCACGAGCGAGGGGCCCGCGGCGGCCCCGCGGTTGAACGCCGACCACGCGGGTTCTCTTCGCTCCCGCCGCTGATTTTGTGGGTCTTCGGCGTTGGTACGACGGCTGCTCTATCGCCTTCCCGGAGGCGACGAGCGCAATGACCCAACCGACCAACGAGACTACGCAGACCGACCGGGAACTCATCACCAGATTGCTGCGCGGCGACGCCGCTGGCTGGCGGGAGTTCCAGGTGCGCTTCGACCGCCTGGTACGGCGTCAGGTCGAGCGCGTCTGTCGCGGCTTCGCCCGAGCCCTGGGCAGCGACGAGATGGAGGAGATCCGCGCGGAGTTCTACCTCTCGCTGGTCGACCGCGAGATGCGCAAGCTCCGGCTCTTCGACCCGACGCGCGGGCTCAAGCTCTCGAGCTGGGTGGCGCTGCTCGCGGGCAACGCCGCGCGGGACTTCCTTCGCGCCCACCGCCGCCGCCCGGCGACGCTCAGCCCCACCGGCGAGGTCGACCGCGTCGACGAGCGCGACCTCTTCGAGGACACCGCCTCCCGAGAGCGCTGCGGCCGCGCCCTCGACGCGCTCCGCACCTTCTCGCCGCACGACCAGCGGCTGCTGCTGATGCTCCACGTCGAGGAGGCCTCGGTCGACGACATCGCCCGCTCCTGCGGCGGATCGGAGAAGACCGTCTACACCCGCGCGCACCGCATCCGGACCCAGGTGCGCCAGCGCTGCAACCCCGCCGCGCTCGCCGCCTGAGAGCTCCACTCCCCCCCATCGCCGTCCTCCGCTGCCCCAAAGTTCCGCTCCGCCGCGCCGCCCCCGCTACGGTGCCTCCACGAAGCTCGCGATGCGGCCCCCGCTCACCACCCCATCCCCTGTGACCTGGTCGCTCGGCGTCGCGCTCGTGGCCGCCCACGTGGCCCGGCGCCTCGCCCACCACACGGGGCCAGACGCCCTCGTCCGCTGGGGAGCGATCCGCTCGGGCGAGCACCACCTCGCAGACGCCTGGCGCCTGGCCGCGCACGGGTGGCTGCACGTCCACGCGATCCACCTCGCGCTCAACCTCGTGCCGCTGCTCCTGCTCGGTCCGTGGATCGAACAGCGCGTGGGCCGTCGTCGCCTGGCCGCCACATGGACGCTCGCCACCGTCGCAGGCGGCCTTCTCTCGGCCTCCACCGCCCCCTCCGGCGCGCTCATCGTCGGCGCCTCCGGCGGCAGCTTCGGCCTCCTCGGGTTCACCCTCGCGCAGCTCTCCGGCGCGCCCTCTCGCGGCCGCACGGCCCTCGCGCTCTTCGTCGCCGCGCACCTGCTCGCCGACCTCACCGACCCCGGCGCCGCGCTCTCCGCGCACCTGGGCGGCGCCCTCACCGGCGCCATCGCGGGGCTGGTGTTCAGGCCGCGCGAGGCCGCCGTCGCGGCGGGCTGATCAGCGAGTCGGGTCGCAGCCCAGGCGGAGGCGCACGGAGGTCTCGCCCGCAGAGGCGCGATCGCACGCCGCGCCGAAGAGCGTGAGGGTGGTGCGCTCCGCGTCGGTCCAGTCCCAGCCGTTCTGACGATCGGGGTCGCGGGCGAGGGCCGCGCCCGCAAGGGTGACGCTCACCGTCGCGCTCGAAGGCACCGCGGACGGCACCCCGAACACGCAGCGCGACACCTGCCGCTGGATCTGGTCGAAGGCGCTGAGCAGGTCGGCCGGCCGCCGGACGCTGTAGTAGGGCCGGGCCGCGGTGGCGGGGTTGGGCCGACCGCCGGCCACCGCGAGCTGCGAGAGCACGGTGATGAGCTCGGGCTGGTTGTCTCCGTCGATGCCGACGACGTAGGTGGGGACGCCCTGCGCCGCGAGGCGGGAGACCTCCGAGACGGTGCGGCCGTCGTCGAGGCAGAGGGAGGGATCGTCCTCGCACTGCTGCTGCCCGGTGCCGCCGAGGGCGGTGCAGGTGCAGCGGGCGCCGTCGAGCGCGCCGTTGCAGTTGGGCGCGCCGTCCGTGGCCAGCAGGATCGCGCGAAACCTCCGCGGCGCCGCGCGGCCGAGGAGGTAGCGCCCGGCGGACTGCACCCCGAGCCAGGTCGGCGTGCGACCGTTGGGCTCGGTGCGGCCGAAGCGCATCAGCACCGGCAGGGCCTGCGAGAGGCCGGGGTTGAGGTCGGGCGTCGCGCCCACCGCGCAGATGCCGGTGCCCCCGATGCCGGGGAAGAACTGCAGCCCCATGGCGATGCGGTCCTGGTAGCGGGGGAGCGTGGCCGCGAGGGCGTCGCGCAGGACGTCCCAGCGGCGGGGCGATCCGGAGCCGCCGAGGAGGTCGCGCTCCATCGAGGTCGAGCGATCGGCGAGGAGGAGCAGCTCGACGGAGGAGGGCGTGGCGTCGACGACCTGCGGGGTGCACACGTCGACGGTGGGCGCGTCGGGCCGGTCGGCGCGGACGACGTCGACGCTGGCGTCCACGAGGAGCCCGGTCTTCGCGCCGCAGGACAGGAGCGCCGTCGAGAGCGCGGTGAGGACCAGCTGGGCTGCGCGGTCGCTCATCGGCACCGCTCCTCAGGAGACCGAGTCCGTCGCCGGCTCGCCGTAGCCCAGCGCGTACCCGCGCCAGTGCAGAAACAGGGTCTGCGCGATGGACATCACCGGCACCGCGAGGAGCGCGCCCAGGATGCCGAAGGCGTGCTCTCCGGCGAGCAGCGAGAACACCACCAGCACGGGGTGGATCTTCGCCTGGTCGCCCATGATCTTGGGGTTGAGCAGGTTGGCCTCGAGCTGGTGGATGCCGATGATCCAGAGCAGCACGAAGAACGCGGTGCCGAAGCCCTGGGTGAGCCCGAGTGCGACCGCTGGAACCGAGCTGAGCACGGTGCCGAAGATGGGGATCAGCGAGAAGACCGTCGCGACCACCGCCAGCGTGGGCCAGTACTTGAGGTCGGCCAGCGCGAAGCCGACGGCGCTCAGCGAGCCGTTGACGAGGCAGATGATGAGCTGCCCCCGCACCACCCCGGAGAGCCCCCGGTCGAGGCGCCGCAGCAGGCTGTCGAAGGCGGAGCGAGACTCCGGCCGCACCAGCGAGCGGAAGAAGCCCAGCACCCGCGCCTCGGTGACCAGCAGGTACGCGCTGACCATCAGGGTCATGAAGAAGTTGAAGATGCCGCCGATGACGCCGCCGATGATGCCCCGGCCCACGCGCAGCACGTCGGCCACGTGGCCCTGCCCCAGCTTCTGGAGCTCCCGCTGTAGCGTGGCCCCCTCGCCCTGCACCCTCGGCCGGGGGCGCAGCGCCCAGTGCGCGTCGTCGACCCGCTCGATCACCACGCCGTCCGGCGGGAGCGTCACCCGGTAGACCCCGCCGGGCTCCGGGCTCACCCGCAGCGCGCCGTCGTCCGGCGTCCGCTCGCTCGTGGGGGCCTCGGGCTCCTCTCTCGGCGGCGTCGCGACCACCGCGCCCTGCACCCTCGCCACCAGCGAGCGCACCCTGGGCATCCAGTCGCGCTCTGCCCGATGCCGCAGCGCGGGCAGCTCGTGGACCGCGAAGGAGCGCGCCTCGGAGACCACCCTCGGCGTCACCACGAGCAGGGTGACGACCATGGTCGTGACCAGCGTCACGTAGATGGCCAGCACCGCGCCCCAGCGGGGCAGCGAGCGGCCGCCGAACTTCACCCTCGTGAGGGAGCCCACCACCGGGTGAAGCACGTACGCGAGCAGCAGGCCGAGCACGAAGGGCAGCAGCACCGCCCGCGACGCCACGATCACGGCGGTGATGACCGCGAGCGAGACGGCGGCGAAGATCACCCGGCGGCGGCGTACGACGTCGATCATCGGCTCGGCCCGCCCTTCTTCGGGGCGCGGCGCCGGGCGGCGGGGGCGTCCGGGGGAGAGTCGCCGAGCGGCCGGAAGTAGGGGACGAGGCGGTTCCAGGTAGCGTCGAGGGCCTCGGGCATCACCCTCAGGTCGGCCACGACGGGCATGAAGTTCATGTCGCCGCGCCACCGCGGGACGATGTGCACGTGCAGGTGCTCGGCGATGCCCGCGCCCGCCGACGAGCCGAGGTTGATGCCGATGTTGAGCCCCTCGGCGTTGACCGCGACCTTCAGCGCCGAGGCCGAGGCGCGCACCAGCTCGAAGAGCGAGGCGTGCTCCTCGGGGCTGAGCTCGCCGAGGTCGCTCGCGTGGCGCGTGGGCACCACCATCAAATGCCCCGACGCGAAGGGGTATTTGTTGAGCATCACGAAGGCGTCACGGCGGACGCAGAGCACCAGCCGCTCGGCGAAGCGCGCAGGGTCCTCCGAGGGATAGCGGCAGAAGATGCATCCAGGCTCCTTGGGGCCGCGGATGTACTCCATCCGCCACGGGGCCCAGAGCCGTCCGGGCTTGTCACTTGGGCTGCTCACGATGGCGGCGCAGGTTCGCCCGCGGGAGCGCGGGACGCAACCCAACTCCGCGGCGGAGCCCATCTCTACGAGAGGGGCGCCGCGCGAAGGGGCTCAGGGAATGGTGGAGAGGGGACTGGAGAGGAGGGTGTAGGCGCGGAGCTCAGGACTTCGACGGCAGATCGCCGAGGTCGCCGAGCTTCTCCTTGATGAGGTCGCCGAGGGTCGAGCCGCGGCGCGACTCCTTCGGGGCGACGCTCGGGGATCCGCCGCTCATGCGCTCGGGAGCCGGGCCGGTCTCGCCGGTCGCCGTGCTCTCGCTGCGGGCGGAGCCGCCGCGCATGGAGAGGAGGATGCGCTTGTCGCCGATGTCGAGGCCGGAGACCTCGGTGCGGATGACCTCGCCGCGCTTGAGCTTGCGCGTCCCGTCCGTGACGTCGGCCGGGTAGTCGTGGCTGGCCACGAAGCCGTCGATGCCGGGCGAGATGGAGATGAACAGGCCGCCGTCGAAGATGTTGATGATCTTGCCCTCGACCGGCTTGCCCTGGGGGAAGTCGTTCGGGATGTGAGACCAGGGATCGTCGAAGAGCTGCTTGATGCCGAGGGAGACCTTCTTCTCGTCGTGGTTGATCGAGAGGATGACGGCCTCGACGTCGTCGTTCTTCTGGTAGAGGTCCGACGGGTTGACCACGCGGAGGGTCCACGACAGGTCGGACTTGTGCACCATGCCGTCCACGCCGTCGCGGATGCCGATGAAGATGCCGTAGTCCGTGATCGAGCGGACCTTGCCCTCGACCTTGTCGCCCGGGTTGAACTCGTTGACGAAGAGCGTCCAGGGATCGGGCTCGAGCTCCTTGATGGAGAGCGAGATGCGCTTGGCCTTGGCGTCGACCTCGAGCACCTGGCACTCGATGTCGTCGCCGACGTTGAGCAGGTTCTTCGGGTGCTTCACGCGGCGCGTCCAGGACATCTCCGAGACGTGCACGAGGCCCTCGACGCCCGGCTCCAGCTCGATGAACGCGCCGTAGTCGGTGATCGAGACGACCTTGCCCTGGACCTTCTTCCCCTGCGGGAAGGCCTCTTCGGCGTGGCTCCAGGGGTCTTCCATGGTCTGCTTGAGACCCAGCGAGACCCGCTCGGTCTCGGCGTTGTACTTGAGCACCTTGACGGTGACCTCGTCGCCCACCTGGAAGAGCTCGCTCGGGTGCTGAACCCGGCCCCAGCTCATGTCGGTGATGTGCAGCAGGCCGTCGATGCCGCCGAGGTCCACGAACGCACCGTACTCGGTGATGTTCTTGATGATGCCCTTGGTGACCATGCCCTCGGAGAGCTTCTCGAGGGTGTCGCGCTTCAGCTCGTCGCGCTCCTTCTCGAGCAGCACGCGCCGCGAGAGGACGATGTTGCCGCGCTTCTTGTTGAACTTGATGACCTTGAACTGGAAGCCCTGGCCGATCATCTTGTCGAGGTTGCGGATGGGGCGCAGATCAACCTGCGAGCCGGGCAGGAACGCCTTCACGCCGCCGCGGATGGTGACCGACAGGCCGCCCTTCACGCGGGCGGAGATGGTGCCTTCGATGATCTCGTCGCGCTCGCACGCGGCGGAGATCTCGTCCCACACCTTCATCTTGTCGGCCTTCTCCTTGGACAGGAGCACGAGGCCGTTCTCGTCTTCGCGGCTCTCCACGAGCACGTCGACGCGGTCGCCCGCCTGCACGGTGACCTCGCCGTTGGCGCCGGTGAACTCCGACAGGGGGATGACCCCTTCGGACTTGAACCCGATGTCGACGACGACCGTCTCCTTGCTGACCCGGAGGACCGTCCCCTGGACGATCTCGCCCTCCTTGACTTCGCTCGCCGCGCTCGTCGCTTCGAACAGCGCCGCGAAGCTATCCATGTCCATCGTGCCGGTAGCCTGCGTCTCGTTGGTTGTCATGCAGTCGTTCTCTGACCTGTTCCCCCTCGCGCGCCTTGCTTGGACACCCTGAGAGTCCGCTGCGACGACCATCGCCGCGCGAGACACCCAACGGATACAAGGCACTGTAAAACTTAGCCCGAGGAGAGTGATGGGTCGGTGAAACCCTTTAGGGCCAGTGCCGGGTCTGTTAGAGCAAACCCCAAAACCTGTCAAACCGCGCCGCGGCCCCTTGCCAACGCGACGATCGCGTCAACCACCGCCTGGGGCTCCATGTCGCTGCTGTCCACCCTCACCGCGTCGTCGGCCTCGCGAAGGGGGGCGATTTCCCGGCTCGCGTCCTGGTGGTCCCGCTGCTGCACCTCGGCCAGGGTCACCGCGTAGTCCGCGTCGATGCCCCGCAGCCGCAGCTCGTCGCAGCGCCTCCGGGCCCGCTCCTCCGCCGAGGCCGTCAGGAACACCTTCAGCTCCGCCTTGGGAAACACCACCGTCCCGATGTCGCGGCCCTCCAGCACCACCCCCCCGGTGCGCCCGAAGGCCCGCTGCGCCTCCAACAACGCCTCGCGCACCCCGGGATAGGCCGCCACTGCGCTCGCCCCCATGGACATCGCCGGGGTCCGCAGCGCCTCCGCCGGGTCTTCCCCGTCGATGAGCACCCGGGTGAGCCCCGCGTCGCCCGCCTCGAGCCGCAGCGCCCCGCGAGCCACCGCCGCGCTCACCGTCTCCTCCACGCCCGCCTGGTCTCCCATGGCGACGCCCGCCCGCTCGGCCACCAGCGCCGAGGCCCGGTAGAGCGACCCGGTGTCCACCAGCGTGTACCCGAGAGCTCCTGCCACCTGCCGCGCCACGGTGCTCTTGCCCGCGCCCGCAGGCCCGTCGATCGCCACCACGATCCCTCGCGCTCCGCTCATCCGCTCACCTCGATGTCCCCGCCCAGTGCCTTCAGGATCGCCGCGAAGCCCGGGTCGCTCGTGTCGACGCAGCCCACGTCGTCGATCGTCGTCTCGCCCTCCGCCGCCAGCGCCAGCACCGCCGCCGCCATGGCGATCCGGTGGTCGCCGCGCGTGTCGATCACCGCCCCGCCCCTCGGCCGGCCGCCCACCACCGTCAGCCCGTCGCCGGACACCTCGTGCCCGATGCCGAAGGCCCGGAGCATCGACGCCAGCGCCGCCACCCGGTCGCTCTCCTTCACCCGCAGCTCGGCGAGGTCGTCGAAGCGGCTCTCGCCCGGCGACACCGCCGCCGCCGCCACCAGCGCAGGGATCTCGTCAATACATCGGGTGGTAAGCTCACCCGCCACGTTCGCCCCGCGGCGCAGCGCTCCGGTGCCTCCGACGCCGACGTGCAGGTCACCGACGGGCTCGCCGCCCGCCTCTCCCTTCGGCGACACCCCGGCGCCCCCGCCCTGGTCTCTCAGGGCTTCGAGAAATCCAGTGCGGGTCGGGTTGATGCCCACGCCACGCACCTGCACCCGGGAGCCCTCGACCACGTGCGCGGCCACCACCCAGAACGCCGCCGCCGAGGGGTCGCCCGGCACGTCGAGGTCGAGCGGAGCGAGCACGCCGTCCCAGCCGCGAGGGTCGAGCAGGCTCACCGGACCCATCGTCCGCAGCGGGGCGCCCATCGCGAGGAGCATCCGCTCGGTGTGGTCGCGGGAGAGCGTGGGCTCTCGCACGGAGGTCTCCCCGTCGGCGAAGAGCCCGCTCAGCAGCAGGCACGACTTGACCTGGGCGCTCGGCACGGAGAGCGACTCCTCGCTGGCGAAGAGGCGCTTTCCGTTTGTGAGCCCGCGGATCACCAGCGGCGCGGTCTCGTCCCGTCGCACCGGGTCGATGGCGCCCTCGATGAGCGCCCCGCGGGCCCGAAGCGGCCGGGTGATGCGGCCCATGGGGCGGCGGGAGAGCGAGGCGTCGCCCAGCAGCGTGGTGTCGAAGCCCTGCGCCGCGAGCACGCCGGCGACCAGCCGCATCGAGGTGCCCGCGTTGCCGCAGTCGAGCGTCGGGGAGGACGGAGCGCGGAGCCCGCCGAGACCCCTGCCGAGCACCCGCACCGAGCGCTCGTCGAGGTCCTCGATGGTCACGCCGAGCGAGGCCATGATGGCTCGGGTGCGAGCGACGTCGTCGCCCGGGGAGAGCCCGCGGAGCACGCTCGTCCCCTCGGCCAGCGAGGCGAGGATCAAGGCGCGGTGGGAGATCGATTTGTCCCCCGGAACGCGGAACGCGCCGCGGAGGGGACGGGTCGCGGGGCGGACGATCCAGCGGCGCATGCGCGGCGGCATACACGATCGACCGGACGTCGTCACGACCGCGCGAGGGTGCTGATACAACCGCAGGCACGGAGGAAATAGCCGATGCGGTGGTTTCAATGGATGGGCGTCGGCGCGGTGGCGCTCGGCGCGACGGGATGTGAAGACGCCGCGACGCCCGCTGCGCCCATGGACGCGACGGTGATGGACGTCGCCGCCGACGTCCCGGCCGCGGAGGACGTGGGCGCCGACGCCGCGGCCGCGGTCGACGCTCCGGACGCGAGCGCCTTCGCGCCGGGGCCCTACGGTCTACGGCCGCGCGACCTCGCGGGCCCCTTCACGGTGATGACCCAGGCCGGCCCGTGGACCTTCGAGCAGCACTTCACCGGCGAGGACAGCTACGTCTTCCTGGTCGTCAACCCGTCGAGCTACTCGACCAGCCTGCTCGGCGGCAGCGTCGGCGCGCTGCTCGAGGCGTCCCCGCGCAATGTCCACTACTTCTTCCTCCCGGCCAACGGCTCGACGCAGCTCGCGGCGCTGCGGCAGCGCGTCGACGAGGACCTCGCAGGCTTCAGCGAGGCCGACCGCGACTGGTGGACGGCCCGGCTGCACTTCGTCACCGACGACCTCAACACCACCCAGACCTGGCTCGGCCAGCTCTACCGCTCGCGCCGGAGCACGACCAACATGGTCCCCCGCTACGAGGCGATGCAGTGGGCCGTCGACCGCTTCCAGCGCATCCGCGAGGTGGGCCAGCTCGGGCGCCTCGCCAGCACCGGCCTGCGCCTGGAGCTGCCGCTGCTCGCCAACGAGGCGAAGTATTACAACTTCGAGTATTCGCGGGAGCGGGAGCTCGCCTCGCACCCGGCCACCACGGTCACGCTCCTCGACAACGCCATGGTGGTCGACAACGTCGACATCGACGCGATGCTCCCCGACCGCGCGGCGATGGCGGGCTTCGACACCCTGGAGGTCGACCTTCGCACCGAGTGCCTCAACCACCGCGACGGCGACTGCGGCGCCTGGGACTACCTCTCGCACCTCTGGCTCTGCTCCGAGGCGGCCCCCTCCGCCGACGCGGGCGCCCCCGCGGCCGACGCTGGCCCCGCGCTGCGCTGCGACACCGAGCTCGCCCGCTGGATCACCACCTACTGGCGCGAGGGCCGCTGGGTCACGGACATCTCCGGCGTGCTCCCGCTGCTGCGCGACGGCGGCCGGCAGCGGCTGCGCTGGTACGCGTCGCGGCAGTTCGACCCGCGACCCGCGCCCTACGTCGCGAGCCTCGCGCTGCGCTTCGGAGACCGCCGCCGCGAGGTGCGCCCCTTCGAGACGCGGCTGCTCTTCCAGGGCGGCGCGCTCAACGCCACCTGGGCCGCGCGACACCCCCCTCAGCGCTTCACCGTCCCCGCCGACACCCGCCGCGCCGAGCTCTACGTGCTGGTCACCGGCCACGGCGCGGAGACCAGCCAGTGCGCCGAGTTCTGCAACCACGGCCACCACTTCGTACTCAACGGCAACGAGCACCTCGTGGACTTCCCCGAGGCGCGCTCCCCCAACGGCTGCACCGACCGCGTCGACCAGGGCGTCGTCCCCAACCAGCACGGCACCTGGTACTTCGGCCGCGGCGGCTGGTGCCCCGGCTGGGACGTTCGACCGGTGGTGATCGACGTGACCTCGGAGCTGCGCATGGGCGCCGAGAACGAGCTCGGCTACACCGCCACCGTCGACAACCGGGTGATCACCTCGATGGCGGGCTACGGCAACGTGGTGCTCACCGCCTACCTCGTGCTCTCCCGCTGAGCGGTCAGAGCGCGAAGCCCTCCTCTACCGCGCGCAGCTTCTCGGCCTTGCGCCAGTCGACCAGCACGAGGTGCTGCTCGAGCGCGATCGCGTGGAGACCCCCGACGATGTCCTCGAGGAAGCCGTGCACCGCGAGCGCGGTGACCAGGCCGTCGCGCGCGATGCCGTAGACCACCGCGTCGGAGTAGGGGAACGAGAAGCCGCCCTCCACCATGCCCGCGTCTCCGCGGAAGCCGAAGGGACGCGCCTCGACGCCGAGCGCCGCGGCCAGCGCCGTCAGGGTGACGCGGGCGCCCGCCAGCGGATCGGGGAGCCGATGGCGAAGGTGGCACTCGACGAAGCCAGGGCCGAGCTGCCTCTCCGCGATCACCCGTCGGACGTCGGCGAGCTCGGCGTCGATCGCCTCCATCGCCGACACATGCAGCAGCTCGACCTGCCGCCACGCGTCGTCGGGGAGGCGCACGGTCACCTCGACGCCCGGGGCGATGGGCACCGAGCGCGGCAGCGCGTTCTCGATCGACGGCAGGCTGAACAGGATCGCCTTGGGCTGCACGGCGTCGAGCCTGCGCAGCGTGAGCCGGCCCGAGCCGAGCGACGCGATGGTGTCGCGGGTCGCGGGCTCGGCGCGCACCACGAGGTACTCCGCGTCGCCGAAGGTGAGCGTCGCCTCGTTGCCCGCGAAGCGCTCGGGCAGGCTCTCCAGGGGAACCTCCGAGTCCGCGATCACCTTGCCGTCGGCCTCGTCGATGAGCTCGATGCGAACGTCCATTCCGAGAGGCTAACAGAAGCACCCATCGCGCGGGACGTCGCGCCCTCGCAGCGGGTCAGTACCCGAGGGTGTTGAAGTCGCTGGCGCGGCTGCGAGGATGCCGTCGGGGGAGCGCTCGGGCCGGGGCCGACTCGTCGCGAACGACCTGCCTCGGGGCCGGCGCCGGAGCCTCGACGACCGGAGCCTGTACCGCAGGAGGCACGGGCGGCGGGGGCGTGGGCGGCGGGGGCGTGGGCGGCATGAAGACATGCACCGGGCCAGAGGGGGCGGGGGGCGGCGGGGCGGCGAGCGGGGCCGACGGGGCACGGAGCACCGTCACCGGAGGAGGCGCCGCAGGAGGAGCAGGCGCCGGGGCGATCGAGGGCGCCGCGAGCGGCGATGGCAGGCGCGAGGAGTAGAGCGCGAGGCTGCCGCCCGCGAGGAGGATGCCCATGAAGAGCGCTCCGCCAGCGACCATCAGCCCTCGGCGACGGGGAGAGCCGGCGAGCGCAGGGAGAGGCATCGGCGCCGTCGGCGCGGCGGTCGGCGGCACCGCGAAGGTGGCCGCGACGTCGTGGAGCTCGAGGTGGGCCCTGGGCGGCGGCGTCGGCGCGACGCCCCACTGGTGCAGCGTCGGAACGTACGCGATCTCGTTGGTGTAGAAGGCCTCCCAGAGCGCCTGACCGCCCACCGACGCGAAGGGCCGCAGCGCCTCTCCGAAGGCCCGCACCGAGGGCCAGCGCGCGGCGGGGTCACGCTGCATCGCGCGGGAGAGCACGGCCTCGAGGCCCGCGGGCATCGTGGGGCTCACCTCGCGAAGGTTCGGGATCGGGCCGGTGGTGATGGCGTTGAGGATGTCGAGGAGGTTGTCGCCGCGGAAGGGGCACTTCCCGGTGAGGCACTCGAAGAGGATCACCGCCAGCGACCACTGATCGCTGGGCGCGTCGACGTCCCTCGCCTCGCGGGCCTGCTCCGGGGACATGTACGAGGGCGTGCCCACCATCGCGCGGGTCATGGTCATGGCGCCGCTCGCCTCGCGCACCTTCACCACGCCGAAGTCGAGGAGCTTGGGCTGTATCGAGCGGGTCGCGGTGCGGGCGAGGAAGATGTTGTCGGGCTTGAGGTCGCGGTGCACGACGCCGCGCTCGTGCACCGAGGCCGCCGCGGACATCACCGCCAGCATCACGTCCACGGCCTCCGCCGCGGGGATCACCCCCTCGCGCTCCAGCCGGTCGGCCAGCGTCTCGCCGTCGAGGAACTCCATCGCGATGTACGGCTGCCCCTCGTGCACCCCGAGGTCGAAGACCCCGACGATGTGCGGGTGCTCCATCTGCGCGACGATCTCCGCCTCCCGCAGGAAGCGCTTGAGCACGTCGGGGTACCGCACGAACTCGCGGTGCAGCACCTTGAGCGCCGTGCGCTTTCGCAGCGGCAGCCGAAGCGCCTCGTACACCGCCCCGAAGGCCCCGGTGCCCAGCTTTCGGACGATCTCGTAGCCGCCGAAGAGGGTGCCCGGCGAGAGGTCGTCGACGGTCGACGAGGCCGGGTCCACGGTCTGTACCCTCATGGCTGCGTCGGCGGATCGATCCACGGCGGCAGAGGTTACACCGCCCGGGCCGCTTCGACCGCACCGTCGTGCGATCGCTACTCCGCCGCGTCGAGTTCTTGCAGCGCCGAGCTGATGCGCAGCACCCGCCCCGCCTCGGTGGAGCTGGCCTGCACCGACAGCGTCACCCGGTCGCCCTCGGCGTGCGCCGTGATGCCCTCGCGCAGCAGCCGCCCGAGGCCCAGCAGCCTCACCGCGATCTGCCCCGCGAGCTGCCTCGTCGAGGCGTCCACCAGCCGGACGATCTCCCTCGCCGCGGCCTCGGTGTGCGCCTGCCCCGCCGCCCTCGCGCTCACGTCGCCGGGCACGTCGCCGCGGGCCACCAGCCGGTCGAGCCCGTCGCCCGAGCGCCCGACGCCCCGCATCCGGAGGTTGACCCTCGCCCTGATCGCCGCGAGGTCGGCCGCCACCTGGAGCGCACCCTGCTGCCCGTCGACGAGCGCCCACAGGTCGTCGAAGCGGTTGTCGTCGCGCACCGAGCGCCGCTCCACGCCGACGAGCCGCGCCGCCACCCGGCGCACCAGCGAGCGCTCCATCACGATCACCACGTCCGCCGCGGGGAACATGTACGCCCTCGTCCCGACGACGGTGTACCGGACGCCCTGCTCGGCGCCCTCCTCCGGGGCCGCGTCCCTCGCCGCCACCCGCGCCGCACGGATCACCTCCGCGCGGTCATAGGCTCCCCGGGCGACGATCACGGGCCAGCCCGCGTTGCCCCCGGTGCCCGGCGGGAGGTAGACCCCGAACACCATCCTCTCGGCCCGGTGGAGGGCGTCGAAGCCCAGCTCGCGCTGCACGCCTGCGACGTCGGCGCCGAGCGAGGAGGCCAGCTCGAGGGCCCCGTCGAAGTGCGGCGAGCGACGGGCCTCGGCGAGCTCGAAGCGCCCCCACGCGACCGCTCCGGGCGGCAGCAGGGCGAGCGGCTCGCCGTGGATGTCAGGAGGCCGCGGCGCCTCGACAGCGGCCACCGTGGGCGTGCCAGTGGAGGCGCAGGAGAGCGGCCCGAGCAGACAGAACATGAGCGAGATGGGTCGACTGAGGCGGATCACGGGATGCGTTCTAACACGCCTCCCTGCCCCTCTCCCGTCGACGGTCGTGCTAGGCGACGCACACCTCCCGATGTTGTCCCACGCCATCGTCACCGCCGCGGGCTCCACGCCCACCCGAGCGTGCCTCGTGCTCCACGGCATCCTCGGCTCGAAGACCAACTGGCGCTCGCTCGCTCGCCGCTTCGCCGAGGCGCGGCCCGACTGGGCCTTCGTGCTCGTCGACCTGCGAGAGCACGGCGCCTCGCAGGGCCTTCCCCCGCCGCACTCGCTCGCCGCCGCCGCGCGCGACCTCACCGAGCTCTGCGCCGCCCTGACGCTCCCGGTGCGAGGGGTGCTCGGCCACAGCTTCGGGGCGAAGGTCGCCCTCTCCTTCGCGGGCGACACCCCCTCGCTCACGCACCTGATCGTGGTCGACGCCAACCCCGGCGCACGCCCCGACCGCCGCGGCTCCGAGGCGTCGCTGAGCGCGCTCGACACCCTCGAGGCCATCGGCCGCTCGTGGCCTACGAGAGAGGCCTTCCTCGCCGCGGTGACGGCCGACGGTCACGACCGGGCGATGGCCGCCTGGCTCGCCATGAACCTCGAGCACGCGCCCGATGGCTTTCGGCTGCGCATCGACGTCGCGTCGATCCGCTCGCTGCTCGACGGGTACTTCGTGGCCGACCTCTGGAGCGTGGTGGAGTCCTCCCCCCCGCAGCGCCGCACGACGTTCATCCTGGGCGGCGCGTCCGGGGTGATGGACCCGGCGGAGCTCGCTCGCCTCCAAGCCGTCGCCGCGCGCGGGGGCTGCGAGGTGGTGGTGGTCCCGGGCGCCGGGCACTGGGTGCACGTCGACGCCCCGGACGCGACCGCCGCCGCGGTGATCAGCGCGCTGCGCTGAAGTCGCAGCTCCCGGCAGGGGTGTTCATCACGCAGTTCGCAGGGACGATCACCCTGGTACGCCCCATCCACGCGCCCGTGAGGAAGACCCGGATCTGCTCGAGGGCGGCCTCGGTGACGGGGCCGCTGCGCGCCGCGAAGCCGTGGATGTCCGCCGCGCTGGTGAAGCTCGGCGGCACCCGGTACTGCGTGATGGCGGTGCGGCCCTCGGCGGAGGTCGCGGTGGGCACCCCCACGATGGGGTTGAGCACGGCGCCGATCTGCACGGCGCCCAGCGCCGTCGCGGCGAACTCGGTGCCGAGGTTGGGCAGCACCGTGTCGCCCATGGACTGCTGGATGAGCATCGGCCGCGGGTGCTCCTGGGCGTCGGCCCAGGCCGCGCCGTCGACCTCGTCCCAGAGCGTCTGGCTGATCGCGAGCTGGAGGTGGATGTCCATGGTGCTCCCGTAGATGCGCTGCAGCCCGGTGCGCACGATGTCGAAGAGCGCCGATCGAAGGAGGTAGTGCGACCAGGCGGAGCCCGGCACGTTGGCCACGCCCGCGATGAACATCGGCTCGGCCTGGACCATGGTGAGCCCTGTGGTGCCGCCGAGGGACCCTCCCGCCCAGGTGAGCGTCTCCGGGTCCGCGCGCCGCCCGGCCAGCGGGTTGACCATCGCGCCCACCATCGGCGCGGCCAGCACATCGCGCAGGTTCGACCCCGCGGGGAGCGCCACGCCCTCCGGGGTCACGCCGCGCATCGAGTGGATCACCGCCATGCCCCCGGCCAGCGCCTGGAGCAGCACGCTGGTGGCCTGCTCCACCCCGAGGTTCATCTTCAAGAACCCGAGGAAGGTGTTGGCCATCTCGGTCTCGGTGAGGCCGTCGAAGCGGATGTTGATCTTCGCCGCGCCCGCCCCGGCGAGCAGCCCGTCGAAGGACGAGTCCGTCACCTCGCCGCCCATCCCGTGACCGAAGACCACCGCGGGGTAGGACCCCGTCCCTCCGCGCGGGAGCAGCACCCGGAAGGGAGCGTCGTAGGTCATCCCCGCGATCGCCACGGGCGCCTGCCCCTGCCTCGTCACGAGGCGCTCCGAGGTCACCCAGCGGGGGAGTCCCCGGATGTGCCCGTTGACCAGCAGCGCCGCCGACGAGAGCGACGGGACCGTCACCGAGTCGACCTGCACCGTCGCCGTCCCATCGCGCAGCGCCTCGATCGCCCGGGCTCGCATCGTCCTCAGCGCCACCAGCGGCTGCTCCCGCGAGCGCGTCACGAAGCCCCACACCCGGACCACCCTGGCCGGGTCGATGCCCGCCTGGGCGAGCAGCGCGCGGGTCGGCGCGTGCCAGGCGCGGAGCTGCTCCTGCGCGGGGGTGCGAGGCGGCTGCAACCCGAGCGCCGCGCGGGTCTCGTCGTTGGCCTGGAGCGCCCCGCCGCCCGCGGCGCGCAGGCTGTCGAGCACCACCGCAATGTGCTCCGTGGCGGGGGCGAGCAGCGTGCGGGGGTAGGCCACGATGCCCGTCTCGGGCTCGCGGACATCCTGCGGAGCAACCATCAGCGGCCGCAGCGGGACAAGCGTCCCTCGGGTCGCGCCCTCGGCGACGATGAGCCGCACCGCCCCGGTGGTGCCGTCGCCGAGCGAGGCCTCGTCGAGCAGCGAGGGGAAGGCCACCAGCAGCGGGGTGGCGCGGGAGAAGCCGTCGGCGCGATCGAGCCCCTCGACGCGGTCACCGCTCACCAGCCCCGCGGGGGGCACGTGCAGCCTGAGCCGCGTCACCTGCGACCCGTCGGACTGCGTGAAGGCGCTCGACGGCCATGGGAGGAGACAGCGCGTGGGGTCGGTCGGGTCGCAGCCCAGCGAGAGCGCCCGGTGCTCGCCCGGCGCGCGGTCGGCGACCGGCACGATGGGCCCGGCGTCGATCACCGCCGGGACATCGGCGCCGGCCTCCGAGGCGGCGTCCCGCGCGGCGTCCTGCACGGCAGCGTCGGGGGTGGGAGCGACCGGGGCGTCGTCGCAGCCGGCGATCGACCAGGTCGAGAGGAGCAGCCCAAGCACGGCGTGTCGGAGGTTCACGGCAGCGACGCTAGCGCACGCCCCCTACGCCGCGAAGTGCGGACATCAGGGCACAGTGCGCGAGGTCGCCCGCTTGGCCGACGATCACACCACGTCGAAGCTGTACCCGCCGTCGATGTAGGCCTGCTCCGCGACGCCCTTGCGCTGCTCGTCGTCGTTGTCGTCGAAGTCCGCGAGGTTCGCCGCCATCCGCCGCTCGGCCATGTTGGAGAAGGCCATGGTGAGCTCGACCTCGCGGCGCGCGCCCTCCTCGCCCTTGCGCTCGATCGCCCGCGTGGTGCGCGAGATCACCGCCGCCATGGCGTAGAGGTCCGTCGCGAGGTCGGCCACGCGGCGCTGCGTGTACTGCATCTCCGCGATGTCCTTGCCGTGCCGGCGCAGCACCTTATCGATGCTCTTCTGGAAGTGCGCGACGTACTCCTCGAAGATCACCACCTCGCGGCGCAGGGTGTTGTGCGCGCGGTTCATCCGCTCTCGCCCGAAGGTCGTGCGGGCCCGCTGCATCGCGAACTCGTACATCAGCCCCATGCCCTTGATGGGCTCGCGGATCGCCCGCACCACCTCGGACAGCTTGCGCCCCGGCCCCTGCATCCCGCTGAGCGCCACGAAGGCCCGCAGCACCTCGTTGGTGCCCTCGAAGATCGGGTTGGCTCGCGCGTCGCGGAGCATCCGCTCGCACGGGTGCGGCTGCTGGTACCCGATGCCCGCGGCGATCTGCAGCGCGTCGTCGGCCGCCCGCCAGAGCACCTCGCTCCCGAACACCTTGCAGATGGCGCTCTCCAGCGACCAGTCGGGCACCTTGGCGTCGACCATCCCGGTGGTGAGGTAGACCATCGACTCGAGCGCGAAGGTCTCCGCCATCATCCGGGCGACCTTGTCCTTGATCATCCCGAACTCGCCGATGGTGCGCCCGAAGGCCCGCCGCTCCTGGGCCCGGTCGACGGAGAGTCGGATGAGCCGGCGGCACATCCCCACGCAGCCCGCCGCGAGCGAGAGGCGCCCTCCGTTGAGCACCTCCATCGCCACGCGAAACCCGCGACCCGCCTCGCCGAGGACGTTCTCCGAAGGCACCTTCGCGCCCTCGAAGCGCACCCACGGGGTCGACGTCGCGCGCAGCCCCAGCTTGAGGTCGTTGGGACCGCGGACGACCCCGTCGCCGGCCTCGACCAGGAAGGCCGTGAGCCGGGGCTTGGAGCGCATGTCGAAGGCCGTGGTGCGAGCGAACACCGTGATCAGGCCGGCGCGTCCGCCGTTGGTCACCCAGGCCTTGGTTCCGTCGAGGGTCCAGGTCTCTCCGGCCCGGTCGAGCTCGGCGCGGGTCTGGATGCCCGCGGCGTCGCTGCCCGCCCCGGCCTCGGTGAGCGCGAAGGCGCCGATGTGCTCGCCGCGCGCCAGCCCGGGGAGCAGCCGACGGCGCTGGGCCTCGGTGCCGAAGAGCAGCAGCCCGGAGGTGCCCAGCGACAGGTGGGCCCCCACGGTCACCGCGAGCGACGCGTCGTAGCCGGCGAGCTCCTGGATGATGCGAGCGAAGCCGGTGGCCCCGAGGCCCGCGCCTCCGTACTCCGTCGGAACGGTGAGCCCGAAGAGCCCGAGGTCGCGCATGCCCTGGAGCACCGACTCGGGGATGTCCGCCTCGCGATCGATGGCGCCCGCGTCCACGTGCTTGCGGGCGAAGCTTCGGACGCCGTCGAGGATCAGCCCGATGTGCTCCCTCTGCTCCCTCCCCGGCTCCGGGTACGGGAAGACCATCTCTTCGGGAATCGCGCCGTGAAACACGGACTTGAGGAAGCTCTCCTCCATCGCCATGCGCGAGCACGTACCACGCGACCGCGCCGTGGGTCACCCGCGGCCGCCGCCCCGCCGGGGGGGAGAGAGTCGAGAGGGCTCTTCCAAGGACGCTCGGCCCCGTGGTGTCATTCCACGCATGAGCACCGCCACGCTGGTCCCCTGCGAGGGATGCCACCGCCACGTCCACGCCCACGAGTCGGCGTGCCCCTTCTGCGCGCACCCGCTCTCCGACGTCGCCGCGGAAGGGATCGTTCCGGAGCCACAGCAGCGCCTGAGCCGAGCGGGTGTGCTCGCCTTCGCGGCGGCCTTCCTGTCCACGGCGTGTCCGTCACGGGAGGCCCCTACGCCCTTCTCCTCCGCCGACTCGGGGATGATGCAGACGATCTACGGCGGCCCTCCTCCGCCGGTCGCTCCCCCGACGCCCCCGGCGACTCCTGAGCCGATGGCGGCCCCCGTCGACGCCGGCCCGCCTGCCGTCGACGCCGCCGCGCCTCAGGTCGAGAGGCCGCGCCCCAACAACCACCACCCGGTCGCGGCCCCGGCCTACGGTCTCCCTCCTCCGAGGCTCGACCCTCCCCGTCCCACTCCTCCATTGCAGCGCCCGGGCGGGAGCATCTCGACCCGCTACGGCTCGCCCCCCCGCCCCGACGACGACTCCGAGGTCTGAGCGGCGCGGCGCCCGGACCGCGGTCCTCGCCATCCCTTGCCGTATCAGTTCTACGATGCCTAGAGTGCCCTCCAACGTGGAACCAGCACCCGAGAAGCCCCTTCGCTTCATCGGCAAGTACGAGGTCCGCGGCGAGCTGGGCCACGGCGGCATGGCGGTCGTCTACCGGGCGCACGACCCCACGCTCGACCGCGAGGTGGCCATCAAGGTGCTGCACCCGCACCTGGCGCAGGACCCCGAGAGCCGGATGCGCTTCGAGCGCGAGGCCAAGGCCGCCGCGAGGCTGCGCCACCCCAACATCGTCGAGGTCTACGAGTTCTCCGAAGGGGGCGACGAGGCCTCCTTCATGGTCACCGAGCTGCTGGAAGGCCCGACGCTCCGGCGCTTCCTCGAAGGCCGCAAGGAGATCCCCGCGGAGATCGCGGCCGCCATCGGCGTCGTGCTCTGCGACGCGCTGATCTGCGCCCACTCGCAGGGCGTCGTGCACCGCGACGTGAAGCCCGACAACCTCATGCTCTCCAAGGGGCGCCTCAAGCTCACGGACTTCGGCATCGCCCACGTCGCCGACCAGCGGGAGATGACCGCCACGGGCCAGGTGCTCGGGTCGCCCGCGCACATGGCGCCCGAGCAGATCGAGGGGACGCTGGTCGACGCGCGCACCGACATCTTCGCCGCGGGCACCGTGCTCTACGTCCTCACCACCGGACGCCTCCCCTTCGACGGCCCCAACCCCCACAGCCTCCTGCGGAAGATCCTCGACGGCGACTACCCCGACCCGCTGCGCTCGTCGCCGAAGATCGGGCACCGCTTCGCCGCCATCATCCGCCGCGCGATGGCGCGCATGCCCGACGACCGCTTCCCGGACGCGGCCTCCATGCGCGACGCGCTGATCGCGTTCTGCGCCGAGGTCGGCTGGGACGACCCGGCCCGCGAGCTCAACCGCTACCTCGCCGACCCCGACGGCGTGACCGCGAAACTACAAGAGACCCTCGTCGCGAAGCTCCCCTCGCTCGGCCTCGCGGCGCGCGGCCTGGGCGACCTCCCGGAGGCGATGGGGTACTTCAACCGGGCGCTCGCCATCGACCCGGGCAACGCCAGGGTGCTCTCGATGGTGCGCAGCGCGGCCCTCGCCCACCGCCGCCGTCGCACCGTGCGCTCGGTGTCCATCGTCGCCATCGCCGCGCTCACCTCCACGCTCCTCGGCATCGCGCTCACGGTGCTCATCCCCCCGCCGGTCGCTCCTCTCACCGTCCCGCCCGCGGGCGACCTGCAGCGCCGCCCGGTGATGATGCCCCCGCTCCGCGTCAGCGAGACCGCACGCCCGCTCGTCCCCGACGACGTCCCCGCCCCGGCGTCCGAACCGGGAGCCCCTCGCACCGCCGCGCGGCCTCCCGAGCGCCATGGCCCCGTCGGGCCTCCCCCCGCCCCGCCCGCGGTGGTCATGCGGGAGGTGAAGTTCCACCCAACCCCGCTCAATGTGATGTACTCCATCGGCCCCGGTGGATCGTTCGTCGAGTACAGCACTGCCGACCCGCCGTTGCGGCTGCCCGTCGGTCAACGCGCAACGGTCCGCTTCATCGGTCCAGGCCGGGAGCCGCTGGAATGGTCGGAGGTGATCCCCCCCGGCGAAGGGCGCCTCGAGGTGCGTCCGAGGCTGCGGGCCCTGAGCCCTCCCGGCGACACCAGCACCCGCGCCGCCGCGCCTCCCTGATCGCCGCCCTCCTCTCGGCGCTGACGCTCGCGGGCGAGGCGCGCGCCGACGAGCTCGACGACTTCATCTCCGCCCGCGACGCCTACATCAACGGCGAGTACTCGCGCGCCGCCCGGGAGCTGGAGGAGCTCGTCGGCCGACCCAGCACCCCGCAGCTCTCGCTGGTCCGGTCGGCCGCGCGCAAGTACCTCGCGGCCTCGCTCTTCGCCGAGCGCCACGAGCCCGAGGCCAGGGCCGAGATCGCCACGCTCCTTCGCGAAGACCCTCGGTCGAGGCTCGACCCCGCCTCCTTCGAGGCGCGCTTCGTGCGGCTCTTCGAGGACGTCGTGAGGACGATGGAGCCGGAGCTCGACCGACTGCTCGTCGAGCGGGCGCAGGCGCGGAGGCTGGAGGAGAACACCCGCGACGCCCGGCGCGCGCTCGCCCTGGAGCTGCTCGGCTCCGAGGCCCGCGTCGAGGTCGTGCCGCGCTGGCAGACCTTCGTGCCCTTCGGCGTCGGGCAGTTCGCCAACCGACAGAGCGGCCTCGGGTACCTCTTCCTCTCGCTGGAGACGACCTTCCTCCTCGGCAGCGTGACCACGGCCATCGTCGACCAGTCGGTGCAGTCCACCACCACCGAGGCGGGCGTCTTCGTGCAGGACACGGACGGAGACCGCCGCGCCAACATCGCCTTCGCCATGAGGGTGATCAACTGGACGCTGCTCAGCGCCTTCGTCGCCACGACCGCGATCGGCATCTGGCAGGCCAACGACGCCTACGTCCCCCAGAGGGTGATCAACCGGGTGCCGCGGCCGCTGCCGCCCGGTCTCCAGGGGCTTCAGTTCTCGGCGCACCCGGGGGGCTTCGGGGCCTCGCTGCTCGGCACATTCTGACGCGTGACGCGCGTCGTTGAATCTTCGCTTGAAGGTTTTGCGTCCCACGGGCGATCCATGGAATCAGAAAGGCCCTCTACTGACGTGCAGAACACTCCCCGTCCCAGTCGTCGCTGGATCCTCGTCGCGAGCGCCCTCGGCTCGATGGCCCTCGCCCTCGCCCTCCTCGCGGTCACCGCGCCGCCCGCCCAGGCGCAGAGCGCCGAGGGGGTGCCGCAGTTCAACCGCACCTGCGGCCGTTGCCACCCCGACGGCAACGAGGACGACGGCCCCGACCTCCACAACAAGAACCTCACCGTCGCAGAGATGACCAAGGTGGTCCGCGAGGGCACCAAGCACATGCGGCCCATCCGGCCGACGAAGCTCTCCGACGCCGACCTGGCGAGGGTGATGGTCTTCCTCCGCTCGATCCACGCCGTGCGCTAGAGGTCGCCCGCGCTCACTGGAGCACCAGCGCGCTGCCCCGCGCGATGCGCGCGCCGCGCAGGATGCTCCCTCCCTCGTGCTGACAGTTCTCGATCCTCACGTCCCAGTTGCCCGGCGGCACGCGGATGGTGCGCGTCGCACCCTCCGGGACCGTGGCGCTCCCCAGCACGTCGCCGGTCCACGAGTCGTCGTTGATGGGCGAGAGATAGAGGAAGCAGATGGTCTCGCCGGTGCGGTTGACCAGCGAGACGGGCACCGTCATTCCGTCGGCGAAGACCGCCGGGGAAGAGGCGCACGCGACCGAGGAAGCGAAGAGAAGCAGCGAGGCGGCGAAGAGGCGCACGGGCGCAAGCATGGGGGCCGCGCGACGGGGCGGCCAACTTTCCCGGCGAGCTCCATCCCATCGCGGGTCGAGGCACGGCAGGGTATGCTGGCCGCTGTGCGTACAGTGAGGTCCTGATGCCATGCCTCCGTTGGATCGGCCCGAACGGTCGCGGCCAGCTCTTCCCCATCTACAAGTCCATCACCACCGTCGGCAGCGCGGGGGGCAACGACGTGCTCCTTCCTGCGCCCGGCGTCGCCCCATGGCACGCCCAGATCGTCTTCGACGGGAGGGACTTCTCCCTCGACGAGAGCGACCCGGTGGCGGAGATCCAGATCAACGGCAAGCGCAAGCGGCGGGCGAGGCTCAGCCACAACGACCGGCTGCTGCTGGGCGAGGCCGAGCTGGTGTTCTCGCTGCTGGAGGAGTCCGACGCGCCGTCGAAGACGCCCGGTGACGGCGGGGCGACGGCGGAGTTTACCGGGCTGCGTAAGCTGTTTCAGTTCAGCGAGCGGCTGCTGGTGACCCGCGACGTGCAGGCGCTGCTGGAGGCGCTGCTCGACGGGGCCATCGAGGCCACCGGGGCCGACAAGGGCTTCGTGGTGCTGCTGCGCGACGACAAGACCGAGGTGCGCGCGGCGAGAAACCTCCGCCAGGAGAACCTCCCGGACGCGGTGCGCCACCTCTCGGACAGCATCATCGCGCGGGTCATCGAGTCGAAGCGTCCGCTCATCGTGCAGGACGCCACGCACGACATGATGTTCAAGGCCGCCGCGTCGGTGATGAACCTCCGGCTCTGCTCGGTGATGTGCGCGCCGCTCATCGCGGGCGGCGACCTGCTCGGGCTCATCTACCTGGGCAACGACCGGGTGGCCAACCTGTTCGAGCCTCGCACCATGGACGTGCTCTCGGTCTTCGCCTCGCAGGCCTCGCTCATCCTGCAGAACGCCCTGCTGCTGGAGACCCTGCGCACGGACAACGCCGAGCTCGAGAAGAAGCTGAAGAGCCAGCGGTTCGGGGAGATCATCGGGAGCTGCGCGTCGATGCTCGACGTGTACCGCAAGGTGTCGAAGGTGGCGCCCACGGACATCTCGGTGCTCATCACCGGCGAGACCGGCACCGGCAAGGAGCTCATCGCGAGGGAGATCCACAACCGCTCGTCGCGGGCGACGGGCCCCTTCGTGGTGATCAACTGCGGGGCCATCCCGGAGAACCTCATGGAGTCCGAGCTCTTCGGGCACGTGAAGGGCGCCTTCACCGGGGCGGTGTCCACGCGCATGGGGAAGTTCCAGAGCGCCAACGGGGGCACGCTCTTCCTCGACGAGATCGGCGAGCTGCCGCTCAACCTCCAGGTGAAGCTGCTGCGGGCGCTGCAGGAGCGCGTGGTCACCAAGGTCGGCGACAGCAAGCCAGAGCCGGTGAACATCCGGGTGCTCGCCGCGACCAACCGCGACCTCGAGGAGGAGATCCGCAAGGGCGGCTTCCGCGAGGACCTCTACTACCGACTCAACGTGGTGAACCTCTTCCTCCCGCCGCTGCGTGAGCGCGGCGACGACGTGGTGGTCATCGCCCGGCTGCTGCTCCAGAAGCACGGGCCGGAGATGAACCCCGCGGTGCGCGGCTTCACCCCCAACGCCCTCATCGCCATCCGCAAGTACGACTGGCCCGGCAACGTGAGGCAGCTGGAGAACCGGGTGAAGAAGGCCCTGGTGCTCTGCGACCGCTCGCTGCTCGGCCCCGAGGACCTCGACCTGCACCCCGAGGCGCTGCAGACCATCGTGCCTCTGGAGAAGGCCAAGGAAGACTTCCAGCGCCGGTACATCCTCGAGGTGCTGGAGCGCAACAACGGCAACCGCACCAAGACCGCGCGCGACCTCGGCGTCGACCCCCGCACCATCTTCCGCTACCTGGAGCGTGAGGGCGGCCCCGCGCCGGGCGGCCCGGGCGAGGACTGAGCGGAGGTCTGAAGCCGTGCCCGCCTGCGTCGGCCGTGAACGCGAGCTCGCCTGGATCACCGCGCGCCTCGACGCGACCAGCGCCAACGGCACCGCCGCGGTGCTGGTGTCGGGCCCGTCGGGCATCGGCAAGTCGCGCCTCCTCGACGAGCTGCGCGACCAGGCCCGGAGCGTGTCGTTCCCGGTGCTGGAGGGCTGGTGCATCCGGCACGCGGCCTTCGCGCCCTTCCTGGCCATCGCCTCGCAAGCGCTGGCGCTGCTCCGGGCGCGCGACGAGCAGCACCTGCTCAGCCCCGCCCACCTGGAGGCGCTCGCCCCGCTGGTGAGCGCCCGCGCCCCCCGAGGCCGCGAGGACGTCGACGCCACCGAGGCCGCGGCGGGCTTCACCGAGGCGGTCAGCCGGCTGCTCTCCGCCGTCGGCCGACAGCGCCCGGTGCTGGTGCTGATCCGCGGCGCGGCGCGCATGGACGAGGCCTCCTCGGCGCTGGTGCGCGCGCTGCTCGACGCCGCCGGGCCCGCGGGGGAGCCCACCCCCGGGGCGGCCTCCGCGCTGCTCGTCGCCTCGACGAGGGAGCGGGAGCCGTCGGCGGCCTTCGACCACGCGCGCGCCGAGATGCTGCCGATCCACGGGCTGGAGGCCGAGGCCCTGGGGCGGCTGCTCACGGAGCCGAGCCTGCTCCAGCGGCTGCACGCCACGACCGACGGCAACCCCGCGGTGCTGCTCGGGCTGCTCGGTCGCCCTCCCTCGTCGCGCGGCGACGAGGTGCGCTCCCGCATGGACGAACTCGGGGAGGTGCCTCGGCGGGTGGTGGCGACGCTGGCGCTGGCCGACCGCCCGCTGCCCGTGCTGGTGCTCGCCGCGGCCATCGGCGTCGATGCCCCGTCGGTGCACCGGGCGGTGCCGCCGCTGGTGGGGGCCGACCTCGCGCGGCGCACGCTCGACCCCACGGTGGGCGACGTGGTGGTGGGCCTCGCGCGGCACGACGACGGCGCGCGGGTGCTGTCGGGATACGCCGACTCGGAGTGCATGGCGATCCGCGCGAGGCTTGGCGTCGCGCTGGCGGAGTGGGGTCGCGCGACCCCGGAGGAGGTGGTGCTCCATCGGCTCGCCGGCGGCACAGGCGCGGGGCTCGTCAGCGAGTCCATCGAGGTCGCGCGCTCGCTGCTCCAGCGGCACGCCCCGGCCTCGGCGCTGGCGCTGCTGGAGTCGTGCGCCCAGGTGGCCGACGCCGCCGCGCTGAAGGAGGTCGCCACGCTCGCGATGGCCGCCGCGCGCGCCGCGGGCTCGGAGCTGGAGGCCCGAGGGCACGTGCTGCGCGCCCGCGAGGCGAACCCCAACGACCCGGAGCTGGCGAGGCTGGAGGCGGTGATCGCGCTGAGCGAGGGCGACCTGCCGAGGGCCGAGCGGGCGCTGGAGCAGGCCGAGGCGACGCTCGCGCCGGGCGACGACGAGGAGCGGGCGATGGTGCTCCTCAGCCGCGCGGAGCTCCGGTACCAGCAGGGCCGCTTCGAGGAGGCCGAGCGCTTCGCCATGGACGCCCTCGCGCGCACCGCGGAGCCGAGGCGCGTGGCCGAGGCGCGCAACGTCGTGACCAAGGTGCTCCTGGTGCGCCGCGACTTCGACCGCGGCCAGGCGTGGACCGAGGAGTCGCTGGTGCTCGCCCGCGCCCGCCGCTCGCAGGACGAGCTGCTGCGGGGGCTCATCAACCTGGGCGTGGTGGCGATCTGGCGCGACGACCTCGAGGAGGCGCAGCGGCGCTTCGCGGAGGCGCGCGCGGTCGCGGTGCGCGGCGGATCGATGATGCTCCAGGGGGTGCTGCGGGAGAACGAGGCGGTGGTGGCGCACCTGCAGGGCCGCTACGGCGACGCGCTGCGGTCGTACCAGGAGGCGCTGGAGATTCTTACCCGGGTGGGTAATCGCCGCTTCGTGGCGAGGGTGGCCAACAACCTCGGCGAGCTCTACGCGCAGGTCGGGGCGGGCGAGCGGGCGCGGCGGCTCTGCGAGCACGCGGCGCGGGTGGCGCGCGGGCTCTCCGGGTCGCTCGCGGCGGAGTCCCGGATGCTCCGCGCGCAGGTCGAGCTGGTGGAGGGCCGGTCGGACGCGGCGGCGGAGGCGGCGCGGGAGGCGGCGCGGCACTTCGCGGCGGCGGGGGACACCGAGCGGCTGGCGGGCGCGCGGCTGCTGCTGACCCGGGCGGCGCTGCTCGACGGCGACGTGGCGCGCGCGGGGCAGTTTCTCAGCGAGGTGCCCGACGGCGAGGAGGTGTCGCCGCGCACGAGGGCCGAGCGCGCGGCCTACGAGGCGGAGTGGGAGCGCGCCCGGGGGCACGACGGCCTGCCCGCGGCGAGGCTGGCGCTGGAGCGCTCCGAGGCGGTGGGCGATCGGGAGCTGCAGTTTCGCGCCGAGGTGCTGGTGGCCACGGCGCTGCTGCACCGGGGCGACGTGCTCACCGCGCGGCGCCACGTCGAGCGGGCGGCGTCGCTGCGCGCGGCCATCCTCGGGGCGGTTCCGGACGCGCTGCGGGTGGGCTTCGGGGCGCAGCTCGAGCGCACGGGCATCGCTCAGCTCGAGGCGCGGCTGGAGACCTACGCCGCGCCGGTGAGCGTGACGACCCTCAGCCCGCGGCCGAGCATCGCGGCGCCAGCGATGGAGCCCACGGGGCTCATCGGAGACAGCGCGGCGATGCGGGAGCTGCGGCGGCGCATCCACCGGGTGGCGCCGCAGGACGTGACGGTGCTCATCCAGGGCGAGTCGGGCACCGGCAAGGAGCGCGTGGCGGAGGCGCTGCACCGGGGGTCGCGGAGGCGCGAGGGTCCGCTGGTGAAGGTGAACTGCGCGGCGCTCGCGGAGGGCGTGCTGCTGAGCGAGCTCTTCGGCCACGAGCGCGGGGCCTTCACCGGCGCCGACCGCCGACGCCGCGGGCGCTTCGAGATCGCCGACGGCGGGACGATCTTCCTCGACGAGATCGGCGACGTGTCGCCGGCCACGCAGGCGGCGCTGCTGAGGGTGCTGCAGGAGCGGTGCTTCGAGCGCGTGGGCGGCAACGAGACGCTGCGGGTGGACGTGCGGGTGCTGGCCGCGACCAACCGCGACCTCGGCGCCATGGTGGCCGCGCGAACCTTCCGCGAGGACCTCTATTTCCGGCTGAGCTCGCTCACCATCAAGCTCCCCCCGCTGCGGGAGCGCCGGGACGACCTGCCTGCGCTGGCGGCGTGGTTCCTGGAGCGGGCGGCGGTGGAGTCGGGCACCCGGCCGCGGAGGCTGACCACGGCGGCGCTGCGGCGGCTGACCGAGCACGGCTGGCCCGGCAACGTGCGCGAGCTGGAGAACGTGCTCCGGGCGAGCGCCCTCCTCGCCGAGACCGAAGACCTGAGCCCCGAGGACCTCCAGGGCCTGCCGGACGTGACGAGGGTCACCTCCCCCGCCGGCCATCCCAGCATGCCTCCGCCTCCGCCCACCTCGACGATCAACGAGGTCGACCTGGTCTACCGACGCATCCGGGCCGGGGGCGTGGCCCTCTTCGACATGCGCCGGGAGATCGAGCGCGGCTGCATCGCCCAGGCCCTCGACGAGGCCGGAGGAAACATCACCCGCGCCGCCACCCTCCTCGGGATGAAGCGCCCGAGGCTCTCGCAACTTGTGAGGGAGTACGGGCTTGCCAAGGGTTCCGCGCATGAGGACAATGCGTGACCATGAAGCTCTCCCACGCCCTCGGGTTCATCGCGGTGTCGTCGTGCCTCTCGGCGGGATGCGCGAGCACCCGCGCGTCGCAGCTCGCCAGCGCCGGCCAGGCACGCGGTGGCAACGGCTCCCAGGGCGGTGGCCTCGCCTCGGCGGTCGCCCGCGGCATCGCTGACGATCGGGTGGGCGGCATGGCGTCCGGCAACGTCGGGCGCGACGACTTCCAGATCAACGCGGCGGCGAGCTTCTCCGAGCACGACCAGCAGTTCGCCGGTCCGACGCCGCAGGTTCCGATCCCCCACGACGGCCGTCAGGGTCAGCCCACCGACTGGTGATCGCTCACTCCGCGTCCGTGTAGGCCCCCGCGACCTGCGGGAGGCTGTGATTCATCCGAACAACCTTGGTGCGCAGATACCCGCGAGAGTGGACGTTGGGCTCGATGAGCACCGGCACCTGCCCCCGCACCGCGACGCCCAGCGAGCGGAGCGCGGAGACCTTCTCGGGGTTGTTGGTCAGCAGCCGCACCGAGCGCACGCCCAGGTGCTCCAGCATCGCCGCGGCGCTCTCGTAGCGGCGCGAGTCGTCGGGTAGGCCCAGCTGGCGGTTGGCGTCCACGGTGTCGACCCCCTGCGACTGCAGCGCGTAGGCACGGATCTTGTTGGTGAGCCCGATCCCGCGGCCCTCCTGGCGAAGGTAGAGCACCACGCCGGGGGACTGCTTCGCGATGTAGCCGAGCGCGAACTCGAGCTGCTCGCGGCAGTCGCACTTGAGCGAGCCCAGCACCTCGCTGGTGAGGCACTCGGAGTGGATGCGCAGCGGCACGTCGCTCGCGCCGCGGAGGGTCCCGGAGACGATCGCGACGTGCTCTTTCTCGGGCTCGTCGTCGTAGCGGAAGACGTAGACCTCGAAGCTGCCGTGGCGTGTGGGAAGCGGTGACCGGGCCTCGACGTGGAGGCTCCCGAGATCTGCGCGACCGTACTGGCTCTCGCTCATGTCGTCCTTTCCGTGCCGAATCGCCGGTGCATATACCACCTCGCCTCAAGCGGTGAGATGCATCGCGGCGCCGCGACGGTCCGTCGGGCCGTGGAGGGCTTTGCGTCTGGCTCCTCGCTGACCTATTGGGTGCCGCGCGGCCCTGAAGGATGCGCGGAGGAGCGCTGCGATGAGCGAGACGGTGCTGGTGGTCGGAGGAGGTCTGGTCGGCGCGCTCGTCGCGCTGCGCCTCGCGGAGTCGGGGCAGTCGGTGCGGGTGCTCGACCGCAACCAGCCCGGCGCCGAGGCCTCGTCGGCCGCGGCGGGCATCCTGGCGGCGCAGGTCGAGGCCAGCGCGCCGGGCCCCGCGCTGGAGCTGGGGCTCGCGAGCCGCGCGCTCCACGCGAAGCTGCACCGCGAGCTCATCGAGCTCACCGGCGACGGCAGCGGGTACCGGAAGAACGGCGCGCTCGAGCCCACCACCGAGCTCGACCACGAGGGTCGCCTCGCCGCGTGCTCATGGCAGCGGTCGCGCGAGCTGCCGGTGGAGTCCCTCGACGAGGCCTCGCTGCGCGCCATCGCCCCGGGGCTCAACGCCCGCTACACGGGCGGCATCTACTTCCCCGACGACGCGACGGTCGACCCGCCGCGGCTCATGGCGAGCGTCATCGAGGCGGCCTCGCGGCGAGGCGTGCGCTTCGAGCAGGGTGCCGCGGTGCGCGAGGTCACCACGAGCGGCGGGCGGGTCACCGGGGTGCGCACCGAGCTGTCGCAGCGCAGCGCCGAGGTGGTGGTGCTCTGCGCGGGCGCGTGGAGCGGGCAGGTCGGTGGAGCGCTCGATGATCCGCAGGAGATCAGGCCCGCGAGGGGGCAGCTGCTCGAGCTCGCGATGAGCCCGGTGCCGTTCAGCCCGGTGGTCTATGCGGGCGGCGGGTACCTCCTGCCGCGCTCCGATGGGAGGGTCTGCGTGGGCAGCACGCTGGAGATGGTCGGCTTCGAGCGAGGGACCACCGCCGCCGGGCAGCGCACCCTCCTCGACCGCGCCATCGACGCCGTCCCCTCGCTGGGCGGCGCGCGGCTGACGCGCTCCTGGTCGAGCTTCCGACCGCGCACCCTGGACGGGCTCCCCCTCGTCGGCGAGCTCGGCGTCTCCGGGCTCTTCGTCGCCGCGGGTCACCACCGCAGCGGCGTGCTCCTCGCGCCCATCACGGCGGAGATCGTCCGAGACCTCATCGTCCACGGTCGACGCCACCCGCACCTCGGCGCGCTGCGCCCCGATCGCTTCCGCGGGGGACTCGACCGATGAGCGCGCTGGTCGATCGCTTCGTCACCGCCAACGGGGTCGAGCACCACCTCGTCGAGCACCCCGGCGGCGGCCGCGGAACCGTCGTGCTGCTCCACGGCTACCTCGACCTGGCGCGCTCCTTCGAGGAGGTCATCGCGGCGCTCGGCGAGGCGGGCTACCGCGTCATCGCGCCGGATTTCCGGGGCCACGGCGACACCGGCCGGGCGCCGGCGGGGGCCTACTACCACGCGATGGACTACGTCGCCGACCTCGACGCCCTGCTCGACGCGCTCGACCTCGACCGGGTCCACCTCGTCGCCCACTCCATGGGCGGAACCGTCGCCACCCGCTACGCCGGCGCCCGCCCCGGACGCGTCGAGACGCTCTCGCTCATCGAGGGCGTCGGCCCTCCGTCGATGCCCGCGGACGTCACCCCCGACCGCACCACCGCCTGGCTCGACGGCCTCAAGAGAGCCCGCGCACGCGCTCCCCGCACCATGCGCTCGCTCGACGAGGTGGTCGCCCGGATGCGCCTCTCTCACCCTTCGGTCTCGCTGGAGACGCTGCGGGTGATGGCCGCTCGCGCGACCCGGGTCGTCGACGAGGGGGCGCTGACCTTCCGCTTCGATTCGCTGCACATGACCATCTCGCCGATGCGCTACGACGCCGAGGCCTTCGAGGCCTTCCTCCCCCGCATCACCTGCCCCGTGCTGATGATCGACGGCGGCAGCCTCGCGGACTTCCCGGAGCTCGGCGAGCGCGCGGCCCGCTATCCCAACGCGCGCTTCGTGAACATCCCCGGCGCGGGTCACATGGTGCACTGGACGGCGCCCGAGGCCCTGGTCTCGGCGCTGCTGGCCTTCCTCGGCGAGCGCTCCCCCGCGAGCTGAGCGTCAGCCCCTGGGCTTCGGCTTCGAGGCGCCCTTGCGCCGGTCCCACGAGCAGGGCCAGGCGGTCTCCTTGGTGCCAGGGAGGGTGCTCAGCAGGTCGGGGTCGTGGGAGACCACCACGCGCGCGTCGAGCGTCGCCTCGGCGCCGCGCAGCAGGCCGTAGGTGCGTCGCTGCTCGGAGAGGTCCCAGCTCATGGCGCGGGCGTAGAGGCTCGGCGGCGCGGCGTCGTCGGCGCGATACTCCCCCACGTATTGCGCGGCGTCGCCGGCGTGGAGGGCCCATCCCTCCTGCAGCTTCACCGCGACGACGACGGACCCGGCGGTGTGTCCGCGGCCGTCGAGGAGCAGCACCGAGCCGTCGCCGAAGAGGTCCCTGGAGAAGGGGAAGCCGAGCGCGGGAGGGCCGTCGAGGGTGTACGGCGCAACACGAGGCAGCGAGCGCACCGCGGGCGAGTAGCCGCCGCGGAGGCCCCGAGAGGTGGCGTCGAGCTCGCGGTCGTGGACGTGGACGGTGGCGCGATCGAAGTCCACGACGCCGCCGACGTGGTCGGCGTGGAGGTGCGTCGCGACGACGTGGCGCACGTCCGAGGGGAGGTAGCCCTGGGAGATGAGCTGCGAGGCGAGGGCGTCTTCGGGCTTCACCGAGAGGCCCAGCAGCAGGCTGTGCGCGAGGCCGGGATCGTCGTGGGGAAAGGCGCAGGTGCGGCGGCTCCAGCCGGTGTCGATCAGCACGAGGCCGTCGGGGCGCTCGATGACGGCCACGATCACCGGGACGCGCACGGCCCGGAGCGAGTGCGACGAGGGCCGCACGAAGAACTCGGGACCTCCCATGGTCCCGGTCGTCCGGAAGAAGACGCTCATGGCCGCGACGAGTAGCACGCGCGCGGGGGGCTCGTCGCGACGTTCAGTACTCCGCGCGCAGCCCAACGCTCGGAACGATCGGCAACCCCGTGACGTACGCGCTGCGTCGGCGGTCCCAGGCGTAGAGCCGCGACTCGGCGTTGGCCTGGTTGGTCGCGTTGAGCACCTCCGCGATGAACTGCATCCGGAGCGGTCCCCAGCGGAAGCGCTTGGCGGCGCGCAGGTCGAGCGACCAGGTGTCGGGCAGCCGACCGCTGCGCTGCGCGTCCACCCAGGTGAGCGCCACGTCGTGGTCGCTGTCGACGAGCGCGCCGGTCACCACGGGCTCCGGCAGACCCGACGCCCAGCGCAGCCGCGCGCCCACCTCCCATCCCCTCGGGAGCGCCGCGCCCAGGATGAGCGACAGCAGGTGGGGTTGATCCCAGGTCGACGGCTGCCACGAGAGGCCCGCGGCGTCGCGGCGCTCGGCCCGCTGGTAGGTGTAGGAGATCCAGCCGTAGAGGGGCAGCCGACCGGCCCGCAGGCGCAGCCACCACTCGGCGCCCAGCACCCTCGCCGAGCCGATGTTGGCGAAGCGCTCCGGGGTCTCCACGCCGCCGCGCAGCACCGTCCGGGAGGTGGGAGCCGCCGTGCCGTCGCCCCACTTCGCGAAGACGTCCGCGGTGAGCTCCAGCGCCCCGGGGATGACCTCGATCTGCAGGCCCGCCGTGCCGTGCCACCAGCGCTCGGGGCCGAGGTCGGGGTTGCCGAAGCCGGGGATCACCACGTAGCCGCGGGGGATGGTGCTGTACGACCCGATGGCGCCACGCACGCCGAGGCGGGGGTGAGGGCGCCAGAGGCCCGAGACGCGAGGGTCGACGGTGAGCGAGTCGGAGCGGGAGAAGCGGTCCACGCGCACGCCCAGCAGGGCGCGCCAGCGGCGGCGGTCGTCGAGCTCCAGCTCCGCGTGGGCGGCGGGGTTGAGGAAGCCGGTGGTGCCCTGGTAGCGGGCGAGGCCTGTGGCGCCGGTGGGGTCGGTGATGCCGCTGGCGCTGAGCGGCGGCGCGGCGAGCGTGGCGTCGGTCTCGCCCAGGATGGCGTCGATGCCCGCGAAGAGGCGCGCCCATGGGCCGAGGCGCAGCTCGAGCTCGTCGCGCAGCGAGAGCTGACGGGTGGTGATGAGGTAGCGGATCGTGCTGCCCGCGGTGAGGTCCGCGTCCTGCGTGGAGGCGGAGAGCGAGAGCGAGTGCTGCGCGGTGGCTCCCCAGCGGTGGCGCCAGCGGGCCTGCGCGCCGCGGAAGGAGGCCGCGCTGCCGGAGCTGCCGCGGAGGTTGGGGTCGTTGGCGTCGGGGGCGTCGAGGGAGAAGCCGAGGGCGTCGTCGCTGCCGGAGACGATGACGCGCACGTTGTCCGAGGGGCCGGGGTCGACGTCATACACGGCCTGGTAATCCCAGTAGCGAGGGAGGCGGGTGAAGCTCGCGCCGAGGAGGCCGATCCAGGCGTCGACGTAGCTGCGGCGCACGCCGATGGCGAGCGCTCCTCGGCGGCCGATGGGGACCGACGCGTAGGCCCCGGCGTCGACGAGGTCGACGTCGGCGGTGACGTGCACTCGGTCTCGCGCGGGGGCGCGGAGGGTGACGTTGACCACGCCGCCCGCGGCGCGACCCCAGCGGGCGGAGAAGTTGCCGGGGAGCACCTCGATGCGGTCGATGAGGTCGGTCGCGAGCGTGGTGGCGAGGCCGTAGAAGTGAAAGGGCAGCCCGAAGGGCTGCGACTCCAGGGTGACGAGGGAGTCGGAGGGGTCGGAGCCGCGGAGGATGAAGGCCCCGAGGCCGAAGGGGGGCCGGCCCACGCCGGGGAGGTTCTGCACGGCGAGGAGGGCGTCGCCGCGGGTTCCGGGCATGCGCTGCATCTCCGCGGCGCTGAGCTCGCGGCGCTGGATCTCCCTCGCCCGAGCGCGCGCCCTCACCGTGGCCTCGGGCGGGTCGTCGTTGGTGGGAGTGCGCTCCTGAGCGAGGGCCGGGGAGGTCGCGAGGGAGAGCAGGGCGCCGAGTCGGAGGGCGCTCAGCCGTCCCACGGGGACCGGTCGGCGCGCTCGGCGGCGCCCTCGCGATCGACCCGCCACCAGCGGGCGCCGTCGACGCGGATCCAGAGCTGAGCCTGCCAGGTGGACATCACGGGCATCGGGCCGCGGGCGCGCTCGCTGAGCGTGCGGACGGAGGTGCCGCCGTCGGCGGAGACCTGCACCAGGCCGCGGATGGAGGTCCAGGCGACGACGTGGCCGAGGACGGCGACGTCGACGAGCACGTCGCCCACGTCGCGTCGGGTGCGCCAGCTCTGGCCGCGGTCAGTCGTGGTCCAGACGGTGCCGTTGGTACCGACGGCGGCGCCGAAGCCCGTGGCGTCGTCGAAGGCCATGGCGCGAGGGGCCTGCGAGCCGTCCCAGGAGGCGCGGGACCAGTGGGCGCCGCGATCGTCGGTGAAGACGACGCCGTCGTCGAGGGCCGCGAAGATGCGAGTGCCCGAGCTGGCGAAGTTGTGGATCTGGGTGGTTCCGAAGGGAGGCGGGAGCAGGCCGCGGTAGCTCCAGGTGACCGTGGGGGTCAGCGTGCGGAAGCCGAGCGGAGCGAAGTACGAGACGGGCTCGCGGTGGACGGAGACGTCGGCGCCGAGGGGGATGTCCACGGGCGTGGTGCCCCAGCCGACGGCGAAGGCCGACGGGGAGCCGAGGATGCACGCGCCCAGGAGGACCCACGCGGTTGGTCTCATGGGGGGAACGGTAGCGCCGCGGGAGGCTGCGGGGCCAGCAGACGAGAGGGGTTGAGGTGCTGGTGGGGTATGACTCCACGTCATGAAGATCGAGCGCGTCCCGTTTCACACCACGGACTGGTCGCAGGTCGCCGTCACCGAGCATCCGGGGGAGTCGGGCGTCGCGCGCTGGCGCACCATCGAGCAGGGCAACATCCGCGTGCGCATGGTCGAGTACTCGCCGGGGTACGTCGCCGACCACTGGTGCGAGCGCGGCCACGTGATCCTCGTGCTCGAAGGGGAGCTTGTCACCGAGCTGCGCGACGGGAGGCGCTTCACGCTCGGGCCAGGCACCAGCTATCAGGTGGCCGACGGCGACGGCGCGCACCGCTCGGTGAGCCCGAAGGGAGCCCGGCTGTTCATCGTCGACTGAGCGCGCCGCGGGAGTCGCCCGTTGCGGGGATCCGACCCTTCGCACACCCTCCGCGGCCATGGATTCCCTGATGCCCACCGACGCCCTCCATCAGTACTTCGCGGGCGAGCGGAGCGCGGGGATGCTCCTCGCCGGCCTCGGCGTCGCGGCGCTCGCGTTCGCGTGGTGGCTGCGCTCCGACGGCGGGCCGTTTCGGGCCATGCTCTACCCCCTCGCGATCGTCGGGCTGCTGCAGCTCGCCGTCGGCGTCGGGCTCGCGGGAAGGACAGGGTCGCAGGTGACCCGGCTCGAGCGGAGCTTCGCTTCCGACGCCGCGAGCGCGAGGGCCGGGGAGCGCGAGCGCATGGCCGGGGTGCAGCGCAACTTCGTGATCATCAAGGTCGTGGAGACGGTCCTCGTGGTGGCGGGGCTGGCCATGGTGATGCTGGGCCGCCGCGACGCCCTCGTGGCGGTCGGCATGGGCCTGGCGATCCAGGGGGCCGTGATGCTGGCCTTTGACGTATTCGCGGAGGGCCGCGGCGCGCTCTACGAGGCGTGGCTCCGCGCGAGCTGATCGGTCCGCTCGCGCCCCACGCGATCGGGGCATGACGGAGATCGCGCAGCCTGGCGGCGACGTACAGCGCTCCCGTGGTTCTCACCCGGAACTCCTGGAGACCTCACCGGGCGCTCAGCACTCGTCGGCGACACAGACGGCCTTGGAGAAATCCCGGGCGGCCAGCGCCGCGTCGGCGATCAGGAAGAACACCGAGCTCGCGTCGCCCCAGCAGTAGTCGTCGCTGCCGACCGAGAGCAGCAGCGTCTCCCGCCGCCCTGGGAGGCCCTGGTAGTACGCGGCAGACGCATACCCGAGCGAAGCGTAGGTGGGCACCTCGCGGGGCAGCGCGTCGTAGCGGGTCGTCTCCTCGTCGAGCAGCCCCAGCTTGTAGGCGAACTGCGGCTCGGGCAGCGGGATCTCCCCACGAAACCTCACCGCCCTCGCCGTCCTTCGCTCGGACTCCGGAAGCTCCGGAGGAGGCTCCCTCGGCGCGAGCTCGCCCTCTTCGTGGAAGAGCACCGCGGCCGCGATGCGCACGAGCTCGCCGTGCTCGCCGGCCTCCACGTCCTGCCGCGCGAAGAACGAGAGCAGCCCCTTCGGAGGGAGCTTGCCCTCGGGGTCGTGCGGCGCGAGTTCCTCCAGCCAGAGCTGCGCCACGAAGCCCAGCGGCACCACCACGTGCGAGCCCTCGACGGTGTGGGGCGTCGCATCGAGGCCCTGCGGGAGCCTCTCGGCCGCCGACCGCTTCGGGACGCGCACGACCGGCCACGGCGCGCCGGGGGGCAGGTCGGGCACACCCCCGAGGCGGCTCGCGCCCGCGGGGCCTTCCACGGCTTCGATCACGATCCTCGGCCTCGCGATCTTCACCAGCTCGGCGACGCGCGCCGCGGAGAAGCCCGCCGCCGTGAGCGTGGCGGCGAGGCCCTCTCGCCCCGGCGCGACCTTCGCGGGCGCCCGCTTCCTCCCGGCGGGAGCAGCCTCGGCCCCGAGCTTGCGCAGTGCCTCCTCGAGCGCGGTCTTCGCCTTGCACTTCGCCATCGGCCGCAGCGCCTCCAACGCGGGGACCACCGCCCGGTCGTCCATCGCCACGAGCACGTCGAGGGGCATGGTGAGCCGGTAGTGCTGCGCGGCGTAGACGGCCTCGTAGACCGGCCGCTCGGCGCGGGAGGCGACGCCCAGGTTGCCGATCGAGGCGGCCACTTCCCCGAGGCGGCGAGCGACCGCGGGCCCGGCCCCGGCGCGTGCGGAGAGGGCCGCGAGCGCGTCGGGGGCCTCGGCCGCCTCGACGCGCCCGAGCAGCTCGTCGAGCGCGGCGTCTCCCGCGGGAGCGCGCGGGGGAATCGGGCGGAGGAAGTCGTCGAAGGTGGCCATCGCGGGGGAGTCGATCGTAGGCGAAGGAGGGCCGCTACGGGGTGACCGGGAGGCCGTGGCCGCGCGCGGGAACGACGACGAAGACCGCGCGGGAGTCGAGGACCGTCCCTCCGCGGCCGGTGGCGTTGATCGTCGCGCGGTACACGCGGAGCGCGTCGGCGCCCTCGACGAAGTCGTTGAGGAGGTCGACGCGAAACACCGCCTGGGTGGAGGGCGACGCGCTGTAGAAGGTCGTCGCGTCGCGCCGCTCGTAGCCCGTCGGGGCGTCCGGAATGCCTCGCACTGGGACCACCGCGCGGACGAAATCCGCCGTGGTGCGACCGGCCGGGATGCCCACCGCCGCCGGGTCGGCCACCGTGCGCGACGTGACGTCCTGGCGCGATCCGCTCGCGAGCCGGGTGACGCCGTCGATGACCTGACTCGCGGTGGCCGCGACGTTGGTCCGCCCCGGTCCGAGAACCACCGGGGCGCCCGAGGCGTCGGTGGTGCGAGTGCGCATCGCGAGCGGCTGCGAGTTGACGAAGCTGAGGCCGCCGACGCCGTTGCCGACGTCGACGCCGAGGAAGAAGGCGCCGCGGGCGTTGAGGGCGGCCGCCGTCTCGTCACAGGTGTGGCCCTGCGTGGAGCGGTACCGCGATGCGTCCATGGCGAAACACCCGTCGTACCAGGGCGCGTCGGAGGCCATCACCACGACGGGGACGCGCCCCTCGGCGAAGCAGCCCCAGCCAAAGCGGGGGTTGGCCGCGGTGGAGCCGCAGTCTCGCGCCGGGTCGACCTGCGGCACCCAGCCGTTGCCCGCGGGGTCGAGCGCGTTGCGCACCGAGCGCAGCGCCGCCGCGTCGCTCTCGTGGCCGCGCGACCCGCCGCCCGCGATGACCTCGTAGATGGCCTCGGTCTGGTCTTCAGGGTTGTCGCCTCCGAAGAACCGGCTGCCAGTGTCGTCGTCGATGGTGCGCATGGTGTTGAAGGCCCGCTGCGAGGCGGCCACGTCGGGGCTCAACGCCTGGCGGATCCAGAGGGTGTAGTCGCCGGGCGAGCCGGGCTGCCCGCTCGGGAGGAAGGGCATGCTATCGAAGGATCCGACGCCGACCCGCACGTCCGGGATCGCCATCTGCACGCCGCTCACGATGGTGGTGAGCCCGGTGCGGAGCGCGGCGATGACGGGCTGCATCGAGGCCGAGTTGTCGACGAGGAGGAAGAGGTCGACCGCGCGGATGCGCGTGGAGAAGGCGAGCTCGCGGGTCTCTCGCGTGGTCGCGCCGGGGCCGCGGTAGGGGAGCGCCACGTAGAGGTTACCGGCCGACGGGACGGAGCCCGCGGCGCGGGGGTCGCTGCGCGCGGCCACCTCGATGAGGTCGCTGACGCCGTCACCGTCGCTGTCCGCCGCGCAGGGGTCCGTCGTCGCCGCGCGCTCCTCGGCGTCCGTGAGGCCGTCGTCGTCGGAGTCGAGGTCACCCGTCCCGCAGCGTGGCACGTCGGCGCCGGTGTCCGCCGGCCCTACATCCGCCGGCCCTACGTCCACCGGCCCGCCCGCGTCCGTCGCGGCGGCGTCGGCGACGCCTGAGTCGGGGGCGTCTCCGCCGGGGACGTCCACGACGCCGAGGTCCGCCGTCCCGAGGTCGGACGAGGGCGCGTCCGCGGAGGGCGCGTCGACCGGCGCCGAAGCGTCGGGGCACATGCACGCCCCGAGCACCCGATCGAGGCCGCACACCTGCGCGCCGAGGCCGCCGCCGACGCAGGCGCAGGCCGTCTGGGCGCCCGGCGCGCACGACGGCTGCGGGATCGCCGCGGCCGTACACCCGGCGACCACCATCGCAAGCGCCACGAGGCCTGCCCCGCCCGCCCAGACCACGCCCGCCCGTCGCATCGCCATTCGTCGTCGCTCCCGATTCGTCCTGTTGTCGGTCCCCACGGCGGGCACGATAGGTCGACCGCCACGGCGTGCGCCACAGCATCACCCATGGCCCGCTGCGACCCCACGGCGCGGGAGCAGGTGTACCTCGTCGGCTACGCGGGCGGCGCCGACGACGACCCGGCGCGCAGCGCCTCTCGTGCGCGCATCAGCGCGAAGCCCAGGAGGTTCTCTCCCTCCCAGCGGAGCGGGTCGGTCGCGCCCTCGATGGCGGCCCCGAGGCCGATGCCCCACACGGCGTCGAAGGGCGACGCCTCGACCAGCACCGCGTCCCCGGTCCCCAGCAGGAACTCCCTCAGCGACGCGTCCTGCGAGAACTTCGCGATGTTGCCTCGGGTGACCAGCTCGAAGCACTCCGAGCGCCACCGCGCCTCGTCGAAGCCCCGCACCTTGCGCCCGAGCTTCTTCACCACCGCCGGGTCGTCCGTCGCGAGCATCGCCGCCAGCGTCTCCTCGTCGCCGAAGAGCCGGGCCTTGCCGGCCATCATCCACTGCTCGGTCGAGGAGTAGGTGACGCCGTCGAGCGTGAAGGAGCACGCCCACCACTGCGACAGGCAGGCAGCGGTGACGCGCCCGTCGGGCGACGGGTGGTGTCCCCAGAAGAGCACGTAGCGGAAGGTCTCTCCCGCCCGCACGGCGGCGCGGAGGTCTTCGAGATTGTCGATCATGGCCCGAGACCCTAGCGCAGTTGCCCCCTCTGCCTCGCTCGACCGGGTGCCGTACCATCGCCGCCGGAGCGACCGCGACGTTCTCCCGCCGCCTCCGACCACCCGGCGTGGCCCCGTCCAGCCTTCGCCGCGGATCACCCGCTCGCGTAGCCTCTCGTCCGATGCGACGGCCCACCATGGTCCTGCTGGTCGGCGCCGCGCTCGTGGGCGGCTGTGCGTACGGCGTGCGCGGCGGCCCCGAGGTGCAGGCGTACTCGGGCGGCCCGGTGGTCACGCACGCGGCGGTGACGGGCTTCTCGGGCTTCGGCATGACCTCGCGCGACGGTCGCAACGAGGGCATCGGCTTCGCGGCGACGACGGCGCTCGGCGGCGACGCGCGCCAGGGAGGGGCGGCGCTCTCGCTGCTCGGCGGCATGGAGTGGTTCCGCGTGCCGGAGCGCGCGGGGCGCTGGGGCTACCGCGTGGGCATCGACGCCGGAGGCCGCTGGCGCGGTCCGGGGCTGTCGACCTCGGAGCTGGTGGTGCAGCTCCGCGGCGGTCCGCTCTTCCGCCTCGTCGACCGCGAGGCATCCCAGGCCGCGCTCATCACCCTTGGCATCGAGGCGACGCTCGGCGCGGCGGTCTACTCACCGACGCCCGACACGGAGGAGGCGTCGGTGGTCGCCGGGGTCAGCGTCACCGTCGGCGCCATGCACATCGGGCCCTTTCATCTCTGATCAGCGCGAGCAGTCCTCGTGAGCCCATCACCCACCCACCATAGGCCCTGTCTGACGAGCCGGGGTGGTGGGGCTGCGAGGTGATGCCCGTCCCCCTACAGCCCGCTCGCGAGGGCGCTGCCGAAGAGGCCGCCTGGGCCATCGGGGCCGGGCAGCGTGGCCGCGGGCGACGCCCCCAGGCCCGTCGCGCCACCCCGGAACACGAACGCCCGCCCCGTGTACTCCTGCACGGTCCGCGCGCTGGCGGCCACGTCGGCGTAGCCGTCGCCATCGAAGTCCCCGAAGCCGGCCGCGCGCTCGCCGAAGGTGACCGCCGCCGGGTCGGGGGTCGGGAGGGTGGACGTGGGCGTCGTGGCGAGGCCGCCGACGCCGCCGCGGAAGAGGTAGAGGGTCGTGGCGGGCGACGAGGCCAGGGAGGCCACGACGAGGTCGGAGAAGCCGTCGCCGTCGACGTCGCCAGCGCCCGCCAGGAAGGTGAAGCTCCCCCCCGGGACCGGGGCGCTCAGGACCACGGGAACGCGGCCCAGCCCGGTGGCGCTACCGGGGTACAGGTAGACCCGACCGCCGCCCGTGACGGAGGCGATCGCCACGTCGGCGTAGCCGTCGCCGTTCACGTCGCCCGCGCCCGCGACGGTCGGCGATCCGAAGCCGGTCGCGCTCGCGTCGGTGGTGAGCGTCGCCGCAGGTGTCACCGCGGTGCCCGCCGCGCCGCCGAGGAACACCCGCACGGCGCCCTCCGAGTCGGCCCCGACGACCAGGTCGGCGAAGCCGTCGCCGTTGAGGTCGCCGCCCGAGGCGACCGACGACCCGAAGCCGCTCATGGGCATGAAGTTCGGGATCACGATGGGGCCGGGCGTGAGCCCCGAGGCGCTCCCCAGGAAGACGTCGACCGCGCCCTGGAAGGGGGCCGTCACCGGCAGGCCCACCACGAGGTCGCCGTAGCCGTCGCCGTTGACGTCGCCGCCGCGAGCGAGGCGGGTGCGGTTGGGCAGGGCGTACAGGGCCGCGATGTCGCGCACGATGAGCGTGGTGCGGGGGACCGCCCCGAGCCCCGAGGCGCTCCCGGCATAGACGTAGACGCGCCCCGAAGGACCGCCCTCCGCGGGGGTGACCGTCGCGGCCACGGCCAGCTCGTTGTAGCCGTCGCCGTCGAGGTCACCGGCCTCGCAGATGGCGACGCCGTAGTTGCCGATCACCTCGGCCGGCGGTTGCAGCGTGAGCGACGGGGTCGTCGCAAGCCCCGAAGCGCCACCGAAGTACACGTACACCCGACCCCGGGGAGAGCCCTCGTTGCCCGGGGCCCCCACCGCGAGGTCGGCGTAGCCGTCGTTGTTGACGTCGAGCGCCCCGGTGCCGCCGATCGAGCGCGCGACGTCGCGGCGGCCCGCGGTGAACGACCACGTCACGCTGGGGACGGTCCCGCGCCCGGCGGGGCCTCGAGAGTAGAGCCGCCAGAAGACAGGCCCCGGTCGCAGCCGCTCGGCGGGGCTCCCGCTCGACCCGGTGGCGTCGAAGGACTGCAGCACCCGCGAGCACGCCCGGTCGGCGCAGAGCTCGACGTGGGCACCCACGGCGCCCGAGGGGAGAGCCCACCGGAGCAGCGGCCGCGCGGCGAGCTCCGCGACCCCGGAGAGCGGCGCGAGGGGACGCGGGGGGACGAGGTCCACCGGAGGGGTGTCGGTGGAAGCGTCGGGGCGGTCGACCGGCGCGTCGAAGCGAGGAGCGTCCGTTGCTCCGCCATCGATTCGCCCTGCGTCGGCGGTGGCGTCAGGCGTGACCGCGGCGTCGGCGGTCGCGTCGGACGGTGTGCCCACGAAGCCCGTGCTGAAGTGCTCGACGGCGGCGACGACGCGGTCGCCTAGGACCGCCCCTTCGAGGCGCGAGTACCCTCCGCCCGGCTGCGACCAGTACATGGCTGCGCGCGAGGCGTCGCCGACGAAGGCGATCTCGACGCGGGCCGGGCGCGCGAACGCGAGGCCCTCGGGCGTGAAGCGCCACACGGGCGAGTACCCCACGTACCCCGAAGGAACCGGCACGTCGGCACGCGCCACGCGCAGGACCACCGCGCGGCTCAGGGCCCCGGGTGGCACCGTCAGGGTCAGACCGGCGGCGAAGATCACTCCGCCGGAGGGTCCGATGCTCTGGGAGGTACCACCGTCGAAGAGGGTGGAGGCGTCGCCCGGCGGGGTCTCGGTGCCTCCGCAGCCGAGAACCGAGAGACAGAGCAGGATCCACCCGCGAGGGGTGGCGACGTCAGGAGGGTGCATGGGTAGGGGGGAGGTTGCCTGACGGCGTCCTCGGGTTCACGTCCGGCAGGTGGCCGCCCCACCGGGCGTCCTGGCCGCCGGGGAGCGTGGCCCTGGCGACGTCCACCGCGCGGAGATACCCTCGACGGCCCAATGGAGGAGACGCGCTCGCCGAGGCCGCGGATGCGGCCGATGTTCGTGGTCCCGCTGCCGGTGGCGGGGGACGCGTTGCTCGACCAGATCAGGCGACGGCTCCGCGACCCGAAGGCGCGCATCGAGGGCGCCATGCTCTCGGCGGGGGCGGAGCTCACCACGGTGAGGGCCGAGCAGCACTTCTGGTCCCCGTACCTCAGCGTGGAGGTCGCGCGAGGCGACGACGACGCGTGGACCCTCTGCGGGCGCTTCGCCCCGGAGCCCAACGTGTGGATCCTCTTCCTCGGCATCTACGGCATCCTCGGGATGGCCTGCCTCGGGGCGCTGATGTTCGGCCTCAGCCAGTGGATGGCGGGCGAATCCCCCTGGGCCCTCGCGGGCGTCCCCGTGGCCCTGGCGCTGGTGGGCTTCACCTACGGGGCGGCCTTCATCGGGCAGGGGCTCGGGGCCGAGGAGATGTACCGGCTGCGGTCCTTCATCGACGACTGCATCGAGGCCGCGCAGCATCCCCCCGAGGTGAGCGACGCCCAGGGGTGAGCGCCTCCCTCGAAGCCGCGCTCCGACGACGCCTGACGGAGGTCGCGCAGCGTGCGATGAAGGGCGCTCCCCCAGGAGAGAGTGCATGAACGAGGGCTACCGCTACCGCGCCGAGGGCGGGCGCTTCTGCATCGACATCCGGCTGCGCAGCTCGCGGCAGCTCTTCGACGGTCGAGACCCGGCGCCCTTCCGAGAGCGCGACCTCGACGACCGCGCGATCGAGTACCTCATGGGCGCCGCCGAGGAACTCCCTCGCAAGGCTCCCATGAAGCTCGTCTTCTGGATCTCCGAAGAGCCCGCGCCGGGGCTCCCGGACGCCACGCTCATCGAGGCGGTGCGCGCCCACCTCGAGTACGAGGTCGCCCGCCTCGACCGACAGATCCAGCAGCATATGCGTCGGGGGCAGGTGTTCCTGCTCTTCGGGCTCGCGGTGCTGGTGGTCTTCCTCACGCTGGCAGAGTTCACCTCCTCGATGCCCATGGGCCACCTGCGGCAGATCGTGCGGGAGGGCCTGGTGATCACCGGGTGGGTGGCCATGTGGCGCCCCATCGAGGTGCTGCTCTACGACTGGTGGCCGCTGGTGGAGGAGCGCCGCGTCTACCGACGCCTCTACGAAGCGCCGATCGAGGTCCGCCACGAGCCCGACGCCGCCCCGGCGACGAGCGCTTGAACCCGCGGCGCCCGCAGGGCGACAGTCGCGCCCGCATGACCGACCCGGCACCGTCCCCCGTGCTGCCTGCCTTCGACGTCGAGCGACTCCGCGTGTCGGCCGAGCGGCGCCTCTCCACGGCGATGGAGGCCTTCACGGAGTTCGCCGGGCTGCGGGAGGCCCTCGCGCCCACGTCTCCCGACTCGCTGCGCCCCCGGCTGATGGCCGAGGCCGTACGACTCTCCGAGGCGATGGCCCCGGACACCTGGTCCCTCGCCCACGCCGCCCGCCGGGCGCTGCGCCTCGAGCGCCCGATGGAGATCTACCTGTCGAGCGACCGAGAGCGCGCCGCCGTCCACGCCATCGAAGAGCCCGTCGTGCTCGAGATCCCCGGGCGACTGCTGCCCCTCCTCGACCGCGGCGCGACGGTCGCCGCCTTCGGCCACGAGCTCGGCCACTACCTCGCTCACGGCCCGTGGATCCCCCACGGCAACGCCTGCCTCGCGGCCGACCTCGTCGCCCGCCACGCTGGCGCCTCCAGCGCGCTCTCGGCCACCGCCGGCGCCCTCTCCCTGGCGATGGAGCTCACCGCCGACCGCTTCGCCCTCCTCGCGGCCCAGGAGCTCACCGCCCTCCTCCGCCTGGAGATCACCGCGGCCACCTCGCTGCCCGGCGACGCCCTCACCTGGCACGCCGAGGCCTGGCTTCTCCACGGCCGCGAGCTCATGGAGGCGCTGCTCTCGGGCCGCGATCCCGACGCGGCAGGCGCAGGGCCCGAGCACTGCGTGCGCTCCTGGGCCGCGTGGCTCTTCAGCGAGACCGCGGAGTACCGCGCGCTCACCGGCCGGGGACCCGGCTCCCGCAGCCTCGACGAGGTCGACGCCCTCCTCGACCGCGCGCTCTCGCTCCGCTTCGAGCGACGCCTCTTCGACGCCCCTCCTCCCGAGCTCCACGAGTGCGCCCTCGCCTGCTGCGTGCTCGTCGCCTCGGCCGATGGCGAGCTCTCCGAGGTCGAGGCCGACGCCATCGAGCGGGTGTTCGAACCGAGGGTCTCCGAATGGCGCTGGTACCTCGACCCCGCCAACGCCCGCGCCCGGCTGGCCGAGGTCTCGCCGGTGCTGCGCGCCGCCGGACCGGACTCCGCCCGCGCCCTCTTCCTGCTGGTGATGCACCTCGTCGCCGCCGACGGAGCCGTCTCCGAGGCCGAGGTCGCGAAGCTGCGCTCCTTCGGCGCCCTCCTCGGTGAGAGCCAGCTCTTCGAGGAGCTGCTCTCCGCGACGCTTCGCGCCCTCGGAGTCGTGCGTCCCCTCGACGAGTCCCCGGTGCGACCGCTCCCGCTGCCGCCACGAAGCGGCGAGGCCGCGGAGGCGCTGCGGGCCTTCCTGAGCGGGGTCATCCGTCGACGCGGAGCGCAGACCACCCTGCGCAGGATGCTCCGTCTGGTCGGCGCCACGGCCTCGTCGCCCGAGGTGCTACGCGCGCTCTCCGTCGAGCTCGATCGCGCGGGCGTCACCGTCGACCCTCCGCTGGAGACCGGCGATCAGGACGTCGAGCGCGCCCTCCGTCCTCCCGCCGCGCCCGCTCCTCCGACGCCCGTCCGGGTGGCCCGCCGCGACGCCTCGGTGCTCCCCGAGGAGCGCGCCCGCCTGCTGCGCGCGGTGACCGCCCTGCGCGACGAGCTCGTCTCCGGCGACGGGCGCAGCCCCGCGGTGCGCCTCCACCGCCCCCGCCCCGGCCGCAGCATGGACCTTCACGAGCTCGACGGACTCTCCACGGGCCTCGCCGAGCGCACGCTCGCCCAGCTCCGCGACGGACGGCGCGCCCGCCTGGTCGACGCCTCCGAGGCGGGCTCGCACGAGGGAGGACAGCGCCTCGCCGAGGCCCTGCTGCGCCTCGACCGCGACGCCCGGCAGCGCGCCGAGGAGACCGGAGCGCGAGACCTCGCGGTGGGTCACCCCTTCCTCGCGGGCGTGGTGCAGGGCTACCTGGTGCGCGGTCCGCTGGTGCTGCACCCGGTCACGCTGGAGCGGGACGCGCGTGGCGCGCGGGGCTTCGCGCTCGCGCCGGTGAAGGACGAGCCGCCCATCGTCAACATCGCCCTCCTCCGGCTGCTCTTCTCGAAGAAGGGCTACGCCTTCACCGACGCCTTCGCGGAGGCCCTCGACGCCGCCGCGGCGGACCCTTCGCGCAGCGTCGAGGCCATCCTCGAGACGCTCACCCAGGTAGGGCTCAGCGCCGCCCGACCGCCGAGCGCCCTCGCGCCCTTCCGAGACCGCGCCGACGAGCTCTCCCTCTGGACCGGCGACCGACTGGAGATCGAGGAGTGCGCCGTGCTCGGACTCTTCCCCCAGTCCGACAGCGACCTGCTCCAGGACTACGACGCGCTGCTCACCGCCCTCGCCGACCCCGCCGCGGACCCCGGCGCCGTGCTCGGCTGCGCCGCCACGCTGCTCCCGGCGGAGATGAGAGCGAGCCTCCGGCCCGAGGCCGTCGCCGCGGCGGAGGCGCCCGTCGACCCCGACGACGCGCCGGTCGGGACGGTGCTCTACGCCGATCCCAGCCAGCGGGCGGTGCTGCGCCGAGCGGCCACCGAGCGCGCCCTGGTGATCGACGGTCCGCCCGGAACCGGCAAGAGCCAGGTGATCGTGAACCTCGTCGCCGAGGCCCTCGCCCGAGGGGAGCGCGTGGCCGTGGTCTGCGAGAAGCGCGCGGCCCTCGACGTGGTCGCGCAGCGGGCTCAGTCCGTCGGGCTGCGCCACGCGATGGCCCTGGTGCACGACGTCTTCGACGACCGCAAGGGCCTCTACGCGCAGCTCACCGCCCGCCTGGAGGAGACCACCGCCCGCTCCCTCGACGCCGCCGCCGCCGCGCGGGTGGTGCATGACTCACGTCGCATCGAGCGCTCCCTCGCCGACCGGGGCGCCGCCCTGGGCCAGGTGGCCGAAGGCAGCGCGCTCACCGCGGGCCAGCTCCACGTCCTCGCGTCGGGCCTCGATGCCCCCGCCGTCGACCTCCCCTCGGGCCTCGCGCTGGTGCCCGAGAGCGCGCTCGAAGCCCTCGCCGACGCGCTCCTCGCGCTGCGCCCCTTCGCCGACCTCTACGCCCCGCAGAACCCCTGGGCGACGGTGCAGCGCCCGGGCTACGCCGACCTCGACGCCCGCGCCGTGGCGGCCCTCCGAGACGCCCTCTCCCACGCGCTCGGCGCTGCGCAGGCGCTGGAGTCGCTCTCCGCCCGGAGCCCCGTCGGCCCGGCTGAACTCCTGAGGCTCCGTGGAGCGCTTGACGAGGCCCTCGCCCTTCAGCCCGAGCTCGCCGCCTCGCCCTCCCCCTCGCTTCTGCTCCCCCTGGCCGAAGGGCTCGCTCGACAGCCCGCCGCCCTGGCCGCCGCCCATGAGGCCATCGCGGCGTGGCGCGCGCGGTCCGAGCTCCTCGCCCGCAGCCCTGGTCGCGTCGAGCTCGACCTCGGACCCGAGGCGCAGCGGTCCCTCGCGGTCGTCCACGCGTGGGCGGGCCGGCCGGGTCGCTTCGTCGTGGGCGCCTGGTGGAGCGCCCGCGGAGCGCTGCGCGACGCCCTCGTGAAGGCGTGGCCCGAGCGCTCGGCGGCGGAGTTCGACCGGGCCTTCCTCGACGAGCTGCGCGCCCGCGTCGACGCGGCGGAGGCGTGGAGGCGGCTCGACCAGGCCCTGGAGCTGCTGGGCCTCGGGCACGCACGACCGGCCACCGTGGCGGCGGGCGTCGAGGTGCTTCGGGCGCTGGAGCTCACGCTGCCGCTCGGGCAGCGCCTCGCCGCGCTGATGCCGGGGCTGCTGCAGGCGCAGGCGTGGCCGGGCCCCGGCGCGGGGGCTGCCGGGTGGTCGGCGGTGATCGCCGAGCGGCGCTCGCTGGTGGCGCTCACCGAGCGGGCGCGGGGGGCGGTGGCGGCGCTGGGAGGGAGGTTCCCGTGGTTGGGCGCGCAGCCCGGGGCGGAGGTGCTGGCAGCGACGCTTGCGGCGTGGGCGAAGGACGGCGCGCGCCTCTCGGACGGCGACCGCGCGATGGCGCAGGCGAGGCAGCACTCGCCCGACGCCGCGGCGCTGCTCACGGCCATGATGGGAGCGCTGCGGTCGGCGGAGCCTGGGGCCTGGCGAGACGCCCTGGTGCACGGCTGGGCCCGGGCGCGCATCGCCCGGCTGGAGGGCGCGACGACGGCGCTCACCGAGCGCGATCAGCCGACCCCGTGGGGAGACTCCGACGCGGCGGGCCGGGCGCTGGCGGCGCTCTACGACCAGGCCGCGGCGCTCGAGGCGCAGCGGGTGGCGGCGCGGCTCGACGAGCTCGCGGTGCTGCGGGCGGCGCCTGCGCAGCGGGGGCGGCGGCGCACGGCGGACCAGGCGGCTCGCGAGGCGATGCTCAAGGAGGGGCGCAAGCAGCGAAGCGTGATGCCGCTGCGCACCTTCGCCCGGCGCTTCGCGGGGGCGGGGCTGCTGGACGTGCTCCCGGTGTGGCTGCTGTCGCCAGAGACGATGACGGTGCTCTTCCCGCAGGAGGCGCTCTTCGACCTGGTGGTCTTCGACGAGGCCTCGCAGTGCACCGTGGAGAGCGGGCTGCCGGTGCTGCTGCGCGCGAGGCGGGTGCTGGTGGTGGGCGACGAGCAGCAGATGCCGCCGACGTCGTTCTTCACGGCGGCGCCGGGCGGGGAGAGCGACGACGAGACGCCCGAGTCGAGGTCCGTGAGGGAGCTGTTCGGGGCCGAGTCGCTGCTGTCCCTGGCGCGCACCCGGCTGGAGCGCGTCGGGCTGGAGTGGCACTACCGCTGCCGCCACGAGGAGCTCATCGCGTTCTCCAACCACGCGATGTACGAGGGTCAACTGCGCACCATCCCCTCCACGGGATCGCCCTCGGCGCCCCCGTCGATGCGCTGGCTCGCGGTGCCCGACGGGGCCTACGAGGGAGGCCGCAACCCCGCCGAGGCTCGCCAGGTGGTGGAGGTGATCGCCGGGCTGCTGGGCCGAGAGGACGCTCCGACCGTGGGCGTGGTGACCTTCAACCTGCCGCAGCGGGGCGCGGTGCTCGACGCGGTCGACGCGAGGCGCGAGGCCGACCCGGACTTCGCGCGGCGGTGGGACGCGGCGATGGCCCGCGAGCGCATCGACGAGCGGCCCTTCGTGAAGAACCTCGAGAGCGTGCAGGGCGACGAGCGCGACGTGATCGTGTTCTCGACGGGCCACGCCCCTGTGGAGCGCACCGTGGGCAGGCGTCCGCCGGAGCGGTACGTGCCGGCGCGCTTCGGTCCGCTGGGGCTGCGCGGCGGAGAGCGGCGCTTGAACGTGGCGATCTCCCGTGCGCGCGTGGAGTGCGTGGTGGTGGCGTCCTTCGAGCCGGCGATGCTCTCCGTGGCCGGGGTGAGCCACGACGGACCGCGGCTCTTCAAGGCCTTCCTGGAGTACGCGTGGCACGTCTCTCACGGCCGCCGCCCGCAGGCCGCCGACGTGCTCGACCGGGTGCGGGGGCGCCCCCTCGAGCGTCGCGCGCGAGGCGCCACGCCGGCGGTGCGGGGGTGGCTCCCGCTGCGGGTGCAGGTGGCGTCCGCGCTGCAGGCGATGGGCCTCGCGGTGGAGCTCGACGTGGGCGCTTCGAGCGCGCGCGTCCCGGTGGCGGTGGTCGACCCGACGGACCCCGGGCGCTACCGGCTCGCGGTGCTCTGCGACGAGGGCGACGACGTGGCGGAGGCCTTCGAGCGCTGGGTGCACCGCCCGAGGGTGCTCGCGATGCGAGGCTGGACGGTGCTCACCGTCGACGCCCGCCGGTGGGACCGCGATCGCCAGGCGGTGCTGGCGGAGATCGCCGCGGCGGTCAGGCCGTCGGATCCTGCGGAGGGAGCTCGGCCGGGGCCGCCGTAGGGCGGCGACGGAGGAGCGCGAAGATCGATCGAGCGGACGCCCCGGGCTTGATGCGAGGCAGCAGCACGAAGTGGGAGAAGGTCAGGATGAGCGCGGGGATCGCGAACAACGAGTGGTCCACGATGGTCGCGACGAGGGGGGACGGCTGGAGAGCCGGTCGGCTCGTGATCGCAGACCAGAGGAGGGCGCCCGCGGTGAGGCCCCAGTAGACGGCGAGGGACCAGTGCCTGCGCGACGGCGGCATCAGGATGACGACGATCTTCGCGAGCAGGCAGAAGCCGACGCAGAACATCCAGAGGACGGGCCCGATGAACAAGAGCGCGATCGCGGCGCAGAAGGAGGCGCCCGAGCTCCCCCCGTGCGAGAGCGGCATGAGCACGCCGATGATCACGTAGATCAGCACCGCCGCGGCCAGGGCCTCGAAGAGGCAGAGCCCCAGATAGCCGAGCAGTTCCTTCCAGAACCCTGGAGTCGCCTTGGGAGCCACCATGGCCCGATGACATATCACGGCCGACCGCGGGGCCAATCGGCAGCGAGACCTCTCCGCTCCCCTCGAGTTACTGGTCGTGCTCTTCCTTGCGGCCGGGCAGCGCACCCCACGGGACATCCGGCGCGCTCGGCACCGCCACCGGAACCGGCGTCGGCCCATGCACCGGGGCCGCCGCCGCGCCGTCGGAGCGCCGCTCCCTGGCGTGGGGCTCGGCATCGAACACGCCCTGCCACGCCGCGAGGGTGAGCAGCGCACCGAGGATGACCAGCGCGGGCACCGCGGCCATCCACCAGCGAGGCTTCGCCACGGTGGGATCCACCGACGGCATCGTGGGGTAGTGGTACGGGACGACGGGCTGGCCGGTGACCGTGATCGGGTGCATCGGAGAGCGCGGGGCCTGAGGGACATCCTGCGTGGCGACGGCTCCGATCGGCGGCGACGGGGCCTGCGGCAGCGGGAGGGTGCGCGCGACGGCGCTGTCCGCGAGGGCGGGCTGCGTCTCGGCCACCAGCGCCTTGGGGTTCAGCGAAGGGCGCTGCAGCAGCGGACCGAAGGACTGCGCCAGCGCCTGGGCCAGCTCGGCGCCGTCCTGGTAGCGCGCCCCCGGGTCCCGCGCGATGCAGCGCATGAACCACGGATCGAGCGACCCCGGCAGGTCGCCCGCGACGCCCAGCTCCCTCGCCCGCTCCGAGGCCGGCGGCAGCCGCTCCCGCTCCAGCTCCGCGAGCAGCATCGCCATGTCGAGCTCTCGACCGGCGGCGCCGCGCCAGTAGAAGCGCCCGGTGAGCAGCCGGAAGGCGATGAGCCCGACGGCCCACACGTCCGTCGCGGGCGTGAGCTCGGCGGTGGTGTTCTGCTCCGGGGCCATCCAGAGCGGCGTGCCGATGGCGGTGGTGACGTTCTGCGCAGCGCGCGACGGGTCGAGCAGCTTGGCGATGCCGAAGTCGAGCACCTTGAGCGCGAAGCCCAGGGGGGCGTCGGCCCTGGGCACCAGGAAGAGGTTCTCGGGCTTCAGGTCGCGGTGCACGATGTTGCGCGCGTGCGCCGCCGTGAGCGCGCCGCAGAGCTGGCGCAGCACCTCGTGGACCTCCGCGAGCGAGAGCCCCCTGCCCCGCCCCACCCGGGAGAGCCGCGACGCGACGGTCTCACCCTCCAGGAGTTCCATCGCCAGGTAGGGGATGCCCCGCTCGTCGTCGACGCCCGCGTCGAAGACCTCGACGACGTGGTCGCTCTCGATCATCGCCCCGAGGCGCGCCTCCTGGGCGAAGCGCGCCCGGCTGCGGGCGTCGGCCACGTAGCGCGGGTGCATCACCTTGAGCGCGATGCGCCGGCCGGTGCCCTCGTGCTTCGCGACGTAGATGGCGCCCATGCCGCCCTGCGACAGCTTGCGCTCGACGCGGTACCGATCCGCGATGAGCCAGCCGGGCTCGAGCTGGTAGGCGCTCACGCTCACAGCGAGAGCTCGAGCGACACCGGGCAGTGGTCGCTCCCCCGCTGGTCGGGGTGGATCTGCGCGTCCTCCACCTTCCCCACGAGCCCTTCGCTCACCAGGAAGATGTCGATCCTCCAGCCGACGTTCTTCGCGCGGGCTGCCCCGCGCTGCGACCACCAGGTGTAGAGCCCCTTCTCCCCCGGGTGCCGCTCGCGAAACACGTCCCTCAGCCCCGCCGCCAGGTAACCGCGGAAGTCCTCGCGCTCCTCGTCGGTGAAGCCCGCGGTCATGCGGTTGCTCTTCGGGTTGGCGAGGTCGATCTCCTCGGGCGCCACGTTGAGGTCGCCCACCACCACGACGTTCTCCCCGCGCGCCACGCGGTCCTTGCAGAGCTTCGCGAGGTCCTGCGCGAAGGCCCGCTTGTAGGGCAGGCGCACCAGGCCCGCGGAGGCGTTGGGGAAGTAGCCCGCGATGAAGGTGAGCCCCGGGGCCTCGCTCACGATCATCCGCCCCTCCACGTCGTAGGCCTCGATGCCGATGCCCCGGGTGTGCTTGAACCCGAGGCCCTTGCGGCTGAGCGTCGCGGAGCCCGAGTAGCCCTTCTTCGAGCTCGCCGGAAACCAGCAGACCTCGTGCTTGCGGGTGAGCTCGTCGCGCGTCACGAGGTCGAGCTCCTCCCACTCGACCCGAACCTCCTGGAGCGACAGCAAATCCGGGTCCGCCGCCTCGAACCAGTCGAGGAAGCCCGTCTTCAGCGACGAGCGGAAGCCGTTGACGTTCCAGCTCACGATCTTCATGGCCGCGGACGATAGCGGTACCCTCGCGCCCCGTGAAGATCATCAGCATCGGCGCAGGCCCGGCGGCCCTCTACTTCAGCATCCTGATCCGGGAGCGATTCCCCACCTGGGAGGTCACCCTGCTGGAGCGCAACGCCCTCGGCGACACCTTCGGCTGGGGCGTCGTCTTCTCCGACGAGACGCTCTCCAACCTGCTGGAGGCCGACCCTCCGACGCACTCCAGGATCACCGACAGCTTCGCCCACTGGGACGCCATCGACGTGCACGCCCGCGGCGAGACCTTCCGCTCCGCGGGCCACGGCTTCTCGGGCATCGCGCGGCGCCGGCTGCTGGAGATCCTGGAGGAGCGGGCCCTCGAGCTGGGCGTGACCATCGAGCACGGCGTCGACCTCACCGACCCGGAGCGGGTGCGCGCGCTCGCCGCGGAGTGCGACCTGCTGCTGGGCGCCGACGGGCTGCGCTCCATCGTGCGCACCACCTGGCGCGACGACTTCGGCCCGAGCTTCGACGTGAGGAAGTGCCGCTACCTCTGGCTCGGCACGCCGAAGCTCTTCGAGGCCTTCACCTTCGCGTTCGCCGAGTGCGAACACGGGATGTTCCAGGCCCACGCGTACCGCTTCGACGAGCGCATGAGCACCTTCATCGCCGAGTGCGACGAGGAGACCTTCGCCCGCAGCGGCCTCGCCGACGCGCCCATCGCCGAGACCGTCGCGTACCTGGAGCGGCTCTTCGCCCCGTGGCTCGACGGACAGCCCCTGCTGATCAACCGCTCGCAGTGGATCCAGTTCGTGACCGTGCGCAACGAGCGCTGGCACCGGGGCAACGTGGTGCTCCTCGGCGACGCCGCGCACACGGCGCACTTCTCCATCGGGTCGGGCACCAAGCTCGCGCTGGAGGACGCCATCGCCCTCGCCGACAGCTTTACCCTGGGAGGTACCCTCGACGAGGTGCTCGACCGCTACGAGCTGGACCGCCGCCCCGTGGTCGAGCGCACCCAGAAGGCCGCGCACGACTCGCTCGTCTGGTTCGAGCAGGCGCGCCGCTACCGGCCGCTGCCGCCGTGGCAGTTCGCCTTCAGCCTGCTCACCCGCTCCAAGCGCATCACCTACGACAACCTCGGCCGCCGCGACCGGGCCTTCGCCGACGACGTGGCCCGCCGCTTCGCCGCCTCCGCGGGCGTCTCCGTGTCGCCGGCCGACGCGCCCCCGCCGCCGATGTTCACGCCCTTCACGCTGCGAGGGATGACCCTCGCCAACCGCGTGGTCGTCTCGTCGATGTGCATGTACTCCGCGGCCGACGGCCTCCCCGGGGACTTCCACCTCGTGCACTACGGAGCGCTCGCGCAGGGCGGCGCCGGCCTGGTGATGACCGAGATGACCGACGTCTCGGCGGAGGCCCGCATCACCCTCGGATGCGCGGGCATATACACCGACGAGCACACCGCGGCGTGGCGTCGCATCGTCGACTTCGCCCACGCGCAGAGCGGCGCGCGGGTGGGCCTGCAGCTCGGCCACGCGGGGCGCAAGGGCGCCACGAGGCTCATGTGGGAGGGCATCGACGAGCCGCTCCCGGAGGGCGCCTGGGAGATCATCGCCCCGAGCGCGCTGCCCTACTTCCCGCACTCGCAGACGCCCCGTCCGATGGACCGCGCGGACATGGACCGGGTGATCGCCCAGTACGCCGCCGCGACGCGACGCGCGGTGGCCGCGGGCTTCGACCTCATCGAGATCCACATGGCGCACGGCTACCTGCTGGCGAGCTTCCTCTCGCCGCTCACCAACCTCCGCAGCGACGGCTACGGCGGCTCCATCGAGGGGCGCGCTCGCTTTCCGCTGGAGGTCTTCGACGCGGTGCGGGCGCTCTGGCCCGCCGAGCGCCCGATGAGCGTGCGCGTCTCGGCCACGGACTGGCACCCGCACGGGATCACCGACGACGACCTGCGCGCCCTCGCGGCGATGCTGAAGGAGCGCGGCTGCGACATCATCGACGTGTCGAGCGGGCAGACGGTGCCCGAGGCCAGGCCCGTCTTCGGGCGGATGTTCCAGACGCCGTGGAGCGACCTGGTGCGCAACGAGGTGGGCATCGCGACGATGGCGGTGGGCAACATCCAGAGCGCCGACCAGGTGAACAGCATCCTCGCGTCGGGCCGCGCGGACCTCTGCGTGCTCGCGCGCCCTCACCTCGCCGACCCCTTCTGGACGCTGCGCGCCGCCGCGGCGCAGGGCTGGGACGACCAGCGCTGGCCGGTGCAGTACGCCGCCGGCCGGAGCACGCTCGGGCGGGGCTAAAGGCCCGCGGCAACATTTCCCGCGCGCCCTGTATTGCCTCCGAAAGTGCTGTGATAGTCTCCGCGGCGGACCGTCAACAGGAGGGACCTGCCAATGCCTGCGAATCAGAAGACCTGGGAAAAGATCACGCGTGCGGAGCTCGACGTTCTGAAGTCCAACCTTCGGAGCAAGGGGCTCGTCCCCCCGTCGAGCGACAAGTCCACCATCCGCGGCCGCGGCGTCGTGGCCGACTGCGAGTACAACGAGCAGGCGCAGACCCTGGCGGTGACCATCAAGGAGACCCCGCCCTTCGTCAGCTACGGCTACGTGTTCGGCCTCCTCGACGAAGAGATCAAGAAGGTCGATCGCTGATCGAAGCCTCCCTGATCTCTCCTCCCGCTCCCTGAACCTCTCCGAAGCCCCCCCCCGACACTACCGAGTCAGTTGAAGATCCGCCCCCGCTCGAAGGGGTTGAGGCGGAACTCCATCAGCCCGTTCTGCGCCGCGTCGACGATGTAGATCCGGTCGAGGCCGCGAAGGTGCTGGATCGCCACGGGCAAGGGGCCGGTGTCGGTGCGGAAGGCGTCGTAGGCGTTGATGAGCGAGAACGAGATCTGCGTGTCCCGGTCGACCGGCGAGGCCACGACCTCGGTCCCGCGAGGGGTCTCGCGCTGCAGGAGCGCCGGGAAGATCTGCGTGCAGAGGTACGGGTTGGCGAAGATTGGCGCGTCGTCGCGCTGGGCGACCCCCGCGGCGGTGACGGTGCCGGTGCAGGCGCGCCCCGCGGGGCACACCCGCCGGAGCATCGTGGGCACCTGCGGCGAAGGGGTCCCCCGGTCGAGCAGGCAGCGCTCGGCGAAGGCCACCACCTCGGCCTGCTTCACCGGGTCGATCTCGCACTCTCGCCCGGCCCCGACGCGCACCGAGTGAAGGAAGCCCGAGCGGCTCCCCTGCGCGATCCACTGCTGGCCCGCGCGCACCTGAAACTGGATCGCCTGGGGATAGCACCGCAGCACCGTCGCAACGTCGCCGACCTCCGGCGCCACGCGCAGCTGCAGCCGGTCTTCGTACGCCCGGTTGATCACCAGGTCGCGGTTGAGCGGCGCCGAGCCCGAGCCGAAGGTCTGCGCGCAGAGCTCGCGGTCGGCGACGAGCGGCGTCGGGTCGCTCACGATGCGGAGCAGGTCGCGCGCGATGGCCTCGACGGCGAGCGCGCCTCGGGTGCAGAAGAGCCCGCCGGGCGCCTCGAGCACGAGCGCGCCGGCGCTGTCGGCGACGAGCGCCCCGCCGGTCTGGTCGAGCCCCGGGATGACGCTCTCGAAGGCGAAGGTCCACGCCTCGTTGCGCGAGGTGAAGGGATCGGTCGGGCCGTACACCGGGCCCGCGGCGCTGCTCCCGATCTGCCGGCGGGGGAGCACCACGCCGAAGCTGTTGGTGTCGGTGCAGGCGGGGGTCATGTCGCGGGTGCGCGAGGGGCCGCAGGCGAACACCGGAGCGGCGGCGCCCTCGAGCGTCTGGCCGCGGGTGCTGCCGCTGAGGATGGCGGTGGTCTGCGGCGCCGAGGCGACCGCGGGCGCGAGGTTGAGCTGCGTCTGGGCGTGCGGGGCGTGGCGCACGAAGCGGTAGGTGCCGCTCGGAGTGCTGCCGGCGCCGTCCTGGCACTGCGCCTCCCAGGCGTCGACGTTGTAGTCGTCGACGTCGATCACCGTGAACTGCCCGTTGCGCAGCACCGCGCCGACGAAGACGCCGCTGAAGTTGCCGGCGGCGGTCGGGGTGTAGCCCGCGCTGCACGTCGCGGTGTCCGACGGGGAGGACACCGGGATGTCGCGCGCCATGGGGTCGTACGCGCTGGTGTTGATGGCCACGAGCGCCGTCGCAGGGACCAGCAGCGCGACGCGGTCGGTGGCGACGCTGGGCTCGACGCGGCTCCCTCGGGCGTTGGGCTGCGGGAGGACGTTGGGGCGCACGCGCGCGCCGCGGGTGAGGTCCCACACGATGACCGCGCCCTCGTCGGCGGTGGTCAGGTAGAGGTAGCGCGAGCGGGTGCAGTGATCGGGGTCGGCCGCCTGGTCGCACTTGTACCGGCGCGAGCGGGCCATCCCGGTGACGGCCGCGACGCGGGTGCGCTCGCCCACCGGGAGCGAGTCGAGCTCGGCGAGCGTCGCCACGTCGATGACGTGAACCCGGTCGATGGCGTCGTCGGTCACGTAGACGCGGGCGCCCTCCTCGTCGATCGCGAGCCCGACCGGATGCGGGAGCGCCTGCGCCCCGGCGTCCGCGTCGGCGCCGGCGTCCCCGACGGGGCTGGCGCCGCGGAGCGTGAGGACGCGCGGAGCGCCCGGCGCGGCGGGGTCGGTGACGTCGACGATGGAGACCGCGCGGGACTCCGGGAGCGTCGCCACGAGGAGGTGGCGATCGCCGGAGCGCACGAGCGCGAGGTCGCGGGCGAGGCCGCCGATGGGGATCTCCACGCGGCGGGCGGCGAAGCCGGCGCGGCGGGGGTCGGCCCGTAGCGCCGCGGCGTCGATGCGCAGCACGCGATCGCTGCGGCCACCGGCGACGTAGACGTAGCCGCCGCCCTCGGAGACGTCGGAGGTGATCGCGACCGGAAACTCGCCCACCGGGACGAAGCTGTAGCCCGGGATGGCGGGGCTGTTGTCGACGAGCGCGACGCCGGACGTGGTGGCGAGGTCGACCACCGCGAGCTCGCCGCGATCGAACTGCGGCACCACGGCGTGGAGGTGGAAGTTCGCGTTGGCGCCCGGACCGTTGTCCGTGTCCGAGAGCGAGCAGCGGGTCGTGGGGTGCGGCGTGACGGTGGAGCCGACGACCTCGAGGCAGACGAGCTCGACGTCCGTCGCGCGGATGATGTTGTTGGTGTTGCTGATGGCGGGCGTGGTGCTGCAGGCCGCGGCGAGCGTGGCGCCCACGAGCGCGGCGGAGCGGAGGGAGAGGGGTCGCAACGGGCGTTACTCCTGCGGGAGCTGCGGAGCGAGGGTGAGCACGCGACGCAGGTAGGTACCAGGGGCCGCGGGGTCCGCGGGCGGGCGGAGGTCGATGACCTCGAGGGCGCCGTCGAGGAAGTCGACCACGTAGAGGAAGGGCTGCGACGGCGACGTGTCGAGCAGGGCCTGATGCGGCCCGCGGCGGGTGACGATCTGGCCGATGACGCGGCGCTCGTCGGGGTCGATGACCGTGACCCGGCGCGCGTCGAAGGAGACCACGAGCACCTGGGTGCGGCCGTCGACGGAGCGCACCACGAGGCGCGACGGCCCCCCCGGCACCGGGAGGACGTCCGAGACGACCGCCGCCGTGGGGTTGGCCGGGTCGAGCGTGACCGTGAGCAGCGCCTCGGGGGCGCGAGACACCACGAAGGCGCGGTGCCGCGAGGCGTCCGGATCGAGGGCGACGGCGCGGTTGTTGTTGCCCCCGGAGAGGCCCCGCACGCCGATGATGGCGCTGCGGTAGACGAAGGGGCTGCTGTCGCGGAGCGTGGCGTTGCCCGGGTAGGCCTGGAAGAAGGAGAGCGACGCCTCGGCGCGGCTGGTGACCACCCAGGTCGAGCGCTCTTCGCTCCCGGGCGCGCGGGGGAGCAGCGCCGCGCTGCTGAGACCGGGAGAGAGGCTGCCGAGGGCGCTGAGCATCACCGGCGCGCCGCCGCCGCCGCCGGCCGCGCCGTCGCGGATGAGCGAGGCGCGCGCGAGGCCGACGTCATTGCTCTGGTGCGTGAGGAAGACCCAGCCGCGGGCGGGGTCGACGGAGATGGAGGAAGGGTCAGGCGGGAGGCGCGCCGCGGTGGGGCTCTGCGCGGAGTCGGTGCCGACCCGGTGGCTGTCGCCGCAGCGGCCGAGGGCTCCTTCGGCGCCGCAGTCGAGGCCGCCGTTGTCGTCGAGATCGAACCAGGTGACGGAGCCGTCGCCGCGCACGGCGACATAGAGTCGGGTGCGGTCGGGGTAGCGCGCGACGGCGCTGTCGACGGCGTAGGGGCTGATGCGGCGCACCTGATCGGCGCGGACGAAGCCTCGCGCCTCGCAGACGACGCCGCCGGGCTGATCGCGGTCGGCGACGCAGCGGATGTCCGGCGCGTTGGGCAGCGCGGCGCAGCGGGCGTGCGTCGGGTCGGCGACGCGGGCGCGGAGGCAGGCGAGGTCGACCGGCGCCACGGTGCCGCCGTTGTAACGGAGGTCGAAGTCGGAGCTGGTGACGTAGAGCCAGTTGCCCGTCGGGGAGGCCGCGAGGGTGACCGGGTAGAAGAACGAGTCGCCCGGAGGGTCGACGCCCTCGTTGGCTGGGCAGCCGACGCTCGCGACGCCCAGCGCGAGACAGGCGGCACGCAGCGCCCGCGAAGGAGGAGACCAGTGTGGGCGGGCGGTCATCGGGCTGCGCAAGCTAGTGGAGCAAACCCGCGAATTCAAGCGACGCCGTGCGGAGCGGCGAGTCAGTTGTTCCAGGGGTCGCGCAGGCCGTCGGTGTGGGCGGGCGGCGTGGGGGCCGACGGCACCAGCGGGGCGAGCGGCCGCGCGTGGACGCCGGAGGGCGCCGCGTCGGGGCGGTGATGGCGGCGACGCGACGACTCGCTGAGCGGCACCAGCACCACCGGCGGATCGCCTTCGTGAAGCTCGACCACCGCGGTCTCGTACCCGTCGACCTCGATGCGAAAGGCCTGCGCGGCGCCCTGGGGACGGGGCAGCTCCAGCGCCTGCGGGTTGATCTCGCCGATGACCTCGTTGCCCGTGCGACCTCGGAGCACGCGCCCGCGCTCGGTGACGTTGGTGCGCACTTCGATCGTCCTGGTCGCCGTGGGCGCCACCGCAGGCACCGCCGGAGGGACGATGCGAGGGCGGACGGGCTCCCCCGGGAGCGGAGGCGTCGGGGTGGCGGGCCTCGGCGCCGGGACGACCGAGGCGGGCACCTCGTCGGGCGGCGTCGGCGCGCGGCCGACGAGCGCGTACCCGCCGACTCCCAGCATCACGCCGGCGCTGACGACGGCGCCCGCGAGCAGCCAGCCCCAACGGCGATGGACGACGCCAGACGGACGCCGAGCGGGCTCGACGCTGACCCCGGGCGCGGTGTCGACCGGAACCGGACGCACCGACGGAGGCCCCATGGTCGGCGCCGACGAGCGCTCGAGCGAACTCTCGAACGAGCTCTCCATGATGGGCGACGGGCGCACCCAGGTGTCGCCCTCCAGCGCCGGCGGGATCGTCTCCAGGCCGGGCTTGCGACCCGATGGTCCAGCGGCCTGCAGCCCCGGCAGCATGCCCCGATGGAACTGCGCCGTCGCCTGATCGGAGTCGTCGAGCGCCCGGGAGCTCTCGCCCGCGCGCACGCGCTCGAGGTCTTCACGGACGTCGTCGAGGGAGTCGTAGCGCGCCTCCTTGGTCTTCGCGAGGCACTTGAGGATCACCGCCTCGAAGGCCGGCGACATGCGCTCGCACTCCGGGTAGACCCGGGGGTGCACCGGCGTGTGATAGAGGTGCGCCGTCAGGATGCCCATGAGGTTGTCGGCGTCGAAGGGCACCTTCCCCGAGGCCATCTCGTACATGAGCACCCCGAGGCCGTAGATGTCCGTCTTGTGATCGATGTTGCGATCACCCGACGCCTGCTCCGGGGACATGTAGTGGGGCGTGCCGAAGACCGAGCCCGTACGGGTGCGCGCGGCCTTGGAGTTCTGCACCTTCGCGATCCCGAAATCGAGGATCTTCACGAAGTACGGCTCGTCGGGCTTGCGCACGATGTGGAAGTTGTCGGGCTTGATGTCGCGGTGGACGATGCCGATCGCGTGGGCCGCCCCGAGCCCCTCGCAGATCTGCATCGCGAGGTGGATGGTGAACTCCTCGGACATCGGCTGGCGGCGGTCGCTGCCCGCGGGCTTGGGCATGCGCGCCAGCACGTCGCCGAGCGAGCGCCCCTCCAGGTACTCCATCACGAAGAAGCGCGAGTTGTCGGGCAGCGAGCCCCAGTCGTAGATCTCGACGATGTGCGGGTTGTTGATCGACGCCGCGGCGCGAGCCTCCTGCTCGAAGCGCACGACGAGGTCTTCCTCCGCGCTGTACTCCGCCCGGAGCACCTTGACCGCGTAGCGGCCGCCGCTCTCGGTGTCGCGCGCGCTGTAGACGACGCCCATGCCGCCGTCGCCGAGCACCCCGTCGACCGCGTAGCGCCCGAGGATGGTCGTGCCGACGAGCCGATCACGCTCCGAGGCGACCACCAGCAGGTCGAGCACGGCTCCATCGACGTCGCAGATGCGCGCGTTGCTCTCGAGAAAGCGCTTACCGCATTTGGGACACTGTCGCATCGCCCTACGCCGACCGGTGGGTGAACCTTAAACCCCGTACACCGACGGCTTGTCGGCCACAGGTAGCGCTTTCGCCGCCCCGAAACAAGCGCGCAACGCGACCGGGATCAGCTTCACCGCGGCGCCACCCGCCGGAGCGCCGCAGTCGCCCGCTCCCGAAGCGCCGGGTCCGCGGCACCGTCGATCACCGCCCGGAGCGCGGTCGCGGACGCCGCCCGGTCGCCCTGCTCGGCGAGCATCAGCGCGAGCACGTAGCGCGCGGACAGGTCGCCCGGGGCCTGCCGTGAGGCCAGCGTGGCCTCCTGCAGCGCGCGCCCCCGATCGCCGGCGGCCCAGAGCGCCTGCGCGAACTCGATGCGCAGCGCCGCCGTGGGGGTCAGGCCCACCGCGCGCTGTAGCGCGGCGACCGCCAGGCGCCCCTCGCCCAGCCGACGCAGCGCGGGCCCCGCGAGCCCGAGCACCGCGGCGTCCGAGGGCGCCCGGCGCATCGCCTCCCGAAGCACGCCGACCGCCTCGGTGCGCTCGGCGGGCGAGGGCCCCCTCGCGGGATCACCGAGCAGCAGCCCCAGGCTCAGCGGCGCGCGAGCGTCGGAGTGCAGCCGCGCCGACGCCGCACGAAACGCCACGATCGCCCCCGGCACGTCGCCCAGGTCCTCCAGGCAGAGCCCGAGGTCGAGCTGCGCCTCGCCCAGCATCGGCACCCGCTGCAGGGCGCGACGCAGCCACGGCACGGCGTCCTGCGGGCGCCCCAGCTCCCGCAGCGCCACCGCGCGCTGCACCATCGCCTCGACCATGGTCGCGTCGAGCCCCAGCGCCTCGCCGTATCGCGCCTCGGCGACCGGCCACTGCGACCGCGCGCGCGCCACCTCGCCCAGGTAGAACACCGGCCGGGCGTCACGGGGATCGAGCCCTCGCGCCGTCACGAAGCGCGCCTCGGCGCCGGGGAGATCGCCCGCCCGCAGCAGCACCTCCCCCGCCGTGTACTCACGCTCCGCGGCCGTCGGCTCGGCGCTCGCCCCGCGCATCGGAAACGGCAGCCTCGGCCGCTGCGCCACGGCCTCCGTCGCGCCCAGCATCGCCGCCAGCACCACCGCCCACCGGGCGCCCACCGTCGCTCTCATGTCGCCTCCACCGCCTGCAGCAGCGCCGCCCGCACCTCGTCGTAGCGCCCGGGCGGCACCTTCGCCCCCTCGGCGGTCGTCACATAGAAGACGTCCGTCGCGCGCCGACCCTCGGTGTTCACCTTGGCCACCCTGATCTCCAGCCCCAGCCGGTGGTGCGCCCTCGCCACCGTGTGAAGGAAGCCCGGGCGATCGCGCCCGAACACCTCGATCACCGTGGCGTCGTCGCTTACGTCATTGTGTAAAGACACCCGCGCCTCGACGGAGGGCTCGGGCCTCGACAGGCCGCCGCCGCCGCGCATCACGGAGACCACCGACTCGGCGTCGAGCCGGCCCTCGACCACCGCGTGGAGCTGCTGCCCGAGCCGCGCCTCGAGCCCGACGAGCTCGCGCGAGGTCGGGTCGGGGTGGCGCACCACGAAGACGTCCACCACGTCGGTGCCCACCGAGTGGATCTCCGCCCGCTGGATGTCGAGCCGGTGCGCGAAGAGCAGGGCGGTGAGGTCGGAGAGCAGCCCCGGGCGATCGGGGGCGTGCACCAGCACCTCGTAGAGCCCGGCGCCCGCCGAGTTGCCCATCGACTGCAGGCGCAGGCGCGGCTCTCCACGGGCGACGTCGTGGAGGGCGAGCGCGTGCCGGAGCACCTCCCCCGGCGCCGAGGCCTGCAGGTAGCGCGTCGGCATCGCCCGCACCCACCGGGCGACGCCCGGAGCGGCGTCCCCCGCGAGGTCGAGCACCCGCGCGACGAGGCCCTCGCGATGCCGACCCGCGCTGTGCCCCTCGCCCTGCAGCGCCTCCGCGGCGCGGGTGTAGAGCTCGTCGAGCAGCCGGGCCTTCCAGGCGGTCATCGCGGTGGGCGAGGTCGTCGAGAGGTCGGCCACGGTCAGGAGGAAGAGCGCCTGCAGCCGCCACGCGTCGCCGACGAGGGCCGTCACCTGCGCGAGCGTCGACGGGTCGGCGAGGTCGCGACGGGTCGCGAGGTGGTAGAGCGTCAAATGCTCGAGGACGAGCCAGGCCACCGTCGCGGCGTCCTCGGCGTCGAGCCCCAGGCGGGCGGCGATCGCCGGGGCCATCTCCGCGCCCACCTTGCTGTGCGCGCGGCCGTGGCTCTTGCCGACGTCGTGCAGCAGCGTCGCGAGCAGCAGCACCTCGCGGCGGTCGATGCTGGCCATCAGCCGTGAGGCCAGCGCGAAGTCCGGCCCCAGCTCGCCGCGGCGGAGGGCGTGCAGCCGGTCGACCGCGGCCACCGAGTGAACGTCCACCGTGTACACGTGATAGACGTCGTGCTGTACGCGAGCGGTCACCGCGGCGAACTCGGGGATGAGGGCGAGCACGAGGCCGAGGTCGTGGAGGTCGGCGAGGACGCTGCGCGCGTTGTCCGGGGTGCCCGAGACCGAGGCGCCGTCGGCGCGAGACGCCGCGCGGTGCGAGCGGTCGAGCAGGCGGAGGAAGCAGCGGCCGGCCTCGCTCGACCCGCGGAGCCGTTCGCACCAGGCGGGGTCGGACGAGGCGCTGGCGATGCTGGCGCGCGACGAGGCCGCGACCGGCAGGTCATGCATCAGCGCGGTCTCGATCAGGCGCAGCGCCAGCACCGGGTCGCGCTGCAGGCCGTCCGCGGAGGCGAGGCACGCCGCGCCGTCGAAGCGGGTGACGCCCTCGGCGAGAGGCTGCGGCCGACGAGGGTGAGCCGGCGGGCGCGAGGGCCGGCACCGGGCGAGGACGTGGGGGAGCATCGACGCCACGCCCCGGGCGTGCCGGTAGAACTCGGACATCAGCCGCTCGGCGGAGAAGGCCACGGCGCGGGGGAGATCGACGGCGGCCTCCGCGGGGTCGAAGAAGCCGAGCGCCTGGGCGCACTCCTCCTGCGCGTCGAAGGTCACCCGGTCGCTCTTGCGGCCCGCCCTCGCGTGCAGCGCGGCGCGCAGCCGGAGGTGGAACTCCCTCGCGGCCTCCAGCGCGTCATGCTCCGGCTGGGACAGGGCGCCGGAGCCGAGCGCCCCGCCGAAGTCGTCCGCCCGCACCCTCGCCCGCAGCGCCCATCGGATGATGTCGAGGTCGCGCAGCCCGCCGCGGCCGAGCTTCACGTCGGGCTCGAGCAGGTAGACCGTCGCGCCGAATCGCTCGTGCCGCTCGCGCAGCTCGTCGGCCAGGGCGTCGATGAAGGTCGCGAGCTCGCGCTCCCCGCGCAGCGCCGCCGAGCGCTCCCGCAGCGCCTCGGCGAGGCCCCGCTCACCGGCGAGGAAGCGCAGGTCGAGCAGCATGGTGCGGGTGCGGAGGTCGGACTTCGCCTCGGCGATGAGCCCGTCGACGTCGTGGACGGAGTGCCCCACGGTGATCTTCGCGTCCCAGAGCGGGTAGAGCATCGCCTCGGCGAGGTCGCGCACCGCCGGCGACTCGGGGCGCTCGGCGAGCAGCACGAGGTCGAGGTCGCTCCCGGGCGAGAGCTGCCGCCGACCGTATCCTCCGACCGCCATCAGCGCGACGCGGCCGCGCCCTCGCCCCTTGGACCAGCGCGAGAGGCAGCCCGAGACGTGGGCCTCCACCAGGGCGTCGTAGGCGTCCGACACCGCGCGGGCATGGTCGGTCCCACCGCGGCCCGAGAGCGCTGCCTCGCGGAGCTCACCCATCCGGGCACGGAACACCGTCACGGCTTCGGCGGGCAACGGCGGATGGGAGACCTGCGCGCTCACTGCGGTCGCAGCATGGACGGCCGCCACGCTCGGAACAACCCTCAGCCCCCGCCGGGCACGTGTTCGTCGATGGCGCGCGCGATCGACCCCGCGAGCACGTCGCGGTACCCGTCGGAGCGGAGGCGCTGCTCCTCCGCCAGGTTCGAGATGAACGAGAGTTCCACCAGCACGGCCGGCATGCGCGTGGTGACCAGCACGTGGAAGCGCGCCGGGTGCACTCCCATGTCCTCGACCTGCGGATACAGCAGCCGCACGTCCCGGAGCAGCGCCCGCTGAATCGCCGAGGCGTACCCCAGCGAGTCGCGACCGTGCCGCGAGAGGCTGAGGTCCGCGAGAATCCGCGACACGTCCCAGGCGCCCCCGATATCGCCGTCGACCAGCTCACCCTCCCGCGCCGTCAGCCGCGCCGCCACGCGGGGGCTGTCCTCCAAGGCGAAGGTGGAGATCCCGCGCGCCTCACGGTTGGTCGCGGCGTTGCAGTGGATCGACACGAAGAGGTCCGCGGTGGTGCCGTTGGCGTGCGACGCGCGCTGCTCCAGCGGCACGAACAGGTCGCTGTCGCGCGTCAGCGCAACCTGGAAGCCGTAGCGGAGGGCCAGGCGATCCGCGAGTCGTCGCGCGACGTCGAGGGTGACCTCCGACTCCTTGAGCCCGGTCGGCCCGATCGCCCCGGGGTCGCTCCCCCCGTGACCGGCGTCGATCACCACGCGCCGATGCCTCGCCTCCGCCACCCTCGCGGGCATCGCGCTCGGCCGCGCCGGCTCCACACCGCAGCGGGAGCGCACGGGACCCAGCACGGCCTGCGCTCGGCCTCGCTCCCCGACCCGCTCCAGCAGCGCGGCCAGCGAGGTAGCCTCGTCGCAGGAGGCGTCCGAGCCTCCCCCCGGTGAGGCCGCGATGAGGTAGTCCCTCGCCCGCGAACGGTCTCGCGCGTCGTGCAGCCGATCGCTCCGCTCGAGCAGCAGCGCCCCGGCGAGGAGCATCGCGCTCCGCCGCCGCGCCGGGTCTTCCGGGTCGACGAGCGACAGCCGCTGCACCAGCTCGTCGACGCCCTGCTCGACGCGCCCGCTGCGCAGCGCGGCCACCGCGGCGCGCGCCTCCACCAGCGCATCAGCCGACTCGACCGCGGGCTCCGGGGGCTCCGCGTGGCCAGGTGACGCGCCTACGCTACGGCACGACGAAGCCGCGCCAGCGAGCAGCACACCCGAGATCAGCACGACGGACCAGCGCACCACGCACGCCGGTAGCAGGGCGGCGCCTCCCGGGGGGAATTTCCTGCACGCGCTCGCCGGGCCGCAGCCCCGATGACGCGCGCGAGCGCCTCGCTCTACACTCCGTCCCGTGACACCACGGCTCCTGCAGGTCGACAACTTCACCCCCACCCGACGCACCCCCTGGGGTGGGACGCGCATCGCCGGTGACCTCAAGCGCGAGCTGCTCCCCGGCGAGGCCGGGCGCGTCGTCGGGGAGAGCTGGGAGTTCTCCGTCGAGCCAGACTTCCCGAGCCGCCTGCTCGACGGCTCCGGCTCGCTCGCGAGCTGGATCGACAGCGCGCGAGAGGCGATCCTGGGACGTGAGGGGGACGACGGCCGGACCAGCACCGCGCTGCTCGTGAAGCTGCTCGACACCTCCGACGAGCTCTCGGTGCAGATCCATCCCTCCGACGCAGACCCGACGGTGCGCGAAGGCGAGTCGGGCAAGCCCGAGTGCTGGTACATCGTCGCTGCGGAGCCGGGAGCCGGCGTGTACCTCGGGCTCGCGGAGGGCGTCACGCGCGATGCGCTCGGGGACGCGCTCCGCCAGGGCGCGGACATCACCGCGATGCTGGGATTCGTCCCGGTCTCGGTCGGCGACTTCGTGCTCATCGAGGCAGGCACCGCGCACGCGATCGGCCGGGGGCTGACCCTCGTCGAGCCGCAGCGGGTGCAGCCCGGCTGCCGCGGGCTCACCTACCGCTACTGGGACTGGAACCGCCGCTACGACGCCGCTGGCCGCACGGACCCGGAGGGACATCCCCGCGCGCTCCACGTCGACGAGGCCCTCGCGGTCACCCGCTGGGACGCGCCGCGCGGAGCGGCCCTCCTCGAACGATGTCTGGTCCGCGCCGGGAGCCCGGAGCTTCGGAGCGCGCCGACCTGGACCCCGCTGTGCGGCCGCGACGGCGGGCTCCCCAGCGAGCACCTCCACGTGGCGCGCCTCCACGGCACCGGCGCCTTCGACCTCCCTGAGTGGGACAGCCTCCGCGCGGTCACCGTGGTCGACGGCGAGCTCGTCATCGACGGAGTGACCATCGCCCGCGGCCAGACCGGCGCGTTGCCCGCGCGGCCCGCGGCGCGGCGGGCGACGCTCGAGCGGGCGCACGCGATCGTCTCCGCGGCGTACTGAGCCGCAGCGGGCTTTCGAGGGGGGAGCGAGGGTCGGGGGAGTCTTCGAGGGGGGAGCGTGCGACGGGCCGGACGATCAGACGTCGGCGGTCTTCGCGTCGGAGGCGGGCGTCTCCGCGGGGGAGGCCGCGTGCGCGTCATGGAAGAAGCGCGAGTCGATCCACTCGGTGAACGGCGCGGCGACGTAGATGGAGCTGTACGTCCCGGCGAGCACGCCGATGATCATCGCCCAGGCGAAGTCACGGATGACGCCGGTGCCGATGAAGATGAAGGCCGACACCGAGAGCACCACGGTGAGCGAGGTGAGGATGGTGCGGGAAAGCATCTCGCTCACCGACAGGTTGATCACGTCGAGCATCCGCGCGTTGCGACGCTTCGCGAGGTTCTCTCTGATGCGGTCGTAGACGATGATGGTGTCGTTCATCGAGTAGCCCACGACGGTGAGGATCGCGGCCACCGTCGAGATCGTGACCTCCTTGCGGGTGATCACGAAGAAGCCGAGCGTCACGAGCGAGTCGTGGACGAGCGCGAGGATTCCGCCCGGCGCGAAGCGCAGGTCGAAGCGGAACGCCACGTAGATCATGATGAAGACGATGGAGTAGGCCACCGCGCGGAGGGCCGCGTAGCGGAGCTCGGCGCCCGCCTTCGGGGACACCCAGACGCTCGCATTGAGCCGCCCCTCGGCGCCGACGCCGTCGGAGGCGACCAGGCCGCGGAAGATCTCGTCGCCGATGCCGACGAGCGGCACCTGCCAGCGGTGGTCGTCGAGCGCGCCCATCTGGAGGGCCACGTCGCCACGGACGTTGGCCCCGGAGGCGCGCAGCAGCTCGGCGACCTGCTGGGCGTTGAGCGTGCTGTCGTTGAACTGGACGACGATGTGATCGCCGCCCGGCGAGAGGCGGAAGTCACCGAGCGACCCGCCCCCGGTCGTGCCCGGCAGGCGTTCCGTCACGGCGCGGCGGATCTGCTCGCGGCGGGCGGCGGTGATGGGCGAGCTCTTCTCGACGCGGATGATGTACTCGTTGGCGCGCTGCGTCGGCACCACCTCGGAGTGCTCGTGGCCCATGCGGTCGAGCACGGCGCGAACGCGCGCCGCGTCGACGTTGCCGTCGAACTGCACGGTGAGCTCGGTGCCGCCCATGAAGTCGATGCCGTACTTCGGCCCCGGCTTGAAGAGCAGGATCGCCGACACGATCGTGATCGCGACCGAGAAGGCGATCCAGTACTTCCGGACCGCCATGAAATCATAGACGCGGTGGCTTCTGTTGAACTCCATGGTGGTTCCTACTTCGCCCCGAGGAGGGTCTTGACCTTGAGGCCGCGGACCAGCCAGTCGAACACCACGCGCGTGGCGAACACGCCCGTGAAGAGGTTGGCGATCACGCCGATGAGCAGCGTCACGGCGAAGCCCTTCACCGGGCCCGTACCGTACTGGAGCAGCACCACGCCGGAGATCAGCGTCGTCACGTGCCCGTCGAAGATCGCCGAGAAGGCGTGGGCGTATCCCGCGTCGACCGCCGCCCGGAGCGACTTGCCCTCCCGCAGCTCCTCGCGGATGCGCTCGTTGATGAGCACGTTGTTGTCCACGCTCATGCCCACGGTCAGCGCGAGGCCCGCGAGCCCCGGGAGCGTGATCGTGGCGCCGAAGAGCACCATCGTCGCGAGCTGCAGCGCGAGGTTGATCAACACCGCGCCGTTCGCGATCCATCCGGCGTAGCCGTAGTAGATGGCCATGAAGGTGAGCACCAGGGCGATGCCCACCAGCATCGCGTTGCGCGCGTGCCGGATGGTGTCGGAGCCCAGCGTCGGGCCGACGTAGTCCTGCTTGCCCTCGGAGAGCGGCGCGGGGAGTGCGCCGGCGCGGAGCACCACGACGAGGTCGTTGGCCTCGCGCAGCACGATCCGGTAGTCGCTGTCACCGCCGAGGGTGATGCGCGCCGAGCCGCCGCCGATGCGCTGCTGGATCTGCGGCGCCGAGTTGACCCGGTCGTCGAGCACGATCGCGAAGCGCTTCTTGACGTTCTCCTCGGTGACTCGCGCGAAGACCTCGCCGCCGCGGCGGTTGAAGTTGAGCGAGACGAAGGGCCGGTTCTCCTGCGGGTCGACGGACACCCGCGCGTCGTCGATCATCGAGCCGTCGACCTGCGCGACGCTGAAGACCGTGTACGTGCGCCAGGTCTCACCAGTGGTCGCGGCCCCGTCCGAGCGGTCGGACTTGCCGATCAGGATCTGGCGCCCCTCGGGGATCGCCGGGCGGATCGAGTCGAGGTAGTCCTGCAGTTGCTGGCGGGCGTTGGGGCCCGTCGAGCGGAGGTACGTCGACTGCGCGTTGCGACCAGGGCCCACCGGGGCGAGCTCGGTCTCCTGCGTGATGCCGGCGGGCAGGGGGTGCGCCGTCGGAGCGGGTGCGCCCTCAGGCGCGCCAGGGATGGCCTGCCCCGCGATGATCGCCGCGAGCGCGGGGCTCTCGTCATCGAGGATCTTGAACTCCAGCCGCGCGGTGCGCCGGATGATGTCCCGGATCTGCTGGAAGTACGCCTGGTCCTGACCGGGCACCTCCACCACGATGGTCTCGCCGCGAGCGGTGATGGACGTCTCCTTCACGGCGAGCTCGTCGATGCGGTTGCTGATCGTCTGGATCGCCTGCTGCACCGCGCTGTCCTCGAGCGAGGTCACCTCGCGCGGGTCGAGACCCAGCGTGATGGTGCTACCGCTCGAGCTGATGCGACGGAGGCCGCGGTCGGTGATCATCCGGTCGCTCACCCGGGCGACGTCCGCCGCGTTGCGGAAGCGCGCGACGAAGTCGCGGTTGGTCGACCCGGCGGTCACGGTCACCCGCTCGGCGAGCCGGGTGATCTCGTCCGGGGTCAGCCGCCCCTCCCCGCGGTGGATGCCGAAGTCGCTCGCGAGCTGACCACGGAAGTCCTCCATGGAGCGCGCGCGTCGGTCCGCGATCGCCTGCCCGATCTGCACGTCATACGAGAGGCGGGCGCCTCCTCGAATATCCAAGCCCTCGTTGAGTCGGAACGGGATGTGCGCCCGAACCCACGGCGTCGACAGCTTCGGGATGCTCGGCCAGAGCACCACGAACGCCGCAACGATCACGAAGAGCACCGTCCCCAGTCGCCAGTACCAACCGCGGTTCATCGATCGGGCCTCCGGTGCGTCACTTCTTCTCGGCGTCCGCGGGCTTCGCGTCCGCGGCGGTCTCGTACTTCTTCGTCACGCTCTCGCGGAGAAACCTCACGCGGACCTTGTCGGCCAGCTCGATGACGATCTCCTTCTCGAAGACCTCGCTCACCGTGCCGATCATTCCCCCGTTGGTGACCACACGATCACCCTTGCGCAGGCCCTTCTGCAGGGTCTCCTGGTCCTTCTGCTGCTGCCGCATCGGGCGCAGCATGAAGAACCACACGAAGAGGAAGATCGCGGGGAGCATGATGAAGTTCATGATCCCGCCGCCGGCGCCGCCGCCCGCCGCGGGCGCAGCGTGTCCCGCGCCTCCGCCCGAGCCGGGCGTCATCGTAGGCTGGAACGCCATCAGCGCGTTGGCGCCGCGAGCTGCGTAGTAGAGGAGGGAGTCGATCGCCGTGGGTGTCATCGGGTCACTCTTTCGGAGCCCAGCTTTACGGGTCGCGACGGCTACGTCGGACTTCGCGCGAAGACCATCTTCCCGGGTCGGCGCAGGGCGGAGCGCGCTGCTAGCACGCCCTCTGATACGGGGTCAACCTCACTCGGATCCGCAGCGGAGCCCCGAAGTGATAGCCTGTGGGGCCTGTGAACCCGGTGCCGCGCTCCATTCTTCCCGTGCTCCTCCTCGCGCTCTTTGGCGCTCCGCTCTTGCGCTGCTCATCGCCGACACCGGCAGGTGACGCATCGGTCGACGCGCCACCCGAAGACCGTCCCGCCATCGTCGACCCCACGCTCGAGGTCGGCACCGGACAGTCAGCGTGGGAGCCACTCGTCGACGGCGCTCCCGTCGAGCTGATCCACGGCCCGCAGGGGGGCTACCACGTCTTCGCGCGCATCCGTGAGCAGCGGCTTGGCGGTGACGTGCAGGTCACCTTCCGGGTGACCCCGGTCGAGGGCGGTGAACCCATCAACGACCCCGCCGACCGTATCCGCCTGCTCGAGGGCCGCGGGCTGCTCCGCACCGCCCAGGGCTGGGAGACCTCGAGCGCGCTGCTGGTGATCCTGTCACGCATCCGGGGTCCCGCGGAGGTCGTCGGCCGACGCTTCGTTCTCGAGGCCAACGTCGCGCCCACCGGATCGAGCGCCCCCACCTCGGTCCGTCGCACGATCACGATCGTCGACGAGACATGATTCTGGCGCACGGGGGTTGTGGCCGCTGGTCCGCGGTCGGTGGTAGTCTTGCCCACCGTGACGGCGAACCCCTATAAGCCCCGCTCTACGATCCTCCGTGCGCCCGGCGTCGAACCCATCGGCGCCCCACCTCCGCCGCCATCTTCTGCAATGGCGTCGGGTCCGGCCCGATCCCTCTCCCCGGGGTCGGTGGTGCTGGGTCGATACACGATCCAGAAGGTCATCGGGCGCGGCGGGATGGCTACCGTCTACCTCGCCAGAAACCAGGAGACCGAGCGGCTCGTCGCGCTGAAGATCCTCGACCCCGAGATCTCCAGCGACCCCAGCTACGTCGAGCGCTTCCGTCGCGAGGCCCGCGCCGCCGGGCGAATCCGTAGCGACCACGTCGTCGCCATCTACGACCTGGGCACCGACGAGAGCGGCACCCTCGTGCTGGTGATGGAGTACCTGGAGGGGCAGACCGTCCAGCAGGCGCTGCGCAACGGTCGGCTGCCGATCCCGCGCATCGGCCACCTCGGGCGCCACCTCTGCGAGGGGCTCGCCGCGGCGCATGAGTGCGGCGTCATCCACCGCGACCTCAAGCCCGCCAACCTCTTCATCGAGCGCATGCCGGCCGGGGTCGAGAAGCTGAAGGTCCTCGATTTCGGCATCTCCAAGCTCGCCGAGGCCTCGTCGCAGGAGCTCACCCGCGCCGGTCAGACCCTGGGCACGCTCGCGTACATGGCTCCCGAGCAGATCCGCGGCACCGTCAAGGGCAACGACCCTCGCATCGACATCTACGCCTCGGGCGTCTCGCTCTTCCTCATGCTCACCGCGAAGCGTCCCATCGACGCCGACGACACCGTGCAACTGCTACAGGCCGTCCTCGAGAAGCCGCCGCTGACGTTGCATCAGGCGTCGGGCATCGAGTTCCCTCCCGCGCTCGAGGCCTTCGTCGCCAAGGCGCTGCAGAAGGACTCCGCGCGGCGCTTCCAGAGCGCCATCGAGATGCGCGACGCCCTGGTCGGCGCGGTGAGCGCCCCGGCGTCCATCAGCAGCCCGCCCGTCGAGGAGGTCATGGAGGTCAACTCCACGATCATGTGCGAGGCACCTCGCTTCGACAGCCCGCTGCCGACCACCACGCCCTCCGGCGTCATCGCGCGCAACAGCCCCGACGCCTCGCCAAGCCCCGTGGTGCTCCTGCCCGCCTTCGACGACGACGAGGAGGAGGGCAAGACCGTCGTCCGCGCCCCGCAGTCCTCCCCCAACGAAGCGCCCGCGGTGCTGCCCGCCGCCGGACGTCGCCTCGGCGCGATGCCCGATCACTCGCTCCCCGCGCAGCCGTCGGGCACCCCGATGCGCGCCGCGACCATCGCGCCCACCGGGCTCCCCAACCCCCACGCCCCGCCGTCGTACGCGCAGCCGCCCGGTGAGTCGACGATGATCGCCGACCCGCCGAGCAACAACCCCTTCGGCGCCTTCGGCGGTCCCGGCATGCAGCCGCCGCCGCCGGCGATGGGGCCGCCGCCCGCGGGAGCCAACCCCTTCGGCCCACTAGGCGCCGGCTCCCCCTTCGCTCCGGCCTACGCCGCGCCGGCACCGGCGCCCGCGCCCGCCCCCACCCCGAAGCGCTCGCCGCTGGTCTTCGTCCTCGGCGCCGCCGCCCTCGTCGCGGTCGTCCTCGTCGGCCTCGCGGGCAAGGTGGCGATGGATGGTCGCACCCCGGCGAGCACCACCACCGCGCGGGTCGAGGCCCCGCGGGCGCCGGCGCCGCCGGCGACTCCTGAGCCCGCACCGCCGATCGCTCAGCCGATCGCTGCGCCGACGCCCGCTCCCGCGGCCGTTGACCCCGCGCCTGCTCCTGCGGCCGTCGAGCCTGCGCCCGCACCGGCCGCTGTCGTGGCGGCGGCGCCCGAGCCGGTCCCTCCTGCACCTCCTCCGACGCCGCCCGCGGCCACGCCGGAGCCCCCCGCTGCGGCAGCCCCTGCGGCGGCCCCTGCTGCCACGGCGCGCGTTCACCGTGAGCGCGCCCCTCGCACGACGACTGCGACCACGACTCGCGCGCCCGCGACGGCCACGCCGACCCCGACCCGCGCCGTCCGCACGACGACCCCCGCGGCGCCCACGACGACCACTGCGGCTCCCAGGGCTCCGCGCACCGGCCGTCGCGGCGGGCGAGGCGTGATCACCGATCTCCCGTTCTGAGCGGGGCACCCCTTCTTCGGCTTGACGCTCGGGTCGACGCAGGACGAACATCCGACCGTGCAGCGTCAAGCGACCATCGGTTCCCTCGCCCTCTCCCTCGTCCTCGCTTCATCGCAGGCCTTCGCCCAGCAGCCCGCGCCGGACGAGCCCCGGCTGGAGGAGGCCCGCGCCCAGTACCGCAACGGCGTCCAGGCGTTTCAGCGCGGACGCTTCGGCGAGGCCACGGTGCACTTCGAGCGGTCGTTCCGGGCGAGGCCCCACCCGGCCACGCTGTACAACGCGGCCGAAGCACGGATGCGCGCGGGCGACACGGTGGGTGCGCTGAGCCAGCTCCGAGAGCTCCTGGCGATGACGAGCCCTGCGCCCGACGCCGACCTCGCAACGCGAGCCCGAGCCCTCGCGGGTCAGATGGGAGAGCGTGACCTCCAGCCGACGGCCCCGGTCGCGGTGAGCACCCCCTGCCCCACCTGCCCCACCTGCCCGGAGGCTCCGTCCTGTCCGCCTCCCCCTCCTCCCGAGGTGGTCACATCCCGCATCTCCGGCGGCGCCTGGGCCCTGGGTGGCGCGGCGCTCGTCTTTTCTGCGGTGGGCGCCGGATTCCTCGGCGTCGCGATCGACAACTCATCGACCTATACCGACGCGGGCGCGAACCTCGACCTCCAGACGCGCATCCGCGATCAGGGCGAGACCTATCGCACCATCGGCATCGTGGGCCTCGCCGTCGGCGTCGGCGCCGCGGTAGGCGCCGTGTGGATGTTCACCCATCCCCAGGAACGCCGGGTCGCTGCCCCCGTCGCGCGCCTCGACTTCGGCATCTCTCCTGGTGGCCTCTCCGTCGCGGGAACCTTCTAGGCCGGCGCGGCCGCTCGGTCGCGATCTCCGGCCCCTGCACTCCCCCCCCTTCGGTTGCCTCGACACCCCCCACAAGAGATGCCCATCGCCACCTCGCTGCCTCCCGATGCCTCCCAGGTCACGGCGCTCCTCCAGCGCCTCAATCGCAGCGCCGACCGCTTCTCGGTCATCACGGCGGGCCCCATCCACCCGGACTTCCCGGGTGGCGCGGTCGAGACCTATCGGCTCGGCAACGGGCTGCTGGTGCTGCTCCAGATCGACGGACGGGCCCCGGTGCTCTCGTACAACGTCTGGTTTCGCGTGGGCTCCCGCAACGAGCGCGAGGGCAAGACCGGGCTCGCTCACCTCTTCGAACACCTGATGTTCAACGAGACGAAGCTCCTGCCCGCGGGGCGCTTCGACCAGATGCTCGAGCGCGCTGGGGCGGAGACCAACGCCGCCACCTGGACGGACTGGACCTTCTATTACGAGAACATCCCCGCTGATCAGCTACCGCTGGTGGTCAAGCTCGAGTCCGACCGCATGCGCAACCTCGTGCTGCGCGCGAAGCCCGTCGCGAGCGAGAAGGAGGTCGTCGCCAACGAGCGCCGCTACCGCGTGGAGGACGACGTCGACGGAGCGGTCTCCGAGACCCTCTGGTCTCTCGCCTTCAAGGAGCACCCCTACCATCACCCCACCATCGGGTGGATGACCGACATCGAGAACTTCACCCCCGCCGACTGCCGGGAGTTCTACAAGACCTGGTACGCCCCCAACAATGCCACCGTGGTGCTCGTGGGTGACCTCGACCGGGCCAAGGCGCTGCGGCTTATCCAGCGGTACTACGGGGCGATGCGCCCGGCGAAGCTGCCGGAGGTGCAGGTGCCCAGGGAGCCGGCGCAGACCGAGCATCGCCTGGCGGTGCTCGAGCGGCCGACGCCGACGGCCAAGGTCGCGCTGGGCTTCAAGTGCCCGGAGTTCTCGCACCCCGACCATGCCGCGCTCTCGGTGCTCGTCGAGGCGCTCACCGGCGGCCGCTCGGCGCGGCTCTATCGCGAGCTCGTCACCGAGCAGGAGATCGCCACGGACATCTCCGGCTGGGCGTCGACCTTCCGAGACCCCGGCCTCGTCGAGATCAGCGCCACCGGGCGCGGGCCGGTCCAGCCCGAGGCGCTCCGCGATGCGATCGAGCGCTGCCTCGCCTCCGTCGCTGCAGACCCCATCAGCGACGACGAGCGCGACCGGGCGGTGGCCCGCCTCGAGCTCGGCTTCCTCCGGGGCCTGGAGACCGTCGGCGGCCGCGCCGAGAGCATCGGCTTCCACTCGGTGGTCATCGACGATCCGGTCGGCAGCGTGGCCCGCATGGAGGCCATCCGCTCGCTGTCCGCCGCGGCCCTGCAGGACGTCGCGCGCCGCTACCTCTTCGGCCAGCCGTGCACCGCGGTGCTGGTCCGCTCCAACCTCACCCAGGGAGCCGCGTGATGGCCTCGCCCACCCCGGTCTTCTGCGAGCCCGCGCACGACCTTCCCCTCGTCGACCTCTTCCTCATCGCGCGCACCGGCGCGCAGTACGATCCGCCCGGCCGCGAGGGCGGCCTCAACCTCGCGCTGCGCACGCTGCGCCGCGGCACGCGCAACCGCTCCGCCCGGGAGATCGACGCGCTCATCGACCGCCTGGGCGCCGAGCTCAGCACCTCCGTCGACGCGAGCTCCGCGATGCTCCACGCGGCGGTCATCCGCCGCAACGTGCCCGCGCTGCTCGACCTGCTCTCCGACCTCATGAGCGAGGCGACGCTCCCGGACGCCGAGATCGCCCAGGTGCGGCGCGAGGTGCAGGCCGACATCGTCGATGGCCGCGACGACGACCGCTCGCTGGCGGGACGTCACTTCCGCCGCGCCCTCTTCGCCGGGCACCCCTACGGCCGCCCCTCCTCGGGCACCCTGCAGGGCCTCGACGGGGTCGATCGCACGGCCGCCCTCACGGCGTTCCAGAAGACCTTCTGTCGCGACAACCTGGTCGTCGCCGCGGCGGGCGACATCTCGCGCGAGGAGCTCGAGGGCTTCTCCGCGCGCATCGTCCCTGGCCTCTCGTCGCACCCTGCGCCGCCGTCGAAGATCGAGGCACCGAAGCCCGTGCGCGGCCGCAGGCTGCTCATCGTCGACAAGCCCGACCGCACCCAGACGCAGATCTACATCGGCAACCTCGGGTCGCACCCGCGTGACCGCGACCACTTCGCCCTGATGGTCGGCAACACCCTCTTCGGCGGAACCTTCACGGCGCGCCTGATGCGCGAGATCCGCTCGAAGCGCGGCCTCTCCTACGGCGCCTCGTCCCGCCTCGGACGCGACCGCGCCCGGGAGAGCTGGTCGATGTGGACCTTCCCCGCCGCCGCCGACGCGGCCCGCTGCGTGGGCATCCAGCTCTCGCTGCTCGAGCGCCTGCTCGACAAGGGGGCCACCGCCCGCGAGGTCTCCTTCGCGCGCTCGTACCTCACCCGCAGCTACGCGTTCGAGCGCGACACGGCCTCCAAGCGGCTGTGGCAGCGCCTCGACGTCGAGCTGCTCGACCTCCCGAAATCTTACTACGCCGAGTATGTCGAGCGCGTGAACGCGGTGACCGTCGACGACGTCAACGAGGCGCTCCGCCGCAGGCTCTCGGCGGAAGACCTGCTCATCACCGTGGTGGCCACCGCGGAGACGCTGCGCGCGCCGCTCGAGGGCGCGATCCCGCGGCTGCGCGACACCCGGGTCGTGCCCTTCGACCACGACTGAGGGTCCCGCCGGTGGACGACCTCCCCTCGGGCACCCTCTACGCCGGACGCTACGCCATCGTGCGGCTGCTCGGGCGGGGCTCGGTGAAGCAGGTCTACCTCGCCTACGACCGGCTCACGCAGACGCAGGTCGCGCTGGCTCGACTGGCCGAGCGGCACGGCTCCGACGCCTCCGTGGGGGCGCGCTTCTCCCGCGAGGCGCGGGCCTCCTCGACGCTGACCTCGCCGTTCACCGTGCGGGTGTTCGACGCCGGGAAGACCGCGGACGGAGAGCGCTACCTCGTGAGCGAGGCGGTGCTCGGCCGCGGGCTCGACCAGGCCGTGGCGAACGGACCGGTCGCCCCGGAGTTCGCGGCGACGTGGACCGCGCAGGTGCTCTGCGCGCTCTCCGAGGCGCACGCCAGGGGACTCGTGCACCGCGACGTGAAGCCCGAGAACGTGATGCTCTCGCCGACCCAGGGTGACCGCATCGGGGAGGTGGCGCGGCTCACGGATTTCGGTCTGGCGAAGATCCTCGACCAGAGCCTGGAGGGCTCGATCGTGCTCCGCACCGCGGCGGGCGTGGTGATGGGAACGCCCGACTACATGTCCCCCGAGCAGTGGGCTGGCGCCGCGCTCGACGAGCGGGCGGACCTCTACGCCGTGGGCATCATGCTCTACGAGATGCTCCTCGGCCGGGTGCCCTTCGAGGCGCCTACCTTGCTCGCGCTCGCGGGGCTCCACTGCCACGCCGAGGTGCCTCCCTTCTCCCCCGACGCCTCTCCGCAGGCGCGGGCCTTCGAGCCCATCGTGCGGCGCGCCCTCGCGAAGCGCCCTGAAGACCGCTACGCCACCGCCGAGTCCATGCGCTCAGCCGTCGAGGCCGCGGGCGGCATCCGGCTCCCTCCGCCGCCGACGGTCCGAGCGCTCATCCCCGATGACGAGGTTCTCCACGCCGTCGGCTACGTCGAGCTGATGAGCGACGCGGGCGTCGGCCCGGTGCAGGTGCTCGCGACGCCGCGGCTGCTGCTCGGGCGAACGGGTCATGTGGTGGCGCGCTGCCTGCCGCCGTCCGACGAGAACGATCGCCGCTCCCGATCGGTCTCCCGCCGCCACGCGTGCATCGAGTGGCACGGCGGCTACGCGTCCATCGTCGACCTCCGCAGCGCCTCCGGCACCTCCGTCAACGGCCGCTCCCTCGCCCCGGGTCGCGAGCCCTTCCGCCTCGAACACGGCGACGAGATCGGCCTCGGTCCGCACGTCCGCTTCCTCTTCGAGCACGCGCCAACCACCGCGGGCGCCCTCCCTCCCTGGGCGCGCCTCACCCGCATCGACCGCCACGGCGCGGGCATCACCCACGTGCTCGTGCTCACCGAGGCGACGGTCGCCTGCGCGCCCGACGCCGCCATCGTCGCGCCCCCGGAGGCCTCCACGGCGACGCTGACCCTCCGGGCGCGGGGCGGTCAGATCGTCGCGCTCCGTGACGAGAGCGAGATGCCCGTCGCGCTCTTCGACGGCCAGCGCTGGCGGCTCGGCGACACCACCTGGACGGTCGCGATCCACGACCGCCGAGGCAGCACGCCCGGCGCGCCGCGCTGAGACCCTCCATCAGTCCAACGGAGGGAGCGGCCGATCGCGCATCCGCCAGGCGAAGCGCGTGGCGACGGTCATGATCGAGAGCTGCGGGTTCACCCCGAGGCTCGTCGGGAGGACGCTCCCGTCCGCGATGTAGAGCTCCTTCGTGTCCCAGACCCGTCCGTCCGGATCGACCACGGAGTTCTCCCGGGCGCACCCCATCCGCGCGCTTCCGAGCGGGTGCTGCGAGGCGCACTCGATCCTCGCGGCAGGGACGCGCGAGAGGTCCGTCCGGCGGAAGGCATCGGCGTCGAGGCCGCGCATGCCCAGCACCGGGATGAACACCTCCTCGGCGCCCGCGGCGAAGAAGGTCTCCGCGAGCAGCGAGATCACACGTGGGATCTTCGCCCGGTCTTCCGGAGCCATGCGGTACGTGACGACGGGCTCGCGACCGGGGCCGCGGTGCACCGAGCCGCCGCCCGCGTCGTGGATGATCCCTCCGAACATCGCGAGGTGGTCGATCTTGCTCGCCGCCGCGACGTGCTCGGCCCCGACGCCCGGCATCGTGGCCCCCAGCACGCCCGTCGGAACGAAGAGGCCCATGAGCGTGATGCCCTCGTGCTCGAAGGCGTCGGTGTACGCGCTCTGCAGCGCGCCCTGCCAGCCGCGCACGGGCCTCGCGAAGCGCGCCAGCACCCTGAACCCCGGGTGCAGGGTCATCTGACGCCCGACCCAACGAGGGTGACCGACGCCGCTCCGCTGCAGCAGCAGCGGCGTATGCCAGGCGCCCGCGGCGAGCACCACGCGACGCGCCCTGACCTCCAGGCGATCACCCGCCGCCCCGCCCTCGCGGTTGAGGATGCGACCCACGACGCCGATCGCCCGACCGTTACGCGTGACCACCCGCTCGACGAGCGCGTGAGACCAGACCTCGGCGCCGCTGGCCACAGCGCGCGGCAGGTAGCTGAGATCGACGCTCATCTTCGCGCCATGTGGGCAGCCGAAGTTGCAGCGACCGCAGCCATTACAGTCCTTGGTATTCCGGCGGATGGGCTTGATCGGGACGCCCAGTCGCTCGGCGCCCTCGACGAAGAGCGTCGTCGAGCGCGAGCGCATCGAGACCGGAACCTCCTCCACGTGGATGGCCCGCTCGACATGGCTCACGTACGGCTCGAGGCGCTCCTCGGAGTAGTCCTCCAGCCCGAGCTCGTTCTGCCACTCGCGCAGCACGGCGCCCGGCACGCGGAAGCACACCCCGCCGGTCACCACCGACGAGCCTCCCACGCACTTCGCCATGGTGACGTTGATGGTCGGGCTCTGGCCCACGCCCAGCGCGGCGACGAAGGCCCCATCGCGCCAGACGTGGCGCATCGACTCGCTCGGTCGCATCTGCCCGTGGAGGGGACCTTCCACGCGGGGCCCCTCTTCGAGGACGATCACGCGAAGTCCGCTCTGCGCGAGCTCGGTCGCGACGACGGCGCCGCCGGCCCCGGAGCCCACGACGACCACATCGCAGTCGAGCCGCAGCGGACCGCGGTGGTCGCGCGCCGAGTGGTACCCGCCACTCACGCCGACCTCCTTACCAGGCACAGGCCATCGAAGCCGACCTCGCGGGCGGCCGCGGGGTGCTCGTACCAGACGACGCACAGCGCCGCCTTGGCGCCGAAGAGCGCCAGCCCCGCGGGGCTCTCCTCGAAGCGCGTGAGGGCGGCGAAGCGCTCCGAGAGGGACAGCCTCGAGAAGCGCCCGAGGCGGCGGATGAACATCGGCGCGACGAGGTCGATCGCGGTGATGCACAGCACGAAGACCGAGCGCGCGCGACCGCCCGCGTGAGCGAAGAAATGGTCGAGGTCGTCGCCCAGCCACTCCAGCCGCTCCGGCGATGGGGGCCCTGACTCGCTCGCGAACAACGTCTCCGCGAGCGAGAGCGCCACCGCCCTCGCCCCGGGAGACAGCCCCCGGCCGCCTCGAACACCGTCCGGAACCTCCACGCGCGCCACGTCCGACATGGTCGGATCATCGCACGGAAGCGCGTCGTCTCAGCGGTTGAACTCCGGCGCATACTGCCCGGTCGCTGGATCGAAGCCGACCGCGCGCAGGCCCTCGTCGAGGGTGCGCGGAGCGGCGGTAGCCGTCGGCGGTGGCGTGCGGTTCCAGACCGTGACCATGGTGCGGTCGCCCTCGTCTCGCACGCCTACGTCGACGATGAGGTTCGACTGCACGCCGCGCACGATGGCCCGGTGGATCACCGCCGCAAGCGGATGGATGTCCGCGTTGTGGACCTCCAGGCGCTGCTCCAGGTAGCGCATCACGCGGGGCATCGGCGCGTCCACCCGGAAGATCTTCATGTCGTCGGTGGCCAGGCGCTCCTGGGTGACCGTCGGCATGGAGAGTCCGAACGCGTTCAACGTTCCGGGGAGCAGGTCATCCGTGGCGGCGGGCGCGTCTTCGACCACACGCTCCTCCACCACCGCCGCGGGGACCGCGGGAGACGTGGGCTGAGGAGCGCGCGGGCGACGGTGACACGCCGCCAGCGCGAGCAGGGCGACGACGCTCGGGAGCCACGGACGCATCACTCGAATACGGTCGCGATCGAGTCGATGCGCGAGGGGATGATGGGAGCCGGGAGCGAGCGCGAGAAGGTCGCGGTCCTGCTGCCGCCCGCCATCCCGGTCTGCGCGATCTGGAGGACGAGGCGGTACTCGCCACCCGTCGTCGAGCTGACGAAGGTCCGCGCGGTGCCGGTGATCGGGTCGATCACCGAGGCGCTCACGTTGCAGTTGGGGCGGCGGGCCACCGCGACGCCGAACAGCAGGCTGTTGGCGTCGTCGGTCTCGGTGCCGTTGTTGTTGAGGTCACGCGTGACCCGAACGATGTCTGCCGTCGTCGACGGGTCGCCGTCGCGGTCGAGCCGTCCCTGCGGGTAGGTCGAGCCCGTCGGGTCGTTGCGGGTCAGGTCCACGCCCCAGAGCCGGGCCGCGCCGATCTGGCAGGGATCGGTGCCGACGCGGGGCGCGAAGGTGCCGAAGTAGAGGACGTTGTTGAACAGCGTCATGGAGCCGGTCAGGCGCTCGCCCGCGAGGAAGTCCCGATCGGTGGTCTGGGAGCCCGGACGGATGCCCCAGTTCTCCTCGATGTTGATGCCGATCGACGTGCCCGCCAGATCGGTCTGCGTCGTCTCGACGATGGACGCCACGCGGTTCTCGTCAGTGCCCTCGAGCAGGTCGGTGTCACCCGAACCGAAGGCGATGATGGTTCGCCCCATCTCATCGATGCTGGTGACCGGGCGCTCGATGATCGGCTGGCCGACGTTGTAGCCACGATCCCAGAAGAGGTCGAACGCGTCTCCCATCCACCAGTTGGCGGGGTTGGTGCTCGACATGTCCACGCGCCAGAGCGTGCCATCGGCGTCGCCGACGTACGCGCGGGTGGTCACGACGCCCGCGAGGCCGTTGTAGAGCGCGGGCGCGCCTACGATCGGGGAGTGCGTCGGCGCGGGGCTGGTCGCCGCTGCCATCGTCGGATCGTATGGAACCGTCGACGGAGCCGCGCCGATCTTGCGGATGAGCGCGCCGGTCTTCAGGTCGACCACATAGAAGAAGCGACCCTGGTTGCCGTTCCAGCAACGGACGTAGGGGCGACGCGCGCCGCGGCCGCCGGTCCAGCCGTTCATGAGGGTGTTGGGCCGGGCCCCTCGAGCTGCGGAGGTGGGAGAGCAGGTGCCCGAGAGCTCACCAGCGCCACCCGGGAGGAAGGCCACCGCGCGCTCGACGGGGGTGCCGCCGTTCGGGGAGTAGAAGACCGTGCCGATCGCGGGGGTGCCCGACGAGATCTGCAGATCGGGGTCGGTGAACTGCCAGAGAAACTGGGGGTTGTAGGGGTCGGTCACGTCCATGCCGACGTACGCACCGCCGCCTGCCCGAAGGCCCACGACCAGCACGGTGTGCCAGTTGGTGTCGTCGGTCAGCGAAGAGGGCGAGCGCTCGTAATAGACCTCCTTCACGACCGGGGTCCCATCGACGCCCTGCGTGCGGGTGGTGGGATATCCGTTACGGAGATTGGGCACCAGGTACGGCGGAACGAAGCCCCAGGCCTCCTCACCGGTGTCGGCGTTGAAGGCGTGGAGCACGCCGTCATTGCTGCCGACGTAGATCATCGGCTCGCGGGTGCCGACGGTGACGGCCGAGCGCCGGCGACCCGCCACGGGGAGCGTCCTCTGGCGATAGGCCAGGAAGGTCTGGTCGGGAAGGTTGACGCGCGGCGGAGACACGTACGCCGGCGTCGAACGGAAGATGTCGCCGAGCGGACGGTTCTCACGGACGGTCCCGACGTCGCCACGAAGCCAGGACAGCAGCCTGGCGACATCGGAGGTGGCCGTGTAGTTGAAAAGCGGAGGGGTCATCGCCGGAGTGAGTTCGACCGAGGCCCCCATGCCCGCGACGAGACCGTTCGAAATGGTGCCGCGCAGGCCCGCAGAGGTGGTGACCCCGTTCGGAACGTAGGTCCAGAGGTAGCGCTCTCCCCAGCCACGGCTGTCGCGAACCGTGCGGCGGAGGCTGTAGGCGAAGTCATCTCCCGCGGCCGGATCGGGATCCACCTCGGTCGGGACGGGCGCCCCGCCCCCCGAAGGGGCCTGGCAGACGGTGCGCGTACGGGCCAGCGAGCCCGCCCACGGCATGCCGGGCACCACGTTGAACGAGGCATTGAACTGATACTGCGACGTGCCGCTCGCGGCGGTGGTGCCGGCCTCGCCGAAGACCGGCGGCGTGCGGGTCGAAGTCTGCGAGGTGATGGTGTCGATGATCGAAGAGAGCGCGCCAGCGAAGGTGGGCCGGTCGTTCGCGTAGTAGACGCGGGTGGTGTTGCCGGCCACCGCGATCGGCTCGAGGGTGCTGACCGCCTCCGGGTCGCTCCCGTTGAAGGCGAGCACGTACGTCCTCACGTTGGGCAGCCCCGCGCCCGCCATGGCCATCGTCATCGCGGTGAGCGCAGGGGGATCATACGGACATTCGCCACCCACGCAGGAGGGACGGAAGTCCGTCGGAGCGCCGTCCGTGATCAGGATGTTCGCCCGCGTACGGCAGTTGAAATAGGGATCGCCCACGCCACCCGCGGACCCGTCGGTCACGTCGGGGTGGTTGCGCCAGTAGTAGAGCGCGTCCTCGAGGAAGGCCGCGATCGGCGTGGTGCCGAAGGGTCGCACCCCGGGGACCTCGACGACCGGTCCAGGACCGGCGATGCGGCCGGTCACGGTCTCCTGCACCTGACGATTGATGAGCCCGAGCGTGGCGGTGTCGGCGGCGGAGGGACCCACCGAGATGAGCCCGCCAGGGACGATGTCGGCGACGTTGTTGTCAGCCGATGCGCGCTTCGCCCCGAGGTTCACCGGCGTGTGGGGGTCGAGGCATCCGTTGGGCAGATAGTAGCGAACATCAGCGTACGAGAACATGCCGTTGTACGCGGCGACGCCCGTACGGATGTCGTTGTCGAACGTCATCAGACCGAAGCGAACCCGGTCGTTGTAGACATCGAGGATGCCGTTATCCAACTGCGAAGCACCCGCGCGATGAAGCGGAACACCGTTCGACAGAGGCTGGTGGTGCGAATAGGGATACAGGTAGTCGTAATTGAAATCCGAGGTGGTGCGATCGGACTCCACGCAGGTGAAGTTGTTGATGGTGCCGGTGAGGACCTCGATCGCCGTCGTCCAGCGGTTGCGCTGCTCATCGACGGGACAGGAGGGCGAGCAGATCGACACGCCGTTCGAGCATCGGTTGCATGCGCCGCCGTCGGCGCCCCTGCAGGCGTTGTTGACCGTGTTGGTGCGAAACTCCATCGACCCGGAGGTGTCGAGGAGCACCATGATGTTCGGACGGATCAGCCGGACGTCGCCCGGCACGGGCTGCGCGTCGGCGAGTTGCGGAGCAGACAGCCAGGTCGCGGCCAGGGAGGCCAGGAGCCCGAAGCGCTTGCGGTTCAGTTGCATGGGATCACCGTGATGGCGCGGAGCGTCTCCGTGCCGCGCGCGACGTTGGTGGTGTCAGATCCGTAGAGGGAGGTATCGAGCTCCGTGGTGCCCTCGGACTCCACGAGCAGGCGCACCGGCAGCACCGTCAAGCTGGGGTCGCTCACGTCGGTGCCGCGCTGTGGCGAGGTATCGGCGCCGAGTTCAGTCACTCGCACCTGAAACCGCGGCGCCAGTCCGCCCTGGCCGAACGACCCGGCCGTGCGGCCCGTCCCGGTGCCCGTCGCGCCGGTGAAGAGGGTCTGCGGGCTGGTGATGACATCAAAGTCCGTAAGGTAGAAGGTGTAGCAGGGCGGAGTGATCGGTCCGCGGGACGTGGTGATGGTCGGGCAGCCGGGCAGGCCCGTAAGCGCCTGGGTTCGCATGTTCGAGCTGAAGTACGCGGCGCACGCGGTGCGGAGCCGGGTCATCACCGAGGAGGCGCCGGCCTCGGCGACGTAGTGGGTCTGCGCGGACTGCCGCACGTACCCGGACGACCGGATCTCCAAGGACGACGACCGCGTCACGAACACGCCCGCCGCGCTGACCATCATCAGGAGCATCATCACGACGAACATGGCGACGCCGCGCTCTGCGCGCCGGGCCCTCCGCTGCTTCTTCCTGATCGTCGTGTGTGTCATTCGAGTCCTCTGTTCGCCTTCAACGAAGATTGCGAATCGCAAGGTTGGGAACCGCGATCTCCGTGACGAGCGAGCGCACGCGCGCGGCGCCCGTTCGGTTGTCGTAGACCCGGAAGCGCGTGAGCGCCGAGGTCGTCCCGCGCGCAACCCAGCCGAAGCTGGGCTCCTGCTCCCGGTCTCGGATCGACAGGCGAACGATCAGCGAGCGAACCTGCTGCGGCCGGGCAGAGCCGCCAGTGACGCTTCCCACCAGGGTGGTGATGTTGGAGTCGCCGAAGGCGAGCGTCCGCATGGCCGGCTGCGCGACGATGCTATTGGTCGGATTGCCAATGTCGTAGGCAACGGTGGCGTCGAAGTCGACCGCGTACTCGCCGACGAGGCGCGCGGCGGTCGTGACCTCCTCGGGGCCAGGGCGCAGATCGAACTCCCTCCGGATCAGGTCGGTCTTCGCAGCGCGCGCCGCGGAGTCCACCGGGTAGAGCTCGCCGAGCCGGGCCGCGAGACTGCCGATCTGATACTCGACCATCATGATCGGCGCGACAGTGGCGCCGACCCCGAGACCCGCGAGGCCGCAGCCGGCGCCCGCGGAGCTCGAGCTCGCGCCCGCGCCCTGAACGAGCGGGGTCGTGGTCAGAAGGAGTGTGGGGAGTCCGGTGGAGCTGGAGTTCACCCAGGTTCCGCCCATCGAGACGGCGAACTGCATCTGCCCGGAAGTGCTCATGATGCGAATGAGCCGCGGCGACATCGCGGTGCCGAAGATTCGATTGAACTCAGCCTGGCTCTGCACCCGCGTCCACTGGGGCGACTGGTTCTGGAGGGAGACCGTCGAACCCGAGACGCCCGCCACCGTGTACTCATCGGCCGTGACGTAGTTACCCGTCATGCGAAGAGTGATCGGGTTGATGTACAGGTTGTCCGCAGGGAGCACCGTGGGGTTCGGTGACGTCCGCACGATCTCCAGCCCCTGATATGCCGTCGTCGGCCGGGGACACACGCGAGGGTCGCTCGCGCTGTTGGGCGTCGACATGTAGCCCGCGCGAGAGAGGTCGGCGCGAATCTGCTCCATGGCGAAGCGGAGGCGGAGCTGCATCTCCGCGGTGCGCTGCTGCTGATTGAAGGTATCAGTCGCCGTGCGGGAGACCGCGTACAGCGCAGACACGACGATCGAAGTGAGGAGGATCGAGATGAGGAGCTCGACGAGCGTATAGCCCTGTTCGCGGCGCCTCATGAGTCGTGCCTCTGGATGGTCTGACTCACGTAGATCGATCGGATGTTGGTGGTGTCGGTGCTGACCGCTGCGGTCGCCGAGCGGGCGCAGTCGGTGTAGGTCATCGGTCGAACGCCGCCCTGCCGATACCACCAGACCCTGACCTCGGCCCGGATGAGCTGATTGGGGATGAGCGCGGTCAGGCGGACCTGGGTGCAATAGTAGGCTCGCGAGTCGGTGGTCGGGACGTCGTTGCCGAAGTAGTCGAAGGCCGCCGTCTCGGGCAGCGCCGCGACGGACATCGAGGGCGGGTCGGGGACGTACCAGTTGGTCGTCTGGCTCGCCCCGAGGCGCGACAGGTACCAGGTCGCCGCGATGTTGCTGACGGGGTTGGACTGCGACGGCGAGGTCCACTGGTAGGAGTCACGTCGGAGGCGGTCCTGCCAGCGGCGGGCGAGGTTGGTCGCCATGGTGATCTCCTGCGCGCGCTGGTTGGCGTTGACCGCCGTGCTCTGCATCGCGATGATGCCGAGCAGACCGGTGCCGAGGACGGCCATCGCCGCGAGAACCTCGACCATCGTGTAGCCCGCCTGGGCGGTTCGCTTGCGACTCATGTCCGCATCCTCGGCATGCCCCCGAGCGGAATCAGGATCCGGCGGGTCGCCCCGCCCGTCGTCTGGAAGACGTTGATCTGGAAGACGCCACCCATGCCGAGCGTGCTGGTGTCGTTGCTCCACCCCTGGCTGGCGGTCACGATCGGGGTCACCGAATAGAACGCGGCGCCGAGCGGCGTGTAGCAGATCTGCAGGTAGGTGGTCGCCGTGGGGAGCGCGATGCTGGCCCCAAGGTTGTCGCGGGTGAAGCGCGCGTCCGTGAGGTCGAGATTGGCGACCCGCTGGGCCGGGTCGAGGGCCCCCGGACCGAAGTTGGAGAGCCGGCAGGACGGCGAGCTGCCCTCGTACGCGTCGAGCCGGAGCGCAGCGCCGCTCTGGGTGATGATCAGGGTCTGGGCGCGACCCCGGTACATGGCCCGGGTGCGAACCTCGCGGGCGATGTCGAGGACCGTCACCGCCGCCTGCTGGATGCGACGCTCGCGCGAAGCTTGAGACATGCCCGGCAGAGCCAGCGCGGTCACGATCCCGATGATGACCACGACGATCATCAGTTCCAGGAGTGAGAAGCCGGTCTGGCGGTCGCGAAACGTCACGGAGTGCGTAGGCTGCAACGGGTGTGCCCTGCCTTCGTGATGCTGGAAAAGACAGCGGAAATCCCGGTGTCCCTCCCCCTCCACCGAAGCCCTTTGCGTGACCCCGCAATCATTGCGGACCCTGCGCAGCCCCCCCGACAGCGGGGCGCATGGCGGCCGGGGTGGGCGCGTCGACGACCATGGGAGAGCGACGGCTTGCGGGTTCATCGGTGAGCACCGTATCACCCGTGGGCGATGAACCGTACTCCCCTCTTCTTGATCCTCTCCCTTGCGGCGGCTTGTCGGCGCGACCCTCCGCAGCGACCGGGTGCCCCCGCTGCGCACGCTCCTCCGACCGCGCCCCCCGCGCCGACTGCTCGGCCCGGCGCTCCGCCCGCGGCCTCCATCGATCCCCCCGCGGCGGCCGACACCTTCCGCGAGACCGGCAGGTTTCTCCCTCAGGGAGCCGCGCTCCCGGGGTGGTCGCAGTCCGGTGCGGTGCGCCTTGTCAACGGTCAAGAGCTCTTCCAGCTCATCGACGGTGCGGGGGAGAAGTACATCTCATACGGCTTCCGCCAGCTCGCCCGCACGGACTACCGCAAGGCGGGCACCGAGCTCGTGGTGACCGCGGAGGTCTACGACATGGGTTCGCCGCTGGGCGCGTTCGGGCAGTACTCGATGCTGCTCAGCGACTCGCGCGACCCCGCGTCCATGCGCTCACGCGCGGTATCCCAAGGGGGTGGAGGGTTTCTTGGCACAAGCCAGCTCGTGTTCTGGAAGGGTCAATATCTTGTTCAATTGAACCTTGCAGACGACTCCGGAGAGCAGGACGAGAGCGCGCTCGCTGCAGCAGCCCGGGAGGTGCTCCCCGCGCTGGCGGCGAGGCTGTCCGGCGCGATTCCGGGCGACGTCGCTCCGCCCGTCGGCGCGCGCGTATTGCCTGTCGAGGGGCTCGTCTGGGGCGGCGCGACCTACCTCTCTAGCGGCGTGTTCGGCCTCGAACAGACGGGTGCGGGCTGGGTCGGTCATTACGAGGCCGCGGGAGGCCAACGGTACCGCGTCGCGGTCATGACCCGTGGATCTGCGGATGAGGCTCGGGCGCTGCTCCAGCGGTTTCGGGTACCGGGCGCCACGTCCCTCCCGGGCGTGGGCGAGGAGGCGTTCAGCACCCCGACGCTCGCGGCTGCCAGGAAGGGCGTGAACGTGGTCGTCGTGGGCGCTCCCGCGCCTGACGTGCTCCCCCCGCTGGCTGCGGAGGCTCGGAGCGAGCGGCTCAGGGCCATCGTCACCGCCCTGCCCTGACGTCCGGTTTCCCCCCGGCAGACCGCTCGCGGCGCCGCAGAAATAGCCCGTCGGGTTGCTGATGCTGGGGGGGGACGGGTAGATTGCGGGCACGTCATGAGTGCCGATCCCAGACCGACGCGCCGAGAACTCTTGATCCGAGGGGGGAAGTCCCTCGCCGTCCTTGGCGCCGCCGGGTTGACCGCAAAGCTGGCCTTCGACCGCGGGGGCTGGGACCTCGGGGCGAGCACGGGGGTTCGCGAGGTTCGCGATTATCATCGAAGCGACCGCGGGGGGCCGAGCGACTTCGTGGTGGCGCGAGGGACGGCGACCACCGCGCCGACGCTCCTCGTCGAGCAGGCGCTCGCGGCCCTCGGGGGCATGGGCCGATTCATTTCCCGAGGCGACATCGTGGTGGTCAAACCGAATATCGGTTGGGACCGCACGCCGCTCCAGGCAGCCAACACCAACCCCGAGGTGGTCGCCGCGGTCGTCCGTATGGCGCTCGACTCGGGCGCGCGCAAGGTCATCGTCACAGACGCCAGCTGCAATGACCCGGGCCGGTGCTTCCAGCGCAGCGGAATCTGGGCGAAGGCCCATCGCGCTGGCGCGGAGGTCGTGCTGCCCGCGGAGCACAAGTTTCGCTCGATGCGTCTCGGCGGCGAGGTGCTCGACGAGTGGCCCGTCTATCGCACTCTCATCGAGGCAGACAAGGTCATCAATTGCCCGGTGGCCAAGCATCACAACCTGGCCAAGTACACCGCTGCCATGAAGAACTGGTATGGCACCCTCGGCGGTCGCCGTAACAGGCTTCACCAGTCGATCGACGTGTCCATTGCGGACCTCGCGACGTTCATGCGGCCGACGCTCACCGTGGTCGACGGCATCCGGGTGATGATGCGAAACGGGCCGCAGGGCGGCAACATCGATGACACGCAAAGGATGAATACGGTGCTCGCTTCCATCGATCAGGTCGCGGTCGACGCCTTCGGCTGCACCCTCATCGGACAACGGCCGGAGAACCTCCCCTATCTGCGCATGGGGCAGGAGCGGCACCTCGGTACGATGCAATGGCAGACCCTCCGTCCTCGGGAGGTCGCAGTGCTCGACGACGGCAGCATCGAGCGGCGCGCGCTGTGGGTGCCGGAGGGTGAAGACCCGGCGGCGGTCGCGTTCGCGCTCAACCACGCGCGCCGACCCCTGGTGATCACGTGAGCGGCGGAGACCTCCCCCTTCCCCTTCCGTGGCTCGGCGTCGTCGGCGAGGTTCCGTCGCTTGATGGGCCCTCCCTGGCGCAGACGCCCGCGACGGTGGTCATCGCCAAGGATCTCGTGGCCCCCGCGACCGCGCTCGCGCCCCCGGTCGAGGCACCGACCGCGCGCTCGGCGACCGGCGTGCTCGAGAGGGTGCGCGACTGGTGGCGGGCGAAGCGCAAGCCTCACAAGCGACCCGGGTCGGGGATTCCAGCGCGGAAGATCATCGTCGCGCTCCGAAACTCGCGGAGGGTGTCGCAGTTCTCCTTCCTGCTGCTCTTCCTCTTCCTTCTGGTGAGGACGGAGTTCCGGGGGAGCTTCAGCGGCGGCGCGACGGTGCGGATGCCCTACCCCGTCGAGGGCTTCCTGCTCGCCGATCCCTTCGTCGCGCTGATGACCTTCCTGTCCTCGCACGCGGTCTATCGCTCGCTCTGGTGGAGCGTCGGGATGGTCGCGCTCACCCTGGTCTTCGGCCGAGTCTTTTGCGGCTGGATCTGCCCCTTCGGGACGCTCCACCATTTCTTCGCGTGGCTCTTCCCCAACCCGAAGAGCGGGACCGGGGGCGCCCGGCGCGTGCGCGCCAACATGACCCACCCCTACCAGAACGTGAAGTACTACCTTCTCGGAGCGTTCCTGGTGGCGGCGGTGTGCGGGAGCGCCATCGGCGGTCTGTTCGACCCGATCTGCATCTGCGTCCGGGCCATCGGGCTCGCGGTGCTGCCGGCCATCAGCTACGTCACCGGTCGGGGGCTCGACCAGGTATCGCAGACCAATATCCATCTCTTCCAACAAGGGAGTGACGTGACTCGCGACGCGCTCGTCGCCACGGTGCTCCAGCCGAAGCAGTACTTCTTCCACCAGACCTGGGTCATCGGGGGATTGCTCTTCGCGGTTCTGCTCGCAAATCGCTGGATTCCACGCTTCTGGTGCCGCGCGCTCTGCCCGCTCGGCGCGACGCTCGGGCTCATCGCACGCAATGCCCTCTTCGGAATGGAGAAGGACCACTCCAAGTGCACCGACTGCAACCTCTGCCTCGTCGACTGCCAGGGGGCCGATAGCCCGCAGGGCGGCGTGAAGTGGAAGCAGGACGAGTGTCACATGTGCCTCAACTGCGAGACCGCCTGCCCGGAGGATGTGATCAAGTTCAGGTTTCTGCCCAACCGCCGCAGCGCCACGCTGGCGCAGGACGGGATGGACCGGCGGAAGGTGCTCGTCGCGGCCGCCACCGGAGCCGCGGTGCTCCCCCTCGCCCGCGCCAGCGACACCCTCGACAGCAACTACTACGACCGGCTCATCCGGCCGCCCGGCTCGGTGCCCGAGCGGGACTTCATGGAGCGATGCATCCGCTGCGCGGAGTGCATGAAGGTCTGCCCCAACAACGCCCTCCACCCGGCTTTGCTGGAGAGCGGCATCGAGGGATTGTGGACCCCGATCCTGATTCCCCGCATCGGGTACTGCGAGCCGACCTGCGTGCTCTGCGGACAGGTGTGCCCGACCGGGGCGATCCAGAAGATCACCGAGGAGCAGAAGCTCGGGAACCCCGTACGACACGTCGAGCCGATCAAGATCGGGACGGCGTTCTATGACCACGGGCGGTGCCTGCCGTGGTCGATGGCCACCCCGTGCATCGTCTGCGAGGAGTTCTGCCCGACCTCCCCGAAGTCCATCTGGGTCGAGGAGATCGACGTCCCCGATCGCAACGGTCACATGGTCCATGTGCAGCGCCCGCACGTCGACCCGCAGCTCTGCATCGGCTGCGGCGCCTGCGAGAAGGTCTGCCCGGTGCAAGACCGACCGGCGGTGTACGTCACCTCCGTCGGCGAGTCGCGAAGCCGCACCAACGTCATCCTGCTCGAGACCAGCAACTACAACCGCTCCTGACCCATGGATTACCCGACGCGGTAAGCCCGAGTTCGCCGTCGCGGGACGCCGCGCTCGTGGTAGAGCCCCGGCCATGTCAGGACAGGTTCCCCGAGAGGCGCTGCGCGGTGATGCCCGGTTGCGAGCCGCGGAGGTGCTCACCCGCACCGAGGCCGACGGCGCCTTCGCGGCCGCTGCCCTCGACGCAGCCATCGCCCGTACGCCGAGCCTCGGGGCGCGCGATCGCGGCCTCGCCACGGAGCTCGTCTACGGCGCCCTGCGCACGCTCCCGGTGCTCGATGCCGAGCTCGCCCGCTTCGCCAAGAACGGCGCCCGCTCCATCGAGGCGCTCGACCCCTGGTCGCGCAACGTCCTCCGTGTCGCCGTCTATCAGGTGCTCGCGCTCGACCGCATCCCGCCCTCCGCCGCCGTCGACGCCGCCGTCGATGCGCTGAAGCGCTGGCGCTCCAAGGGCCTCGCGGGCTTCGCCAACGCCGTGCTCCGAAGGATAGCCGGCGAGCGACCAGACCCGCTCCCGGCGGACCAGCGGGTGCGGCTCGCGCTGCGGACGATCCCGGTGGCGGTGCGCGTTCGCATCGGGTCGCTCCTCGGGCAGGAGGCCGTGGAGTCGGTGCTGCGGGCGGCGCTCGAGCGGAGCGCGGTGTCCTCGGTGCGGGTCAATCCGCTGCGCATCGACCGCAGCGCGCTGATGGAGAGGCTCCAGCGTGAGCGAGCGGGCGCGGTCATCAGCCCGGGGAAGAAGTCGGAGCTCGCCCTGTCCATCGAGCACGCGGGCGACCTCAGCTACACGTCCGCGTGGAAGGAGGGGCTCTTCGACATCCAGGAGGAGGGCGCCCAGGTCGTCGCGCTCATGGCTGGCGCGAAGCCGGGCATGGCCGTGCTCGATCTCTGCGCCGGGCGGGGCGGGAAGTCCGCCGTGCTCGCCACGCAGATGGAAGGTCGAGGGACGCTCCACGCGGTCGATCAGCACCCCGCGAAGCTCGAGACGCTGCGGGCCAACCTCGCGCGCCTCGGCCTCTCCGAGCACCTCGCGCTGGGCACCTTCGCGGTCGACCTGACGGTAGGCGACGGCGACCTCGCGACGGCCGCACCGCCAGACGGCTACGACGTGGTCATGGTCGACGCCCCGTGCTCGGGCCTCGGCACGCTCGCGCACCGGCCGGACCTCATGCTGCGACTGCGCGATGCCTCGGCGTGGAGGGAGCTGACGGCGATACAGACCGCGGTGCTGGAGCGAGCGGTGCGGTGGGTGCGGCCCGGCGGCGTGCTGCTCTACGCGGTGTGCACGCTCACGGCCGAGGAGGGCGACGCGCCGGTCGAGGCGATGCTCGCGAAACGGCCGGGCTGGGCCGCGGCCCACGAGCGCACGGTGCTCCGGCCGGACGTCGACGGCACGGACGGGTTCGTGATCCACCGCATCGTTCGCGCGGGTGCTGTTGCGGCGTAGGAGCGCGCGGCGCGGGCTCTGATAGCATCACGGCCGTGTCCGACGACGGCTCCCTGTTTGAAGCGCGCGACCCCTTCCTCGGCAAGGTGGTGGCCGGGAAGTATGTGATCGACGGCTTCCTCGGCGCCGGCGCGATGGGCCGGGTGTACCGGGCGACGCAGCGGCCGCTCGACAAGCTGGTCGCGGTCAAGGTGCTGCACGCCAACTTCGGCGCCGATCAGGTCACGCTCCAGCGCTTCCTTCGTGAGGCGAAGGCCGCCAGCCGCTTCGATCACCCCAACTCCGTCACGGTGTTCGACTTCGGCATCGAGCCCGACGGCACCGCGTACATCGTGATGGAGTACCTGCGAGGAGAGAGCCTCGAGGACCTCATCCAGCGCGAGGGGACGCTCGCCGCGCCCCGCTGCGTCGCGATCATGTCGCAAGTACTCGCGGCGCTCTCCGAGGCGCACGACGCGGGCATCGTGCACCGCGACCTCAAGCCCGAGAACATCATGCTGGTCTCGCGCGGAGGCGAGGACTTCGCCGGCGAGACGGTCAAGGTCGCGGACTTCGGCATCGCCAAGATGCTCGGCGACGACGACCCGCGCGCCGCCGCGAAGATCACCGCCACGGGCATCATCTCAGGCTCGCCCGCGTACATGTCCCCGGAGCAGGCGCAGGCGTTGCCCGTCGACGGTCGCAGCGACCTCTACCAGTGCGGGGTGATCCTCTACGAGATGATCACCGGCGAGATCCCGTTCTTCGCGAACAACGCGATCGGGGTCATCATGCAGCACATCAGCCAGCCGGCGCCGTCGGCCCGGCTGCGCAACCCGGCCTGCCCCGAGGTGCTCGACGCCCTGATCGCCAAGGCCATGGCGAAGGACCCGGAGCGGCGCTTCTCCAACGCCCGAGCGATGCGTCAGGCGCTGAAGCTCGTCGCGCCAGACCAGGTCACGCCCACCGCGAACCTCGGGCTGCAGAGCACGCCGAAGCCTCTGGTGGCTCCGAGACCGGCCGCGACGTCGAACGTCACCGAGACCCAGCCCGAGGCCAGCGCCGCAGAGACCCCGTCGCCGAAGCCCCCTCCCCCGGCGCCGCGCAGCCGCTTCGTGCAGGTCGCAGCGATGGTGAGCGGCGCGGTCGCCCTCGCCGCCGTGGTGGTCGCGATCTCACCGCGAGCCGATCGGTCTGCGCCGCTGGCTCGGCCCGCGAGGACGCTCCTCGTCGCGGCGGTGGTCGATGCGGGAGCGCCTGTGCGTGCGGAGGTCGTTCCGCCCGCGCGGAGCGAGGATGCCGGTGCTCCGGAGGCGGTAGCCGTCGCGGTGGCGATTGCGGAGGCGAGCCCGCCCGAGCGCGAGGCCAGCGCGCAGGCGCGTGCCCGTACGCGCGGCGGGTCGCGCTCCGTCGCTCCCGTGGTCGCGGAGCCCGAGCCGGTGCGGCCGACCGAGCCGACGCCCGCCGTGATCGAGCCGACGCCCGCGACGCCTGTCGTCGCCCCGGTGGTCGTAGCGCCCGTGGTCGCCGCCGCGGCGGCCCCCCCGCCAGCGGTCGCTCCGCCGCCGCCTGCCCCGACGCTGCGCGGCGTGCGGGGATCGCTTGGCTCGATGCAGGTGTCCGGTGGGCTCACCCGGGGAGCGATCCAAGGTCGGGCCAACCAGGCCGCGGATGCGCTCGCTCGTTGCGTGCAGCGAGCGGCGGAGTCCCGGGGTGGTGCTGCGGCCTTCGGGTCGCCGGCGACGGTGAGCGCCGTGGTCGCGGTTCGTGATCGGCGGGCCGACGAGGCCCGGCTCAGCGGCGGCGGCGCCCTGGTCGGGGGCTGCCGCGATGCGGTGCTGGGCGCGTTTCGTGGAGACCTCCCGCAGGCGGAGGACACCGAGTACGAAGTGCGGATGACGATCGCTCTGGAGCCGCAGTTCTGAGAGAGGTTCAGGGCGCGGTGATCGTGAGGTCGTAGCGAGGGTTGTAGGTGGTGCCGTTGTAGTGGCAGTCCACCAGCACGAAGCAGGTCGTGCCCGCGGTGACGGCGAAGGTGACCGTCTCGGTCGGCCACGTGCCTGTGTGCGAGTTGCAGGCGAGCTGGCTGCCCGTCGCGCAGACGCCCTGCCGCACGTAGCGCGTGGCCGGCCAGAAGTCGCCCGTGAGCCGGATGTTCGCCGTGCCCGAGCGCGACGGGGTCCAGCTCCAGATGCCCTCGACGCCGCCGCTGTTGTAGGGAGAGCCGCAGGCCGCTGACGGCGACCCGCGGCCGTTCATGTTGCCAGTGAAGCGGCCTCCGTCGGGAGGGGAGATGAAGGGTGAGGCGCACGAGCCGACGCCGCACCCCTCGTCCGTCACGCCGTCGCAGTCGTCGTCCGCCCCGTTGCAGGTCTCGGCTGCGACGTTGGCGACGCAGGTCCCGCGGCAGAGGTTGAAGCCGCAGTTGCAGCGGAGGCCGCAGGTGCCGCTCGCACAGGTCGCGCTGCCGTTGGCGATGCCCGGGCAGACGCTGCGGCGGGACCCGGGGGAGCAGATCCACCCGGCGCACATGCCGCCGACGCAGGATGAGCCCGCCCCGCACGGCACGGGGCTGGAGCCGCCACCATCGGCCGCGCAGACGCTCATCGAGGAGCTGTCCCGACAGGTGGAGCTCCCGGGCGTGCAGGCACACGCGCGGCACGCCCCGGCGCGGCACGACTGGCCGACCGCACACGTGCGGGCCGCGTAGCTCTGGCCGTCCGCGGAGCACTCCCGCGCCGTCGTCATCGTCAGGCACTCGACCGCGCCCGGGGTGCAGACCCAAGGAGCACACGCGCCGCCCACGCAGCCCGATCGGGCGGGGCATGGGGAGTCCGTGGTTCCGAGGCCACTGCGCCGGGGCCAGGTCCCATGGAAGCGGGCGCGCAGGCCGCGATCGCAGCGGCCGCAATCAGGAGGCGCAAGGAAGCAGCGGTGACGGGTGCGCCTCTACAAACAAGCCGAGCTGGGCGCACGTAGGCGAACGCAGTGCGCATCGTGCGCACGCCCTGCATGCACGACGCCGCGGGCTTCGCCCGAGCCAGACGCGTCTACTTCCCCGATCGCTCCGAGCTCCCGACCCAGCGGGCGACGTCGCGGGTCGAGAGCAGCCCGCCGACGCTCCCGTCGCCCATGACGACCGGCAGCTGCTCGAATCCTTCAGCGGACATCAACGCGGCAGCGCGCGAGAGCTCGGTGCTCTCGACGACCGAGAACACGAGCGGCGTCATCACGTCGCCCGCGGTGGCGTGTGTCGGAGCCGCGGAGGGGAGATCGGCTCCGCCCGCCTCTCCCGGTCCGGCCGGAGGGGACGCTCCGTCGAGGCGCTCCCGCAGCAGGTCGGTCCAGGAGATCATCCCGATGGGGTGGCCCTCCTCGTCGACCACCGGGACGCCGTCGGCGCCCCACTCCAGGAGCAGCGCGGCGATGGTCTCGACGCGCACGTCCGGCCTCACGCAGACGATGTTTCGCTCCATCACCGCCCGCACGGGCGCCTGCATTCCGGCATCGACCGGGGGCGTCGGCTCCCCCTCGAAGCGACGACAGAGAACCGTCCCGGACTGTCCATGACCCGGCGGCCGGAAGCCGATGCAGCGCTCGCAGGCCGCGCAGTTCGACACATAGACGGCCTCGCTTCGGGGGTCGCAGTGGACCATCAAGCGACGCCTGACCGTGCCGTCACCGGACAGAATCTCCCGCACGCCGATGCCACACTCGTTGGCGTCCGCTAGATCGTTCGAGCCCATCGTCGTCGTCAAACCTTCCGATGCGGCGTGTCGCACCCTCGTCGGTCTCCGAGGGGCAGCACCGGGCATGCCACTGGCGCCCTCATCGAAGCCCTACGCCGGAGCGAGCAGCCTCGCGCTCATCGCTTCGAGCACCCGGGTGAGCTCCGCGTAGATCAGCGGCTTGGAGAGCATGACCGTGGGGACGTCGGCGCGAGGCGCGATACGAGCGATGACTTCGGGATAGCTGGTGACCATCACCACGCCGAGATCGGGGTGCAGCCGTCGCCCGAAGGTCGCGACCTCCAGCCCGTCGGCCCGAGGCAGGCGGTAGTCGGTGACCAGCACATCGGGCGTCGGTGCGCGCGCCAGCCGGTGCATGGCCGCCTCCCCATCGAGCACCACCTCGACCTCGTAGCCGTCCTCACGCAGCAGGCGCGCGAGCGTGCTGCCGGCCGAGACCGCGTCTTCGACCACGAGCACGCTGCACGATGAGTCAGACGTCGTGGGCATGGGCCGACCGGGTACAAGCGACGTGCCGCTGCGCGAGGTCCGAGCTCCGCCCTCCGAGCGCTCCCAGGGAGGTCGCCGGGGACTCCGCTCGGAGGCACGAGCGGCGGCGCATTCGCTGCGTCGGATGTGCATGGACTGCGCATGGCATGGGCATACTCGCGCGATGAGCAGAGTGGCACCCTGGTTGCTGATGCGCTGCGTCGATGACGACTGAGGTCCTTGAGGAGACGCTGGCGGGCGAACGCGCCTGCCTTCATTGCGGCAGTGACCTCGGACTCGGCGCGCTCGACGGCTTCTGCTGCACGGGCTGCCGGGTGGTCCACGGGCTGATCTCCACGGGCGGCCTGTTGCGCTACTACGACCTGCGCGGAGGCGTCATCGGGCCGGCCGCGCCTTCGACCTCGACGCGCGACATGAAGTGGCTCGACGCCCTGGAGGCCTCGCTCGTCGCGAGCGAGGGGCCGAAGCGCGTGGACCTCGACCTGCAGGGGGTGCAGTGCGCCGCCTGCGTGTGGCTGATCGACTCCCTCTTCGAGCGCCACGGCGATCGCGCGTCGCGCCTCGCGGTCACGGTCAACCCCGCGCTGGGGCGGGTGGAGCTGCTCGTCACGAGGGCGTTTCCGCTGAGGGCCTTCGTGGAGGAGGTAGGGCGCTTCGGGTACGCGCTCGGTCCCGCGCTGAAGACCGAGGCGCCCCGCTCCTCGGGCCTGCTCTGGCGCATCGGGCTCTGCGCGGCCTTCGCCCTCAACGCGATGATGTTCTCGGTGCCCGTGCACCTCGGGCTCCGCGAGGGCGCGGTGTACGACGTCTTCCGATGGCTCTCCATGCTCCTCGCGCTGGCGAGCGTGGTGGTCGGGGGCTCGGTGTTCCTGCGCTCGGCGTGGCGTTGCCTGCGGCGCGGCGTGCTTCACATGGACGTGCCCATCGCCCTGGGCATCGTCCTCGCCTTCACCGGCTCGCTCTGGAACTTCCTCGCGGGTCGCGACGGCGGCGCCTTCTTCGACACGGTGTGCACCTTCATCGTGCTGATGCTCACCGGTCGCTGGCTCCAGGAGCGCGTCGTCGAGCGCAACCGCGCCATGCTCCTGGCCTCCGACGGCGCTGACGGCCTGCTGGCCCGGCGGGTGCGCGACGAGCGCGTCGAGGTCGTTCGCTGCGGGGAGCTCGGCCCTGGCGACACGCTGCTCGTGTCCCCGGGCGACCTCGTCCCTGTGCGCGCAACGCTCACCTCCGAGGCCGCCAGCTTCTCGCTCGACTGGATCACCGGGGAGAGCGTCCCTGCCGCCTTCGCGCGCGGAGAGACCGTGCCCGCAGGCGCCTCCAACCTCGGCGCCGAGGCCGTCACCGTCGAGTCCCAGGAGGACTTCTCGGCCTCCTCGCTGCGAGAGCTCCTGCGCTCGACGCGCGCTGACGCCGCGGACACTTCCCGCTCCACTGCGTGGTGGCAGCGCCTGACGCGGATCTACGTCATCGCGGTCCTGGCGCTCGCGGCGCTGTGCTTCGCGTACTGGCTGCTGCTCCGCCACGACCCCGCCCGCGCCCTCCAGGCGACCACTGCGCTGCTGGTGGTCACCTGCCCCTGCGCCTTCGGCATCGCCACGCCCACCGCCTACGAGATGGTGTTCGCGGGCCTCCGCCGCGCCGGGCTCTTCGTGCGTTCGGCCAGCCTGCTCGACCGCCTCCCGGACGTGCGCCGCGTCGTCTTCGACAAGACCGGGACCCTGACCACCGGCTCGCTGGAGCTCGTGAACCCCGAGGCGCTGACGGTGCTCTCGGAGGAGGCCCGCGCGTCGCTCTACAACCTCGTGGTCCGCAGCACGCACCCCAAGAGCGTTGCGGTGCGTCGGGCGCTGGAGGCCTCGGGTCTGCCCGTCGCGTTCGACGCCACGCTCACCACCCGCGAGACCGCCGGGGCCGGCGTCGAGCTGGTCGCCGCGGGCGTCACGTGGCGACTGGGTCGCGGCTCGTGGGCAGCTTCCTCCGAGGGTGACCTGGTGCTCGGGCGCCAGGGCGTGGCGCTCGCGACGCTGGAGACCACCGAGGCGCTGCGGCCCGACGCGAAGTCGGAGGTCGCGGCGCTCGCGGCCACCGGGCGCGAGGTGTGGATCCTCAGCGGCGACGAGCCCGCCCGCGTCGCCGCAATGGCGCGCGCGCTGGGCCTGCCCGAGGATCGCGCGGTCGGCGGCTGCTCTCCGGACGACAAGGCCCGCTGGATCGACGCCCACGACCGTCGCGACACCTGGATGATCGGCGACGGCATCAACGACGGCCCCGCCGTCGAGCGCGCGTTCTGCTCGGCGACGCCCACCATCGACCGGCCGTTCATGCCGTCGCGCACCGACGCCTGGTTCGTCACGGCGGGCCTTCGGCCGGTGCGCCTCGCGCTCCTCGCGGCGTCTGCCCTCACCCGCATCAACCACCGCAACCTGACGGTGGCCACCATCTACAACGTCGGCACGGTATCGTTGGCCTTCGCGGGCCTCATGTCACCGCTGCTCTGCGCGGTGGTGATGCCGATCTCGTCGTTGTCGATCCTGCTGGCGACCATCGCGTCGCTCTCGCCCGGGAGGCGTCTTTGGAGATCCTGATCATCTTGGCCTCGGTAGGCCTGTTACTCACCGGCGCTGCGCTGGCGCTCTTCACCAAGAGCCTCGCCGACCGCGACTGGCAGCACGTCGAACGCATGAGCCTCTTCCCCATCCAGGACGACGCGCCACCGGAGCCCGACGAGGCGCATAGGAACCCATGAGCCACGAACCAGAGACCCCATCGACCGCCGAGTCCTCGCTCATCCGCATCCGGTACAACGATCAGCTGACGCGACAGTTCGTCGCGGCCTCCATCCTGTGGGGGA
>Ga0208628_1000013_pt1 | contig 220150 bp, 176 predicted proteins | sample LakWasMet16_LOW5_2_FD_183864 | JGI IMG/M metagenome (GOLD analysis project Ga0208628, IMG submission 183864) | Freshwater sediment methanotrophic microbial communities from Lake Washington under simulated oxygen tension - Sediment Metagenome... | ecosystem: Environmental > Aquatic > Freshwater... | reverse complement strand
GAGGCCGTCGCGGGTCTCCACCCCGCGCGGCCGCCGACGCGACGGCACCCAGCGATGGCTTCGCGGGACCGCTCGGTGACGCTCAGCGCCCGGCGGAGGTGAAGCGCTGCACGGTGCCCGTCCAGGCGCCGTCGCTCCACGCGATGTCCTCGAAGTCGCCGCGGGTATACTCGCCGATCACGCGCCGCCAGAACGCCGTGGCGGCCACGCTGGTCGGCTGCTGGCGGACCTCCCAGGGCCCGCGGAAGCGCTCGAAGGCCGCGATCGCCGCGTGGCGCCCGACCCCGCGCCGTCGGTGCCCACGCGCCACGAAGAACTCCACCATGTCATGCACGCCGCTCGCCCCCGTGAGGCGGCTGCGCTCCTGGATGAGCGCGAAGCCCGCGAGCCCGCCGTCGACCCGGAGGAGGAAGGCGTGACGCCACGGGTCGACCCACCAGGCATCGAACGCGCGCCCCTCGAAGCGGCCGTCGTCGCGCAGCGGGAGGTCCATCTGTTCGCTGAAGTCATGGACGTAGAGCTGCCAGAGGTTGTCGAGGACGACGCGGGCTCGGCGCGCCGGCCAGCCTCATCGTCGCGACGGCCCGGGTGATGGGCGCGACGCTGCTCGCGGTCGACGGGCGCATCGTCGACGCGAAGCTGGTCCCGACGCTGTCGTGACGCGCGTACGCGACGCGCCCCGCCGGATCAGCCGACGAGGGTCAGTTGCAGGAGGCGGCGGAGCACGCCGTGCCGGAGGCCAGCGGGCAGGGACCGGCGAAGAGCTGGATCGTGCCGAAGTCCACCGGGCCGGGGGCGCCCGGGAGGAAGGCCTCGATCTCGATGCGCGTGTTGGTCCAGCCGGTCGGCATCGTGAAGGAGCGCGCGTACCAGTGCCAGCTGCCGTCCGGGGTGACGGGCGACACCAGGGAGTAGCCGTCGAAGTAGCACGGGCTGCCGATCAGCCAGCGCTCCGCGCCGAGGAGGTTGCCGGAGAGCGCCTGGCGGATGCCCAGGAAGGGCTGGGTGTTGGCCGCCCCGCGGATCCAGCCGCCCAGGCAGTACGTCTGGCCGGGGGTGGTCGCAATCGCGCTCGAGAACGCGTGGCCTCCCGACGCCCGCGTGGTCTCGTGGAGGTACGAGCCGATGCAGGCGGAGCTGTCGGTCGCGGTCACGAGCGGCGCCGTGTACGGCGGGTTGAGCGTCGACCAGCTGGTGGCCCCCCCGGCCCAGGTCTCGGTGAAGGACACGGCCGAGCAGGTCCCGATGGCGCTCGGGGGCGGCGCGCAGGCGGCGTTCTCGCAGATGCCCGCCTGGCAGAAGTAGCCCGAGCCGCACACGTGTCCGCAGGTGCCGCAGTTGGCGTTGGAGCTGGTCACGCTGGCCTCGCAGCCGTTGGCGGCGTTGCCGTCGCAGTCCCCGTAGCCCCCGGCGCACGCGACGACGCAAGCGCTCGCGCGGCAGGCCCCCGTGGCGTTGGGAGCGCCGGCGCAGACGACGCCGCAGCCGCCGCAGTTGGTGGCGTTGGCGGTGGTCGCCACCTCGCAGCCGTTGGCGGCGCTGCCGTCGCAGTCGGCGAAGCCCGCGGCACATCCGCAGGTGTAGCTGCCGCCCGCGTTGTTGCAGGTGCCGTTCTGGCAGGTGACGGCCGTCCCCGAGGCGCAGACACCGGCCTGGCAGGTGTCGCTCTGCGTGCATCCGTTGCTGTCGCTGCAGCTCGTCCCGTTGGCGGCGTTGGGCGTGCTGCACACGCCGCTCGTCGGGTCGCAGGTGCCCGCGACGTGGCACTGGTCGAGCGCCGTGCACACGACCGGGTTGCTCCCGACGCACGTGCCGGAGCGGCAGGCGTCGGTGCGCGTGCAGGCGTCGCCGTCGCTGCAGCTCGCGCCGTCGTCGTTCGTGTGCTCAGCCGCCCCCGTCATGGGGTTGCAGGAGTCGGCGGTGCAGGGGTTGTGGTCGTCCGTCGCCGTGGGCGTGCCCGCGACGCACGCGCCGGCGGTGTTGCAGACCTCGCGGCCGTTGCAGAGGTCGCTGTCGCCGCAGGCCATGCCGGGCGTCGGCGTGTGCGAGACGCCCCCGGCCGGGTTGCACGCGTCGGCGGTGCAGGGGTTGTGGTCGTCCGTCTCGACGGGCGCGCCGCCGCAGGCCCCGGTGGCGCACGCGTCGCCCGAGGTGCAGAGGCTGCCGTCGTCGCATGCCGTGCCGTCCGGCGCGTTGGGGTCGTCGCAGACGCCGCTCATGGGGTTGCAGGTGCCCGCGACGTGGCACTGGTCGCGAGCGACGCAGGTCACGGGGTTGGAGCCGGTGCAGGTGCCCGCCTGGCAGGTGTCGCTCTGCGTGCAGGCGTTGCCGTCGGAACAGCCCACGCCGTCGCCCACGGCGGGGTTGCTGCAGACGCCGTTCGTCGGGTCGCAGGTGCCCGCGACGTGGCACTGGTCGAGCGCCGCGCAGGTCACGCCGAGGCACTCGCAGGCGTCGCCCTGGTGGTCGTCGTTGGTGTCGCGCTGGTCGGCGTTGGCGACCGTCGGGCAGTTGTCGCTCGAGTCGGGCACCGCGTCGTGGTCGCCGTCCGGAACGCAGGCGCCGCCGCTCAGGGTGTAGCCGGTGTTGCAGCTCCCGATGCCACAGGTCCCCGTGGCGCACGAGGGCGTCCCGTTGGCGACGTCGCACGCGACGCCGCAAGCGCCGCAGTTGGCGACCGTGTGCAGGTCGACCTCGCAGCCGTTGAGCGCGTCGGTGTCGCAGTTGGCGAAGCCCGCGGCGCACGCGCAGGTGCTGCCGACGCGCGTCACGTTGCCCAGGCTACAGCAGGCCAGGGTGTTGTCGACGGGCGCCCCCACGGGCAGGCACGCGTCCGGGCCGCAGTTGCCGTCGACCGCGATCCGATCGCCAGCATGGCCGGAGTGACCGTTGATGCAGGCGCTTGTGGCCACGCGGAGAACCTGGATCGGGTTCCTGACCGATCCGGTGGCGTGACAGATGGTGGTGGTGCCGTTGACGTCGAAGGCCTGGCACTGCGCGGTGCTGAGGTGCTGGGGCGCGCCCCGGGCCGCGTCGTCGGCGGAGCAGCCCATCGCAGCCATCACTGCGCATCCCATGGCCACGTGGAATACCCGACTCGTTTTGATGAACATGCTGTTCCCCTCCGCTGTGCCGGGAAGCCAATGGCAGACGTGTCCCTCCGAATTCCCACCCACGGGAACCGCAGGGCCCGGTCACAATGTGCGCACTTAGCACCTTCCGAGCCGCGGTGCGTCGCCCGCAGGTCAAGTTCTGCACGACGAATCCCCGCGCGTCGGTCGGAGTTTCCGGGCTTTGGTGGTCTTCAGGACGACCGCGTCAATCAAGCTGCAGCGCGTCGTGACGGATCTCGTCACGAGCCGGTGACGTGCCGAGGCACCTCGAGGACGCTCCGAAGAACGACTCGCGCGACCCCAGACGTCGAGGGTTGCAGCGGCACCCACTGGCTGCCGCTCGGGGGCTGAGCGTTGGTCTCATCTCCGCCGAAACGCCGCCCACTCCGCGGTTGCAGACGGCCCGCGAGCGGGCGTGCAACCGCTGAAGTGGGGTCCTGGCGCTGACCGGCCTGCGCCGGGCTATCTGGAGGAGCGCCGGTTGCTGGCGCAACCGTCGGAAGGTCACCGACCGCCGCGATGGAACTCCATGTGACGCTCAGCTCCAGGCTCCCACTTCAGTTGCACCAGGGTCGGGTAGGCCCGACAACGGCCCGCACGTCGACGCGGGGTTGTCGGTGGCGGTGCCGCCCGGCGTCGGCGGGAAGGGGTCGTCGCAGGCCGACGTGCCGAGGCCGTCGTGCCCGAGGAGCGCCTCCATGGCGAGGAGCGCGTTCTGGTGCGACGGGTCGTAGGAGCGCGGGAGGTCGACGGTCACGACGTAGCGGGGGCCCCCCCGTGAGCCCCCTCACCACACCCGACAGACCTGCGGACGGACCATCGGCGATCCGGCGCCGCACGAGAACGCGCGCGCGAACTCGCTCATGTTCGAGACGACGCCGTTGACCCGCCACCGCCCCGGCGCGTGCTCGTCGCTCAGCGCGCGGCGGTGCGCGACCTCAGGCGTCACGTTCTGACAGCGGATCTGCGCCCACGAGAGAAAGAAGCGCTGCGCCGGGGTGAAGCCGTCGATCGCGGCGCCGCCCTCGGGCAGCCGCGCGGCGCTCCACGCCAGGCGCAGTCCGCCGTTGTCCGCGATGTTCTCTCCCAGCGTCAGCGCGCCGTTGATCGGCGTCCCATCGTCGGCGTGGAAGCTCGAGTACTCGTCGACGAAGCACCGGGCGCGGCTACGAAAGGCGACCACGTCCGTCGGCTCCCACCAGTCGCGGAGGTTCCCGTGCGCGTCGTACTTGCGCCCCTCGTCGTCGAACTGGTGGGTCAGCTCGTGACCGATCACGGCGCCGATGGCCCCGAAGTTCACGGCGTCGTCCATCCGCGGGTCGAAGACCGGCGGCTGCAGCAGCCCCGCGGTGAAGCCGGCGTTGTTCAGCTGCTTCTGCCCGAAGCCGTCGACCGACTGCGCGAGCGCGTAGAACGCGTCGCGGTCGGTCGGCCTCGCGAGCCTCGCCAGGTCGTGATCGGCCGCCAGCGCGCGCGCGCGCCAGTAGTTTCCGAACGCGTCGTCGCGCTCGACGCGGAGCCCCTCGTAGCTCTGCCAGCGGTCCGGGTAGCCGATCAGGATGCGGACGCTCGCGAGCTTCGCGACGGCGGCCTCGCGGGCGGAGGGGCCCAGCCACCCGGTCGTGCGCAGGCTGGTGCGAAACGCGTCGACGAGCGCGTCGGTCATCCGGAGAGCGCGCTGCCGGCTCTCGGCGGTGAAGTAGCGCGCGACGAACAGCCTCCCGACGTCGTCGCCGAGGGACCTGTCGACGAGCCGGAGGCAGCGCTTCCAGCGGGGGGCGACCTCGCGCGCGCCGCGCCGCTGGCGCTGATAGAAGTCGAAGAACTCGAGCTCGATCGGGCGGCTGAGCATCGCCGAGAAGATCTTCACGGTCTGCAGGCGCAGGTAGGCGCGGAGCCCCGCGAGGTCGCCGCTCGAGAGCGACGCGTCGACGGCCTGCAGCCAGCCGGGGACGGTGACGTTGACGCGCTGCGAGCCCGCGAGGCCCCGCGCCCTCGCGTAGCGGTCCCAGCGAAACGTGGCGTAGCGGCGGCCCAGCGCGGCGAGCGTCATCGGGTGATACCGGGCCTCGGCGTCGCGCTCCTCGACGGCGCCGAGCATGCTCCTCGCGAGGGCGGTCTCGAACGCGAGCACGCGGTCGGCGTCGGCGCCCGAGGACGCGCCGCCGCCGAGGAGGTCGAAGACGCGGATGACGTGCTGGCGGTAGCGCTCCCGGAGCGCCACGGCCGCGGCGTCCTCGTGGAGGTACTCGTCACGCGTGCCCAGGCCCAGCATGCCCCGGTCGATCGCGGCGATCATGACGTTCGAGTCGCGCAGGTCGGTGCCGGAGCTCAGCTCGAAGAGGGCCGGGACGTCGTGCGCGTGCAGCTCGGCCACGACGTCGGTCGCGTCCGCGACGCCCTGGATCGCGTCGATGCGAGCCAGCAGCGCGCGCAGCGGCGTCGACCCGCGCGCGTCGATGGAGGCCTCGTCCATGCACGCGGCGTAGTAGGCGCCGACCCGCTGTTCGGTCGGGCTCGCGGTCGCGGCAGCGCTCGCCGCGGCCTCGACGATGTCGTGCTCCCGAGCGAGGTTCAGCTCGGCGAGCTCGGCGTAGCGATCCATCTGGGTGCGGTCGGGGGGGATGGGGTGCGCGCTGCGCCATCCGCCGCAGGCGAAGTCGTAGAAGTCGCTGCAGGGGTCGACGCGCCGGTCGACGGCGCTGGTGTCGAATCGCAGGTCGGCGAGCGCAGGCGCTGGCGCCGGCGCGGAGAGGCCGGCATCGGGTGTCGACCGCGCCGCGGTGGCGGAGACGCGCGGGGCGAGGCTCACCCGCGCAGGGCCCCCGCAGGAGGCGCCGAGTCCCCCCACGAGGAGGACGCCGACCAGGGATCCGAGCGCTGCGGGACGACGGGGCATATCCGGGGATCGTCTCACGCGCGTCGCGACGCTGACATCGGTCGCGGGCGGGCGGCGTGCGTCACGGCAGGCGGGCGACGATCTCCTCGGAGACCTTCCAGAGCCGGGCGGCGAGCTCCGGGTCGTTGGCGTCGGCGCGGGGCTTCGCGACGTTGCAGTCGGCGAAGTACTCCCCCGAGACGCCCGCGATCGAGGGGTGCGTGGCCACGAAGACCTGCGTGGCGGCCCCCTGCGGAACGCTCTTCAGCGCGAGCGGGCCGACCAGGCCGAAGACGGCCGTGGCGACGGGGTTCATGTGCCGCCCGAGGTTGGTGCGAATCACCCCGGGGTGCACCGCGTTGGCCGTGCGGGTCGTGCCGGCGAAGCGCCGGGAGAGTTCCTTGGCGAAGAGGATGTTGGCCAGCTTGGCCTGGCCGTAGTTGGCCCAGCTCCCATACCCCTTGCGGCCGTCGAGGTTGTCGAACTGGATGCCCCCCTTCGGGGCGTTGCGGTGCGCCGCGCTGCTCAGCATCACCACGCGCCCGGCGTCCGTGAGCTGGTCGAGCAGCCCCGTCACGAGCATGAAGTGCCCGATGTGGTTGGTGAAGAACTGCAGCTCGTAGCCGTGCGCCGTCTGCAGCGCGGGTAGCGCCATGATGCCGGCGTTGGCGACGATGGCGTCGAGCCGCAGGCCGCGCTCGCGCACCGCCGCGACGCAGGCGCGCACGCTCGCCGGGTCGGACAGCTCGCACGCGAAGGGCAGCGTCTCGCCCGCCACCGAGTCGCCCGCGGCCTTCGCCTTGTCGACGGTGCGCGCGGTGCAGGCTACCCGGGCCCCGCGCATCGCGAGCACGCGCATCGTCTCCAGGCCGAGGCCCGAGTTGCAGCCCGTGACGAGGATGGTCTTGCCGGCGAGCGAGAGCCCGGCGGTCACCTGCTCGGCGGTGCTGCCGTAGCCGAAGCCGCTCGGGCCCTTGGAGGTGAAGTGTTCGTAGAGGGACATCGATGGTGCTCCGCGTGGGGGGGAATAGGGATCAGGTGGCGGGGGAGAAGAGGGACCTGCCGCCGGGGAGGATGCACCATCGGCGTGTCCCGTTGCCGCGAAGCCCAGCGGCATCGCTCGCTGAAAAGCCGACTCCCCTATGGGAACCTGGTGGGCGGGCCGATGGAGCAGCGGTCGGCGGTGAGGCCGTCGGGGCCGCCGAGCCAGGTCCAGTCTTCGGAGATCAGCGCACCTTCCCAGATGGATCGAGCGATCACGAGGTCGGGGTAGCCATCGCGGTTGACGTCATCGGTCGACCCGCGAAGGAACACCCATGGAACATCGAGCAGAGCGACGGCGCCGCAGCGCGGGATGGTGCATCGATCGGCGAGCCAGCAGCGATCGGACAACACCGTGATGTGCACAGAGAAAGGCCCGTCGTCGATGACGACGAGCTCCTGGAAGCCGTCGCCATTGAAGTCGGCGACGGTCATCGTCTCGTCCCTGCTCAAGGGCGTCGTCGAATCAACCGCAGGCTCTGCCCCTCCCAGAAACAGCCTGACGATGGCGTCGGAACTCCAGGTGCCGAACGCTGCATCCGTCAACAGCATGTCCGCATATCCGTCGCCGTTGATGTCGCCGATCGCCGCAATGCTTTCAGTGTTCCTGATCCTGCTGCTCGCCAGTCCCGTGGATACCAGGCCGACGGATGATCCAACACGAAGGCTCTCGACGTTGGAGACGAACGATCCCCCGGGCACTCCCGGACGAGGCTCCGCGGTCCTCCGGACGAAGTACGCGTCGACGTAGCCATCGCCGTTGACGTCGCTCACGACGGCGAACGTGCACGGGTTGCCGTCGGGACAACGGCCCCACGCCGCACCGTCCTCGGTCGCACCGATCACCCCGTCGCCGTTGAAGTCCGGCCGCGCCAATCCAACCAGCGGCACGGGCGAGTCCTCCTCGGGGATGAACACCTCCCACACGAAGGTCGCCACGCGACCGCCGCCCGCCCGCCGGACTCTCCACCAGTGCGGCCCCGGTGTGAGCGTCGTCGGCCAGCGGACTTCGCTTCCGATCGCCACGGTCTGGCTGCCCTCGATCGTACGGCAGTCCCTCGAAGCACACACCTCGACCACGACGGCGCTGCCATCGGGAGGTGGCGCCCAACGGAACCTCGGTCGCCGAGAAGCGTTGAGGGTGCCCGACAGCGGGCTGATGGGCCGGGCGCCTGGCGCGATGCACTCGCCCGTGACGCAGCGCTCGCCCGCCTCACAGGCGCGACCGCAGGCGCCGCAATTCGCAGTGTCCGCGCCCACCACCAGCACGCAGGGGCTTCGCGGCCCGCCACACTGCGCATGGCCCACCTCGCAGGTGACCACGCAGCTGCCGCCGCGACAGAGCGACGAGGCGGCGTGCTCGTAGGGGCAGGCCGCCCCGCACGCGCCGCAGTTGGAGCGGTCGCTCTGGAGATTCGCGCACGAGTACCCGTCGCACCGGAGCTCCCCCGTCGCGCAGGCGGGCAGACACTCCCCGCTCTCGCAGACGCTTCCCGAGGAGCATGCCCGCGAGCAAGACCCGCAGTGGGCCGGGTCGATCTCCAGGTCGAAGCATCCGCTCGATTCGGGACAACGAACGCCCGCCCCAGGACACGGTGCGACGCACCTCCCCTCGAGACAGGTTTCTCCGAGCCGACAGGCGTTTGCACAAGCACCGCAATGGCGTTCATCGGCTCGGACGTCGACGCAGGAGACCAGACCCGGGCAGCGCAGGGTGCCCTCGCGACACGCGGCCTCACAGATCCCAGCGATGCATCCACCGACGCCTCCGCAAGTGCGCCCGCAGCCGCCGCAGTGACGCGTGTCGGTTGTGAGGTGAACCCTCTCGCCACCGCAGATCGCCTCGTCGCCCGGGAGCCCCACGCAATACCCTGCCAGACACTCGCTCCGGTCGTCGCAGGTGGCGTTGCATGAGCCGCAGTTCGTTCGATCGACCAGGAGATTGGCGCAGGCCGACGCTCCCGAGCACGGGCTCAGCCCCGCGTCGCAGGGGTTCACCGGCGGTCGATCGACCCGCCCCACGTCGGGCCGCGGCGGCACGTCCGGCGCTGCGAACGCGTCGACCTGCCAGTAGATCGATACCTCTGGGAGGTCGAAGAGCGCAGCGGCATCGGCTCGCTCCGGCGTCGGCGCGCCACAGCCCATCGCCGCCACCAGGATCCCCGCGCCCGCAACCCACGTCCGCCCCATGCGGACGAGAGGTGCGCGCATCGCGGCCGACGTTCAACCGCATCGGCGCGTCCGAGGGGAGCGCCTACGACCGGAGCTCGGCGGTCAGGGTCGTACGAAGCCGCGGCCACTCCTCGTCGTCCACGGCCTCGAGCGGCCCGAAGGAGAAGCGGGCGAGGGCCTCCCCTGCCACCGCTTCGAGGGCAGCGGGGTCGACCTCCGGTCGCGCGTGCAACACGGCCGGAAACGACGGCTCCCGGGGATTTCGAGGGTCGCGATCGTAGTCGACGGTCGCGGCCGCACACCCGAGGGCCGCGGTCAGCGCGGCGCTGCGCCGCTGCTGGTCCTCGACGAAGGCCCCGAAGGCGTCGAGCTCGGCGTCGTCCGGTGGCACCAGCGGGGGGTCGGGCGCCTCGCCGAAGCTCACGGCGTTGAAGAGGCTTCGACCGCGGGCCTGTCGGTCGGGGCGCCCGTACCACTCGGCGGACAGCATGATCCCGAAGGCGTACTCGTCGGCGACGGGGCCCGTGAAGCGCACCGCGGGCGGGCTCTTCGATCGCTGGAAGGCGGCCCGCCAGGCCTCGACGGCGGTCGGTGTGGGGTCGAGCTGGAGGAGCGCCTCCATCGCGAGGAGCGCGTTCAGGTGCGACGGGTCGTAGGAGCGCGGGAGGTCGACGGTCACGACGTAGCGGGTGCCCTCCGCGGCGACCAGGGCCGTGGCGTAGAGGCAGTGCTCGTAGCGAAGGGGATCGGTCATGGACGCGACGTCCGCGGTAGCGGGCTCGCGCGATCGGGGTCAACCGCAGGGGCGCGTCGTCCCGTCGCCGCTCAGTGCATCGCCTGCACGAGCACGCCCGCGACGGCCACCATCAGCGCCAGCGCGAAGCCCAACCGCTGCAGCGCGAACACCCGCTTGAACTCCCGCAGCGCGCTCATCAGGTGGGTGATGTCCTCCCCCTTGGTGTGGACGATCTTCAGCAGCGGCTCGGCCGCCGAGCGCAGCCCGAAGCCCGCGATCACCATCGGCGCGCACAACGCCGTCACCACCAGCGGCGTCGGGTCCTGCCGGCTGCCCGCGATGAACACCCCCGCGTAGAGGATCGCCACGATGGCGAGCGCGATGAGCACCAGGCCCGTCACCGAGAGGGTGCCCGCGAGGTCGCGCACCACCTCGTTCTCGTCGGGCGTGAACTCGTACTGGGACGCCGTCGGCTCGCTGCTCGGATCGCTCATGGGGAATAGGACCTCCTGGGGGTTCGCTCGCACGCTATCGGCAACGCGGCGACGCTGTCACCTTCGCGTCGCGGGCGACTACCGCGCCACGATCGACCCTCGGAGCATGTTCATCCCGCAGGTGAAGGTGATCGTCCCGGCGGTGGGGGTGAAGGTCACCTCCACGGGCTGGTTGAGCGGCAGGTCGCGGCGGATGTTCAGCGCGGGGAAGATCACCTGGGTGCCGCACTCGTTGTCGCTCGTGCGGGTGAACACCACCGTCACGGGATGACCCGCCTGGACGCTGGCCGCCGTCGGCTGGAAGCCCCGATCGCTCACGGTGATGGCGACGCGAGGGCCCGTCGACGCCGCGGCTGGCTCCCGGTTGCACCCGCCGAGGAGCGCCGCCGCGATCAGCAGGAAACCCGAGCTCGATGCATGCTTCATCTTCTTCGTCTCCATAGGTCTTGAAGGAGGCTATTCGAGGGCGGCGAGCGAGGCGCGCTCGACCGCGAGGCGTGCGCCGCGGCGCACCGTGACGTAGGCGACCAGCGAGAGCGCGGCGACCACCGCGGCGGCCGCGGCCATCACGAGGAGCGCCGCCGGAGGGCTCGCGAGGTAGACCCGTAGCACCAGCGAGGCGGCCGCCACGAAGAGGCCCGCGGTGATGGCCCGCTCGATCCACTGGAGCGCCGGGAGGCGGGCCGGGGCGGACTCTCCGACGCGGCGCCAGAGGAGCTGCTCGGCGCGCCAGTAGGTGTAGATCACCGGGATGATCTCCAGCGTGAGGAAGGCGCTGGTCACCAGGCCCCCGACCATCGGCGCGGCGATGCGCTTCATCACGTCGGCGCCCGACCCCTCCGCCCAGAGCAGCGGCACCAGGCCGATGAGCATCGTGCCGACGGTCATCAGCTTCGGGCGCACCCGCTGGATCGTCCCTTCGGCGTGGGCCTCGACGATGTCTTCGAGGGAGTTGATCTGGCCCGCCGCGAGCCGGCGCTCGTAGGCGTGGTCGATGTAGACGATCATCACGACGCCGGTCTGCGCGGCGAGCCCCACCAGCGCGATCACGCCCACCCACACCGCGGTGGAGAAGTTGTAGCCGAGCAGGAAGACCGCCCACACGCTGCCCACCAGCGCGAAGGGCACCGAGAGCAGCACGATCAGCACCTCGGTGAAGTTCTTGAACTGCAGGTACAGCAGCACCACGATGATCAGCAGCGCGAGGGGGATCAGGACCTTCATCCGCTCCTCCATCTGCGCGAGCAGCTCGTACTGCCCCGTCCAGCGCAGGTACGACCCCGGCGCCAGGCGCACCTCGCCTCGCCGCGTGGCCGCCTCCACCGCGCTCCGGGCGTCGGCGACGTAGCGGCCCACGTCTCGGCTGGTGTCGATGTCCACGTAGACGTAGCCCACCAGCAGCCCCGCCTCGTCGCGGATCATCGGCGGACCGGTGACCACCCTCACGTCGGCGAGGGCGCCCAGCTCCACCTGGCGCGCGGCGGCGGTGCGGGCCGCGGGCTCCCCCATGGCCCCCGGCGCATCGCCCGGCGCCGGAAGCGGAATCAGCACCTCCCGGATGCGATCGATGCTCGATCGGAAGTCCTCGGCGTAGCGCACGTTGACGGTGAAGCGGTTGCGCCCCTCGACGGTGGTGGTCACCGGAGCGCCGCCGAGCGCCATCTCGATCACCTCGTTGACGTCCTCGATCTGCAGCCCGTAGCGCGCCAGCGCCCGCCGGTCGGGGACGATGTCGATGTAGAGCCCGCCGACTGAGCGCTCGAAGAGCACGCTGCGGGTGCCGGGGACGGAGTGCAGCACGCGCTCCAGGGAGGTGCCGGTGCGCTCGATGGCGGCGAGGTCGCTGCCGTAGATCTTGATCCCCACCGGGGTGCGGATGCCGGTGGTGAGCATGTCCACGCGGTTGCGGATGGGCTGCGTGAAGGCGTTGGTCCAGCCGGGCATCTGGAGCCGCTGGTTCATCTCCTGGACGAGCTGCTCGCGCGTCATCGGCACGAACTCCGGCTGCAGCCAGTTCAGCGCAGGGCGCAGGAAGACCGGCGTGCTGCCGATGTACCAGCGCCTCACGTGGCGGGTGCGCCACTGCGAGCGCGGCCGGAGCTTCACCGTCGTCTCGAACATCGAGAGCGGCGCCGGGTCCGTCGGGGTCTCGGCCCGGCCGGCCTTGCCGAGCACCCGCTCCACCTCGGGGAAATCGCGGAGGATGGCGTCCTGCCGCTGGAGCTGCCGCCGCGCCTCCTCGATGGAGATCGTGGGGAGCGTCGTGGGCATGTAGACCAGGTCGCCCTCGTCGAGCGGCGGCATGAACTCCGACCCGATCCTCCCGGCGATGGGGAGCGCGGAGGCGAGGGCCATGAGCCCGATGAGCACCGTGGTCTTCGGCTTGCGCAGCGCGACGTGCACGAAGGGCTCGTAGACGAACCGTATCGCGCGCGAGACCGGGTGCCGCGACTCGGCGTAGATCTTCCCCCGGATGAGGTAGTCGCGCAGCGCGGGCGCCACGGTGACCGAGAGCAGCGCCGCCGAGAGCATCACGAAGGTCTTGGCGAAGGCGAGCGGGCGGAAGAGCCGCCCGGCCTGCCCGGTGAGCCCGAAGACCGGGATGAACGACACCGCGATGATCAGCAGCGAGAAGAAGATCGCTGGGGTGACCTCGCGCGCGGCCTCGGCGAGCAGGCGCTCACGCTCCTCGGGGGGAAGATCGGGCGGGGCGCCCTCGAGCTTCTTGTGCGCGGCCTCGACCATCACGATCTCGGCGTCCACGGTGGCGCCGATCGCGATGGCGATGCCGCCGAGCGACATGATCGTCGCGGGGATGCCGAGGAGGTAGAGCGGGATGAAGGACGCGAGCACCGCCAGCGGGATCGACACGATCGGCAGGAGCGCGCTCCGCAGGTGCAGCAGGAAGAGGATGATCACCAGCGAGACGACGATCATCTCCTCGACGAGCGCGTGCTTCAGCGTGTCGATCGCCCGCTCGATGAGGCCCGCGCGGCTGTACACGGGCACCACCTCGACGCCCGCCGGGAGCGAGGGCCGCAGGGCCTCCAGCTTGCGCTCGACGCGGCGGATCACGTCGAGGGCGTTCTCCCCGTAGCGCATCACGACGATGCCCGAGACCGCCTCGCCGTGGCCGTCGAGCTCCGCGGCGCCACGCCGGATGTCTCCGCCCACGCGCACCGTCGCCACGTCGCGCACCAGCACCGGCGTGCCCGACGCGCTGGCGCGGATCACGACCTCCTCCAGGTCTTGCGAGCGGGCGATGTAGCCGCGGCCGCGGACGAAGTACTCCCGCTCGGACATCTCCAGGATGCGGCCGCCCACGTCGGCGTTGGAGCGGCGGACGGCGCGTGACACGTCGGCGATCGTCAGCCCGAAATTGCGCAGGCGCACCGGGTCGACGGTGACCTGGTACTGCTGCTCGAAGCCCCCGACGGAGGCCACCTCCGCGACGCCGGGCACGCTGGTGAGGGCATACCGCAGCGAGTAATCCTGGAGCGCCCGGAGCTGGCCCAGGTCGTGTCGGCCCGAGCGGTCGACCAGGGCGTACTGGTACACCCAGCCGATGCCGGTGGCGTCGGGCCCGAGGCGCGAGGTGGCGTCCGGCGGCAGGCGGTTGCGGACGGTGCTGAGGTACTCCAGCACCCGGGAGCGCGCCCAGTAGAGGTCGGTGCCCTCCTCGAAGACGACGTAGACGAAGCTCATGCCGAACATCGTCTGGCCGCGCACGTCGGCGACGTGCGGAGCGCCCAGCAGGGCGGTCACCAGGGGGTAGGTGACCTGGTCCTCGACGAGGGTGGGCGAGCGGCCCATCCACTCGGTGAAGACGATCACCTGCGGGTCGGACAGGTCGGGGATGGCGTCGAGCTGGATGTGGCGCGCGGAGGTCCAGCCGCCGACGGCGAGCGCGAGCGCGAAGAAGAGCATCAGGGCGCGGTTGCGGGCCGAGGCGTCGATGAGCCGCCCGATCACGGCGTCACCGCCCCGCCGTCGGAGGCCGCCGGGCTCTCGGCCAGCGCCGCCTGGAGCCGGCTCTCGGAGTCCACCATGAAGCTGCCTCGCGCCACGACGCGCTCGCCCTCGCGCAGCCCGTCGATCACCTCCAGGTCGTCGCCCAGCAGCACCCCGACGCGGACCCGCCGAGGCTCGAAGCGCCCGCCCCCCGCGTCCACGAAGGCGTACTGCGCGACCCCGGTGTCGGCGACGGCGTCCCTCGGGACCACCAGCGAGGACGCGCCCGGAAGCGCGAAGGTGACGTCGCCGTACTGCCCCGGACGGAGGCGCATCGCCGGGTTGGCCACCGAGAGGCGAACGCGCGCGGTGCGGGTCTCTGCGCCGACCGAGGGCTCGATGAGGTCGACGCGAGCCGCGACGGGGGCTGCGCTCTCGCCCGCCGCGACGAACTGCGCTGCGCTGCCCCGGCGGATCCGCGAGAGGTCGCGCTCGTAGAGGCTGGCGACGATCCAGACGCGGGAGAGGTCGGAGAGCTCGTAGAGGGCCATCTCGGGCGTCGCGTACTGCCCCAGCACCGCGGCGTAGCGGGTCACGTAGCCGCCGATCGGGGCGCGGATGGGCACCGCGCGCATGGCCACTCCGCGGCGCAGCACCTCGTCGATGTCGCCGTCCGCGAGGCCCAGAAACTGGAGGCGCCGACGGGCCGCCTGGAACACGTCGTTGGGCCCGGACTCCATCAGTCCGGCCTCCGCCGGGGCGCCTGCCCAGCGCCGCGCGGTCAGCAATTCCTGCTGGGCCTGGTAGATCTCCGGGGCGTAGATCCACGCCAGGGCCTGACCGCGGGCGACGCGCACGCCGCTCTGGCGCACCTCGACCCGCTCGAGAAACCCGGGCGTTCGCACGTGGACCTGCGCGGCCGCGTTCTCGGGCGCCTCGACCACGCCGGGGACGCGGAGCTGCTGGCCGAGGGTGCGTCGCACCACCAGCGCGGTGGTCATCCCGATGAGCTGCTGGCGCTCCATCGAGAGCACCACCGGGACCACGCCCGGCGGCGGCGACAGCGCAGCACTGGCGTCGGTCGAAGCGAGCGCGTGGCCGCCGTCGGAGCCCGCGTCCGTGGAGCCCATCGTGCTCGTCGGGGCGACCGGCTGCAGCCGCTCCGCGGGGATGGGCTCCAGCGTCATGTGGCAGATGGGGCACTCCCCCGGGTCGGGAGAGCGGATCTGCGGGTGCATCGGGCAGTAGTAGTGGTCCTCGCGATGCGCGGGGAGCGCGGCGCTCCCGGGGCCCCAGTAGCGCCAGACGCTGAACGCCGCGACGGCCGTGACGGCGAGCAGGATCGCCCAGCGCACCACGCCCATGATCCGAAGGCTCCTGGGCGACGGCCCATGATGCTCGTCCAACTTCTCCGCCTCCTGCGGTGACTCGTCGCTCATCGCGCGCTCCCCTGATCGATGGCGATGGGAGACCTCGGCAGGGCCACGCCCACGGCCCGCTCGAGGTCCGCCGCGGTGCGCACCATCGACGCGGTGACCTCGGCCTCCTCCTCCCCGATGTCGTGTAGCTGCCGCGCGGCGTCGAGCCAGTCGAGCAGCCCGCCGCGCCCCGCGGTGTACGCGGCGCGCAGGGCCTCCGTCGATCGGGCCGCGGCGGGCCACGCCTCCCGGTGGAGCACGGCGAGCTCGCGCTCCAGGCCCTGGAGTCGCGCCTGCGCGGTCGACACCTCGCCGCGCACGGTCACCGTCACCCCCTCGGCGGCATCCGACTCGGCGAGCTCCCTCTCCCGGGCCTCGGCGAGACGCTCCCGCGCCCCGGCCCACACCCATGGAAGCGCGGCGGCGACCGTGGCCCCGAGGCCAGGACGCATGAGCGGGTCCTGGAAGTAGCCGAGCGCCGCGGTGATGGAGGGCAAGCGGGACTCGGCGCTCGCGGCCTCGGTGCGGGCGTGCGCCGCGCGTATCCTGGCGCGGGCCTCGCCGAGGTCTCCGCGGGAGCGCGCCGCGAGGGAGAGCAGCTCGTCCAGCGGCAGCGGCACGGTCTCCGGGGCCACGTCCGAGGGCGTCCCGAGGGGCGCGTCGTGGGCGCGTCGCAGCAGGGCGTTGAGGGCGGCCCTGACCCTTGCGACGTCGGCCTCGACGCGGGCGAGGGAGCGTCGGTTGCGGGCCTGCTCGGTCTCGATCCTTGGGATGTCCGCCAGCGGCCCGCCTCCGGCGAGGCGGGAGCTGGCGGTGTCGAGCATGGCGCCGAGCATCTCGCGGTGGGCCTCTCGCACCTGGCGCTGCAGCGTGGCCTGGACGTAGTCGGCGTAGGCCTCGCCCGCCCTGGCGCGCACCTCCGCCTCGCGGGCGACGAGCGCCGAGACGCGGCCGCGGGCCTCCTCCGTCGCGGCCCTCGCCCTCGCGTCGCGCGACCCCGCGGCGGGAAACATCTGCCGGAGCTCGAGCATGTACATCGAGGCCTCGCCCAGCGCGTAGGGCCGGGCGAGCGGGAGGTTCCACACCTGGGCGCTGACCTCCGGCGCGGGGAGCGCACCCTCGGCCCGCGCGGCGTGGAGGGCGGCGCGGGCCTCGTGAGCCAGCGAGCGCAGCCCCGGATCACGGGCGACCGCCAGCGCCAGGATCTGCGCGCGGTCGAGGCCTCCGGACAGGTCGGCGTCCTCCCGGGCGAGCTCGCGCGCGTCCGTGGATGGCCTCCTCAGCGCTGGAAGCTCGAAAGTCTGGTCAACCATCCGGCTCGTAGAGCCTGCAAGGCAGCCGGTCGATGCCGACGCCACCAACCACAGCAACCACCGCATCCTCGAACCTCGAGGGGTACTATGTGGGTCGCGGCGAGGTGTGACCCCAATTCGTTGCGTACGGTCTTACGGACGCCGAGCGCTCAGGTCGCTCGGCTTCGCGCGCTCGGCTTCGTACGCTTCCCCTTGGATGCCTTCGCGATCGCGACCAGGCCGGGGGCGAGGAGCTCGGAGAGGAGGTCCGCCAGCGACTCCGCGGTGAGCTCAGGGTGCGCCTGCCACCAGAGCGCGACGAACTCGACCGCGCCGTTGACCGCCTGCGCCAGCGCCTCGAGGGTCCGCGGGTCCGGCGCTCCGCCGGCACCCTCGGCGATGAGCGCCGCGACCAGCGCGGCCTGCTGCCGCCGTATCGCGTTGACCTCCGCGCTCCCCGCGCCCGACTCCATCGAGAGCAGCGCCGACCAGCCCCGTCGGCGCTGATGGGTGAAGCGGAGGAAGGCAAGGATCCCCGCGCGCAGCCTCGACGGGAGATCCGCCTCCGCGGCGACGGCCGTGGCGATGCTGGCCGTGAGCTCCTCCTGAACGACCGCCATGACCTCGCGGAAGAGCTGCTCCTTCGATCCGACGAGGTCGTAGATGACCGGCTTCGTCACGCCCACGCGCCGCGCGAGCTCGTCCATCGAGGCGCCCGGGAAGCCGCGCTCGATGAAGAGGTCGAAGGCCTCCGCCAGCACCTGCTTGCGGCGCAGATCGCGCGGCACCCGCCCGTGCGCGAACGCGGCGAGCTGTGCGGTCAGTTCCTTGGCGGCCATGCGCAGGGTCCTTATCAGCTTGCGTGGTTACCGTGGGTAGGTTGCTCATGGTAGCCAGACTGGCGCAGCGGCTCGGGCGAGCCGATGGGGCGCCACCTCGGAGGTCCTCCATGAACGAGCCGCGCTGCATCGAGGCCGAAGCAACACCCTCCCGCCCGTCGAGGCCGCCCGCGGAGCACCACCGGGTCGTGATCGTCGGCACCGGCTTCTCCGGCCTCGGCGCCGCGATACGGCTACTGCAGTCCGGCGAGCGCGACCTCGTGGTGCTCGAGCGGGCAGGGGACGTCGGCGGGTGCTGGCGAGACAACACCTATCCAGGCATCCAGTGTGACGTTCAGTCCGACGTGTACTCGTTCTCCTTCGCGCCGAACGCCTCGTGGACGAGGGCGTTCCCCTGGGGCGGCGAGATCCACACGTACCTTCGGCACTGCGCCGACCGCTTCGGCGTGCGGCCCTTCCTTCGGCTTCACACGGAGGTGATCGACGCGGCGTGGGACGACGACGCGCAGCGCTGGCGCATCGAGACGACCACGGGGGCGCTCACGGCTCACGCCGCGGTACGCGATCGGCTGCAAGCGCATCCTGCTCTCGAACGACTTCTACCCCGCGCTCTGCCAGCCCAACGCGGCGCTGGTGACGACCGGAGTCCGAGAGGTCACCGCCGCCGGCGTGGTGACCGAGGACGGCTTCCGTCGCGACGTGGACGCCATCGTCCTCTGCACGGGCTTCCACGTCGCCGATCACCCGATGACCCGGAGAATCCGCGGTCGCGACGGGCGCTCCCTCGCGGAGCACTGGGAGCACGGCGCGCGCGCCTACCTCGGGGTGAACGTCCCGGGCTTCCCGAACCTCTTCCTGCTGGGGAGCGGCCCCACACGGGCCTCGGGCACAACTCGATCGTCTACATGATCGAGGCGCAGATCGGGTACCTCCTCGCCGCGCTCGGAGAGCTGAAGCAGCGCGGTCGCTGGTCGGGCACATGATGAGGCGCGCGAAGAGCACGCCCGACGACATCGCCCGGCACGCCATCGAGAGCCTCGAGTCGGGGCGGCTGTACTCGCTGCCGACGCTCGAGGCGCAGGCCGCGCGCTGGGCCCGGCGCCTCGTCCCGGCCTCGGTGCATCGCATCACCAACCTGGGGAGGGAGGTGCTGCGGCGTACGACGTCCTGACCCGGTGGAGCGCGCCGCCGATGGGAGCACCGCAGGGAGAGCCCGCTGGCATATAGTCGCTCCCCTGGAGGCTCCAATGAGTCGTAGGGGACGGTCACCGGTCTTCGCAGTCCTGTTCGTGGCGGCCGCCCTCGCGGCCTGTGGCGACGGTCGCTCGGTCGTGGGCGGCCCGCCCGACGCGGGGGGCGCTGACGCCTTCGACGCCGTCACGATGGACGTCCCTTCCATCGACGCGCCGGATGTCCCGTCCATCGACGCGCCCGCGCAGGACGTCCCCTTCCGCTGCGCCGCCAACGCCGACTGCATGGGGAGCCCCACCGGCAACGTCTGCGACGTGAGCTCGGGGCGCTGCGTGGAGTGCCTCCCCGCGAGCGACACCTGCCCCGCCGAGCGCTACTGCGACGTGTCCAACCGCTGCCTCACGGGCTGCCGCGACGACGACGCGTGCCGCCGCGCGGGCCCCATCGACGGCGGCGTCACCACGACGCGGTGCCTCCCGAGCACCCGAGCGTGCGTCGAGTGCATCACCGACGAGCACTGCCCCGCGGGGTCGCTCTGCGTGGGCAACAGCTGCGCGGCGGGCTGCAACGCGACGCGGCCCTGCCCGACGGGGCAGGCGTGCTGCGCGGGCGCCTGCGCCGACGTGCAGGCCAGCGTCGCCCACTGCGGCGGCTGCGACATGGCGTGCCGCACCACCAACGGCACGCCCGCGTGCCGCAACGGCAACTGCGCCGTGGGGATGTGCACCGCCCCCTTCGCGGACTGCGACGGCGCGGCGGCCAACGGCTGCGAGGCCGACACCCTCAACGCCGTCGAGCACTGCGGCGGCTGCGGCATGGCGTGCTCCACCCGAGGCAACGCCACGGCCCGCTGCGCGGCGGGCCGCTGCGAGATCACCTGCAACGCGGGCTTCGCCGACTGCGACATGGACCCGGCCAACGGCTGCGAGGCCGACACCCGGGTGAGCGTGCTGCACTGCGGGGCATGCGGGCGGGCCTGCACGCCGCCCAACGCCGAGGCGAGCTGCGCGATGGGCGCGTGCGGCATCGCGCGCTGCAACGCGGGCTTCGGCGACTGCGACGGCAACGCGTCCAACGGCTGCGAGACCGACCTGCGCATCACCCCGAGCCACTGCGGGATGTGCGGCAACGGCTGCCCCTCGCGCGCCAACGCCGCGGCGGTGTGCGCCGTCGGGAGCTGCGCCTCCATCTGCGTGTCGGGCTTCCTCGACTGCGACGGCGACGCCGCCAACGGCTGCGAGGCCGACCTGCGCACCAGCGCGACGAGCTGCGGAGGCTGCGGCCGCGCCTGCGCCCCGCCGCGCGCCACGGGCGTGTGCGAGATGGGCGCCTGCCGCATCGGGAGCTGCATGGCCGGCTTCGCCGACTGCAACATGGACCCGGCGGACGGCTGCGAGGTGAACACCGCCAGCGACCGCTCCCACTGCGGGGCGTGCTCGAACGTGTGCTCGGTGCCGGGCGCCACCGCCGTCTGCGCCGCGGGCGTGTGCCGCCTCGACGCCTGCCTCGCGGGGCGGGGCGACTGCGACATGAGCGCCTCCAACGGCTGCGAGGTCGACCTCAACGCCACGGTGGCCCACTGCGGCGCGTGCGGCGCGCGGTGCGATCTGCCCAACGCGACGGCCTCCTGCGCGGCGGGGCGCTGCGCGGTGGCCTCCTGCGACGCGGGCTTCGCCGACTGCAACATGAACCCCGCCGACGGCTGCGAGGTGAACCTCAACACCAGCGCGTCGAACTGCGGCCGCTGCGGCAACGCGTGCGTCTTCGCGGGGGGCACCGCCGCCTGCACCATGGGCGCGTGCACCCTGACGATGTGCGCGGCCTCGCTCGGCGACTGCGACGGCGACCGCTCGAACGGCTGCGAGACCAACCTCAGCACGGCGACCTCCCACTGCGGCGCGTGCGGCGCCGCCTGCGTGCTCGCCAACGCCACGCCGGACTGCCGCGGCGCTCGCTGCGCGGTGGCCTCCTGCAACGCCGGCTTCGCCGACTGCAACATGAACCCCGCCGACGGCTGCGAGGTGAACACCCGCACCGACGAGGGCAACTGCGGCGGCTGCGGCGCTCGCTGCAACCTCCCCGGCGCCACGGCCGTGTGCGCCTCGGGCGTCTGCGCGGTGGAGTCGTGCGGGCCAGGCCGCGCGGACTGCGACCGCGCCCCGGCCAACGGCTGCGAGGTCGACACCACCGGGGACGTCCGCAACTGCGGCGCGTGCGGCGCGACCTGCGCCCTCGCCAACGCCGCGCCCGCGTGCGCCTCGGGCGCGTGCCGGGTGGGCACCTGCGACGCGGGCTTCGCCGACTGCGACGGCAGCCCCGCCAACGGCTGCGAGGTCGACCTGCGCACCGACGCGAGCCACTGCGGCCGCTGCGGCAACGCCTGCTTCGCCTGCGGCGCCAGCGTGTGCCTGAGCGGGGGCACCGCGGCGCGCGACGGGTCCGAGTCGTCCGGCGTCGACCTGCGGTACCAGTTCGCGCCCGTGGTCGCGGGCATGGGCTTCCTCCGCGCCAACTGGGACGCCACGCCCGGCGCCACGCGCTACCTGGTGAGCGTCGGCACCACGCCCGGCGGCGCCGACACGGCCGCGGCCCGGCCGGTCACCGGAACCTCCGCGACGCTCGACGGGCTCACGCTCCGGGGCGCCTGGGACGGTGTGACGTACTATGTCACCGTGGTCCCGTACAACGGCGCGGTGGCGGGCACCGCGGCGAGCTCCAACGGCGTGCAGATCGCCGAGGCGGCGGTCTGGGACGGCGTCTCGACGGCGGGCATCACCCGCGGGGTGAGCGCCAACTGGCCGGCGTCGGGGCAGACCGCGTGGTTCGGCGCGCACTACTTCGAGACGGTGACCGTGGCCGCGGGGGTGACGGTTCGCGCGCAGGGCTTCGGCCGCGCCGCGATGGTGCCCGAGGGCGTCGCCCCGACGGACGCCCGCGTCACCTCGCCTCTGGACGGCTGGCTGAGCATCTACGCCAACACCATCACGGTGAACGGCACGGTGACGGCGTCGGGCCGCGGCTACGGCGGCGGCGGCGGCGGTGGCGGCGGCGGCGGCTCGGTGGGGCTGCGAGGGCGCGGCGGCGCCAGCGGCCTGGGCGGCAACGGCGGCAACGGGGAGGGCAGCATCACCGGCGGCGGCGGCGGCGGCTCGCCCGGCGGCGTGGGCGGCACCGCGGGCGAAGGCCCCGGCGGCAACGGCACGATGCTCGGCGGCGGCTCCGGGGGCACGGGCTGCGGCGGGGCGCGCGGCCGCAACGGCGGCGACGGCGCGGTGGGCGAGGTCGGCGGCACGGGCGCCACGGCGGTGTCGGGCAGCCCCGGCGCGGGCGGCGTGGGAGAGCTCGAGCGCGGCGGCGCGAGCGGCGTGTCGGGCTGCGACAACTGGACGGGCGGCGGCGGCGGCGGCTACGGCGGCGGGGGTTCGGGCGGAACGCAGTGGGACGGCCCCGGCGTCGAGGCCGGCGGCGGCGGCGGCGGCGGCACCGGGGGCGCTGGGGGCGCGCAGGGGAGCAACGGGCTCGCGGGCGCCGGTCCCTTCGGCGGCGGCGGCGGCGCGGCGGCCGTGGCGGGCAGGCCGGGCGGATACGGCGCGGCGGCGGGCAACGGCGACACGAGCACCGACCGCTCGCTTCGGCTCGGCGGCGGCGGCGGCGGCGGCGGCGCGGGGGGCTCGCAGGAGGCGGGCGGCGGCGGCGGCGGCGCGGGCGGCGGCTACGTGGTGCTCTACGCGGCCGAGCGGCTGGTGATCGGCGCGACGGGACGCGTGGTGGCCAACGGGGCGGGCGGCGGCGGCGGCAGCCGCGACAACGGCGGCAACTCCACCTCGGCGGCCGGCGGCGCGGGAGCGGGCGGGGCCGTGCTCCTCGAGGGCAGGGTCGTCGAGGTGCAGGGCACCCTCGGCACCCGCGTGTCGGCGCGCGGCGGCGGCGCGTCCGTGGCCAACGGCGGGACGATCAAGGTCTTCTACGGCACGTGGACCGGCGAGCGCCCCGGCGCCTCGACCGCGGGTCGCGTGTACGACGCGGGCGCGAGCTCGTTCCGCTGAAGGCGCTCTCGACCGCTGGCGCGGTGGCCTCGCGGGCGTCGTCGACTTGTGATCCGTCAACTCCGAGGGGGCGCGGGTCGCCTAGTCGATGCCGATGAGAGACCGCACCCCGTGAAGACCGACGCCCAGCTCTTCTACACCCCTGGGAGGCCCAACCCCGGCCCGGCCTACATCACGTCCGCCAACCCCGCGAAGCAGCGGTACGCCAGGCCCGCCAGGCTGCTGGAGAACCCCGACGCCATCGTCATCGGCACGGGCATCGGCGGGCTCTCCATCGCCAGCACGCTCGCGCAGAAGCGCGGGATGCGGGTGCTGATGCTGGAGCACAACGACGTGCCCGGCGGCTCGACCCACTGCCACGAGATCGACGGGTTCGAGTTCAACAGCGGGGTCGACTCCATCGGAGACATGGACCCTCGCGTCGGGCGCGGGCTGTTTCGGGCAACGGCGGACTTCATCACCGGCGGCAAGCTGGAGTGGGCGAAGATGCCCGACGTGCACGAGACCTGCACCTTCGGCGACGACGTCTACGAGTGGTTCTCCTCGCCGGAGAAGAACATCGAGTGGATCGAGAGGCGCTTCCCCGGCGAAGGCGACGTGCGCGGGTACTACGAGCTCGAGGAGAAGATCGAGTGGTGGGCGTGGTCCTGGGCGATGACCAAGCTGGCCCCGTCGTGGGTTCCGGAGCGCGCGAGGGAGGGCTTCTACGAGGCCTTCGGCGGCAAGTGGCGCAAGTACATGACCCGCACCACCAGCGACGTGCTTCGCAACGAGCTGGGCTTCTCCGAGCGCCTCGCGGCCATCTTCTCGTACATGTACGGCAACCACGGGCGCACCCCCGAGCTCGCTCCCTTCGCGTTTCACGCGGTCAACCTCTTCCACTACCGCACCGGGGCCTACTACCCGGTGGGAGGCCCGGCGCAGATCGCCAATTGCGTGGTTCCCATCGTGGAGGCGGCGGGCGGTCAGCTCGCGGTGTCCACGCCCGCGGAGAAGATCCTCGTCGAGAACGGCCGCGCGGTGGGGGTGCGCCTCGGCGACGGCACGGAGATCCGCTCCAGGCTGGTGATCAGCGACGCGTCGGCGTACGTGACCTTCATGCAGCTCCTGCCCGAGGAGGAGCGGGAGAAGCACGGCTACGCCAGCCGCTTCGAGCAGACCGGACCGAGCCCGGCGCACCTCTACCTGATGCTCGGCTACGACGAGGAGATCGAGCTCCCGCAGCAGATCATCTGGCACATGCCCTCGTACCCGGACGTCGAGCGCTACGACCTGAGCGCCGCCGACAAGTCCTACAAGTCCGAGATGCGCTTCGAGGGCATGGGGGGCTATCTGCTCAGCCCCTCGGCGCGCGATCCGGTCTACCGCGAGCGCCACCCCGGCAAGTCCACGGTCATCGTGCTGGCGGAGGCCACCGCCGCCTGGGTGAAGCGCTACCGCGAGGAGCCCGAATTCCGTCCGCAGTTCGAGGCAGGGGTGCGAGACAACCTGATGGCCCTGGTGCACCGGTACCTGCCGCAGTTGAAGGGGAAGACGCCCGCCACCGTGCGCACCGGCGTCCCGATGGGCTGCAACCCTCGCGCGTGGGGCGGCTGCTCTCTCGGCCTGGAGCCCTCCGGCGACCACTTCACCCGCGACACCCACTGGCTCCGCCCGAAGACCCCCATCGAGGGCCTCTGGCTCACCGGCCAGGACTCCTTCTCCGCCGGGGTCTGCGGCGCCATGGCCAGCGGGTCGTTGACCTACGCCGCGCTTACGGGCGACTGGCTCTTCATGCTCGATAATCGTCTATAGAGACGGTTCGCTTCACGGCCCATCATCGAAGTCCTACCAAGTCAGGTCACAAAGCACATGGATGTCCTCACCGCGCTGAGCAACAAGTCCGACTACTCCAAGACACAGCTCCAGTTGATCATCGGAGCGTGGGTGATGAGCAGCCTGGCCGAGGCCAGGCAGAAGATCGACCTGAAGAACGGCGACGTCGAGGAGGACGACTACAACAAGCAGTCGATCTACTCGCTGCTCTATGCGCTCTACCGCTCGATGGGCGAGGTGCGCGCGGAGAACGGAGAGCGCTACGAGTTCACCTTCAACACCTGGGGATACACCTGGCCGAGCGACTGGGGACCGTGCCCGATCCCGAGCAGTGATCCGCAGCGGATGGGCAAGAACGCCTACGCCGGCCTCTACCACTTCGACCTCGTGAAGGAGTACATCAAGGCCCGCGAGGGCAAGGTGCACATCGTGGAGATGGGCTGCGGCACCGGCGCCGGGGCGCACCTGATCTGCTCGAAGATCCTGCCCCAGTGCACCTACGAGGCGGTGGACATGCAGCAGGCGGGCATCAACTCCTGCAAGCGCAAGTTCGTGCCCGAGCTGGGCGGTCGGCTGGTGGCCACCTGCGGAGACGCCACGAAGCTGGGGCTCGGCGACAGCGTCGCGGACTTCGTGGCGGTCAACGAGACCCACGTCACCGAGATGCGGGGACGCACCACCGAGGAGGACGAGCGCTTCTTCAAGACCGCGTGGCGCATCCTCAAGCCCGGAGGCTTTCTCGTCTGGGGCAACGCCATCCCCGACTCGACCTGGGCGCCCTGCTTCGAGCTGCTGGAGTCCATCGGGATGAAGGTCGTCGAGGTGTGCGACGTGACCAAGGAGGCGATCAAGGCCCGCGACGAAGACAAGCGGCGCATCGACGCCTTCGTGGAGCAGATCCTCTCCACCTTCCATGGCTTCAAGGTCCCCAGGCTGGGCGAGAAGCGCCGCGCGCTGGCGGAGGTGGCGCTCAAGAATTTCGCGCGCAATCCCGGCACGAGACTCTATGACAACATGGTGGACGGCACCGACTCCTACAAGGTCGTGCTGGTGCAGAAGCCGCTCGGCGCGCAGGCGTAGCGGTCACTCCCGCAGGGAGCGGTGAGGCGCGCCGTCGGGTCACCGACTCGCGTACCATCGACCGATGTTGCGCCGCCGCGCCCTGCACCTCGCCTTCGCGCTCGGGGCGCTGCCCGCGCCCGCGGCCGCCGTCGACACCTGGAGCAACCCCTTCCCGGGCGTGCGGCGCCTGCTCCGTGTGACGGCCTCGCAGCACATCGACGCGCTGCTGATCGATCTGTGCGCGCCCGGCGTCAGCGTCCGGGTCACCGCGCCCTCCGAGCGCTCGCGCACGGTGCCGTCCTTCGGCGCGCTGGTGGGCGCGCAGGTCGCCGTCAACGGAGGCTTCTACAACACCGCCAACCAGTCGCAGACGGACGGCTTCGTGCTCCACGCGGGCGCCTCCTGGGGAGGCACCGACCACGACTACGTCGGCCCCATCGCCTTCGGCGACGCCCGCGCGGAGATCGTTCCCCACGAGCGCGTCGAGGGGCCCCAGGCCTGGATGCGCGAGGCGGTCTCCGGGCACCCGACCCTCGTCGTCGGCGGCGCCGCGAGGGACAACTCGGGCGACACGGGGCTCTGCCCGCGCAACCCCCGCACCGCCGCCGGGCTCACCGCCGACCATCGCACGCTCATCCTCGCGGTGGTCGACGGTCGCTACGCGCCGACCCGGGTGGGCATGACCTGCAACGAGCTCGCGGCCCTGATGCGGGACCTCGGCGCCCGCGACGCGCTCAACCTCGACGGCGGCGGCTCGGCGACGATGTGGCTCTCCGGCGTCGGGGTGCTCAACCGCCCCAGCGACGGCACTGCCCGCACGGTCTCCAATCACCTCGCGGTCTACGCCCGAGGGAGCGGCGCGGCGCCCCACTGCCCGCCGCCCGCCTACCGGGCGACCTACGTGATGCAGAGCTTTCCGCTGGCGCGCACGACCCTCGACCTCGCGCCGGGCGCCACCTCGACGGGCTACCTGGAGATGCGCAACACCGGCACCGCGACGTGGACGCCGGCTCGCACCCGGCTCGGGACGACGCAGCCCCGCGACCGGGCGAGCGCCGTGCAGGGACCCGACTGGCTCGCGCCCAACCGCGCGGCTGCCATCGACCGCACCGTCGCGCCAGGGGCGACCGGGCGCTTCACCTTCACGCTGCGCGCGCCGCTCATGGCGGGCGAGTACTCGGAGTACTTCAACCTCGTGGAGGAGGGCGTCACGTGGTTCAGCGAGCCGGGGCAGGGAGGCCCCGCGGACAACGTGATCCAGGTGAGGGTGCGCACGGTGCCGGCGAGCGACGCCGGGACGATGGCCATGGACGCAGGGACGATGAGCGCGGACGTCGGAGCGATGAGCGCGGACACAGGCACGATGGCCGCGGACACAGGGACGATGGCCACGGACGTGGGGACGATGGCCGAGGATGCTGGTGCGATGGCCGAGGATGCTGGTGCGATGGCCGAGGACGCTGGTGCGATGGCCGCCGACGCAGGTGTCGACGCGGACCGCGACGACGGGCCAAGCGTCGACGCCGCGGATGCTGCGTTCGTGGAGGAGGGCGATGGCGGGCTCGAGGGCGAGACGCAGGGCTGCGAGTGCACCGCGGCGCGCCCGCGGGGCGGGGCGACCACGGGCCTCGGGGCGCTGGCGGTGGCGGCGATGCTCGGGGCGCTCAGGGCGCCGCGTCGCGTCCGACGAAGGAGACGATGAACGACTGGATGCCGCTGCTCGGCGGCGGGATGCTGCTCTACTTCGGCGCGGAGTGGTTCGTCGGCGGCGCGTCCGCCCTGGCCCTGGGACTCCGCGTCCCGCAGATTCTCGTGGGGCTCACCGTCGTCGCCTATGGGACCTCGGCCCCCGAGGTCATCGTGGGCGTGGAGGCCGCGCTCGAGGGACACGGCGAGGTGGCGCTCGGAAACGTCATCGGCTCCAACATCGCGAACATCGGCCTGATCCTCGGCGTCGCGGCGCTCGTCCGACCGGCCAGGGTCGATGGGGCGCTGCGTCGGCGCGAGCTCCCGGTGCTCGTGGCCAGCGCGGCGCTCGTCCCGCTGCTGCTGCTCGACGGCACCGTGAGCCGCTGGGAGTCGGTCGGGCTGCTCCTGATCGCGGTCGCCTACACCGCGTGGATGATCTGGGCGGCGCGCAGCGCCTCTGCGGTCGCAGACTCGATCGGGGAGGCCGCGGCGGCCATGGAGGTCGCGGACGTCGCGGGCGCCCCGCGACCAGCGGGGTGGCTGCGGTCAGCCGTGACGGCGGGCGTCGGCCTCGCGGTGCTGCTGATCGGCGGCGGACTCTTCATCCGCGGCGCGGTCTCCGTCGCGCACACGCTCGGGATGAGCGACCGGCTCGTCGGCCTCACCATCGTCTCCATCGGGACCTCGCTCCCCGAGCTCGTGTCCAGCGTGATCGCTGCGCGCCGGGGGCACTCCGACCTCGCCGTCGGCAACGTCGTGGGCTCCAACATCTTCAACACCTTCCTGTGCCTGGGCGCCGCCGGGCTCGCTGGCTCCGTGGGCGCGCCCCTCTCGACGCTCGCGCTCGAGCTCGTCGCGCTCCTCGTCATGACGGCCGTCGCCGTGGCGTTCATCCGAAGCGAGCGGACCATCTCCCGCGTCGAGGGCGCCATCGCGCTGGCCCTCTTCGCCGCCTTCATGGCCCTCACGGTGGCCAGGGGCTGATCCCGCCGGTCGACGCTCTGTCTCGCGGTGTACGATCCGCCGGGTCATGCGTCGCCTTCCCGTGATCGCGGAGACGCCCCTGCCGCCCCTCTACGACGCGTGGATGCGCGAGGCCCTCGGGGCCGCGGTGCCGCCGGAGCCCGAGTCGACCTGCGCGGACTGCGCGATGGTCGCGCCGCCCGATCAGGTCGGCGGCCACGGCTTCGACCCGCACGCCAAGTGCTGCACCCACCTCCCGTTTCTGCCCAACTTCCTCGCGGGGCGCATCCTGGCCGACGAGGCCGCGGGGGCGGCGCACCGGCACGGCCGCGCCAGCGTGCGAGCGCGCATCCGCGAGCGCATCGCCGTGTCCCCCATCGGGCTCCACGCGCCTGAGCCTCGGGTGATGGCCGAGCGCATCGCCCACGAGCACGGCGACTTCGGCCGGGTGCGCTCGCTGGTCTGCCCCCATTTCATCGACCGACGCGGTGGCCTCTGCGGCATCTGGGAGCACCGCAACGCTACGTGCACGACCTTCTTCTGCAAGCACTCCCGCGGCGCGCGCGGCGACCGGCTCTGGCGCGCGATCGAGCTGCTGCTGAAGCGCGTCGAGGCGGCGCTCGCCCGCCACTGCCTGATGGCCCTCGACTTCCCCGTGGAGGCCTTCGCCCGGGCGCTGGCGAGGCACGACCCGCCCGAGGGTGATCCCTCGCGCGGCGCCGAGCTCGCCTCCGAGCCCGAGCGACACCGTCAGCTCTGGGGCGCGTGGGAGGGGCGCGAGGAGGCGCTCTACCTGGCCTGCGCAGAGATCGTGGCCCCGCTCGGCTGGAGCGAGGTCCTCCGTATCGGCGGCGTCGAGGTCGAGGCGAGGGCTCGCATCGCGCGGCACCTGCTCGCGGGGATGGACCCGCGCGAAGCTCCCGAGGCGCTGCGAGCGGGGGTCTTCACGGGCGTCGAGGTCGGGCCGGAGCGCACCCGCGTCGCGACCTACAGCAAGCTCGACCCGCTGGATCTCCCCAACGCGCTGCTCGGCGCGCTCGGTCGCTTCGACGGTCGCTCGACGCGCGCCGTGGTGCGCGAGATCGCCCGGGAGGACGGGCTCGCGCTCGACGACGAGCTCATCGCGCAGCTCATGGATTTCGAGATTCTCGTCGAGGCCGACACGCCGCGACGCGGTTGAGGCGACGCCGAGGCATCACCCCCCTCGTGGGATCAGGAGAACTTGCGGCGGTTCGGGCCTGCCTTGACCCCCGTCCGGACCCTCAGCAGCTGCGGGCGAACGGCGGTGAGCTCGCGGAGCTCGTGGGTGGGCTCGTCCTGCGTCTCGTTCACGGTCAGCTCGGGCTTCTTGTTCTCGTCCATGGAGACCTCGATCCTTCGGTGGATGCCTCGGGGCCATTCGCCGCCTGGCGCCGGATGCGCCACGCGGTCGATACCCCTGAAGACCCTGTTACCGGGGCGGACGGTATCCCTCGACTCGGAGACCCGTCAATTCGACCCGGGGCGACCGTTGTCCCGGACTCCCACCGCGGGCAATGCCGAGGGGTGTGGTCGAGCGCGCGAGGGTCGCCGCGTCGGGGGGTGTACCCTCCGGGTCCGCCCATGAACCGGCCCCTGGTCTCGCTCGCTCAGCAGGTGCTCTACGTCGCGGTGTTCGCCTCGGGGCTGCGCCGTCGGCCGGGGGCCGATCACTCCCGGCGACGGAAGGACATCTACGCCTGGGCGACCCGCACCATCACGGCGCTGCTCGATCGGGCGCGTCTCGACGAGGAGACCGAAGGGTCCGTCCACCAGGCCGAGGACCAGCGCGTGATCGGGAGGATCCGAGCGACGGTCGAGGCGATGGAGGAAACGGGGGGCGACTGGCACCCGACGAGCACCCGGAGGCTCATCCAGGAGGCCCGCGCGCTTCGCCGCGTGGCCCTCGGAGCCCGTCGGCTGAGCCAGCTCTCCTGGGCCATCGAGTGCGTCGCCAGGATGTGCCAGCGCATGACCCTCACGCTGATCGCGACGCTGCTGGCGATCGGGCTGGTGTTCGGCTCGCCGACGGTGCGCGGTGTGGTGTTCCAGTCGAAGGCGGGGCTCTGGTCGCTGGTGGTGCTGCTGCTGATGCTCCAGATGGGCGCGTGGGCCACCTTCCCGCTGGGGCTCGCCACCTACTGGAGCCCCCTCTCGCTCCGCCCCGAGCGCCCCGACGAGGCCTGGCCGCCCAGCCTCTCCCGATGGCGCGTCGTGGGGGCCTGGGGCCTGATCGGGCTCTCCTTCGCCGTCACCATCGGGGCCTTCCTGCTGCTCGCTCCCAGCGAGACCACCTTCCGCACGCCCTTCGTCACCACCACCACGCTCGTCGGGATGGTCACCCTCCTCCACGGCTTCGACATCTGGGACTACGTCGACCCGCGCCCTATCCGCTTCGTGGCCGCCCTCGTGGGGGCCTTCGTGTTCTGGGCCACGCTGAGCTATGCGCCGGCCTCCACGTGGCAGTCGCAGCGCGATCCCGCCGCCCTCGCCGCGGGCCCCTGGATCGGGGCCGACCGCTGGCCTCACGGGGGCGAAGGCCCCGTGGTGGTCGTGGCCGCGTCGGGCGGAGGCTCCCGCGCCGCCATGTTCGCGGCCTCCGCGCTGCTGGCGATGGAGGGCGAGACGCCCGCCGTGGCCACGTCCATCCAGTCGGTGAGCGGCGTGTCGGGCGGATCGCTCGCGGTGGCGGGCTACGTCGCGCTGCGCCTCGGCCGGGTCGACGCCGAGGGCTACCGCGCCGCCATGGAGGCCGACTACGTGTGGCCGCTGCTGCGGTCGACCTTCACCCTCGGCGACCGGGCCTCCGCGGTGCAGAGCGAATGGGAGTCGGGCCTCTCCCTCCGGGGCGTCACCCTCACCTCGCTCGCCCGGGGATGGACCTCCGGCGACGCCCGGGCGCCGGTTCCGGTGCTGAACTCCGCCGACGTGCTCGGGCACCCGGTGCTGCTCAGCCCCTTCGCGCCGAGCCTCCTCGACGCGGCCGACCGGAGCCGCTGCGGCGAGGCCACGGGGCTCACCGACCCGTGGGTCTGCGACCGCGACGTCGCCCACACGCTGCAGGAGATCGCCCCCGGGGAGGACGTGCCCCTGCTCAGCGCCGTGCGCGCCTCGGCCAACTTCCCGCTCGCGTTCCCGCTGGTTCCGGTGCGGGCGGAGCACCCGCTCACGGGGCACGAGCACCTCGCCGACCCGCGCTCGACCCGCATCACCGACGGAGGCGTCTTCCTCAACTCCGGCGTGCAGGGCCTCTACCCCCTGCTCTTGCGCCAGCGCGCCGAGCTTCGCCGCCGCGGCGTCCTGATGATCGTGCTCGACGCGTCCGCGGCCGAGTCGTTCAACTCGTATCCGGGCGAGTGGGAGACCGTGTCGGCGCTGCGAGGGGCGGGCGTGGGCCGCGGCCAGATGCTGCACCGGCTGATGGTGACGAGGCTCGCGGCGGAGTACGGCGGCCGCTTCGGCTGCGTGCTCGTCGACATGCACCCGACCGAGCTCGCCCGCATCCCGACCTCCTGGTACCTCGACCAGGACGCCCGGAGCTCGATGCGCCGTCACTTCGGCTCAGCGCGCTGGACCTCGCAGCGCCGACAGATCGAGGCGGCCTTCGCGGCGGTGGGCGTCGGCAACGCCGGAGACGCGAACATCACCTCCTGCCTCGCCCGACCTCCGCTGTTCTGAGCCTCTCCCTCCGTCACATCGCAGCGCCCGCGAGGAAGCGCGCCAGGTACGGCGCCGTGCGGCTCTTCGCCGCCTTCGCCACCTCCGCCGGAGGACCCGCCGCCACCACCCGCCCGCCCTCTTCGCCGGCGCCCGGTCCGACGTCGATGACCCAGTCGCTCCCGGCCACCACGCGCATGTCGTGCTCCACCACGATCACCGTGTTGCCCGCGTCCACCAGGCCCTCGAGCTGCGCCATCAGCCGCTCGACGTCCGCCGGGTGGAGCCCCGTCGTGGGCTCGTCGAGCACATACAGGCTCTCGCCGCGCTGCGAGCGCTGCAGCTCCGTCGCCAGCTTGATGCGCTGGGCCTCGCCGCCAGACAGCTCCGTCGCGGGCTGGCCGAGCCGCAGGTACCCGAGCCCCACCTCGCGCACCACATGAAGCGCCCTTCGGATGCCCGGCTCGTCCTCGAAGAACCCGTACGCCGCGTCGACGGTCATCCCCAGCACGTCGGCGATGGAGCGGTCGCGGTACTTGATCGAGAGCGTGTCGGCGTTGAAGCGCGAGCCCTCGCAGACCGGGCACGGGGCGTACACGCTCGGCAGGAAGAGCATCTCCACGGAGACGAAGCCTTCGCCCTCGCAGTGCTCGCAGCGGCCCTTCGCCACGTTGAAGGAGAAGCGCCCGGCGTCGTAGCGGCGCGCCCTCGCGGCCTTCGTCGAGGCGAAGAGCTTGCGCACGGCGTCGAAGAGCCCGGTGTACGTCGCGAGGTTGGAGCGCGGCGTGCGGCCGATGGGGCGCTGGTCGACGCGCACCAGGCGCTTCACCCCCTCCATCCCCGAGCGGATGCGCCCGCCCACCGGCGCCACCGCGGCGCGCTCCAGCCCTTCGCCCTCCTCCTCGTCGCCCGGCAGTTCGTGGCCGAGGGCCTGAGCGACCAGCTCCACAAGGGCCTGGCTCACCAGGCTCGACTTGCCCGATCCCGACACGCCGGTGACGCTGGTGAAGAGACCCAGCGGGAAGGACACGTCGAGCCCGCGGAGGTTGTTGCGGGTGACGCCTTCGAGCGAGAGCTGAGCCCGCGCACGGCGTGGAGCGCGGGGCGGCAGCGAGGGCGGGTCGAAGAGGTGCCGCCGGGTCTGCGAGGCCTCGACGCCGCGCAATCCCTCGGTCGGACCGCTGTAGAGCACCCGCCCCCCGTGCTCTCCCGCGGCGGGGCCGACGTCGACGATCCAGTCGGCGTGGCGGATCACGTCGATCTCGTGCTCGACCACGAAGAGCGAGTTGCCCGAGGCCTTGAGGCGATCGAGCGCCCGGAGCAGCGCCTCGGTGTCCGCCGGGTGCAGCCCCGCGGAGGGCTCGTCGAGCACGTACACCACGCCAAACAGGTTGGAGCGCACCTGCGTCGCGAGGCGCAGCCGCTGTAGCTCCCCGGGCGAGAGGGTGGGTGTGCTGCGCTCGGGCGAGAGGTACCCGAGGCCCAGGTCGAGCAGGACGGCGACGCGTGCCACGAGGTCCTGCGCGATGCGCCGCATCACCAGGGCCTTCTCGGGGTGCTCGGCCTGCTGGGCGGCCTCGTCGGAGACGGTCCCGTCGGCGTAGGGCTGGAAGATCGCCCCGAGGCGCTGAAGCGGGAGGTGCGAGAGGTCGGCGATGTCGTAGCCCGCGAAGGTCACCGAGAGGGACTCCCGGCGCAGCCGCTTGCCGCGGCACTCGCCGCACTCGCTGCTCAGCATGAACTGCAGCGCGCGCTTCTTCATCTGGGCGCTCTGCGAGTTGGCGAAGGTGTGCAGCACGTGGCGCCTCGCGCTGGAGAAGGTGCCCATGTAGCTGGGCTCGTCCTTGCGTTTGACCGCGCGCCGCGTCTCCTCCGGCGTGAAGCCCGCGTAGACCGGGACGACGGGCTGCTCGTCGGTGAAGAGGATCCAGTCGCGGGTCTTCCTGGGAAGCTCCCGCCATGGGCGGTCGACGTCGTGGCCGAGGGTCACGAGGATGTCCCGCTGGTTCTGTCCGCCCCAGGCCGTGGGCCACGCGGCGACGGCGCGCTCCCGGATGGTGAGCGAGTCGTCCGGGACCAGCGAGCGCTCGGTCACCTCGTAGACCCGGCCGAGCCCGTGGCAGGTGGGGCAGGCGCCCTCCGGGGTGTTGGGCGAGAAGGCCTCGGCGTAGAGGATGGGCTGGCCAGGGGGATAGGTCCCGGCGCGGGAGTAGAGCATCCGAAGGAGGTTGGAGAGCGTGGTGACGCTGCCCACCGAGGAGCGGGTCGTGGGGGTCCCTCGCTGCTGCTGGAGGGCGACGGCGGGGGGGAGGCCGTCGATCTCGTCGACCTCGGGCACGGGCATCTGGTCGAAGAGCCGCCGGGCGTAGGGCGAGACCGACTCCAGGTAGCGGCGCTGGGCCTCGGCGTAGAGGGTTCCGAAGGCGAGCGAGGACTTGCCCGAGCCGGACACGCCGGTGAACACCACCAGGGCGTCGCGGGGGATCTCCACGTCGACGTCGCGGAGGTTGTTCTCCCGGGCGCCTCGGACGCGCACGAAGCCGCTGGGAGGTCGGGGTGTCGGATCGGGGGGCGCCTTCTTCATGGGGCGCTTTCGTCGCACGGGCGCGGCCGTCCGTGGGGGGCGATCATGTAGAGTCGGCGCCGATGCTCGGACGGTCCGCCGTCAAAGCCCCGATGGGGGCGCGATTCCACTTCGAGACGCTGCTCGGCTCGGGCGGCTATGGCGACGTCTTCCACGCCTTCGACCGGCTGCGCAACGAGCGCGTCGCCGTGAAGGTCATGCGCCGCGCGTCGCCCGCGCACATGCGGATGCTGAAGCGGGAGTTCCGCTCGCTGGCCGACGTGGCGCACCCCAACCTGGTGACGCTCCACGAGCTGGTGTCCGACGGCACCGACTGGTGCATCACCATGGAGTACGTCGAGGGGGTCGACCTGCTGCGCTACACCCACGGCGCAGGCGCCCACGACACCCCGGGGCTGGCCTCGTCGCTGGCCACCACCGACGTCCCGCCCACCGTCGACTCGGGCTTCGACCCGCGCGTCGTGCGCCGCGCCTCGGAGCGACCCCCGGAGCTCGACCCCCGCGGGCTGCGCGAGGTGCTGGTGCAGGTCGCCGAGGCCATCGCCGCGCTTCACGCCGCGGGAAAACTCCACCGGGACATCAAGCCCTCGAACATCCTGGTGACCCCGGAGGGCCGCGCCGTGGTGCTCGACTTCGGCCTGGTCATGGACCTCACCCCCGACGCCCCGCCCGCCGACGGCCTCGGCCTCGGCACCATGGGGTACATGTCCCCGGAGCAGCTCCTGGGGCAGCCCCTCGACGCCGCGAGCGACTGGTACAGCTTCGGGGCGACGCTCTTCCAGCTCCTCACGGGGCAGCTCCCCTTCGAGGGCAAGGCCCTCCAGGTGGCCTTCCGCAAGCACTTCGCCCCGCCGCCCGACCCCCGCGTCCACGCCCCGGGCGCGCCCGACGACCTCTCCGCCCTCTGCGCCGCGCTCCTCGCCTCCGACCCCGCCGAGCGGCCCACCGGCCCCGACGTGCTGCGCGCCCTCGGCCACGGCGTCGCCCCTCCGGCCCCACGGCCACGCCCCTCGGCGCCCGTCCTCCTGGGCCGCGGGGCAGAGACCGCCGCGCTGCGCGCCTCCTTCGAGCGGGCCGCCTCGGGGGCCGCGGTCCTCGTCGCCGTGTCGGGCCCGTCGGGCATCGGCAAGACCGCGCTCGTCCAGCAGCACCTCGCGGCGCTCTCCCGGGACGGCCTCGCCCTGGTGCTGGGCGGCCGCTGCTACGAGCGCGAGTCGGTCCCCTACAACGCCCTGGAGGGCGTCCTCGAGGGGCTCATCGCCCGGCTTCGCGACGACCCCGACAGCGTCGACGCCGCCCTCTCCCAGGCCGTCACCACCCTCACCAGGCTCTTCCCCGCGCTGGGCGCCGTGCCCGGCATCCTTCCCGTCCGTCACCGCTCCGGGCCCATCGCCATCGACCCCTGGGAGGTGCGCCGCGCCGCCGCCGCGGGGCTGAGGGCGCTGCTCCTCCGGGTCGCCCGGGGGCTCCCCGTGGTCATCGCCCTCGACGACCTCCACTGGGCCGACGCCGACAGCGCCGAGCTCCTTCGAGAACTCTTCCGCCCGGGCTCCTTCGGCTCGCTCCAGCTCATCCTGTCCTTTCGCCCGGAGGGGAGAACCGGCAGCCCCTGCGTGCGCGCGCTCCTCGACGCCGACCTGGGCCTCGAGCCCTACGCCATCGACCTCGCGCCGCTGCCCCCCGACGCCTGCGCCGCGCTCGCCACGCTGAGCCTCGGCCGCGACGACCCCGAGGCCGCGCGCCGCGTCGCCGCCGAGTCCCTGGGCAACCCCTTCTTCGTCCAGGAGCTCGGCCGCCACCTCCTCGAGGCCGGACCGCTCGCCCCGAGGCTCTCCCTCGACGACGTGGTGCGCGCCCGCGTCGCGAGGGTGCCCGAGTCGGCCCGTCGCCTCGTCGAGCTGGTGGCGCTCTCCGGCGGCGCGCTCCCGGCCTCGGTGGCCTTCCGCGCCGTCGGGGCCGCGGACGCCTACGCCTCCCTCTCGGTGCTCCGCTCCGGGAGCCTGGTGCGCTCCCTCGGCGAGGACGGCGCGCTGCTGGTCACCTTCCACGACCGGGTGCGCGAGGCCATCGTCGCGGGCCTCGCTCCGGCCGACGCCTGCGCCGCCCACGGGCGCCTCGCCCTCGCCTGGGAGGCCGAGCGAGACGCCGAGCCCGAGGTGCTCTACACCCACCACCTCGCCGCGGGCTCCTCCGAGCGCGCCGCCCACTACGTCGCCCTCGCGGCCCGCCGCGCCGCCGAGGCCCTCGCCTTCGACAACGCCGCGCGGCTCTACCGCCGGGCCCTGGAGCTGGGGCGCCACGACCCCGAAGCCCGCCGCGGGCTGCACCGCGAGCTCGCCCTCGCCCTCGCCGGCGCGGGCCGTGGGCGCGAGTCCGCCGAGGCCTGGCTCGCCGCCGCCGGGGGGACCACCGCCGACGAGCGCGTCGACTGCGAGCGCCGCGCGGCCGAGCAGCTCCTCCGCGCGGGCTACATCGACGAGGGCCTCGCGGTGGCCTCTCGCGTGCTCGACGTGGTGGGCGTCTCGCTCCCCGCCACGCCCGCGCGCAGCCTCGCCTCGCTGCTGCTCCACCGCGCCCGCATCGTCGCCCGCGGCACCTCCTACGCCGTCCGCGACGCCTCCCGATGCGACCCGGCGCGGCTCGCCCGCTTCGACGCCTGCTGGTCGGTCGCCGCGGGCATCTCGGTCATCGACCCGACCCGCGCCGCGAGCCTCCACTCGCTCAGCCTGCTGCTGGCGCTCGACCTCGGCGAGCCCGTGCGGCTCTCGCAGGCGCTCTCCATGGAGGCCGGCTTCCACGCGATGGCGGGCCCCAGGGGCCGCGCGCACGCCGACCGGATGCTCCGCGAGGCGAGGGGGCTCGCGGAGCGCATCGACTGCCCCGACGCGCTGGCCCTCGCGGAGGTGATGACCGGCGTGGCGGCCTGGGGCGCCGGGCGCTGGACGCTCGCCAACGACGCCTTCGGCCGCGCCTTCGAGATCATCGAGGGGCGCTGCAGCGGCGTCGCCTGGGAGCGCAGCACCGCGATGATCTTCCGCCTCGACGCCCGCTACTACCTCGGCGACTGGCGGGGGCTGCTCGACGAGCTCCCTCGCATGCTCGACGACGCCCGCGAGCGGGGCGACCGCTACACCGAGACGCTGGCGCTCATCCGCTTCGAGTGCGTGGCGGGCCTGGCGACCGACGACCCGGAGCGCGCGAGGCGCGGGCTTCGGCGCGTGGCCGACTGGTCACACGCGGGCTTCCACTCGGTGCACCTCGTGGAGCTTCACGAGACCGTGGAGGTCGCCCTCTACGAGGGGGACGGCCGCGCGGCGTGGGCGGCGCTGCGCCGACGCTGGATCGCGCTGGAGCGCTCGCTGCTGCTGCGGGTGCAGGCCTTTCGCATCCAGATGCGCTACCTGCGGGGGCGCGCGGCGCTCTCGGTGGCGGCCTCGGCGTGGAGCCCTCCGGAGCGCTGGTGGTACGCGCGCGTGGCGCTCTCCGAGGCCGCCCGGTGCGAGCGGGAGTCCACCCTCTGGGGCGACGGGCTCGCGGGGCTGCTGCGCGCGGGCGTGGCGTCGCTGCGGGGCGATCGGGCCGGGGCGGCCGAGGCGCTGGCGAGCTCCGCGCGGCTGCTCGACGCGGCGGACATGCGGGTGCACGCCGCGGTGGCGAGGCGGGTGCGCGCGGCGCTCGAGGGCGACGCGGAGGCGCTGCGAGAGGCCGACGAGACCCTGGCCGGGCAGGGCGTGGTCAACGTCCCCAGGATGGCGGCGATGCTCGCGCCGGGGACGTGGCCTGCGTGACCCGGTCTCGGAGGGCGATGGCCCTCGCGCTGCTGCTCTCGCCGTCGACCGCGCTCTCTCACCCGGGGGCCTCGTGGGTGCCGACGCTCTCGGTCGATCCCTCGTCGCTGCCGGCGATCGAGGGCACCGTGGCGCCCGACCGGGGGCAGGTGGACTTCGGGATGGCCCTGGAGTGGTTCGACGCCCCGGTGCCCCGCGAGGTAGGCGGTCGCTTCCTCAGCACCTTCAGCGCCCAGGTGGGCCTCGGGAGGCGATGGGCCCTCGGCCTCCAGCTCCCGGTGGCGGGCTACCAGTCCTCCGCAAGCTCGGCGGACATCTCTCCGCCCGGCCTGGGCGACACCCGCGCTCTCTTGCGCTGGGTCCCTCGGACGGCGGGCAGCGCGCTCGGCCCGACGCTCCCCACGGGCAACGCCTGCGGCCAGGGGCGCTGCTCCCACAACTGGAGCACCGGCCTCGCCTTCGAGCTGGCCGCGACCGCGCCCACCTCGGGGGTCCCCTTCGCGGGCCACGGCGCGCCCACCGCGAGGCTCGACGCCGCCTTCGAGCTGCGCTCCTTCCGCTATGGGGCCGTCGCCTCGGTGGGCTACCTCCTGACCTTCGGCGACGCGGGGCCCATGGGCATGGCGCAGCGCGACCGGCTGGTGCTCTCCTTCGGGCTGCGTCACCCGGTGGCCGCGGTGCTCGGCTTCCTCGGCGCCTTCGCTCCCATCTTCGCGGACATCGGCACCCTGCTGGCCTTCACCATGGTGAACACCATCGGGTCGCCCTACCTCTCCTTCGTCGGCTCGTTCGACCCCAGCGGCGGCCCTGCGGCGTGGGAGATCGGCTTCGGCTCGCAGCGACGCGTCGGGCCCTTCACCATCACCGTCGGGGGCGCGTGCGGCTACGGCGGGCTCCTCGACGGATCGCACCGCGTCACCATCGGGCTCCAGTGGCAGCCCCCCGGCGACGAGGACCGCGACGGCGTAGGCGACGACGCCGACGAGTGCCTCGGGGTCGTGGGCACGGCCTCCCTCCGCGGCTGCCCCGACGAGCGCGGCGACCCCGACCACGACGGCCTGCTCTTCCCGGCGGACCAGTGCCCCACGCTGGCCGAGGACCTCAACGGCCTCGACGACCACGACGGCTGCCCCGACCGCGACGCCGACGACGACCGCGTGCCCGACGCGCGCGACGCCTGCCCCTGCACCGCGGCGGGCGCTCGCTCCGCCCGGGGGCCCGAGCGCCGGGGCTGCCCCTTCGCCGCGCCCGACTCGACCGACCGCTCCTGCCTCACCGTCGCGGGCGAGGCCCCGCCCGACGGCGGCGTCCGCCCGCCGCCCCGCGAAGGGAGCCCCTACTCTCATGAAGCGCGTTGACCCTGGGCTCCTCTCACGGCGGCAGTGGCTGGGCGTGCTCGGCGCGCTGCCGGCGGCGTGCGTGCCCTCGGCGCTGCGTCCGCCCCGCTGCTACGTGGGCGGCGCGGGCGACCCCTCGTGCCGCGAGGTGCTCTGGTCGTACAACTCGATGGACTCCAGCCGGTCGACGGTGCTCCGACCGCTCGACCTCGCCGACCTGCGGCAGACGCTGAGGGAGTTTCCCCTCCGGGGGCGTCGGCTGACCTTCCGCGGAGGGGGCGCCTCCCTCGACCGCCAGTCGCTCAACGACGACACGGTGATCCTGCTCGACAACCCCTCCTTCGCGACGGTCAACGTCGACCTCGACGACCCCTGCGGGCCGACGCTCACCGTCGGCGCGGGCGCCACCTGGCAGCAGGTCTTCGACCGCACGCTGCCCCTCGGGCTCGTGCCCTACTGCGCCCCGTCGGCGTCCTTCGTGCGCATCGGCGGCGGCCTCGCGGCCAACAGCTTCTCCCGCATGTCGGCCCGCTGGGGGCGCGAGGAGCGCTACCTCCGGCAGTTCACCCTCGTGGGCCCCGACGGAAGCGTCTACGACTGCCACCCCGGCCAAGGCCCCGCGAGCCTGGAGTACAAGCTCTTCCACGCCGTCCCCGGGGCGCAGGGATACCTCGGGGTGGTCACCCGCGCCCGCTACGCGCTGCGCCGCATCGCGCCCTCGGGCTCCCCCCTCTGCGTGCGCACGGAGACCCGGGTGCAGACCCTCGGACGGACGGTGCACGGCAACGAGGCCGTCCGTAACTACCTCCGCGACCTGCGCTTCGAGTCGAAGCACCTTCCCCCCGACGCTCCGCTCGGCTGCCCCCCGGTGCCCGAGGACGACGGCAACCCCGAGACCCCCGACGGCATCTTCGGAACCGTCTGGTGGGCCCGCGACCCCGGCCGCACGATGCGCGGGCTCATCGGCCGCACGAAGTACCTCCCCGAGTCGCACGTCGGGAAGCCTCGCGGGCTGCTCAACCGGCGCGACAGCTTCATGCGGGTGTTCGGCGAGTACGGCTTCGTCGAGCCCGGCGGCGAGGCGTCGTTTCAGGACATCAACTACCACCTCACCCACTGCCAGGCCCTCTCCTTCGACCCGGTGGACGACTTCGCGTTCTTCCAGGACGCCGACGCGCGCGCCAAGCGCTACGCCGAGCCCCGCTGGCGCATGACCGCCGCGGAGCAGGCGTACTGCATCCACCCCGACCGGGCCGCGGAGTTCCTCGAGGCGCTCGACCGCGAGGTGCGCGAGGTGGAGCACTACCCGGCGCTGGTCGACCTGCTCTACGCCCCGCGCGACCTGCGGCGGCACCCGCTCTCCGCCACCTCCGACGACCGGACCATGGTGTTCACCGTCGCGTACCTCGACCGCAACGGAGAGCGCTGGGCGTGCAGCCAGGCGATGTACCGCACCCTCGCGGCGCACTGCGCCCGGCTGGGCGGCAAGATCTACCTGGGCAAGACCGTCGAGGCCGAGGTCGCGGACCTCGACGCCATGTGGCGCACTGGCGTGCACGAGCTTCGGGAGCTCAAGCACCTGGTCGATCCCCACGGGCTCATCGCCAACGAGTTCTGGGACCGCAACCTCGGCTGCCTCACGCCGTAGGGCGCCCGCTGTAACCGTCTCCCCTCCGGCGGCGCACTCCCTCATTGGTGTCTGCTCCGCTCCTCCACACCTTCGCGACCGGGCTTGCTGTACGTTCGCGCGGACGGATGGCCGCCGACGATCGCAACGACCCGCTGGAGGCGTGCATGGAGGCCTTCCTCCAGGGCGACGCGCGCGGCTTCGAGCGCCTCTACCGCCGCCTCGCACCACGGCTTCGGGGCTTCCTCCGCGGCCTCTGCGGCGATCCCCGGCTGGCCGACGACCTCACGCAGACGACCTTCCTCAAGGTGCACCAGGCCCGCGACACCTACCGCAGCGGCGCCCCGGTGGAGCCCTGGGTCTTCGCCATCGCCCGCCGCACCTGGCTCGACCACCTCCGCTACCGCCGCCGTCGGCCGGAGGCCCTCAGCGACGACGGCCAGCTCCCCGAGGGCCCCTCCGAGGGAGGCTCCCCGCGAGGCTTCGAGTCGCTCTCCTCCGACGCCCTGGAGAAGCTCGAACGCAGCCTCGGGGAGCTCTCTCCCCCGCAGCGCGAGGCCATCGTGCTGCTCAAGGTCGACGGGCTCTCGGTGGCCGAGGCCGCGGAGGTCGCCGGGGTGAGCGCCAGCAACCTCAAGGTGAGAGCGCACCGCGGCTACGAGGCGCTGCGCCGGGCGCTGGGCGTAGGGAGGACCCCATGAGCGGCTGCGATCAGGTCGTCGACGCGCTCTCCGAGGCGAAGCCACTCGACGCATCGCTCCAGGCCCACGTCGCGGCCTGCGACGGCTGCCGCGCCATGGTCGCCGCCGACCAGTCGCTCACCTCCCTGGCGACCTCGGACTCCATCGGGGAAGAGGCCCTGCCGCCCGCGCTGAGCGAGGCCCTGCGTCGGGACCACCAGGCCGTCTCTGCCTTCAGCCCGTGGCGGCGCGCGCTCCCGATCGCGGCGCTCGTCGTCGCGGTCGCGGCGGTGGGGCTGGCGATCGTTCCTCGCCCCGACCTAGCGCACCAGTCCATCGGGCGCATCGCCCTGGGCTTCGGGGCGGCGCTCTCCGGCCTCGCGCTCGCGCTCACGCTGCTGCTTCACGGAGGGCGCAGCGGCCTCGGGCTCCCGGCGCGCCTCCGCTGGATCTTCGTGGTCGTGGCGCTCGCGGGCTACGAGGCGATCAACGCGGCGGTGACCGTGCCGGTGGAGGGGTCGGTGCATCTCGAGGGCGCGGCGGCGAGCGTGGCGAGGGTCGGGTGCGCGCTGCACGGCGGGCTCCTCGCGGCGGTGGCCGGGGTGCTGGTGTTCCATGGGGCGAGGCGGAGCGCGGTGGTGAGCCCGACGGCCGCCGGCGCCGTGGCGGGCCTCGCGGCGGGCTTCGCAGGAGCCCTCGCCCAGCACCTCCAGTGCCCGGTGATGGACCTCGACCACACCCTCTTCGCGCACCTCGCACCGCCGGTCCTGGGAGCGCTGCTCGGCGCCTGGGCCGGACGCCGATGGCTGGCGCCCTGAGAAGCTTGAAACCGTAGTAGCCCCCTTGGCGTACTGTCGCCCGGACACGAGATGGGTGGCCCTGTCCCACGAAGGAGTCGATCGAGCATGAACAACGAGATCCGAGCGAAGCTGTTGGTGATGGTGTCTGCCGCCCTCGGAGGCCTCGCGGCCCAGGGCTGCGCGAGCGCTCCCCCCGTGGCGGCCCAGACGACCACGGCCTGCGCCTGCCCCGGCCACCAGCCCGGCGGCCCCGGCCATCACCCCGGCGGCCCCGGCCATCAGGCCGGTGGCTGCGGCCAGGGTTGTCCCTGCGCTCAGGGCGGCGCCTGCGCTCATGCCGGCGCCTGCGGCCACGGCGCTCCGCCTGGACCGGGCGCTCCCCCCGCCCCGGGTGCCGGCCAGGCCATGAGCTGCGGCCAGGCCGGTGGCTGCGGCGGGATGCACCATCCCCCGGCCCCTGGGACGGCCCCTGCGCCCGACGCCGCGCCCGGCGCCACGACGCCCGCTCCCGCCGCCACGACGCCCGCTCCCGCTCCTGCGCCTGCTCCCGCGCCTGCTCCTGCCACGACGCCTGCGCCCGCTCCGGCGCGCCGTCCCCGCTGAGCGATGGCGCGCGTCGAGGGCGTCGGGCTGGGGCTCCGCGCCCCGCTCTTCCGTGACCTGATGGACCGGGCGCCCTCGACGCTGCGCTGGATCGAAGTCTCCCCAGAGAACCACATCGGCCGCGGCGGCTTCTTCGAGGCGATGCTCTCCGACGCCAGCGCCCGCTACCCCGCGGTGTCCCACGGGCTCAGCCTGGCGCTCGGCGACCGCGACCCTCCGCCTCGCGACTTCCTCCGCGCGCTGCGCGCCTTCCTCGAAGAGTTGAAGACCCCATGGCACAGCGACCACCTGTGCTTCGGGGCGGTCGAGGGCGCCCACCTCCACGACCTGCTCCCGCTGCCCTTTACCGAGGAGAGTATTCTCTCGGTGGTCGACCGGGTGCGCCTCCTCGAAGACGCCCTCGGGCTCCCCATCGCGGTGGAGAACATCTCCTGGTACGCGCACCCCGGGCCCGCGGAGATGGACGAGGCCGACTTCCTCAACGAGATCACGTCGCGTTGCGACGCGCGCCTGCTGCTCGACGTCAACAACGCCTACGTCAACGCCCGCAACCACGGCACCGACGCGAGGGACTTCCTCCGCCGCGTGCCCGCCGACCGGGTGGTGCAGATCCACGTGGCGGGGCACTTCACCGGCGCGGACGGCTTCCGCATCGACACCCACGGCGAGGCGGTCTGCGACGAGGTCTACGGGCTGCTCTCGCTCGCCCTCTCTCGCACCGGGCCGGTGCCGGTGCTGCTCGAGCGCGACAACGGCTTCCCCCCCTTCGAGGAGCTGTCCGCGGAGCTCGACCGGCTCGACGCCATCGTGCGCGGAGCGGCCCCGTGAGCGACCTCACCGAGCAGCAGCGGGCCCTCGCGCGGGTCTGCCTCGGGGCGCGGCTCGACGAGACCTCGCTCTCGACCCTCGGCGGCGACGCTCGTCGCTGGCAGGTCTACCGCGACCTGGTGCGGGGGCGCCTCTGGGCCGCGGTGATCGAAGGCCTCCCTCGCACCCTCGCGGCGGCCGGGAGCGAGCGCTTCGGGGGGTGGTTCACGGGCTTCCTGGAGGGCGCGCCGCCGCGCACCCGCTACGTGCGCGAGGTGACCCCGGCCTTCGCCCGGTGGGTGCGCGCCACCGAGGGCGAAGGGCTCTCGTCTCCGTCCGGGGGTCTCCCCGAGGCGCTCTCCCACGACCTCGCGGAGCACCACGTCGGGCTCTCCGACGCTCGCCTCGACCCCTCGCGCCTCGCCGACTTCTCCATGGACCTGCCCGCCGCGCTCGACCCCACGCACCGCCGGCTGCGCCTTCGCTGGGAGCTCGTCGACGGCGCGCTGGTCGAGCGCCCCCGCGCGCTGCTGCTGCACCGGCACGCGACGCGGCACACCGTGGAGACCCTGGAGCTCACCCCGATGGCGGCGGACGTGCTCGACGCCCTCGACGACGGGGTGACGCCCGCCACCGGGGCCGTGCGCTCGGTGCTGTCGAGGCACGACCTCGCGGCCGGAGCGGTCTTCATCGAGAGCCTCGCCGGGCTGCTCGCCGAGCTGATGGAGCGAGGGGTGCTCCGGGGCTCGCTGCGGGGGTGACCGGGCCTGGCTCCTTGCCGAAGCACCCGGGCCTTGCTACTCCCTCCGGCGCTCCGATCGACGCACCGTAGGCGCCCCAGTCCTTGGCGGCCCTCCTACGGTGATCACCCGCCACCTCACCCTTACCCATACCCGTAACCTGAGACGCCTCGACGCGGTGTGCCGCCGTCGTTGCACGAGAGACCGACGATGCAACCGTCCACGAAATCCATCCACGACCTCGAATGGCCCGCGCTCACCGCGCAGCTCTCGTCGCGCTGCCAGAGCGTGCAGGCGCAGCTACGGGCCCGCGACCTCGCGCCCTCGGAGACCCTCGACGAGGCCCGAGAGCGCATGCGCCGCACCGCCGAGGCGCTGCGCGCCAGCCGCGATGGAGACCCGATCCCGACCGGTCCGCTGCCCGACGTCACCGACGTGCTGCTGCGCATCGACCGCGTGGCCGAGGTGACCTCCCTGGAGCTTCACCAGCTCCGCGAGGCGATGCGCACGGCGCACACCCTCCGCCGCTGGTCGCAGGCCCGCCGCGCGACGCACCCGGCGCTCGCCGCCGCGCTCCACAGCGACCCCGCCCTCGACCGGCTGCTCTCCACCCTCGACCTCGCGATCGACCCCGACGGCACCCTCGCCGACCGCGCCAGCGCCGACCTCGCCCGCTGCCGCCGGCAGGTGCACGACATGCGAGGGCGCGTGGTGCAGCGCCTGGAGGAGTTCATGGCGAAGTACGCCGCCGTGCTCCAGGACCGCTTCTACACCCTTCGCGACGGCCGCTACGTGCTGCCGGTGCGCTCGGACTCGCACATCCGCGTGCCGGGCATCGTGCACGGCTCGTCGGGGTCGGGCGCGACGCTCTTCATCGAGCCCCGGCCCGTGGTGCTGCTGGGCAACCAGCTCAAGGTGCTCACCGCGGAGATGGAGCGCGAGGAGGCCCGGGTTCTGATGGAGCTGGCCGAGCGCTGCCGCTCGGAGATCGCCGGGCTGGAGGAGGCCCACGAGGCCTGCGTGGTGGCCGACCTGCTGGGCGGCATCGTGTCGCTCGCCAACGACCTCAAGGCCATCGCGGTGGAGCCCGAGTCCGAGCCGGTGCTCGACCTGCGGCGGGCGAGGCACCCGCTGCTGGCGCTCTCGACCGCGGGGGCGGTGCCCAACGACCTCGCGCTCCGGGCGGGGAGGGTGCTGGTGGTGTCGGGCCCCAACGCGGGCGGCAAGACCGTGGCGCTGAAGACCCTCGGTCTCGCGGCGATGATGGTGCGCGCGGGCCTCGCGCTGCCGGTGCAGGAGGGCTCTCGGGTGGGCTGGTTCGACCCGGTGTTCTGCGACGTGGGCGATGACCAGTCGCTGGCGCGCAACCTGTCGACCTTCAGCGCGCACGTGAGCAACCTCGCGGTGGTGCTGCGCGGCGTGCGCCCCGGCGCCCTGGTGCTGCTCGACGAGCTCGCCGGAGGAACCGACCCGGAGGAGGGCTCGGCCCTCGCCGCCGCGGTGCTGGAGACGCTCGCGGCGCGCGGCGCTGCGGTGGCGGTGACCACCCACTACGAGCTCTTGAAGACCCTGGCGGTGCGCGACGAGCGCTTCATCAACGCCTCGGTGGGCTTCGACCTCGCGACCATGGCCCCGACCTTCGCGGTCACCATGGGCGTGCCCGGGGCGTCGAGCGCGCTGGCGGTGGCCCGTCGCTTCGGGGTTCCCGATGACGTGGTCGAGCGGGCGAGGGGGCTCCTTCCCGAGCACGCCGGGAGCCGCGAGGACGTGCTGCGACGGCTGCAGGACGAGGAGCGGGCGACCCGCCTGGCGCGCGCGGCGGCGGAGGACGAGTCGCGGGCCATCACGGCGCTGCGGGTCGAGCTCGAGGCCGAGAAGCACGCGCTTCGGGTGAAGGAGCGGGAGCGCCTCTCCCGCGAGGGCTCGGAGCTCGTGGGCCTGCTGCGCCGCGCGCGCGAGGAGCTGCGCGACGCGCAGGCGAAGCTGCGCCGCAAGAAGGTGGGCGAGGAGGACGTGCGCGAGGTCGAGCGGGCGGTCAACGAGGTGGCGAAGCTGGCGTCCATCGACGGCGCGCTGGGTCGAGGCCTCGAGGCGCTGAAGCCCGCCGGGGCGGGGCGGCGCAAGGTGCGCGAGGAGGAGCTTCGTCCTGGGATGAAGGTCTACGTCCCCAGGCTGGGCAACACGGTGGAGGTGCTGGAGGCGCCGTCGCGGGGGCAGCTCCGCGTGGCGGCCGGGGCGCTGAAGCTGATGGTGGCCGTCGACGAGGTGCAGCTCGACGCGGGCGAGGAGCCGGGCGCGGCGGAGGTCGTCCGGGGGCGCGCTCCGTCCGCGGCGGCGAGCGAGGCGCCGGGAGAGCTGGAGCGGGTGCTGCGGCTGGAGTCCAACACCTGCGACGTGCGCGGGCTGCGCGCCGACGACGCGCTGGGGATGGTGGACACCTTCCTCGATCGGGTGCTGGGCCAGGGGTCGACCACGGGCTACGTGCTCCACGGGCACGGCACCGGGGCGCTCAAGCTGGCGGTGCGAGAGCACCTCAAGCGCTCGCCCTGGGTGCGCGCCTCGCGAGCGGCCGACCCGGAGGACGGAGGCGACGCGTTCACGGCCTTCTGGCTGAAGGGCTGAGGGGTCACCCCCGCCTCCACGCGCCGACTTGCGGGTCGGATGGGCGTGGATGTCATTGCTGCGTGAGAGCAATCCGGGGGTTTGACCCGACGCTGGAGCTCCCCTAGTTGGTGGAGGGCAGTGACCCTCACACCTGCCAGCGCCAGGCGCCCCGGTGCGAGGGGACGCCCGACCCGACCCTCGGGGGGTCGGTCACTCTGCGCCCGGGTCGCGGTCGCGCTCGCCTCGCTGGTAGCGGCCTGCATGGACGGCTCCGACCTCGGCGCCTGCCACGCCCCCCGGCTCCCCGACGCGGGAGCGCGCCTCCGCGACCCGGCGAGCGTGCGCGCCTGCAACGGCTCGGAGGCTCTCTGCGACCGTCGCTACGACCAGGTCGTCTACCCCACCGCGCACAACGCGATGTCCAACGCCGACGAGGGCTGGTACGTGCCCAACCAGCGGCACCCCATCGACCGCGGGCTCCGCGACGGCATCCGCGCGCTGATGCTCGACACGCACTACTACCGGGGCGAGGCCTACCTCTGCCACGACGACTGTCGCATCGGGCGGCGGCCGCTCGTCGACGGGCTCTGCAGCGTGAGGGCCTTCCTCGACGGCAACCCCGACGAGGTCGTCACGCTGCTCATCGAGAGCCACGTCACCGCGGAGGACACCGCCGAGGCCGTGTGGCGCAGCGGCCTCGGGGACTACCTTCACACGCAGCCCCGCGGGGCGCCGTGGCCCAAGCTGCGAGAGATGATCGCCTCGGGCCGTCGGCTCGTGGTGTTCACCGAGAGCGGCGGCGGCTCGCCCGAGTGGTACCAGAACCTCTACGAGCACTCGTGGGAGACGGCCTACGCGTTCAGCTCCCCGGCGGAGATGAGCTGCGCGGGCAACCGCGGCGACGCGCACAACCCGCTCTTCGTGCTCAACCATTTCCTCAACGCTCCGGTCGCGGGTCGAGAGCTCGCCGAGCAGGTCAACCACGACCCGATGCTGCTCGATCGCGCGCGGCGCTGCATGCGCGAGAGCGGCCACCTGCCCAACTTCCTCGCGGTGGACTTCTACGACGTGGGCGACGTGTTCACCGTCGCCGCCGCCCTCAACCGGGAGCCTCCGCCCTGATCGTCCCGCTCGCGCTCGTCCTCGCGTTCACCCCGGTCGACACGGCCGACACCGTTCCTCACGGGGTGCGCTCCACGCTGCTCTCCGGGGGCGTGCTGCTCCTCGGACCGGAGGTGGGCGGCACGCCCGTGGTCCCGCTGCCGGTGGCCTCCGCGCAGTTCGTCCGAGGGCTCTCCGACCACCTCGATCTCCGGGTGCACTACGACACCGTGGCGCTCGTCGCCCACCGCGTCGGCCTGGAGCTTCGGATGACCCTGGCCCGCCGTGGGGGTTGGTCCTTCGCGCTGGGGGTCGAGCCGAGCGCGCTCTTCTTCGCGCTGCCCTACCAGGGCGCCTTCCTCGGCGGTGACTTCTCCACCGAGTTCACGGCCATGGTGACCCGCCGATGGACCTCCGCCGCGCTGACCCTCCTCGTCGGCCCGACGGTGCAGTGGGCGATGTACGGCCAGGGGGGCGGCAAGCTGCTGGTCGACACCCGACCGAGCTTCGCCTACCTCGACGTGGGCGCGCGCCTCGAATGGAACCGCGGCCCCGGCGCCACGATGATGGTCGGCCTCGACCTCTGCGTGCCGCTCGGCGACGATCCCCTCCGCTTCATGGGCGTGCTGCCGCGCGCCACCATCGGCTGGAGCTGGTCTCGCTGAGGTCTCAGTAGAGCGAGAGCCCGAGGGAGAGCTCGGGCATCAGCAGCACGCCCGCGGCCGAGCCGTAGTCCAGCCGGGAGAGGCCCGCGCGAAGGCTCGCCGCGAAGCGGGTGGTCATCGGCAGCTCGAGCATCGCGCCGCCGCGGACGTACCAGCCCCCGGTGCGCACCGAGCCGTCGTCGGAGGTGAGGGAGGTCCAGCCCGACCCGAGGTACACGCCGGCCCAGAGCACGGGCATCACCTGGAGCTCGGGGCCCACCAGGGCGAGCAGGCCCGCGGCCTGGCCCGAGACCACGTCGGCGCTCACCCCGACGCCCAGCGGCGCGACGGGGAAGCCCCCGAAGAAGGCTCTGCCCCCGATGCCGAAGCCCGATCCGCTCGCGCCCACGCCGGTGTGCGGGACCATCGCCGTGAGCAGGCCCGTCTGCAGCGTGAAGCCCACCCGGTTGAGCGGCGCCCGCCCGAGGCGGAGGTAGCGCCCCTCGTAGCCCTCGTAGATCGTGGCGGCGACCGCCCCCGCTGCCAGCTCCGGGGTGAGCGCCGAGAGCGGCACCGAGAGCACCGAGCCGTCGGGGTACTCGAGGTAGACCTCCTCGCCTGGAGGAAGCCCCACCCAGCCGTCGTAGCGAGCGCCCTCGGTGCCCGCGAGCACGAACACGATCCCCGCTGCGGCGAGCACCGCCACGGCCACGATCGCCGGGTCCGGGCCGCCGCTCCGACCGCCACCACCGCCACTGCCACCGCCACCGCTGGAGCGCCCACCCGATCGCGGTACGCCCGGCGCCGTGGTGCCCGGGGCCGTCGTGATGCGCCCCGCCCTGGGGTTGCCGCGCCAGTGGCCGGGAACTCCCCAGGAGTGCCCCCGATACCAGAACACCGTGGGCAGCAGAACCAGCGGGGCGTCGACCTGCACCGGCGCCACGCTGGCCGGGGGGTGGTCGGACTCGAACACCCGCTGCGTGACGCGCACGGCCTGCCAGCGCTGCTCCGGCGCGGTCTGCGCGAGGCGCGAGAGCTCCTCCGGCGGCACGCGGTAGCTCGACGAGAGGCACCCCTGCGACGCGAGCAGGCACATGGCCGCGACGACGCCCGAGCGAGCGCGGGAGAGCCCCGCCTCGCGGGCCCTGGAGATGGTGTGCTCGGCTTCCATCGGTCCCTTCCTGCGCCAGGCGCTCAGATCGCCGCGAGCTCGATGGGCACCAGCGTCTCGCCCACGATCTCATAGCGACGGAGCGCGCCAGGGTCTTCGACCACCGCCGCGGCGCCGAAGATGTGCGCGAGGCTCTCTCCCTCGAAGCGGTCGTCCCGCCGCTGGTGCAGGTGGCCGTGCAGCACGTAGGTGTGCTCCAGCGCGCGCAGCACCGGACGCATCGCCGCGTGGTCGAGCAGCCCGTCGAACCAGTGCCACGCCGCGCGGTGCACCCTGGTCGGCGGGTGGTGCTGCGCGATCAGCGCCGCCACGCCTCGCCTCGCCGCGGTCTGCAGCGCGAGCGCGATGGAGCGCCGCTCGGGCGTGGAGACCTCCCCCGCGGAGCGCCACCACCGCTGGGCGCGCGTCGTCGACACCGGCGCCAGCACCAGGTCGGCGAGCTCGACCAGCATCCCCGGCGCGCTGGTGCGGGCGTAGGCCTTCAGGGGTCCAGCGAGGGCGTCGAGCCACGCGTTGGCGTGGGCGTAGACGTCGTGGTTGCCAGGGAGCAGCGTCACCCTGGCGGGGTTGACGTGCGCCTCGTCGAGCACCGAGGCCACGGCCTCGAATTGCTGGAGGGTGCCCTCTTCGGTGAGGTCGCCGGTCACCACCAGGTGATCGAAGCCGAGGGCCATCGCGCGGCGCAGCGCCTCGGCGAAGGAGCGTCGCCGGCCCCCCTCGTCGATGGCTCGCCCGAGGTTGAGAAAGCCCCGCCTCGCCGCGGCCGTGAGGCCTCCGGGGCGTCGCGCTTCGGGCTCGACCATGTGGATATCGGTCAGGTGCGCGATGATGCTCACAGGGTCCTCCCCGAATCCTGTGTCTGGTGCAGCGGGCACCTCGCGTCCAGGGCTCCTGCTACGGGCTGGCGCGAGGGATGACGCAGCCGCGCATCGGCGGGGGCGTGTGCTCGGAGATGCGATAGAAGCCCGGCGCCGAGGTGAGCGGGCCGATGGCGTCCGCGAAGTACGTGCAGAGGCCGTACACGATGGACATCACCACCAGCGGCACCCACCCGAGGGAGCGTTCGTTCTTCGCGGTCTTCGCGGCCATGAGCAGGTTCTCACGCTAGCGCAGGAGAGCGCGCGGTGTCGACGAGGAGGGAGGGGGGGATCGGGAAGGGGATTAGGGCGGAGGAGCGATCAGCGCGGGGCGCGGCGGCGGCTGCCGGTGTCGCGGATCTCACCCGGGTCGGCGGTGGCCGCGGACTGGGTCATGGTGTTCTCCGGCTGCGCGGGGTCAAGGATCACGAACTCCACGCGGCGGTTGCGGGCGCGGCCGACCACCGTCTGGTTGGAGGTGATGGCGCGGTCGGGGCCGAAGCCCTGGGCCTCCATGCGGGTCGCGTCGATGCCGTGCTCGGTGAGCCAGCGCATCACGGAGATGGCGCGGCGGTTGGAGAGGTCGACGTTGTGGTCGTGGTCGCCGCGGTCGTCGGTGTGGCCCTCGACGCGGATGCGGCGGATGAAGCCCGACGCCCGCAGCACGTCGGCGACGCGCGACAGGATCGCGAAGCTCTGCGGCTTGATGGTGTCCCGGTCGGTGTCGAAGAACACCGGGCTCAGGATGTTGATGCGTCCGCCGTCCATGACCACGCCGCCGACGGGGCAGCCGTTGCGGGCGGGGATCTCCGACGGGGCGCCCGGCACGTCGGGGCAGGCGTCGGTGGCGTCGGGCACGGTGTCATGGTCGCGGTCGGGCAGCGGGCAGCCGACGCGCGCCGGGTCGGGGAAGGGGCCGCGGTGCACGTCGGGGCAGACGTCGCCGTGGTCGAGGACGGTGTCGTGGTCGCGGTCGCCGTCGGGGCAGCCGCGGCGATCGGGGTCGGGGTGCTCGCCCATCGGGGTGGTGACGCACTGGTCGTCGGGGTCGAAGACGCCGTCGCCGTCGCTGTCGGGAAGGGGGCAGCCGCGGCGGGTGGGGTCGGGGTGCTCGCCCTGGGGGACGGTCACGCAGATGTCCTCGTTGTCGTAGACGCCGTCGCCGTCGGTATCGAGCAGCGGGCAGCCGCGGCGCGCGGGGTCGGGGTGCGGGCCCTGCGGGGTGTCGGGGCAGATGTCGTCGCGGTCGAGCACGCCGTCGTGGTCGCGGTCGCCGGGCGCCGCGGGGGCCTCGCGGGTGACCGGGGCGTAGGCGACGGAGAGCAGGCCGCGCCCGGCGGGGATGCCGTAGCCGCGCTCGAGGCCGACGCCGCCGCCGAGGCCGACGAGGACGGTGTCGGCGATGAGGTAGTGCGCGCCGAGCATCAGCTCGCCGCCCCACTGGCCGGTCTGGAAGGACGCGCTGCCCTGGCCGTGGCCCGCGGGGAGGTCTCGCACCGCGGAGAAGACGTAGGCCTCCGGGCCGATGGTGAGGTTGTCGTCGAGGGCGACGAAGCCGATGGCGGCGTTGAAGCGCAGCTCGTTGCCGATGGCGAGGTTGACCGCGTCGATGTTGCCGCGCACCTGGAAGGCCGCGCCCGCGGACCAGCGGATGATGCTGGCCCGGCCGGCGAGGGTGAGGCGCGGCTCGAAGCGCACGTTCTCGTCGCTGGTGTTGTTGCTGCGCGATCCGACGGGGACCCAGAGGTTGGCGCCGACGTGGAGCGAGATGGGGTCTCGGTCGGAGTGGCCCACGAGGCGGACGCGCGCCCCGAAGCGGAGGTCGCCGACGCCGACGCCCGCGGCGGGGCCGAGGGAGCTGGTGCCCGCGGGCGAGGCGGTGCCGCCCTGGTAGAACGACATCGGCATCGAGACGCCGAGGCCCACCCGGTCGAGGAAGGAGAACGCGGCGCCCAGGTGGCCGACGAACTGCCCGGAGACGATGTTGGTGGTGGTCGAGGTGGTCGAGCCGTCCGCGGCGGCGAACTCCTGGCGCAGCACCAGGGGGTTGGCCGCGTAGTCGGCCACGATGCCCACGGAGAAGGCCCGGGTGGACGAGTACCAGGGGTGCTCGGACATGAAGAACACGTCGCCCGTGGTCGTGGGCTCATACCGATCGAGGGCCCAGCCCGTCACGGTCTGAGCCCCGGCGACGGATGGCAGGACCGTTCCGAGCAGCGCGGCGAGCACCGCATAATTTCGACGAGGCTTGAGTGTCTTCACGAGCTGCGTTCTCCTCTAAAGGGCGAGGATGCACGTGTCACCCGTTCGCCCGCCAGAAACGCGCGGAGCTTAGATACAGCCTTGCGGGCACCGCAAGAGAAAGGCTTTGCTCCGCGGCGAGGCCTTGACGGCCCGCGAGGCGGTCGCGCACGGTGTGCCCGATCGGGGCGGCTCGACGCTCCCGGAAGCTGGGAAGACTCATCCCCCCATGCGCGTGATCCATGTGCTCCACAGCATGACCTTCGGCGGCGCCGAGGTGCTCGTGCATGACTTCCTGAAGGCCACGCGCGACCGGCTCTCGCAGGTGGTGGTGTGCCTCGACGGCATCGGTCCGCTCGGCGAGTCGCTGCGCGCCGACGGGGTGCGGGTCGAGGTGCTGGGGCGCACCAGCGGGCTGCAGCCCCAGGTCGCCGTCGACCTCCACCGGCTCATCGCCGACGTGCGCCCCGACGTGGTCTGCGCCCACCAGTACACGCCCTACTCCTACGCCGCGATGGCCCTCGGCCCGATGCGCCACCGCCCCGGGCTGGTCTTCGTCGAGCACGGCCGCCACTACCCCGACGTGCGGCGCCCCAAGCGGGTCGCGGCCAACAACCTGGTCTTCCTCCAGTACACCCGGCGCGTGGTCGCGGTGTGCGGGTACATCAAGCGCCTGCTCGTGGAGAACGAGGGCATCCCCGCGTCGCGCATCGACGTGGTCTACAACGGGGTCGACCCCTCTCGCTTCGACCCCTCGCTGCGCGCCTCGCTCGACCCCGCGGGGGTGCGCTCGGGCCTCGGGCTCGACCCCTCCGCGCAGGTCATCACCTGCGTCGCCCGCTTCCACCCGGTGAAGGATCACCCCACCCTGGTGCGCGCCTTCTCCGTCGCGTCGAGGGAGCTCCCCGACGCCCGGCTGCTGCTGGTGGGCGGCGGCGACGAGGCCCCCCTGCGCGCCCTCGCGTCGGAGCTCGGCGTGGGCGACCGGGTGGTCTTCGCGGGGGTGCGCCGAGACATCCCGGCCATCTACGCGGCGAGCGACCTCTTCGCGATGGCCTCGCTCTCCGAGGGCACCTCCGTGACGCTGCTGGAGGCCATGCTCTCCGAGCGGCCGGCGCTGGTGACGGAGGTGGGCGGCAACCCGGAGATCGTGGCGCCCGGGGTCACCGGCCAGCTGGTTCCGAGGGGCGACCACGCGGCGATGGGGGCGGCCATGGTGGCGCTGCTGCGAGACCCCGAGCGTCGGGCCCGCATGGGCGCCGCGGGGCGTCGTCGGGTGCTGGAGCGCTTCACCCAGCAGCGTATGCACGAGGGCTGGGTGGGCGCGCTGCACGACGCGGCGGTACGCTGACCGCGCCAATCTGAAGGGGGCCGAGGACGTCCATGTGTGGCATCGCCGGGATCGTGAATCTCTCCGCAGCGCTCCCGCCTCCGTCGAGGGAGCTGGTGCGCGCCATGGTGCGGGCGATCCGCCACCGTGGTCCTGACGAGTTCGGGCTGTACCGCGACGGGCGGGCGGCGCTGGGGCACGCGCGGCTCTCCATCGTCGACCTCGCCAGCGGGCAGCAGCCCATGGCCAACGAGGACGACACCCGCTGGCTGGTCTTCAACGGCGAGGTGTTCAACTTCGTAGAGCTCCGCTCCGAGCTCGAGGACGCGGGGCACGTCTTCCGCACGCACTCCGACACCGAGGTGATCATCCACGCCTGGGAGCAGTGGGGCATCGAGGCCTTCGCTCGCTTCAACGGCCAGTGGGCGATCGCCCTCTGGGACACCGCCTCCGAGGAGCTGGTGCTCTGCCGCGACCGGGTGGGCGTGCGCCCGCTCTTCGTGCACGAGGGCGGCGGCCGGGTGCGCTTCGCCAGCGAGGTGAAGGCGATCTTCGCCGACCCGGAGGTGCCCCGTGAGCTCGATGTGCGGGGCATCGAGGAGACCTTCACCTTCTGGGCGTCGAGGGCACCCACCTCGGTCTTCACGGGCATCTCCGAGCTGCCTCCGGGGGTGGTGCGTCGCTACACCAAGGCCGGCGCTCGTCACGACCACGTGTACTGGCAGCCCGAGTACCCGAGGGTGCAGGGCGACGCCCCTCGCGACGCGGACTCCTGCACGCTCGACGAGGCCGTGGCGGGGCTGCGCGATCGGCTCCACAAGGCCTCCGAGCTGCGGATGCTGCGGGCGGACGTCCCGGTGGGCGCCTACCTCTCTGGTGGGATCGACAGCAGCTACGTAGCGTGGCTGGCGCGCGACGCGGTGCGAGGCCGCTTCCACACCTTCTCGCTGCGCTTCGAGGACCCCGAGTACGACGAGACCCCCTACCAGCGGCTGATGGTGGAGCGGCTGCACAGCGACCACGCCGAGGTGGTGGCGTCGCGCTCGGACATCGCGCGGGTGTTTCCCGACGTGATCGCCCACGCCGAGCGCCCGCTGTTGCGCACGGGTCCGGCGCCGCTCTTCCTGCTGTCGAAGCTGGTGAGGGAGCAGGGGCTGAAGGTGGTGCTGACGGGGGAGGGGTCCGACGAGATGCTCGGCGGCTACGACCTCTTCCGAGAGGCGAAGGTGCGTCGCTTCTGGTCGAGGCAGCCGCAGTCGAAGCTGCGCCCGAAGCTCTTCGATCGGCTCTATCCATGGCTCGCGCGGTCGCCTGCGGCGGCGCGGGGGCTGGCGCTGCAGTTCTGGGCGAGGGGCATCGACCACCCGGAGGATCCGACCTTCTCGCATGGTCCTCGGTGGTCGAGCGCGTCGGCGCTGCAGCGCTTCTTCTCCAGCGAGATGCGCGCTCGCATGGCGGCGGATGCTCGGCCTGCGGCGGTGGCCTCGCTGGTGGCCTCGCTGCCCGCGGACTTCCCCCGGTGGGATCCGCTGGCCCAGGCGCAGTACCTGGAGGTGGTGACGCTGCTCAACCCGTACATCCTGGCGTCGCAGGGCGATCGGATGCTGATGGCCAACTCCGTCGAGGGGAGGTTTCCCTTCCTCGACAAGGAGGTGATGGCCTTTGCCAACGCGATGCCCGCGCGCTTCAAGCTGCGGGGCCTCGACGAGAAGCACGTGCTGAAGAGGGCGGCGGCGGCGGTGTTGCCGAGGGAGATCCTGGAGCGCCCGAAGCAGCCCTACCGGGCGCCCGACGCGGCGTGCTTCACCGGACCCGACGCCCCGGAGTGGGTGCGCGCGCTGACCACCGAGGGGGCGCTGAAGGCGGTGGGGGTCTTCGATGCGGCTGCGGTGACGGCGCTCATGGAGAAGGCCCGGAGGGTGGCCGCGAAGGGCGGCGACGCGGGCTTCAGCAACGCCGACAACATGGCCGTGGTGGGGGTGCTGTCGACGCAGCTGCTGCACCGCCGGCTCATCGAGGAGACGCACGGTGGTGGGGAGGATGGGGTGGCGTTCCGGACGGAGGTCGATCGGGTGGGGTGAAGGGGGGCTCCGGTACGAGCGAGAGGCCGTCGGTAACCCGAGCCAGACCCTGAGCGTTAGCGAGGGGGAGAGACCGACCACGTCAGCCCAGTGCGGCCTCGCCCGGAGGGGAGCAACCGACCACGTCAGCCCGGTGCCGCCTCGCCCGGAGGGGAGAGACCGACCACGTCAGCCCAGTGCGGCCCTTGGCGAGGGGCTCCGGATCCGAGGATCGTTCTTCGTCGGTTTCCCACTCAATGACGTCGCTCGTCGCGACGAAGACGCACCGGGCTGACGTGGTCGGTCTCTCCCCTCCGGGCGAGGCCGCACCGGGCTGACGTGGTCGGTCTCTCCCCTCCGGGCGAGGCCGCGCTGGGCTGACGTGGTCGGTCTCTCCCCCTCGCTAACGCTCAGGGTCTGGCTCGGGTTACTGACGGCCTCTCGCTCGTACCGGGGACTCCCCGCCGTCGACCTCGAGGTCGTACCGGGAAGCAGTGACCCCCTCCCGCCCCGATGCACGTCGTCCACGGCCCGATGCACGCCGCTCCGGCCCCGATGCACGCTGTTTTCGCCCGATGTAGACCCTCGGGGGGGCGATGCACGCTGTTGAGGGCCGATGCAGACTGTTTCCGCGCCGATGCGGACTGGTTTACCGTCGATGCATGGCGAACTCGAAGACTGCGGGGAAGAAGGCTCCATCGATCCCAGCGCGGGAGGCCGTGATCGCAGCGGCGGGCGCGCTCCCGGCGAAGGACATCCAGCGGCCGCCGCCCTACGCGGCCGCGTGGCTGGCGTGGGCCGACAACCTGGCCAGGCTGTCGGCGAAGGACGCCGGGGCGCTGCTGCTCGTCCCCTTGAGCGAAGGGGCGCTCACCGTGGGGGAGCTCGAGCGCTTCGCCGCAGGGGTCGCGCTCGCCCAGGAGTACGTGCAGATCGCCGGGGTGCTGCGCATCAGCGCCGCCGGGACCGAGACCGACGCCGAGCGCTCGCTGCTCTGGGCGGTGCGCGCCGACCAGCGGCGGCTCGATCGGGCCCTCCTGCTGCGCTTCGCCGACGACTCCGCGGGGCGGGCGTTCCTGACGGGGCTGCGGCGCGGTGATCCGACCGACCCGGTGGACGCGCTCGATGACACCGAGAAGCTGCTGGCGCTGGCCGACAGCGACGCGCACCGGGAGTGGCTGGCGTCGCTCCCCAAGGGCGAGGCCGCGGCGGTGAAGCGCCTCCACGACGCGCTCCCGGCGCTGAGGGCGGCGGTGAAGCGCCTGACCCCGTCGAAGGACGCCGCGGAGAAGCGGGAGCTCTTCCGTCGGGTGGTGACGCTGCTGGTGACGAGCGCGGCGCGCATCGGCCTCGCGGGGCGCTACCTCACGGGCGATGTCCCGGGACGCGAGCGGGCCTACGCGGCCTTCAAGCGGCCGAAGGCCAAGAAGCCGCGCAAGAAGACGGCGAAGACGGCCTGAGGTCGCGGGGGGGCGGCTGAACCGCGCGAGGGCCGCGCGCAACGAGGTCCGTCATGGTGTGGCGCATCGGCCTTGTGGGGGGCATGGCCGCCCTCCTCGCGGGGTGTCTGGCGCCTCCCGAGCCCGGGGGGGCGGGCGACGCAGCGCCCGTCGACGCGGCCGACGCGATCGATCACCCCGATGTCTCGGTCGTGGTGCGCGATGCCGCGGTGATCGACCGCCCGCCGATCGACCTCCTCTCCGACCCCAACAACTGCGGCGCGCCCTACGTGCACTGCTCGAACGGGATCGCCCAGCCAGTTCTCCCCTGTGTGGCCGGTCGCTGCGCCTGCGTCGGAAACCGGGCGGGCTGCGGGTCGATGTTCGCCTGCATCATCGACCTGGACACGGACAATCGGCACTGCGGGAGCTGTGACACGATCTGCTCCGCGGACTCCCGCTGCACGGGCGGACGCTGCGTCCCGTGCGCTGAGGGCTTCGCCACCTGCGGCCGGGCCGACGCGGCGAGGTGCTCCATCGATCTGACCAGCGACAACGTGAATTGCGGCGGCTGCGACACGGCCTGCTCCACCGACACCCGCTGCGTCGGCGGACGCTGCATCCCATGCCCAGAAGGCTTCGGCACCTGCGGTCGGCTCGGCACGGAGAGGTGCTCCCACCGCCTCGACGACAACGCGAACTGCGGCGCCTGCGGTCGCGTGTGTGGGGACATCGAGCGCTGCGTCGATGGGAGCTGCCAGGCGTGCCCCGCGGGCCTCACCCTCTGCTCGCGCTCGACCTGCGTCGACCTCCAGAGCGACTCCGCGAACTGCGGACGATGCGGAGTAGCGTGCAACCTGAATGAAACCTGCACGCTCGGTCGGTGCACGGAGACGCCGTGTCCCGAGGAAGGCGAGAGGCGCTGCGATCCCACGTCGACGCGCTGCATCCCGGTCCTCGCCGATCCGATGAACTGCGGCGTCTGCGGTCTCCAGTGCCTGGCCGGGGGGATGACCTCCCACGCCGTCTGCACCGGGGGCGTGTGCGTGAGGACGTGCCGCCCGGGCTTCGCGAGCTGCGGCAGCGACCCGCCATGCTCCACCGAGATCGACTTCCGTGACGACCACTGCGGGGCGTGCGACGTGCGATGCGGCGCCCTCGCGCGCTGCATCGGCGGCGTCTGCGCGAGCGTCGAGGCAAGGCCCCTGGCGCCGCTCTCGACCATCATCCTGGGCGTACAGCGGCCACGCTTCCGTTGGCAGCGCGCCTCGGGCGTGGACGGCGTCCGGCTACAGCTCTGCGCCGACCGCGCCTGCACGAGGGTCGAATCGACGCGCGACCTCACGGGGGACGAGCACCGTCCCGACGTCGCGCTCACGCCCGGCGTCCACTTCTGGCGGCTCTTCGCCCGACGCGGCGCGTCCGTGGCGGCTTCGTCCTCGCCCGTGTGGGAGTTCGTCGTGCCGGCGGTCGACACCGGGCGTGAGGTCGTGGGCTTCCTTGAAGACATCGATGGGGACGGCGTCGAGGATGAGTATGTGCGCGGGACTCGTCCGGCAGTCCGCCTTTCCGGTGCGCCGGGGGAGCCCCAGGAGGTGACGCTGCCCCCTCCGCGCAGGCCCTTCGATGACGCGACGGTGGACACCGAATCGGTTTCCCTGGGGATCAGCGGCGACATCGACGGCGATGGCTACGGCGACCTCATCGGCTCGCACACACTGACCCGGGAGCAGGGAGGCTTCAGGTTGTTTGCGCAAAGCACATGCACGGTGATTCGTGGCGGCGCGCCCCGCTTTGCCTCCACCTTCCGCGACGTCGTAGTCCCTACCGCGTCGCCCGGGTACGTTCCGACGTCTTGTGGATTCAGTTTCGATCTGAACGGAGACGGCTATGGGGACATCGTGAGCCACAGCCAGCTCTCCCGTACCGACCGCGCTGATGCGGTACGGTTTGGGGCCCAGGATGGGTGGACGATTCCTGCCTCGGATTCACTGTGGGAAGCCTCTGACTCCTACCCAAGCCGCCAATATACAAGCGTGGACTGGGGCGACTTCGACGGGGACGGGAGGATGGACCTGCTGCACATAGGCAGGGACGGCCTCAACTACTTCATCGTGTCGTTGGTGGCCGCGAGCTTCGCCCGCGGGGTGAACTCGCCTGTCTTCTACGGTCTCCCAGGCTGTGCCGCCGCCGGAACCACCAGGCCGCCCGTGGCTCGGTACGTCGAGGTCCTCGATGCCAACCGCGATGGCTTCGACGACGTGACCACCGGCCCCTCAATGTACCTTGGCGTTTCCGGCGGTTACTCGACGTACCTCGGCGGCCCTGGTGGGTTCACGAGCGATCGCTGCGTGTACAGCCTCGCCCCGCCCTGAGCGGCCACCGCTGCTCCCCCCCGGCTCACCTCCTGCTAGGCCCCCTTGCCAGAGAGTTCACCCGCTGTGCGCCGATGGCGCATCCTCCGGGGCTAACCGATCCTTCGCTCCGACTACCCTTCGCCTGCAGGTCAAGCCATGAAGCGCCACGTCCTCTCGCTCGCCGGTGCCCTCGTCGCCAGCTACGCCCTCGCGGCGTGCGGCCGCTCGGAGCTCGATGTCCCCGAGGACGTCCCTGACGCCCATGTCGTGATCGATGTGCCACTCGATCGCCCTGACACACCCGACGTCCCCATCGTCCCCGATCGTCCCGACGTCCCCGGTCCCCAGTGCTTCTCCGACCGCGACTGCGACGACAGCCTCACCTGCAACGGCGTCGAGAGCTGTCAGTCCGGCCGCTGCGTCCCCGGGCCCGCGCCCGCCTGCAACGACGGCGTCGTGTGCACCGTCGACCAGTGCGTCGAGGGCCGCGGCTGCGTCTTCGCCCCCGACAACAACCGCTGCATCTCGCCCGCCTTCTGCGACCCGCTGCGGGACTGCACCCCGGTCGAGTGCGCGAGCGACGCCAACTGCGACAACGGCGACCCCTGCGACGGCGCCGAGCGCTGCTCCGCCGGGCGCTGCACCCGGGGCACACCCCTCGCCTGCTCGGACGGCGTCTCCTGCACCACCGACCGCTGCATCCCGGGCCGCGGCTGCGTCAACCTCCCCGATGACAACGCCTGCAACGACGGCAGCTTCTGCAACGGCGTCGAGCGCTGCCTCGCGGGCCGCGGCTGCGTCCCCCAGATGGCGATCCGCTGCGACGACGGCGACCCCTGCACCACCGACTCGTGCGACGAGGCCCGGCGCGGGTGCATCACCCGCCCCACGGACAACGACAGCGACGGCTTCGCCCCGGTGACCTGCGCGGGCGGACGCGACTGCAACGACAACGACCGCACGGTGAACCCCGGCGCCCCGGAGGCCTGCAACGACGGCCGCGACAACAACTGCGACGGCCGCTCGGACTGCGCCGACGTCATGTGCGCCGCCACCCCCGCCTGCGGGATGTGCGTGCCCACCGGTCCTGAGCGCTGCGGAGACGCGCTCGACAACGACTGCGACCGCCTGGTCGACTGCGCCGACCGGGACTGCGCCACCGCCCCGCTCTGCAACATGTGCGTCCCGACGGGCCCCGAGAACGACCCGATGGCCTGCGCCGACGGCGTGGACAACGACTGCGACGGGCTGCGTGACTGCGCCGACGACCTCTGCGCCCGCACCCCGGGCTGCGCGATGTGCGTCCCCACGGGTCGGGTGGAGGTCTGCAACGACGGCCGTGACAACGACTGCAACGGCGCGACCGACTGCGCCGACCCGGCCTGCGCCCCCACCGACGCCTGCCGGGTGACCAACGAGACCTGCGCCACCGCGCGTATCATCAGCGTCCCAGGGCGGGCGAGCGGCACCACCATGAATGCGACCGACGACTTCACCCCGGCCTGCGCGGGGATGGGCGCGCCGGACGTGGTCTACGTGGTGCGCAACCCGACGCGGCAGACGATCACCATCGACACCGAGGGCAGCAGCTACGACACGGCGCTGATCGTGTTTCGCGGCGACTGCGCCACCGCCCCCATCGCCTGCGACGACGACGGCGGCTCCGGGACCAACTCCCGCCTGGTGCTCCCCGACGCCGAGCCCGGAACCTACTTCATCGTGGTCGACGGCTGGAACACCGCCCGCGGCGCCTTCCAGCTCAACGTCTCCGTCGGGGCCCGCGAGGTCTGCGACAACCGCGCGGACGACGACGGCGACGGCCTCGTGGACTGCGCCGACCGCGCCGACTGCGCCGCGTCGCCCTTCTGCATGATGTGCATGCCCACCGGGCGGGAGGTCACCGCGGCCGCCTGCTCCAACGGGCTCGACGACGACTGCGACGGGCAGGCCGACTGCGCCGACGCCGAGTGCGCGGGCCTCGGGATGTGCGCCTGCGTCCCCTCGCCGGAGGTCTGCAACGACGGCCGCGACAACGACTGCAACGGGCTGAGCGACTGCTCCGACCCGGGCTGCCGGATGTCCCCCTTCTGCCCGGGTTGCTTCCCGACGGGCACCGAGGCCGACGCGATGTCCTGCGCCGACGGCCGCGACAACGACTGCGACGGGCAGATCGACTGCGCGGACATGTTCTGCGCGCCGCTGCCGGCGTGCTCCATGGCGCCGCCCAACGACACCTGCGCGGCGCCCATCGTGGTGACGGTTCCGTCGAGCACGATGGGCAATCTCAATGGGGCCCGCAACGACTTCACCCCGGTGACGATGGGCTTCCCCGGGTGCGCGGGCGGCGCGGGCGGCGACGTGGTCTACGCGCTGCGCGTGGTGCGCGACACGACGCTCACCATCGACACCCTCGGCAGCAACTTCGACACGGTGCTCTACGTGCGCCGCGCCCCCTGCGAGACGGGCACGCAGCTCGCCTGCAACGACGACACGAGCGGGACCACCTCCCGGGTGACCTTCGCCGCGACGGCGGGCGTGTACTACGTCTTCGTCGACGGCTTCGGCACCGGGGCGCGTGGCAACTTCGTGCTCAACATCACCGAAGGCACGCCTCGGGAGGTGTGCAACAACCGCCGCGACGACGACGGCGACGGCCAGACCGACTGCGCCGACCCGGACTGCGCGGCGGACCCGACGTGCCGGTGCGTTCCTGCGCCGGAGTCGAGCGACCTGACCTGCCGTGACGGCCGCGACAACGACTGCGACGGCCAGGCCGACTGCGCGGACATCGACTGCCGCAACACCCGCGCCTGCTGCCGCCCGACGGGGGCCGAGGGCGACGCCCGGAGCTGCGCCGACGGGGTCGACAACGACTGCGACGGGCTGCTCGACTGCGCCGACCCGGGGTGCGCGGCGCAGCGGATGTGCTGCCGCCCGACCGCGGCGAGGGAGATGGGGGTGGGCGCCTGCACCGACGGGGTCGACAACGACTGCGACGGGGTGAGCGACTGCAGCGACTCGGACTGCCGCCCCAGCGCGACCAGCGGCGGCGAGTGCTGCAACGGCGTCGACGACAACTCCAACCGGCTCATCGACGAGTTCGCGTGCGCCTGCGAGGGCAGCGCCCAGTGCAGCGGCGTCGGCGCCGGTGGCCCCTTCCCCTCCAACACCTGCTGGAGCACCACCTTCCGGGTCTGCGCTCCCCGCTGCGACCTGCTGGGCGGCAACCTGTTCTGCAGCAATTTCTTCGCTGGAACGCGCTGCAACACCATGACCGGCGAGTGCGTTCGCTGATCCTTTCTTCTCCCCCCATCTCCCCGAACGCAGTTCGGGACCCTAAGAGGTCGCGCAGGTTCGTGTACTACGTCGCGGAGGCCGCCACGGCCCCGCAGGAAAGGTCCAACGAGTATGTCTGATTCAACCGTCGATCGTCGTTCGGTGCTTCGTCGTGTGGGTGGCGGCTTCGCCCTGCTGGTGCTCGCCCCGGTGGCCGCGGCCGTCGAGGGCTGCGGCAAGAAGGAGCTGAGCTGTACCAGCACCACGGGATTGACCCCCGCCGACATCCAGACCCGCACGGCGTTGCTGTACGTCGATCATGCGGCTGATCCCGCGAAGCCCTGCCGCTCGTGCAGGCTCTTCCGTAGCGCCGGCGAGGCCGCGTGCGGTGGCTGCGAGGTCGTGAAGGGCCCGATCAACCCCGGCGGAGGCTGCTCGGCCTGGGCCGCGCGCACCTGATCGAGCACGTCTCCCTGCGCGGCAGCGGGGAAGGGGGCCCTTCCCCCGCCGCAGCGAGCCCCCTTCCCCCGCCGCCGCAGCGCAGGCTTACTCCCGCCTACCGACGACGCCGTCGCAGCGCCACGGCGGCCAGCGCTCCGAGCGCGAGCGCACCCCATCCGGTGCTGCGCGCTCCGGGGGCGCCCACCGAGCACGAGGCCCCGCCCTCCGCGGTGGCGGCGATCGGGCCGATGCCGGCGTCCGTCGTCACCACGCCCCCATCGAGCGAGGCCACGCCGCTGTCGGTCGCAGGGACCACCAGCACATCGCTGGGGATGAACCCTCCATCGCCTGGACCGAGGCACATGGGGCGCGGCGGGACGTTGGTCTGCCGGGCGTACTGGTAGAGCCCGCTGCGGGGCCCTCGGTCGCTGGCGCCGAGCTCCAGGTCGCGGTCGAGCATGATCGCCGGGAGGTCGGCGCGGAAGCGCGTCACATAGGGGTCGGCCGTCAGCGTCGAGGTGATGACCCGCAGGTCGTCCATCGGGTCGGTCGGCGTGGTCTCGACGCTCGCGTCCGCCGAGGGCGGCGGTGAGGTGCGGCGGATGAACCAGCTCCCGACGTTGGTCCGGCTGGCCACCTCGGTGAGCCAGAGCCGGTTGCCGTTGGAGCGGTTGAGCGCGTTGAAGGCGTCGAGGTAGTCCTGCGCGGGGTTCTGGGGCCCAGCCCAGTCCCAGGTGAAGCTCGCGTCGGAGAGCTCGCCGTTGGGGAAGTTGCCCGCCTCGATGCGCGCGTCGCTGAACACCACCAGCGAGAGCCCCACCTTGTCGGCCACCCCCGCGGCGATCATCCGCAGCGGCAGCCGGGGGACGTAGCCCTCCATGGTCACCCGCACCGGCTGCATCCGAGGCACCAGGCCCGTCGGGTCGGGCCGCAGCCGCAGCGCGATGTAGTCCATGTTCATCGCCGTGTAGAAGTCGATCACCGGGCCGAGCGCCGGCGGGACGCTGTACCCGTTGTCCTGGAGCCAGGTGCGGATCGCCATCGGGTCGGTGCCTCGGATCACCGACACCGAGTAGGGGCCCACCACCTCCATGCGAAGCACCGTGACGCCGCTGTCCGCCGCCGCAGGGGCGTCCTGCCGGGTCGAGGCGTCGGCGAAGCCCCCCGCGCTGGGAGGGAAGGGACAGGGCGCCCAGGGGAAGGGCGGAGGCAGGAGCCGCGGGGCCGTGACGGCGTTGACGTAGCTGAGGAAGCCGTCGTCCGCGATGGCGATGCGCAGCCCCGCGGTGTACCGGATCGGCAGGATCCAGCTGAACTCCGACGGCCGGCCGCTGTACTGGAACTGGTCCCACAGCGTGGTCTGCGTCGACGAGAGCGACAGCACCATCCGATGGTCGGTCACCACCTGCACGTCTCGCGGCGTCGGCGGCGGCGGACCGAAGCACCCCCCGCACGCCGCGGCGTCCACCGCCACCAGCTGCGCCGCCATCCCCAAGGTCACACCCATCCACCACTGAGCTCGCATGGTCTTCATCTCCCTCGGCGTCGCCCCACAGCAGATCTCGTGCCCCTCAGGCGTTCTCGCGACAATCCTCGTGCCCCGTGTCTCCCGATCGCCACACTCCCTGCGGCCTCAGGCACAACCCGGCACAGACGATTCCCGTGGGTGACCACCTCTCGCGGGCTTTACAGTCGCAGGTAAGCACCGATGACCCTCCTCCACCTCGCCGAGCTCGCCACCACCGACGTCGAAGCGCTGCTCCGCCAGCCCCACCCCGTGGCCCTGCTGCCGGTGGGGAGCACGGAGCCCCACGGGCCGCACCTCCCGCTGCTCACCGACGCGCTGCTCTCCGAGCACGCCTGCCTCCGCGCCGCGGCCGAGCTGCGGGCGCAGGGCCTCGCCGCGGTGGTGTGCCCGACGCTCCCCTACGGGGTGACCCGCTACGCCTCGGAGTTCGCGGGCGCCATCTCGCTCTCCGCGGAGACCACCCGCGCGGTGGTGCGAGAGCTCTGCGAGGCCTACCGCGCCGCTGGCTTCGAGCGGGTGGTGGTGGTCAACAACCACCTCGAGCCCGAGCACGTCGAGGCCCTCGCCGCGGCGGTGGCGGCGGTGGAGGGGGCGGTGTTTCCCAACCAGCTCACGAAGCGCTGGGGGCGCACGCTGAGCGAGGAGTTTCGCCGGGGGGACTGCCACGCCGGGAGCTACGAGACCTCGCTGGTGCTGGCCGCGCGCCCGGAGCTGGTGCGCGACGACGTGCGGGCCTCGCTCGCCCCGGTGCCCATCTCGCTCTCCAAGGCCATCCGGGAGGGGAAGGTCACCTTCAAGGCCATGGGCAGCGAGCGGGGCTATTTCGGCTCGCCCTCGCTGGGCAGCGCGGCCGAGGGCAACGAGCTCTACGACCGGCTCGCGCTGATGATCGTCACCGAGGTGCGAGAGTCGCTGGGCCTCCGATCGCTCGACGGTGACGCGAAGCCTTGATGAAGCGCCCCGGATGGTGAATGGTCCCCGCGCCGCCGTAGATCGGATCCCACCGGCGACGGAGAGTTCATGCGCACGACCCCGCAACGACGGTGGACCCTGGTGGGTCTGCTCGCCTCCCTCGCAGCCTGCTCCGAGACCACCACCGTCGCGCCCACGCCGGTCGACGCCGGCGTCGACACCGGGCCCATCGCCGTAGACGCTCCCGCGCCGGTGGACGTGCCCGTGGCGCCCGTCGACGTGGGCGTGATGCCCAGCGGCATCGGCGAGCCCTGCGAGTCCCCGGGCGCCAGCTTCCCTCCGGTGCAGGGGAGCTGCAGCAGCGGCCAGGTCTGCCTGTCGACCGCCATCGGCTTCCGCAACGGCTACTGCGTGTCGGTCTGCCAGGGCACGCGATGCCCCGGCGACGCCACCTGCGGGCGCATCCAGGGCTTCCCGGTGTGCATGCGCACCTGCGCCACCAACGACGACTGCCGCCGCGCCGAGGGCTACGTCTGCCGCCCCGCCGAGGGCGGCGCCGGCCGCGTCTGCCAGGTCAACGACGCGCCTCCGGGCGTGCGCCCCGATGACTCCGCCTGCTTCACCGTCGGCACCTCCGGCGAGCGCACCGCCCCGGCCCTCCCGAGGGTGACCTTCACCGGGCCCAACGGAGACGCCAGCGGCCCGCGGCTCGACAGCTTCGTCGAGGCCGAGGGCAACGTCGCCGTGCACCCCACCAACGGCCACGTCGCGGTGAGCTACATCTCGGCCAGCGTCGGGGGCCAGATCTACATGGGCACCTCACGCTATCCCGGCACCGGCACGCAGTGGTTCGGCGACGGCACCGTGCGCGACCCGACCTTCAACAGCTCCAGCGACCCGGTGCTCGACTACGGGCTCGACGGCGTGCTGCGCATGACCTTCATCGGCCTGCAGCGCAACCTGAGCTCGCAGGTCACCGCGGTGCACGTCCGCATCACCGAGAGCCGCGACGACGGCACCACCTGGGCGACGCCCCGCCAGGTCGACCCCGCCGGCATCTGCCCGCAGGGCACCGGCGGCATCTGCGACAAGCCCTGGCTGCTCTCGACCCCGGGCGCCACCGCCGGCGCCCCGTCGGTGCTCTACCTGGGCTACCTCGCGCAGGGCGCCCGCAACGCCGACCTCGTGGTGCAGCGCTCCGACGACGCCGGCGCCACCTGGTCGCCCACGGTCCGCCTCGCGGCGCTCGGCTTCGTCGCCGGCAGCACCGTGGCGCACAACCTCATCCAGTTCGCCGCGGGCCCGGGCTCGCTGGTCGCCGCGGCCTGGTCGGGTCTCTCCGTGGGCGACGGCAGCGGAGGCACCGACTCCAACGCCCGCTTCGGATCGCCCGCCAACCGCGTGCTCTTCCGCCGCAGCCGCGACGGCTTCCGCACCCTCGAGGCGATGCGGGTGGTGTCGCGCCCCACGGACTCGCCGGTCTACGTGCAGCCCCCGGTGGCGCTCGACGGCGCCGACACCGTGCACGTGGTCTACGTGAGCGGCGACGCCACCGGCGCGTGGGACATCATCCTCGCCACCAGCACCAACGGCGGCGAGAGCTGGCAGCACCGCAAGGTCAACGACGACCCGGAGAGCTGCGCGCTGCACATGCTCCCGGCGATGCTGGTCGACCCGGTCACCCACGACGTGCACGTCACCTGGATGGAGAACCGCTTCGGCGAAGGCGCCGTCGCCTACGCCCGCTGCCCCGGCGGCGCCTCGATGGCCTGCGGTCGCAACGAGCAGGTCAGCGACCGGCCCTTCCGCCTGAGCAGCAGCCGCAACCCGCAGATCTGGCACGGGGACTACAACGGCCTCACGCTCTCCCCGCAGGGCGAGCTCTGGTCGACGTGGAGCGACACGCGCACCGGGTCGCCCGCGATGTACACCGCCCACGGCCGGGCGCGCCCCGCGCCGTAGTGCGCCTCAGGGTCGGCGTTCGGTCGCCGCGGTGATCCTCCTCATCGACAACTACGACTCGTTCACCTTCAACCTGGCGCAGCTCGTCGCCCGGGTGGCGGGCCCCGGGGTCGAGCTGCGGGTGGTGCGCAACGACGAGCGCTCGCCCGACGAGCTCTGGTCGTGGCGGCCCTCGCACGTGGTGATCTCCCCGGGGCCGGGCGATCCGTCGAGGGCGGGCGTGAGCGGGGCGCTGATCACCGCGGGGAGGGCGCCGGTGCTGGGCGTGTGCCTGGGTCACCAGTGCATCGCGGCGGCCTGGGGAGCGCGGGTGGAGCGGGCGCCGGAGCCGGTGCACGGGCGAGCCTGGGCGGTGCGCCACGACGGCCGAGGGATCTTTACCGGGGTGGGTAACCCGATGGTGGCCGCGCGGTACCACTCGCTGGTGGTGGCGCGGTCGACGGTGCCCGAGGTGCTGGAGGTGTGCGCGGAGACCGACGAGGGGGTGGTGATGGCGCTGCGACACCGGGAGCGCCCGGTGGTGGGGGTGCAGTTTCACCCCGAGTCGGTGCTCACCCGGGAGGGCGACGCGCTGGTGAGAAACTTCCTCGAGGGCCGGTGCTGAAATAGCCGTCGGCCCCGCCTGCGCGCCGCTCCCGACTGGGGGAGCGCCGTGCGAGCGGGGCCGATACGGTCTAGGGACGAGGTCTCGAGGTCAGTCCGCGATCAGCGGTTCTGATCCCAGGTGTCCTCGTGGGTCACGCCGCCGTTGGTGTAGGTCCACGAGATCGTGTGGAACACGAAGGTGACCTCCTCCAGGGGGGGCTCGGTCGAGGTCGCGGGGACGATGGTGTCCGGCACGGTCTGCTTCTGCGAGGCGATGCGGCCGCGCTTGATCTCGACGGTGTAGAACTGCTCGGTGGTGCCGTCGCCGTTGGGGTTCGGGCGGAAGAACTTGAACTTCGCGTCGATCGCCTGGTTCTCGACGAGCGCCTTGGCGATGAGCGGCGAGGACTTGTCGATGCGCTTGCGGATGAGCAGCGGCTCATACTGGCGGCGACCGGTCGCCATGCCCGAACCCGACTCGCGAGCGGTCTTCACGCCCTGCTCGTAGTAGACGCACTCGATGGAGTCCTTGCGGCCCAGGCTCTCCTGGCTGCTCGAACCCTTGATTTCAGAACCATTCGCCTTGAGATAGAGATGTACGGTTTCAGCCATCGGGGTCCTCGATTGCAGGCTGTTGAAGTCGTGGTCTCGGTCACCGTCAGCCCGCGAGCGGTGATGTCGACGGCGCGGATCTCAACACCAGGAGAAGGGGCGCTGCAAGCCCCCTCCGCGCGATCTCCGAAGGCGCTCTAGCGACGGGTCGGCCGGATGGCGGTGCCGGGTCGTCCGCCGCCGCCGGCGGAGCCCATCTTGCGGGCCATCTTCTGCATCTCCGGGTCGGCCATCACGATCTCCTGCGCCATGCGCGCCAGCTCCGGCGCGGTCTTGAAGCGCGGGTCGAGGAACCTCCCCAGCAGGTTGATGTTCTCCTTGGCGATGGCCGCGAGGTCCTTCTTCACGAGGCCGTTCTTGGTCTCCGCGAAGTTGGCGAACACCCGCGCGAAGAGCAGCGGAACCCGCGACTGCACGTAGACCGCGTCGTCGGGCGAGATGGTCGAGAGCAGCTCCCTGGCCTCCTTCGCCCGGCCCGTGCGCGCCCAGGTCTCGGCCACCGTCGCCGCGAGCATCCCCCGGGCGGAGACCTCCTGGGTCTTGCTGGGCTGGATGTCCTGGCAGAGCTGCGACGCGTCCTCCAGCCGCCCGTTGAGCAGCAGGAGCTGGGCCTTCAGCCCTCGCACCTGGTCGAGCGCCATCGCCGGGACCTTCTTCATGTCGATCTTGTCGAGCGTCGCCAGGGCCTGGTCGGGGTCGGTCTGCGCCTCGAGCTGCGCCCTCAGCACGACGTTCATCACGTCCTTGTCCCCGGCCGCCGCGAGCTCCTTCAGCGCCGCCTCGCGCCCCTCCGGGCTGGCGGTGCCCTTCTGCGCGATCTTCATCAGCGCCTGCTGCTTCATGATGAAGCGCCACACCCATGCCGCCGCGACCGCGAGCGCCACGGTCAGCCCCGCCATCACCCCCATCGCCACCTTCGAGCCGCTGGAGATCACCAGCGCCCAGATCGCCACCAGGATCGCCCCGCCGATGGCGAGGTTCTTCACCTTCAGCGCGGGCATCTCCGGCATCTCGGGCATCTTCGGCGCGCTCGGACCCTCACTCACAGCAGGCTTCTCCGACATAGGGGCGTCAGGTACCCTCACGAACGCTCCGCCGCAAGGTCTCTCCCCCGATGGGCCTCAAGCCGTCGCGGAGCCTCCCGACACCTCATCCATGCATAGACGCACCGCGCTCACCGCGCTCACCCTGGGACTCCACTCCGTCGCGGCCTTCGGCCAGCGCCGCGTCCCGGCGCCTCCGGCCCCCCCGGCCGACCTCCTCGCCCTCGCCGGGCAGTGCCTCCTCGTCGGGTGGCGCTCCCGGGGGGTGAACCCCTGGGTCGCCAACCGCATCCGGGAGGGCGCCCTCGGGGCGGTGATCCTGACGGCCAACAACGCCCCGACCGTCGAGGGGCTGCGCGCGCTCACGGCCTCGCTCAACGCCCTGGTCCCCGCGGGCTCACCCCCGCTGGTGATCGCCACCGACCAGGAGGGCGGCTCGGTCTCCCACCTCTCTCCGCCGCTCGCCCGCTTCCCCTCGCTCACCACCCTCGGGGCCATCGACGACGTGGACCTCACCACCCGCGTCGCGACCGCCCTCGCGCAGAGCCTCCTCGACGCGGGCGTCACCATGAACCTCGCGCCGGTGCTCGACGTCTGCACCGATCCCCACAACGGGGTGGTGCCGGGGCGGGTGTTCGGGGGCGATCCCGCGAAGGTGGCGAGGCACGGCGAGGCCTTCGTGGGCGCGCTCCAGGCGGCCGGGGTGCTCGCCTGCGCCAAGCACTTCCCCGGTCACGGCGGAACGCGCGAGGACAGCCACCAGGTGCTCCCGCGGGTCTCCGCGACGGTGGAGTCGCTGCGCCGCATCGAGCTGGTGCCCTTCGTCTCCGTGGCCAGCTCCGTCGCCGCCGTGATGATCGCCCACGTCGTGTACGAGGGCGTCGACCGCGAGCTCCCCGCGACGCTCTCCGCCCGCTGCTCGACCGAGCTGCTTCGCGACGTGGCCGGGATGCGCGGCGTGGCGGTCACCGACGACCTGGAGATGCTCCCCATCCGCAGCACCTGGGGCATCGCCGGAGGCGCGGTGCGCGCCATGGCCGCGGGCAACGACCTCATCACCGTGTCGCACTCCCCCACGCAGGCCGAGCTGGCCCGCCAGGCGATGGCCCGTCGCGCCGTCGAGGACGAGGCCTTCCGCGCGAGGCTCACCCGCGCCGCCGAGAGCGTGAGGGCGCTGAGGGCCCGCATCGCGGCCCCGGAGAGTCCGCCGCCCGCCGAGGACCTCGCGGCCCTGCTCGCCGAGGTGCGCGCCCGCGGCGGACGGAGGACCAGGGTGTACCGCGACCCGACGCGGTGACGCCCGGCATTGGCCGGAGCGGGGGTTGTCGGTTAGAGGGAGCCGCGACCCGCTGCAACTCCCCCCTCGCAACCCGTGCCACGAGGCCCATGAGATTCCCTGCGCTCCCCGCCCTCGCGCTCTCGCTCTCGCTGCTCGGCTGCGGCGCCTCCGTGTCGCGCATCGAGGGCGATGTCCCCTCGAGCACGACCGACGCGGCCGTGCTGGTCGACGCGCCGATCGCGCTCGATGTGCCGGCCAGGGTCGATGTCCCGGCCAGGGTCGATGTCCCGGTCGCGGTCGACGTCCCGCCGAGGGTCGATGTCCCGACGAGGCCCGATGTGGGAACCATGCCCATGTGCCCCCTCCAGGCGACCATCTGGGACGTGGACATCGAAGGGATGCGCGCGGTCTTCGAGTTCACCATGGACGACCGCTGGATCGTCAGCGTCGGCGACAGCGTCGTGGCCTCCGGGGTCTACGAGCTGATGGGCGACCAGGTCACGATCACCGGCGAGATGAGCGACGAGGGCTGCTCCCCCTCCGACCGAGGAACCTTCCAGCTGCGCTTCTCCCCCGACTGCGCCGGGCTCCAGCTCGCCCTGGTGCACGACGACTGCGCCGGGCGGGGCGACGGGCTCCAGCGCTTCCGCTTCACCCGCCGCTGATCGCCCCTCGGTTCCCAGCGGGCAGAGGGTACTTCCATGTAGGTGAAGGTGGTGATAGAGCGCGCCCGGGCTCAAAACACTTCTCCCCTTCGCTCGGAGGTCTCTCCCCCATGCTGCGCTCTTCTCTCGCTGGTTTCTCGGGTCTCCTGGTGGTCGCGGCCCTCTCCTCGGGCTGTCTCGGCGGCGCCGGCGCCACGGTCGACGAGACCGACCTCTCCGCCGACGAGCTCAGCCTCCGCGCCTGGGACGGCCTCACCGGCGCCTGGGTCGCGTCGAGCGGATCGTTTCAGGGCCTGGTGATCACCCGCACCCCGGTCGGCCAGGGGCGGCAGTTCTTCGCCGACGTCGACACCGGCATCCGCTGCATCACCACCCCGTGCCCCTCTTCGGCGCACCTCGAGGGCCGCGTCACCGCGGGCACCCGCAACCTCACGCTCCGCCACCCCGACCGCCCCTCCGCCGAGGCGGCGCCGTTCTACGGCACCTACGCGTACACCCTCAGCGGCTCGACGCTCACCCTCTCGCAGCGCGGCCGCGTCGTGGCCCGCCTGCGCAAGGCCACCTCGTACTGCTCCGACGCCGACCAGTGCGCCGAGCAGAACCTCGTCACCCCGCGCTGCGTCGGCCGCTTCGAGTGCGAGTCCAACGCCTGCGCCTACCGCTGCGGCGCGCCCGCGCCGGTCACCTGCGCCACCGTGCGCTGCGCCGCCGGGACCATCTGCGTCGAGGGCGACTCCGGCGCCCAGTGCATCACCGCCTGCGCCACCGTGCGCTGCACCTCGGGCACCCACTGCGTCGCCGACGCCAGCGGCGCCCGCTGCGTGGCCGACGAGGGCGTCCGCTGCGGCGCCGTCACCTGCGGCACCGGGCTCGTGTGCTGCAACCCCCTGCGCGGCATCTGCACCCGCCCGGGGATGTTCTGCATCCAGTGATCTCGCGGGCCCGCTCTCAGGGCCTTTGATCCCATCCCATCGGTGCTGATATCCCTCCCGCTGCCGCCGTCCGGCGCAGAGGAGCATCGATGTACCGCAACGCCCAGCAACGCTTCGCCACCACCCTCGACGAGATCCGCGCCGCGGGTCTCTTCAAGACCGAGCGCGTGATCGTCAGCCCCCAGGGCGCCCACATCGGGGTGATCCCCCCGGGGGCCTCGACGCCTCGCGAGGTGCTGAACTTCTGCGCCAACAACTACCTCGGGCTGAGCGCCCACCCGGAGGTCATCGCCGCCGCCCACGCGGCCATCGACACCCACGGCTTCGGCCTCTCGTCGGTGCGCTTCATCTGCGGCACGCAGGACATCCACAAGACCCTCGAGCGCCGCATCGCGGACTTCCTCGGCACCGAGGACGCGATCCTCTACGGCTCGGCCTTCGACGCCAACGGCGGGCTCTTCGAGACCATCCTCGGCGAGGAGGACGCGGTCATCTCCGACGCCCTCAACCACGCCTCGATCATCGACGGCATCCGGCTCTCCAAGGCCGAGCGGCACCGCTACCCCAACGGCGACATGGCCGCGCTCGAGGAGATCCTCAAGGCCACGCAGGGCAAGCGCACCCGGCTCATCGCCACCGACGGCGCCTTCTCCATGGACGGCTACCTCGCGAAGCTCGACGTCATCTGCGACCTCGCCGACCGCTACGACGCGCTGGTGATGATCGACGAGTGCCACGCCACGGGCTTCATCGGCGCGACCGGCCGCGGCACCCCGGAGCACTTCGGCGTCATGGGCCGCGTGGACATCATCACCGGCACCCTCGGCAAGGCCCTCGGCGGAGCCTCCGGCGGCTTTACCGCGTCTCGTAAGGAGGTGGTCGAGCTCCTTCGCCAGCGGTCGCGGCCGTACCTCTTCTCCAACACCGTGGCGCCGGCCATCGTGGGCGCGTCCATCGCGGTGCTCGACCTGCTCACGAGGAGCACCGCGCTGCGCGACAAGGTGATGGAGAACGCCCGGTACTTCCGCGAGGGGATGACCCGCGCGGGCTTCACCCTGAAGCCGGGCTTCCACCCGATCGTTCCGGTGATGCTGGGCGACGCCCGGCTCGCGCAGGACTTCGCCACGGCCCTGCTCGCCGAGGGCATCTACGTCATCGGGTTCTTCTTCCCGGTGGTGCCGAAGGGCGAGGCGCGCATCCGGGTGCAGCTCTCGGCGGTGCACGAGCGCGAGGACCTCGACCACGCCATCGCGGCCTTCACCGCGATCGGCAAGCGCCTCGGGGTCATCCCGGGCTGATCCGTGGACCCGGCCGGGAGCGCCCACGTCGAGTGCGGCCGGTGCGGCGCGTCGATGCAGCTGCCGTCGACGGCGCGCACGGCGGTGTGCCCGTACTGCGCCGCCCCGGCGATCGTCGAGCGCCCCCGCGGCGCGGCGAGCGTCGACCCGGCCTTCACCATGGGCTTCGTCTTCGAGGCCCCGAGGGCGAGCGAGCTGGTGCGCCGCTGGGCCCGGGCGCAGGGCTTCTTCCGCGAGCCCGGGGTGCGCCTCGCGAAGGTGGAGGACCTCCGCGGCGTCTACCTCCCGGCCTACCTGTACAGCGCCGTGGCGCGCTCGCGGTACAGCGCCCTCATCGGCGAGGACTACACCGAGACCGAGACCTACACGACGACCGACGCGCAGGGGAAGACCGAGACGCGCACCCGCACGGTCACCCGCACCGAGCACCGCCCGCTGCAGGGTGAGCACGCGGCCTACGTGGCGGACGTGCTGGTGACCGCGTCGAGGGCGCTGGGCAACGCGGAGCTCGAGGCGGTGGAGCCCTTCGACCTGAGGGCGATCCGTCGGTACGACCCGTCGCTGGTGGTGGGCTGGATCGCCGAGGACCCCTCGATGACCGCGGCGGAGTGCTTCGAGCTGGCGCGCCGGGAGGCCGTGGAGAAGGTGGGCGCGTCGCTGCACGGGTTCATGCCCGGGGACAGCCACCGTGACCTCGTGCACGAGACCTGGCTGGAGCAGGAGTCGCTCGACCTGGTGCTGGTCCCGGTGTGGGTGCTGGCGCTGCGGTATCGCGAGGACCGCGGGCTGCTGCGCGTGCTGGTCAACGGGCAGACCGGCCGGGTGGCGGGGGCCGTCCCGTGGTCGCGGCTGCGCATCGCGCTGGCGGTGGCGGCGGCGCTGCTGGCGGTGGCGGCGGTGGTCGCGGCGGTCCTCCTGCTGGAGCCCGCGTGATGGCCACCGCCTGCGGACGATGCCAGGGGGCGCTCGACCCGGAGGACCTGCGCTGCGCCCTCTGCGGCCTGGCGGTCCTGGAGGGAGAGCTCCCGGCGAGGGCTCCCGACGCGGCGAGGGCGGAGATCGTGCGCTGCGTGACCTGCGGCGCGGCGATGGCCTACGACGCGAGGGTGCAGGCGCCGGCGTGCGCGTTCTGCGCCTCGGTGACGCGCAGCGAGCGGGTCGATGATCCGATGGAGCAGGCCAGCCACGCGCTCGCCTTCACGGTGGGCCCGGAGCGTGCGAGGGAGGTGCTGCGGGCGTGGCTCTCCGGCAGAGGGATCTTCGCTCCGGCGGACCTCGCCACCAACGCGACGGTCGACCACCTCCGCCCCCTCTGGTGGCCCGCGTGGATCTTCTCCGCGCTCGCCGACGTCTGGTGGACCGCCGACTCCGACCACGGCGCCCACCGCTCCGCGTGGGCTCCGCAGAACGGGCGCGCGGCGATGCGCTTCGAGCACCTGCTGGTGTCAGCCTCGCGGGGCCTCTCCTACGAGGAGTGCGCCCGGCTCGCTCCCGGCTACGACCTGCAGCGCGCCGCGCCGGCGGAGGCGCTGCTCTCGGCGACCCCGCCGGGGGGCGTCGTGGAGCGCTTCGACGTGCAGCGCTCGGCGGCGCGGCGGCGCATCCTCGACGCGCTCACCTCGATGGCCGGCGCGGAGGTGGGGGCGCGCTACGTGCCCGGGAGCCGCGTGCGCAACGTGCGGGTGTCGCTGCTGCTGCAGTCGCTGACGACGCGGCGCTTCGCGCTCCCGGCCTACGTGCTGGCCTACCGTTACGAGGGACGGCTCTACCGCGCGGTGGTACATGGTCAGGACGAGCGCGTGGTGCTGGGTGAGTCGCCCACCTCGGTGTGGCGGGTGCTCGGCGTGGTCGCGGCGGTGCTGCTCGCGGTGGTCCTCATCGCGTGGATCGTGTCGCTCGCGGGCGGATGAGGGAGCGATGGGCCGATGATCATCACCGAGGGCGAGTGCAGGCTGTTCACCTTCAAGGAGGGCGCGCTCTCGGCGCTGGGGCACGACCTGGTGCTGCGCGCGGCGCGCTGGAGCGTCGACCTGCGGCGCGAGTCGCGGACGGTCACCGCGAGGGTCGAGGCGGCGTCCGTGGCGGTGGTCTGCGCGAGGCGCCACGGGGCCGACGACCCGGACGCGCTGTCGTCCGGCGATCGAGCGAAGATCGAGCGGACGGCGCGCTCGGAGGTGCTGCGGACCGAGCGCTTCCCGGAGGTGGTGTTCGAGGGCCGCTGGGACGGGGATGAGCCCTCGGTGGTCGGAGGGTCGCTCACGCTCTGCGGGGTGACCCGGCCGATCGAGGTGCGGGTGTCGAGGGCCGACGGGCGGCTCGTGTGCAGGGCGACGGTGCACCAGCCGGGCTGGGGCATCACGCCCTACCACGCGATGCTCGGCGCCCTGCGGGTGCAGGCCGACGTGCAGGTGGAGTGGTCGCTGGCGGGGGCGTAGCGGGCCCGCGAGGGCCTCCGCTTCGGAGGAGGAGGGGGGCGGTCAGTACCCGAGGCCGCTGTTGTCGACCGCGGGCGCGGTGGGCGCGGTGGTCGCGCGGGGGCGCCGACGGCCGGTGCGGGGGGTGGTCGTCGTCGTGGGCGTCGCGGCGGCGGCAGGAGCCGCCGTGGGGGCGGCCGCGGTCGGCTCGACGCGACGGCGCGGTCGGTGGTGGCGGTCGCTGTCCTCGTTGGCGGCAGCGGCCGTCGGAGCCGCCGGGGTCGGCGCAGCCGCCGCGGGCGCAGGATCGACCGCGGCGGGCGTCGGAGCCGCTACGGGCGCGGCGACCACCGGGGCGGCGGGAGCCGGGGTGGGGGCGGCGATCGGAGCGGGAGTCGGGGCGGCGACCGGAGCGGCGGGAGCCGGGGTGGGGGCCGCGACCGGAGCGGGCCTCGCGGCCGGGCGGACCGGCACTCGCGGGGTGATGGTGGCGGTCGACGGCGCGGGGTCGCTCGACATCATCGAGCTGGCCACGGCCGCGCCGCCGCCGAGGACCACCAGCGCGGCGAGCGCGCCGAAGATCATGCGGTTGTTGCGGGGCTTCGGGGCCGGGGTGTCGCTCGTCGGCGGCGAGGCCCAGGCCATGTTGGTGTTGACCCCGGGGCGCTGGCCGCTGGAGGTGCCGACGTCGGGCGGCGGGAAGTTGATGCCGCTGTTGGTGCCGGGGAAGGGCTGCATCCCGGAGGTCGAGCCGGGCGGGGGCTGCCCCGGCTGGCTGGAGAACCCGGGGAAGGAGTCGTGCGGCCCGGAGCTCGACGAGGAGGGCACCGGGAAGGCTTCCATCGCCTGCGTGGCCGGGAGCGACGGAGCGGACGAGGAGGAAGGGCGCGTGGGAGGAGCGCCGATGGGCGGGGCTCCGATGGCTCCGCCGGTGGTGGCGCGGAAGGGCGCTCCCATCGGGGCCATGGTGGCCTGGCGCATCTTGCTGCCGGGGACGTCGTTGCCCGTGACCGGGGGAGCGACGCCCTGACGGTTCTGCCCTGCGCCCACGGGGGCGCGCGGCGCCGAGGTGCTGGCGGGCCCGGCCTTGAGGGCGGGGGCGACCTGGGTCGCGCCCTCCTCCTCGTCGTCGACGAAGGTCGGGAGCACCTTGGGCTTCTTGCCCCCCTCGAGCTCGGCGATGACCTCTCGCACCGCGGCGAGCATGTCGAAGGCGTCGGTGTAGCGCTCGGCGATGTTGTAGAGCAGCGCCTTGTCGATGACCTCGGCCACGCGGGCGTTGACCTCGGGGAAGACCGCCGCGAGCTTGCGCGCCTGCTGCGTGGCGACGAGGACGATCATCTCCTGCGTCGACTCGCCGGCGTGGGGCGTGGTGCCCGAGATGAGCGCGAACATCGTGGCGCCGACGGCGTAGACGTCCGTCTGGGGACCCACGGAGTTCATCTTCCCGAGGGCCTGCTCGGGGGACATGTACGCGGGCGAGCCCACCACCATGCCGGTGCGGGTCGCGGTGACGTTGGAGCTGTCGCTGACGCGCGCGATGCCGAAGTCGAGCACGCGCACCTGGCCGTCAGGCTGGACGAAGAGGTTCTCGGGCTTGATGTCGCGGTGGATGATGCCGTGCTGGTGGGCGTTGCCCAGGCACTCGAGCACCGGCGAGAGCATCTTGAGCGTCTCGAGCTCGTTGAAGCGCTTCTTGGTGCGGCGGTACTGCGAGAGGGTCTGCCCCGGGAGCAGCTCCATCACCAGGAAGACCGAGCCGTCGGTCTCGTCGGTGTCGTCGTCGTAGACCTTCACCGCGGCGGGGTGGTTGATCTTGTTGGCGACGTAGCCTTCCTGCACCAGACGCTGCGCGAAGTTGGTCTCGAACATCAGGTTCGGGTGCAGCATCTTGATGGCCACCTTGGAGCCATTGCGATGCGTGCACTCGTAGACCGCAGCCATACCGCCGACCCCGAGCAGCTTGTCGAGCGTCCACTTGTTGCGGAGCGTTCGCCCGATGCGGGTTCGTGCGTGAGTTACTAAGGGATCTTCAGCCATCTTTTGGTCACCCCGTTGCGCGGATGAGACACCGTAAGCGGCAACGACCTTAGCACGCTGAATCAAGGCTCCGACAACACGCCGTCAGGGAAATCGTGGGCCTACACCGCCGCACGATGACGTAGCGCGGAGCGCATCGCTGGTGGATGGATTCTCCGCGCTTCGATCATCGTCGGCAGCGGTGAGGCTGGTTCAGCCGTCGGCGGGGATGAGGGAGAAGGGGTAGGTGACCGTGATGGCGCCGCTGTCGGGGGGGACCGGGAAGTTCCAGCGCTGCACGGCGCCCGCGATGCACGCGGAGACCGAGGGCATCCCGAGGGTGTCGCTCGTCGGGGCGGCGGTGATCACCGAGCCGCTGGAGCCGATGACGAAGCGCACCGCGACCCGGCCCGCGAGCCCGGGGTTGCTGGCGAGGCCCTGCTCGTAGCAGCGGTTGACCTGGCCGAGGTTGCGCAGCACCACGCGGCGGATCACGTCGGCGGGGATGCCCACCACCGTGGGCACAAGCGTCACGATGCGCGGCGGCGCGTGCGTCGCCCGCCCATGGTCACGGATGGTCCCTCGGGTCTGGCCGTAGCGGCAGTCCTCGCCCTCGGCGCAGCCTGCGCTGCGGCCCAGGGTGTTGAGCCGACCCGTTCCGATGGACTGCTCGCCGTGGCCGCCTCCGCCCCAGCCGGGCCCGGCGCCGTCGAGGCCCGCGAAGCCGCCGGAGTCACCCTCGAGGTCGCCGTTGAGGTTGCCGTGGTGCGACTCGTCCGCGTCGCCCGCCTCGGTCATCTGCCCGAAGGGATCGACGATGCCGCTGCCGCCGTGGGCGGCCATCGCCGTCGCTCCGCCCAGGGCCGCGAACACCCCGCGGTTGGACACCTGCTCCTGCGCCGTCTGGTTGGTCAGGTGGGCGGGCTCGCCCGTGCGGCGGATCACGTACCGGCGGTTGGTGGGCGCCGTGTTGGGCCGGCCCATCGCGCCGGCGGGGCCCGCGTGCGCCGCGCCGTCCAGCCCGCCGCGGTCGGCGGTCGCCGCGCCCTCCCGGGGCGTCGGGGGCTCGACCTGCTCGGCGTGGCGCGCGAGGAAGTTTCGCAGCTCGGCGAGCCGGTCGTCGCGGTCTCCCTCGGAGAGCATTCCCCCCTCGTCGTGCGCCGCGAAGTGCATCGCGCCCAGCATCGCCGCCACCGCCGCCACCGCGCCCAGCGTCGCGCCCCGCAGCGCCCGGTTGGACCCGGTCGGGCCCAGCGTCTTCCGTCCGGCGCGCACCGCCTTGGCCACGATGCTGAGCCCGCTCAGCTCCATGCGGTACCTGCCGCCGGGGACCATCGCGACCTCGAAGGCTCCCTCCAGCACCGAGGAGGGGCGCGCGAGGCCCTGCGCCGTCAGCTCGGCCAGCGAGCGGCGCTCGCCGTCGATCTCCACCTCGCCGCTGGCGCCCGCCGCGAAGACGAAGCGGGCGCCCGCGCCCTCGCGCACCACCACCGGCAGCTCGTCCGCGCCGAGCATCTCCGCGTCGACCACGAAGCGCCCGCCGTCCTGGAGCACCGCCTCGTTCTGCTGGTGGCGGCGCACCCCGAGGCCGACGCCGACCACCGTGACGAGCGCGCCGAGGGAGGCCACGCCGAGGCTCGCCGCGAGGGCGCCGCCCAGCATCGCCGCGCCGCCCAGGCCGAGCGCAGGGAGCATCGGCCTCGCGGGCGAAGGGAGCGACGGGGCCACGCTGGTGAGCGCGAAGCCGTGGTCGTCGTCGAGGTGGGCGACGTGGAGGGCCGTGCGGTTCCAGAGGACGGTGACCTCGATGGCGGTGCGCGCGAGGTCCTCGACCTCCATGGGGTTGATCTCCGCGCGCTTCACCATCTGGTAGAGCACCTCGTTCTCGGCAGAGGCGACGGTCGAAACGGGGGACACGGTGCGCAGCGTCGTCATGGGAACACCTCTTCCGCGCAGCCACGTCTCCATGCGGGCTGCGTACGGGCTGTGTGACAGCGCCCTGCGCGGCGGGTTCCCGAAGCCTTGGGAAGAAAATGCGTTGGGCGAGAGATCGCCCTGGAGAGGGTGAGACGGAAAGGGGAGAGAGGCGCGCTACCCGATGCTGCGCAGCTTGCGCCAGAGCGTGTTGCGCGCGATGCCGAGCACCCGCGCCGCCTCGGACTGCGATCCGTCGCAGGAGTCGAGCACGCGGAGGATGTGCTCGCGCTCGACCTCGGCCAGCGTCTTCAGCGCTTCCTGGCCGGGCGTCGAGGCGCTGGACCTCTTCGGCTGGGAGAGCGTCTCGGGCAGGTCGTCGTCGTCGACCTCGGCGCCCGTCGCCAGCGCCGCGCCGTGCCTCACCACGTTCTGGAGCTCGCGGACGTTGCCCGGCCACGCGTAGCCGAGGAGCCTCGACTGCGCGGCCGCGGTGTAGCCGCGACGCCGGGACTTCTCCTCGGCGAGGAAGTGCAGCGCGAGCGGCAGCACGTCGTCGCTGCGCTCTCGCAGCGGAGGAACATCGAGCGTGAGCACGCTCAGCCGGTAGTAGAGGTCCTCTCGAAAGCGCCCCGCGCGCACCAGCTCGGCGAGGTCGCGGTGCGTGGCGCAGACCACGCGGACGTCGACCATGAAGGACGTGTTCTCCCCGACGCGCCGCACCTCGCCGTCTTGAAGCGCGCGCAGCAGCTTCGCCTGAAACCCCATGGGCATCTCCCCGATCTCGTCGAGGAAGAGCGTGCCCCCGTTGGCGGTCTCGAAGAGCCCGGGCTTCGCCGCGGAGGCTCCGGTGAAGGCGCCGCGGCCGTGGCCGAAGAGCTCGGACTCCAGCAGGTCGGCGGGCAGCGCGGCCACGTTGACCGCGACGAAGGGCTGCTTCGCCCGCGCGGAGTTGGCGTGCAGCACCCGGGCGACGACCTCCTTGCCGGTGCCCGTCTCGCCCAGCACCACCACCGGGGCGTCGCTCACCGCGAAGCGCGCCGCGCGCTTGAGCAGCGTCTGCATCGTGGCGCTCCGGGCGACCACCTTCGTCGTGCCCTTCAGCCGGGTGATGAGGGGGACGAGGCCGCAGACGGTGCAGGTGCTGTCACAGAGGGAGCCCACACGACGGAGCATGGGCCCCGAGAGACGGCTGTCGAGAGGAGCGGGTGTTCCATCTGTTACGAAATGGAACGCCCTCGGGGACGCCGAAGGGCGCGATCTTCCGGCGCCGCGGGGATGGCCCGGAGGCTGCTCAGGGCGGTGGGCATGGAGCCTGTCATGATCGATCCGAAGCAGTCCGTCGCGAACCTCGTCCTCGACCACTCCGAGTGCGCCTCGGTCTTCCAGCACCACCGCATCGACTTCTGTTGCCGCGGCGAGCTCACCATCGCCGAGGCCGCGAGGTCCAGGGAGGTCGAGCTCGGCGCGCTCGTCGAGGAGCTGTCGCGCGCCATCGCCGAGCGCCGCGGAGAGCGCGCGCCGGACCCGCGAGAGCTGTCGACCCCCCGGCTGGTCGCGCACATCGTCTCGCGCCACCACGAGTACCTGCGCCGCACGCTGCCCTTCGTCGGAGGCCTCGCCGCCAAGGTGGGGCGCGTCCACGGCGACCACAACCCGAAGCTCCGCGACCTGGCCGTCGCGGTCGAGGAGCTCACGGCCGCGCTGGTTCCGCACCTCGACGAGGAGGAGGAGGTGCTCTTCCCGGCGCTCACCGCCAGGGAGCCCGACCGGGCCGCGCTGGAGAAGGACTTCGGGGCGATGCAGGAGGAGCACCTCGGGGTCGCGAAGCTGCTCGAGCAGGTGCGCGCGGCGAGCGACGACTTCACCCTCCCGGAGTGGGCCTGCAACAGCTACCGCACGCTCTTCGCCGAGCTGAAGCAGGTCGAGAGCGACGTGTTCACGCACGTGCACATCGAGAACCACGTGCTCCGTCCCCGCTTCGTCGCGGACTGAGCCGCCGGCCGAAGTGCCCGCCCTCTATCTCCTCTCGGTCTGGATCCACATCCTCGCGGCCATGGCCTGGATCGGCGGGATGTTCTTCCTGGTGCTGGTGGTCGTCCCCTGGCTACGGGCGGGCGACCGCGCCATCGCGGGGGCCTTCCTCCGCGAGACGGGCGAGCGCTTCCGCTCGGTGGGCTGGACCTGCTTCGCCATCCTGGCCGTGACCGGAACCTTCAACCTCTATGCGCGCGGGGTGCGCCTCGGCGACCTCGTGCGCCCCGAGTGGCTCGCCTCTCCCTTCGGCCGGTCGGTGCTCTCCAAGCTCGGCCTCTTCGCGCTGGTGCTCGCCGTCAGCGCCGTGCACGACTTCTCCGTGGGGCCTCGCGCGTCGGTCGCGATACAGCGCGATCCGGCATCGCCCGAGGCCGAGCGGCTGCGGCGCCAGGCCTCGCTCATGGGGCGGGGCAACGCCCTGCTGGCGCTGGCCCTCGTGGCCGTCGCCGTCACGCTGGTGCGCGGTTGGCCCTGGTGAGCACAGGGCAACGAAGAGTCCCGACGACCCCTGGGGGTGACCCTTCGCCACCGGCGAACCCCTCCCGACGACCCCTGGGGTGACCCTTCGCCACCGGCGAACCCGTCCCGACGACCCCTGGGGTTACCCTTCGCCACCGGCGAACCCGTCCCGACGACCCCTGCGGCATACCCTGGCACGGAGCATGACACCCGCCCTCACTCCGGCGCGACGGCCTCGCCGTCTTCCAGCCGGTCGGGCGGGTGCACGATCACCCGGGCGCCCGCGCGCAGGCCGCGGGTGATCTCCACCGCGCCGCCCCCCTGGTGGCCGATGGTCACGTCGCGCCGGCGCGCTCGCCCCTCCTCGATGACGAACACGCACCACACGCCGCCGCGGCGGAAGAGCGATCCCAGCGGGACCGTCAGCACCCGCGTGCCCTCCCACGCCACGATGCGCGCCTCGACGCGCCAGCCGTCGCCGAGCGAGCGCCACCGCTCCGGCGGGTCGCGCAGGTCGATGAGCACGTTGACCCGCTGCTCCTCGACCCCGAGGGCCGAGACGCGGGTGAAGGCCGAGGGCTCGACCAGTCGCACCTGACCTTCGAGCGGCCCGGTGCTCCCTCCGGCCTCGAGGTGAACCAGGGCGCCGGCCACCACCTGGAGGGCGTCCGCGGTGAGCAGGTCGACCACCACCTCCAGGGCCTCGGTGTCGCCGAGCTCCAGCAGCGGCGTCCCCGCGGTCACCACGCCGCCGGAGGGCTGCAGCACGCGCAGCACCCTGGCGCGCACCGGAGAGCGGAGGGTGATCTCGTCGCGCGCCGTGCCGACGTTGGTCACCCGGGAGAGCAGCGCCCGGGCGTTGTCGAGCTCGTAGGCCGCGCCTCGGGCCGCGAACTGCGCCGAGGCCACCTCGTCGGCCCGGCTGTGCTCCAGAAACACCGCCTGCACCAGGTCGCGCTCGGGCAGCGCGCCGGAGGCGGCCAGGCGACGCACCCGCTCTGCCTCGGTGCGTGCGAACTCCGCGGCGTCGCGCGCCCGGTCGACCACCGAGCGCGCCTGCCGCAGCGCCGCGTCGGCCATGCGAACCCGCCCCTCGGCGTCGGTGCGGGAGCGGGCATCGAGCGGAGCCGGGTCGGCCGGGAGGATGCGCGCCACCACGGCGCCCGCCTCGACGAGGTCGCCCGGGTGCAGCTCCGGCCGGCGCACGTTGCCCGTCACCGTGGCCGAGATGACGTAGCGGTCGCGCACCCTCGTGCGGCCCTCCTCGTCCAGCGTGGCCTCGAGCCTCGCCTCGACCGAGCGCGCCGCCTCCACCGAGGTGGGCTTCGGCCGCGCCAGCAGCACACCCCCCGCCACGAGCCCCCCCGCCGCCACCACCATCACGACCCGGCGCGCCCACTTCGCGTTCGCGCGCCCGACGGGCTTCTTTGTGTCCTTCGCCACGCTCAGTCCCTCGATTTCAATACCGCCACCATGTCGAGCCCTGCGATGCGACGCCGCACCACCCACGCGCTCGCGACGCTGGCGGCCACCACCGTCCCGGCGGCCATCATGTACGTCGTCCGGGAGATCATCAGCGGCATCCGGAAGAGCTCGGCGTCGATGGACTGGAGCACCAGCCACGCGAGCCCCTTGCCCAGCCAGAGCCCCAGCGGGATCGCCACCGCCACCACGATCGCCTGCTCGCCCAGCAGCACCGAGGCGACCTCCCCCTCGGTGAAGCCCAGCACCCGCAGCGTGGCCAGCTCACGGCTGCGCACCGAGAGGGCGATGCGGGCGTTGTTGTAGACCACCCCCACGGCGATGATGCCCGCGAAGACCGCGAGCACCACCGTGAAGGTCGCGCTCATGCGCGAGGTCTCGTGGCGGAAGTAGTCGATCAGCGACTGGCGCCGCGACGCCGACGACACCGCGGGCAGGCGCCGCACCCGCGCGAAGAAGCGGTCGGTGTACGCGGGGTCGAGGCGCACCGCCACGGAGGTCACGCGCCCGCCGTCGCCGCGCAGCCGGTGGAGCGCGTCGAGGTCCATGTACGCGGTGAGGCCCAGCATGTCGTCGATGAGCGCGGTCACGGTGACCTCGCGAGGGGCGACGGCCCCCTCGGCGTCCTCCACGGTCACCCGGTCTCCGGCGCGCAGCCCGAGGCGCTCTCCCAGCGCCCGGCCGAGGAACATGCCCTCCCCGGGTAGCGTCCAGTGCGTCGCCCGCTCGTCGATCACGCGCCGCAGCACAGAGGCGCGAGGCAGCCCGAGGATGGCCGCGTCGCGCACCCGCGTCCCGTTTCGCAGCCGCACCCCGGCGGCCCGCTGCGGCTCGGCGTAGAGGACCCCGGGCAGCCGCGCCACCTCGTAGACCGCGCGCGGCGGCAGCGGCCGGGAGAACGACACGGTGACGTCGTCGGACTGCGCCCGGCCGAACTGCACCGCCAGCACGAGGTCGAGCGAGTCGAGGGAGAAGCGCCCCGCGACCATGATGGCCGCCGCGAAGGAGATGCCCACGGCGGAGAGGGCCGCGCGCCCCGGGCGGCGCTCCAGCTCGCGCAGCACCATGCGCCCCGCGGTGGGGAGAAGCCGGTGGAAGCCGGTGCGCTCGAGGAAGGTCGGGCGGTAGCGGGGAGGGGGCTCCGGGCGCATGGCCTCCGCGGGGGGGACACGCACCGCCGAGCGCACGGCGCTGAGGGCGCCCGCCACCGCGGAGCCGACGCTCGCCAGCGCGCCGAAGGCCAGCGTCGAGGCGCTCGGCCGGAAGGTGAGCGAGGGGAAGCGGAAGAAGTCCTCGTAGAGGGTGATGAACCACCGGCCCACGAAGGCGCCGAAGACCACCCCGAGGGCCGCGCCGAGCAGCGCCGTGAGCAGCGCGTGGGAGAGGTAGTGCCGCGCGACCTCGCGGTCGCCGTAGCCGAGGGCCTTGAGGGTGGCGATCTGCTCCCGCTCCAGGCCGAGCAGCCGCGCCAGCACCATGTTGACCAGCAGCGTCGCCACGCCGAGGAAGAGCAGCGGGGTCACCCTGGCCTGGCCGCGGAGCTGGACGATCTCCTGCTCGACCCAGCGCGCCGAGGGGTGCCGAGCGCGGCCGTAGGCGCCGATGGTTCCGTAGGGGCTGAGCACCTGGTCGAGGGCGGCGATGACGGAGGCCTCGCGGGCGCCGCGGTCGAGGCGCACGCCCACCTCGTTGAAGGCGCCCTCCATCCCGAAGGCCGCGGCCAGGGCGGCCTCGTTCACCCACAGCACTCCGTAGCGCCGGTTGTCCGGCACCAGCGTCCCGGGCTGCATCACCGAGACGAACTCCGGCGAGAGCGCGATGCCCGTCAGCCGGAAGCGCTGTCGGCGGCCGTGCAGAACCGCCACCAGGTGGTCGCCGGGACGGAGCCCCCACGCCCGGGCGAAGGCCTCGTGGAGGAGCACCTCGTCGGAGCGCCCCGGGTCGGGCATGCGCCCCTCGCGGAGGTACACCTCGCTCAGCAGCGAGCGCCCGTGCGGGGGGAGGGAGACCGCGTGCGCGGCCACGGGCTCGGCCATGCCCGGCATGTCGAGGGTGATCTCCTCGGCCAGGCGCGCCTCGGCGATGGCGACGCCGGGCAGCGAGGCGATGCGCCCGAGCACCGAGCGAGGGGCGCGCCGCACCGACGAGAACACGTCGGGGAAGCGGGCGCGGGCGTACCAGCGGTCGCGCTCTCCGCGGAGCGAGTCGTAGGCCGAGCTCATCGAGAAGAGGCTGGCCACGCCGCAGGCCACCACCAGCGCGATGGTGAGCACCTGCGCGCGCATGTGCCAGAGGTCGCGCAGCAGCTTGCGGCGGAGCGCGCTCACCATTGCAGCTCGGAGACCGGCACGGGTGAGGGGTTGCGCTCGTCGGCCACCACGCGCCCGTCGCCGAAGCGGATCACCCGGTTGGCCATGCGGGCGATCACGGCGTTGTGGGTGATGACCGCGGTGGTGCTGCCGAGCTCGCGGTTGACGCGGGCGAGCACGTCGAGCACCACGCGCCCGGTGGCGCAGTCGAGGGCGCCGGTGGGCTCGTCGCAGAGGAGGACATCCGGGCGGCGCGCCACCGCGCGGGCGATGGCCACGCGCTGCTGCTCGCCGCCGGAGAGCTGCGAGGGGAAGTGGTCGAGGCGGGAGCCGAGGCCCACCAGGGCGAGGGCCTCGTCGGGGGCCATCGGGTTCGAGGCGATGTCGGTGACCAGCGCCACGTTCTCCCGCGCGGTGAGCGAGGGCATGAGGTTGTAGAACTGGAACACGAAGCCCACGTGCTCCCGGCGGTAGCTGGTGAGGGCACGCTGGTCGGTGAAGTCCAGGGCTTCTCCGCGGTAGAGCACCTCGCCCGTGGTGGGCGCGTCGAGGCCGCCGACGATGTTGAGCAGGGTGCTCTTGCCCGAGCCCGACGGCCCCAGCAGCACCACGAACTCCCCCTCGGTCAGGCTCAGGTCGACGCCTCGCAGCGCGTCGATCTCGACGTCGCCCATCAGGTAGCGGCGGGTGAGCCCGCGGGCCTCCAGCACGGTGACCTTCGGGGGAGCGGCGGCGTCGGGCATCGTCGGATCACTCACGCGGGCCCAATGGTGCCAGCACCGGGGGATCGTAAGGGAAGCTTCTGGACATGGCCCGGGTCTGGCACAAGGCATCGCAGGTGCGTCGGGTCTTCTCCCGCTGCGCTCTCAACTCCTGCGTCGTCCGAGGTGCCTCATGCCGCGATTCCTGATCCATTGGGCGACCGTCGCCCTCAGCCTGTGGGTGGCGACCGAGATCGTGCCCGGCATCCGGGTGAGCTCCTTCACCGTGCTGGTCATCGGCGCGCTCATTCTCGGGCTCGTCAACGCCTGCGTCCGCCCGGTGCTGGTCTTCCTCACCCTGCCCATCACCGTGGTGACCCTCGGGTTCTTCTACCTGGTCGTGAACGGCCTCTCCTTCGGGCTCGCCGCGTGGCTGGTGCCGGGCTTCAGCGTCAGCGGCCTCGGGCCCGCGATGCTCGGCGCCCTCGTGGTGAGCGTGCTCTCGTGGGTCATCGGCTTCTTCACGGGCGCCCGCGACGAAGAGCGGTGACGGCCCCGCGCAGCCCCTGCGCCGCAGGGCGCGCCCCCTGCGCGGGCTCTGCGCGATGACGTGGACACCCCCGCCGGGAGTCGCTATGCCCCGGCCCGATCGATGACGGTCCATCCCTCGCAGGAGCGCTCCCGCTGATGATCTGGCTTCGTCGCGGGCTCAAGGTGCTGGCGCTGCTGGTGGTGCTCGGCGCGGTGGCGTGGTTCGCCGCGCAGCGGGCGCTCGGCCCGAAGGTCGCGGTGGTGCTCCTCGCGCGTCGCGAGGTGGTGCAGACGGTGGTGTCGAGCGGTCGGGTGCTCAGCCCCGCGGAGGTGAGCCTCGGGAGCCAGCTCGGCGGTGTGGTGAGGGCGGTGCGGGCGCGCGAAGGGGAGCGGGTGACGGCGGGGCAGGTGCTGGTGGAGCTCGACGACCGGGAGCTCTCCACGCAGGTCGAGCAGGCGCGCGCCGGGGTGCTGGTGGCCTCGACGCGCGTGGGCCAGCTCCGCACCGTGAGCGCCCGCGTGGCCGGGGAGTCGGTGCGCCAGGCGCAGGCCAACCTCCGCGCGGCGGAGACCACCTGGGAGCGGCAGCGCACGCTCTTCCGCTCCGGGGCCATCGCGGCCACGGAGCTGGAGTCGGCGCAGCGCGCCGTCGACGTCGCCCGCAGCCAGCTCCAGTCGGCGCAGATCGCCTCGGCCGGGTCGAGCGCCGGGGGAGGGGACGCCCGGGTGGCGGTGGCGGGTCGGGTGCAGGCCGAGGCGGCGCTGCGGGTGGCCGAGGCGAGGCTGGCGCAGTCGCGCGTGGTGGCGCCCGCCGCGGGGGTGATCATGACCAGGAGCGTGGAGCCCGGCGACGTGGTGACCCCGGGCCGGGCGCTGCTGGTGCTGCTGCGCGACGGAGACACCGAGCTCTCCATGACGCCCGACGAGCGCAACCTCGCCGACCTCCGCCTGGGGCAGCGGGCGGTCGCGTCCGCCGAGGCCTTCCCCGACCGGCCCTTCCCCGCGGAGGTGTCGTACATCGCCCCGACCATCGACGCGCTCCGGGGCACCGTCGAGGTGAAGCTGCGGGTGCCAACGCCGCCGCCCTTCCTGCGGCCTTCGATGACCGTGTCGGTGGAGGTCGAGGTCGCCCGCCACCCCAACGCCCTCTCGCTCCCTCCCGACGCCGTGCGCGACGCGGCCACGCCCTCCCCGTGGGTGATGGTGGTCGGCGACGACGGGCGCACCGCGAGGCGGCCCGTGACCCTCGGGCTGCGGGGCGAGCGCGTGGTCGAGGTGGCCTCCGGCCTCGGGGAGCGGGAGCGCGTGGTGCCGTCGAGCGTCGGGGCCGCGGTGCGCGTCGGGCAGCGGGTGCGCCTCCGCTCCGTCGAGGCCGCCCGCTAGGGCGGAGAGGGAGCGCGATGCCGATCTCGTGGTTCCTGGCGCTGCGCTTCTTCCGTGAGGGCCGCCTCCAGTCGGTGCTCATCGTGGTGGGCGTCTCCGTGGGCGTGGCGGTGATGGTCTTCCTCTCGGCGCTCATCGACGGGCTCCAGACCAGCCTGGTGGCGCAGACCCTCGGCACCCAGGCCCACGTCGTGGTGCGCCCTCCCGACGAGGTCGCGCGCCCGATGCTCGCCTCCAGCGAGGCCGTCGCCATCGCCGCGCGCGTCGAGCGCACCGCCCAGCGCTCTCGCTCCATCGTCGGCTGGCAGCAGGTCGTCGAGGGCCTCTCCGCCATCCCCTCGGTGACGGCGGTGTCGCCCACGGTGACGGGCCCCGCGGTCGCGACCCGGGGCAACGCCACCCGCGCGGTGGTGCTCTACGGCGTCGACCCCGAGCGCTTCGCGGGCATCTACCCCATCCGTGAGCGCATGGTGGCCGGGCGCTTCGAGCCCACCGGAACCAACTGCGTGATCGGCCGCGAGCTGGCCCTCGATCTTGGCGTGGGGGAGGGCGACCGGCTGCGCCTTGGCTCCGTCGAGGGGGCGAGCGAGGTGTACACCGTCGCGGGGGTCTTCGACCTGGGCAACCGGGAGGTCAACCGCCGCTGGGTGGTGATCACGACGCGGGGGGCGCAGACGCTGCTCGACCTGGTGGGCGGGGTGTCGAGCGTCGACCTGCGGGTGAGGGACATCTACGCCGCCGACGCGGTGGCGGCCGACATCACCGCGCGCACGGGGCTCATCGCGGACAGCTGGATGAAGACCAACGCGCAGCTGCTGGTGGCGCTGCGGTCGCAGAGCAGCTCCAGCCAGATGATCCAGTTCTTCGTGATCCTGGCGGTGGCGATGGGGATCGCGAGCGTGCTGGTGGTCTCGGTGGTGCAGAAGGGCAAGGAGATCGGCATCCTGCGGGCGATGGGCGTCGGGCGGAGCAGCGTGCTCTGGGTGTTCCTGATCCAAGGGGCGATGGTGGGGCTCATCGGCTCGGTGATCGGGACCGCCCTCGGCACCGGGCTCGGCGTCCTCTTCGCGGGGATGGTGCGCAACGCCGACGGGTCGCCCACCTTCCCGGTGACCGTGAGTCTCGCGCTGGTGGCGCGCTCCGCGGCGATCGCGTTCTTCACGGGGGTCTTCGCGGCGGCGCTCCCGGCCCGGAGCGCGGCGAGGCTCGACCCCGCGGTGGCGATTCGCAATGGCTGAGCCGGTGCTGCTCCTGGAAGGGGTGTTCAAGTCCTACGGCAACGGGGTGGTCACCGAGGTGCTGAAGGGCGTCGACCTGCGCGTCGAGCGAGGCGAGTTCGCGGCGCTCATCGGCCCGTCGGGATCGGGCAAGAGCACCCTGCTCAACATCCTCGGGCTGCTCGACCGGCCGACCCGGGGGCGCCTCACCATCGCGGGGGAGGACACCACGCACCTCGACGACGCGGGGCTGACGCGGCTGCGAGGGCGCACCATCGGCTTCGTGTTCCAGTTTCACCACCTGCTGCCGGGGCTGAGCGCGGTGGAGAACGTGATGATGCCCATGATCGCGGCGACCGGGCGCACCTCGAAGGAGATGGTCCCTCGCGCGCGAAGGCTGCTGGAGCGGGTGGGGCTCGGCGAGAAGGCCGAGGCGCGCCCCAACGCGCTCTCCGGGGGGCAGCAGCAGCGGGTGGCCATCGCCAGGGCGCTGGCGCTCGATCCGCCGCTGGTGCTCGCCGACGAGCCCACCGGGAACCTCGACACCAAGACCGCCGACCAGATCTTCGAGGTGATGCGGGAGTTCAACCGCGAGCTCGGCGTGGCCTTCCTGATCGTCACCCACGACCCCCGGCTGGCCACGCGGTGCGACCGCACCATCGACCTCGTCGACGGGCGCATCGTCTCCGATCAGCGCCGCGCCGGGCCCTGAAGGGTCCGAGGGGCACTTCCGTCCTACCTCGTCTGCAGGGTAAAGCCTCCGAAGGGTGATGAAGCACCCTCGAAACCAGACCCGGAGCCACCCATCGTGATCGTCAGGAACACCGCACTCGTCCTCGCCGCCCTCAGCCTCGCCGCGTGCAGCAGCGACCCGGCCGCGCCCGCCGACGCCGGGACCACCCCGACGGACACCGGCGGCACCCCGACGGACACCGGAGGCACCCCGACCGACACGGGCTCGACCCCGACGGACACGGGCTCCGCCACCGACGTCCCCGCGTCGGACGTCCCGGTGATGCGCCGCTGCAACGTCCACGGCGGCGAGAGCTGCTTCGAGCTTCCGACCGTCGCCGTGATGGCCAACGGCGGCGCCGGGATGCCGATGGTGGCGCCGGATTTCTCGTGCAACCTCGCGCCGGTGACCACCACCGCCGCGGCGCTCCCGATCGCCGGGCGCGTGGCCGACTTCCAGACCAGCGCCCCCGTGGCCAACGCGACGGTGGACGTGTTCTCGGGGCTCAGCTACCTCGGCGCCCCGGTGGCGACCGCGACCTCCAACGCCGCGGGGATGTACACCGTGACGGTGCCCGCCGGCACGATGGGGCCGCTCTCCTGGCGGGTGCGCGCGCCGGGCACCCTCGACACCTACCTGGTCAACGACACCACCGACCTCACCCGCGCGGCGGTGGCCGGGAGCAACCGCAACTCCGTCGCCGAGAGCACCGCGGGCCTGCTCGCGACGCTGCTCGGTCAGATGCGCCAGATGGGCACCGGGATCATCGCGGGCAGCGCGCTCGACTGCCAGCGTCGCGCCCTCGTCGGCGCCATCGCCACCCTCTCCAGCGCCTCGTCGGTCGCGGCCGGCGCCCGCCCGACCTTCGTCCCCGACGCCCAGGTCTATTACTTCTCGCCCACCAGCGGGCTGCCCACGAGCCGCAACGCCGCCACCATGACCAACGTGACGAGCAGCAACGGGCTGTACCTCGCGATCCAGGTTCCGCCGTCGACCACGGCGACGTACTACGCGCAGGTCTGGGGCTTCCGCACGACGGCCGCCATCGCGATGGGCGCCGCGGGCCTCTCGCTGCTCTCCGAGACCCCGGTGAAGGTGCTGCCGGACGTGCTGGTGACGGTCAACAACGAAGCCCTGCGGGCGCCGTGAGCGACAAGGCCAGCGATCCCCGGCGCGCCCTCCCGATCGGGGTCTTCGACTCCGGCCTCGGGGGGCTCACGGTGGTCCGACAGATCCGTCGGCTGTGCCCCCAGGAGGACGTCCTCTACCTGGGCGACACGGCCCGCGTCCCCTACGGAACCCGCTCTGCGCAGACCGTGCTGCGCTACTCCCGGGCCTGCGCGAGGGCGCTGGTCTCCCGCGGCATCAAGCTGCTGGTGGTGGCGTGCAACACCGTGAGCGCGGTCGCCCTCGACATGCTGCGCGTCGAGCTCGACCTCCCGGTGCTCGGGGTGATCGAGCCCGGGGCCGGGGCCGCCGTGGCCGCCACGCACCGCCACCGCGTGGGGGTGCTCGCCACCGCAGGGACCATCGCGTCGGGCGCGTACCCGAGGGCCATCGCGTCGCGCTCGTCGCGCACGGAGGTCTTCGGCCGCGCGGCGCCGCTGCTGGTCCCGCTGGTGGAGGAGGGGTGGCTCGACGGGGAGGTTCCGCGGCTGGCGGTGGCGCGCTACCTGGAGACGCTCGCGGCCTGCGACGTCGACGTGGTGGTGCTCGGGTGCACGCACTACCCGGTGCTGCGCGACGTGATCACCGCCGAGTCGAAGCGGGTGCTCGGCGAGGGCGCCTCGGTGGTCGACAGCGCCGAGGCCACCGCGGAGGAGCTGCGGGACTTCCTCGAAGCTCGCTCGCTGGGCGCGGCGTCGGTGCGCGAGGGTCGGCTGCGGATGCTGGTCACCGACCGGCCGCAGAGCTTCGCCGAGGTGGCCTCGCGCTTCCTCGGGCACCCGGTGGACGAGGTCGAGCAGATCGACCTGTAGCGCGACCCCATGAAGCACCCGTCCCGCGTCGTGCACCAGGGCGACGGCGTCGCGTGGCTCGCGAGCGCCCCGCTGCCGCCCGACCACGCCGTCGTCACCTCCCTGCCCGACCTCTCGGAGATGCGTGGCCTCGACGCCCCATCGTGGCGGCGATGGTTCATCGACGCGGCCGCGCTCGCCTGCGCCCAGGTGGCCGACGAGTCCGTGGCCGTGTTCTTCCAGACCGACGTGAAGCGCGACGGGCGATGGATCGACAAGGGCCTGCTGGTGAGCCTCGGCGCCGAGGCCGCGGGCTCGCACCTCCTCTGGCACAAGGTCGTCTGCCGCGCCCCGCCCGGAACCATCACCCCCGGGCGCCCCTCCTTCGCCCACCTCCTGTGCTTCTCCCGCGCGCTGCGCCTCGACCCGGCGCGCTCCTTCGCCGACGTGCTGCCGCGCCTCGGCGCGATGACCTGGGCCCGCGCCATGGGCGTCGAGGCCTGCGCGGCGACCTGCCGCTTCCTCCTCGCGGAGACGACCGCCCGCGCAGTGGTCGACCCCTTCTGCGGCGTCGGGACGATGCTCGCCGTCGCCAACGCGCATGGCCTCGACGCCGTCGGCGTGGAACTCTCCGCGAAGCGCGCCGGGCAGGCCCGCGGGCTCGTGCTCGACGCGCCCCCGGCCCCCCGCACCCCGAAGTAGCGACGCACGGATTGCGCGGAGCGCGCTGAGGGGAGCCCGTCTGTCCGGTTGGCATCGTCACTGCACTCTCGAGGCGCCATGAGCCAACACATCTTGAAGAACAAGGTCGCCCTCGTCACCGGGGCTGCCATGGGCATCGGCGAGTCCACCGCGCTGGCCTTCGCGAAGGAGGGCGCGAAGGTCATCGTGTCGGACACCAGCCCGAAGGGCGAGGCCGTCGCCGCGCGCATCCGGGCGGAGGGGGGTGAGGCGCGGTTCATCGCCGCCGACGTCTCCAAGGCGTCCGAGGTGAAGGCCCTCGTCGAGGGCGCGGTGAAGGCCTTCGGGCGCCTCGACATCGCCTTCAACAACGCTGGCATCGGCGGCGAGCAGGCGCCCACCGCAGACCTCTCCGAGGCCGGCTGGGAGAAGACCCTGGCGGTCAACCTCAGCGGCGTCTTCTACTGCATGAAGTACGAGATCGCGCAGATGCTCCAGCAGGGGGGCGCCGGGGCGATCGTCAACAACGCGTCGATCCTCGGCACGGTGGGCTTCGCCGGGGCTGCCGCCTACGTCGCGGCCAAGCACGGCGTGCTCGGGCTCACGAAGACCGCGGCGCTCGAGTACGCCACCAGGGGCATCCGGGTGAACGCGGTCTGCCCGGGCTTCATCGAGACGCCGATGCTCAGCGCGGCGGGCTTGCTACAGAACAAGGAAGCCCGCGCGATGCTGGAGGGGCTCCACGCCCTCAACCGCCTCGGGCAGCCCGACGAGGTCGCGCAGGCGGTGGTGTTCCTCGCCTCCGAGCGGGCGTCGTTCATCACGGGGCACCCGCTGCTCGTCGACGGCGGATACGTCGCGCGGTAGCGGGCGCTCAACAGCGAGCGCGTTCCTTGGCGCGGCCCTCGCGCGACGCTATGCACCGGGGGCGTCATGAAGCCCATCGCCACGCCCGACCACCTTGCGCGCGTCCGCTACGAGATCCGCGGCCCTCTCGCCCGCCGAGCCTTCGAGATCGAGCGCCAGGGTCACGAGGTCATCAAGCTCAACATCGGCAACCCCGCGCTCTTCGGCTTTCACATGCCCGACGCGCTGCGCGACGCGGTGGCCGAGCACCTCCCCCAGTCCGACGGGTACTGCCACCAGAAGGGCATCGTGCAGGCGCGCGAGGCCGTCGCGGCAGACATGGCCGCGCGCGGCGTGGCGGGCGTCGACGTCGACGATGTCTTCATGGGCAACGGCGTCTCGGAGCTCATCCTGATGACCCTCGAGGCCCTGCTGCGGCCCGGCGACGAGGTGCTCCTCCCGGCGCCCGACTACCCCCTCTGGACCGCCGCCGTCGCCCTCACCGGCGCCACGCCCGTGTACTACGCGTGCCCCGAGTCGCGCGGCTTCGTGCCCGACCCCGACGAGCTCGACCGCCTGGTCACCCCGCGCTGCCGCGCCATCGTGATGATCAACCCCAACAACCCCACCGGCGCCGTGTACCCCGCGTCCGTGGTGCGCGCGATCGCCCGCGTCGCCGAGCGCCACGAGCTGGTGCTCTTCTCCGACGAGATCTACGACCGCATCCTGTACGACGGCGCCGCGCACGAGCCCGCCGCGCGGCACTGCACGGAGACCCTCTGCGCGACCTTCGGCGGGCTCTCCAAGGTCTACCGGGCGTGCGGGCTGCGCACCGGCTGGGTGGTGTTCAGCGGTCGGCGCGGCCCGGCGGCGAAGTACCTCCAGGCGGTCGAGCTGCTCGCGTCGCTGCGGCTCTGCGCCAACGTCCCAGGGCAGTGGGCCGTGGCGCCCGCGCTCGCGCGCGACCAGGGCATCGCCGCGCTCACCTCCCCGGACGGGCGCCTCGGGAGGCAGCGCGCCGCGGTGCTGGAGGGCGTCGGGCGCTCGCGGCACCTGCGCGTGGTGGCCCCGAGCGGGGCGCTCTACGCCTTCGTGGCGTCGCACACGCCGGGCTTCGACGACGAGCGCTTCGCGATGGACCTCCTCGAGCGAGAGCGCGTGCTGGTGGTCCCCGGGTCGAGCTTCAACATCGACGACCGGACGTACTTCCGGGTGACGCTGCTGCCCGACCCCGACACGATGGCCGAGGTGTTTCTCCGCATCGAGCGGCTGCTCGACGGCTGACGCCCCCTGTTGCGGCGCGGGTGCCATCGGCGTTTCACTCCGCGGCATGAAGCGCCTCTCCCTCCTCGCCCCGCTCGCGCTCGCCGCGTGCGCCCACAGCACCGCCCCCTGTACCTCGGACACCACCGCGCGCTCCGCCGCCGCGGCCACCGCCGACTCCGTCGCGTACGTCCCCACCGGGGCCAGCGGCTCGCCCGCGCCCGCCACGCTGCGCGTCACCAGCGAGGCCTTCGCCGAGGGCACGACCATCCCGATGCGCTCGGTCTTCGGGGCGTTCGGCTGCACCGGGGAGAACCGCTCTCCCGCCATCCAGTGGTCGGGCACCCCGGAGGGGACGCGCTCCTTCGCGGTGATCGTGCACGACCCCGACGCCCCCACCGGCACGGGCTTCTACCACTGGGTCGCGTACGACCTCCCGGGCGACGCCCGCTCCCTCCCCGACAACGCCGGCGCGGAGGGATCACTCCCCGCGGGCGCCCACGTTGGCCGCACCGACTACGGCACCGGCGCCTACGGCGGACCGTGCCCGCCGCCCGGCCCCGCGCACCGCTACCGCTTCAGCGTGTACGCGCTCGACACGCCCGCGCTCGGCGCCCCGGGGGGTAGCAGCGCCGCGCTCGTGCGCTTCATGCTGCGCGGCCACGTCCTCGCCCACGGCACCCTCACCGGAACCTACGGGCGCTAGCATCATCGCTCACGCGACGGCGATCACGATCTTCCCTCGGGTGCGCCCGGCGATGCTCATGCGGTGCGCGTCGCCGAGGCCCTCCAGGGGGAAGGTCGCGTCGATGTGCGCCCGCAGGCCGCCCCGCTCGTAGAGGCCGCCGAGCCAGCGCAGGTCGTCGGCCCTCGGCGAGAGCAGCACCCCCCGCACCCGTCGCCGTAGCGTCAGCGTGTAGAAGGCCTGCCAGGCGAAGGTGCCGGCGCGAGGGACGCAGCTCACGTACACCCCTCGCGCGGTCAGCCACGGCAGGAACCTCCGCACCGGCGCCCCTCCCACGCAGTCGAGGATGACGTCGAAGTCGCCACCCCCGTTGGGCGCCGCGCCGGTGGTGTAGTCCACCACCTCGTGCGCGCCCAGCGAGGTCACCAGCGCGGCGTTGCGGCCCGAGCACAGCCCCGTCACGTGGGCGCCCGCGGCCCGGGCGATCTGCACCCCGAAGTGGCCGACGCCCCCGGAGGCGCCGACGATGAGCACACGATACCCGTCGGCGCCGGACACCGGCATCCGAGCATGGTCGCGCAGAGCCTGGAGCGCGGTCATGCCCGCGAGCGGGATGGCCGCGGCCTCGGGGTAGCCCATGGCCTCGGGGATCGTCGCGACCGCGCTCGCAGGCACCGCGACGAACTCCGCCGAGGCGCCGGCGCTCAGCGAGGGGAGACGGGAGTAGACCCTCGCGCCGACAGGAAACCCCTCGGCGGCGGTGACCACCTCTCCGGCCACGTCGAAGCCCGGAACGAAGGGCAGCTTCGGGCGCGCGATGTTGAAGGGAAACTCCCCCTTCGCCATCTTCCAGTCGACCGGGTTGACGCTGCTGGCGTGCACCCTCACCAGCAGCTCTCCCGAGCGGGCGACCGGCATCGGCTGCTCTCCAACCTCGATGTTCTCGGGACCGCCCTGGGAGCGATATCTTGCGACCTTCATCAGGGCCGGGCTTATATCCCTCACCGGCCTCTCCGTGCGCGCCTGGCGTCCTGCAAGCGCCGCCCGGATGACCGGCGTTGGGATGGCTCGATCACCGTGCGGCGGCGGCGCCTCGGAGCGTGATACGGTCGTTTCGTGTTGAGGGAGACGTTGAGGATGCGACGCGATTCGGCTCTGTGGGTTCTTGCGCTGGCGGTGGTGGCGGGCTGCGGTGGGTCGACCATCCCATCGCCCCCGATCACGGAGGACACGGGCAAGGTGGAGGAGTCGATCGTCGACCAGGACGCCGCGACGGAGACCGACACCGGGACGAAGGAAGACGCCCCCGTCGAGATGGACGCCCCCGTCGACATGGACGTTCCCACCGCGATGGACGTTCCCACCGCGATGGACGTTCCCACCGCGATGGACGCGCCCACCACCCAGGAGGCAGGCCTCGACGCCTCGACGCCCGTCGACGTCGCCCCTCCGAGGGATACGCCCGACGTGCCCGACGTGATCGCCGCCGACGTGCAGGTCTCCTGTCGTCGTACGAGCGACTGCGCCTCGGCCCCGGGGCTCCCGGCCTGTGACCTGGTGAGCGGTCGCTGCGTGGAGTGCATTCCGACCTCCGACACCTGCGCGCCGGGCAGCTACTGCGACACGACGCGCCGCTGCGTGCCGGGCTGTCGCAACGGCTCCGACTGCGTGGGCTCCCCCGGGGGGACGGTCTGCGACACGACGCGCCGCGTGTGCGTCGGCTGCCTCACGGACAGCCAGTGCGCCATCGGCACCGTCTGCACCTCCGGGGTGTGCGTGCCCGGCTGCACGCCCACGCGGGGCTGCCCCACCGGGGAGACCTGCTGCTCGGGCTCGTGCATCAACACCAGCACCAGCGTCACCGCGTGCGGCTCGTGCACCCGCGTGTGCAGCACCGTCCACTCGACGCCGTCGTGCATGGCCGGGGCCTGCGTCGCGCGCTGCGAGGCCGGCTGGGGCGACTGCGACACCAACCGCGACAACGGCTGCGAGACCAGCACCGTCAACAACCCCTCGCACTGCGGCGGCTGCGGCGTGGTCTGCTCGCTCGCCAACGCCTCGGCGACCTGCGCCAGCGACCGCTGCGCCATCGTGGCGTGCAGCGCCGGCTACCAGGACTGCGACCGCAGCGTGATGACCGGCTGCGAGGCCGCGCTCATGACCAGCACCACCCACTGCGGGGCGTGCGGAAACGCCTGCGCCACGGGCCAGTCGTGCAACTCGGGCGTCTGCCAGTGCCCGACCGGCCAGACCCTCTGCCTGGGCGCCTGCACCCCCACGCAGACCGATCGGCTCAACTGCGGAGCCTGCAACCTGGCGTGCCCCGCGGGCCAGGCCTGCGTGGCCGGGGCGTGCAGCGCGATGCAGCTCTATCACGGGTGGTCGTCGCCGGTTCCGGGCTGCTCCACCGCCAGCTACAACACGACGGCCCCGACCAACCAGGGCGGGCGCTACCCGTACAACATCGGCGACTCCAACGCGTGCCGCGCCTGGAAGCTCGCCGCCACGGTGTGCACCACCCAGCCGACGGACTACTCCGGCAACGCGAACTTCACCTGCCCCCGGGCGGGAGGCTTCACCGACCCGACCTTCGGCACCTACTGCCTCGTGCTCAACCAGTACGCGTGCTCGGGGTGCCCGGGCGCCTGCAACGCGGCCTGCGCGTACAACCCGCTCTCGCTCCGCAACTGCTCGGGCAGCGAGGCCAGCCAGCCCTGAGCGCCGCGCGCTCGTCGATCGCTCGCAGCCGTCGCTTCAACCACCGCACCACCCGGCTCCCTAAGGGTCGCTTCATGACACGACGAATCCTCTGTGCGCTCCTCGTGATGGCCGTCGGTTGCGCGGAGGCCAGCTCCAACGAGCCGCCCCCCGAAGAGGACGCGGCGATCAAAGAACCCGACGCCGAGTTCGTGGAGGACATCGGCTCCAAGGAAGACCTCGGCAAGGTTCCCACCGAGGACCTTCCCCCCGTGACCGAAGACCTCGGCACCCCGGTGGTGGACGCGGGGCGATGCCGCGCCAACATCGACTGCACGGGCACCCCCACGCCGGTGTGCGACAACGCCTCCGGGCGATGCGTGCAGTGCATGCTCGGCGACACGGCGCACCCCTGCGCCCGGGGCTCCTACTGCACCGGCGCCAACACCTGCGCCCGCGGCTGCGCCAGCGACCTCGACTGCGTCGGCCTCGCCGACGGCGGGCCCCCCCTGAGCTGCAACGTCGCCCACGAGTGCACCGCCCCCGCGTGCCGCCTCGACGACGACTGCCCCCTCGGCAACGTGTGCCGCAGCGGCCGCTGCGCCGTGGGCTGCACCCTCTCGCACGGCTGCGCCTCGGGGCTCACCTGCTGCAGCGGGATGTGCTCCGACCTCCAGCGAGACCCGGCCCACTGCGGGGCCTGCACGACGGCGTGCAGCACCACCAACGCCACCGCGGCCTGCGTCGCCGGCGCCTGCCGCCTCACCTGCGCCTCGGGCTTCGGCGACTGCAACGCGCGCGTCACCGACGGCTGCGAGGCCTCCGTCACGTCGAGCCTGACCCACTGCGGCGGCTGCGGGATGGCGTGCACCTTCACCCACGGCATGGGCGTGTGCGCGACGAGCGCGTGCGTGGTCACCAGCTGCGAGCCGGGCTTCCAGGACTGCGACGGCAACGGCGCCAACGGCTGCGAGTCGAACCCCAACAGCGACACGATGAACTGCGGGCGCTGCGGCAACGTGTGCGCCGGGGGCATGACCTGCACCGCGGGCGTGTGCGCCTGCCCGACCGGGCAGATGGTCTGCGGGATGACCTGCACCAGCACCCAGAGCGACCGGCTCAACTGCGGGGCCTGCAACCTGGCGTGCCCCTCGGGCCAGGTGTGCGTCGCGGGCATGTGCTCGTCGATGCCGCTCTATCACGGCTGGGCCTCGCCGGTCGCGGGCTGCTCCACCGCCAGCTACAACACCACCGCCCCGACCGCCCTCGGAGGGACCTACCCCTACAACACCGGCGACAGCGCCGCGTGCAGGGCGTGGAAGGTCGCCGCCACGGTGTGCACCACCCAGCCGGTGAGCTACTCCGGCAACGAGAACTGGTCGTGCTCCTCCTCCGGGGGCTTCACCGATCCGACCTTCGGCACCTACTGCGCGCGCACCGGCCAGTACTCCTGCTCGTCCTGCCCAGGCGCCTGCAACGCCGGCCCCTGCCGCGGAAACTCCAACACCCTCCGCAACTGCGTCGGCTCCGAGACCACCCAGCCCTGAAGTCCCCGCGACCGGCCAGACCCTCCCTACGCTCCGCGATCGGGGCTTCCCGGAGAGCCAGGTCATCCGCACGCTGGGGTTCACGAACATGTTCCGCATCGCCCACGTCTCCGACCTGCACGTCTTCGCCCCGACGGGGGTGGAGCTGCGGCGGGTGCTCTTCAACAAGCGCATCACCGGCTACGCCAACCTGCTCACCAAGCGCGCCCGGGTGTACCGCCAGGACTACCTGCTGCAGGTGCTCGAGGCCGCCGCCCGGGAGTGCGACCACCTCGTGGTCACCGGGGACATCACCAACCTCTCGCTCGAGGCCGAGTACGACGAGGCCACGCGGCTGCTCCGCGAGGCCGCGCGCTCGACGGAGGTCACCGTGGTGCCGGGCAACCACGACATCTACCTGCCCGTCACCCTGCGAGAGCGGCGCTTCCCGCACCACTTCTCCGGCTTCATGGGCAGCGACCTCCCCGAGCTCGCGGTCGACCTCTCCGCGGGCCGCTTCCCCAGCGTCAAGCTGAGGGGGCCGGTGGCCCTCATCGGCCTCACCACCGCGGTGCCTCGCCCGCCCTTCGTCTCCGCCGGCGTCGTGGGGGGGCTGCAGCTCGAGGCCCTCGCCCGGGTGCTCGCCCACCCGGAGGTCGCGCGCCGCACGCCCGTGATCCTGCTGCACCACAGCCCCTTCGACTCCCTCTTCCGGCTGGAGCAGCTCCGGGGGGGACTGGTCGACGCGCCCTCCCTGAGGGCCGTGCTGCAGCCTCTGGAGCGGGGCCTCGTCCTCTACGGGCACCTCCACCTCCGGGAGCACGCGCGGCTGCCCACCGCCCGGGGAGCCCTCGACGCGGTGTGCTCCACCGCGGCCGCGCTCGATCACCCGGACGCGCGCATCCGCGCCGGGTTCAACCAGTACGAGGTCGACGACGACGGGCGCATCGCCTCCGTCGGCACCAGCGTGCTCGATCCCGCCACGCTGCGCTTCCGGCGCTACGACCTGCTGGCCCCGATGGTGGAGCGCGCGTGATCTTCCGCCGCGCCCTGCTCCTGCTCGAACCTGCCGCGGACGCGGGCCCCGCCCTCTCCGCCCTGCGCCGCGTGGCCCCCACGCTCGAACACCTGCTGGTGCTCGTCCAGGCGCCCGCGAGCTCCCCCGGGTGGTTCGACGCCGAGGTCTCTCCGACCGCCGAGGAGGAGGCCGCCTCGTCCCTCGGCCCGCTGCGAGGGTCCTCCGCCGGGGCCGCGAAGCAGGTCGAGGTGCAGCTCGTGCCCGCGCTCGACGGCGATGCCCTGGCCACGCTCTGCGAGGCCGAGCAGATCGAGCTGCTGGCCCTCGGCTCGCGCTCCCTGCGCTCTCTCCCGATGCTCTACACGCTGCGCAAGCGCCAGCCCGTGGCGCTGCTCTGGTCCTCGGAGACCGTGAGCGCCGCCCCCCTCCGGGAGGTGGGCTGCGTGGCACTGGGACAGCGGGCCCGCGCGGCGATAGGAGCCTTCCTTCGCGACCACTCCACCGCCTCGCTGCGGGTGACCCTGCTCTCGGATGTCCGCCCCCCTCCCGAGGCGGTGGCCTCCTTCCGCGAGGTGGCGGGCATCGCCTCGCCGGTGGCCTCCACCGAGGTCGTGAGCTGGTCGTCGATGCGCTCCTGGTTCCAGGGCTCCAGCGCCGACCGCCCCTTCGACCTGCTGGTCCTCGCCCGCCTCCCGCTGTCGGTCTTCCTCGACGTCCGCTGGCCCGCCCCGGCCCTGCTGCTCCCTCCGCTGTCGAGCAGCCGACCCTTCGCCCGGCGCCCCATCGAGGTCGCCGACATCGTCGACGACGGCGGCCCGCTGCGGGTGCGTGTCGAGGAGGACGCCGCCGTGGGAGCCCCCGGCGCCCTGCCCGACCAGTCCCTCGCCTTCGTCTCCGGCGGCCGCGTGGTCGCCACGCTCGGGGCGGTGGGCGGCGAGGCCGAGCTCCCCGCGGGCCTCCGGGCGACCTCGCTCGGGGTCTACCGGGTGGGAGGCGAAGGGCCGTCCAACCCCGTCGCGGCCGTCGAGCAGATGGTCGACGTGCTCCGCCCCGGCGAGCGCCCCGTCGCCCTCATCGACGCCGAGCTCCCTGACGAGGTGCTGCGAGCCCTCGCCGCGTCCTCCGGCCCTGCCGAGCCCGAGCACATCACGGTGCGGCTGCGCCCGACCCGGAGCTTCACGGCCATCCGCGATCGGCTCCGCGCCGCGGGCCTCGCTCCCCGGGTCGTCGACGCGAGGGCCGTGCTCGACGAGGGCAGCGCGCTCGACGTCTCCGAGGAGGTCGACCCGGTCAGGCTGGCGAGGGTGGCCTCGCGGATGCGGCGCGCCGGATTCCCCGTCGTCAGCATCCTCCACCGCGGCCCCATCCACCCCTGGACCGAGGGCTTCGTCGCGCTCTGCGCCCCCGACCTCTGGGACGCTGGCGGGGCCCGGCGCGGCGATGCCCTCCACGGCCCGCCGGTGATGGCGATGAGCCTCGCGAGCGCGGAGTCCATCGGGGGCAATCGCATCGAGCTGGAGCACGACAACGCGAGGGCGCGGGGGTGGCTCCTCGACGCCATCCGGGGCAGCGCCCGCACGCTGCACTGCCAGGTCTACATGGCCCTGGGCGACGACGTCGGGACGCTCGTGGGCGACGCGCTCGCGGAGGCCGGCGCCCGCGGCGTCGCGGTGCGGGTGCTCGTCGACTCGCTGCACGGCCTCCACGGCTCCTTCGGAGCCACCAACCCGCTGCTCGACCGCCTCTCCCGCAGCCCCGGGGTCGAGCTTCGCACCTCGCGTCCCCTCCACGAGATGCCCTCGCTCACCGACCTGAAGCGCCGCGACCACCGCAAGCTGGTGGTGGCCGACGGACGGGTGGCGCTCGTCGGCGGGCGCAACCTCTCCCACGAGTACTACACAGGCTTCGACGAGGTGCCGCTCACCGAGGCTTCGAGCTGGCGCGAGGTCCCCTGGCTCGACGCCGGGGCCCGCGTGGAGGGCACCGCCGTGGGCGCCCTCGCCGCGTCCTTCCGCGAGGCGTGGACCGAGGCCGGAGGCGCGCCCTTCGGCATCACCACCCCGGAGCCCGCGGGGGACTCTCGCGCCCGCGTCATCGTGCACCGGGGCCTCCGCGACGCGCGCACCCTCGAGACCTACCTGGAGCTCATCGCCTCGGCGCGCTCCCACCTCTACCTCGTCAACGGCTTCCCCCTGGCGCTCGAGCTGCAGCACGCGCTGCTCGGCGCGCTCCGCCGCGGGGTGCGGGTGCGGGTGCTCAGCGGACACGTGACGCCCACCTACGGCGATCAGGCCTTCAGCGGACCGTGGTCCGCCGCGCGCACCGTGGCGACGGAGCTGGTGCACTCGCGCCTCGACCCGCTCGTCGAGGCCGGGGCCGACGTGCGCTACTTCGCCGTGCAGGGGCGCCCCGGATGGTCCGCCACGATCGGCGTCGTGCACCCGCACGTGCACGCCAAGTCCGTGAGCGTCGACGGGCTCCGCTGCACCGTCGGCAGCGCCAACCTCGACATCACCGCGTCCTACTGGGAGAGCGAGCTGGTGCTGCTCACCGAGGACGCCGCGCTCACCCGGGCCTACGAGGCGGGCCTCGACGCGCTGATGGAGGCCTCGACGCGGGTGCTGAAGGAAGACCCCGCGTGGCACCAGCGCGCGCTGCGCCGCGGGTGGATGCGCCACTGGCCCGGGGTGCTCTCGGTGTAGCGACCGCGCGCCCTCTCTCGGGCCGCGAATACACTGCCCGGTAAGGCGTGGCAGACCTCCGCCCCCCTTGCGCCCCGCGCCTCCATCGACGAACCTGCCTCCCTCATGGACCGCCGCACCACAGCCCTCCTCACGCTGCTCGCCGGTCTCCTCCTGCCGCTCGCCTCGTCCGCGCAGCAGCACCGCCACCGCGCCGGCCGACCCGCGCGCATCAGCCTGTCGAGCTACCGCGCCATCAACCAGCGCTGGCACAACCCCACCGCCGTCCCCGCGGCGCGCTTCACGCCCGACGGGCGCATGGTGCTGCGGCTCTCGTCGCTCAACGGCATGGGCTCCGCCGAGCTCACCCCCGAGCGCCAGGACGGCGGCTTCGACGACGCCGCCCGCGCCGAGGCGGCCCGCGTGCTCGGCGACCGCCGCACCGGCGACCACGCCCCCATCGACCGCCGGCTCATCGACGTCATCTTCCAGATCGCGCGCCACTTCGAGGTGGGCCAGGTCAACGTGGTCTCGGGCTATCGCCGCGAGTCCCGCAACAGCAACCACTCCCTCGGCCGCGCCGCGGACATCGTGCTCCCCGGGGTGAGCGACGAGGCGGTGGCGGCCTTCGCGCGCAGCATCGGCTTCCTCGGCGTGGGCGTGTACCCGGTGAGCGGCTTCGTCCACGTCGACGTGCGCACCCGCAGCTTCTACTGGGTCGACCGCAGCTCGCCCGGCCGCACCGCCTCCCGCCGCCGCTCCCGCCGCCGCCGCAGCCGCGGAATCCAGGAGGTGCACGGCACCCTGGCGCAGCAGGCCGACGCCCGAGCGAGGGCCCTCGGGGTCACCGCCCTCGGAGGCACCGAGGCGACCGCGAGCACGGCCCCGCAGGCGGCCGACGACGACGACGACGAGGGCGACGACGAGCAGCCCGCAGCCGTACGGACCGCGCCGAGTGGCGGTTGACGTAGACGTCGAGGCCCTTGTCGCGAGGGCCGAGATCGACCAGGCCGCGGCGCTCGCGGTGAACCGGAAGCAGTGGCGCCGGGCGGCGGAGCTGCTGTCCTCGCTGGGGCGCGTGGCCGACGCCGCGGTGGCCGCCGCGGAGGGGGACGAGTGGCGGCTCGCCATGGACATCGCGCTGCAGGCCTCCGACGAGCAGGTGCTGGACGCCCTCTGCGCCCGGCTGGGCAGCGACCCCGCCCGGGTGGCGCAGGCGGCAGGGCAGGCGAGGCTGGCGAGGCGCGACGACGTGGCCGCGAGGCTGCTCGAGGAGACGCGCCCGCTGGAGGCCGCGGAGACCTGGTACGCCCGGGGGGAGTACGCGAGGGCCGCGCCGTGCTTCGAGCGGGCGGGTGATCCGGGTCGGGCCGCCCGCGCCTGGGAGCAGCAGCTGGCGCAGAGCCCCGAAGACGACTCCGCGGCGCTGCGGCTGGGGGAGCTGAGGGCGAGGCAGGGGGACGACGAGGGCGCCGTGAGGGCCTTCCAGGCGGCGGCGAAGGTCGAGGCCAGCGACGAGGTGATGGCCCGGCTCGCGGCGGGGATGCGGCGCCTCGGGTACCTGCACGCCGCCCGCTACTGGATCGCGCGGCTGAGGGACCGCGACGCCTCGTGGCCGGTCGACCCGGAGGCCTACGAACCGTACCTGCCGAGGGCGGAGGGCGCGGCGAAGCGATACGCGGGTCGGTACCGGGTGGTGAGGGAGGCTGGGTCGGGCGCGACGGGGCGGGTGCTGGAGGCCGTCGACGAGCTCACCGGAGACTCGGTGGCGCTCAAGGTGCTGACCGTGAGCGACGACCGCAGCGCGGCCTTCGGGCGCTTCGTGCGAGAGGCCGAGCTGGCGCGAACGCTCGATGATCCGTGCCTGGTGAGGATGAGGGCGCTCGACCCCGAGGGCCCTACCATCGTCTACGACTGGATGCCCGGGGGGACCCTCTCGGCGAAGGTCGGGTCGATGCCGCTGAGGGAGGTCGGGCGCGTGGCGCTGCGGCTGCTGCACGCCCTGGAGACGCTGCACCGGCACGGGGTGGTGCACCGCGACGTGAAGCCGAGCAACGTGCTCTTCGACGCGGCGGGGCAGGCGAGGCTGGGCGACCTCGGGGCGGCGCACCTCGGCGACCTCGGCGCGACGGTGACCGGAGGGCTCGTCGGGTCGCTCCCGTACATGGCCCCGGAGCAGATGACCGGAGCGCCGGTGAGCGCCTCGACGGACCTCTACGCGCTGGGCTGCGTGGTCTTCGAGATGCTCACCGGGCAGGCGCCCTACGGCGGCCCGGACTACATGGCGCAGCACCTGGGGGAGGCCGTCCCGAAGGTGACGGAGCTGTGCCCGCGGCTGCCGGAGGTCTTCGACGAGGCCATCGAGAAGCTGATGGCGAAGTCGCAGGACGACCGCCCCCAGGACGCCACCGAGGCGCGCGCGCTGCTCTCGTCGCTCCCCTGGGACCTCGCCGACGAGCTGGTGCTGGAGCGCCCCGTGCCCCGCAACGACCGCCGCTCCTCGGTGCCCCCGCCCCCGATGGACCGCGACGAGTCGCAGCGCGTCCGCACCGCCGACGGGTGGGAGGACGCCTTCACCGGGGCGAAGCTCGCCCGGGTGACGACCTTCCGCGGGGCGAGGGAGCGGGTGCTCTCCTGGGCTCGCAGCAACGCGCCGGAGCTGCAGACCGTGCTCGACATGGACGAGGGCCCCGCGGAGGACGTCTGGTGGCTCTCGGCGGTGCAGGCCACGAGGCCGATGAGGGAGGTTCCTCCGCTGGCGAGGGAGCGGGCGCTGCGGGCGCTGGAGGCCGTCGGGGTCTCCCCCCTGGTGGCCGTCGACCTGACCGTGGCCTGGGACGGGGACGACGCCGTGGTCCCGCTGGCCGCGGCGCTCTCCGTCATGGGCGTGCACGCCGCAGCCGAGTGAAATTGGAGCCTCTCCGGCCGATCTGCTAGGCGGTGCCCCAATGCGGATCGGGCGCGCGGAGTCGGTGCGGTGGGGCGTGGCGATGGCGCTGCTGGGCGCTCGTGCGGGGCACTCGCAGGTGCCCGCGCGGCGGGTTCCGATGAGCGGGCCGGTGGTGGCCGAGGCCCTCTCGCCGCGCGCGGCGGACGACGTCTCCGACGGCACGGTGCTGCCCGCGTCGGCGCGCTCGCTGCGCATCGAGCGCGAGGGCGAGGTGGTGCGCTCCCGGCCCGACGTCGAGTCCGCCCGGAGGGGGACGCTCGCCCGGGGCGCGAGGCTCGCGGTCTTCGAGGCGACGCAGGGGCGGGGGTGCCGCACGGCGTGGATCCGCATCGACGTCGACGCGTGGGTCTGCGCCGACGGGGCGACGCTCACCGCCGACGGGCCGCTCGCGGCGCGGCAGCCGGTGGTGCGCGAGGGCGAGGTGGTGCCCTACCAGTACGCCTTCGCGACGCACGCGGGCGTGCGCACCTATCGTCGCATGGAGGACGTCACCGAGGAGAACTGGGCCGAGGAGCTGGAGCGGGGGATGTCCGTCGCGGTGGTGGGCACCGCGCGCATCGACGGCTCGACCTACGTGCACACCGCCAGCGGACGCTGGGTGTCCATGCGCGACCTGTCCTTCGCCCGCCCCAGCGAGCGCGTGGGGATCTTCTACGAGCCCGGCGAGTCGCTGACCTCCGTCGGGTTCTTCCGCTCCAACACCCGGGCGTGGCCGACCGCGGAGTCGGCGCTGCGTGACAGCGGCCCTTCGGGCTCCTCGGTGGTGTTCACCCGCCGCGAGGTGGCGCACGTCCGGGAGGAGCGGGTGCTCCGGGGCATCCGCTTCGCCCGCCTCGACGGGGGCTGGGTGCGCGCGTCGCTGCTGATGCGCCCCAACGTGGGCGCTCCCCCGGCGGGGCTCGGCTCCAGGGAGCGCTGGGTCGACATCGACCGCTCGCAGCAGATGCTGGTGGCGATGGAGGGCACGGCGCCGGTGTTCGCGACGCTGGTCTCCACGGGGAGGGGGGAGCACCCGACGCAGCCCGGAGAGCACCGGGTGTGGTCGAAGCTGGCCACCACGGACATGTCCAACGCGGGCGACTCGGACATCATGACCGCGACGGCCCTCTACACGGCCGCGCGCGTGCCGTGGGTGATGTTCTTCCACGAGGACCAGGGGCTCCACGGGGTGTTCTGGCACGACCTGTTCGGTCGGCCTCGCTCGCACGGCTGCGTCAACATGGCCCCGCGCGACGCGGCCTGGCTCTTCCAGTGGTCGCCCCCGGCCCTGCCGCCGGGCTGGACCGCGGTGCTCCCCACGCGGGGCGACCCGGGGCTGCGGGTGCGGGTGCGCTGAGGGGGGCTGCACCCTCCGGGGGCTCCACGCTCGCCGTCGGGCGAAGACCGTTGGAACCCTTGTGGGCACCGTGCGATAACAGCGCGCCCGCGGGGCCACCAACCCGGATCCTTCGCCGCGCGGCGGGAGTGCACCTAACGTGACGAACCATCGCTCGACCCGCGCGCTGACGGGGATGTTGCTCAGCGCCGCCGTGGGCTGCGCGGGCTCCAACGCGCTCCACACCCGCTTCTCTGCGGTGCACAACACCCTCACCACCATGGGCGTGAGCCAGCTCGGCCCGCTCTCCGAGGGCTCCCTCGCGGAGGGCGCCACGGCGCGCTTCCCAGTCGAGCTCGACGCCCGCTGCCACACCTTCGTGGCCTTCGGCGACGGCGCGCGCGACGTCGAGCTCAACGTCCTCGACGCCAACAACCAGCGCGTGGCGGGTGACAGCACCCGTGACGCCCAGGCCACGGTGCAGTTCTGCCCGACGGTGCGGGGGCGCTACACCCTCGCGCTGCGCATGGCCGAGGGCGGCGGCGGCTACCTCCTCGCCAACTGGCGCGGCGGCACCAACGCCAGCGGCGCCGCGGGCGCTGCGGGCGAAGGCGGCCCCGGCTCCTGCGCCACGGCCATCCCCATCACCCCGGGGCAGACCGTCACCGGCGACACGCGCCGCGGTCAGGCCCACAACGACGGCTCGTGCACCGGCGTCGAGGAGGGCGAGACCGGCGCGCCGGAGCTCGTCTACGCGCTCACCCTCGAGCGCCGCCAGCAGGTCACCATCGCCATCGAGCAGGCGGGCTTCGACGGCACCGTCTACGTCCGCTCGGGCGGCTGCGAAGACCCGTCGAGCGAGGCCGCCGGCGGATGCAACGACGACGAGGGCGACACCTCGCACTCGCGCCTGGTGCTCGCGCTCGACCCGGGCACCCACTACATCTTCGTCGACGGCTACGCCCGCAACGCGGGCACCTTCTCCATGACCGTCACCGCCGCCGATGTCCCGTCCATCGCCGACGTGTGCCAGAGCGCCGCGGCCCTCACGCCCAACACCGCCGTCACCGGCACCCTCACCTCGCAAGACCTCAACCTCTTCCAGGCGCGCTGCGGCGGCAACGCCCGCGGGCCCGACCGGGTGTACCGCCTGGAGGTCCCGCAGGAGTCGCGGCTGCAGCTGCACCAGGAGAGCGACTACGACGGGGTGATCCACTTCCGCCGCGCGTGCGCCGAGGCCGCCACCGAGGTGGACTGCAACGACGACGCGGAAGACGTGCAGCACGCGCGCATCAACGCCATCGTCCCCGCGGGCACCTACTTCGTCTTCACCGACGGCTACGCCCCCAACGCGGCGGGCGCGTACACCCTCCAGGCCGACCTCGCGCCGGTGGCGGGCGGCAACACCGCGGGCGACACCTGCGCCGACGCCCAGCTCCTCACGCCGGGCACCCCCGTCGACGGCAACACCTTCCAGGCCCGCGACGACGTGCGCTCCCCCTGCGCCGCCGCGGCCGACGGCTACGACGTGGTCTACCGGCTCAACGTGACCGCGCGCTCGCGGGTGAAGCTCTGGTTCGACAGCAACGACCTGCGCGAGCAGGGCACGATCACCGTCGCCCGCGCCTGCGACGGCGTGCCGCTGACCCAGGCCACCTGCCGCCCCGGGGCGATCGGCGAGGCCCGCGCGTACGACCAGGTGCTCGACCCGGGCAACTACTACGTCATCGTCGACAGCGCGGCCCCGAGGCGCTTCGGGCGCTTCCGGCTCAACTCTCACGTCGAGAGCGCCGCGGAGGTCGAGCGGCTCTGCCGCACGGCGCCGCTGCTGGTCCCCGGGCGCACCGTCACCGGCACCACCGTCGGGGGCACCGACCGCTTCCAGGCCTCGTGCGCCGGCGGCGCTCGCAGCCCGGAGAACCTCTACCGCCTCGTCGTGCGGCGCCGCTCGGCGGTGCGCGTCTCGGTGACCTCCACCACCAACGGCTACGACCCGGCGGTGTTCATCCGCCAGACCTGCGCCCAGTCCAACACCGAGCGCGGCTGCAACGACGACGCGGGCGACGTGCGGCACTCGCAGGTCGAGGCCACCCTCGAGCCCGGCACATACACCGTCTTCGTCGACGGCTACGCCAACCGCAACAGCGGGGCCTACTCCCTGGAGTGCCAGGTCACCCCGCAATAAAGCCCACGGAGGGCGCTGTCCGACGGACCCACGCGCCCCCATCATTTCCCCCTACCGAGAGGAGCCCGCGCGCCGCCATGCTTGAAGAAGTCATCGAGGAGCTGAAGAACGCCTACACCAAGGCCCACGACGCCTTGCGCCGTGACCTCTCGCGGCTGCGCACCGGGCGGGCCAACCCGTCCATGCTCGACGGCATCCGCGTCGACTACTACGGCACCCCCACGCCCATCGCGAGCATGGCGACCGTCTCGGTCCCAGAGCCGCGGATGATCCAGATCAAGGTCTGGGAGCGGGGGCAGTCCAAGGCCGTCGACAAGGCCATCCGGGAGAGCGACCTGGGGCTCAACCCGCAGGTCGACGGAGACACGCTCCGCATCCCCCTTCCCTCGCTCACCGAAGAGCGCCGGAAGGACCTCGCCAAGAAGGCCCGCAAGGAGGGCGAGGACTGCAAGATCGCCATCCGCAAGGGTCGCAAGGACGCCAAGGACATGATCGACGCCCTGGTGAAGGACGGCGACGTGAGCCGCGACGACGGCGACGCCGCGTGGAAGAAGGCCGAAGACCTGGTGGCCGCCGCGGTGAAGACCGCGGACGACATCGTCGCCAGCAAGGAGAAGGAGATCATGACGGTGTGAGAGTCACCGTCGTGCGCCTCGCCTCCGCGCTGCTCTCCCTGGGGCTCTGCGCGGCCCCGCTCCCCTCCTTCGCGCAGGACCGCTCTCCCTGGCTGCCGCCGCCCGCGCTCGAGCAGCCCGTGGCGCCGCTCCCGCCGCCGGGGGTCGCTCGCCCCGAGGCGCAGCCGCCGCCGCGCTCTCCCCTGCCGCCGCTGCTCACCCGCCCGCTCTCCCTCCCCGCCGGGGTGGTCACCCTCCAGTGGGGCGCGGGCTTCGCGTACAGCACCCTCGGCAGCCTCGGCTTCAGCCGCTCCGACGGCGGCCTCGGGATCTCCTTCGACCTGAGCGCCGGCCTCGGCAAGCACCTCCAGCTCGACTTCGGGACGGGCCTGCGCTTCTCGACCCTCCTCGCCGCCGACCGCTACGGCAGGGTGTCTCGCGACGACGTCTTCCAGACCGGCAACCGCTTCATCGGCAACCCCTGGCTGAAGCTCCGGTACTCTTTCCTCGACGACGGAGCGCAGCCCTTCAGCGTCGGCGTCGAGGCCCTGCTCCAGGCGCCCATCGCCGAGGCCAGCGCGTGGAGCGTGGGCGTGGGCGTGCCCCTGCAGCTCGCGCTCCCTTCGGCGCGGCTGCGCATCGAGAGCGGGGTGTTCATGCAGTTCGTGCTGAGCGAGGGCGCCACCATCCGCAACGTGCTCAACGTGCCCGTGCGCCTGCTGCTCGGCGTCTCCGAGGGCTTCGCCGTCGGGATCGTCTCGGGCGTGCAGCTCGGCAACGCCTTTCGCTCCGACGCGACGGAGCCGAACGTGCAACTCGGCCTGGTGCTGCGCGGCCGGGTCAGCGCCTCCGTCGAGATCAGCGGCCAGGCGATGCTCCCCGCCGTCTCCCCCGCGGGCCTCGACGCCTACGGCTTCGGCCTCGCCCTCACCCACCGCGTGCGCTGAGCACCCCCTCCGGGCCTTTGTCTCGGGCGCCGAGGCTCGTGTCTTGCTAATGCGGCAGCACGATGTCCCAACCACACTGCCTTCTGCGTCGCTCGACGCGCGTCGCGCTCGCCGTCTGCGCCGTAGCCCTGGGCGGGGGACGGCCGGTCGCCGCCCAGCCCCTCGCCGACTCTCCCCGTGATCAGCTCCCCACCGTCTGGACCGACTCGGACGTCCGCGCCCGCGCCCGTCGCTCGGCGTTTCGGGTGCGCCGCGCCGAGCACGCGCTGCGGGTCGCGCAGGCCGGCCGCGTCTTCGGGGAGCTCCCCCGGGTCGGCAACCCCACCCTCGGCATGATCGCGCTGCCGGGCCTGCCGAACTACGGCGCGCTCACCTACGCGGTCTCCCTCGGGCTGCCCATCGACCTCGCCGGGGTCGGCCGGGCGCGCGCTCGCGAGGCGGAGGCGGGCGTGCGGGTAGGTACGGCGCGGCTCGACGCGGAGCGGGCTGCGGCGGAGGCGGAGGCCCGTGCGGCGTGGGTGTCGGTCGGTGTGGCGCGCTCGCTGGAGGCGATCCAGCGGTCGAGGCTCGCGTCGGCGCAGGAGGCCGAGGAGCGCATCGAGGCGAGGCTCGCGGCGGGCGAGTCGACGGCGCTCGACCGGGCGATGGTGCAGCGCGAGCGCGCGGCGGCCGAGGCGGACGTGGCGAGGGCGGTGCGGCTGGGTCGCGAGGCGGCCGACGCGCTGCGGATGGCGCTCGACCTGCCGGGGCGCTCCCCGATCGAGGTGGCGCCCCTGGGCGCGCCGTCGCGACCCACCGCGGACACGATCGCGCGCGCGGCGAGCGCCGCGGGGTCGCGGCGTGGGGAGGTGCGCGCGGCGCAGGCGGTCGGGGCGGAGGCCTCGGCGAGGGGGGTGCGGCAGGGGCGCGAGGCGGTCGCGCCGCTGACCGTGGGCCTGGAGGGTCAGCAGGTGGCCGTGGGGCCGCAGGAGACGGCGAGCTCGCTCGGGCTGTCGCTGCGGTGGGAGCTCCCCTTCGTGCGGCGGGCCCAGGGCGAGCGCGCGGTGTCCTCGGCGGAGGCCTCGGCGGCGCGCGCGGACGCGCGGATCCTTCAGCGGGTGGTGTCTCGCGAGGTGGAGGCGGCGGGGGCCAGGCTGGAGAGCGCCCTGGAGGAGCTCGACGTGCTGGAGCAGCGCGCGCTCCCCGCGGCGGCGAACCTCGAGCAGCAGACCACGGTGACGTGGACCGCGGGCAACCTGGAGTGGTTCCGGGTGCAGGAGGCGAGGCGCGAGCGGCTGGTGCTGGCGGCCCGCGCGCTGGAGGTGCTGAGAGAGGCGTGGCTCGCTCGCATCGAGCTCGACCGCGCCTCGGGGTCGGAGCAGTGAACACCGCGCTGCGCGTCGGCGCGTCGGCGCTGCTGGCGGCAGCGCTCGTGGGCATCGCGGTGATGCTCTTCGGATCGGTGCAGTAGCTCCCGTCCGGGGAGCGAAGACCCCTATCCCCTCTCCCTTCAGGGAGAGGGGGGGATTGGGGGTCAGGCCGCCGCTCAGGCCTCTTCCACCACGGCCGTCTCTTCCTGCGTGGGCTCCTTCGGGGGCCGCACCGCGATCGCCCGCAGCAGCGCCGGCAGCAGGAAGATGCCCAGCAGCGTGCTCGAGGCCAGGCCGCCGATGACCACCGTCGCGAGCGGCTGCTGCACCTCGCTGCCCGCGGACGTCGACATCGCCATCGGGGCGAAGCCCAGCGCCGCCACCGTGGCCGTGAGCAGCAGCGGCTGCAGCACCGCCACCGCGCCGTCGACCAGGGCCCGCTCCGGGTCTGCGCCCTCGGCCACGCGCCGCCGGATCTCGCTCGCCATCACCACGCCGTTGAGCACGGCGATGCCGCAGAGGGCGATGAACCCGATGGCCGCGGGCAGGCTGAAGGACATGCCTCGCAGCTTGAGCGCGACGATGCCCCCGATGAGCGCGAAGGGCACTCCCGAGAAGACGGCGAGCGCGTAGCGCGCGTTGCCGAACATCAGGAAGAGCATCCCCACGATGAGCCCGAGGCTCACCGGAACCACCAGGGCGAGGCGGGCGCTCGCGCGGGCGAAGTTCTCGAACTGCCCGCTCCACTCGACGCGGTAGCCCTGCGGCAGCCGCACCTCGCGCTCGACCCGGGCGCGCGCGTCGTCGACGAAGCCCACGAGGTCTCTGCCGCGGATGTTCACCTCGACGCGCAGGCGCCGCTGCATGCCCTCGCGGCTGATCTGCGCGGGCCCGTCCTCCTCGGTCACGTCGGCCACCTGGCCCAGCGGGATCAGCGATCCCTCGGTGTTGCCCACCGGCAGCGCCTCGATGCTCTCCGCGCCGCGCCCGATCGGCGGCAGCAGCACCCGGAGGTCGAAGCGCTTCTTGCCCTCGAACATCACGCCCACGCGCCGCCCCTGGCGCGTCGCCTCGACCGCCGCGAGCACGTCGTCCGCGGCCACGCCGTGCCGCGCCAGCCGCTGCCGGTCGACCCGCACCTGCATCATCGGGAACCCCAGCGCCCGCTCGACGCGCACGTCGCCCGCGCCCGGCGTCCCCCGCATCAGCTGCCCGATGCGGTTGCCGATGTCGGTCATCACCGAGAGGTCCTCGCCGAAGAGGTGGATCGCCACGTCGGCGCGGGAGCCGGAGATCAGCTCGTTGGTGCGGTCTTCGATGGGCTGCGAGATCGACACGAAGGTCGACGGCACCTCCCGCTCGATGGCGTTCTTCATCAGCTCGCCGAGCGTGTCGAGGTCGTGCGCGCTGGTCCACTCCCGCTTCGGCCGCAGGTGCACGAGGATGTCCGTGTTGTCCATGCCGACCGGGTCCGTGGCGACCTCCGCGCGGCCCGTCATGGCGAGCGAGGTCACTACCTCCGGGAAGCGTGCGAGCACCCGCTCGGTCGCGAGGTCGAGTCGGCGCGCCTCGGAGATCCCGATGGAGGGGATGCGCCGGATGGCCACCACGATGTCGCCCTCGTCGATGCGAGGGACGAAGTCCGCCCCGAGGCTCCCTGCCACCGGCACCGTGGCCGCCAGCGCCGCGACGGAGGCGATGAAGAGGGCGGCGCGCTGCTTCACCGCCCAGGTCACGGCGCGCGAGTACGGCCCCTCGAGGCGGTGCAGCAGCCCGTGGGCGCCGGGCTTCTTCGGCGGGCGCAGGAAGGTCACCGCGCCGGCGGGGAAGACCACCAGCGCGAAGACCACCGAGCCGCCGAGCGCCAGCGCCATGGTGGTCGCCATCGGGCGGAACATCTTCCCCTCGGTGCCCTCCAGCGCCAGCAGCGGCAGGTACACCAGCAGGATGATGAGCACCGAGAACACCACCGGCCGCGCCACCTGGCGCACCGAGGCCGCCACCGCGTCCCGGTAGTTCTGCTGGTTGATGTCGTGCAGCGCGAGGCGCGCGAGCGCGGCCTCCAGCATCACGATGGGCCCGTCTACCAGGAACCCGAAGTCGATCGCCCCGAGGGACATCAGGTTGCCCGTCACCCCGAGCTGCCGCATCCCGAAGACCGCGAGGAGCATCGCGAAGGGGATGCCGAGCGTGACCAGCAGGCTGCCGCGCAGCGATCCCAGCAGCACCAGCAGCACCAGCGACACCAGCAGCGCGCCCTCCAGCAGGTTGTTGCCCACCGTCGCCAGCGTGCGGTCGATGAACTGCGCCCGGTCGTACACCTCGTCGATGTGCACCCCCGCGGGCAGCGTGCGCCGCAGCTCCTCCACGCGCGCGTGGACGCTGTGCACGACGGTGCGGGAGTTCTGCCCCAGCAGCATCATCACGATGCCGCTGACCACCTCGCCGCGGCCGTCCTGGGTCACGACGCCCTGCGGGAGCGCCGCGCCGGTGCGCGCCTGGCCCAGGTGCCTGATCTGGATCGGCGTGCCGTCCGCGTCCGTCGCCACGACCACCGAGGCGAGGTCCGCCACGTCGCGCAGCTGCGCCTCGCCGCGGATGGTGAACTGCTCCGCGCCGCGCTCGATCCAGCCGCCGCCGACGTTGGCGTTGTTGCGCGCCAGCACCTCGAGCACGCGGCCGATGGTGATCCGGTGCGCCGCCAGCCGGTGCGGGTCGAGCGCGACCTCGTACTGCTTGCGGGCGCCGCCGAGGGCGTTGACCTCGATCACCCCGGGGACGCTGCGCAGCCGCGGCGCGACGTCCCACTCCAGCATGGTGCGCAGCTCCATCGCGGAGTGCCGGTCGCTGCGCAGCACGAACTGGTAGATCTCCCCGAGGCCGGTGGACACCGGCGCGAGCTCGGGCCTGCCGAACTGCGCCGGCACGTCGGCCTCGATGCTCCGCAGCCGCTCGGAGACGAGCTGTCGCGCGAACCACACGTCGATGTCGTCGTCGAAGACGATGGTCACCGCGGAGATGCCCGCGCGGGTGACCGAGCGGATCTCCTGGAGGTTGGGCAGGCCGTTGAGGCCGGTCTCCACGGGCAGGGTGACGTAGCGCTCGACCTCCTCGGCGGAGAGCCCCGGCGAGTCGGTGAGCACCTGCACCTGGACGTTGGTGATGTCGGGCACCGCGTCGATGGGCAGGCCCCGCGCGACCATGAACCCGAGGACCAGCACCACCGCGGTGCCCCAGAGCACCGCGACGCGCAGCCGGATCGCCGCTCGGACGATGGCGTCAATCATGTCGGCGCCCCCTCATCGGAGCATCTCGCTCTTGAGCGCGAAGGCCCCGTCGGTCACGACCTCGTCGCCTGCGCCGAGCCCGCGGATGACCCCCACGTGATCGCCGTCGACCTCGCCGAGGGCGACCGTCGCGGCCTCGAACTCCCTCGGCGCGCGCACCACGAAGACCGCCGGGCGACCCTCGATCTGCACCACCGCGCTGCGCGGCACCGCGGTCACCTCCCGCACGCCCGCCGCCGCCGTGCGCAGCCGCGCCGAGACGAACTGCCCCGGCCGTAGCTGGAGGTCGGCGTTGGCCACCTCGACGCGAACCTTCGCCGCGCGGGTGCGCAGGTCGATGGTGGCGTCCACGTGGCTCACCTCGCCGGTCACCGGCGGCCCGGCGCCCTGCACCCTGATCTCCGCGCGGTCGCCGACGCGCACCCGCGCGAGGTCCATCTCGTAGACGTCGAGCTGCACCCAGACGCGCGTGAGGTCGGCGATGCGCATCACGCTGCTGGTGTCGTCGATGGTCTGGCCCACGATGACGTCCCGGCGAATCACCCGCCCCGCGATGGGGGCCCGCAGCACCACGTGCCGCCCCGCGCCCGAGCCCGCGCCCATGGCCGCGAGCCGCTGCGCCGCGCCGCTGGCCTCCGCCTCGAAGCGCGCGAGGTCAGCCCGGGCGTCCTCCACGGCGCGGGCCGTGGTGAGCTGCTGGCGGTAGAGGTCCGTCTCCCGGGCGAGGCGAGCGCGCGCGGCGGCGGCCTGGGCCTGCGCGGAGATGCGCGAGGCCGTCACGTCACCGAGGCTCACGCTCTCGATCTCGACCAGCGGCGTGCCGACCTCCACCGCGTCGCCGGTCCCCACGAGCACCCGCGTGACGCGGCCGCGGATGCGCGCGCCCACGTCGGCCACGTGGTCGGGGTCGAAGTCCACCGAGCCGACGAGGTCGAGCGCCGGCGCGAGCGCCCGCGTGGCGACGCGGGTCGTCTGGATTCCGAAGCGGCGTAGGAAAATTTCCGACACCTGCACCCGGGGGCCCCCCTCGGGCCTGTCGCAGCGAGGCGCCGCGACGGGGGCCTGTGCGGACCCGGGAGCCGGGCGCACGAGCCCACGCATCCCCAGCGCCCCAGCGGCGCAGAGGGCTCCGAAGCCGAGCGTGGCGACCCAGCGCATCACGACCGAACCAACGACGGTTGAGCCGAGCGGCGCGCGCCCGACGACAGGAATAGAGGGAGTAAGTCCATTGAACCGACCTCGTAGGGCAGACCTCGTGCCGCGCACGCGGGAAGCGAGGATTTTTGTGCTGCCCGAGCGGAGCCGAGGGGAGGTCGTGCGGCAGGTCGCCGCACCTGTGCGGTAAGTCGTCGCCGCGGCGCTCAGCCCGCCAGACGAGCCTGGAAGAACTGGTTGAGCCTGGGGTCGTTGTAGCGGGCGTAGTCGATGACGAAGGGCGCCACCTCGCTCACGCCGTTGCGGTGGCGGATGGTGAGGGCCATGGGGGTCACCTCGCGGTAGTTGCTGGTCGGGGGCAGGTCGTCGTTGGTCTTGCCGCCCGCGGAGAAGAGGCTGAGCAGCATCGCGTCGCTGTCGTCGTAGACCTTGCGGAAGCCCTCGATGACGCGCTCGTGCCCGCGCACCATGGTGCGCAGCCCGAGGGCGCTCATGAAGTGCCTGAACTGCTTGCGCCCGAAGGGGAAGCGCGCGTTGGCGTTCTGCAGCTCGGGCGGCACCACCTCGGCGGTGCTCGGGTCGCTCCAGAGCATCTGGAAGCGCAGGTCGCTGTCGTTGAGCGACGAGAGGTCCCTGTACTTCTCCCGGAAGGCGTCGTCCCTGGGGACGCCCGCGTGTACGAACATGGTCCGGTCGAAGATCAGCGTGTTGGGCAGCGCCTCGAAGAGCTTCATGTACGCGCCGAAGACCTCCTGCGAGGCGATGCCCTGGAGCGAGGTCATGGCCTCCGCGGGCCGCACCGGCGCGAGCACCCGGCCGTTGAGCTCGACGTAGTACTCGTGGTTGCCGCGCAGCAGGTACACGTCGTCGGGGGCGATGAGGAAGATCGACATCGCCGCGCGTAGGATGCCGTTGTAGCTGAAGCGCCCGCGGTCGATGTAGTCGCCGAGCAGCACCAGCTTCATCGCCGGGTTGTGGGCGGGGTCGCTGCGGTGGGCCTCCACCTTGGCGAAGAAGTCCGCCTGGAGCAGCGCAGCCTTGAGGCACGAGTAGCAGCCGTGCAGGTCGCCGATGACCAGCAGCTCGTACTCCATCGAGGGCTTCGGCGGCAGCACGTGCACGTGCCCGTCGAGGAAGGGCTCCTGGCCCGCGAAGGCGCCGACGTCCTTCACGCCCGCGAGGCGCCCCTTGCCCGCGGCGCGCATCGCGTCGAGGCGCTCGTGCACCGCGCGGATGAGCTTGAGGTCTTCCACCGCCTGCGTGGCGAAGGCCGAGGGGTCGCGGTCCCAGTCGCGCTCGAAGGACTGCAGGAGGGGGTGGTCGTCCTGCCTGGGGACGCGCACCTCCGGGGCCTCGATGAAGGTCATCCCGTCGGTGAGCGGCTCGACGTCGAGCTCCAGGAGTTCTTCCGGCGCGTCGAGCAGCGCCGCGAGCTCGGAGCGAAACTCCGCCTCCGCGGGGTGCACCACGCCGTCGGCTTCGATCATGGCGTCGGCCACGGTCAGGAGCTGCCGTCGGCCCGGCGCGTCGAAGCGCTGGAAGAGCTCGAAGCACCGGAGCTTGAGCTTCGCCGTGACGAACTGGTCGGCGTTCTCCCCCTCGGCGACCGACTCGGTGAAGTACGCGCCGACCTCCGCGGCGACGCCGTCGGCGACCTCGTGGAAGTGCGCCGTCCATTTCTCCACCACGCTCGCGTGCAGGTCGGGGTCGTGGGCGAGGGCGGCGTTGGCGCGGCGGATGACGAGCTGCGCGACGTGGTCGCGGACGTACTCCCGCTCGCTCTCGTCGAAGTCCCCGTCGAGGTGACCGATGGCGGTCATGTACCAGATGATCGCCTGCATCTGCTGCTCGGCGGCGCGCGGGTCATCGCTGAAGGTGAGCATCTGCGCGGAAGGCTAGTCCCTCGGCGCTGGGCGCGAAATGGCCGAAGCCCCCGAAGCGGCACCCGTGAAGGTGGTCGCCGCGGAGGCTCCGCGAGAGGCGATGGATCAGACCGCGATCAGCGGTTCTGGTTCCAGGTGTCCTCGTGCGTGATGCCGCCGTTCGTGTAGGTCCACGAGATGGTGTGGTAGAGGAAGGTGACCTCCTCGAGGGCGGGCTCGGTCGAGGTCGCGGGGCAGATGCAGTCCGGGGAGATCTGCTTCTGCGAGGCGATGCGGCCCTGCTTGATCTCGACCGTGTAGAACTGCTCCGTCGTGCCGTCGCCCGTGGGGTTCGGGCGGAAGAACTTGAACTTGCCCTCGATGACCTGGTTCTCGACCAGCGCCTTGGCGAGGAGCGGCGAGGACTTGTCGATGCGCTTGCGGATGAGCAGCGGCTCATACTGGCGGCGACCGGTCGCCATGCCCGAGCCCGCCTCGCGAGCGGTCTTCACGCCCTGCTCGTAGTAGACGCACTCGATGGAGTCCTTGCGGCCGAGGCTCTCCTGGCTGCTCGAGCCCTTGATGTCAGCGCCGTTCGCCTTGAGATAGAGATGTACGGTTTCGGCCATGTTGGTCTCTCGTGCAGGCTTTCTTGGATGGGGGTTGCCTCGAGCGTTCGGTGCCTGCCACCGCTGCGTCCGATGGGGATCCCTTCAGCAGCCACCGTGCCAGCGCTCGCACCCCTCGCCGACCAGCGCACGAACGACCTGCGCCGCCGCTGTTTCCGCCAGGCGCGCGCGCCGCCCGGTCTCCCACCGCCGGTTGGACGCGGCGCACACCGCGCGGGTCGCTCGTCGCAGAACCCGCTGACGAACGGAGACATCGCTGCACCACCGAAGCGTTTGGACGCGCTGCGACGTCCGTTGGACGATCGTCCCACGCGCCGCGCGACGCCCCTCGGAATACAGTCGTATGTATTCGAAAGAGCCTCGCGGCAGCGTGAAGACGCTTCCCCCGCGCGTACACTCTCCGGTAAGATCGACCGCATGGCACGAGTGAAGCAGTCGAAGTCCCCCGCCCCGAAGAAGAAGCCCGCGGTACCGGTCGCAGCCAAGGTGAAGCCCGTCCTCAAGCCCCGCTCGCAGCGCCTGCGCGACAAGGGTCGCGCCGCGATCTCGCTGATCCGCAAGCGCCGCGCGACGCTGGCCGACGACTTCCTCGATGTGGGCGAGGCGCTGCGTACGCTCAAGGGCGAGGGGATGTTCGAGGCGCTCGGCCGCGCCGACTTCGACGACGTCTGCGCGCGCGACCTCGACCTGGCGGAGTCCACCGCCGACGCCATGATCGCCCTCTCCGACCGCATCGAGCGCGAGCTCGAGAAAGACCTCGGCCGCGACCGCTCGAGCGCCCTCCTCGCCCTCGTCGACGCCATCCCCGAAGACGACCTCCCGATGAACCTGCTCGACGCCACCATCCAGCTCCCCACCGGCGGCAAGCTGGTGGTGCGCGGCGCCACCGCCTCGGAGGTACGCGAGGCCGCCCGCAGCTTCCGCCTCGTGCGCGGCGCGCGGCAGGGCAAGCGCTCTCGCGGCTTCACCACCACCCCCGAGGAGAAGCGACGATTCACCGCCGTGGAGAAGCGCTGGCGAGCCCGCCGCGACCTCGCCGCGGTCGTGCACACCCGCCTCGTGGCCTCGCGCCGCGAGCACGGCGCCGAGGTCGACGTGCGCCTCCCCCTCGAGGTGTGGGAGCGCATCGAGCTGCCCGGCCTCCCCAAGCGCTGAAGCTACGCCACCGACTCGGCCTCGCCCGCCCCATCGTTGGCGGGCGGCATCACCAGCACCCAGCCCTGCGTCACGCAGTAGCGCTCCGCCCCGAGCACCGCGGCCTCCGTCGCCCGCTCGCTGCGCCGGGCCGCGCGGTAGACCACCCGCCCGCTGCCGATCGCCCGCAGCGCCACGGTGACCGTCGCCCCGCGCCGCCACACCTCCAGCCGCACCGCCCTCACGCTCTTCATGCACGCAGCACACACCCGCCGGACCGCGGAGTCCAGCGGGCGTGTGACATATCCTGTCCGGTGAATTATCGGGGTACGGGGAAGGCCGCGCGGTAGTCCGCGATGCACGACAGCTCGTCGTGGTCGTGCTGGAACCCGGTGGCCTTTCGGAAGGCCGCGCCGTCGATGACCACGGGGTACTTGATGTGCGCGATGGCGCCCTGCGGCAGCGACGGGAGGCCGAGGCGGCCGGTGAGCGCGAGGAAGGCCAGCTCGGGCATCGGGACGCGCTTGCGCCCGGTCTCGCGGACGATCACGGAGAGCGGCAGCGGCGCCGGGCCGGCGACGTTGAAGACCCCGCGGAGCTTGTGCTTCAGCGACAGCACGATGGCCGACGCGATGTCCTCCTCGTGCATGAACTGGTAGAGCGGGTCGTAGCCGAGGATGGCCGGGACGTGGCGGTTGCGGAGGAAGTTCGCGAGGGTTCCGGTGCCCGTGGGGCCGAGCACGTAGACCATGCGCAGCACCGAGGTGGTGAGCTCGGGCAGGCGCCAGAGCGAGGTGCAGGCGTAGAGGTCGGCGGCCACGAGGTCGGCCAGCTCGGGGAAGGTGGTCACCGCCATCGGGGGGTCGTCCTCGTGGTGGTAGAGCGCGTGGTCGGCGCCGGCGCCGTAGTAGGTGTGGCGCCCCACGAAGATGGCCTGCTTCGCGCCGTACTGGGCGGCGTACTCGAAGACCGCGCGCGTTCCGCCGAGGTTGATGCGGTAGCGCTCCTCGCTGCGGAAGCGCAGGTGCGTGACCGTGGCCATGTGGATCACGGCCTCGGGGCGGGCCTTGCGGAAGACGTCCTCGGCGGCGCGCTTGCGGATGTCGACGGCGTGCATCTCGACGCCCGCGGGGGCGCCCTCCCAGAGTCGGCGGTCGATGCCGATGACCTGGTGCCCCTCGGCCAGCAGGTGCTTCGCCACGATCTGCGCGACCGGCGACGCGATGCCCGTGAGCAGGACCTTCATCCCTGACCTCCCTCGCGGACGAGCAATCCCTCGGCCATGAGCGACGCGACGCGCGACTTCACCGACTCGACGCTCTCCTGCACGGCCTCGTCGTCCTCGGTGCCGGTGCCCTCGAAGAACATCGGCTCGCCGAAGCGCAGCTCCATCTTCACCGGCAGCGGCAGGGCCAGGAGGTAGGGGGTGATGGGCACGTACGGCGCGCCGACCAGCTTGCCCAGCGTCGCGGAGTTGGCGATGGAGGGGATGGCCTCGCCGCCGCCCAGGATGCCGACGGGCACGATGGGCGTGCGGGTCTTCATCGCGAGGCGCACGAAGCCGGTGCCGAAGTCGACCAGCGAGTGGCGCTCCCAGTAGAGCTTCGCGGTGCCGCGCGCCCCCTCGGGGAACACCATCAGCATCCGGTCGTCTTCGAGCAGCCGCTCGGCGTGCTCGGGCAGCCCGGTGAACTGCCCCGTGCGCGACGACCACAGCGACGCGAAGGGCACCCGGTTGATGAACTTCTCCGCCATGCCCTGCGCCAGCCGCGGCGGGTCGAGCTCCATGAACATCGACGTGATCAGCATCGCGCCGTCGATGGCGTAGCCCCCGGAGTGGTTGCCCACCAGCATCACCCGCCCCGACGTGGGCACGCGCTCGATGCCGTGGCACTTCACCCGGAAGTAGTGGCGGTAGAAGAACCCGAGCGCGGTGAACATCTCCGCGAGGTGCTGCTTGGAGATGCCGTAGGGGTCGTACCCGTAGCGGTTGAAGGGCAGCGCGATGCGCTCCACCCGAGCCTTGATCCGCGGATCGATCGGCAACATCGCTCTCTCCATCTCCTCCTTCGAGCCGCGCCGACGCTATGCCTCGGCCCCGCGTCGCAGCAAGCGCCATCCACGCCGTTGACTTCCCCTGGGCGCCGGTGTGCAAGTGCCGCCGTGCGCTGCCGGACGCTCCTGCTCTCGCTCTCCCTGCTCGCCGCGCCAGGCTGCGCCCCCCGACGGGTGGCCCCCGCCCCCGGGGCGCGCGCCTCCCGCACCATCCCCCCCGCCCGCTGGATCGCCTCGACGCCCGCCATGCGCTCGCTGCTGAGGGCGCTGGTCATCGCCGACCGGGTCTCCGCCCGCCTCGCCCGCACGCCCTTCGCCTCGTCGCGCTCGGACCCCGACCGCCTCGTGGCCCAGGTCACCGAGGCGCGCGAGGCCTTCCGCGAGGCCTCCCGAGCGGGGGCCCTGCTCGACTGCCGCGCCCTCGACGACGTGGACTTCGCGCAGACGCAGACCGAGCCGGGCTCGGACGTCTGGGGGCCCTACGCCATCGCCGGGGCCCCCATCGACTTCGTCGCCACGCGCTCGACGGTGACGCCCTTCATCCGTCGCGACGCCCGGGAGGCCGGCATCGCGGTGCGCTCGTCGAGCGGCCAGATGATGATCACCCTCGGCTGCAACGAGTCGCTCGCCATGGTGGACACCTCCGCGCCCGACCGGCTGCGCTGCGAGCGCTACGGGGCGTGCCCCTCGGCGACCTTCCTCCCGCTGCTCGCCGGCGAGCAGGTCGACCTCGAGGACCTCATCGCCCGCTACGGGCGACGGGGCCTCACTTCACCCCGTCGATGACCTCCAGGGCCATCTCCCAGCGCTCGAGCGGCGGCATCACGTAGGCCCCCGCCACGCGGTGCCGCACCGCCAGCAGCATCTCCCGCGCGATGCCCACGCCCTCCTTGCGCGCCAGCGGCCCGCTGCCGACCTTGCGCATGCGCTCGCGCACCTCGTCGGGAACCCTCATCCCGGGCACCTCGTTGTGGAGAAACTCCGCGTTGCGGTAGCTCGCCAGCGGAAGGATTCCCACCATCACGGGGATGCCCCAGGGCTCGACGTCGTCGAGGAAGCGCGTGAGCACCGCCGGGTCGTACACCGGCTGGGTCATCACCAGCTCGGCGCCCGCCTCGACCTTCTTCTTCAGCCGGGCGATCTCCCTCGCGTAGTCCATCGCCGCGGGCTCGGCGCCGGTCGCCAGCACGAACTCGGTCACCCCCCCGAGGGCCTTGCCGCCCGGGTCGCGCCCGTGGTTGAGCCCTCGCACCAGGCGCAAGAGGCCGATGGAGTCGAGGTCGTAGACGGCCGTGCAGTCGGGGTAGTCGCCCATCTTCGGGGGGTCACCCGTGATGATCACCAGGTTGCGCACCCCGAGCTCGTGCGCCGCCATCACGTGGCCCACCAGGCCGAGGGTGTTGCGGTCGCGGCAGCAGACGTGGAGCAGCGGCTCGACGCCCTCGCGGATGAGCTTCACCGCCAGCGCCAGGTTGCCCATGCGGGCGCTCGCCCGGGGGCCGTCGGCGATGTTGATCACGTCGACCCCGTTGGCCAGCAGGTGCTTCGCGGCGGCCACGGCCTTCCCAGGGTCCATGCCCGCCGGGGGGTTGACCTCCACGCTCACCACGAACTGCTTGCCCAGCTTCGCCGCGAAGGGGCTCCGCTCGGCCAGCGGCACCACCCGGGCGCCCGGAGCAGGCTCGATCGCCGCGCCGGACATGGTCGGGTCGTTGGGCTCCTGCGCCCCGCCCCCGGAGGTGCGGACGGAGCCTCCCTCGCTCACCGCCGCCCCCTCGTGGGCGTGCATGCGGGCCGCGTTGGCGGCGCGCCGGATGTGGTCCATGGTGGTGCCGCAGCAGCCGCCCACGAGGCGCACGCCCAGCTTGATCAGGCGCCGCGCATACACCCCGAAGTATTCCGGGTTGGCCATGTAGAGCATCCGGCCCTCGATGCGCCGGGGGATGCCCGCGTTGGGCATCGCCGCCATCGGGAGCCCCGCGCCGCGCATGCGCTCCAGCGTGTCGAAGACCCCGGCCGGGCCGTCGCCGCAGTTGACCCCGATCACGTCGGCGCCCCACTGCGCCAGCCGGTCGGCCATCACCTCGGGGGTGGTGCCGTCGGCCATGGTGCCGAAGGCGTCGAAGCTCACCATGGCCACCATCGGGAGGTCGGTGGTGGCGCGCACGGCCTCGATGCAGAGCCGCATCTCCTCGGGGGAGCGCATCGTCTCGATGGTGATCAGGTCGGCGCCGGCGAGCCCCGCGACCTGCTCCTCGAAGGCGCTGCGGATCTCCGCGAGGTCGCGCCCGGTGAGGCCCTTGAGCGTGGGCAGCCCCGTCGGACCGATGTTTCCGGCCACCCAGGCGCTCGCGGCGGTGGACTCCGCGACGGCCTCGCGCGCCACGCGCACGCCCGCCTCGTTGAGCTCCTTCACCCGCTTCTCCAGGTTGAACTTCGCCAGCCGGTAGCGGTTGGCCCCGAAGGTGTTGGTCTCGATCACCTGGGCGCCCGCCCGGAGGTAGTCGCGGTGGATGCTCTTGATCAGCTCCGGCCGGGTGACACAGATCTCCTCGTAGTTCTGCGTGTAGAGCACGCCCCGCTCGTAGAGCTGGGTGCCCATGGCGCCGTCGGCCACGAGGGGGTGATCGCGAAGGGCATCAAGGAAGCGCTCTGCCATCTTGTCGGCGGACATAGCCCTACGACGGGACACCGGCAAGAGCGCACGCCCGCGGCGAATGCGCTAAGAGATGCGACCGCCATGGCAGACGTCGACGAAGGCTACCGAACCCACCGCCGCTTCGACCGCGCCGCGAGGCTGCTGGGCGAGCCCGCGATGCGCACCCTCGCCGCGTCGAGGGTGATGGTCGTCGGCCTCGGAGGCGTGGGGAGCTTCGCCGCCGAGGCCCTCGCCCGCACCGCGGTCGGCCGCATCGACCTCGTCGACTTCGACCTGGTGTGCGTCACCAACAGCAACCGCCAGCTCCACGCGATGCGGGGCAACATCGGGCGCCACAAGGTGGAGGTCATGGCCGAGCGCCTCAGGCTCATCCACCCGGGCGCCACCGTCACCCCGAGGGCGGAGTTCTACAGCGTCGACAACAGCGAGGCGCTGCTCGGCGATCGGCCCGACTACGTCATCGACGCGATCGACAACCTCACCGCCAAGGCCCACCTCGTGGCCACCTGCCGCCGGGAGGGCATCCCCGTGGTGAGCGTGATGGGCGCCGCCGCCAGGGTCGATCCGACGAGGGTGAGGGTCGACGACATCGCGCGCAGCAAGCACGACCCCTTCGCGCACCACTTCCGGGAGATCCTTCGCACCAAGCACGGGTGGCGGCTGCGTCCGTCGATTCCGACGGGCGTGGCCTGCGTGTTCAGCGACGAGACGCCCATCGCCCCGACCGATCTCGCGTACGACCACGACCAGGGCTTCCAGTGCGTGTGCCCGCAGTCGGACAACGGGATGCACACCTGCGAGAAGCGCGCTCGCATCGACGGCAGCGCGGCGTGGGTGACGGGCACCTTCGGGCTGGTCGCCGCCTCGGTGGCGGTGCGCGAGCTGCGGGGCGAGTCGGTGATCGACCGCAGCAACGGCTGCGATCCGTGGGCGCACCCGACCCCTCAGGGGGGTTGAGCCGATGTGGCGGGCCGCGCGGGGCCTCGGGAGGGCGATCGACGCCGGCGAGTCGGCGCCGACCGGGCGCGTCGGGGTGCGAGACCTCGGCGGGGGCGTGACGGAGGTCGAGGTGGGGCGGGCCGCGCGCTCAGGGGTGGCCGTGGCGCTCGGGGTGGCGCTGGCGCTGGCTCCGGTGGTGGTGGCCGCGAGGGTGGGCCTCGCGGGGGGATGGTCGGCGTGGGACGTCGCGCTCGGGGCGATGGCCGTCGCGGCGATGGCGCTCGCGGGCGCGAGGGTCGTGCTCGTCGGGCTCGGCCTCGGAGACGCGGCGGTGGTGACGGTCTCCTCGGAGGCCCTCGTGAGGAGAGGGGCGCCTCGGTGGATGCCGTGGCGCAAGGTGATCCCGACGGGGGTCATCGGGGAGCTCAGGGTCGCCGCCGAGCAGGACTCCGAGGAGGGGCGCTGCGTGGTCGAGGTGCTCGACGGAGCGCGGTGGCGGAGGCTCTTCGCGCAGCTCTCGGCGGCGGAGGCCACGGCGGCCGCCAGCGCCATCGCGGCTCGCCTGGGCTTCCAGCGGTAGTACCGTCGCGCCGCGATGGACCCCGTCGAAGGACAGCTCGAGGCCTACAACGCGCGCGACGCCGAGCGCTTCGCGTGCTTCTTCACCGACGACGTGGCGATCGACGACGCCGCGGGGCAGCGGCTGATGACCGGCCGCGACGAGCTGCGGGCGCGCTACGGGGAGATGTTCGCGGCGTCGCCGGAGCTGCACTGCACGGTGGTGACGAGGCTGCGCGCGGGGCGCTTCGTGGTGGACGAGGAGCGAGTGAGCGGGCGCGGGCCCGAGGCGCTACACGTGATCGTCGTCTACACCCTGCGAGACGAGCTCATCGCGCACGTCCGGGTGCTGCGGTAGCGGATCAGCCCTCGAGCGCGTCGAAGCGGGCGAAGCCCGCGACCGAGTCGGCGATGCGGCCCAGCAGGCGCAGGCGCGAGGCGCGCATCACCTCGTCCTTGTCCATCACAAAGACCTCGGTGAAGAGCCGGTCGACCGGAGCGCGCAGCGAGCGGGCGATGAGCTCCAGCGCCTCGGCGTACTTCCGCCCCGCCCAGAGGGGCTCGAGCTCCGCGCGGGCGTGGGCGAAGGCCTCGATGAGGGCCGTCTCCGCGGGCTGCGTGAGGCGCCCGAGGTCCTCCATGGTGAGCTCGCCCGCCGGGGCCTCGCGCGAGATGTTGAACACCCGCTTGAAGGCCACCCCCAGGTCGGCCGCCGCGGGCGTCTTCCAGAAGGTCGCCAGCGCCTCGACGCGCTCCGCCACATCCACCGGATCGTCCTTGCCCGCGGCCATGCAGGCGCTCACCAGGTCGCGGCCGAAGCGCGCGTCCAGCAGCACCCGAAGGCGATCGGCGCAGAAGTCCACCACCGTCGCGACCAGCGCCTCGCGGGTCGTCTTCGCGCCGGTGGCCGCCGCGAGCATCTTGCCGTTCTCCGCCGCGTAGACGTCCCAGGACGCGCCCGCGAGCTCCGCCAGCGAGAGCCTCACCCGGTGCTGCAGCAGCGTGCGCACCACGCCGCCCGCGAGGCGCCGCAGCCCGAAGGGATCCTCGCTCCCGGTGGGCTTCAACCCCACCGCGAGGCAGCCCACCAGGGTGTCGACCCGGTCGGTGATGGCCACCACGGCGCCCATGGGGGAGGGCGCCACCTCGTCGGCCGCGCCCTTGGGCTGGTAGTGCTCCCCGATGGCGTCGGCCACCGCGCCGGGCTCGCCGTCGAGGCGCGCGTGGTAGGCGCCCATCTCGCCCTGCAGCTCGGGAAACTCCCCCACCGTGAGCGTCACCAGGTCGGCCTTCGCCAGCGAGGCCGCGCGGGCGCTCTGGGCGCCGTCCACCCCGAAGGCCGTCGCCAGGGAGGGAGCGAGGCTCGCGAGCCGCCGGGCCTTGTCGCCGTAGCTCCCCAGCTTCGCGTGGAACACCACCCCGTCGAGGTCGGCGACCCGGTCGGCCAGCGGGTGCTTGCGGTCCTGCTCGACGAAGAAGGCCGCGTCGGAGAGGCGGGCCCGCATCACGCGCTCGTTGCCCCGGCGGATGGTGGCCTCGTCGAGCGCCGTGTTCACCACCGTCAGGAACACCGGCAGCAGCCGCCCGTTGCCCTCGGCCTTCGCCGCGTCGGTGCGCTGCACCGCGAAGTACCGCTGGTGGTCTCGCATCACGCTCTCGATGAGCGCGTCGGGCAGCTTCAGGAAGTTCTCGTCGAAGCGCCCCGCCACCACGAAGGCCTCCTCCACGAGGCCGGTCACCTCGCGCTCGAGGAAGGCGTCCTCACGGAGCGTTCCGCCTGCCTCCTTCGCGGCCGCGTCGAGGGCGGCCATCATCCCGCTGCGCCGCGCCGCGGTGTCGACCATGGCGTGCGCCGAGGCGAGGGCCTCGACGTAGCCCTCGGCCCGCGCGAGGTCGAAGCGATCGGGCGAGAGGAAGCGGTGGCCGCGGGTGTTGCGCCCCGCCGCGATGCCCGCGAAGGAGAAGGGGATCACCGCGTCGCCCAGGAGCGCGACGATCCACTGGATGGGGCGTCCGAAGGCCACGTCGCCGTCCGCCCAGCGCATGCTCTTGGCGAAGGCGATGCGGCGGCACACGGCCCCGAGCGCGTCGGGCAGGAGGGCGCTGGTCTCGGCGCCGGGGGTGCGCTTCACCGCGCGCAGGTAGCGGCCCTTCGGGGTCTCGGCGATGGAGAGCGCGTCGAGGCTGAGGTCGTTCTTGCGGGCGAAGCCCTCGGCGGCCTTGGACCACTCCCCCGCGGGGGTCTTCGCGGCGCTCTCGGCGGGGCCTAGCAGCTCCTCCTCGCGGGCGGCCACGGCGTCGGCCACGTCGTGCACCAGCACCGAGAGCCTGCGCGGGGTGCCCAGCACCCGCACGGCGCCGAAGGCCACGCGGGCCCGGGTGAGCTCCTCGGGGACCAGCGTCGCGAGCTGTTCGAGCGCTCCGTCGAGGAAGGAGGTGGGGAGTTCTTCGCAACCAATTTCCAGCAGTAGCGTCGATGCCATGGCGTCGCTGTGGGTACCAGAACCCGGGGGGTCCCGTCGACGGTTCGCGCGGCGCGCGGATTCAGAGGTTCATCGGCAGGCCCGCTCGCTGCCAGAGCGAGGTGCCGAGGAGGAAGAAGAGCAGGAGACCGGCGCCGCCGTAGGTGATCGCGACGCAGTCCGAGCGGGTGATCCCGTCGGGGCCACGGCGGGAGAGGAAGGCCGCCTGGGCGATGGGAGCGGCGACCATGAGAAGCTCTCGGGTGGTGACCGCGTGGGCGACGCGGGCGATGGCGAGCACCGCCACGGAGGCCGCGCAGAGGGCGTAGATGATGGCCGCGCTGGTCGCGGAGCCGTGCACCACGGGGTAGGTCGGGACGCCCACCGCGCGGTCGCCGTCGACGTCGCGCAGGTCGTAGAGCACCTCGAAGGTGTGCTCGAAGAGGAAGAAGAACCCGATGACGGCCGCGATGCCGGGCAGGGACATCACCCGCGCGTGGTGCACCCCGAGGAGGGGATAGAGCCCCACGCTGAGCACGAACATCACGGCGCTCATGGAGTTCTTGAGGAGGTAGAGGTCCTTGAAGCGGCGCATGCCCTTCGGGGTGGGGACGAGGCGGAAGCTGTAGCCCAGGCCCATCGCGTGGAAGACCACGCGCACGATGGCGAGCGAGAGCGGCAGCGCCGCGAAGCCCCAGGCGAGCGAGGCCGCGAGGGTGATCAGGCAGCCCGCGACGAGGGAGCGCGCGTGGCTGGCGACGAACTCCGTGGCCGCGATGCCGTTGAGCCGGTCTTCATCGACGTCGGTGGCGCGGTTGAGGAGGTTGACAATGCACCAGTCGAGTCCGCAGAGCAGCGCGAGCCCGACGGGGTACGCGCCCATGAAGAGGTAGCCGAAGGTCACGGTGGCGCAGACCGCGATGGCCACGATGTGCAGCCGCAGCGCCGAGGCGAGGTCGTTCACGCGCGGACTGTAAACGCCCCGAGGCGTGAGATGCTCCGCGCCCGCCGATGATCGCCCTGGAAATCGCCTGCCTCGTCATCCTCGCGGCGTACTTCGTCGCCCACCGCCGGGAGCCCTCGCTGCTCCGCGACGCCCTGCTCCTCGGCCTCGGCGCGCTCATCGGCGAGGACACCATGATCCGCGCGTACGGCTTCTACGCGTACTCTCCCGGGTGGCACCTCTTCGTCGACCGGGTCCCGCTGCTCATCCCCACCATCTGGGCGCCGGTGGTGCTCTCCGCCCGCGCCGTCGCCCGGGCGCTCCTCCGCTCGACCGACGCGCCGCCGTGGAAGGAGGCCGCCCTCACCGGGGCGCTGGTCACCTTCGACGCCGCGCTCATCGAGCCCATCGCCGTGCGCGCGGGCCTCTGGCACTGGACCCACCCCGGCGTGATGACCGTCCCCGTCATCGGCATCGTCGGCTGGGGCTGCTACGCCTTCGCGGCCACCTGGCTGCTCGCCGCGCTGCCGCCCGCGAGGCGGTGGGCGATGATCCCGCTGGCGCTGGTGGCGTCGCACGCGCTGGTGCTCGCACTCTGGTGGGCGTTGCTGCGCTGGGTGCTTCGGACGGAGCTGCCGCTGTCGACGACGGCGCCCGCGCTGGCCTTCTTCGCGACGTTGTACACGGTGACGGTGGTGAAGACGGGCGCTCGGCTGCCGTGGCGGGAGCTCGCCCCGAGGGCGGCGGCGACGGGCTTCTTCGCGGCGCTATTGGCGAGCCGGGCGGACGCGGCGATGGTGCTGTGGGCGGCGCTCTTCACGCCGCCGTGGCTGGTGTTCTGCGCGAGGGCGCTCAGGGGAGAGCGGATCGCGCTGGATGGTTGACGCTCCCGCGGGTCGAGGGCTCTTATCGACGGCGTGTTGCGCTCTGTCCGCATCGTTGATTTCAAGGGCATCCACGACCTGACGGTCGACCTGGCACCGTTGACGGTGCTGGTCGGACCCAACGCGGTGGGAAAGACGTCGGTGCTGGAGGCGCTCTACGTCGCGGGGCTCGGCGTCTGGCGGAGCGGGGACGAGGAGGACCAGAATCCGCTCGGGTCAGGTCGATGGAAGCGGGATCAGTTGCTTCGCCACGATGTGGGCGAGATGCGGGTGGAGGTCGAGGCAGGCGCGTTGACGTACCGCTTCTCCTGGGCGCGCGACGCAAAGGGCTACGAGAGGGAGATCAAGGACAGCGACGGCAAGTGGCGGGCGCTGAACATCGCAGACGACATCGATGCGCTGCCTGATCTCTCTCGCGTCTCCCGGCTGCGACTCGATCAGGATCAGGTCGCCGCGATCTCGCTCGTTGGCAGCGCGCGCCCGACGCTCCGTTACGACGGAGCGGGTCTGCCGTCCTTCCTTCAGTACCTGCATGGACTGCGTGACGGCACGCTGGACGCGATCGAGGCCGCCGTGCGGAAGATCGTCCCGCGGTTTCTGCGGGTGCAGTTTCGGCCCGCGATGCTGATCAGGAGCGAGCGCGAGGTGCTGACGCTCGATGGACAGAAGGTCGCGCGTGACGTGCAGCGCGAGGAGGCCGGCGTCGAGCTGCTGGTGGAGTTCGCGGACGGCGCCGTCGTGCCAGCGACCCACGTGAGCGAAGGGACGCTCGTGGTGCTTGCGTTGCTGAGCATGGTCCACGCACCGAACCACCAGCGGCGACGTCTGCTGTTGATCGATGACCTCGACCGGGCGCTTCACCCGTCGGCGCAACACCACCTGGTCGACGCGCTCCATCAGATCCTCCAGAAGACTCCAGACCTGCAGATCATCGCGACCACGCACTCACCCGACCTGATCGACAGCTGCGCGCCCGAAGAGGTGCAGGTGATGGGCTTCGACGCGCAAGGCCTGCCCGCCGTCCGCGCGCTGACCTCTCACCCGGAAGCGGATAAGTGGCTCAAGCTCATTCGCTCCGGGGAGTTCTGGAGCACGGTAGGAGAGGAATGGGTCGCATCGGGTGAGGTGTCCCATCCATGAGCAGCGCCATCGACGTGGCGCTCGTGGGCGAGGACACTGCACATGCGGTGCTCCTCGGGGTGTTGCTTCGGGAGACCATTCGGGAGGCCGCGACTGCATCAGGCCGCGAGTGGATCATCGACAACCTGGAGCATGAGCCTGCGTTCATCGGGGACGTCGACCTCACGAAGGTCATCCCCGGACTGCGGTACACGACCTCACTCGCGCCTGTCCCGCCCCCGTCGGAGCGACCCACGATCGGTGGACGACCCGTAAAGCTCCGTGGCTTCATCGATGGCAAGCCAAGAGAGGCGGAGTCGAAGAAGTGGGAATTGCTCCTGCTGGCGCTGCTCTCGAGGAGCCCGGGTCCGGGCGTCGTGCTCGTTGCGAAGGACACCGACGGAGCACCCGCTGGGCTCAACGGACTTCGTCAAGCCGCGGGGCGCTTCACCGATTACCGCATCGTCATCGCAGCGCCCCATCGCGACGCCGAGTGCTGGCTGGTCGCAGGAGTCGAGCCCACCAGCGATCGTGAGCGAGAGTCCCTCGCAGCAGTTCAACGAGACCTCTCGTTCAATCCGCTGACAGAACCCGATCGTCTCACCGGGCAACCCAACGACGCACCGACCGACGCGAAGCGGGTACTACGCCGTCTGCTCTGTCTGGATGTCGCGAGCCGCCCGCTCTCGCCCGACGAGCTGCGAGACCATCACCCGAGGCTGCTCTCCGACCTGGAGCGCCTCCGTCAACGCGGCGAACGCTCTGGTCTCACGGCCTTCCTCGACGCCCTCCGCGCCGACGTCGTGCCCCTCTTCGTCCCCGGGGCGTAGCGCCCGCTCACCCTCCGAACACCACCCGACCGAACCTCGTCGCCCGGTGGAAGTTCCCCTGTCCCAGGAGCGGCGACCACGCGAGCGAGTCGCGCTGTCCGTCCCTGAACGTGTACAGGTTCATCCGCCACGCCTCGCCCGCCCTCGGCGCCGCCGTCACCCTCGACGTCATCACCGCCGCCCACGGCACCAGCATCTCCACCACGTAGCCGTCGCTGGTCTTCGCCGTCCCGCACTCCAGCGCGGGCTCCCAGTCCTCGTGGCCGAAGTGCATCGCCCCGCTCTCATCCCGCGCCACCGGGCGATTGTAGTCGTCGAAGCGCGTCGTCCAGCGCGCGCCGTTCACGCCCACCTGCACCTCGAAATACTCCCGGTTGTCGCCGAAGTCCCCGGGCTGCAGCATCACCTCCACGCCCGACGCGCCCTCCCACACATGCACGTCCCGCCCGCTCGGCGGCAGCGAGCTCACCGCCTCGCGGTCGCGCACCTCGAGGGCCACCATCAGCCCCGCGTCGCTCCACGCCACGCGCGCGTCCCCGTTGACCTTCGACCCCGGCTCCGGCTGACCCGTCGTCGGGTGCACGAAGCCCCCGATGCGCCGCGCGGTCGCCCACGCGGGCTCGTCCAGCCGGCCGTCCCAGCGCATCGCGCCCGTCACCCTCGGCGCCGTCACCGTCGGCAGCGCCCCGTCCGCCCGAGAGCTCACCGGCGCCGGTGCGCTGGCCTCCCGGCGACACCCGAGCATCGCCCCCAGCAGGACCGCTCCCGCGAGGCGCATCAGTCGGTTCCGCCCGAGCGCACCGGGGCGGGGGAGAGCACCTCGTGGCCCGTCGCCGCGGCCACCACGGCGTCCGCCGAGAGCAGCATCGGCATCGCGCGGTTGCCCAGCCAGAGCCTCGCCTGGTCGTCGTAGAACTCGCTGTTGTTCAGCCCCGACTGTCCGCCGGGGATCACGTTGCGACCCTCCATCGCGTCGGGCATCCCCCGGTGAAGGGACACCACCATCCGGTAGGTGGGACCCGACCCGAAGGTGAACGACTCACCCCCGAAGCCCGAGTTGGCCGCGTCGACGCCCCACTGATCGCCCGGCCGGGGGAAGCCCGGGAGGTTGGCGCGAGGGTCCGTCGGCGCGAGGTTCATCGCCAGTGGAATACGCGTCGGTGTAATCGAGAAGCCCGACACCAGCGCGCCCAGCGACGATCCGCCGTCGAGGAAGGTCGACAGGATCGACTCGAACTTCACATGGTGCCGCAGGCCCCACACCCACTGGTCCATGTCGTTGGTGCCGTAGCCTCCGCGGCCCGGCGCCGACGGGGCGGCGCGCAGGAAGGTGAGCGCCGCGTCGAGGGCGGTGAGCGCCACCTCGCGGCTGGTCTCCACGGCCTCGGTGCCGAGCACGTCGAAGTACGCGCTCTCCTGCGTGGCGGGGTTGTACGAGGCCAGCGTCTCGGGGTTGCCCGGCCCTCGCCCTCGCAGCATCCGCAGCATCGCCCGCACGCGCCCGACGCTGCTGCCGCCGCCGTTGTCGAAGACCCCCTCCGGCAGGCGCTCGTCGCCGAACACCCCGTTGAAGAAGCGCCCCATCCAGGCGTTGTGGATGCTGGTCGCCACGGAGAGCTCGCGCTCGTTGGGGACGAGCGAGTGATAGAAGGTCTCCACGCCGGAGTGGGCGGGGTAGCCCGCCGTGCGCCACGCCGTGAGCCGGCGCTCTACGCTCTCGTAGTCGGCCTGGTGGGCGCGCCACGCGGCCGCGAGCCTGGCCTCCGGGGAGCCCGCGGCGGGCGTCGCGGCGGCGGCGGTGCGGGCGCTGGCGATGGCGTCGAGCAGCGCGGGCACGAGCACCTCGCCGAGGTTGGAGTGCGAGTCGGCCTGGAGCGAGGCCATCGCGTCGCCGTCGAGGGTGCGGGCCGCGACGCCCGCGCGGAGCACCGTGTCGATGCGCGCCGCGCGGAAGCCGTCGTGCCACGGGCCGCCGATGTACACCGGGTCGTTGGTGACCGAGTCGTCGCCGGTGATGTTGCCGGGCTCGTTGTTGGCCGTCATCACGTAGCCCCGCGCCGGGTCGAGCGCCGCGGGCGTACGATCGAGCGGGACCACGCACTGGTACGGGTCGACCGCGCCCATGGACTCGTCGATGACGCCGTCGCGCAGGGGGATGTGGAAGCCGCCGTAGGTGGTCCCGTCGAGGAGGCGCCGGGGGTTGGCGCCGACGCGCCACGAGCGGTCGGCCTCGCGGGGGAGGTACTCGCGGCACGGGACGGCCTGCCAGCCGGCGTAGTAGATCGAGCCGTCGGCGTCGGCGGCGACCTGGTTGAGCGAGGTGGCCAGCATCGAGCGGCTCGCCTCGCGGAATTCCCTCACGTTGCGGGCCTTGCCGTAGCCGTCGTAGGCGCGGAATGCGTTGCCCCCGTCGAGGCCCACGTAGTCGAAGCTCACCGCGGTGATCACCCCGTCGCCGTCGGTGTCGCCAGGGACCACCAGGTCGCCGAGCAGCTGCACCCGCACCTCGCCCGGAGCCGTCGGGTCCGTGGGCCTCACGTGGCGGCCCTCGATCTGGTTGATCCAGCGGCCGTCGAAGGTGACGTAGCGGTTCCAGCGCTCGGTGCGGCCGACGCTCATCAGCGCCGGGACGTTGGCCACCCCGACGGTCTCCTCGGTGACCGTGAGCGGCCGGACCTCGCCGCGGAAGCGCGTGCCCGCAGGGCGCCCGGAGGCGTCGAGCACCAGCTCCTCGCGGTACCAGTCGGTGATGTCGCCGCCGAGCTGGGTGAAGCCCCAGGCGACGCGCCCGTTGGTCCCCATGGCCGTCGCCGGGAGGAAGGTGAGCGCGATGCCCATCTGGTGGATGTCGCCGCCGCCGAGGGTCTGCGTGTCGAGGCCGATCTGGTAGAAGAGCGCGGGGATGGTGAGCGGGAGGTGACCGTCCGCCGCGAGCAGGGTGTTGCCGTCGCGGGTGCGGCTGCCCATCACCGCCCAGCTGTTGGAGCCGTAGCCCACCTCGTGGTCGCGCATCAGCCTCGCCTGGATCTCGCCGAGGTTGCTCGCGAGCCGGTCGAGCGAGGGCAGCGGCACGGCCATGCTGGCGGCGCCCGGGTGGGTGTCCGGTCGCTGCTCGCGGGGCGGGGCGGCGGGGCGCGCGATGGCCATGGTGCCCGCGGCGGTCTCGAGGCCCCACCCGTCGGCAGAGCGCGCTGCGGCGGGCTGGCGGAGGGGGTTCCAGAGCTCGGGGAAGACGCCCGCGGCGCGGAGGTCGGCGAGGGCCTGGCCCGTGAAGTTGCCGGGGAGGTTGCGGGCGGCGCGGTCGCGGCCGACGTCGTCGGTCTCGAAGCCCGACTGGTAGAGGAAGGTGGTGTTCATCGCGGCGACGTCGCGAAGGGTGAAGTTCTCGAGGAGGTCGGAGGCGCGTCGGCGGCCCAGCAACGGGGCGGCCAGGGTGTACTCGCTGGGCGAGGCGAGGGCGCCGTCCTGGGCCTGGGCGATGTAGGCGTTGATGCCGTCGGCGAAGCCCTGGAAGACCGCGCGCTGCTCGGGGCTGAGCAGCCGAAGGATGTTGTCGGTGACGAAGCCCATGCCGACGCCGAGGTTCTGCTGGTCGGTGCGGAGGGCGGCGTCGCCGAGGAGGGCGGCGAGGCGGCCGGTGCCGTAGCGCCGCGCGAGGTCGAGGAAGAAGAAGCGGTCGCGGGCGACGACGAAGCCATGCGCCCGGGCGAGGTCGACGCGGTTGCGGGCGTAGACGTGCGGGACGTTGCCGGCGGTGCGGAGGATGTGCACCTCGCCGGTGAGGCCGGGGATGTCCCAGCGCTCGGTGACCGCGACCGAGGGGAACGCGCTGGGCAGGCCGCTGTCGTTGGCGTCGGCGGGGGCGGGGCCGTCGGTGCCCAGGTCGCTGGAGGCATCGAGCGCGCTTGCGTCGGCGCCAGAGTCCGCCGGCGGGGTCGGCGAGTCGGTGCATGAAAGGACCAGGGCAGGGCAGACCGCGAGGAGCCAGCGAAGCGTGCGCATTGCCTGCAGTGGTGGAGGGAAGTGAGGGGGGCCGTCAAGAAGCGACCACCGGACGGGGTGACGAGCGCTCGCCGGGTCCGCTGGGGCGTCTACGGGCTGTTGGAGGGCAGTAGGAGGACTGGCCAGCCTGCCCGACAGGGAGCCACACTCGGTCCATCGTTGCGGCGCCACCCCAGGCGGCCTTCACTCCCCCCCCGATGGGGCTTCTTAAGAGGACGAACATGATTCACCTGCGCATCCGCCACCTTGGATTTGCCGCGAGCTTCGCCGCGGCCGCGCTGATCGCTGGCTGCGGCGCCACGCCGCTCGAGCCCTCCATCGATGGGGGCGATGCCGACGCCGGCGCGACCTCCGACACCCCGGTCACCCCCCCGGTCGACACGGGCGTGCCCGCGGTCGATGCCGGCGAGGTCCCCATCGACACGGGCGTGCCCGCGGTCGATGCCGGCGAGGTCCCCATCGACACGGGCGGCGGAGCCTTCTGTCCTCGCGCCCTCTGCATGGTCGGCACCCTCTGCTGTGAGTCCCTCCAGCGCTGCCTGTCGGCGGACGAGCGCTGTCCCGACGTGCCGCCGCCGGTCGACGCGGGCCCGGCCATCGACGCGGGCCCGGCCATCGACGCGGGCCCGGCCATCGACGCGGGCCCGGCCATCGACGCCGGAAGCGCCTGTCGCACCAACGCCGACTGCGGGCGCGCTGCCTACTGCTCGGGCGCCGGCTGCGGAACGCCCGGCACCTGCGCCCCGCGCCCCCTGGGCTGCACCCTCGAGTACAGCCCCGTCTGCGGCTGCGACGGGCGCACCTACGGCAACGCGTGCGCCGCTGCGACGGCGGGCGTGCGCGTGGCCACCCGAGGCGTCTGCGGCAGCTCGGTCGACGCGGGCGTGATCGATGCGGGTCCCCCCGCGTGTCGCACCAACGGCGACTGCGGGCGCAACGCCTACTGCGCGGCCAGCACCTGCGGCGGCCTCGGGGCGTGCGCGCTGCGACCGGACGTCTGCACCCGCGAGTACAGCCCCGTCTGCGGCTGCGACGGGCGCACCTACGGCAACGAGTGCGGCGCCGCCTCGGTGGGCGTGCGCGTCGCCTCCCGAGGCGTCTGCGGCAGCGCGGTCGACGCGGGCAGCGCGGTCGACGCGGGCAACGGGCGCTGCAACAGCGCGAGGGACTGCGGCGCTGGGCAGGAGTGCGTGTTCGCCGCGAGCGCGTGCGTGCGCGACGGGTTCTGCTCCGCGGCCATCGCGTGCCTGCGAGCGGAGACCTTCTGCTCGTGCGCGGGCGAGACCTACCTCGCCTGCCGCCCCGACCGGCCGACCAGCGCCCGCGGCGCCTGCCCGTCGACGTCGTGTCGCAGCAACGCCGACTGTGGACGGGAGTCCTACTGCGCGGGCGACGTCTGCGGCACCGTCGGCGCCTGCGCCACGCGCCCGACGGCGTGCATCGAGGTCTACTCGCCGGTGTGCGGCTGCGACGGCCGCACGTACCCCAACTCCTGCTACGCCGCCTCCGCTGGCGCCCGCGTCAGCACCCGCGGCGTCTGTCCCCGATAGAGCGCTGGTCGCTCGCCTCCTCGCGGTGCGGTACTCATGGACCCTCGTCGGAGGAGAAGCCCATGGGGAATGTCATTCATCGCCTCGCGCTCATGGTGACGCTGACGGCCTGCGCGCCGCGGGTCGTCACCGTCGACCCCTACGCCGACGCGGGCACGCCCGACGCCCGCGTGTCCCCGGTCGATGTCGCCGTCTCTGCCGACGTCCCTGTTGTTCCGATCGATGTCCCCGCGCCCGTCGATACGGGCGCCCGGCTGGACGTCCCGGTCGTGTCGGAGGACGTCCCCGCGTCGCCGGTGGACGTCCCCTCGTCGCCGCTGGGGTGCACCCGCTCGGGCTCGGCGGACCTGCTCTTCGTGGTCGACAACTCCAACTCCATGGCCAGCAACCAGGCCAACCTCGCTCGCAGCTTCAGCGTGCTCATCGAGCAGCTCGCGTCGCCGCCGGTCGATCCCGCCACCGGGCACCCGATGTATCCCCCGATCAGGAGCCTCCAGATCGGCGTGATCTCCACCGACCTCGGAACCCCGGGGAGCACCGTTCCGTCGTGCGCCAACAGCGACATCGGCGACGACGGCCGGCTCAACCCCATCCGCAACGGCGAGTCGCTCCGCCGTCATCAGCCCTGGACCTCGGCCCCCGCGGGCGTCCGCCCGGCGCGCTGCACCAACGACCCCAACCAGTACCCGAGCTTCCTCTCCTTCACCGCGGCCTCGACCACCCCGGCGGAGTTCCGCGACGACGTCGTCTGCAACGCGTACCTCTCGACGGGCGGCTGCGGGCTGGAGCAGCAGCTCGAGTCGGCGTACCGCGCGCTGCTGGTTCGCGACCCCCGAGCGCGGCCGGGCAACACGGACCCCAACGCGGGCTTCGTGCGCGACGACGCCGTGCTCGGCATCGTGATGCTCACCGACGAGGAGGACGGCTCGGTGCGCGACTGCCGCTACGCCGAGCCAGGGGTCCCCTGCACCGACGCCATCGAGGTGTACGACAGCACCTCCGAGAGGTGGGCCAGCCGCGACCTCAACCTCCGCTTCTACCTCTACACCCCCGGCTCCGGGCAGGACCCGACCTGGAACGTCGACCGCTACATCAACCCGGCGCGGCCGTCGCGCGGGTTCACGTCGCTCAAGCCGGGAGCGCCGCAGCTCGTGGTGTTCGGCGCCATCGCGGGCGTCCCGATGAGCCTTCCCCCGCGCTCGGGCGGTGGCGTCGACTGGGACACCCTCCTCGGTCGCAGCCCCACCGGCATGGACGGCTACACCGGCATGTCCGCCGAGGGCCCCGTCTCCATGCGCCAGCGCAACATGGACCCGAGCTGCCCCTCCCGCGTCGTGCCCGCCTGCCGTCGCGAGGGCTCGTCCTACGACCCCGCGCGCCCGGCCTGCGACACCATGGTGCAGTACTTCGCGCTCCCGTCGCGCCGCGTCGCGCAGGTGGTGCGCCGCTTCGACGAGACCTATCGCAACGGCGTGATCGGCTCCATCTGTCGCAACGACTACAGCGAGTTCATGAGGGCCTTCGCCCGCCAGGTCACGAGCCGCTTCTGCCCCTGATACGGTTTGGTTGTCAGAGAGGGCTACGCGAGCTCGCGCCGGGTGAGCGCCCGCTCCAGCGGCGAGAGCGCCGGGTCGAGCGCTCCCGGGGCGAGGTTCATCCCCCGCGAGACCGCGCTCACGGTGTAGCGCGCCGCCCCCACCACGAACATCCGGTGGAGCGTCATGCGGTTGGTCTCGTCGAGCACGACGCAGGACATCGGCCGCGGCAGCTCGGCGCGCTCGGCGCGCTCGGCGAGGGTGAGGAAGAAGGCCGCGGTGCCAGCGAGCGCCTCGACCTCCGCCGCGCCCGTGCTCGCCGCGAGCGGGAGCCCTGACTCGTCGCTGAGCACGACGTGAGAGAAGCCGGCCTTCTGCGCGATGGCGTCGAGGAGCTTCGGGAGCTCGCCCAGGCCGCCGCCGCCCACCCGGATGCCCGACAGCTCCCGGCCGATGCGCTCCCGATCGAGCAGCGGCGCGAGCATCCCCTCGAGCTCGGTCTTGACCTGATCGTCCCGCGGGCGAGGCGGCTGCGCGGCGAGCCGGGCCTCGAGCGCCATGACCCGCGCTCCCTGCGCCTCCCTCTCCTCGAGCATCGCCGCCCTCGCGGACCGCCCGGCGCGCGCGCCGAAGAGGTAGCCCGCGATCAGCAGCGCGGTGACCGCCGCGGCGGCCAGAACAACGACCAGCGGCGTCATGGATCGATGACCTCCTCCCTCTCGCGCGGGCACTCGTCGCCGCTGGTCTGGATGACGACCCGGCGGTTCCACGAGGCGTCCGGCGGCGACTCGCCGACCGGCCAGTACGAGCCGAAGCCGCGGATGGTGATGCGCGTCGGCGACGCCCCCGAGCGCACCAGGGCGGCGCGTACGAGCGCGGCGCGATGGCGGCTCAGCCGCAGGTTGCCGTCGTCCGATCCGGTGGAGTCGGCGTGCCCGTCGACGAACACGCCGGTGGTCGGGTGGGCCACGAGCCACGCCGCGAGCGCGGAGAGCGACCCCTGGGCGGCCGCGGGCGGCGCCACCCTCGCGGCTCGGAAGTTCACCACGAGGGCCGGGCAACGGGGCCGCGCGGGCGCGCTCGCCACCGGCGGCGGGGCGCTCGGCACCGGGGCGGGCGCTGGCTCTGGTGCTGGTGCTGGTGCTGGTGCGACCACGACTGCGACTGCGGGGGCTGCGGGTCGCGGGTGATCCGCTCTCGCCGCGCTCGCCCAGGTCAGCAGGGCACCCACGGTGGTCGCCACGCCGATGGCGGCGAAGGCGCTGGCCACGAAGGACGGGAGATCCTCTCCCGGAACCGCGAAGCGAGAGTGCGCGGTCATGCGAACCCCATGCTGCGGAGGCGCTCCAGGTTGGCGACGACGTGGCGGTCGTCCGGGGAGATCCGGCTGGCCTCGGTGAATGCGGCGAGGGCCCTCGGGTAGTCCTTGGCGAGCAGCGCATCGACGCCGCGCTCGAAGGCCTCATCGAAGGCCCTGCCCGTGCTCTTGAGCGAGGGAATCCGAGGCGGCGGCGGGACATCCTTCACGGGCCCTCGGACCACGGTCGGCGCCCGAGGCGGCGGCGGTCGGAGCGTCCCCGCCTGGATGGTCCTCCCGGCGCGAGGCGGGCGGGTGCTGGCCTTCACCGCGGGGGCCTCCACGAACACATCGCCCCAGCCGTCGTCGTTGGCGGTCGCGCTGCGGGCCGCGTCGCGCTCGGCCTCGTCGTAGGTCCGGGCCACCTCGAGCAGCGCGCTCTCGGCGGAGCGCCCGATGTCCCGCGTCGGGAGCTCGTTCTTCCGGAGCGTGCGGCAGCTCACCTGCGCCGCGCCCAGGAGCACGAGGCGCCGGAAGGCGTCGATGCCCGTCCCCAGGCTGTCCTCCGCGCTCCACAGCTCTCCGCTGTTGACGTGCAATCGCCCGTGGCCGCCGACCGACCGCACCTCGATGACGACCGAGTGGCGCCCCATGCCGGCGAGCTGCACATAGTCCGACACGCCGAAGGGCGAGAGCGGCGCCGCGTCGACGAGCCCGAGCTTGTCCTCGACCACGGCGCGCAGCTTGTCGAGCCCGACGGGCTTCTCGTACACCTCAACGTCTCCCCGGGTCGGAAGCCGATGACGAAACCTTCCGAGGTACGCGGACACGAACACGATCGGCACCCTGATCCCCAGTCGATCGAGCTCCGCCACGACCTCGATGCCCGAGCCGTCCGGCAGGTCGAGGTCGGAGATCACCAGCTCCGGCCGGGTCGTCGCGATCAGGCTCTTCGCCTCCCGCACCGTCGCCGCGTCTGCCACCTTCACGCCCGGCAGCTTGGAGAGCCCCCGGGCCATCGACAGCCGAAGCGTCTGCTCGTCCTCTACGAAGAGGATATTGCGGATACGATCCATCAGCCCTCACGTGCGTAGAAGCTTTCGACGACGTCGACGCCGCACTCGAGCCCCTCGCACCACGAGATGAAGCGCTCCACCATGGGCCTGCCCTTGAAGACCGCCCCGTGCTGCGGCGCGATGATCTCGATGTCGAGCCGCCGCGCGATCTTCGCCCAGGCCCTGAGCGCGCGGTTGCCGGCCATGTAGCGGCGATGGAAGCCGGCCATGTGCTGCAGGTGGGCGTCGAAGTCGGTCACCTCGCGATACTCCGGCCCGACCGCCGCGCCCAGGTCGCCGCTGTACAGGATCTTCGACACCGGGTCGTAGAGCTGGAAGTTTCCGGGCGAGTGGAGGAAGTGCGCGGGGATGATCTGCATGGTCGCCGCGCCGAGGGGCAGCAACATCCCGGGATCGGGGATGGGCAGCAGGCGCGACTCGACCAGGCGGTCGATGCCGAAGTGCGCCACAAAGCGGATCCACAGCGCGGACAGGTAGGCCGTCGCGTCGGTGGTCATCAGCCAGCCGTTGACGGCGGCCACGATGTCCGGGTCCTGGTGAGAGAGGAAGATGCTCTCCAGCTTCGCGCGGCCGAGCAGGCCGGACGTGGCCGCGAGCACCTTCGAGTAGATCTTGTGCCCTCCGGGGTCGAGGATCATCCCCGAGGCGCCGTCGACGATGACGTGCTGGTTCGCCTGCACGGCGAGGCCTCCGGTGCCGTAGTCGTCGAGGAGGATGTTCTTGTGGGTACTGTTATCGAACAAGACAACGTGTGACATGAGTGTGCGCTGACCTTCCTCAGAGAATCTTGGCGATGTCCTCGACCGCGCGGCGCATGTCGAGAAAGACGAGCCCGAGCTTGGCCTGCTTGCTGGCGAGGCACAGGAGGAGCGTCCCCGAGGCCGCCGCCATCATCACGGCATAACCGTTCTTTCCCCGGACGAGCACCTCCTCGACGTCGCCGCGCTCGAGCTCCGTGGCCGCGCGGGTGCCGAGGCTGGAGAGCGTCGCGCTCATGCCCGCGACGCGGCTCTCGTCGACGTGCTGGGGCAGGGCGCTCGCGATCATGAGGCCGTCCTCGGAGATGAGCGCGCTGGCCTCCACGTCCGGCGACGAGCTCTGCAGACCACGAAGGACGCGATTCAAGCTGTCTACGCGTGACATGATATCCTCTTGTTGCCTTTCTATTGTCGAGTCGATCGGTCCAGCCGCCCGCGCCTTCGGGGGCGCGAATCGGCACTTCACAAGCTGGGTTGTCGCCCGCGGTCAGCCGCTGCCGGGGCGAGAGTGTCGGGCCGGGTGCAGCGGCACCTCGAGGGTGACCACCGTCCCGTCGCCGAGGGTGCTCTTGATGTCGAGAGAGCCTCCCGACGACTCGGCGATCTGCTGGCAGAGCGCGAGCCCGATGCCCGAACCCTGCTGCTTGCTGGTGAAGAAGAGCTGCCGGCAGCGGGCGAGCACCTCCGGGGTCATCCCCTCTCCGGTGTCCGCCACGCGGAGGACGAAGGTGTCGTCGGGGTCCAGGTTGGCGCTGACCAGGATGGAGTCGCCCTCTTCGCACGCCTCGATCGCGTTCTTGACGAGGTTGAAGACGATGCCGCTCACCACGCCCCAGTCGAGGGGGAGCAGCGGCAGCGTGGGCACCTCGGCGCTCAGCTTCACCCCGAGGCGCGTCGCGTTCCCTTCCAGGATACGGCACGCCTCGCTCACCGCGAGGTCGACCGCGACGTGGCGGTCGGAGTGCATCGGCCGCGCGAGGCCGCCGACGCCCTGAAGCGTCAGGTTCATCCGACGCACCTCCCAGAGGATCGAGTGGAGGTACTCGCGCATGGAGTCGTCGGCCTCCTCGACGAGCACCTCCAGCGTGCTCGTCACCGCCGCGAGGGGGTTGCGCAGCTCGTGGAGGATCGACGGCAGCGCGTCGCCGAGCGCGGCCATCTGGAGCAGCCGGTCGCGCTCCCGCCGCAGCTCGAGCACCGCGGTGATCTCCTGGAAGAGGACCGTGCGTGAGCCCTGCACGCTGGGCGCGCTGACCGCGAAGCCTACGACGGTGCTCGACCCGTCATGCAGCGTGACCGTGGCCTCTCGCTGCGCCTCGGTCCCGGTCGCGGCGTTGATGATCTGCTCGAGCGACACGAGGACCTCGGAGACCGCGCGCCCGACCAGACGATCGGTGGACTGCCGGAGAATCTTCGCCGCCGCCTGGTTGGCATAATCGAGACGTCCATCGGTGCCGACGACGATGACTCCTGCCGTCAAACTCTCAAGCACCTGATCGTCCTGGACCGACCTCACTTGCCTCGATGCGGCGATTCGCACGGCTCATGCCACATGATATTTCGCATCTCGGCATGGCGTTGCCGCAAGAGTTGCCTGTAGCCAACCCAGAAATCGGCCCCAACCGACACGAAAACCATTAGCCACAAAGGCCTTTGGCGAGATCGTAGCTTCTTGCACCCCAGCGCAGAATCTGCGTGAGCAGAAGGATCTTGAGGGCCCTGATGGCACTAGACCTATATGCAGTGCAGCCGAAGGCCTCGCTATCACACATGGGCCCTCAGGAGCGCACCGTCAACGGCTGCGGTACTAAGGAGAGACGAAAGCTGGGACACCGGGGCGCCCCCCTGCATATGTGCTTATGAGACCCTCTCTCACGAGCGGACACCGGTCACCTTTCCAGGCTCTGAGTGAGGCTCGGCCGTTGCTAGGGCGGCATTGCTGGCGGGGAGAAGGAGTCGTCTCGTTCATGTTTCCCGAAGTCTGGTCCCCGCAGGTTGGTCTTGGCCGCGCTCTCTTTGTTCTCTCCGACGCGCTCGATCTGGTCGGCGTCGATGATGTCTTTCACGGCAAGCGGGTGGCGTGGATGGCGCGCCATCTCGTGGACACCCTCGGTGAGCCTGAGCTCCGGCAGGACGTGCACCATGCGTCGCTGGTGCATGACTGCGGCGTGTCCTCGACGGCGCTCCACGGTCTGCTGGTGAGGCGAATCACCTCGGAGGACGGCCACTCCGAGGCGGGGGCCCGGCTGGTGTCGGGCTTCGGTCCCCTCGCTCACCTCGCCGACGTCATTCGCTACCATCACACCCCGTGGCCGCAGCTGCGCGACCTCGACGAGCGCACGGCGAAGCTGACCAACCTCATCTTCCTCGCCGACCGGATGGACGTGCTCCAGGCGAGCGTGAAGACCGACGACGCGGGCGCCCTGCGCCGACTGGTGCACGAGCGGCTGCTCAACCCCTGGGCGCGGCTGTTCGCGCCCGACCTGGTCGACGCGGCCCGCATGGTGCTCGAAGAGCCGGAGGCGCTGTTCATGATGCGCAGCCAGGCGCGCGGGCCCCTCACGATGCCGGTCGAGGACGCCCAGCGCGAGCTCAGGCCCGCCGACGCGCGGGGCCTGGCCCTGCTCTTCGCGCAGACCGTGGACGCCAAGAGCCCCTTCACCGCCCGGCACTCCAACGGCGTGGCGGCCCTGGCCCTGCACCTCGCCGACGCGAGCGGGCGGCTGCGCGGATCGCGCGAGGCCCTGGAGATCGCGGCCCTGCTGCACGACCTGGGGAAGCTGCGGGTGCCCGATGAGGTGCTCGACAAGCCAGGGCCCCTCGACGCGCGCGAGTGCACCGCGATGCGCCGCCACGTCACCGAGTCACGCCTCATCCTCGGCCGCATCGGCGGCTTCGAGGCCATCGCGCGGGTCGCCGGGATGCACCACGAGCTGCTCGACGGCAGCGGCTACCCGGACGGCCTGCGGGGCGAGGAGATCCCCATCGAGGCGCAGTTCATCACCGTGGCCGACATCTTCCAGGCCCTCGCGCAGGATCGGCCCTATCGAAAGGCGCTGGCACCGCGGCAGGTCCTCGCGGTCCTCGACGGGATCGTGAAGGCGGGGCGCCTCGACGGCGGACTGGTGCGCATCCTCGCCGAGGACATGGAGCTGTCCTGGGGGCTGGCGCGGGTCGGTGAGCCCTCCGTCGCGCCCGCGGCGGCCTGAGCCGTCGTTGGGGGGGGCGCGGGGCAGCGGTCATCCGGTGGGGAGTCCCTCGCGCGCCACCACGACCTCGCCTTCGCTCAGGGGCTCCCAGCCCTCGGCGCTCAGCGGGACGCTCGCGAAGAGCAGCACGCGCTGCTCCTCGGCGTCCGATGTGATGCGTAGACCGCCCGCTGCGAAGGTGCCTCCCTGCGGGCAGTGCCGCGAGAGGCGCCACAGCCCCGGGGCTCGAACCGACCCGTCGGACTGATGCCGTCGGTGCGCGTGCGCGAAGAGCGCATCGCCGTCGGAGTAGAGGAAGTTCGCGGGCCCGAGGAGGCGCAGCTCCCGGGCGAACTCCGTGACGACCGCCAGGCGCGCTCCGAGCGGAGGGAGCCCGTCGCTCCAGAGCGGACGCAGGCGATCGAGCAGGACGCAGAACGCGTGCTCCGAGTCCGTCTCCCCTACCGGGCGGAAGGACCGCGTGCGGTAGAGCGCGTCGCGGGTCAGGTCCGCGAGGTCGCCGTTGTGGGCGAAGGCGTGCATGGCGCCGCCCAGCTCGCGAACGAAGGGCTGGCAGTTGCGGGAGAACACGCCCCCCTGGGTGGCCTTGCGCACATGGCTGATCAGGAGGGCGCTCTCGACGCGCGTCTCCTGGAGGAAGCGCACCCACCGGCTCGAGGCCGCGGGCGCGGGCTCCTTCACGGAGTGCAGGTCGCGGCCGTCGTACCAGGCGATGCCCCAGCCGTCCTTGTGGCTCGCCGTCAGGCCGCCGTGTCGCGAGAACTCCTCGAACGAGAGCTCTACGTCGCTCGGGAGGCGCGCGCTCATCGCGAACAGTTCACACATCGCGACTCAGCCTATCCGGTGCGTCGCGTCGCGACTCACCCGAAGGGCCACCCCTTACGCTTCTCGGCCGCCTCTCGCGGAGGCTGCGACGACTGTTGGTTGCACGAACACCGCTGCTCGGCCGGGACACCGCCGAGCACCTGCTCGACGTGCATGCCGCAGCCCGCGAACGTCGCCTTGTTGCACTCGGAACAAGTCACTCGTCTACACATGGTCGTCTCGTCTCCTTCTCAAAGATGGGAGCCGGTCGCGCCGCCATGGGGTTCACGAAAACTGCGCCTCATCGCGCGTTCACCACCACTCCCAGTGCCACGACTCCGACGGCACCGTCCGGCGGAACCCGAAGCGCCGCGCGTTGCGGTCGAGCCATCGCAGCACGCCAGGCGACGAGGTGTTGAGGTCGAGCGCGTGGCCGCTCTGGTGGTTGGAGTGCCCCGGCACCGCCGCGAGGTTGCCCCGGCCCCGCCGGTACGCCCGGTAGAGCGCCTGCTGGTGCGCCATGGTGCGGAAGCCGCTGACGATGCGCAGCCGCACGTTGTCCCTCAGCGCCGCGTCGCGCATCCGGAGGTAGGCCGCCGCGGTGCGCACCTCGACGGGCTTGGCGTCGAGGCGCCTCACCACGATGCGCATCGAGCGCCCCTCGACGTAGCCCTGCACGGGCCCCTCGGGGACGTCGTCCGAGGTGATCACCGAGGGGTCGCGCCTCCTCGGCGGAGCGGGCGCCGCGGCCACCACGGGGACGTCCACGATCGACTCGTCGGCGATCACCACCGAGCCGGCGTCCGAGGGGGCCTCGTCGAGGTCGTCCATCACCCCGTCGCCCGCCGTCTCGGGGTTGGCCTCCTGCGAGAGCAGCGGCCCGCCGTCCGCCGCGGGCACCACCGTCACCCGCACCAGCGGAGCGCTCGGGGCGTGCATCACCCCGAGCGCACTCCCGCCCAGCATGCCGCCGAGGCTCGCGCACACCGCCGCCAGGGCCACGAGCCCTACGCGCGACTGATTGGGTCGCGGGGGCTGCTCGGGTGGGGGCGTCGGAAGGCCTTCGGTCATCGCTCGCGACGACGGAGGCTAGCAGGGTCGCGGCGCAGACCCTCCAACGATGTTGTCCCCGGCCGACGTCTTCCCAGGGCCATGGACGTCGGCGGCCACAGGCCCCAGGAACGATAACGACGCTCCCGGCGCTTGACCTGCGCGGGGGGAGTGCGGCACTCACGCCATCGGGTGCCCTGCGAGGCTCTCGGCACTGTTCAGTAAGATGGAGGAATCCTCTAAAGTGGCGACGGACGGCGGACAGTCGGCGGGACCCCAGACCGCCCGGGTGGTGAAGCGCTACAGCAACCGCAAGCTCTACGACACGGTCGAGAGCCGCTACGTCACGCTGCCGCAGATCGCGGAGTATGTCCGCCAGGGCGAGGACGTCCGGATCATCGACAACACCACCAAGGAAGACCTCACCCGGATGACGCTCGCGCAGATCCTCTACGAGGAGGAGCGCAAGCAGAGCCGGCTGCCGCTGGGGGCCTTGAAGGAGCTCTTGCACTCGTCGAGCGAGCGCATCCTCTCGGCGGTGCGCGACACCCCGATGGGCAAGCTCATCGCCCGCGGCGAGGCCGCCCCCGCGGAGCCCGAACCCGAGCCCACGGAGCCCGAGCCCGTGACCGCCCCTGAGCCCCCTGCGCCGGCGGCGACCGTGGCCGAGCCCGGCCGGGTGGAGAAGTTCGTCGAGCAGTCGAGAGAGGCCATCGACCACTGGCAGCACCGGGTCGACCACCAGATGAAGTCGTTCTGGGAGGGCATCAACCCGATGGCCCAGATCGAGGCGCTCCAGGCGGAGGTTCGGCGGCTCAGCCAGCGCGTCGAGGCCCTGGAGGCCAAGGCGCAGGAGCGGGACCCCGAGGCTGATCGGGAGCCCTGAGGAATAGATCGACCCCTTGCCAGGGTTGTCCACCGTGCTTCTCTATCCGTCCCGAGGAACATGATGGACCCGACCCAACGACGACAGATCTTCGAGGCCGAGGTGCTCCCGCACCTCGATGCCATGCACCGCACGGCCACGCAGTTCACCCGCAGCCCGAGCGACGCCGACGACCTGGTGCAGGACGCGGTCATCAAGGCGTGGCGCTTCTTCGACAGCTACGAGCGGGGCACCAACATCCGGGCCTGGCTGCTCAAGATCGTCACCAACGTCTTCTACTCGAAGCACCGGCGCAACACCCTGGAGGGCAACGTCCACGCGATGGCGACCGTCGACCCGGTCTCCGACGGCTGGATCGGCGCCGCTTCGATGAACGCCCAGCGAGAGCCCGAGCGCGTGGCCGAGCAGCCCCTGCTCCAGCGCTCCGTGGCCGAGGCCTTGAAAGACCTGCCGGAAGATTTCCGCCAGGTGCTGGTTCTGGTCGACGTGGAAGGCCTGACGTACCGCGAGGTCGCAGAGGCGATGAATTGCCCCATGGGGACGGTGATGTCCCGGCTCCATCGGGCTCGCCGCGCGGTCGCCCAGAAGCTCGGCATCGTGCCCGAGCAGGCCACCACGAGCACCGAACAGGACGGGGCGAGGGTGTTGGAGATGAACAGCTTCCGCCGCCGCAAGGAGGCATAGACGGATGACCGTAAGCTGCGAGCAGGCGACGCGGTGGACCGACGCATGGATCGACGGCGAGCTCGATCCGAGCGCGGCGCTGCTCGTCGAAGATCACCTGGCCAGCTGCGCCTGCTGCCGGGCCGAAGCGGACATGATCCGCAAGTTGAAGCGGGGCCTCGGGGCGCTCCGCGAGGACTGCGCGCCCACGGCGCTGCGCTTCCGCATCACGGCGGCGCTCGACGCCTGCGAGCGCGACCAGGAGGCCGACCGCAACGCGGCGGCGCGCAAGAAGCACGCGAGAAACTTCGCGCTGGCCGGGGCGGCGCTGGCGGGGGTGGTGCTGGCCAACGGCCTCAAGGCGCGCTCGGGCGCTCCGACGACGATGACCACCGCGGGGATGCTGCCGGTGGTGGAGGACATCGCCGAGCGACACGCGCGTGAGCTGCCGGTGGAGGTGTCCAACAGCGACCCGGCCGCGGTGACCCAGTGGTTCCGGGGGAAGATGGACATCCCGGTGCGGCCGGTGCTGTTTCGGGGAATGACCGCGCGGCTCGTGGGGGCGCGCATCTCCAACGTGCAGAACCAGATGGCCGCCGCGCTCACCTACGACGTCGACGGCCGGCGCATGACGGTGTTCATGTTCGACAACGCCCGGATGCCGCGCTTCGCGGAGACCACCGCGGTGGTGCACGGGCGGCCGGTCTACACGACCTCGGCTCACGGCTACACGGTGACCTTCACCGAGCAGCAGGGCATCGGCTACGCCATCGCCTCCGACCTGCCGCCGCAGGAGTGCGCCCGCATCGTCGCCCACGCCGAGATGCGCTGAGAAGGTCAGCATCAACCTGCTGCGCCCCCCGATGCAGCGGTCGGCCGCGCTCGAAATACCCCGCGTATGTCTCGCGCGGCCTCCCTCGCCTCGGGGTGCTCGCGACGGTTGATGCTGACCTTCTGACGGGGGGTCAGCCCTCGTCGCGCAGCCCGTCGAGCAGCGACTGCACGGCGGCGCGCACCCGGGCGTCGTGCTCCAGCACCCTCTCCTCGGTGACCTCATCGCCCTTGCGGAGATCGTCGGGCACCGGGATGGGCTCGCCGAAGCGGTAGCGCAGGGTGGTGGGCGGCGGGATGTGCGGCCACGGCCCGATGGCCAGGCCCCAGGGCAGCGACAGGTGCACCGGGAACACCTCGGCCCGCGCGAAGCGCTGCAGCCCCACGACGCGCGCGAAGGCGTGGCCGTCGGTGAGCACCCGCAGGGTCTCGTGGGCGCCCGCGTGAGCCACCGGGACGATGGGCACCCGGGCCTCGAGCGCGAGGCGTGCGTAGCCCGTGCGCCCGGCGAACTCGACCTGGTAGCGCCGGGAGTACGGGCGCCATGTGTCGCGGTCGCCGCCGGGCATCACCATCAGGTCGCGCTTCCAGCGGGTGAGCACGTCGAAGGCGAGGCTGCGGTTGGCGTGCAGGACGCCGCGGCGGGCGAACCAGCGGCCCACGCGCTGGTTGGCGAAGATGAGCTCGTGGCCCGACGGGTGGATCGCCCGGGCCGCTCCGAAGTGCCGGTACCAGAACCACAGGAAGCCCCAGACGTCGGGGATGATGGTGCCGCCCGAGTGGTTGGACACCACCATCACCGGGGCCACGGGGATGCGCTCGGCGCCCTTCACGTCGACGCGAAACCAGCCGCGCGGCCCGAAAACCGGGCCCGACAGCGCCTCGATGGTCTCGGCGACGCTGGGCTCGTCGAACTGCTGGGGGTCGAGGCCCCAGTGCTGCTCCTTGGATCTTCCGCGCAGCCAGCGGCGAAGGGGTGTGTGGTGCTTCTTCAAGGGGCTCCATCCTCCGATGGGCGCGACGGATCGCCTCGCCGGACCTCTCCAGTGGCGCCGGAGGCTCGCAACGGCTACCCCTCCAGCGACATGGCCGCCCTCTCCGAGCACGCCTCGCTCCTCAACCTCCGCATGCGGGGCTGGCGGGGGCGCCGTGTCGAGACCCCCTACGGGCGCGTCCACCTCCTCGAGGCGCGAGGCGAGGGGGCGCTCCCCACGGTGGTGCTGCTGCACGGCTTCACCGCGGCGGGAGCCCACTACGGCCCGCTGCTGGAGGAGCTGCGCCGGGCGGCGCGGCGGGTGGTGGCCCCCGACCTCCCGGCCCACGGCTTCAGCGACTCGCCCGTCGAGCTCGACCTCGGCAACCTCTACCTCGGCCTGCGCGACGCGCTCGACCAGAGCCTGGACGGGCCCTGCGTGCTGGTGGGCAACTCCCTCGGCGGGGCCTTCGCCGTGCGCTACGCCCTCGACCGGCCGGAGCGGGTGCTCGGCCTCGCGCTGCTCTCCCCGGGCGGCGCCCCCATGACCGCCCAGGAGATGGTCGCCCTCAAGGCCCTCTTCAACGTGCGCTCCGACGGCGATGCGCTGGCCTTCGTCGACCGGGCGATGGTCCACCCCGGCGCCATGCGAAGGCTCTACGCCTGGGGCATCCGACAGGGCTTCTCCCGCCCGGCGATCCGCTCGATTCTCGCCGGGATGAGCACCGCGGACTGCCTCCGTCCGGAGGACCTCCGCGCGCTCTCGATGCCCGTGCGGGTGATGTGGGGCGAGGAGGAGCGGGTGCTCCCGTCGAGCGGCAAGAGCTTCTTCATGGACAACCTCCCCCCTGGCGGGCGCGTGGAGGTCCACCGTGGCATCGGGCACTGCCCCCACATCGACGACCTCGACCACACGGCGCGCACGCTGATCCGCTGGTGCCGGGAGTTCACGCGCCCCCCGGCGCGACGGCACCAGTAGCCGCGCCGCTGGGGGAGTGGCTCCCGCGGCCCTCTCTCGTGTACTCCTGCGGGTATGGATTACGACCTCAAGATCACCGGCGGAACCCTCGTGGACGGCACCGGCGCTACCCCGCGCCTCGCCGACGTGGCCGTGCGCGGCGGGCGCATCGTGGCCGTTGGGGAGTGTCCCGGCACCGCGGCGCGCACCATCGACGCCCACGGGGCGATCGTCACGCCGGGCTTCGTCGACATCCATTGCCACTACGACGGGCAGGTCTCCTGGGACGAGACGCTCTCCCCCTCGGCCTCGCACGGGGTCACCACCTGCGTGATGGGCAACTGCGGGGTGGGCTTCGCGCCGGTGCACGAGCGCGACCGGGCGCGGCTCATCGCGCTGATGGAGGGCGTCGAGGACATCCCCGGCTCGGCGCTCGCCGAGGGCCTCCAGTGGAGCTGGGAGAGCTTCCCGCAGTACCTCGACGCCGTCGCCGCGAAGCCGAGGAGCATCGACGTGCTGGCGCAGGTTCCGCACGACGCGCTGCGGGTGTTCGTGATGGGCGACCGCGCGGTGGCCCACGGCGTGGCGACGGACGAGGACATCGACCAGATGCGCGCCATCGTGCGCGAGGCCCTGCTCGCCGGGGCGGCGGGCTTCTCCACCGGGCGGTCGGACAACCACGTCTCGGTGACCGGCGAGGCGACGCCCGCGTCGGAGTCCGAGGCGCGCGAGCTCGCGGGCATCGCCAAGGCCTTCGAGGGGCTCTCTCACGGCGTGCTTCAGGCCGTGAGCGACTTCGACATGCCGAAGGGCCCCGAGCGCTTCGACGCGGAGTTCGACGTGCTGGAGCGCATGGCCGAGGGCGCGTCGGGCCACCCGCTGTCCATCTCGCTGATGCAGCGGGACATGGAGCCCGACCAGTGGCGGCGCATCCTCGCGCGGGTGGAGCGGGCGACGGCGCGCGGCGTCCCGATGCGGGTGCAGGTGGCGCCGAGGGCGCTCGGCGTGCTGCTGGGCCTCGAGGCGACCTTCCATCCCTTCATGGGCTTCCCCAGCTACAAGGCCATCGCGCACCTGTCGCTGGCCGAGCGCGTGGCGGCGATGAGCGACCCGGCCTTCAAGGCGCGGCTGCTCACCGAGACCTCCGAGAAGGTCGCCGGGGACGGCAGCAAGATTCCTCCGCTGGCCGACCTGCTTCTCGCTCGCATCGAGATGGTGGCGATGCGGCTCTTCCGGCTGGGGACGCGCCCCGACTACGAGCCCACGCTGGAGCAGTCGCTCTACGCCGAGGCGCAGGCCTCCGGGCGCCCCACGCTGGAGGTCGTCTACGACGCGCTGCTCGCGCACGAGGGCCACGAGCTGCTGTACTTCCCGCTCTACAACTACACCGAGTTCTCTCTCGACAACGTGCGCGCGATGCTCGGCCATCCGCTCTCGCTGGTGGGCCTGAGCGACGGCGGCGCCCACGTCGGGACGGTGTGCGACGCGTCGTATGCCACCTTCGCGCTGATGCACTGGGCGCGCGACCGGGCCGAGGGCCGCATCGCCATCGAGGAGCTGGTGAAGAAGCTCGCCCACGACACCGCGCGCTTCATCGGGCTGCGCGACCGTGGGACGGTGGAGGTCGGGCAGCGGGCGGACCTCAACGTCATCGACATGGCGAAGCTGGCGCTGCACCGGCCGCACATGGCGCAAGACCTCCCGGCGGGCGGCAAGCGCCTGGTGCAGGACGCGACGGGCTACCGCGCGACGCTGGTCGCCGGCGAGGTGATCGTGGACGACGATCGGATGACCGACGCGCGGCCCGGCAAGCTGGTGCGGATGGGCGAGGGCGTCACCCGCTCATAGGGGCTCAGCTCATGCCAGCTCATGCCAGTTCATAGGGGATTCTCCGTCGCCAGCGAGGACCGGTTCGGCTTCGCCCTCACGCAGAACATCCCCATCGTCGGAATGGGCAACCTTGGCCTTCAGGGGGCTCATAGGGAAAGCAACGCGGCAACCCTGCTGGCGTGGATCAGTTCCAGGTAACGGAACACCCAATGCGCGAAATTCGCGGTCTCCCTACGCTGTCACGCGGAGCTGTCGGCGAGCTCGATGGGTAGCTCAGTGGCGATCCATGGTCTGGCTCCCATGGGGCGAGACCGTACCATCGCGACGGCGGTCCGACTCTGCTGCGAGACGACGAGGGGACAGTGTGGATCGACTCGACGGCGGCGATGCAACTTGATCCATCCTTGGAGGGCGTCGCGGGTACCGGGCCGACGGCGGTGGCGAGGGAGATCGGGGCGATGATCGAACGAATCGAGGCATGGAGGCGTGCGGCTCTGGCGGGCGCGATGCTGGCGACCGCGTCCCTGGGAGGCTGCAGCGGGACCGTCGTGCATGCTCCGTCCGACGCGGCGGTGTCCGACCTCGTCGTGATCGACACGCCCCCCACGGTGGACGCGCCGGTCGTCGACACCCCCCGCGGGGTGGACGTGCCGGTCGTCGATGTGCGACCCGCCAGGGACACGCCGGTCGTCGACACGCCCCTCGTGGTGGACGTACCGGTCATCGACACGCCCCTCGTGGTGGACGTACCGGTCATCGACACGCCCCTCGTGGTGGACGTACCGGTCATCGACACGCCTCCCGTCATCGACACGCCCTCGGTGGCCTGCGACGCGGGCACGACCCTCTGCGGGGCGACCTGCGTGGACACTATGACGGACGTCTCCCACTGCGGTGCCTGCAACCGCGCCTGCGGGGCGGGGCAGTCGTGCGTGCTGGGGACGTGCGCGTGCCCCGCGGGACAGCACCCGGTGGGCACCGTGTGCGCGGCGGACGACGCGCCGAGGCCCCTCGCACCGGTCTCGCTGGGCGACGTGACGCAGCGACGGCCGACCCTCCGGTGGGCGCTCCCCCCGGGGATCGACGGCGCCGTCGTGGAGCTGTGCCGCGACCGCGCGTGCACGATGATCCTCGAGACGCTGCGGGTCACCGGCACCAGCGCGAGACCCACGGCCGACCTCCCCGCGCGGAGCACGGTGTTCTGGCGAATTCGTGGACGCACGGGGACCGTGGAGCGCACCGGCGCGAGCACGACCTGGCTCTTCCATGTACCCGCGACCAGCGCGAGCACGGTCGTCGACACCAGCTTCAACCCTCACTTCGACGTCAACGGCGACGGCTTCGACGACGTCGTCGTCGGGGCGGAGAGCGCCAGCCCGGGCGGGCGCAACTACGCGGGCACGGCGAGCGTGTACTACGGGAGCGCGACGTGGGCCCAGCCCGCAGCGGGCACCCCGCGCCCCCCGGACCGCCTCCTCGAAGGCGCGGCGACCGGCGACTACTTCGGCGCTTCGGTGGCGAGCGCGGGGGACGTCAACGGCGACGGATACGCCGACCTAGTCGTTGGGGCGTATCTCGCCGACCCGGGCGGGCGCAACTACGCGGGCACGGCGAGCGTGTACTACGGGAGCGCGACGTGGACCCAACCGGCTGCGGGCACCGCGCGCACCCCGGACCGCCTCCTCGAAGGCGTGGCGGCGAGCGACTTCTTCGGCAGGTCGGTGGCAAGCGCGGGCGACGTCAACGGGGACGGATATGCCGACCTCGTCGTTGGGGCAGCATCCGCCGACGCAGGCGGGCGCTACGGCGCGGGCACGGCGAGCGTGTACTACGGGAGCGCGACGTGGACCCAACCCGCGGCGGGAACCGCGAGCACCCCGGACCGCCTCCTCGAAGGCGCGGCGGTAGGGGACATATCCGGTTGGAGTGTGGCGGGCGCGGGGGACGTCAACGGCGACGGATACGCCGACCTCGTCATCGGGGCGCGGTACGCCCGCCCGGGCGGGCGCTCGTTGGCGGGCACGGCGAGCGTGTACTACGGGAGCGCGACGTGGACCCAACCCGCGGCGGGAACCGCGAGCACCCCGGACCGCCTCCTCGAAGGCGCGGCGGAGTACGACTTCTTCGGCCACTCGGTAGCGAGCGCGGGCGACGTCAATGGCGACGGGTTCGCCGACCTCGTCATCGGGAGTACAAGGGGCGACGCGCACGGCGGCAGGCGCACGGGCACTGCGAGCGTGTACTACGGGAGCGCGACGTGGACCCAACCCGTGGCGGGAACCGCGAGCACCCCGGACCGTCTCCTCGAAGGCGCGGCGGCGAATGACACCTTCGGCTTCTCGGTGGCGAACGCGCGGGACGTGAACGGCGACGGATACGGCGACCTCGTCGTCGGGGCGTTTTCCGCCAGCCCGGGCGGGCGCTACGAAGTGGGCATGGCGAGCGTGTTCTACGGGAGCGCGACGTGGACCCAACCCGCGGCGGGCACCGCACGCACCCCCGACCGCCTCCTCGAAGGCGCGGCGGCAGGGGACCAGTCCGGCTGGAGTGTGGCGGGCGCGGGGGACGTCAACGGCGACGGATACGCCGACCTCGTCATCGGGGCGCGGTACGCCAGCCCGGGCGGGCGCAACTACGCGGGCACGGCGAGCGTGTACTACGGGAGCGCGACGTGGACCCAACCCGCGGCGGGAACCGCGAGCACCCCGGACCGTCTCCTCGAAGGCGCGGGTGCGTACGACTACTTCGGCATTTCGGTGGCGAGCGCGGGCGACATCAACGGCGACGGACACGTCGACCTCGTCGTCGGAGCCTATCGCGCAGACCCGGGCGGGCGCCGCTCCGCGGGCACGGCACTCACCCCGGACCGCCTCCTCGGAGGACCGTGCCTCCACTCCAGCAGGCATTTCTCCCGCACGACCATCAGCCCCTCGAACCAAGCCAGACCCTACGGGCGACCATGCTCGATGTGGGCGCCCTGGACGTGCGCCATCGTCGACTCGCAGCACCCCCACCTTCCACGAGACGCCTTCACCAGTCCGGTGGTGGGTGCCCTCGTCGTCGACCGACACCACGACCGATCACCCCGGCGAGTACGACCGTCGTACTCCTGAGTACGACGGTCGTACTCCTCGCGACGCCCTGCCCCGTCACTCCCCGGCGCCCCCTCGCTGCACCCACGCGGCGAGCCACACCCCGCACACGACGTGCCCGATCGCCCAGACCGCCGCGGCCGTCCTCCCGCCGCCATCGCCGACCTGCCAACTACAGGACGACGCCTCTCGACCCCAGCTTTCCAGGAACCGTCGCGCGAGCGGCGCATCCACGCTCCACACCCGCCAGAGCAGTCGCGCCCACGCGATGCGAGGGCTCGGCGAGGGCGCTCGCCTGGCGCTGTCGCCCGTCGCCTCGACCTGCGGCCGCCGTGGCGTCCACGGCATCCGACGGTGTCTCCGGAGGCACCGGCGCCGCCCCGCAGGGACTCCACTCCTCCACAGGCGGCACCACCCGATCGCACTGCCGCGCCGCCGTCTCGCTCATGCGCCTCCCGCCGCAGCTCGAGCACACCTCGCTGCGCTTGCACGAGAACGCCACCAGCCGATCGTGTCCGCAGCTCGGACAGCGAGCGCGCGTGAAGCCGCAGGCCAGCACGCCGCAGCGGAGGAAGGCGTCGAACTCCTCGATGACGTACCGCGGCAGCGCGCGGCCGCCCTCCTGCGCCTGCTCGGCGAAGGCCGCGAAGTGATCGCGCACGAGGCCATGCACGACCCCCTCGCGGACGGGGTCCCGGGCGCCAACGTGGGCGTGTACACCGCCGTCGGGCATCGATGGGTTCGTGGGCAGAGCGACCGGCGTGCCGTCGCAGATCCGCTATGGCTGCCGACGATCCCGAGGCCCTGCGGCGGTGGCGGCGGGTGGCGGCCGCCATGGCGGCGGCTCAGTGGCGAAGAGCATCCATGCGAAGCCGATCAACGTCGTCGGGGGACGGCCGACCGCCCGCGGGACCCGCGACCTACGCTCGACTTCGAGGGCCCGCCCGATCACAACAATTGTGATCCCCGATCACAACAATTGTGATCCCGCCGGTACGTCTTCCTGGAGTTCGGAATACGACCGCGAGGCCGTCCGCGGTCGCACTTTGAATCCCACCTCTTTCAAGGTCTCAAGGGACACTTGATCGTCGCCCCACCCATGCCTGGGGTACGGCGTTCGGCCTCTGCATCGACGTGCAGCGCCTGACCCCAGGCAACATCAGGTGGTCACCTTCGCGCGACGCGAAGGTTGCAAAGGGGACGGGGAGGCGCGACGTGGGTTCAGGTGCGGAGTGAGCGCGGCGACGGCGAGGGCAGACGCGGCGGCGGTGAGGGCGGGCCGTGCGAGGACGGCGACAGCGCCTGCCCTTGCAACCTTCGCGTCGCGCGAAGGTGACCACCTGATGTTGCCTGGGGTCAGGCGCTGCACGTCGATGCAGAGGCCGAACGCCGTACCCCAGGCATGGGTGGGGCGACGATCAAGTGTCCCTTGAGACCTTGAGAGGGGTGACTTCGAATCCCAGTCATGGCCCCACGCATCGGCGCTCCCGCCGGAGCGGGCGTCACCCCGGCGTGATGCGCCGGAGGTCGAGGCCGCCCGGGTACATGTACGAGGTGTACGGCGCGACGCCGTAGACCTTGAGCCCGATGCCCTGCCCGCTGGGGCTCTGCAGGTGGTGGTCGCCCGGCGCGATGGGCAGCGTGTACACGGTGAAGCCGCCCACGTCGGAGGACGAACCCCGCAGCGCCTGGCCGTCCATCTCCAGGGCCCCGCCCGCGGTGGTCACCACGTTGATGAAGTTGGACACGTAGGTCGACGGGACGGTGAAATCATACGAGGTGCGGTATTGCTCCACCGGCACCTCCATCACCATCGCGGGGTCGCCCGCGAGCCGCCGGTCGTACCCTTGGCCGCTCATGAACTGCACCGGCAGGAGAGGTCCGGTGCCGCGCACCACGAAGTGCCGCGAGGTGCTGAGGTCGAGCACCTGGCCCGCGCCCAGGGTGACCCCGGCGTGCACCTCCGGAGGATCGAAGGTGAGCGTGTTGCCGTCGACGCGCGACACGATGCGCACCGGCGAGGCGGTGGTGGCGCCGCGGTCGCGCAGCGCCGAGACGACGTACTCCCGGCCCCAGGTCTCGTTGGGGAGGAGCTGCTCCTCCAGGTGGTCGCACGCGGGGTTGTCGAGGGGGACGTTGGTGCAGTCGTGGCCCACGAAGACCGCCACGCGCTCGCTCGCCTCGATGGTGGTCCCGGTGATGTCGCCGCGGCCCTCGCCCACGAGCTGGAGCACGTCGCCGGGGCTGAGCGTGAAGGTGCGGGTCTCGCCGGCGCTCATCGCAGGGACGCCCGCTCCGGGGCGCAGGGCGGAGGCGGCGCGCACGGTGACCGAGGTGCTCTCTCCGGTGACGGCGACCACCGAGGCGAAGCCGCCGAAGTAGTAGGTCATCGGGTTCTCCCCGCCGGGCGAGTGGGGGAAGTTGGGCCAGGTGACGACCGTGTAGCGCTGCGTGAGCACGCCCTGCGGGAGCAGCAGCGAGGCGTCGTTGGTGTACGAGTAGAGGCCGTTGCGGGAGAAGGTCAGCGGGTTGAACTGGTAGGCCGTGATGGGGCCGTTGGCGTGCACGTGGTACGCGCCGCCGCGGCGGAGGGTGGAGACGGCGGCGTTCCAGGGGATGCAGGCCTCGCCGATCTGGACGCAGCTCGGGTTGAGCTGAACGAGGTCGACCACCCACGGGAGGATCACCGTCTCCACCGCGCCGGGAGCCATCTCCACGGTGCGAGGCGCGTCGAGCGAGCCTCCGGTGATGGTCGCGCGCACCGGGTAGGCTTGCGGGTTGGTGAGCACCACCGCGTACTGGAAGGCCGGGTTGAGCCCAGCGTTGGGCGTCACCGTCGGCCAGTAGTCGCAGCCCAGGTACGAGTTGCCCAGGGCGCTGTCGGAGCAGCGGTCGACGCACGCCCCGGCGTTGCACGTCTGCCCCTCGGCGTCGCAGAGGGTGCCTTCGGTGTAGCCCGATCCGTCGGCGAGGCAGCGCTGCGCCCGCCTCGGCATCGAAGGGTCGCAGCGCGATGATCCAGGGTTGCAGGCGAGGCAGCCTCGGCCCTGCACGCAGAGCGGCGTCGGGGCGGCGCAGGCGCGGCGGTCGACCATGTTGCCGTCGGCGTCGCAGGTGTACTGCGTGTCGCCCTGGCAGTAGATCACCCCGGCGGCGCAGCGCGATGGGGCGTCGGGAGCGGGGGCGTCGAGGCGGCTCTCCACGTCGGCGCGGGCGCCCGCGTCGGCGCGGACGAGGGGGCGGGGCTCGTCTGCGCAGCCCCAGGAGAGCGCCGCGCACGCGAAGGGGAAGCACAGGGAGCGGAGGGTCATCGCGGCGGCGATGCTATCGCTCAGATGCGCTCGACGGAGAGGACCCCCTTCACCTTCTGCAGGGCGCGCATCACGCCCTTGAGCGAGCCGAGGTCGGTGATGGTGAAGGTGAAGAGGTTGACCGCGCGCTCCTCCTCGGCGGCGCGGCAGTTGGCCTCCTCGATGTTGACGCCGCACTTGGAGAAGGTGTTGCCCACCTCCGCGAGGAGCCCCGGGCGGTTGGCGGTGATGACCCGCAGGCACACCGGCCGGGCCATCTTCGCGCCCTCGTCCCAGCTCACCGCGACGCGGCGCTCGGGGTCGATGTCGAGGCCCTTGGTGCAGGTGCGGCGGTGCACCGAGATGCCACGGCCGCGGCTGATGTACCCGACGATCTGGTCGCCAGGCAGCGGCGAACAGCACTTGGCGAAGCGCACCAGGATGTTGTTCTCGCCGTCGACCAGGATGCCGTTGGAGTCGCGCCCGGTGACCTTGCGCATCACGCGCTCCATGGTCCCCTGCTTGATGTCCGACGGCGCCTTGCTCTCCGGCGGAACCAGGCTGCGCACCACCGCGTCGGCGCTGTACCGCCCGTAGCCCACCTGGATGATCAGCTCGTCGACGCTCTGCAGCTTGGCGTCCTCCAGGGCCCGACCGAGGGCGTTGGTCTTGAGCACCTTGGCGAAGCTCAGCCCCGCGGAGTGAAGCGCCCGCTCAAGCAGGTCGCGCCCCAGCTTCAGCGCCGACTCGCGCTGCTCGTTGCGCAGGTAGCTGCGGATCTTGCTGCGCGCCCGCGAGGTGACCGTGAACTCCAGCCAGTCCTTGTTGGGGTGGCGGTTGGGGTCCGTGAGGATCTCCACCACGTCGCCCGATCGGAGCTGGTAGCGCAGCGGCACGATCTGCCCGTTGACTCGCGCGCCGGTGCACTTGTTGCCCACGTTGGAGTGCACCGCGAAGGCGAAGTCGACCGGCGTGGCGGTGCGAGGAAACACCTTGATCTCCCCGCGCGGCGTGAAGACGTAGACCTCGTCCTGGAAGAGGTCGACCTTCACGCTCTCGAGAAACTCCTGCGGGTCCTTGAGCTCCTGCTGCCACTCCATGAGCTGGCGCAGCCAGTGGAAGCGCTGGGCGTCCTTGTGGTCGATGGCGTGGCCCGCGACGTTCTTCGGGCGCTCCTTGTACTTCCAGTGCGCGGCGATGCCCTGCTCGGCGATGCGGTGCATGTCGCGCGTGCGGAGCTGCACCTCCATGCGCTCGCGGTCGGGGCCCAGCACGGTGGTGTGCAGCGACTGGTACCCGTTGGGCTTGGGGAGCGCGATGTAGTCCTTGAAGCGCCCGGGGATGGGCGTGTACAGCGAGTGCACCACGCCCAGCACCGCGTAGCAGTCGGCCGCGGACTCCACCACCGCCCGAAACGCGATGACGTCCCACACCTGCTCGAACTCGCTCTTGGACTGCTGCATCTTCCGCCAGATCGAGTACAGGTGCTTCACCCGGCCGCTCACCTCCGCGGCGAAGCCCGCCTCGGCGAAGCGCTCGGAGAGCAGGGCCTGCGTGCGGTGGATGTACCCGTCGCGCTGCTGCACCAGCGCCGCGACCTTGCCCGAGACCAGCTTGTAGCCGTCGGGGTTGGTGTGCTTGAAGCCCAGGTCTTCGAGCTCGGACTTCATCCACGCGATGCCCAGCCGGTTGGCGAGCGGGGCGTAGATGTCGAGGGTCTCCCTCGCGATGCGCTCCTGCGCCTCGGGCTTCATGTGCTCGAGCGTGCGCATGTTGTCGAGGCGGTCGGCGAGCTTCACCAGCAGCACGCGGATGTCGCTCGCCATGTGCAGCAGCATCTTGCGGAAGTTCTCCGCCTGCGCGTCTTCCTTCGAGGTGAAGTTGAACTTCGACAGCTTGGTGACGCCGTCGACGAGGAAGGTCACCTCCTCGCCGAACTCCTTGCGCACGTCGTCGAGGGTGGCCTTGGTGTCCTCGACGGTGTCGTGCAGCAGCGCCGCGCAGAGCGAGGCGGAGTCGAGCCGCAGCTCGGTGATGATCTTCGCGACCGCGATGGGGTGGGTGAAGTAAGCCTCGCCCGATTTGCGCTTCTGGCCCTCGTGGTGGCGCTCTCCGAACTCGAACGCCCTCCGCAGCAGTCCGACGTCGGCCTCGGGGTGGTAACGGGTGACCTGTCCGACAAGCTCTCCAAGCGAATCCATGGAGGGTCACTATGCCCGCGCTCCCTGAAAGGGCAACGAAGCTACGAGCCCGCGGCGCTTGACAAGCAGTGCCCAAACGGAAGACCCCTCCCGCCCATGACCGACCTCCCGGGGCTGCTGGAGCGCACGAGCCGCACCTTCGCGCTCTCGATCCCCCGGCTGCCCGAGCCGACCCGCCTCGCGGTCACGCTCGCCTACCTGCTCTTCCGCCTGGCCGACACCTTCGAGGACGCCGCGGTCTGGCCCCGAGCCCGCCGCGCCGAGGCCCTCACCGACCTGCTCACCCTGCTGGCCGACCCGGCCGTCGCTCCCCCCGCCCTCGCGGCCGAGCTGGGTCGCCGCTGGACCGAAGGGCGCCCCACCGAGCACGACGGCTACCTCGACCTGGTGGCCGCCACCCCGGCGCTGCTCGACGCCCTCGGAGACCTCTCTCCCTCGTCGAGGAGCATCGTGCTCCTGCACGCGAGGCGCACCGCCGAGGGGATGCGGGGCTTCGTCGAGCGCAGCGACGAGCGCGGCTCGCTCCGCCTCGCGACCCTGGGCGACCTCCGGGACTACTGCTACGTGGTCGCCGGGATCGTGGGAGAGATGCTCACGGACCTCTTCATCGACGACGCGCCCCCGCTCCGAGCCCCGGCGGTGGAGGGCGCCCTGCGAGGCAGCGCCCGCTCCTTCGGCGAGGCGCTGCAGCTCGTGAACATCCTCAAGGACGCCGACGACGACGCCCGCGACGGCCGGGCCTACCTGCCGCCGGACACCGACCGCGCCGCCGTGCTCTCGCTCGCGCGCTCCGACCTCGCGGCCGCGATCCGCTACGTGCTCACCCTCCAGGGGGCGGGCGCCCCGAGGGGCTTCGTGGAGTTCACCGCGCTGCCGGTGCTGCTGGCGAGGGAGACGCTCGACCTGCTGGAGCGGGAGGGCCCCGGAGCGAAGCTCCCCCGCGAGCGGGTGATGACCCTGGCGGCGGGGCTCGACCGTCGCCTCGACGCGGGCGAAGCCGCGCTGGAGCCGTCATGAGCACCGAGCGGAGGCACCGGTCGCACGGGACGGGGCTCTTCGAGCCGTCGCAGTTTCGCGCGCTGGGCGAGGGCTGCGTCTTCGAGCCCGGGGTGATGGTCTTCCACCCGGAGAACATCTCCCTCGGGCGCAACGTGTACGTCGGCCACCAGGCGATCTTGAAGGGCTACTACCGCAACGAGATGGTCATCGGCGAGCAGACCTGGATCGGCCAGCAGTGCTTCTTCCACAGCGCCGGGGGCCTGACCATCGGGGCGAGGGTGGGCATCGGCCCGGGGGTGAAGATCATCACCTCGGTGCACGCCGAGGCGGGCCGCGAGGTGCCGGTGCTCTTCTCCCCGGTGGAGATGGCCGCGGTGGTGATCGGAGACGACAGCGACCTCGGGGTGAACAGCGTGATCCTGCCGGGCGTGCGCGTCGGGCGGGGCGCGGTGGTGGGCGCCGGGGCGGTGGTGACCGAGGACGTGCCGGACTACGCCGTGGTGGCGGGCGTCCCGGCGCGGGTGCTGAGGATGAGGCCGTGAGGGTCGAGGGCTTCTCGGTGGTGGTGTTCGCCTTCCACGAGGCGGAGAACGTGCCGGCGGTGCTGCGGGAGATCCACTCCTGGCTGCGCTCGAAGGGCGAGCAGCACGAGCTGATCTTCGTGGACGACGGGAGCACCGACGGCACCCTGGCGGCGGCGCGCGAGGTGCTGGCGGGCGACCCCCGCGCGACGGCCTTCTCGCTCGGCGCCAACCGCGGCATCGGCGGGGCGCTCAAGGCCGGGGTGGCCTCGGCCACGCAGCCGTGGGTGACCTTCCTCCCCTGCGACGGGCAGATTCCCCCGGGGGAGCTCGACGTGCTGCTGGCCGAGGCCGAGCGCTCGGACGCCGACGTGGTGTTCTCGGTCTACCGCGACCGCGACGACGGATTGCTCCGCAAGGTATTCTCCGCGGGGGTGCGAGGGATGATCCGCGCGGTGCACGGGGTGACCATGCGCTCGGACGGGCCGTACCTCTTCCGCCGCGAGCTCTTCAGCGCGCGAGAGCTGGTGCCCGACACCTTCTTCCTGAACTTCGAGTTCCCCATCCGGGCGATGCAGCGTCGGGTGCGCTCGTCGGTGGTGACCATCGAGTGCGTCCCGAGGCGGGCGGGCCAGAGCAAGAGCGCCGGGTGGCGCACCGTCTACCGGGTGGGCCGCGACCTGCTCGACCTCAAGCGACGTCAGCTCCGGGGGCGCTGATCCTGCGCCCGGGTCGACCGGGCGTGCACCGCGGTTGACACCCCTGCCCGCGAACGGCCTCCCACACGCGCCCCCCGGGAAGGGTGCTACAAAGCGGGGTATCGCATGGCGTCGGGCGCCTGGCCCGGCCCGTGCGTCGCGCTCGCGGAGAGGATGACCCAATACCCATGAAGACCTTTCCCCAACCGATGATCCTGGCCGGGGCCCTGGCGCTGCTCTCGGGCTGCGCGAGCGACGTGCTCAACGTGCAGGGCTCCGCGGTGGTGACCACGCAGATCGCCGGCCAGACCCCCACCCGCATGGGCTTCGACTTCGCCCGCGTCACGGCGCTGGAGGCAGGCTCCGGGTTCACCGGGAGCTGCACCCGCGTGGCCAACCGCTGGGAGGTGCAGATCGCCCGGGAGAGCCCCGGCGCGGAGGAGTTCAAGCGCTTCACCCTGAGCATCCCGGTGCCGACGACGGGCCTCACCCGGGAGAGCCCCACGGCGAACTTCGTCGTGGGCGACTCGACCTTCAGCGCCACCGGCACCTGCGTCGACACCACCACCACCGTCAGCGACGGGCTCCACGTGGTCACCCGGTGCACGGGCATGCGCGCCACCGGCGACAGCCGGGTCGTCGACGCCGACGTGAACCTCGTGCTCACCCACTGCGCCCTGGACTGATCCCCTGCGGGCCTTCGCGCTCGGCGCCGTGCCCGCGGCGCTCTGGTTCACCCTCCACGCCGCTCCCTCCGTCGCCTACCGCGACGCCGGGGAGCTCACGGCCGCCTCGTTTCTTCTCGACGTCGCGCACCCGACGGGCTTCCCCGTGGACGTGCTGCTGGTGCGCCTCGCGATGCTCGTCCCCATCGGCGACGTCGCCTTCCGCGCCAACCTCGCCGTCGGCGCGCTCATGGCCCTCGCTTGCGGGTGCGCCGCGGAGCTCGCCCACCGGCTCGTCGCGGGCCCTGCGCCGCTGCGCCTCGCGCTCTCGGCCCTCGCTCCCGCGGCGCTGATGGCCTCCTCGACGGTGCTGCGTGCGGCCACGGCGATGGAGGTCTACGCCGGCTCGCTGCTGCTCACCCTCTCGGCCCTCACGCTTACCGAGGTGGGTATTCCCCTCCCGCAGCGCCGTCGCCTCGCGGGGCTGGCGCTCGGGCTCTCGCTCGCCATGCACGTCACCGCGAGGCCCGCGGCGCTGCTCGCGGTGGCGCTCACGGCCTGGCCCTCGTGGCGAGGAGCCCCCTGGGCGGCGCGCGCCCGCTCCCTCGCTCCGGTCGCGGCGCTGGCGCTCGTCGGGGCGCTGGTCGTGGCCTACCTCCCGCTCGCCTCGCGGAGGGATGGACCCATCGACTGGGGCGATCCGCAGACCCTGCGGGGATGGGTCGACCACCTCACGGCGCGCACGATCCGCTCGACCTTCGCGGGCCGCATCCTCGTCCCCTGGCGCCTGCCTGAAGACCTCTCCACGGCCGGGTACACCCTCCTCGAGGACCTGGGCGTGCCGCTGGTGCTGCTCTCCGTCGCGGGGGCGCTGGTGGCGGTGCGTCGCCGCGCGGCGTGGCCGGTGCTCGCGGTGACGGCGCTCGACCTCGCCTACTCCGTCGCGGTCAACCCCATGGGGACCATCGACCGGCAGACCCTCTTCGTCGCCGAGGCCGGGATGGCCGTGCTCTGCGCGCTGGCGCCTGGGGCGCTGGTCGAGCGTCTCGGTGCGCGTTGGGCGGCGGGCTCGACGGCGCTGGCGGCGGCGCTGGCGCTGGGCCTGCTGGCGCGTCGGGATGCGCGCTGGGCGGGGGCGGCGGATCGCTGGGCCGCGGCGGAGGTGCTGGGCGGCGCCGGGGCGCTGGGGGCGGTTCCGGTGCGCGCGGTGGTGCTGTGCGGCTCGGACGACGGCTGCGGGGGAGCGATGTTCGCGCAGTGGGTGGAGGGCGAGCGGCCCGACGTGACGGTGCTGCCGCAGAGCAGCCTCGCGGACCCGTCGACGTGGCGACGGCTGGAGGCGCATCGCTCGCTGCTGCGCCGTGGAGAGGCCGACCGGGGAGGGGCTCCCATCGAGGCCGTGCGGCTGCGGTGGCTGCTGGAGCGCGCGGGGCGCAGGGCGCGCTGGGAGGGCGACGGGCGGGCGGTGCCGTGGCTGCCGCTCTCGCCGGGAGAGACGCCGGTGTTCGCTCGCGTGGGGGCGAGGGGGGAGGCGGACGCGACGGTCGACCGCGAGGCGCCGGGGTGGCTGCTGCCGAGGATCACGGGCGAAGGCGTAGGGGCGCGGCGCATCGGGGCGATGGTGCTCTTCGCCGCCGGGGTGAGGGAGGCGACCGTGGCGGTGGACCGCGGCGCTCCGTTGTGGCGCGCGGCGCTCGCGGTGTGGCCCGAGCACGCCGCCGCGTGGAGCAACCTGGGCCTCGCGGAGGCCCGCACGGGAAACCTCTCCTCGGCGGTGCTGATGACCCGCAGGGCGCTCGACCTGCAGCCCGATCGCCCCCAGACGTGGCGCAACCTCGCGGAGTATCTCGCCGCGAGCGGAGACCGGGCGGGCGCCGCCGAGGCTCGCCGCGAGGCCGCGCGTCGCTGACAGGGATGTTGGCGATCGCGACGCAGGGGGATGTACCCTCCGCGGGTGTGAAGATCCGACGTAGCTTCCGGGCGACCCTGGCCGTGATCATCGCTTCGCTCACGGCCTGTAGCGACGGCGCTCAGCCCGCGATGGACGCCGGGGAGGACGCTCCTCTCGTCGCCGACGCGGGAGCCGACGCGGGCTTCGATGCGGGCACCGACGCGGGGCTCGATGCGGGCTTCGATGCGGGCACCGACGCGGGTCCGGTGGGCGACCTCGCGGGCGACGAAGGAGGGGCGACGGACGCCGACGACTGCTCCGACGGAGGGCTGCGCGTCGACGGCGGCGGGTGCCTCCGCTGCGCTCCCGGGGAGCGGGTGTGCGGCGCTCGCTGCTCGGGCGCGTCGGACCCCTCCACCGGCTGCGGCGCCGCCGGGTGCGAGCCCTGCGCGTACCCCAACGCGATGGCGACCTGCGTGGCGGGCGCGTGCGCTCCGGGGCGCTGCCTCGACGGCTTCGCCGAGTGCGACCTCGACGCGCGCAACGGGTGCGAGGTCTCCACCCGCACCGACCGGGACCACTGCGGCGCCTGCGGCAACCGCTGCTCGCTGCCCAACGCGGCGGCCGGGTGCTCCGACGGCACCTGCGCGGTGGGCACCTGCAACCCGGGCTACGGCGACTGCGACGGCAACGCGGCCAACGGCTGCGAGACCGGCGTGCAGGGCGACCTCGCCCACTGCGGGGCGTGCGGGCAGCGGTGCGCCCCGGCCCACGCGACGGGGCGGTGCTCGGCGGGGGCGTGCGGGGTGGCGGCCTGCGAGGCGGGCTTCGCCGACTGCGACGGCAGCGCCGCCAACGGCTGCGAGGTGGACGTACGCGTCGACGCGATGAGCTGCGGCCGCTGCGGGGCGAGGTGCGCGCCGCCGCACGCGACGGGCTCATGCTCGGCGGGGGCGTGCGCGGTGGTGGCCTGCGATCCGGGCTACGGCGACTGCGACGGCGACGCGGGCAACGGCTGCGAGGTCGACCTCCGGACGAGCGCCGCCCACTGCGGAACCTGCGTGGTGCGCTGCGCCTACCCCAACGCCGCGGGGCAGTGCCGCGAGGGGGTCTGCGCGCCCGGCGCCTGCGACCCGGGCTTCGCCGACTGCGACGGCGACGCGGCCAACGGGTGCGAGGTGGAGACCGCGAGCAACCCGCTGAGCTGCGGGGCGTGCGGGCGGGTGTGCGACCGGCCCAACGCCACGGCGCAGTGCTCCGCCGGGGTGTGCCGCATCGGGCGCTGCGACGCGGGCTCGGCGGACTGCGACGGCCGCGACGACAACGGCTGCGAGGTCAACACCAGCCTGACGCTCTCGAGCTGCGGGGCGTGCGGGCGGGTGTGCGCCCCGGCGCACGCGACGCCGGTCTGCGAGGAGGGGCGCTGCGCGGTCGCGTCGTGCGCTCCGTCGTACGCCAACTGCAACGAGTCGCCCGACGACGGGTGCGAGGTCGACACCCGGAGCGACGTCGCCCACTGCGGCGGCTGCGGCAACGGGTGCAGGTTTCCGAGGGCGACGACGCGGTGCACCGGCGGTCAGTGCCACATCGCGACCTGCGATCCGGGCTACGGCGACTGCAACGGCGACGAGGGCGACGGGTGCGAGACCGCGCTCTCGGCGGACCCGGACAACTGCGGCGTGTGCGGGGTGTTCTGCACCGAGGTGTGCCGGGCGAGCGTGTGCGAGCCGTGCAGCGTGGCGAGCGAGGGGGCGGCGTGCCGCGGCGGATCGATCTGCCGCTGCGCGGGCGCCCTCTGCGCGTGCAGGGACTGAGGGCGCCGGCGGGGGACAGAAGCCACCTCGCGGATTGACAAGGGTCGGCCCGACTTCCTATAGGGATCTCCCGTGCACCCCCAAAGGTGCGCGGCGGCCTCATCACCATCGCGCACCCCAACGGCGATTTCCGCCCCTGCGCGACGCGAATGTACCGGCTCCAGACTACCCTTCCACCGCCACCGGGCGCGGCGGGTAAGTGGACTTCGGTCCATTCTGGAGCGAAGGGGTCAGGCGTTGAATCCCAGGTTAGTAGTCCGGAGGCGAACGATCCGATGAGCGCCAAGCGTACGAAGTTCATCTTCACCACCGGCGGCGTGGTGTCTTCCATCGGCAAGGGCCTCGCGTCGGCGTCCATCGGGGCGCTGCTCGAGGCGCGCGGGCTGCGCGTCACCTTCGTCAAGCTCGACCCGTACATCAACGTCGACCCCGGCACGATGTCGCCCTACCAGCACGGCGAGGTCTACGTGACCGACGACGGCGCGGAGACCGACCTCGACCTCGGGCACTACGAGCGCTTCACCAACGCCAGGCTCACCCGCGCCAACAACCTCACCACCGGCAAGATCTACCAGGCGGTGATCTCCAAGGAGCGCCGCGGCGAGTACCTCGGCGCGACGGTGCAGGTGATTCCGCACATCACCGACGAGATCAAGGCGCGCGTGCGAGAGGCCACCGCCGGGGCCGACGTGGCCATCGTCGAGATCGGCGGCACCGTCGGCGACATCGAGTCGCTGCCCTTCCTCGAGGCCGTGCGCCAGCTCAAGCTGGAGGCGGGCGCCAACAACGCCGTGAGCGTGCACGTCACGCTGGTGCCTTGGATCGGCGCCGCGGGAGAGCTCAAGACCAAGCCCACGCAGCACTCGGTGAAGGAGATGCGCGAGATCGGCATCCAGCCCGACGTGCTGCTCTGCCGCACCGACCGGCCGCTGTCGCCCTCCATCAAGGAGAAGATCTCGCTCTTCTCCAACGTGCCGACGGACTTCGTCATCTCCGCGCTCGACGTGAACTGCCTCTACGAGCTCCCCGCGGCGCTGCACGCCGAGCGCCTCGACGACCTGCTCTGCGAGCGGCTCAACATCTGGTCGCGGCTGCCGGACATGGCCCCGTGGCAGCGCGTGGTCGAGCGCTTCACGCGGCCCACCAAGGGCACCGTGCGCATCGCCGTGGTGGGCAAGTACGTGCACCTGCGCGACTCGTACAAGAGCCTCAACGAGGCGCTCATCCACGCGGGCATCGCCAACGACTGCCGCGTCGACCTCGACTTCGTCGACAGCGAGGCGCTGGAGTCCGGCCCCGAGGAGGTCTCCCGGGCGCTCGACCACTGCGACGCCATCCTGGTGCCGGGCGGCTTCGGCGAGCGAGGCGTCGAGGGGAAGATCAGCGCCATCCGCTACGCGCGGGAGAAGGGCATCCCCTTCTTCGGCATCTGCCTCGGGATGCAGCTCGCGGTGGTGGAGTTCGCCCGCCACGTGGCGGGCATCGCCGGGGCCAACAGCGCCGAGTTCGATCCGCAGGCGCCCTCGGTCATCGACCTGATGCCCGAGCAGCGCGGGGTGCGTGACAAGGGCGCCACGATGCGCCTCGGCGCCTACTCCTGCGTGCTCTCCCCCGGCTCGGTGGCCGCCGAGGCCTACGGCGCGACGGAGATCTCCGAGCGCCACCGGCACCGCTACGAGTTCAACAACGACTTCCGCGACGTGCTCACCGCCAAGGGCCTCGTGCTCTCGGGCACCTCGCCCGACAAGAAGCTCGTGGAGATGATCGAGCTCGGCGGGCACCCCTACTTCGTGGGCTGCCAGTTTCACCCCGAGCTGAAGTCGCGGCCCATGGCGCCGCACCCGCTGTTCGTGCGCTTCGTGCGCGCGGGGCTCGAGCGCGCCGCCAGCGTCGCGACGAAGCCGCGCGACGAGCGGCCCTCCGCCTCGCCCGCCAGCGTCGTGCACTGACCTCCGACGCCGCTACGGCGTCCGCCACTCCACGGCCGTCCCCACCATCCTCACCCGGCCTCCGCGGAGGGGCCGGGCCGTGGCGTCGATCACGGCGTCGGCGTTGGCCTCGCAGGCGGCGCGCTGCATCGCGGTGCGGCACTGCTCGGGGTGCGCGTCGCTGCACTCCGCGGTGAGCACGGCGATGGCCTCGCGCGGCGTCTCGGGGCCGCGGTCGGTGAAGACCGTCGGGTCGACGCAGGGCGCGGCGCGCGGGGTGCGGCGCGCGTTGATCATGTGGAAGTGGTGGCTGGGGCCGCTCGAGCAGCCGAGGGCCGCGGCGAGCGCGAGGAGGATCAACGGTCGCATAGGCGGCGCAGGATGCTGGATGCACCCCGCGAGCGTCTACCGTCCGTGGTGGCGGCGGCGGGGCTCGACGGGCGTCGGCGGAGGCGGAGGGGCCGGGGCGACGGGGACGGCCGTCGGGGGCAGCGGGGGCTCGACCGGCGAGTGCACGCAGCGGAAGCCGAGGGTGGCCAGGCGGAAGGAGGGGTTGGCCGGGACGCGCGCGGTGGTGCGCAGCGCGGCGGCGGTGCCGGAGTACCAGTGGCCGCCGCGGGCCACGCGGTCGGCGCCCGAGGGCGCGCCGGTCGGGTCGGTGGCCGGGGCGGCGGTGTAGAGGCCGAACCAGTCGCCGGTCCACTCCATCACGTTGCCGGCCATGTCGAGGACGCCGTACTGCGAGGCCCCCGGGGTGAAGGCTCCCACCGGGGCGGTGGCGGCCTGGGAGTCGCTGCCCGGGAAGGACGCCGCGGGGCGCGAGAGGTTGTGGCGGGTGATGAGCGCGAGGCAGTCGGCGTCGCAGGCGTTGACGCGCTCGAGCGAGGGGGCGGCCTCGCCCCAAGGGAAGGAGCGGGTCTCGGCCCCGCGCGCGGCGAACTCCCACTCGGCCTCGGTGGGGAGGCGGCCCCCGCGGGAGCGGCAGTAGGCGTTGGCCTGCGTCCAGTCGACGCAGTTCATCGGGTGGTCGGCGCGGTCGGCGCGGCTGCCGTTGCAGAGCTGGTTCCAGGAGGGGAGCTGCGGTGCGGGGATGGCGGGGAAGTTCACCGTCGAGGAGGTGGTGCACAGGCCCGACGCGGCGCACTCCTGGTAGCGGTGGGCGCTCACCTCCGTGCGGTCGATGCAGTAGGGCGCGAGCGTCACCCGGTGCGCGGGCGTCTCGTTGCGGTCGCCCGACTGGCCCGCGGCGGCGCCCATGTTGAAGACGGCGTTCTCGATGAGCACCATGCCCTCCGGGCAGCGCGAGGCGGGCGCCGGCGGGGGCGTCGGGAGGGCGACCGGCGGAGGCGTGACGGCCTGGCGGCAGGCGTCGGGGCTGTCGACGCAGAGGCAGCGGGTGCGAGCGGGGACCCACTCCTCGATGCCGGGGCAGCAGTGGCCGTCGGAGTCGTGCTCGCCCGCGGCGCAGGTGACGGGCGCCGGTCGGCGGCGGCGCTGCGCGTGGCTGGAGGCGCCGAGCAGGGTGACCGCGCCGAGCAGCGCGAAGAGCGAAGAGCGATGTAATGAAGGAACGAACCGCATGCTGAAGCTCCGTGAGTGAATTAGGGCCGCGGGGTTCAACCTCACTCCTGCGTCCGGTGCAAGGGGCGCCGCGGACGGCGTTGACACTCCCCGTCCGGGCGGTGCTTGATGCGCCCGCAATGCAGGCCATTCGATCTTTGACGTTGTTGCTGTCCGCGCTCGGTCTCGCCGGTGTGCTCGGGTGTTCTTCCAACGGGCAGAACGCCCCCACCGATGCAGGGGTGCCCGACACCGGGGAGGACGCCGGGGACGTTCCGCTCTTCATCGGCCCGGGCAACCTCAACGTGACCTGGACCATCAACGGCAACCCCCCGGCCACCGAGTGCGCCGTGGTGGGCGCGGCCTTCGTGGAGATCCAGGCCTCCTTCGGCAGCGCGATGCGCCTGCCCTGCACCCAGGGCATGGTCTCGAAGATGATGCTCCCGGCCAACCGGCTCAACGTCGGGGCCCGGCTGCTGCGCGCCGACGGCTCGCCCATCTACGAGTACGTCATCCCCACCACCATCCTCTCCGACCAGACGGTCGACGCCACCATCAACTTCGAGCCGCCGGGCACCCTGCGCGTTCGCTGGACCGTCAACGGCAACGCCCCCGCCAGCGAGTGCGGCACCACCATCGCGAACCGCGTGGTCGTCCGGGTCGAGGGGCTCGACGGCTACCAGGCCGCCTGCTCCGCCGGGCGGCTGACCTTCACCCGCGTGCCCGGGGCCACGCTCGCCGGCCTCCAGCCCGGGCGCTACGCCGTCACCGGCCAGATCATCAACGTGACGGGCTCCAACAGCCGGGTGCTCCAGACGCTCATGGCCGAAGGGGAGGTCCCTTCCGGCGGCGTCGGCGAGGTGGTGCTGCCCTTCGAGGCGGCCCCCCTGCCGGTCGATCCGTGAGCGCTCCTCCCCCGGAGGTGCTCGCCCGCTACGCCGGCTTCGAGGGCGCCGCCGCGCGGCCCCATGGGCGCGGCCTCATCAACGACACCTTCCTGCTCGAAGGCCCCGGCGGGCGCTGCATCCTCCAGCGGCTGCACCCGGTCTTCGGCCCTGAGGTGCACCACGACATCGAGGCCGTCACCGCCCACCTCGCGCTCCGGGGACTGCTCACCCCGAGGCTCATCCGCACCCGCGACGGCGCCCTCTGGGTCGAGCGGGAGACCCCCGAGCGCACCGAGGTGTGGCGGGCGCAGACCTTCCTCCCCGACCTGCTCACCTACGACCGCCTCGCCCGCGACGAGCACGCCTTCGAGGCGGGGGCGCTGGTGGGGAGCTTCCACCGGGCGCTCGCCGACCTCGAGCACGAGTACCGCTTCGTCCGCGCGGGGGTGCACGACACCCGCTCGCACCTCGACACCCTCGCCCGCGCCGTCGACGCGTGCCCGCAGCACCCGCTCTACGAGCAGGTGGCGCCGCTGGCGGAGGAGATCCTCTCGGCGGGTCGCTCGCTGCCCGACCTCGGATCGCTCCCGAAGCGCCACTGCCACGGCGACCTCAAGCTCTCCAACCTGCTCTTCGACGACCATCTCCGCGGCGTGTGCCTGGTCGACCTCGACACCGTCGGCCGGATGATCCTCCCCTTCGAGCTCGGCGACGCGCTGCGCTCGTGGTGCAACCCCTCCGGGGAGGACAGCACCGACTGCGCCATCTCCGCCGGGCGCGTGGGCCTCGCGGTGGCGGGCTACGCCAGCACGGCGCGCGACCTGGTCGAGCCCTCGGAGTCGGGGGCCCTCATCGCCGGGCTCGCGACGATCTGCGTCGAGCTCGCCGCCCGCTTCGCCGCCGACGCCCTGCTGGAGCGCTACTTCGGGTGGGACCCGTCGCGCCACCCCTCGCGCGGCGCCCACAACCTGGTGCGCGCGAAGGGCCAGTGGTCCCTCGCGAGGAGCGTGCTGGCCGACCGCGCGGGCCTCGAGGCGAGGGTGGCGGAGGCGCTCGTCTGATAGCGTCGCGCGGGTGCGACCGACCACCAGCGACTGCCCCTGCGGCAGCAAGCGAGACTACGCAGACTGCTGCGGCCCGTACCACTCCGGAGAGCGCGAGGCGCCCGACGCCATTGCCCTGATGCGCTCTCGCTACAGCGCCTTCGTGCGAGGCGACGACGAGTACCTGCTGCGCACGCTGCACCCCGACCACGCGGACCGCGAGGCGGGCGACCCCGCCGTGCGCCGCTCGCTGAAGGAGACCTTCCGCCGTTACCGCTACGGGGGCCTCCGGGTGCTCGATCATCGGCTGCCCGGCAGCGACGGCCTCGCGGAGGTGCTCTTCCACGCGAGGGTGAGGGAGGGGTCGCGCGACCGCTCCTTCGTGGAGCGCTCGTACTTCGCGCTGGATGGCGGCGGGTGGCGCTACCTCGCGGGCGACATGCTTCCCTCGGCGGGGGTGAAGGGCGTCGAGTCGCTGACCCTGGAGGCCTTCGAGAAGCTGCTGGAGGCGTCGCGGTGAGCGCGCCGCCGCTGACGCGGGCGCAGTCGTGGGCGCTGGTGCTGGCGGCGACCTTCACCATGACCATCAGCTACATCGACCGGCAGGCGCTGGCGGTGCTGGCGCCGACCATCACCCGGGAGCTTCACATCTCCGAGACGCAGTACGGGCTGCTGGCCTCGGCCTTCTCGCTCGCCTACCTCATCGGCGCCCCGCTCGCGGGCCGCTGGATCGACCGCGTGGGAGCGCGCCGGGGGCTGCTGGCGGCGGTGCTGCTCTGGACGGTGGCCTCGGCGCTTCACGCGCTGGCGCCGGGCTTCGGGGCGCTGGTGGTGTTCCGCGTGCTGCTGGGCTTCGCGGAGTCGCCGTCGTTTCCGGGGGCGTCGCAGACGGTGCACCGCGCGCTGCCGCCCGCCGAGCGGCCCCGGGGCGTGGGGGTGCTGTTCACCGGGAGCTCGATCGGCTCGATGATCGCGCCGCCCATCGCGGTGGCGCTGATGGCGGTCTTCGGCTGGCGAGGCGCGCTGCTGGTGTCCGCGCTGAGCGGCCTCGTGTGGATCCCGCTCTGGATGGGCGTGGCGTGGCGCTCGCCGGGGAGGGAGGTGCTCGACGCGTCGCCCGAGGCGGAGGTGGTCGCGGAGGGAGCGACGGCGTGGAGCGCGTGGGGAGAGCCCGCGGTGCTGCGGACGCTGGCGCTGATCGTGGCCTCGTCGCCGGCGATCGGCTTCGTGCTGACCTGGAGCGCGAAGTACCTGGTGCGGGAGTGGGGCGTCACGCAGGTCGGGGTGGCGGCGTTCATCTGGCTGCCGCCGTTGATGTTCGACGTGGGGAGCATCGCCTTCGGCGATCTGTCGGCGAGGCTGGCGAGGCACCCGAGCAACGCGCGCGGCGGGACGCACCCCGGGCTGATCGCGGTGAGCGGGGCGCTGGCGGCGGGCGCGACGCTGGCGATGGTGGGCGCGACGTCGCCGTGGATGGCGGTGGGCTTCGCGGGCGTGGCGATGTTCGGCGGCGGGGGCACCTACGCGATGATCACCGCGGATATGCTGGCGAGGATCCCGTCGCACGGGGTGTCGACCGCGGGCGGGTGGTGCGCGTCGGCGCAGGCGCTGGCCTTCGTGGTGGCCAATCCCCTCATCGGGCGAGGGGTGGAGACCTGGGGCGGGTACCGTGAGGTGCTGGTGGCGCTCGCGGCGTGGGTGGTCCCGGGGACGGTGGCGTGGCTGGTGTGGCCGAGGGTGCCGGCGGTGCGCGCGGGGTGAACGCCGATGCCCCGTGCTCACCCCGGCGCGACGCAGCGGAACGACGCGGTCCACACCTGTGTGAGCGTCGGCGGAGCGATCGCGCCGAACACCGCCACGAAGCCCTGCGATGTCCCTCGCAGGAAGACGCTGCGCACGAAGCGCTCGGTGGCCACGTCGGTCGTGCCTCCCGGTCGCAGCGTCGCGGGGTCGAGCGTCGTCAGGCGTAGCCCGCCTGTCCCGTCTTCGCTGGCAGTGAACTGCCACACGACCCCGGGCACCCCCTGGGCGACCGCGAGGTCGAACTCCGGCTGGGGCCCCCGCGGGACCGGCGCTCGCGCGATGGTGGTCGGCGCGATCCGGACGGTGCCGTCGAGGCTGGTGCGCGCCACGACGAGCTCCACGCTGACGGCCGCCGCGGTCTCACTCCACCCGACCAGCGCAGCGTCGCCGTCCGGGGCGAGCCGGAGGTTGCTTATGAAGCGGCTCACGCGCACGGGGGAGAGCGTCGTGGCCGGGGAGAGCGGGCGACCCCGCACGTCGAAGCGACGCACGACGATCCGGGTGTCGGTGCCCGAGGTGGAGGTCGCGATCCACGCGTAGAGGAAGCTCCCGTCGTCGGCGGCGAGGCGAGCGGTCGATCGCACGACCGGACCGTCGGACGGAAGCAGCACCGCCGCCGTCTCGACCCCGCTCGGGGTGACGACGTGGAGACGGCTGTCCCTCATGCCGACGATCGAGCTGCCGGTCAGATAGGTCCAGCCGTCGCGGTGCCGCACGACGCTGGAGCAGTTGAACTCCTCCGAGGGCAGCCGCGCGCGGTCGACCTGCACGCTCTCGCCGACGGGGCGGGCGTTGTCGTCGAGGCGCACGACCCGACAGCCGAGGCCCTCGGTCCATGACATCGCGGCGTGCTCGCGGGTGACCGGGTTGGTCCAGAGCGAGAACGCACCGTAGTGGGTGAGCTCACCCGGCGACGGGAGCACCTCCACGGCGGGCGCGACGGGCCGACCGAGCGCGTCGGTCACCCGCACGAATCGCCCCTGATTGCCCGGCGGATCGGGGTTGCTGCTCTGGTAGCCGACCCACAGCCGATCGTCGAGCACGCGCAGCGCGAGGGGGCTGCGGTCGCGGTCGCCTGCGGTGATCGCCAGGGGCGCGGTGGCGGTCCAGACGCAGGGCGGGCGCGGGGGCGCATCGACGGGGGCGCCTGCATCGATGGGTCGCGGAGCGTCTTCGGGTCGCGCCACATCGACCGCCGCCACATCAGGGACGACGCTCGCGTCGCTCGTCGCGACAAGGAGCTCGGTGCGCGCGCCGCACGCCGCGAGCGATCCGAGGAGGAGCAGTGGGTGGAGTCCGCGCATGGGCCGCGGAGGGTACCCGAGCGCGGGGCGCCACCGGGCGACCGCCCGTGCTAACAAGCTCATCCAACATGGAGAACGGCATCGCGCTGATCATGGGAATCGTGCTGCTCTCGGCGGTGGTCTCGTGGATCAACCGCCGCCACGACCGCCAGAGGGCCGCCACCGGCCCCACGCCCGATGAGCGCGTCGAGGCCGCCTGGGAGGGCTTCGGCTTCGGCGACGACCCGGCCGCCACTCGCACCGCGCTCGACGCGCTGCTCGACGACATCGACCCCGCCTCGCTTCGGCGCAAGAGTTCCATCGTGTCGCTCGCGGTGATGGCCGCGCGCACCGAGCGCTACGACGCGCTCCCGGCGCTCGCCGAGCAGGCCCGCTCGCTCGACGGCGGCTGCGGCGAGACCGCGGCGCTCGCGGTGCTGGCCGAGGCCTGCGCGGGAGACCCTCAGCGCGCCCGGGAGATGTACATCGCGTCGCAGTCGGCCATGGCGGGCTGCGGCTCGTGCGGCACCCAGGGGCCCGGCCGCTACCTGATGCAGGAGGTGGCCCTCATGGTCGACGCCATGGACAGCCACGCACCTGTCGTCCACTGACCGCCCCGCTCGCCGCTCCTGGGATTCGAAGTACGACCGCCTGGCTGTCAGCGGGGACTCCCCGGTACGACTGCGAGGCCTTCGGCGGGGAGTCCCCGGTACGACTGCGAGGCCTTCAGCGACCAGAGCCAGACCCCAGCCCGTAAGGGCGGGGGCGCGACCTACCACGCCATCCCAGCGCGCCTTCGTCAAACCGGGCCGATACGAGCGTCGTCACCGAGGCGCGAACCAACGAGGAACCGATCTCGAATTCGGAGCGCGCTCGCGGAGGCGCGCTGGGGTGGCGTGGTCGTCGCCCCGTCGCTCCGCTCCGGTGAGGCCGCGCTGGGGTGGCGTGGTAGGGCGCGCCCCCGCCCTTACGGGCTGGGGTCTGGCTCTGGTCGCTGAAGGCCTCGCGGTCGTACCGGGGACTCCCCGCCGCCGCGCTCGTACTCCGCCACCCCCCGCTCAGTACCCTTCGAGCTTGCTGATGATCTCGTTCATGATCTCGCGGGTGCCGCCGCCGATCGGGTACAGCCGCGCGTCGCGGTACAGCCGCTCCACCAGGTAGCCGCGCATGTACCCGTAGCCCCCGTGGATCTGCACCGCCGCGTCGCAGACCTCGCTGCACATGTCCGTCGCGACGTTCTTCGCCATCGCCGCCAGACCCGTCGCGGCCATGTCGCCCGCCACCACTCGCGTCACCACCTCGCCCGTCAGCGCCCTCGCCGCCGCGATGCGCGTCGCCATCTCCGCCAGCTTGTGCCGCGTCACCTGGAAGCCGCTCAGCGCCTTGCCGAAGGCCATGCGCTCCCGGGCGTAGGCCACCGACTCCCGGTACGCCAGCTCCGCGATCGCCACGCACTGCGCCGCCAGGAACACCCGCTCCGTCGCGAAGTTCTGCATGATCGTCACGAAGCCCTGGTCGACATCGCCCAGCACGTTGCCCGCGGGCACCCGGCAGTCCTCGAAGTGCAGCTCCGCGGTGTCCGAGGCCCACCAGCCCATCTTCTTCAGCTTACGCCCCACGGTAAACCCGGGCGTGCCCTTCTCCACCACCACCAGCGACACCCCGCCGTGCCCCGGACCCCCGGTGCGCACCGCCACGGTCACCAGGTCGGCCCTCGTCCCCGACGTGATGAAGGTCTTGCTGCCGTTGATCACCAGCTCGTCCCCGTCGCGCACGGCGCGCGTCTGGAGCCTGGCCACGTCGCTCCCGCCGCCGGGCTCGGTGATCGCAAGCGCCGACACCCACTCGCCGCGCAGCACCCTCGGAATCCACCGCTGCTTCTGCTCCTCCGTGCCCGCCCGAAGGATGGGAGGCAGCGCGATGCCGTGGCTCCCGAGGCCCACCGTGGTGCCCACCGAGCGACCCGCCAGCACCATCGCCTCGCTGGCCACCACCACGTGCGAGAGGTCTCCGCCCGATCCCCCGTAGGCCTCCGGGTAGCCGATGCCCAGCACCCCCGCCGCGGCGGTTCGCCCGTAGAGCGAGAGCGGAAAGCCCTCAGCCTCCTCCCAGGCGTCCGCGTGGGGCGCGATCTCCGCCGCCGCGAAGCGCTCGACCTGTGACCGCAGCGCCGCGTGCTCGTCGTTCTCGAAGAGGTAGGTCATGGCCGCGGAAGCCTAACACCACGAAGGTCCTTCGCGATCCCGGCGCGGGTTCGGGTACCATCGCGCCGCACTCCACTCTCCGCGTTTACAAGGACCGGTATGTTCCTCACCCCCGCCGCCGCCCGATGAGGCTCGCCGAACGCATCGACCACGCCAACGCCGAGGTCGCGCGGAGGCTCACCGCGAGCCGCGCGCGCTGGGTCGACGTGCGCCCGCTGCGAGACGTGGTGCTCGACCTTGGCGCCTACGAGCTCACGCACAGCGGCCCTCCGCTGCTCTGGCGGGAGATGGGCGGCGCCCAGCGCGGCGCGGTGATCGCCGCGGTGCTCTTCGAGGGCTGGGCCAGCACAGCCTCCGAGGCGCGGGGGATGCTCGACCGCGCGGAGGTCACGCTGCGCCCCAACCACCACGCGGGCGGCGTCGGGGCGAGCACCGGCGTGGGCTCCCCCACCACCCCGGTGTGCGTGCTTGAGGAGCGCGGCGTGAGCGACCGGCAGGGCGCGCAGTCGTGGGCGCTGCTCGAGCTTCCCGGCGCGAACCCCGGGGCCTACGACGCGGAGTCCATCGCGGGCCGTCGCCGCTGGCGCGACGGCTTCACCCCGGCGCTGGCGAAGGCGCTCTCGGCGGCGGGCGGGGTCGACGTCGACGCCGTCGTCGCGAGGGCGCTGCACATGGGCGACGAGATGGTCCACCGCACCGGCGCGGCCACGGCGCTGACGGTGGCGGCGCTGGCCCCTGCGCTGGCCCGCGCCGGCCTCGGCGGGGCAGAGCTCGCCGAGGGGCTCGACGCGCTGCTGGAGGGCGAAGGCTTCTTCGGCGCGCTGGCGCTGGCCGCGGCCAAGCTGGCCTGCGACGGGGTGAGGTCCGTGGATGACAGCACCGTGGTCACGGCGATGAGCCGCAACGGGGCGCGCTGCGGGGTGCGCCTCGCGGGCACCGGAGACAAGTGGTTCACGGCGACGGCGCCGACGGTGAAGGGCCTGCTGCTCGACGGCTACGACGAAGACGACGCGGGCCGTGACCTCGGCGACTCGGCCATCGCCGAGACCGCGGGCCTCGGGGCCTTCGTGCTGGCGGGCGCCCCGGCCCTGCACGCCCGCCTCGGCACCCGCAGCGCCGACGGGCTCAGGGTCACCCGGGACATGGGCGAGGTCACCGTCGCGAGGCACCCGAGGTACACGCTCCCGGCGCTGGAGTTCGCGGGCGCCCCGGTGGGCATCGACGCGCGTCGGGTCGTCGACACAGGCATCCTCCCGGTGATCGGCGCCACCATCGTGCACCGCGAGCCAGGGCGAGGGGCCATCGGGGCGGGGCTCGCGCGCGTCCCGATGGGGTGCTTCACCGCGGCGATCGAGCAGTTCGCCGAAGACCGGGGGATCCGATGAGCGCGGCGATGAGGGCGATGATCCGCGCGGACGAGTACCGAGACGCGGGCGTGCTGCTGGCGCTCACCCGGCACCTGGAGTCGGCCCCCGGGGTGCGGCGCGCGGTGGCGATGATGGCCACGCCGCGCAACCTCGAGGTGCTGCGCAAGATGGCCCTGGCGCCGCCGCAGTGGCCGCTGCCGCCGAAGCCGGGCGACCTGCTGGTGGTGGCGCTGGCCGACGACGAGCCGACGGTGATCGAGGCCATGAAGCGGGCCGACGCGTGGCTCTCCTCTCGCCCCACGGCGGGCGCCCTCGTCGCCCAGGGCACCGCCATGGACGACGCCCCACGCACGCTCGCCCAGGCGCTGGCGAGGCAGCCCGAGACGCACCTCGCGGTGGTGTCGGTGCCCGGTCCCTTCGCGGCGCGAGAGGCCCGTCGGGCGCTGGAGCTCGGGCTCTCGGTGATGCTGGTGAGCGACGGGGTGACGGTGGAGGAGGAGGTCGCGCTCAAGACCCTCGCCGACGCGCACGGCCTGCTGGTGATGGGCCCCGACTGCGGCGCGGCGCTGCTCGACGGGGTCCCGCTGGGCTTCGCGACGGCCGTGCGGCGAGGGGACATCGGCGTCGTGGCCGCCTCCGGAACAGGCCTCCTGGAGCTGACCGCCCTCATCCACCGGCTCGGCGGCGGGGTGTCGCACGCGGTGGGCGCGGGCGACCGCGACCTCACCGAGGCCATCGGCGGACGGGGCACCCTCGCGGCCCTCGACCGCCTCGCGGGCGACGCGTCGACGAAGACCCTGGTGCTGCTGGGGAGGTCGTGTTCGCGGGCGGTGGCGCTGCGGGCGGCGGAGCGCGCGGCGGCCACCGGGCGCCCGGTGGTGGCGCACTTCGTCGGGCTCGGCGGCGAGCTGCCGGAGCTCCCCGGGGTGACCTGGGCGACCTCCATCGCCGACGCCGCGTGGCGGGCCTGCGAGGCCTCCGGGGTGACGGCCCCGCCGTGGTCGACCACCCCTCTCGGGCGGCCCGACTACGCGCCCTCGCAGCGCTGGCTCCGCGGGCTCTACGTGGGCGCGACGCTCTGCGCCGAGGCCCTCTCCCGGTGCCGGCACCTCTCCCCGCTGTCGAGCAACCTCGCGGTCGAGGGGGTCACCCGCATCGCGCGCTTCCGGGCCGCGGGCCACCACCTGCTCGACCTCGGGGACGAGGAGTACACCCGAGGGAGAACGCACCCGATCCTCGATCCTTCGACGCGGGTCGACGCGATCTACAACGCGGCCAACGACGAGGCCGTGGCGGTGCTGCTGTTCGACGTGGTCCCTGGTCCCTCGGGCGACCCGGTGGAGCCGCTGAGGGAGGCGCTCACGGCGGTGCGCGAGCGCTCGCTGGCGAGGGGCGGGGAGATCTCCATGGTGGCGGCGGTGCTGGGGACCGAGGACGGCTCCCCGAGGCGCAGCGCGGTGGTGGCCTCGCTGGAGGCCCTCGGGGTAACGGTGACGCCCGACCACGCGACGGCGGTAGAGGCGGCGCTGGCGCTGCTGCCAGAGGGAGAGGAGCCATGAGGCGCGACGACGAGCACGACCAGGACGTCTACGGGACCTTCGGGGTGCGCGCGGGGGTGGTGGTGCTGGGGCTGGAGCAGTTCGCCGACGCGCCGCGGGCCGATGGGGTCCCGGTGGTGGTGGTCGCGTGGGAGCCTCCCGCGGGCGGCGACGAGCGCCTCGCCCGCATCCTCACGGAGCTCATGTGATGGGCGCCCGGGTGCGCACGGGGTTGGAGGTGCTGTCCTCGGAGGGGGCCGCCCGGCTGCGGGGGCGCGCGGTGGGGCTGCTGGCGCACCCGGCGAGCGTGACCAGCGAGCTCTGGCACGCGAGGGAGATGGTGGCGGGCGCCGGGGCGAGGGTGCGCGCGCTCTTCGGTCCGGAGCACGGGGTCGGCGGCGAGGCGCAGGACATGGAGGGCGTCGCGGACGGCGACGGCCCCGTGAGGACCTACTCGCTTTACGGGTCGGAGTATTCGTCCCTGAGCCCGAGGCCCGGGTGGCTCGACGGGCTCGACGCGGTGGTGATCGACCTTCAGGACGTGGGCTCGCGGTACTACACCTTCGTCTGGACGGCGCTGCTGATGGCGAGGGCGTGCGCGGCGCGGGGCGTCGAGGTGCTGGTGTGCGACCGCCCCAACCCCATCGGGGGGGCGGTGATCGAGGGCTCTCCGCAGCGGCCCGAGCTGCGCTCCTTCGTGGGCCTGGAGGCCTGCCCGGTGCGGCACGGGCTGACGCTTGGCGAGGTGCTCTCGTGGAGGGCGGCGGAGGAGTCGCTCCCCAACGTGACGGTGATCCCGATGGAGGGGTGGACCCGCGCGATGCGCTGGGAGGACACCGGGCTGCCGTGGGTGCTGCCGTCGCCCAACATGCCGACCCCCGACACCGCGACGGTGTACCCGGGAGGCTGCCTCCTCGAGGGCACCAACCTCTCCGAGGGCCGGGGCACCACGCGCCCCTTCGAGATCTTCGGCGCCCCGTGGGTCGACGGCGCGGCCCTGGCGTCGGCGATGGAGGCCGACGGGGGAGGGGGGATGAGGGCGAGGGCGATGAGCTTCCGGCCGATGTTCCAGAAGCACGCCGGGGTGACCTGCCAGGGGGTGCAGGTGCACGTGACCGACGCGAGGGTCTTCGCCCCCTATCGGGCCTATCTCTCGGCGCTGCGGGCATGCCGTCGCTTCGAGGGCTTTCGCTGGCGCACGGAGAAGTACGAGTTCGTCGACGACGTCCCGGCCATCGACCTGCTCACCGGCGACGGGGCGGTGAGAGAGGGCCTCGACGCGGGGGCGACGGTCGATGAGCTCATGGCCATCGGCCGCGATCGGATGAGCGCGTGGCGGGAGGGCGAGCGCGCCCGGTGGCTCTACCGCGAAGGCTGAGCGGAGCTCAGCCGTGCGCCTGATATCCAATCGCCGGAGTGGGATAAAGGGGCCCTCCCGCGACCTCCGGAGCGTGCTGACTCTCGGGAGGATTTCCCCCTCGACGAGGGCTCCCACGGGATGAACCATCCGATGGCACACTCAGCCACCGGGCGCTCATGGGAGGGCCCGTACCAGGGAGACGACCACGGATGGACGATGATCAGCGATCGGAAGCACCCCCGAGGGAGTTCGCGGAGGCGCTGAGCGGAGGGGCGGCGGGGGAGCGCGCCGGGCTCCTGGGCCTCGGGCGCAAGGACCCGCGCTCGCTCATCGCGGTTCGTCATTTCGCAGGGCCCTCGTCCTTTGTGGGTAGGCTCGACGGGCTGCGCATCGCCCACCTCACGGACATCCACGTCGGGCGAGTGACGCCCATGGCGATCCAGACCGCGGCGGTGGCGCTCACCAACGAGGCGAAGCCCGACCTGGTGGTGATCACCGGCGACTTCGTGTGTCACAGCCAGAAGTACCTCGATCAGCTCGAGGAGCTGGTGCGAGGCTTCAACGCGCCGGTGGTGGGGGTGATGGGCAACCACGATCACTGGTCGGGCGCCGACGAGGTGCGGGCGGCGCTGCGGCGCGGCGGGGTCGAGGTGCTCGACAACGTGCACACCTGCATGACGCTGCGGCACCAGCAGCTCCAGGTGCTGGGCCTCGACGACGCGTACACGGGCCACGCCGACCGGGCGCGAGCGCTGAAGGGGCTGCGCTCCGACCTGCCCACGCTCGGGCTCTCGCACATCGCGGAGGAGGCCGACCGGCTGTGGCCGCACGGCGTGGGGCTGGTGCTGTCGGGGCACACGCACGCGGGCCAGGTGACCCTGGCGAGGCTGCACGAGCTCGCCATCGGGCACCTCGCCGGGCACAAGTACGTGCACGGGCTCTACGGCACCCGGCAGAGGGACACCGCGCCGGGCGGGGCGGTGTACGTGGGGGCGGGCATCGGCGCGTCGGTGATCCCCATCAGGCTGGGAGAGCGTGGGAGGCGGGAGATCGCGATCTTCGAGCTGGGCATGGCGCCCGGGACGCTCGACGAGCACCACGAGGAGCAGGCTCCCCTCAAGGGCCGCGCGCCGCCCCCCGAGCTGGTGGCCAAGCGCAACGCGGTGGTGCAGCGGCAGCAGGCCAGGCGCGCCCAGAAGCGCTCGTAGCGCCCCTCAATCCCCTCCCTCGGAACATCCAATCAGCCGCAGCGCCGGTCGGGATTCGAAGCCACGGCGTACAAACCTGCGCAGGCGACGAACTTCCCCTCAACGCACTAGGCACTCACGCGACAAGCGTGTATTCGATACGCCTACGCGGCACTCACGGAAGGGCTTGAGTGCTTTTTTGATCGCCGCGCGGCTTCCCTAATCGCTCGGCTGGCACGACATCTGTGCTGGCCGCCACTCGCAGCTTCTGCGATCCACGAAAGAGACCCCCCCGATGTCCAACTCCCTGCAGTCCGCGCTTTCCCAGATCTCCGAGGAGTTCGCCCAGAAGGTCTTCGAGGTCATCCGCACTGCCTTCATTGCCGAGCTTGGCAAGGTGACGCTGTCCGCCGGCCCGGCCCCGGCGCCCCGCGCCCGCGCGGCGGCCCCGAAGGCCCTCGCCCCGGCGGCGAAGTCCGAGGCGGTGAAGAAGCCTGCCGCGAAGGGCGAGCGGCTCGCCCGGCGCTCCTCGGAGAGCATCGCCGAGGCGCTCGACGGCATTGCGGGGCTCCTCCGGAAGAAGCCCGGTATCGGGAGCGAGGAGATCCAGAAGACGCTCGGACTCGCCCGCAACGAGATCGCCCGGCCGATCGCCCTGGGCATCTCGACCGGAGTGCTGCGCAAGTCCGGTGAGAAGCGGGCGACGAAGTACTTCGCCGGGAGCGGCGCGAAGTCGGCGGCGAAGTCGGCGGCGAAGAAGGCCGTCTCGGCGAAGAAGGCCCCCAAGAAGGCCCCCAAGAAGGCTCCCAAGAAGGGCGCCGACGAGGCCGCGACCGCGACCGAGTCGACCTGAGCCGCTACGCCTGATGCCGTGACAGAATCGGCAGCGAGGCGATCAATCCATCGATGATGAACTGCGCCGCCACCGCGGCCAGGATCAGCCCCATCACCCGCGCGATGATGTTCATTCCGGTGAGCCCGAGCACCTGGGCGATGCGCGACGCGCTCCGCAGCACCGCCCAGGTCACCAGGGCCACGGCGGTGATGGCCAGCAGCAGCGCGGCCTTTTCGTACATCGAGTGGGCCCGGGCGGAGAGCACCATCGACGAGGCGATGGCCCCGGGGCCCGAGAGCAGGGGAATGCCTACGGGCATGAGGCCGACGTCCCCCCGGGAGGAGGCGTCGGCGTTCTCCTGGGGGGTGCTCTTCGTGGTGGAGACCTGGGCGTTCATCATGTCGAAGGCCACCGCGAAGAGCAGCACTCCGCCGGCGATCTTGAAGGCCCCGATGGAGATGCCGAAGAACTGGAAGAGCACCTGCCCGGAGAGCGCGAACACCAGCAGCACCGAGAGGGCGGTGACCGAGGCGCGCAGGGCCGTGCGGCGGCGGTGCTCGGGGGTCTCCCGGCTGGTGAGGGCGATGTAGACGGGCAGCGCCGCGAAGGGGTCGACGATCGCGAAGAGCGACGTGAACGCGGTGAGTCCGAAGGTGAGGGCGGGGAGGAGCACGGTGTCGGGGGGCGGTGTATCGAACAGCGCCCCCTCACAGGTCAACGGCAGGACTGACGAGCGCCGCAGCCGGGGACGAGCGAGGGCATCGTCTGGGCGCAGCCCGCGAGGTCTTCGAAGGTGTTGGTGGCCATGAAGTCGGGCGAGGCGGCGCCGCGCCAGCCGCGAAACACCCCGTGGCCCCGGCCGTGGGCGATGCGCACGTCGCGCACGAAGGCCGACGGGGGCGCCTCGGAGAAGATGATCGCCGAGTCGTGGCGCTCCACGTCGCTGCAGGTCGAGAGCACGCAGCCGCAGTCGCCGCCCGTGTACTCGATGGAGGCGTGCTCCAGGCGGTTGTCCGCCGAGGGGATGCCGCCGTACCAGAGGCCCGACCAGTCGCCCGCGCGGGGCGTCGGCGCGGCGCTGGTCATCACGATCGGGCGGGCCGCGGTGCCCACCGCGCGAAGCACCCCCGAGGCGGCGAAGTCGCCCGTGAAGTGCTCGATCTCGAAGCGGGTCCCCGGGTGGAAGCGCATCACCACGCCGGGCTCGATGGTGAGCGTGGTGCGCCGCCCGGCGTCGCGCCCACCGGCGCCGATGACGAAGCGGTCGACGGTCGAGTCGCCGATGCGGTAGGGCACACCGCGGTCGCGCAGGGTGGCGTCCTCCTGGAGGCCGCCGCGGCCGTTGGCCCCCTCCGGCTCGACCAGGATCTCGTCGGCGCGGTTGCCCGTGTACGAGCCCGTGGGGAGCGCGTCGAGGGCGTGCTCGCCGATCACCACCGGGAAGGGGATGGCCTCGCTGCCAGAGCGGGTGACCGTGAGGTCGGTGGAGCCTGGGGCGAAGGTGCCCGTGCGCTCGACGACGAGGCCGGGGCCCGCGGAGCCGTCGATGGTGACGTGGTCGAGCAGCGCCACGGGCTTCGCGGGCGTCGCGGAGTCGCCGCGCAGCACCAGCGAGGCGTTGCTGTGGAAGCGGTCGGCCCCGCCGTCGGTGAAGGTCACGTGGCGCAGCGAGGCGCGGGCCGCGCCCTCGACGGTGAGCTGCCCCCACCGGGCGCCCGAGAGGCCCGAGAAGGTGATCGGGCGCTGCGCGGTGCCCTCCGCCACGAGGCGGGTGTTGGCGCGCATCAGCGTGAGCGAGGCGTCGGCGCGGAAGAGCACCCGGGCGCAGGGCTCGATGGTGAGCGTGGCGCCCTCGGAGAGGCGGGTGTCGCCCTGGACGATGTGGGGGCTCCCCGAGGCGGTCCAGGTCTCGCTGCGCTCGATGCTGGACGGGTGCATGGTGGGCGAGGCGTCGGAGACCACCGGGCAACCCGAGGGAGCGGGCGAGTCGCCCGGGACGGGGCCGCAGGCGGCGGCGAAGGAGGCGAGGCCGAGGATGGAGAGAAGGGCAGGAGTGCGCATGGCGATGGGAGCTTTCCGGCGCCGCGTGACAACCCTCAGTCGTCGCGGCGCCTCGTTGTTGGTTGTGCCCTCTCCCTTGAGCAACCGATGTGCCGCGCGGAGCGCGCCGCGGGAGCGGGAATTCCTGCTCGATTCGAGGAGCGCACGATGGGCGGCGGCGGCTCGATTCGAGCTGATCCTGCGCAACGGCGGGGTGTGATACACCCGGTGCCCCCTCCCGATGCTTCCCGGTCAGGTCATCGCGGATCGCTTCGTCCTCGAACGCCTCGCCGCGTCCGGGGGAATGGGCAGCGTCTACCGGGCGATGGACCGCGCCACCGGAGAGCCCGTCGCCATCAAGGTGATCGCCCCGGGAGGCGCCCACGACCTGCGCTTCGAGCGCGAGGCGTCGCTGCTCGCGTCCTTCGCGCACCCGGGCATCGTCCGCTATGTGAGCCACGGGCTCGGCCCCGCGGGGGAGCGTTACCTCGCGATGGAGTGGCTGGAGGGCGTCGACCTCGCCGCGGCCCTCTACGGCCGGGGGATCTCCATGGCCGACGGGGTGCGGCTCGTGGCGAGGGTCGCCGAGGCGCTCGGCCACGCCCACGCGAGGGGCGTGGTGCACCGCGACGTGAAGCCGAGCAACCTCTTCCTGGTGGGCGGAGACGTCGGGGCCGCGAAGGTGATCGACTTCGGCATCGCGCGCGCCGCCGACCCGGGGTCGGTCACGCGCACCGGGGCGATCCTCGGGACGCCGGGCTACCTCGCCCCGGAGCAGGCCCGAGGGGGCGCCAGCGTGGGCCCCGCGGCGGACGTGTTCTCGCTCGGGTGCGTGCTCTTCGAGGTGCTCACCGGCCGACCTCCCTTCAGCGGCGACCACTTCATCGCGGTGCTCGCCAAGATCCTCGCGGAGGACCCCCCCTCCGCGCGCGACCTCCGCGCCGACCTGCCCGCCGAGCTCGACGCGCTGCTCGCCAGGATGCTCTCCAAGGACCCCGCCCGCCGCCCTCCCGACGGCGCCGCCGTGGCCTCCGCGCTGCTCTCCCTGGTCGACGCCGCCCTCGGTCCCCCCGGAGCGCCCCGCGCGGCGCCTCCCCCGACGCTCACCGCGAGGGAGCAGCAGCTCGTGAGCGTGATCCTCGTGGCGCAGGACGGCGGAGGCTCCGAGGCGGCCGACGCGCCCACGATCACCACCGGCGACCTCGGGGCCACCCTCGCCCGGGAGCGCGAGGTCGCGGCCTCCTTCGGCGCGGTGCACGAGGCCCTCCTCGGCGGAGCGTCGCTCGCGACCCTGACCCGGGTGGGCGCCGCGACCGACCACGCGGTGCGCGCGGCCCGGTGCGCCCTGAGCCTGCGCGCGGTGCGCCCCGGCGCTCCGGTGGTGCTCGCCACCGGGAGGGCGACCATCGCCGACCGGCTGCCCCTCGGAGCGGTGATCGACCGCGCCTCGGAGTGGCTGCGCCGGATGAGGGCGGCGGGCGACCGGGCGCTGGTGGTCGACGAGGTCACGGCGGGGCTGCTCGACGGGCGCTTCGAGCTGCGCGGCGCGGCGGGGCTGCCGGGCTTCGAGCTGCTGGGAGAGCGCGAGGCGGCCCCGACGGCGCGCACGCTGCTCGGGCGGCCGACGTCGTGCGTGGGGAGGGAGCGGGAGCTCGCGCTGCTGCTCGGCGCGTGGGAGGCGAGCGTCGAGGCGCCGTGCGCGCAGGCGGTGCTGCTGACCGGGGCGCCGGGCGCGGGGAAGTCACGGCTGCGAGGGGAGTTCCTCCGAAGGCTGGCGGAGCGGGGCGCGGCGCCGGAGGTGTGGATCGCCGCGGGCGACCCGGTGGGAGCGCACTCGCCGCTGGGGCTGCTCTCCCGATGGATCCGCCGCGCCGGGGGAGTGCTCGACGGCGACCGGGTGGAGCTGCGCCGTCACAAGCTGCGAGCGAGGCTCTCGCGTCACCTGGGCGGCGCGGAGCTCGACCGCGCGTCGGCCTTCCTTGGCGAGCTGGCCGGCGCGCCGCTGCCCGACGAGGCGCACGTCGAGCTGCGCGCCGCGCGACGAGACCCGACGCTGATGGGGACGCAGCTCCGCCGGGCCTTCGGGGAGTGGCTCGCCGCGGAGTCGGCCGCGGCGCCGATGGTGCTGGTGCTCGAAGACCTCCAGTGGGGCGACCTCGCGAGCGTGCGGCTCATCGGGTCGTCGCTGCGCGCGCTGGGCGACCGCCCGGTGATGCTCCTCGCGCTCGCCCGGCCGGAGCTCCGGGACGAGCTCCCGGGCGCCCTCGGCGAGGCGCTGGGGCTCACCGTCGCGCTGGGTCCGCTGCCTCCGAGGGCCTCCGAGCGCATCGCCCGGGAGGCCCTTGGCGACGGGGTCGACGCCGCGGTGATCGCCCGCCTCGTGGAGCGCTCCGAGGGCAACCCCCTCTACCTGGAGGAGCTGGTGCGCGCGGTCGCCGACGGCCGCAATGACTCGCTCCCGGAGACCCTCCTGGCGATGGTCTCCGCGAGGCTCGACCGGCTCGACCCGCAGGCCCGGCGGGTGCTGCGCGCGGCGAGCGTGTTCGGTCGGGAGTTCGTCGACCGCGGCGTGGCGGCGCTGCTCGGGGGCGTCGACCGCACCACCCAGGTGGGCGACCGCCTCCGGGAGCTGGTCGACGCGGAGGTGCTCGTGCGCCGCGGCGAGGGCTACGCCTTCCGGCACGCGCTGCTGCGGGAGGCCTCGTACGCGCTGCTCACCGAGGCCGACCGCACGCTCGGCCATCAGCTCGCGGGCCGCTGGCTGCTGGAGTCGGGCGAGGGCGACCCGGCCTCGCTGGCCGAGCACTTCGCCCGAGGTGGCCTCCGCGAGCTGGCGGCGCAGTGGTTTCTCCGCGCGGCGGAGCAGGCGCTCGACGCGAGCGCGCTGTCCGAGGCGCTGGCGTGGGCCGCGAGGGCCGAAGGGGTCGGGGCCGAGGGCGAGGCGCTGGGGGCGGTGCGGCGGGTGGAGGCGAGGGCCCGCTCGCTGCGGGACGAGAACGCCGAGGCCGCCGCCGCGGGCGAGGAGGCCCTCTCGCTGCTGCCGCGAGGGAGCGCCGAGTGGCACCTGGCCGCGGCCGACCTCGCGACCACGGCGCTGCGCATCAACGCCCGAGAGGCCCTGGTGGCGATCGCTCGCGACCTCGGGTCCGCCGAGGCGCTCCCGGGCGCCGCGGGGAGTCGGGCGATCGCGCTGTCGCGCACGGCGATCCATCTGATCCAGACGGGCTGCGTGGCGGAGGTGGCGCTGCTGCGCGCCGCGCTCGACGCGCTCGACGACCCCGCGGACGACCCCGCGGTGAGGGCGTGGCGGGTGCGGCTGCGGGCGGTCGAGGCCCTGCGGGCGGGCGACCCCTCGGCGTACCGGGCGCTCACGGCGCAGGCCGCGGAGGAGTTCGAGCGGGCGGGCGACCGGGGCAGCGCGTGCGCGCAGCGGGGCAACGTCGGCTACGCGCTGCAGGAGCTCGGGGACTACGCGGGCGCGGCGGAGGTGATGCGCGAGGCGCTGGCGCAGGCCGAGGCGCTCGGGGTGCACAGCACGGCGGGGCTCATCCGTCACAACCTGGGCCTGGCGCTGGCCTTCGAGGGCGCGCTCGACGAGGGCCGCGCGCTCGAAGAGGAGGCCGTGCGGGGCTTCGTCGCGCAGGGGCACCCCCGGCTGGAGGGCTTCGCGCGGGCCTACCTCGCCCGCATCCAGTCGAGGGCGGGCGAGCACGAGGCCGCGGCGCGCGAGGCGGCGCAGGCGGTGGCGCTGCTGGGCGAGTCGGAGCCCTCGCGGGCCTTCGCGCTGGCGGTGCAGGCCGAGGCGCTCTCCGCGGCGGGGGAGGCCGCGGAGGCGCGCGAGGCGGCGGGCGAGGCGGCGGCGCTGCTGGAGAAGCTCCGGGGGATCGAGGAGGGCGAGGGGCTGATACGGCTGATGGACGCCGAGACGCGCCTCGCGACGGGCGACCGGGAGGGGGCGGCGAGGGCGCTGGCCGAGGCCTCGCGGCGGCTTCACGAGCGGGCGGCGAAGATCAGCGACGCGACCCTGCGAGCGAGCTTCCTCGAAGGGGTGCCCGAACACGCGAGGACGCTGTCTCTACGCTCTCGGCGCGATCGGGTGATGTAGAGTCCCGCGCGGCGCCGAAGCTCCCACCGATGACCGACCCACCCACAGCGCTGAAGCTCATGGTCTTCGCCGGGGGGCTCACGAGCACCCACGACCTCCCGAGCCGCGGGAGGGTGAGCCTGGGTCGCGCCAGCGACAACGAGGTCTGCATCGATGACCCGTCGGTGTCGCGGCACCACGCGGCGCTCCACCTGGGCGCCGAGGTGCTGCTCGAAGACCTGGGCAGCGCCAACGGCACCTCGCTGCGCTCGCCCATCCAGGACGCCGCGACCGCCGACCTCTCGCAGACGAAGCTGGCTCCCGGGCGCAGGGTCGCCATCGCGCCGGGGGCGTCGTTTCACCTGGGGTCGACGGTGCTGGTGCTTCGCCGCGAGGCGCGCTCGGGTGACTCGCCCTCGCCGGTGATCGCCGACGAGGCGATGCGACGGCTTCACGCCATGGTCGCTCGCGTCGCCGACGGGACCATCAGCGTGCTGCTCCTCGGCGAGACCGGCGTGGGCAAGGAGGTGCTGGCCCACGCGCTCCACGAGAGGTCTCCCCGCGCGTCGGGTCCCTTCGTGGCGCTGCACTGCGCGGCGCTGTCGGGCAGCCTGCTGGAGAGCGAGCTCTTCGGCCACGAGAAGGGCGCCTTCACCGGCGCGGTGAGCGCCAAGGCGGGGCTGCTGGAGTCCGCCGAAGGGGGGACGGTCTTCCTCGACGAGGTGGGCGAGCTCCCCCCGGACGTGCAGGTGAAGCTCTTGAGGGTCATCGAGGAGCGCAAGGTGCTCCGCGTCGGGGCGCTCCGCCCGAGGCCCATCGACGTGCGCCTCGTGTCCGCCACGCACCGCGACCTCGAGGCCGAGGTCGCCCGCGGCACCTTCCGCCAGGACCTCTACTTCCGGCTCAACGGCATCGCGCTCACGATCCCTCCGCTGCGGGAGCGCGTCTCGGAGATCGCCGAGCTCTCCCGGGTGTTCATCTCCCGCGTGGCGGGGCAGCTCTCCCGCCCGCTGGTCCCGACGCTCTCCCCGGAGGCCCTCGCGCTGCTGGAGGGCTACCGCTGGCCCGGCAACATCCGAGAGCTGCGCAACACCATCGAGCGCGCGGTGGTGCTCTGCTCGGGGCCGACGATCCTGCCCGAGCACCTCCCGCTCGACCGGATGCGCGCCGCGCCGCCGCCTCCCGTGGCCGCCGCGCCTTCCGTCGCTCCGCCTCCCGCCGGGCCGCTGCGCAGCGAGATCGAGGCGCTGGAGCGGCAGCGCATCGTCGACGCGCTGGAGCAGAGCGCGGGCAACCAGACGCAGGCCGCGACGCTGCTCGGCATGCCGCGGCGCACGCTGGTGGCGAAGCTGGTCGCGTACAACATCCCGCGCCCTCGCAAGCGGTAGAGAAGCCGCGGTTCCGGCCCCGGGGAGGGGGCTGCGATTTTCGATCGGCCGGCTGTAGGGAGTGCCCGCTACGGATCGTCGAAGAGAGCGCCCGACGATGGTTCTCGGGCGCTCACGATCCCTCCTGGAGGTACTGCGGCCATGGCTATTTCTCTTCGCGCTTCGCTCGTTGCGTTCGGACTCGCGCTCGCTCCGATGGCGGCGAGCGCCCAGCAGACGGTGGTGGTGACCAACCTCCCGCCGCCCGCCCCCATGGCGGAGACACCCACCGCATCGCCGGGTCAGGGCTTCGCCTGGGTGGCCGGCTTCTGGAACTGGAACGGCACGCAGTACGCCTGGAGCCCGGGGCACTGGGAGCGCCCGCCGCAGCCCGCGCAGAGCTGGCAGGCCCCGCAGTGGGAGCGCGAGGGCAACCGCTACCGCTTCCGCCAGGGCCGCTGGCAGGGCATGCAGCAGCAGATGCCGCAGCAGCCCATGCAGCAGCCCATGCAGCCGCAGATGCCGATGCAGCCGCAGATGCCTCCGCACATGCACCCGCAGATGCCGATGCAGCCGCAGATGCCGATGCAGCCGCAGGTTCCGGTCGCCCAGCCGGCCTACCCCTCGATGCCGCAGGCGGTGCAGGTCCCGATGGCCCCGCCGCGTCCGCGCTTCGAGCGTCGCCCTCGGATGGCGCCGCAGGGTCAGGTCTGGGTCGCCGGTCACTGGACCTGGAACAACAACCAGTGGGCGTGGAACGCCGGCCACTTCGAGGCGCCCCCGCGCCCCCGCGCCCGCTGGATGGCGCCGCAGGTGTTCCGCCGCGGCGGCAACTGGCAGGTGATGCCCGGCCGCTGGCGCTGAGAGCGCGTCGCTGAAGGCTCCGTCGCGGCGTCCGGGGAGGTGCATCCCCGGGCGCCGCGCCGCTATCGGGGGGTCACTCCACGGTGACGGTCTTGGCGAGGTTGCGGGGCTGGTCGACGTCCGTGCCGCGCAGGTCGGCCACGTAGTACGAGAGAAGCTGCAGCGGCAGGATGGTGAGCAGCGGCGTGAGCGCCTCGATCGTCGCGGGCACCTTGATGGTGTGCGTCGCGAGGTCCTTGCCCACGCGCTCGTCGTCGACGATGGCGATGACGTTGCCGTCGCGCGCCCGCACCTCCTGCACGTTGGAGAGCATCTTCTCCAGCGTGCTGTCGCTCGGCAGCAGGCACACCACCGGCATCTCCCGGTCGACCAGCGCCAGCGGGCCGTGCTTCATCTCGCCGCCCGCGTAGCCCTCGGCGTGCACGTACGAGATCTCCTTCAGCTTGAGCGCGCCCTCCAGGGCGATGGCGCTCGAGAGCCCCCGCCCGAGGAAGAGCGCGTCGCGCGTGTGGAGGATCGACCGGGCCACCGACTCCACGTGCTTCGCCCCGTCGAGCGCGGTGCGCATCTTGTGGGGGATCTGCACGAACTCCGTGAGCAGCGCGTGGGCCTTCTCGGCGGAGAGCGCCCCGCGGCTGCGCCCCAGGTGGACGGCCAGCATCGTGAGCGCCGCGAGCTGCGCGGTGAAGCACTTGGTGCTGGCCACGCCGATCTCCGGGCCGGCGTGGGTGTAGAGCGTCCCGTGGGCCATGCGGGCGATGGCGCTGCCCTGCACGTTGACCACCGCGAGGATGCGGGCGCCGCGCTCCTTGGCCTCCTTGGCGGCGGCCAGCGTGTCGGCGGTCTCGCCGGACTGGGACACCGCCACCACCAGGTCGCCTTCGCCCACCACCGGGTCGCGGTAGCGGAACTCGCTCGCCAGCTCGGCCACCGCGGGCACCCGCGCCAGCCCTTCGAGCAGGTACCGGCCGTGCAGCGCGGCGTGGTAGCTGGTGCCGCACGCGAGGAAGACCACCCGCTTCACGGCCCTGGCGTCCTCGACGCCGATGCCCATCTCCCCGGGCTCGAGCAGCGCGTCCTCCATGGAGACCCGGCCGCGCAGCGTGTCCTCGAGCGCCCTCGGCTGCTCGTGGATCTCCTTCAGCATGAAGTGCTTGTACCCGCCGCGCTCGGCCTGCATCAGCGACCAGGTGATGCGCGTGGCGGCCCGCTCGACGCGCTGGCCCCCGACGGTCTCGATGCGCGCGCCCTGGCGGGTGATCTCCGCCATCTCGCCGTCTTCCAGGAAGATCACGTCGCGGGTGTGCGCGAGGAGGGCGGGCACGTCGCTGGCGGCGAGCATCACCCCTTCGCCCACGCCCAGCACGAGCGGCGAGGCGTTCTTGGCCAGCACGATGCGCGACGCGTCGGAGCGCGAGAGCACCGCGATGGCGTAGGCGCCGCGGATGACCTTGAGGGTCTCGCGCACCGCCTCGAAGAGGTCGAGGCCGCGCTGCGTGGCGAGGTCGACCAGGTGCGCGACGATCTCCGTGTCGGTGTCCGAGTGGAACTCCCGGCCCTGCGCCCGGAGCGTGCTCTTGAGCTCGACGTGGTTCTCGATGATGCCGTTGTGCACCACGGCGATGTCGCCGGAGACGTGCGGGTGGGCGTTGCGCTCGGCGGGCTTGCCGTGCGTCGCCCAGCGGGTGTGCCCGATGCCCGTGGTGCCGTGCACCGGGTCGCGGGCGAGCACGTCACCGAGGGCGGTGAGCTTGCCCGCGGCGCGCCGCACGTTGAGGTCGCGGCCGTCGTGCACCGCGACGCCAGCGCTGTCGTAGCCGCGGTACTCCAGCCGACGGAGCCCCTCCAGCAGGATGGGAGCACACTCTTCGTTGCCGACGTAGCCGATGATGCCGCACATGCGTGGATCGCCTCCGGGTCTCTGGTTGGACGCCGCGGCGGAGGATGTCCAACGCCGCGGGCGGGCACAACCTTGCACGGTGGGGTCTCGATGGCGAGTGGTCGAAACGAGGGGCGCGGTCGGTCGCGGGGCGCGGGCGGTCGGGATGGGGGGGGACTGACGGAAGGGGAGCGGAGGCTCAGTCGGGCTCGCGCTCTCCGACGGCGCGGCGCAGTCGGGCGAGGGCCTCGCGCAGGTCGACGTTGGCGTTGACCAGGGCCAGGCGGGCGCGCAGCAGGTCGAGCTCGGCGTCCGTGAGGTCGCTGGACACCGCGCTCCCGGCCTGGAAGCGCTCGCGGCGGACGCGGTAGCTCTCCTCGGCGGAGACGAGCTGCCGCCGCGCGGACTCGATGGCGGCGTTGGCGGTCTGCGCGGCGATCCACACGCTGCGCACCTCGATCTCGGTGCCCTCGCGGAGCTGCGCGAGCTGCGCCACCAGGGCCGCGCGCTGGGCGCTCAGCCGGTTGGCGGCGGCGTTGGCGGAGAAGGCCCCGGTGGGCGACCACTGCGCCTGGATCGTCGCGCTCCAGGTGGCGTTGAACTCCTGGGTCTGCGGGACGAAGCGGGAGTTGGGGTTGGCGTAGTCGACGCTGAACTGCCCGGAGATGCTCGGGTACACCCCGGCGCGCGCCGCCGACACGTTGGCCGCGAGCGCCCGGGACTGCCGGTCGAGGCTCAGCAGCTCCGGCCGCGCGGCCACCGCCCGCTCGATGAGCTCGCGCGCGCTGCCGGGCATGCGGAGCTCGCCGTCGAGGGACTCGCCCAGCGTGAGGGGCTCGGCCTCGCCCACGTGCATCCGCTGCCGGAGCTGCGCCTCCGCGAGGCTCTGGCCCTCCCGCGCGGACAGCACGATGCGCTCGCTCTCGGCGACCTGCGCGTCGACGCGCAGCAGCTCGACCCGCGCCACGGTGCCGGCCTCGACGAAGCGCCGGAGGTCCTGCTGGTGCTGCTGCGCGGTCTCGAGCGCCTGCTGCGCCACCGCGAGCTGCCCCTGGGCGCGCATGTACTCGTAGAACGCGACGCGCGCCTCGGTGGCCGCCGCCGAGCGCGACGAGAGCTCGTCGAGGCGCCGCGCCTCCACCGTGAGCCCCGCGGCCTCGTACACCCTCGCCAGGCGAAACGGGATGTCCGACAGCGGCACCGACACCGTCGCGTTGAGCAGGATGTTGTCGAGGATGACCGGGAACGAGAAGCCCGTGCTCGCCGTCGACGGCGCGGCCGAGGGGATGGGCCCGGAGCCCGCGGGGCACGTCACCGCGCCGCCCGCGGTGCGGCTCCCCAGCATGATGCCGCCGTTGGTGTCGACGCAGAAGGGCGTCGAGCTGCTGGCCGCGGAGCCGAAGTTCAACACCGGGGGAGTGATGGGGGAGAGCCGCGTGTACCGCGCCGTCAGCGAGATCTGCGGGATCATCGCCACCACCGCCTCGGTGCGCCCGGCCTCCGCCGCCTCGGTGCTGGCCTGCGCCGCGCGCACCGAGAGGCTCGTGCGCACCGCGCGCGACGCCACCCGATCGGCGGTCAGGCCCCCGGGCTGCGCCGTGAGCGCCGCCGGCAGCCCGACCGGGGCCCGCGCCTCCGCGCCCTCCGTCTCCGCCGCGGGAGGCGTCTGTCCCCACGCGCCGCTCGCTGCGAGAACCGTCGCCGCTGCGGCGCACCACCGACCCGTTGATCTCATTCTTCCTTCTCCGCGTTCTGCACTGCCGCCGCCGCGCGCCCGAAGAGCTCCGCGACGGTCTCCATGGCCTGGACGATCCGGTCCTGGTCTTCCGACGAGAGCTTTTCGAGCACGTTTCTGTGCCGCTCCCGCATCACCTTGCGCTGCTGCTCCACCATCGCCCGCCCCCGCGCCGTGATGGCCACCATCACCGTCCGCCGGTCCGCCGGGAGCGGCTTCTTCTGCACGAAGCCCAGCCGGGCGAGGCGCCCGACGATCTCGCTGAGCGTGCTCTGCGCCCCCGGAAACGACTGCCGCAGCTCCGTCAGGCTGGTGGGCCCGCGCTCCTCCAGCGCGCGCAGCAGGATGCCCTGGTGCGGCGTGAGGTCGGTCTCGTCGCAGCTCGAGCGCATGAGCCGGGGCATCACCAGCGCCATCTGGTCCATCAAGGCGCTGAGGTGATTCAACCTTCGCTCGATCATGGGGTCGGTCATGGCCTCCGTGGGGCGTCGACGTGGGGTGCCCGAGGGGCGCTCAGCCATTCCATCGGGTTACGATGCATCGAAGCATCTGGGGGATGCAACCCCCCTGGTCAAGAACACCCATACCTCTTAACAACCCGTATCATCGCTGCGTAACGCGGTGCGGCGTCGAGGCCTCAGGAAAATACTTCGTGACACGATTGATCTTGGGTCGACTTCGGTGCATCTCATCCCCGGCGGTCGACCGTCGCGCGCCGCCCACCCTCTCGAACCCGTGGATAGGGAACATGCATAGAGACTCCAAGTTCACCTCGACCCTCGTGACGATCCTCGCGCTCGGGGCGCTGCCGATGGTCGGCTGCAAGAAGCCCGCGCCCGAGGGGGCCTCTCCCGTGGCGCTCACGGCCGAGAGCGCCGCGCCGGTGCGGGTGACCGTCGCCGCGGCGCAGGCCCGGCAGGTGCCCGACGTGCTCTCCGCCACCGGCACCCTGGTGCCCGATCAGCAGTCCCAGGTGACCGCGCTGGTGCCGGGCCGCGTGACCGCGGTGCTGGTCGAGCGCGGCTCTCAGGTGCGCGAGGGCGACCCCATGCTCCGGCTGCGAGACACCGACTACCGCGCCAACGCGGCGACGGCCTCCGCGGCGGCGGCTCAGGCCCGGGCGCGCCTCGGCCTCGACGCCAGCGGCGGTCGCTTCGACCCCGAGGCCGCCGCGGAGGTGCGCGCCGCGGCCGCGCAGCGCGACATCGCCGACGACGGCCTGCGCCGCGCCGAGCAGCTCCACACCGGCGGCAGCATGTCCGACGCGGAGTACCAGCGCGTGCTGCTCCAGGCGACCGCCGCGAGGGAGCAGTACCGCGCGGCGCTCAACGGCACCCGCGCGGGCTACTTCGCCTACCAGCAGGCGCGCGAGGCGGTCGCGACGGCGCAGCGCTCGGTGGCCGACTCGGTGGTGCGCGCCCCCTTCACCGGCGAGGTGGCCGAGCGCACGGCCAACGTGGGCGAGTTCGTCACGGCGCAGCGCGCGGTGGTCACCCTGGTGAAGATCGACACGCTGCGCATGGAGATCCAGATCCCGCAGGAGCGCTTCGCCCAGGTGCGCCCCGACCAGGCCGTGGAGGTGCGCGTCGACGCGTGGCCCGATCGCATCTTCCGGGGCACGCTCCGTTACATCTCCGCGGCGGTGCGCGCCGACACCCGCGCGCTGGTGGCCGAGGCGGTGATCCCCAACGCCGAGCGCGTGCTGCGCCCGGGGCTCTTCGCGACGGCGCGCATCGCCCTCGGCACGCAGCGCGCGGCGGTGGCCATCCCCGCCCGGGCGGTGCTCTCCGAGGCGGGCACCAACCGGGTCTTCGTGGTGCAGAACGGCCGCGTGCAGACCCGGGTGGTGACGCTGCTCGACCGCGACGGCGACCAGGTGCTCATCGAGCGCGGCATCGCCCCGGGCGAGCAGGTGGCGACGGACAACCTCAACCGCCTCGGCGACGGCGTCGCGGTGACCCAGTAATCAGCGCAGGCACGGAGTACTTCGATGCAATGGTTGGCGGCCTTGTGTGTCCGGCGCCCGGTGTTCACCTGGGTGCTCATCCTCGCGTTGGTGGTGGTCGGCGTGGCGAGCCTGCGCGGCCTCGGCGTCGACCGCTTCCCCAACATCGACTTCCCGGTGGTGGTGGTGAGCACGGTGCTCCCCGGGGCGTCGCCGGAGCAGGTCGAGACGGAGGTATCCGACAAGATCGAGGAGCAGCTCAACTCCATCTCCGGCCTCGACGAGCTGCGCTCCAACTCCTTCGAGGGCCTCTCGGTGGTGGTGGCGCGCTTCGACCTCGACAAGGACACCGCCGTGGCCGCGCAGGAGGTGCGTGACCGCGTCAACCGCACGCTGTCCCGGCTGCCCGCGGGCATCGAGCAGCCGCGCGTCGAGCGCATGGACCCGGACGCCGCGCCGGTGATGCTGGTGGCGCTCTCGGCGCCGCGCACGTCCCGCGAGCTCACGGAGTACGCCGACCGGGTGCTGCGCCGGCGCATCGAGTCGCTCAACGGCGTCGGCAGCGTGAACGTGCTCGGCGGCCGCGCCCGGCAGATCAACGTGGTGCTCGACCCGGGGCGCCTGCAGTCCTTCGGGCTCACCGCGACGGACGTGCAGCGCTCGCTCGCCTCGCAGAACGTGGAGATCCCCGGCGGCAACGTCGCCCAGGGCGCGACGACCTTCTCGCTGCGCGTGATGGGCCGCGTGGCCACCATCGCGGAGATGGGCGACCTCGTGGTGACCACCCGCGGCGGCCTCGGGGTGCGCATCCGCGACGTGGGCCGCGTGGAGGACGGCGAGGAGGAGGCGAGCTCCGCGGCGATGGTCAACGGCCGCGACGTGGTGATGCTCTCCATCGCCAAGCAGTCGGGCACCAACACCCTCGCGGTCATCGACAGGCTGCAGGAGCGCATCGCCGAGGTGCGCCCCGACCTGCCGCCGGGCTTCCGGCTGGAGGTGGTGCGCGACGAGAGCGAGTTCGTCCGCAACGCCATCGGCGCGGTGGAGGAGCACCTGGTCATCGGCGGCATCCTGGCGGCCCTCGTCGTGCTGCTCTTCCTCTGGAACGGCCGGTCGACCCTCATCGCCGCGCTCGCGATCCCGACCTCCATCATCTCGACCTTCGGTCTCATCAAGGCCATGGGGCTCACGCTCAACGTGATCACCATGCTGGCGCTCACCCTCGCGGTGGGCATCGTCATCGACGACGCCATCGTGGTGCTGGAGAACATCTTCCGCTTCATCGACGAGAAGGGCGTCTCCCCGCGGCGCGCGGCGGTGCTGGCCACCAAGGAGATCGGCCTCGCGGTGCTGGCCACCACCCTGTCGCTCATCGCGGTGTTCCTCCCGGTGGCCTTCATGGGCGGCATCGTGGGGCGCTTCATGGGCTCCTTCGGCTTCACCATGAGCTTCGCCATCGGCGTGTCGCTGCTGGTGTCCTTCACGCTCACCCCGATGCTCTCCGCGCGGTGGCTCAAGCCCAGCCCCAAGTACCTCCCGGAGCACATGCTCCAGGAGGTCGAAGGCGAGCCCGAGCCCGAGGAGGACCCCGACGTGGAGTTCTCCGACCCCGCGGCGGAGCCCCGCGCCGAGGAGGTGGAGGGCTACCGCCAGTGGTCCGCGCGCACCCGCGTGCTGCCGCCCGCCTACCTCGCCAGCGGCCACGCGGCCACCGGGCTCTACGGCCTGGTCGAGGGCGTCTACCTCCGCGCGCTGGCCTTCGTCATGAGGCACCGCTGGGTCGTCGGCCTCGCGATGGTGGGGGTCTTCCTCTCGACCATTCCCCTCGTGAAGGTCGTGCAGAAGAACTTCCTCCCGCTCGACGACGAGTCGCGCTTCGACGTGAGCATCCGCGCCCCGGAGGGCATGTCGCTCGCGCAGACGCAGCTCGTCACCGAGCGCATGGCCCGGGAGATCCGCCAGCTCCCCGGGGTGCTGCTCACCGTGGCCACGGTGGGATCGCCGCCCGGCGACCCGAGCGGCCGCGGCAGCAACCAGGCCTCGCTCTTCGTCCGCCTCGTGCCGGCCAACCGCCGCGCCGACGACCAGCAGGCCATCATGGGCCGGGTGCGCACCCAGGTGGTGCCGCACTTCGTCGCCGAGCACCTCCGGGTCTCCGTGTCGGCGGTCAACGCCTTCGGCAGCGGCTCGGCGGCCGACTCCGCGGCGATCCAGTACGTGCTGAAGGGGCCGGACCTCGAGCGCCTGGGCACCTACTCGCAGCAGCTCCTCGCGCGCGTGCGCAACCTCCCCGGCGTCGTCGACGCCGACACCACCCTGGTGACCGGCAAGCCCGAGCTCCGGGTGCGCATCAACCGCCCCCGCGCGGCGGACCTCGGCGTGAGCGCGCTCGACATCGCCAACACCCTGCGGATGCTCGTCGGCGGCGTGCAGGTGTCGAACTTCAACCAGGGCGGCGAGCAGTACGAGGTCTGGATCCGCGCCGCCGAGGACGCCCGCATCACCACGGCGGCCATCGAGCAGATGACCATCCCGACGGCGGTGCCCGGGCGCAGCGTGCGGCTCGCCGACGTGGTGGAGATCAGCCCCGCGGTGGGCCCCGCGTCGATCCAGCGCCTCGCGCGGCAGCGCATCGTGACCGTCTACGCCAACGTCGTCCCGGGCACCTCCGAGGCGGCGGTGATCGCGCAGTTCAACGCCGCGCGCGAGGCGCTGCACATGGACGCGGGCTTCACCGCCGACCTCGCCGGCCGCTCGAAGGAGCTCGGCCGCGCGGGCCAGAGCTTCGCGCTCGCGTTCATCATGTCGCTGGTGTTCATGTACCTGGTGCTGGCGGCCCAGTTCGAGAGCTGGATCCACCCGATCACCATCCTCATCTCGCTGCCGATGTCGGTGCCCTTCGCGGTCTTCTCGCTGGTGGTCCTCGGCCAGTCGATGAACATCTTCTCGACCCTGGGCATCCTCGTGCTCTTCGGCATCGTGAAGAAGAACTCCATCCTCCAGGTCGACCACATGCGCGACCTGCGCCGCCAGGGCCTCGGCCGCGCCGACGCCGTGATGATCGCCAACCGCGACCGGCTGCGGCCCATCCTCATGACCACCGTGGCCTTCGTGGCGGGCATGATCCCGCTGGCCATCTCCAGCGGCGCCGGCTCCGGGACCAACCGCGCGATGAGCTCCGTCATCATCGGCGGCCAGACCCTCTCGCTGGCGCTCACGCTCCTCGCGACCCCGGTCGTCTACTCCTTCTTCGACGACCTCTCGCACTCCAGGCGCGTCGCCGCCGTCACCCACGCGCTGGGCTGGCCCGTCCGCGCCCTCTCCGAGCTCTTCGGCAAGAAGGCCCCCGCGCCCGCCCCCTTCGGCGACGACTCCGAGCGCACCCGCGAGCACAACATCCCTCGCTGACCATCAGATCCCCCTCCGGGGAGCGCTCTCCTTGACGTATCCCTGTTGCAATGACAGCGTCGTCGCGTTAACGACCCCATCGCGAGCCTGGACGCTGTTTCGCTCCACCGACATCCCCTTCATTGGCATAGACGCCGGGCGTCGACCCGGCGCTCGACACCCCCCATAGGCAGGTCAACACATGCACCAAGGTGGCTTCTCGCTCATCCGTCTCTTCACCTCCTTCGCGATGCTCGGGGCGGAGTGGGTGATGTGGGTCCTGGTGGCGCTGTCGGTGGCGTCGGTGGCGCTGATGCTGGAGCGGGCCCGGTACTACCGCTCGCTCGGCGACGACCTGGAGAAGCTTGGCGACGAGGTGCGCGGGCTGCTTCGCAAGGGCGACCTGGCGGGCGCGAGGGCCCGGCTGGAGAAGTCCCCCTCGCCGGCCGCGTCGGTGGCGCTGGCGGGCCTCGCGGAGTTCGACAGCGGCTTGAAGAGCGCCGAAGAGGCGATGGCGGGCGCGACGGTGCGGGTGCGGCTCAACCTCGAGAGCTACCTGAGCTTCCTCGGCACCGTCGGCAACAACGCCCCCTTCGTGGGCCTCTTCGGCACCGTCATCGGCATCATCCAGGCCTTCGACAAGCTGCGCGCGGGTGAGTCCGCCGCGCGCGACGCCGCTCGCCGCGCGGCCCAGGCGGGCGGGGCGATGGCCCCCACGCTCGACACCGGGGCCGTGATGGGCACGCTCGCCGAGGCGCTGGTGGCGACGGCCATCGGGCTGCTGGTGGCGATCCCCGCGGTGGCGGCCTTCAACTACTTCCAGCGGCGGGTGAAGTCGCTGGTGGCCTCGAGCGACACGCTCTCCCACGTGGTGACCGCTAGCCTGGCGGCGGCGCCCGCCTCGAAGAAGGACTGAGCACCTAACCATGGGAGGCGGATCACAGTCGGAAGACGAAGGCGCCATCACGGGCATCAACGTCACGCCCTTCGTCGACATCGCGCTGGTGCTGCTGATCATCTTCATGGTCACCGCCAAGTACATCGTGACCCCGCAGGCCATCCCGGTAGACCTGCCGCGCGCCAGCACCAGCAACGCCGTCAGCGTGGCGGTGGCGGTGAGCGTCGACGCCAGCGGGGCGATCTTCGCCGACACGCGCCCCGTCACCGAAGAGCAGCTCATCGCGTTCATGCGAGAGCGCCACCGCGACAACGCCGAGGTGCGCGCCATCATCGCCGCCGACCAGCGCGTGCCGCACGGCCGCGTGGTGCACGTCATCGACCTGGTGCGACGCGCGGGCGTGACCAAGTTCGCCATCCAGACGCAGGCCGAGGGCAACGCCGAGGTCACGCCGTGAAGGGGAGCCGCGTCGCCATCGTCGAGCCGGAGGGGCCGCGTCGCCCGGTCGTGCGTCCCCTCGATCGTTCGCGCGCGCTGCCCGCCTCGCTGGCTGGCGCGGCGGCGCTGCACGGTCTGCTGGCGCTGCTGCTGGTGGCCCTGAGCCGCATGGCGAGGCCCCATGAGCTCCCCGCGCCGGTGGTCTCCGAGGTCGACATCGAGGTGCCGCCTCCGCCGCCGCCCGTGCCTCCCCCTCCGCCGCCGCCTGCCGCGGCCGAGCCGCCTCCTCCGCCTCCTGCTCCGGTCGCCCGCGCTGCGCCCGCGCCGCGCCCGGTCGCCGAGCCACCTCCTCCTCCGCCGCCCCCCGCGCCCACGGCGCCTCCGCCCTTGATGGTCGCCGACGAGCAGTCCAACGACCCATCGACCGACACCGTGGCGACGGGCACCAACACCGGCTTCCGCGGCGGCGACATCGCCAACAACGGCGTCGCCAACCAGGGTCCGGTGCGCAACGCCGACCCCAACGGAGTCCCCGGGGGGACGGGCACCCGGCCCGCCCCGCTCCCCACGTCGCTGAGCGACGCCGACCTGAGCGAGCGCCCCCGCATCGAGTGCGACGAGGACTCCCTCCGCAACTTCTTCCCGGAGGAGGCCCAGGAGCGAGGGCTCACCGGGATGAGGGTGCGGGTGCGGGTGAGCGTCGACGCCAGCGGGGCGATCACCCGGGCGCAGTCCATGGAAGACCCCGGCTTCGGCCTGGGGCGGGCCGCCGAGCGGGCTGTGATGAACGGCTGCCGGGCGTCCACCCCGAGGGCCCGTGACGGCCGGGCGGTCGCCACGATCACCACCTTCCGGCTCAACTTCGAGCTGGAGTGAGCGTCCGGGGCGCCGTAGACGCTTGACACTGATCGACCCGACGCGCTGTAACCTCGCGCAACGATGTACCTCGGTCGCGTGGTCGGAACCTGCGTCGCCACCCAGCGCTCCCCCGGCCTGGAGGGGATTCGCTTGCTGGTGGTCGAGCCCGTGGACAACAGCGGGCGGGTGACCGGCGCCCCCTTCGTGGCCGTGGACACGGTGAGCGCGGGCCCCGGCGAGATGGTCTTCCTGGTGGGCGCCCGAGAGGCCTCGCTGGCGCTGGAGCAGCCCTTCGTCCCGGTCGACGCGGCCATCGTGGGCCTGGTCGACGAGGTGCACATGGCCGACGGGGCGAAGGGATTCCTCCGGGGCCGCGACGACGCCAGGGGGCCGCAGTGAAGGTCGCCCGCGTGGTCGGAACGCTCACCGCGACGGTTCACCAGTCCTCGTACGACGGCCAGACGCTGCTGGTGTGCGCGCCGGTCGACGCGCGCGGCGCCGTGGTGGGGGACGTCTTCGTGGCGGTCGACCGGGCGCAGGCGGGGGTCGGTGACACGGTGCTCGTCAACGCCGAAGGGGGCGGGGCGAGGCTGGTGTTCGGGCGAAAGCTGACCGACCCGCTGGCGATCCAGGACGTGATCGTGGGCGTGGTCGACGCCTACCACGAGGAATGATGGAGACGCGGACTCGGGAGGAGATCGTCCGGGCGTGCGGGTACCTCGTGACCCGCGGATGGGTGGCCAACCACGACGGCAACGCCTCGGCGAAGTCCTCGCCGCAGCGCTACCTCTGCACGCCCGGCGCGACCCACAAGTCCGTCATCCGCGCGCAAGACCTGCTGGTCACCGACGCGGCGGGCAAGCAGCTCTCCGGGCGGGGGAAGACCTTCTCGGAGTACGCGCTGCACCTCGCGGTTTACAGGTCCCGTAAAGACGTCCGGGCGGTGATCCACGCGCACCCGCCCTTCGCCACGGCGCTCGGGGCGAGCGGTCGAGAGCTGGTGACCTTCCTCCCGGAGGCGGTGGTGTCGCTGGGGGCGAAGGTTCCGTTGGTGCCGCTGGCGGCGCCCGGGGCCGCGGCGGCGAAGGCCCTGGAGCCCTTCCTGGCGGGCCACGACGCGGTGCTCATCGCCGGCAACGGGGTCTTCGCCTGGGGCGACGACATCGAGCAGGCGCTGCTGCGGCTGGAGCTGGTCGAGCACCTCGCCACCATCGCCACGCAGGCCCAGGTGTGGGGCGGTCCCCAGCCGCTGCCGCAGGAGATGGTCGCGGCGCTTCTCGAAGCGCGCAAGAAGGCCTTTCCGTCGAAGGGCTGAGCGGGCGCGACGATGACCACCGAGCTCAGCGAGTGTCCCTGGTGCAGGCGCCCCCGCACGCCGACGACCTGCGCGTGCCGAGGGTGCGTCGAGATCACCCCCCACTGCGACTGCGACGAGGCGAGCGAAGACCTCCTCGCCTTCGAGGGCCTCTGCCCGGGCTGCCGCGCCGCCGGGTGCCTCGAGCGCCTCGCGGCCTTCGAGCGCTGCACCCGGCTGGCGCCGTAGTCCCCCCGCGCTACGCGCCTTCCAACGGCCCGACGGCTTACGGGGTGCGCGCCTTCGGTCTCGCCAGCGCGGCGAGCAGCGCCGTCACTCCGTCGGCGTCCAGGCCATCCACCTCGAAGCGCGCCCCCGCGCCGGGCTTCGTCGCGCGCGCCGTCACGGTCACCTCGACCGAGCGAGCGTGGAGGGCCTTCGTCAGTCGGGCGGCCAGCGTCACGTCCTCCTTCGCCGGGCGGTTGCCGCGACGGTCGGACGGCGCTCCCTCCTCGGCGAGGTGAGCCCGAACCTGCGCGGCCGCGTCGTCGAGCGCCCGCGAGCTCGCGCCCTTCACGACGAAGCTCGGACCACCCGGCCACAGCGCGATGGTCTTCTCCGCGAGGATCGCGTCGGTGTCATCGGTCTCGGTCGCGTCCGCGAGGGCGAGCATGGCGTTGATGCGGGTGTGGCCGAGGCGCGCGAAGCGCTCCGCGTCGACGGCGTCGGCCGCGCGACGGAGCCGGTCGACGGTGGACCGGGCGAGCCCGAGTTCGCGGTCGGCGGCCTCGTAGATGGTCGCGTATCCGATGGCGGCGAGGAGCTTCGGGGCGTCGAGGTCGCGGAGGGCGAGCGCCATCTCGTAGAGGCCGCGCTCTGCCCCCTGGAGCGCTCCCTTCGCTCGAGCCAGCGCGGCGCGCGCGGCCTTGAGGTGCGTCGCGGCGGAGGCCTCGTGGAGCGCCTTCGCGCGAGAGGCGAGCGCCGGGGGGAGGGGCTTCTTCGCGGGGGCCTTCTTCGCGGTCGCCATCGGAGAACGATCGCACCGACCCGACGCGGTGGTCCATGGACAAGTCGGTCTCCGATGTTGGTGGCCGCCCAGATGGAAGAAGAAACCGCAAGGGCGCAAGGGTCGCAAGGGAGGGAGGGAAGGAGGAAGGGAGGGAGGGAAGGAGGAACGGAGGAAGGGAAGGAGGAACGGAAGGAGGAAGGGAGGAAGGTCGCTCTCGTCAGTGGCCTTTCCGTGAGTGGAAGGTCTCGCCAGTTCGGTCTTGCGGCTCGAGCGATTGGTTGCGCGCGATGCGCTTCACGCCTCGCAGCAACACGGGCACCTTGAAGTTGATCAGGAGCGCGAGCGGAAGTCCTGTGGCCTTCAGGTATGACAGGGCCTGTGCGACGTGGACCTCGTTGAGCTGCTCTACGGCCTTGATCTCCACGATGACGCTCCGCTCGGCGAGCAGATCCAACCGCCCCGCGCCAACCTCCTGCCCCTTGTACTCGACCCGAAACGCCGCCTGCCGCTCGAAGCTCACACCCCGCAGCCCGAGTTCGATCTCGAGGGCCGCCTGGTACACCAACTCGAGATATCCTGGCCCGAGGTGCCGATGCACCTCGATCGCCGCGTTCAGCACGCGTCGTGCGACCTCGTTCACCCCCACCGGAGTCTCACAAAACCTCGGCGGTGATCCGACGGATAGCCCCTCTTCCCCCTGCGACCCTTGCGCCCTTGCGGTTTCTTCTTCTCTCGTCACGCCGCGACGCTCCCTCTGACCACCACCACCACTGGCAACCTGGCAGGTCGCGTCCGCTCCCCAATGGTCGCGGCCAGGATCTGGCCGCCGACAGCCTACGCGGGTGAACCCATTCACCCGCGCGGGTGAACCCATTCACCCGCGCAGGTGAACCCGTCGCCGCCCGCTACGCGTCGTTGGCCGCGGCCATCATCGGCGGCGGCTCCACCGTCTTCAGGGCCACCGCGCGGATCGCGTCCTTCAGCCTCCCCCGCAGCGCCGCGTCGCCCAGGAGCCCCTCCCTCGCGCGCTCGCGGCCGTTGCCCAGGTGCTGCCCCGCGAAGGACATGTGCGTACCCGACTTCTCGATCACACCGCGCTCGACGCCGGTGTCGATGAGCTCGGCCACCGCGTCGATGCCCTGCCCGTAGCGCACGTCGAACTCCGCCTCGCGGAAGGGCGGCGCCAGCTTGTTCTTCACCACCTTCACCCGGGTGCGGTTGCCCTGCACCTCGTCGCCGCTCTTCAGCGACCCGATGCGCCGCACGTCGAGCCGCACCGTCGCGTAGAACTTCAGCGCGTTGCCGCCCGTCGTCGTCTCCGTGCTCCCAAAGACCACGCCGACCTTGTTGCGGATCTGGTTGATGAACAGGATGCACGCGTTGTTGCGGTGCGCCACCGCCGTGAGCTTGCGCAGCGCCTGGCTCATCAGCCGCGCCTGAAGGGCCATGTGCTGGTCGCCCATGTCGCCCTCGAGCTCCGCCTTCGGTACCAGCGCCGCCACGCTGTCGATCACCACCAGCTCCACGGCGCCGGAGCGCACCAGCGCGTCGGTGATCTCCAGCGCCTGCTCGCCGTTGTCGGGCTGCGAGATCAGCAGCGACGACAGGTCGACCCCCAGCGCCTGCGCGTAGGCCACGTCGAGCGCGTGCTCGGCGTCGATGAAGGCCGCCACCCCGCCCCCGCGCTGCACCTCCGCGATGGCGTGCAGCGCGAGCGTGGTCTTGCCCGAGCTCTCCGGTCCGAACACCTCCACGATGCGCCCGCGGGGGTAGCCGCCCGCGCCCAGCGCCAGGTCGATGGCCAGCGAGCCCGACGGGATCACCGCCACCGGCTCCCGCGCCTCGCCCTCCGCGAGGGTCATCACCGCCCCCTTGCCGAACTGCTTCTCCAGCATCCCGATCGCCGAACGCACCGCCCGCAGCTTCTCCGTCACGCCCATCTTGTTCACCGTGTGAGTCCTTTCGACCGCCGCGAAGTGCGTCGGTCGAGGGGAGCCATCGCGAGCGACGTGCCACTCGAAAACCACGGTAATCATAGCCTTCGTGGGGTGGCGGCGGGTGGCGGCGGGGGTGGCGGCGGAGTCGGGTGTACGCCGTTGCGGTAGGCTCTCGCGGCACCGTTGCCCGAAGAGAGAAGACCCCCTCCGATGCCCATCGCCCGAAGCACCCCCTGGATCGTCCTCGTCGGCCTCACCCTCGGCTGTGGAAGCAGCGTGACCACGGGCGCTCCCACCATCGACGCAGGCAGCACCCCGACCGATCTCGGCCAGCGCCTCGACACGGGCTCGGCCGTCGACACGGGCTCGGCCGTGGACACCGGCTCGGCCGTCGACACGGGCTCGAGCGTTGATGCGGGGCAGGCGACGGATGTGGGCTTCCCGCTCGACCTGGGTGTCGGCCGATGCCGCCGCTCGGGCGACTGCGGCCCCGCCCGCGAGTGCCGCTTCGACGAGCCGGGCTGCGGGATGCTCGGGATGTGCACGTTCATCACCGACTGCGCCGCCATCACGCCCTACTGCGGCTGCTCGGGCGAGACCTTCATGGCCTGCCCCACCGCGCCCCTCGAGCCGTGGGTGACCCGCGGGGCCTGCGCTCCCGACGCCGGACCCGCCGTGGACGCGCCGCCCTCACCCGATGCCGCGCAGTGCGCCGGCGCCAGCCTCGGCCGCGGCGGCGGCTACTGCGCGGGTCCCGCCGACGGACCCCTCCCGGTCACCTGCTGCACCGGCTGGAACTGCGACCCGCGCATGGTGGCCTGCAACCGCGTCCCCCCGACGTGTCCGGCCGGTGAGGTCCCGTCGGTGAGCTTCTCCTGCTACGGGCCCTGCGTCCCCGCGACGCACTGCGCGCCCATCGCCTGCGAGCGGGGGTGTCAGCCCGGATGGTCCTGCGACGCCGCGACCAACACCTGCCGCTTCGGTACCTGACTCAGCTCTGGAAGGCGGCCGCCAGGGCCCACGCCAGCGAGAGGGTGTTGGGGTCGCGGTCGCGCTGCCCGGCGCGCGCCCGACGGGCGGGAGCCCCGGCGTCGATGGGCGCGGCGTTGCAGCGGGCGAGGGCGTCGCGCAGCTTCGCCCGGGCCTCGTGCATGCGCCAGGCGATGGTCCCCTCGGGGCAGTTGAGCACCGCGGCGGCCTCGGGGTGGCTCAGGCCCTGTAGCGTGGTGAGCGCGACGGTGGTGCGGAGCAGCGGCGAGAGCTGGTCGAAGGCCCACAGGAGCTGGCCGTAGCGCTCGCGCAGCTCGATGGCGTGGTGGGGGTGGGAGTGCCCGTCGGCGGCCACGGCCAGGGTGACGCGAGGGTCGTCGGGGTCGATCATCGGGCGGCTCGCGGAGCGCTGGCGCACCTGGAGGGCGCGGTTGACGGCGATGCGGTAGATCCAGGTGAAGAAGGCGCTGCGGCCCTCGAAGTTGCGGAGCTGCTCCCAGGCGCGGAGGAAGACGTCCTGGGTCACGTCGTCGGCGTCGGACTGGTTGGCCGTGAGCTGCAGCGCCAGGGCCCGGATGCGCGGGCGGAAGCGGTGCACCAGCTCCTGGAAGGCGCGGGCGTGCCCGTCGCGGGCGGCGCGCACCAGCGCGTCGGTGGGTACCGGCGGAGGACCGGGCGCCACGGGGAGCGCTCGGTCGGGCGTCAGGCGCGGGCGACGGGATGCAACCATTGAAAGACTCCGATGGGGACCGATGGGGGATCCTTGGGTCACGAAAATCATCAGAGGGCTCCAAGAGGGCTCCCACCGGGGGCGAGAGGGTAGGATCGTGCCTGCTGGTGACGCTTGGAGGGATGGGAATGGAAGAACACGAAGACCTCCCCGCCGTGTGGGATGAAGCCCTGCTCGCCCGCACGAGGCCCGCGCTGGTGGTCAACCACCGGGTCGATCGCTTCCGGGGCGAGGCGCTGACCGCGAGGCTCTCGGCGCTGGCGCCCGAAGACCGGGAGATCGCCCATGGGCTCTACGAGTGGCTGGGCGCCGTCGAGGGCATCGCCGGGGCGACGGGCGATCCGCCGGAGGAGCGGGCCCGGAGGCTGAGGGCCCATCTCGACGCGAACCCCGTGGGGCGGAGGGTGAGGGCGATGCAGAGCTTCGGGCGGGCGACGGCCGCGCTGGGGAGCGACCCGGTGATCGCCAAGGTGCTGCACGACGTCCGGGGCGGTCCGCTCACCGGGCTGATGATGATGCTGCAGATGGCCGAGGCGGGGCAGAACCCGCCGGAAGACCTGCTGCGGGTGCACTTCCGGGTGCGCGACCACCGCAAGATCATGCGCGGCGCGCTGCTGGAGCTCGACGACCCGAGGCGGGAGCGGGACCGCGCGCTCAAGCGCCACGACGTGCAGCTGCTGGTGGAGAAGTGGTCCGGGGCGAGGGTCCCGGTGGAGGGCGACGGCGGGGTGAGGGAGGTGAGCGTGAGGCTCGACCAGCGCTTCGACGGGAGCGTGTGCGAGAGCTGCATCGAGTTCACGGCCCTCGACCGGGTGCTCTACAACCTCATCAACAACGCCCTCCGCCACGCGAGGGGTGGGGGCGTCCACGCGGTGCTCTCGGCGGTCCCCGAGGGGGAGCCCACCGACCTTCACGTGGCGGTGGCCAACCGGGTCGCCCCCGCCGACGCGGCGGCGCTGCGAGGGCGCTTCGGCGACGAGCCGGGGGCGCTCTTCGCCGGCGGATACTCCACCACGGGATCGGGCCTCGGGATGCGCATCTGCGCGGACATGGTCGGCAACGCCTACGGGCTCGACGAGCCGGAGGACTGCATCGACGGCGGGTACCTCGGGGCCGTGCTGGAGGGCGATGTGTTCGGGGCGTGGTTCCACTGGCCGCTGGTGGCCGATTGATGGAGGACCCAGGAGACCATTGACGCCAGGGTGCGGACGCGCTGCCATCCCCCGCCATGGGCATCTCCCTCCCGTTCTCTCCACGATGGTTCCTCCTTGCGGCGCTACAGCTCGCCTTGCTCGGAGGCTGTACGACGGGGCTCTCCGTGGTCGGCGGTCCGGCCGACGCGGGGGCCCCGGACACGGGCGCGGCCGACGTCACCGCGATGGACACCCCGGACGTGTCCTGCGGCGCCGGCCAGACCTACTGCCTCGACCGCTGCGTGAGCACGCAGGCCGACGAGACCAACTGCGGCGCCTGCGGCCGCCGATGCGCCAGCGGGGAGGTCTGCCAGAACGCCGCGTGCGTCCCGAGCTGCGCCGCCGACGAGCGGCTCTGCAGCAGCGGAGACGCGGGGCTCACCTGCGCCCGGGTGCAGACCGACTCCCGCCACTGCGGCGAGTGCGGGCGCGCCTGCGGCCGTGACGAGGTCTGCTCCGGCGGAACCTGCACCTTCATGTGCGGCAGCGGCTCGACCGAGTGCACCCGCGCCGCGGCGGGCGACGGCGGCGCCGTGCGCTACTGCGCCGAGCTGATGAGCGACCGGGCCAACTGCGGGGCCTGCGGAGCCGCCTGCCCCGAGGGCTACGCCTGCGCCGCCGGGCGATGCCGGCTGAGCTGCACCGAGCTGCTCCAGGCGTGCCCCGTGCGCGCGGCGGGCGACGCGGGCGTCGACGCGGCCGTCGATGCGGGCGACGGCGGCGGCCCCATCGTGGAGGCCGAGGTGTGCACCGACGTCACGGCCGATCCGCGCAACTGCGGGGCCTGCGGCACGGCGTGCAGCTTCGGGCAGGTGTGCCTGCGAGGGCGCTGCACCACCACCTGCGGCGTCGGGTTCACCGACTGCTCGGGCGCGTGCCGCGACCTCGCGAGCGACCGCACCAACTGCGGCGCGTGCGGGGTGCGCTGCGCCACCGGCGAGAGCTGCGAGGAGGGCGCGTGCCGGGTGTCGTGCGGCTCGGGGCTGACCAACTGCTCTGGCGCCTGCCGCGACACGCAGACCGACATCGCCAACTGCGGGGCCTGCGGCACCGCGTGCCCGGCGGGCCAGCTCTGCTCCCGGGGGCGCTGCGAGGTCTCCTGCGGCGCGGGGCTGAGCAACTGCACCGGCACCTGCCGTGACCTCAACACCGACCTCAACCACTGCGGGATGTGCGGCCGGGCGTGCCCCGCGGGGCAGGTGTGCTCCATGGGCGGGTGCGTGGTGTCGTGCGGCTCGGGCCTCGACAACTGCGACGGCGTCTGCCGCGACCTGCAGAGCGACAACGTCCACTGCGGCGCGTGCGGCACCGTCTGCCCGTCGGGGCAGATCTGCTCTCGCGGCGCGTGCGTGGTGACCTGCGGCGGCGGGCTCAGCAACTGCTCGGGGGTGTGCCGAGACACGCAGACGGACAACAGCCACTGCGGGGCCTGCGGGCGGCCGTGCGCCGCGGGGCAGGTGTGCTCCATGGGGATGTGCCGGGTGACCTGCGCGGCGGGCACCACCAACTGCGGCGGCGTGTGCCGCGACACCGACACGGACATCAACAACTGCGGCGCCTGCGGCACCGCGTGCCCCGCGGGGACGGTCTGCGCCAGCGGCTCGTGCATGGTGAGCTGCGCCTCCGGGACCATCAACTGCGGCGGCGTGTGCCGCGACCCGCAGACCGACCTCAACAACTGCGGCGGCTGCGGCATGGTCTGCCCCGCGGGCCAGGTGTGCTCCAGCGGCGCGTGCCGTGTGTCCTGCGGCGCTCCGCTCTCCAACTGCGACGGCGTGTGCCGCGACCTCGCGACGGACACGGCCAACTGCGGGCGCTGCGGGGTGCGCTGCTCCGCGGGGCAGGTGTGCTCCGCGGGGCTCTGCGTGGTGTCCTGCGGCTCGGGGCTGGCCAACTGCGACGGCACCTGCCGGGACACCCAGACGGACGTCAACAACTGCGGCGCCTGCGGCGTGGCCTGCGCCGCGGGGCAGCTCTGCTCCCGCGGGGCCTGCGTGGTGTCCTGCGGCGGAGGCACCACCGACTGCGTGGGCGTCTGCCGTGACCTCACCACCGACGTGAACAACTGCGGCGCCTGCGCCCGCGCCTGCCCGGCGGGCAACCGCTGCGTGGCGGGGGCCTGCGTGGTGAGCTGCCCCGGCGGATCGGTGGAGTGCGCCGGCGTGTGCCGCGACCTCTCCTCGGACAACGCCCACTGCGGCCGCTGCGGCAACGCGTGCCCGTCGGGGCAGGTGTGCGCCTCGGGCTCGTGCGGCGTGTCGTGCCAGGCGGGCCAGACCAACTGCGCGGGCACCTGCCGCGACCTCATCACCGACCCGGCCCACTGCGGCGCCTGCGGCCGGGCCTGCGCGGCGGGCCAGCTCTGCGTCGCGGGGGTCTGCGCGGTCTCCTGCGCCGCGGGGCTCACCAACTGCTCGGGCTCGTGCCGGGACCTCCGCTCGGACACGGGCAACTGCGGCGCGTGCGGGACGGTCTGCGCCTCCGGGCGCATCTGCACCGCGGGGGCCTGCGTGGTGACCTGCCCGCCGGGGCAGGTGGAGTGCTCGGGCTCGTGCCGCGACACGCAGACGGACAACAACCACTGCGGCCGCTGCGGGATGGTGTGCCCGGCGGGGACGCTCTGCACCGCGGGGGCCTGCGTGGTGACCTGCCCGCCGGGGCAGACGGTGTGCTCGGGCGCCTGCCGCAACACGCAGACCGACAACGGCCACTGCGGGCGCTGCAGCAACGCCTGCGCCGCGGGGACGGTCTGCACCGCGGGCGTGTGCGTGCTGAGCTGCCAGACGGGGCAGACGGCGTGCTCGGGGGTGTGCCGCGACCTGGTGAACGACCGCAACAACTGCGGGTCGTGCGGCCGGGTCTGCGCGGCGGGCGAGGTGTGCAGCGCGGGCGCCTGCGTGGTGTCGTGCAGCGCGGGGCTCACCAACTGCACGGGGGTCTGCCGAGACCTGGCCACCGACACGGGCAACTGCGGGTCGTGCGGCCGGGCCTGCGCGGCGGGCCAGGTGTGCAGCGCGGGCGCCTGCGTGGTGAGCTGCGGGGCGGGGCTCACCAACTGCTCGGGGGTGTGCCGTGACACGCAGACGGACCCCAGCCACTGCGGGGCCTGCGGGACGGCGTGCACCTACGCCAACGGGGTGGGGGCGTGCGTCGCGGGGCGGTGCTCGCTGGTGGCCTGCCTGCCGAACTTCTCGGACTGCAACGCCAGCGCGACGGACGGCTGCGAGGTGGACATCCGCCTCACCTGCGGCGGCGGCTGCGGAGCGGTCTGCGGCGCGGGGCAGACCTGCCAGGGGAGCGTGTGCACCCGCTTCCCGTCGACCGGAGCGGAGGGGGCCTTCGCGCCCTCGACCAACACCGTGCTCGCCCCCGGGGTGCATAACTTCACGACGATCACGATCCCGGCGGGCGTGACGGTGACGGCGACGGCGGGGGGAGCGGGCGTGCTCGACCTGCGCGCGACCGGCACCGTCACCATCGCGGGCACCATCAACCTCTCGGGCGGTACGGGCGGGGCTCACACCGACTGCCTGGACAACGCCTCGGGCGCGGGCGGCGGGGTCACCGGCAACCCGACCGCGGGCGCCAGCGGCGACGCGTGCGGGGTGGGCTCTCCCTGCGCGGGTCCTGCGGGCACCGGCGGGCTCTCCAGCTCGCCCGGCGCGGCGGGCGCCCTCACGATCGGCGGTCGCGGCGGCCTCGGCGGCGGCGGCGGCGGCGGCGGCTGGAACGGTCACCTCGGCGCCAGCACCAGCTTCGGCGGCGGCGGCGGCGGCGGCGGCGGCGGCGCCGGCGGCGGCGGCGGC